>Ga0302300_1000003_pt1:147500-602282 | contig 602282 bp, 507 predicted proteins | sample III_Palsa_E1_1_FD_198756 | JGI IMG/M metagenome (GOLD analysis project Ga0302300, IMG submission 198756) | Peat permafrost microbial communities from Stordalen Mire near Abisko, Sweden - III_Palsa_E1_1 | ecosystem: Environmental > Terrestrial > Soil > Palsa > Peat permafrost...
GGTTTTTACCTGCGTGTTCTTTTTAGAGAAGCTTGTAAAATCTTCATAGGTTAATAACAAAGCTGCTGCTTCATTTAGTTTAGCAATATCAAGCTTGTAGGGAAAGAAGAATGCCCTATCGGCAAGGAACGGAGTTTTATGCTGATATATATAGTACTTGTACTCTCTGCCAATAGCATCAAAGCGGCAATGTGCGTCATCTTTTACTTTATAGAGCCTTTTAACTACAATATCCTCCGGTAAGATGGCATTGATATGGTAAACTGCTTTATCAAGCTCCTCAGCATTTTTGCTTTCAAGCTGCTCCGAATCAAAATGAAAATAATTGCTTAACGCATGCACACCCGCATCAGTCCTGGATGAACCTGTCAATGAAAATGCCTGTTTAAAGTAAATGGTAAGGGCTTTTTCGATCTCCGCCTGAATAGAATTGGCATTCTGCTGAATCTGAAAGCCCGCGTAGTTCGTTCCTTTATAAAATAATTCTATGAAATAGCGTGACATGATAGCAAGGTAAGAAATATGCTCTAAGAAAACTTAGTGCTGGGTCATTACCCTGAACCTGCTTATATAATAATCGTCTGTTAGCTGATCCTGCAAAGAATTAAAGTTACCATCAGATACATGCGGATACGCAGCATCAAAAAAGTTGTACTTGCTTTCATCTTTTAAAAACAATACGCTCAGGTTCCTTATCTCATCGGTAGTAAAACATTTGTGTTTGAATACCCTTTCTGCCTCTTCGATCATTTCCTGATCTTTTTGTGAGGATGCCATTTTTTTACGAAGCTCTAAAAAATCTTCATTAGATGCTTCTTCTTTACAATTGGAATTATAAGTGGGTTGTACTTGTGGTTTCTCTTTTAACGATGCTGCTATAGGTCTTGCTGTAGTTTGATTTGGATCAGCAGTTGCATCAGAAAGTAAAGCTACAAAAGCATTTTCATTTGTCTGGGGAGCAGGATTATTTGCATCGTGAGAGCCTGCCATTGTTATTCCTGAAGTTTGCAAATTGAATAAGGCCCACCCTTTCTGAAAGTTTTTTAAAAGATAGCCTATATCTCTTTTGTCAACTTTACAATCGAAGCTCTGTAATATTCCGTCGCTGTTAGGAAATCCAACTTTTACTTTATAACTACCATCTCGTAATTTAGGAAGTATGACATAGCCCGAGGGGGATGAGGTGTAAAATTGATCGTTCAGTTTTACAAAAAAAGACCGATTACCATCTGCTTGTATATATATAAAGTGGGTTTGCTGTGCGATACTACTCTCACAGCAAAAAACAAAAAAAACAGAATAAATAAGGTTACGTATATGCATTTGCTTTATTAGTAACGTATTTATCTCAATTATGTTTTACGATTTACAGGAAATTTGAGGCTCATTTAACGTTTGTACACTTATTTTTACAGTTAAATTTTATGTATGAAGAAGCTTTTTACTCTATTGGCCTTCGTTTTTAGCCTTTTTGTTACCAATGCGCAACAAACTAAAACTGCCGGATGGGAAAAAATATACCGTGGCAGCGCTACCAAAATAAATGACCTTGTACACACTAAACTGGATGTACGTTTTGATTACGACAAATCATGGCTATACGGAAAAGCATGGATAACATTGCAACCGCATTTCTACTCTACCGACTCCTTAACATTGGATGCGAAAGGAATGGATATCAAAGAAGTGTCTATACTAAAAGGCACAGATAAAAAGCCTTTGCGATATACATATGATAGTCTTCAATTAAGAATTACGCTCGACAAACTATATACTGCTGATGAAAAATATATTATCTACATCAGTTATACTTCTAAACCTAACGAACAAAAAGCTCATGGCAGTGCTGCTATTACGGATGCCAAAGGTTTATATTTTATCAACCCAAAAGGATTAGATAAAGACAAGCCCATTGAAATATGGACACAAGGCGAAACCGAATGTAATAGTGTATGGATGCCAACAATTGATAAGCCTGATCAAAAGTCGACAGAAGAAATTTACATGACAGTACCTGATAAATATGTTACGTTAAGCAATGGACTATTGATCAGTCAAACACCAAATAGTGATGGAACGCGTACAGATTACTGGAGATTAGATTTGCCTCATGCTCCTTACCTGTTTTTTATGGGCGTAGGTGATTATGCCATTGTAAAAGATAAATACAAGGATAAAGAAGTTAGTTATTATGTTGAAAAACAGTACGAACCTGTTGCCAGAAGAATATTTGGCAACACGCCTGAGATGATAGGCTTTTATGAAAAGATATTAGGGGTACCCTATCAATGGCCAAAATATTCTCAGATAGTTGGTCGTGATTTTGTGAGTGGTGCTATGGAAAATACAACTGCAACATTGCACCAGGAAAGTGCTTACCAAAACGCCCGTGAATTAACCGATGGTAATTCATGGGAAGAAGTAATCGCACACGAATTATTTCATCATTGGTTCGGAGATCTTGTAACAACAGAAAGCTGGAGCAATATAACCGTTAATGAAAGCTTTGCAGATTACAGCGAATATTTATGGGATGAATATAAATACGGAAAAGATGTTGCCGATGAACATAACCGTGATGCGATGGATGGTTACTTAAAAAGTGCTGACGCTGCTAAAAAAGACCTGGTTAGATTTTATTACGGAGATAAAGAAGATGTATTTGATGTGGTTAGTTATAATAAAGGCGGATGCATTTTACATATGTTACGGAATTACGTAGGTGATTCTGCTTTTTATAAATCACTGAATCTTTATTTAACCACTAATAAATTTAAAACAGGCGAAGCAGATCAATTGCGATTAGCTTTTGAAGAAGTGACGGGTGAAGACATGAACTGGTTCTGGAACCAATGGTATTATGGTAGCGGTCATCCAATTCTTAATATCAGTTATAGTTATGATGCCAGAAACACTGCCTACGTATATATAAAACAAACGCAGCAAAGTGCACAGCCATTTACATTGCCTATCGCTATCGATCTGTATGTAGGCAAAGATAAGATCCGTAAAAAAGTATGGATAAAGAATTGGAGTGATACATTTGTATTCCATTTAACGGCGCTTCCTGATCTTATTAATGTTGATGCTGATAAAATATTGCTCTGTCAAAAAACAGATAATAAAACTGCCGCCAATTATATTTTTCAATATAAAAATGCACCCAATTATTTAGACAGGTTAGAAGCCTTGAATTATTTCGATTCTACAAGCATGCCACAGCTTGCATTAGGACTAACTGATAAATACGCCGGGCTACGCATGCTAACCATTAATAAATTAGCTGCAGAGAAATCTCCCCCCGATCAAACAATTATTGATATGATAACAAAAATGGTGAGCACAGAAAAAGATAAAAAAACAAAAGCCGCTGCCATTTTATTTTTAGTACAGACAGGCAAACCAACTTACCTGAATATTTACACAAAAAATGTTACAGACTCTTCCTATACAGTTGCCGGTGCAGCATTACAAGGGCTAACTACTTTGCAACCGGATAAAGCTTACGATCTTGCTAAACAATACAGTGCAGATGCTAAAGGCGCTTTGGGTGATGCAGTTACTGCCATTCTTATAAAAAATGCCAAAGAAGAAGATATTGATATTGTTGCTGATCATTATAACGCTTTACCTCCGGGACAGGATAAATATGACATGACAAAAACATTCTGCGATTATCTCTCAAAAATTAAAGACACTGATAAAATAAAAAGATCAATTGATTATGTTATATCATTCAGTCAGGCTATTCCAGCACAATACAGGGTATTCACTGATAAAAAAATAAAAGCAGCTTTGGATAAAATAGGAGATGCTAAAGGCTCCGAGATTAAAGATTATATTAATAATAATTTCAAATTCAATACGCCTTAGTATTCAAAAAATACAATTTCATCCCGGCAGCTTGCCGGGATTTTTTTTATCTTTATTTCTTAACACCATCAATATGTATTCATCGCCCCTTCGCTCATTGCAGCTGCATTGTTGTATGCTATTGGTAGCATTATCTATTACTACAACAACTGCTGCTCAACAGCAAACAGATCCAAGTATCAAGGGCCTGAAACTATTAGGGCAATATATCATTCCATTAAATTTTGTTTATAACAATACGGTTGTTGGAGGTCTATCAGGTATTGATTATGATACAAGCAGTAAATTATATTATATCATAAGTGATGACAGAAGCGATAAAAATCCTGCACGCTTTTATGCAGCCAAGATATTTTTTACTCAAAACGGCATCGATAGCTTTCATTTTGTTGATGTAAAAAGTATGTTACAACCCAATGGGAAGGTTTATCCTAACGGCAAACAAGATCCTTATCACACGCCAGATCCGGAAGCAATGCGGTATGATCCGATCGACAAAAAATTGGTTTGGAGCAGCGAAGGCGAAAGGATTGTAAATGCAAAAGATACGGTGCTGGAAGATCCGACAGTCATCAGTGTTTCTCCCAATGGTAATTTTATAGATAGTTTTATTATTCCTGACAATTTAAAAATGCAAGCAATAGAAAAAGGGCCAAGACAAAACGCTGTATTCGAAGGATTAACTTTTGCTGATAATTATAAAACGGTTTTTGTAAGTGTTGAAGAACCTTTGTATGAAGATGGACCAAGAGCAGACCTTACCGATAATAATACTTATACCAGGATCTTACAATTTGATATGGGCAGCAAAAAAACTATTGCACAATATGCCTATAAAATATCGCCGATCCCTTTTCCTGCAAACCCTGCTGGTGCATTCAAAATGAATGGCATTCCTGATATATTAACTATTGGCAATAACAAATTATTATTAATAGAGCGCTCCTATTCTACCGGCAGATTTGGTTGTTCTATAAGATTATTTACAGTTGATCTAAATGGCGCTACTGATATCAGTCATATCCCATCTTTAGCAAAAACAGATAAACCATTTACACCTGCAACAAAAAAATTGCTATTGGATATGGGTAGCCTTGGTATTTATATTGATAATATTGAAGGCGTAACATTCGGACCAACATTACCTAACGGACATAAAACATTATTATTTATTTCAGATAACAATTTCAACTTTTTTCAAAAAACGCAGTTACTATTATTTGAAGTAGACTAATTTAATTTTCTACTTCTTTTAAAAGATCTTCCAGATCCAGCGCAGCTGTGAACATTTCTAAAGATCCATCCGGTTTTTGTGGCCATTGATCCATTGGCCTATCCCAATATAATTCAACACCATTACCATCAGGATCATTTAAATAAATTGCTTGTGATACACCATGATCACTCGCGCCGGTGATCGGATAACAAACCCTGCGGATACGATCAAAAATAACAGCCAGGTCTTTTCTTGTTGGATATAAAATAGCCGTGTGGTATAATCCTACACCGTTAACAGGTGCAGGTGGTAAGCCTTTACTGTGCCAGGTGTTTAACCCGATATGATGATGATATCCGCCAGCAGAAATAAAAGCAGCTTGCGTTCCATAGACGGCCATCACTTTAAAACCAAGTAAGTCACGATAGAATTCTAAGGACTTTTCTATATCCGAAACTTTTAAATGCACATGGCCTATCCTTGTTTGTGCGGGAACTATATATTGATCACTCATGGCTAAATATTTATTGATCAAGTTACACAAAAAACGCATAGTTATAAACTATGCGTTAAGTAAGCTGCTCTCTTTTTATATAGCTGTTAATTCAAATTCAGTACCTTATCTTTTGGATATTTAACACTGTAACTCAATCTTATTTTTTTGACTTCGCCTGCAGCCAATTTGAGGTTCCAGGTTATTTCGCCCGTTTCTCCATTAACAATAGCATTATCACTTTCTAACAATGCCACTTCTACCTCTTTATTTTGAGAAATAGGATATTGATCTTTTACAGCAATATCGATCGCATCTTTTTTATTATTTTTTACTGTTATCTCATAAGTGAATATTTGTTTTTTATTAGAACCAAGAAATTTAATACTGCTGTAGTCCATTAATTTTTCTCTTGTTACTACTACCCTTTTATCCTTACCCATTGTTAACTTTAACGTATCTTCTGTAGAGGAAGGATCAATGAAAGATTTACCGATATATGTTCCTTCAAAGATAATATTGGCTTCGCCGGGCAATAAATTCAGTTTACCCCAATCGGGTATTTGTGCTAATAAGAACACATCATTTTCTAATTTAGGTGCGGCATAAAACTGATAACTTGCCGGCACATCATACTTTTTTAACTCTGCCGTTTGTGCCTTTCCGTTGGTAGGTACATCGTAAGGAAGATCAATATCAAAAATCACATTCAGTTCATTGTCAGTTACTGAAGTATAATCATCCATACCATGTTTGAGTGTTATCACAATAACTCCTCCGACTGCTGATGCTCCATATATACTTGTTGCAGCCAGATCTTTTAATACATGCACTGTTTTAATATCTCCAGGATTTAATTTTGATTGTTCTTCTGCAGTCGCTATCCTGCCATCTATTACGTACAGTGGATTTGACTGGTTAAGAGAAGCAATACCTCTCATTGTAATTTGAGCCGAATTGCCCGGCGCTTCCGAAGGAGCCGGTTCAACAGTAGCATCATCCAATTCTGCAGCTTTCTTTTCAGGATAATCATTGAGTTCCACATAAGCCAAAAACCAGGGTTGAAATATCGGTGCATTACCAGATTGATTAGGAATTGATGTAGATAGACTAAGCTTGACCTGTTTCCAATCTATTCCTGTTGTCTGATAAATTTTTGCGCGATATATTAACTGTAATGGGGATTTAATATTATCAGCCTTTAGATCATAAAAAGGAATCCAGTAAGCATTTTGTGTAATGTAAGAAACAGTAAAATCGTACCTGCCTGCTACAGCACAATTCAATTGTAATATGAGCTTGCCTGTTTGTTTGGTATTTTTCTTTTCTTCCTCGGCTATCTGATCATTTAGTTTATTAAAAAGATCTGATAATTTCGCCTGCTTATCATTTAAACCATCTAATTCATTCTGTAATGAAATTGATTTGGCTTCATAATAGTTCATCAGCTTTGTTAATTCTGCAACACTTACGCCTGTTTGGGAACCTTTAATATCTCTGTTCGATTTCAATACTTCTAACAACTGATCAATAATATCGATATTGGTTTTTCCTTTGCTTAAACTTTTATTTACATTTCCTACAGAATCTTCGAGATATTTTATTTCAGGGGTTTTGATCTCATCCTGTAAATTATCTGTGGCAAATTCAACGCCCATAACAGTTACATTACTAGTGCAGTTTACCTGGATGCTATTAATATCTACATTATTGCTGATATTATCGATGGTTAGTTCGCTATTACCGTCTGTTACATCAGCTTTGGCCGTATGCGTCATTTCTGCGCCAACTTTATAGACCATTACCGTTGTGAGCGTAGCTTTTACTTTATTAGTGTTATCGCCGTTTGTTGCGTTGGCTGCTGTGTAACTACCAATTAGTGTTATCAGCAAGAGGATATATTTTTTCATATTAATTGTTTCTTACGTGATGCCAAAACAAAATGCATTACATAAGCAACAATAAAAAAACCTTCCTTTAACTTCTTAAAAAAAAGTTAAAGGAAGGTATACCGTTGAAGTGAGTGACACAACAATGCTGATCAAAGCGACGCTGCTGGTTACAAAATAAAAATATTATTGCGTTACGTAAGCTGCTGTAGGTTCGCAGGTACATATTAAATGCCTGTCCCCATGGGTATTGTTAACACGGCTTACGCTTGGCCAGAATTTATTTTCCTTTACAAAGAATAATGGATAAGCCGCTTCTTCTCTTGTATAAGGATGCTCCCATTCGTTATTGCAAATGATATATTGTGTATGCGGTGCATTTTTTAACAGGTTATCTTTTGCATCTGCCACGCCGCTTTCAATCGCCTTTATTTCCAGGTAGATGCTGATCATCGCATCGCAGAAGCGATCCAGTTCGCCTTTGTCTTCGCTTTCTGTTGGCTCGATCATTAATGTTCCTGCAACAGGAAAAGACAATGTTGGTGCATGAAAGCCATAGTCCATCAGTCTTTTAGCCACATCTTCAGCCTCAATACCGGCGCTGTTTTTAAACGGTCGTAGATCAACAATAAATTCATGTGCTGCTGTTCCGTTCTTCCCGGTATATAATATTTTGTAATATTTTTCTAATCTTGTTTTCATGTAATTCGCATTCAGTATCGCAAATTCTGTTGCTTTACGAATTCCATTAGCTCCTAATAACTTAATGTACGCATAGCTAATCAATAAGATGCTTGCACTACCATAAGGCGCTGCACTGACTGCATGAATATTTGTTGTTTGACCATCGAGATTTACATGCCCCGGTAAAAAAGGAACTAGTTGTTTTGCTACGCAAATAGGACCAACACCCGGACCGCCACCACCGTGAGGAATAGCAAAAGTTTTATGCAAATTCAAATGACAAACATCTGCTCCAATTAAACCCGGACTTGTTAAACCAACCTGTGCATTCATGTTGGCGCCATCCATATAAACTTGTCCGCCGTATTGATGAATAACATCGCAGATCTCTTTGATACTTTCTTCAAACACACCATGTGTTGATGGATAAGTAACCATTAAAGCCGCAAGATCATCTTTATGTTCTAGCGCATGTGCTTTTAGATCTTCCACATCGATATTTCCTGCGTCATCACATTTGGTAACTACTACTTTCATCCCCACCATTACTGCACTTGCCGGATTTGTACCATGTGCGCTGATTGGAATTAGTACTACATTTCTATGCCCTTCGTTCCTTGATTCATGATAAGCACGTATCGTTAGTAAGCCTGCGTATTCACCTTGTGCACCACTGTTAGGTTGTAGCGATGTTGCTGCAAAGCCTGTTATCTTACTTAAATAATTTTCTAGTTCTTTAATGATATGTAGATAACCTTCGGTTTGATCGGTTGGCGCGAACGGATGTAGTTTGCTGAACTCCGGCCAGCTAACAGGGATCAATTCTGTTGCTGCATTCAGTTTCATTGTGCAACTACCTAGGCTGATCATTGAAGTATTTAAGCTTAGATCTTTATTTTCTAAAAACTTAAGGTAGCGCATCATCTGGCTTTCACTATGATGCGTGTTGAATACCGAATGAATTAAATATTTTGATGTGCGAACCAATGCTGTTGGAAAACTTTGCTCTCCAATCACAGGAGGTTTATTTTCTGTTTTTGTTTTGCCAAACACTTTTGCGATCGTAGCTATATCTTGCAATGTTGTTGTTTCATCCAAATTAATTCCAACAGTACCATCTTTGAAATAATTGAAATTTATTTCATGTTGCTCAGCATTGGCTTTTAATTTAGTGGTATCTGCCACTTTAACTTTTAGAGTATCGAAATAGGCAGCATTAATTTGTTCAATACCTAAGGCTTTTAATTCGATCGCTAAATTTTGCGCAAGAATATGCGTTCTTTTGGCAATTGTTTTTAATCCGGCTGCGCCGTGATACACTGCATACATAGCCGCCATATTAGCTAGCAATGCCTGAGCCGTACAAATATTGCTGGTTGCTTTTTCTCTTCTGATATGTTGTTCCCGCGTTTGCAAAGCCATACGCAGACAACGATTGCCTTGCGCATCTATGCTTACGCCAATGATACGGCCGGGGATATTTCTTTTGAATTCATCTTTGGTTGTAAAGAAAGCCGCATGCGGACCACCGAAACCCATCGGTACACCAAAGCGTTGTGAATTGCCTATCGCAACATCAGCACCTAATTCTCCCGGAGGAGTTAATAGGGTTAGTGCTAACAGATCTGTTGCCATCACTACCATTGAATTAACGGCATGTGAGCGCTCAATAAATTCGCGGTAATCAATAACAGCTCCGTCACTGTTTGGATATTGCACAATGGCTCCGAAGTACAATTCATTTAATTTAACAGCTTTAAAATCACCGAAAACCAATTCAATACCGATCGGTGTTGCCCGCGTAATTAAAACATCTTTTGTTTGTGCAAATACTTTTTCATCAACAAAAAATTTCGGCGCAGTAATATCATCATGATTTCTGTTCTTGTGATTGAATAACATCGTCATAGCTTCTGCTGCTGCAGTTCCTTCATCCAACAAACTTGCGTTTGCAATTGGCAGACCTGTTAGATCGCTTACCATTGTTTGGTAATTCAATAAACTTTCTAAACGGCCTTGTGCAATTTCTGCCTGGTACGGCGTGTACTGTGTGTACCATCCCGGATTTTCAAACACATTCCTTAAAATAACACTTGGCGTTATCGTATCGTTATATCCTTGTCCGATATAACTTTTGAAAACTTTATTTTTTGCAGCAACTTTTTTTAATTCGGATAGATAGTGAAACTCGCTGATCGCAGCCGGTATTTCCAGATCCTTTTTAATTCTTATTCCATCAGGAATTGTTTTGCTGATGAGTTCTTCTAATGAAGCAACACCAACAGTCGCCAACATCTCTTTTGCATCCTGTTCATTTGGACCAATATGCCTTTCTGAAAATTCATTCTGTTGTTGCTCGAAAATATCCATAGTTGCTGTTTTATTTGCCTGAAACTGGCGTGGAAGTCTATATTCTGCAAATTTAAGTCAAACACAAGAAGATTTAAAGCCAATATGTTCGTTACTTTGTATCTGTGGAAAAGTATGGGATAAATACATAATTATGAGCGACGAAAAACTTTTAAGGGCCTGGGAAAAGAAATCCGGCGACAGGCAGTCACAATACAAAAAATACCTGCACAGGGCGGATAAAAATACCGTGCTCAAAGCCATACCGGCTTTGACGGAAGCTGCCTACTCCAAGATCGATTGCCTTCAATGTGCCAATTGCTGTAAAAACTATTCTCCGAGGTTCAAAACCACTGATATCAAGCGTATTGCGAAACACCTTAAAATGAAGGATGGTGACCTGATAAATAATTACTTGAAAGTGGATGAAGATGGAGATTATGTAATGAGGTCGCAACCCTGTTCTTTTTTAGGCGCTGATAATTACTGCAGCATTTACGAGGTCCGGCCCTCGGATTGTGTGCGTTTTCCCTATACGGATGAGGACGTGCTTCTTAAAAGACAACCGCTTACCTTAAAGAATTCATCTTTTTGTCCGATCGTTTATTATGTGTTGGAAAAGTTGATAGAAACTACCTAACCTATCTAATGGATCTTATAAGAAACCCCTACAGACATTCCTACCTGGTTGATATTTTCATTTACGACCGTATTTCTTAACCCGTATTTATTTAGATTATATCTAAAATCGGGTTCAGCAAACAACTGGTATTTTCTATTGACTGTCCAGCAAAAACGCACGCCTCCTAAAACATCCATGGTAAGTCCGGTATTGCTACTACTATTTTTTATTCCATTTGAATAATAATGAAGCTGTCCGTTGATGGTATTATGATATTGGGATATATTGAAACTAACACCCCCTGTCAAGCCAATCGAAAACGATCTGCGATTATAAAAAGTATACGTAACAAATACAGGAACGCTAATTATTCTGTAACTGTTAGTTGCAGTAATGCTATTAGTTCCCGAAGATGCGGCGGCCGCTGTATCATTTTTTAGATAGGCCCCTTGATTATTCATAGCTAATGTTTGTATGGCTGAGTAGGTGGTATCCGTTTCGGTTCCTGATGTTTTTATATTTTCTTTTATCTGTGCATATTGCACGCCCGCGCCAATCATTAATTTCCTGGTAATATTTGTTTTAATGCTAAGCGCTATTGCAATTGAAGGTTGTAAAGAAGTTTGCCAGGTATTAGCAACATAAGTTGAATGCGATTTACTGTTATTTTCAATACGTGTTATTGATGATAGCCCGTCATAGTTTTGAAAAGGGACAAAAGGGATCAGTCCGCCATCTATTATCAAAGAGTGCTTCTTCATTTTTTTAGCAGTAAGGATCGCTGTTGTATTTTGATCAATTACTTGCACGGAATCAATATTTATTTTCTTTTTCTTTAACAAAGAATCAGCTGATTGTTGATCGGAAGGTTTTTCTTTTGAAGTTTGTGCAGTTTGATTGTTGATCATCGTATTGAACGTCGCAGCTAAAGTACTATCCAGGTTATCTTCCACTACATCACCCTTAACGATCTTGGTTTTATACTTTGCGCCTTGTGCGTATTTATTTTTTTTGCTTTTAGCATACGTAATACTTGTTTCATCTTCAGCAAATGCAGATCGGCTGTTTACTTTATAGATGCCTGTTTTATCAAAATTCTTCGATCTGCTATGCGTATTTAATTTTGTATCGCTATATGCATTTACATTTTTACTACTGCTTTTTATTGATCGCACTTTATACGCAACAGAAGCATTATCGTCACTAGTATTATTTGATGGGCGATCTGACGACAACGATCTATTTATTCTTATAGAATGACCTGTCTTATTTATAGTAGTAGGATTTTTTGATCTGCCTGATAAAGTCGTGATCGATGAAGCCGAATTGGGTTTATCATTGAAACCCACATTTGCATCAGCTAATGATAGGTCTGCGTTGGTTTTATTTATTGTATTGATTTCACTATTTTGATCATTATTCTTACCGATTCTTGAATTATTATTCTGAGACTTATTAGTTGGAGAGAAAGCATTACTGTTTTTATCGGATATAGCAGCTCCTTCATTTAATGTAGCAGGAGATGAATGATTTGATTGCAAATTTTGATTTGTTGCTACTACATTAGTATCAACTCTATGAGAAAAAATGTAAGTGCCAACCATCGCTGCGAGAAGTAAAGAAGATAAGCTAAACCAAAAAACAGGATATGGTCTTTCCTTTTTTTCTTTTGCAATATTGTCCCATGCATCTGCTGGAACAGGCGCCTGGTGGTTATCAGCCTTTTGCTTTATGATATCATCAAAGTTATTGTTGCTCATAATATAATTAAGTGATGCTGTTTTATAATAAGTGCCTGTAACATTTTTCTTGCTTTTAATAGTTGTGTTCTTGATGTAGCGGGCTGTATGCCAAGTAATTTTGCGATCTCATCATGATTGTACCCTTCAATTACATTCAGGTTAAAAACTGTCCGATACCCTTCGGGTAGTTTTCGAATAAGTTTATGTATTTCTTCTTCTGCTATTTTTGATACGATCGATGGATCAATATTGTTTACATTGTCGGTATCGATCGAATCTATGTTTGTAAAATTTAATTTTCTTTTTTTGATATGCCTGGTAGCAACACTTACAAATACTTTTCGCATCCATCCTTCAAAGCTTCCCTCGAATTTAAACTGGTGTACATATTTGAATACTTTGATAAATGATTCTTGCAATATATCCTGTGCCTCATGCTGATCATTTGCATAGCGCAAACAGACAGACATCATCTTACCTGCATATAACTCAAAAAGACGCCGCTGACAAGCTTCGTCCTTTTGAATACATCCTCTTATCAAATCTTTTTCTGTCAAAGTCGCATTAAGTTCACTTAGTAAAAATAACTAAGAGCAGTTTGTTACTGCCCTTAGTTATGTATCAATTGTTTGGGATTAAAGAAGTCGCCGTAATTTAAAACTTACACTTATTGTATGTGTTGAACTATCCGGCACACGTTGTATTGTTTCATTAAAGCTGCCAATAATAAAATCGCCTACATTTCCAAAATGCGTAATAGTAATTGGAGGAAAAGCTCCACCTCCCCATAAATAACCATCAGGGTAATAAGTATAATCAATCGCAGGGAAACTAGAGACATAATCATCTATAATCCCCGCATAATAAGGATCACTGCCGGTTGAAATAGGAGCATCTTCCATGGCAAATATTCCTCCTGAATTAGGATAATCCACAGATTTAAATTGAAAACCTAAATGATTTACCACTACAGATGTATCAGAATTACCTTGTGATGCGTCACCTAAAATTATTCCTCCTTCATAAAAAGGTTCAATAAGTATAGTGGTATGTCCATCTAATGTATAACTGATACTTGAAAGATTACCCGGCGAACAAACATCTATTAAACCAATATTATTAATGCCCGGTGTAAGTGTTAGCGGCTGTATTGTGCTTGTTAATATATCAGTATTGTCAATAGCAGCAATTGAATAAGTAACATTCGGACATGAAACCGGTGAGAAACTAAAATTACCATTGCTCTGTAATGGAACTGATATAAATCCTGAATTATCACTTGGCATTAAAATAACAATACCATCACTAACAGGCACATTAGAACAGCTTACTACAGTGCCGTTAATTGTGTACAAACTTAACTGTGTAGAATTTACTGCAAGTGTTCCTAAATCAACATTTGTTGTTACCGTTGAAAAGTTTTTAGTATAGGTACTGCTATAGCAAGGCGCTACTACAGTGTTTAATTGTAAAGATGAATTAGCAGGAACATAACCTGATATATATCCCAAAGAATCTGTATACCCATGGCAACCTGTGTATACCCCTGCCTGACTAATAATTTCAACGGTAGCATTAGCCAGAGGATGTAATGCAGAATCTACCAGTTGTGTTTGAAGTGTTACACCGCCATCAAAAGGCTGATCACAATTCCAGTAAGAAAAATGGGCTACGTTACCAACGTAATTATTCCCAACCTTTGTGGCAAATCCTTCTTCTTTCCATAAACCTGTTGTATCATTAAATGACCATAAAGGAATTGTAGCTGGCGCAGATGCTAGTAAAGAAGATGGGATCGGAAAACTTAAAGTAGCTAATTTACCCTCGGCTATTTGTAACAGTTGTCCGGCATCTCCTGTCAGCTCTACTGCTAACATTCCGTAGCTGTTCAATCCTTGTATATTATTTGCAGAATCAATGCCACGAAGGTCTCCAGGCATATTTAATGTAAGTGCATTTAGATCTGTTGGATTTATCCAATGTACGGCAACATGAACACTACCAGAATAAGCTCCACCGCCAGCTGCTATTACAACGCCACCAGCAGGCAAGGTTACCTGAGCTCCGTCAGTACTTGTAACACCACCACCGGTTAAAGCTGTTATATTACCTGCATTAATTTTAGGCATCAACTTTACACGCGTGAACATTGAGTTTGATGGCGTACAGATAAATGTTTTATACCCTGTAAAATATCCGGGATAAACTACTTTCACTTCCCCCGCTATTTTAGGAACAACTGCATTTTTAATAGTAAAATATCCAAATGAATCTGTTGTAGTAATTATACTACCAGCCGTTACAGTTGCACCCGTTACTGCATGATTGTTTTCATCCGTAACAAAACCGGTCACATTCGTAGTAACCGTTGTTCCAAGGTCTGATTTTGTAGGTTGAGTAACAGTGCCTTTATATTGTTCACTAGCTTTATCCTTTCTACAAGAATTGAACGCTATAAAACTTAGCGCTAATATTATAATAAGTTGTAGGCCTTTTTTCATAAACAGTTGTTTTATATTAGTAAGAGACAAAACAAATAGCCGTCGTTGTCTGAAGGTTTTATTTTTTAGAAAAGATAGAAATATGGGTGCCGGCTATAATTGTAAATATGCGCAAAATGAGCGGATATTGAGATAAATAATAGAAAATCAGATAAGGTTTAGTACTCCATTTCCTTCAGCTGTGGCGCTTTGATCCAGGTGCCGATAACTACGGCCAATGTCATACAGCCACCAAAAACTACTGAGACCACATTGCCCATTAATTTTGCGGTGAGGCCGCTTTCAAACTGGCCAATTTCATTGGAAGAATTGATGAACATCGAGTTTACGCTCATTACCCTGCCACGCAAAGCATCGGGTGTTTTTAGTTGAACAATATTGCTTCGTATCACAACACTTACACCATCCATAACACCACTAAACAATAACGCTACAAAAGATAGTAAGTACCATTTTGATAGGCCGAAGATAATTATACACAATCCGAAAGTACCGACTGCTAATAATAATTTTAATCCTTGCTTTCTCTTTAAAGGAAAAAGTGTTAATGATAATACCATTGACATAGAGCCGATATCCATCGCTGCGTTTAACCAACCGAAACCGATAGGGCCAACATGTAAAATATCTTTTGCATAAACAGGTATCATGGCAACAGCTCCGCCAAATAAAACAGCAAAAAGATCTAAAGTGATGGCGCCTAATATTTCTTTTGTTGAGAAGACATATTTCAATCCTTCAGCAACGGCTTCAAATGTTTTTTTCTCTGCATTTAAAATAGGAGGTTTTTCTGTTAGCCTGGTAAAAGCTATCCAACCAATAATTATAAAACTAACGATAACAATGAATGTACCGGTAACATTGAACCAGGCAATTAAAAATCCCGCCAATGCATGACCGAAAATATTTGAGGTAAGGTAGACGGTAGAATTTACTTGTGACGCTGAAGTCAACACTTCGCGCGGCACCAAAGATGCGATCATCGCACCCAAACTCGGTCCGGCAAATGCCCGGACAATACCTGTTATAAATATTGTGGTGTAAATAAATATTATAATCAGCTTAGTGCCAAACTGATTTTGAAACCAATGCGTAGACGTGCCTAATAAAACAAATGAACAAACAGCATATAACATTACTGTTATCAACAACAGTTTTCTTTTTTCGCTTTTATCAATGATAAAACCCGCATATAATGCCAGACTAATTGCCGGTATCGCTTCTGCTAATCCAACCATCCCAATATAAAATGCATCACGTGTTAATTCATACAACCACCAGGCAACCAGCGTTGACATCATCCTTAATCCCATATTAAAGACAAAACGCCCAATGATAAAATTTCTAAACTCCGGAATTTTTAAAATGCTAAATGCAGAGGATTTGTTCAACAGTTAATTTATTGGTTAGGATTGTAAAGGTAAAAAACTTACTGAATGTATAATGAAGTGTATTATCACGGAAGTGTAATATAATATTGGCCGTCAGCATATTCTTTATCCAACGCATCAATAATAATTTTCAAATGGCCGGTATCACCTAAAAAATCAGCATTGCTAACATCCACAAATAAGGTTTTGATATTGTGTTGCTTGATATAATTGGTATAGGTTTCCTGCAACTCAAATAAATATTCATCGCTTATATTCTGTTCGTAACTACGGTTTCTTTTTTTAATATTTTCTTTTAATCTACTAACAGGTGCATGTAAATAGATCAGTATATCGGGTTCTATGATCTGTGGTGTAATGATATCAAACAATTTTTGATAAAGTCGAAATTCATCATCCGGTAGATTTACTTTAGCAAACAACAAACATTTCGTGAACAGGTAATCAGATATGGTAATATTTTGAAACATATCTTTTGTCTGCAACAGATCTTTCAATTGCTTATATCGCTCAGCCATAAAGAACAACTCTAACGGGAACGCATATAACTCCTGGTTTTCATAAAATTTGGGGAGAAAGGGATTATCTGCAAATGCTTCCAGTATCAATCTTGCATTATAATGCTTACTGAGCATATGTGTAAGGGTTGTTTTACCAGCGCCGATATTCCCTTCTATTGTAACAAAATTGTACTTCATAACTTACTTGCAAAATAAGATGAAACAACAATTGTTTCAATTAAAACTTTTTAACATTTAATACATCTTTGCACTCTTTTAATAATTGGTGAATTGTTTTGTTTAAAAACGGATGTATATAATTTGGAGATAATTCGTTCAAAGGAACCAGCACGAACATGCGATTGGATATTTCAGGATGGGGTACAAGAAGGTTTTGCTCACGAATAATGGCTTCATTGTAAAATAATATGTCAATATCTATAATACGTGGTGCGTTTTTTTCTGTTCTAACACGACCCATTTTTTCTTCTATAGAAAGAATGGCCGATAAGGTTTCTTCTGCCGGTAAACTTGTTTCTGCTATAACAACTTGGTTCAAGAAATCTGGTTGGTCGGTTTTTCCCCATGCCTCAGTTTGATAAATAGCTGATGCCGCGATAATTTTACCTACTTTCTTTTCGATATGGATCATTGCTGATTGAAGCTGCTCCTCGCTTTTCCCTATATTACTGCCCAGCAAAAAGTAAACCTTATTCATTTATCAAATATAGTTGCTTGTTAAATTCAAAAATTTTTTATACTCCTTTTTTCCCGATAGCTTTACGTAAAATTTAACCGAAATAATGCAACAATACAGTCAGTTAAAAGCTATGTTGGCAATCACTAAGGCTAGCCTGATCGCTATCTTTAGAAGTCCGCAATCAGTTTTTTTTGGAATATTTTTCCCGATAGTTTTAATTGTAATTTTTGGTGCTTTAGGTGGCGGTGGCGGTTTGAGTGTGGATGTTGGTATAGACAGCAAATCAGACACAAGCAACCTGATCTATGCTTCAATAAAAAACTCTCCATTATTAAATATAAATGATGCAAGACAGGATACTTTAGAAGACCTAATGAATAAAGGAAGATTAACTGCATTGATCCAGATAAATAAAATATCCGGGACTGATACTTATGACGTGCATTTAAGATCTTCTTCGGCCAATCAACTTCAATTGCCTGCTTTACAATCTATATTGAACGGTATTATATCAACATTAGATAAAAAAATACATCCTGAACAAACTTCTATAGCTACTATTTCTGTTGAAGAGGTACAAGGGCGAGAATACAAAGCCATCGATTTTTATTTGCCGGGTATGATAGGTTTTTCTTTAATAGGCCTTGCAGTATTTGGTGTGGCTTTTTTATTTTTCAACCTTAGGGAAACACTTGTTTTAAAAAGATTGTACTCATCCCCTATCAATAGGCTAAATATTATTTTAGGCGAAACACTTGCCAGGGTCATATTTCAAATGATCACTGTTTTTGTTTTGATCTTATTCGGCAGGTTCTTTTATCATTTCACATTAGCAAGAGGCGCCATCACTTTTATCGACATGGTTATTGTGAGCCTGATAGGACTGATCGTTTTTATGGGTGTAGGATTTGTAATTAGTGGTGTGGCAAAGAACCAAAATATTATTCCGATCTATTCTAACCTCTTTATGTTTCCTCAATATTTTTTATCTGGAAGCTTTTTCCCTACAAGCATTTTACCAAAGAGCATTCATTGGCTTATAGAAGCTTTGCCCTTAACAGCATTGAATGATTCATTACGTAAGATCTCTTTTGAAGGTGCCAGTATATTTGATTGCTGGTCGCAGATAGGTATTTTATTGGGCTGGGGTGTAGTCATTTACTTTATTGCCGTTAAAACCTTTAAGTGGGAATAGCAATAACGATATTTACAATTGATAATTAAAATTACTATGCGCCTTATAAAGCCTTTCCTGATCTGCATTACTGGTTTGTTTATTGTTATTACATTGCTTTCTTTGCTGATCCCTTCTAAAATAAAAGTGTCAAGAGCTACTGTTATCAATGCTTCTGCCAATAAAATAGCCGCTGAAATAAAGGATCTTAAAAATTGGAAGAACTGGCAACCGCTATTTAAAAGCGATTCTGCTATAATTACCTTTTCCACTCCCTCAAATACATCACATGCTTATTGTGATATCACTTATAATAATAAAGTAACGCATTTACAAGTAACCAATATTGATTCTTCCTCAATACAGTTTTTATTAACTGCGCCAGGAGAAGATGTGATTGAAAATGAAATAGCTATAACACCTGTTGTAGATGGCCAGGTGCAGGTTGAGTGGAAAGCTTTAACGATATTGCCTTGGTACCCATGGGAGAAATTCTACGGAATTTTTATTGATAAACTGACCGGCTCCGGTTATGAAAATTCTTTACAAGGATTAAAAAACTACATAGAATCCAAATAATATTTTTCTTGTATTTGTTAAGATGGATGAACGGTACGGCAAAAAGCTGTAAGAATTATGAGCGGTACAATCGTGCCATTTATTTATTGATACCTTGATTTCGATAATATATTTCATCATTTAAACAAATAACAACATGAAAAAATTAATGATTGCTTTTGCTGTTCTTGCGATAGCTAATTCATCCGCGTTTGCCCAAACTACTGCACCAGTCCAACCAGCTACAACCACTGCACCTGCTGATGACCATGCGGTTACCATGGCAAAAAAAATGCAACAGGACCTAACTTTAACGGATGACCAGTATAACCAAATTCTTGCAGTAAATATTGAATGTGAGAAACGCCGGGATGCAGCAAAAGCAAGCGGACAAACAGGCCGCGAAGCTTTTAAACCCATTATGGATTACCGCGATCAACAATATGCCACGATCCTTACAGCAGATCAGAATGCTAAATTTAAAGATATGGAAGCGCAGAGAAGAGCTGCACATTCTGATAAATAATTAATGGCTATTTTAATAAAGCAAAAGGCATCATATTATTGATGCCTTTTGCTTTTATTTTTTATTAAGATCTATTGATTTTCAAAATTGATCTTAGTGATCGTTTTGTCAGGATGTATCACTTCTAATATGTAAATACCATCTGCTAACTGTTTGTTTAAAAGAATCGGGTGCGTTTCGCTTGATACCCCATGATCGATCGTTTCAGTTAATATAACTTGTCCTGAGGTACTCATGATCTTTATTCCATATTCCCCGGCAGGCACGTTATTCATTTGCAATTCTAATGTACCATCTGTTACTGGATTTGGATAGATCTGCATTCCTGCAATTATTCCTTTGCCCATAATTACATCAACTGTTTTGCTATACGTAATAGCGCCTGTATTATCTATACTGCGGATACGATAATAATTATGTCCGATAACAGTATTAACATCTAACCAGTCATACGTTGAAGAGCTCGTTGTTGTTGCTATCGTTGTATCAACCGGATAGAAATTTACACCATCAGTAGATTTTTCAACTACATATTTACTAATATTCAGTTGGTTATCGACTACCCATTCTACCGCGATATTTTTATTTTCCTGCGTAGCAGTAACAGAAGTATACGTTACTGATCCCGGAGCTTCTGCAAATACTACACTAAAGCGGTCAGCTGCATAACTGGCAGGATCAGCCGTTACAGTAAAGTTCACAGTTGTAGATGTATCTCCTAAAAGTACCGGAGTAGAGATGTTGGTAAATGAATCTATCAAAAATGCCTTTAGATCAGGACGAGCAAAACTGTTTGTTCCAATTACCAATTGATATGGCGATTGTTTTAAACTAGATACAACAAAATGAACTGTATCACCTGCTTCAGGCGGCGCACTTTTTTGAATCGATAAATTTTGGCCGCTTTTTAAAATAGAGACTCTTTCATTAAAGCTAAATAGTTTTTTTACGTCTTTATTATAATTGAGGTCATTTGTATAATCACTGCTGAATTCATTTAAAACACCATCTGCTAAATAAGCGTTTGTAGTATCTGTTGAATAAAGCGTTGTACGTAACATGTAAAGCTCCGGAGTAGTGCCGCTGCCACTTGGTCTGAATAAATAAAGATGGCTGTCTGTACCGGTAACTTTGTTTGTTTCATCCATTTGAACCGAACCTACCCCCGTACCATCTACTGCATACGCTGCGCCAGATTGTATATCTCCGTTTGTATCAAACCCATCAAACATAGTTGGATCAGGAGATGCATCGTATGTAGATGTCAAATTATCCCATGTTAATGTAACCCAGCCTCCTGTTCCAGCAGCAACATTCGCAGCAGATCCGATGTTTGGATCCCACAAAGAGAATGAGTTGCTTGTTACAGCAGTAGCGCTGTTTGCATATACTTTATTAAAATTAATTGTTGCCGCGTATGGATTACCGACCACTGTAAAGCCAGTGTTAACAGGTACAGTTACACGGCCTGTGTTTAACAACCCAGTAGTACGTAAAGTGGCATCTGTTGCAGGTGTAGTTGCTGTACCTGTATAAATAGGGAAGCTTCTATCGCCACGAACAAATAGCATATACCCTTGGTAAGTATTCACAGAAAGGAAAGTATTTGGAATAGAGAACCAGGAATTAGCTGCTGTTAATTTTGCAATTGATGCGCTGTTAGTAGCACTCTGATCATAACCTGTCGATGCATTAAATGCTCCTGTTGTAGGACCAGAAATATCTGTACCGAATCCCGGGTTAGGATCAGCATCGTCGCCCGCTATATCCTGAGCGCCTTCCTGCCATGCTGCGCTAATTGTTGGTGCACCTGAAGCATTTACCGGAGAAGTGATCAAGCGCCATCTTCTGTGAGCTTGATAATAACGTTGAACGGTTACATTTCCTGCAATGTTAGCCTGCGCAACACCAGAACCGTTTTCTACTATCTGGCCAACGCTTGCTGTATTCGTTGCATTGGATATTAGTATTAACCCATTATTAGTTACCAATTTTGCAGTTGTATAACCAAAGCTTAATTGTCCGGTAATATTTATAGGGTCACCAGAAGTAAGACTTAAGCCTGCAACACTTGTATTACTATCTACCAGGTTATTTATTACTGTAGTATTAAACATACTTCCGGCAATTGTTTGACCCGCTGAACCGGCCATTTGCAATGTACCTGCAGTTGCATCCAATACCCCGTTGTTAGTGATGGTACCATGAACACTAAATAACCCACCACTTGCTATCTGCACAGATGCGCCTGCGCTGATAGTAATACTATTAACATATGAAGTGCCCGTTATGTTTGGATAGAAGCCGCCGCCAACAGGAATTGTTACACTCGCAGTTATATCAGGAACTGAATTACTACACCAGTTCGCAGCTGTATTCCAATCCGTTAAATGCCCGGTAGCTCCTCCAATCCAGGTAATACCGCCGACACTAAACACGGTAGTACTTGGTGTACCCAACACCGTAGTTGTAACAACTCTTATCTTGTATCCACCTCCTATGGTAGTTGATACCGGAATAGTTGCAGTGATCGATTGAGCACCTGTTGAATTAGATGGTGTTGATTGTAAAGCAGTGAATGTTGTGAATGAGTTATTAGATAACTGCACTGTAAAAGTAGCACCCGTAAAGCTGCTTGTTGGAGAATACGTAAAGTTAACTACAACAGAACTACCCGCGCAAAAAGTAGCGCCCGAAAGAGTTCCCGTTATTAATGTTGGATTAGAAACAGGTACAATCTCTCCCGTTGCAACTATTTGCGTTGCACCATAATTAACACCTCCGATCAAGAACTGTATTTGCGAAATTTTTGTGCCGATAGCTGCAGTGATAAATAATCTTCCTGTTGTTCCGGCATTCGGCGAAGCAACTGTTCCTATTGTTCCTTGCCAGCCAATGATCGTCAAAACTTTTCCGCTTGTAAATCCTCCCGCAGCAGAAAATTTCACAGTATTTGCTACAGTTGAATCTAAAGCTATTTTAGAACTACCTGTTAATGTAAGCGTAGTAAAATTAATTGTTGAAGCAGCAGAGGTTCCAAATGTGCTCAGCTTACCACCACTAAATGTAGCAGTGGTTAACGTTTGTGTTGCTGCACCCGGTGTATTAAATCTTAGATCACCTGCTGCAAATGTGGTAAGTCCAGTATAAGAATTAATGCCACCTAATATTTGTAAACCACTACCAGACATTGTTATGCCAAGAAGCCCGTTAATTATTCCTGAGTTAGTAGTACTTCCACTTCCAAAAGCATAACTACCCGAACCATTGATTGTTAATATAACTGATGTAGCGCCTGAGTTTGTTACAGCATTACTTAGTAAAGCAGATGCATTGGTACCTGTTACAGAATTAAGTCCTGCAATTGTTTGGGCTCTTATGTTCACATCCAAGATACCAAGATTAGTCGTTGCCGCCTGACCTAAATAAACAACAGTTGTAGCTGGTAAGCCACCGCCGGCACGACCGTTCTTCAATGTATCCTGTAATACGAATGTATTTCCGGTGTAAGTAGCTCCGGTAGCTCCCAGATTACACGTCATCGTTAGTGCACCGACACCCATTTTTGTAAATGACCCTGTGCCACTAAGCGGACTTGTTATACTAATTTTATTTCCGTTATCATCAAATGTTGCTCCACCTGCGCCGATAGTTATAGCATGTGTACTGTTAAAGAGAAGTGACGCCGCGCTTGCGCGTATAGTACCACCATTAATAGAAATCGTAGGGGCAGTTCCGTTACCGAAATTACTTGTACCGTTAATTGCAGCAACAACACCTCCATTAATTGCTGTAGCTCCTGTAAAAGTATTAGCTCCTGATAATGCTAAAAGACCGCCACCCGTTTTAGTAATTCCAAAAGCACCACTGATGATAGAACTGATGGCAAGTGTTGATCCGGTTGTTACATCAATATTGCTACTGCTTGCAAGAGAAACGGTTAATCCTCCTCCTGTTCCACTAAGCACATTAGGCTGAAGAGTTACTGAAGAGTTACCAGAAAGATAAAAGATATCATTAGCGCTACTTCCTGTTATTGCGTTGGTAAATGAGGCATTTCCTAAAGTTAATTTTCTTGTAGTAGCTGTACTATCGCCGATCGTATAAGTGTTACCATTTATTGCATTCAATGATTCTCCTACAAGATTAGCAGTAGAAATATTTATAGTGCTTACAGGTGTTGTTAATAAGATGTCATTCACATTTGTAGGAAGAACACCTTCTGTATAATTCTGTGCTACAAGCATATTTGAACTCTGGAAGAAATCTGTTTCCTGAGTTAATATGTATGGTACAACTTCGCCTGTAGGCAACTGCGTTGCCGGATAAGTTACTGCGCCGTTCACGAATTTTATTTGTAGTAATTGTGCTGCAGTTAAAATTGCAGAACTACCGACGAATAGCTTACCTGTAGTTCCTGGTGTACCATGATAAGAACCCTGCCAGCCATTAATTGTTAAGGTTCCCGTTAACGCTCCTGCTGCAGTGAATGTTACAGTATGCGCATTAGAAGTTTCTAAATTAATTATTGAACTTGCTGTCATCCCAAGAGAAGAAAAAGTAATTGATGATCCTGCGGTACTACCTACCGTGCTGAATGTTCCTCCACCAAATGAAGCAGCCCCAATTGTTTGTGATAGTCCACCTGGTATAACAAATCTTAATTCACCGCTGGTAAATGTTGTAACACCCGTATAAGTGTTAATACCGCCAATTATTTGCAATCCTGTACCTGCCATTTTTATGCCCGCTGTTCCAGTGATCACACCTGAATTACCGGTGGTGCCATCTCCAAAAGCATAACTACCACTACCCGTTATCGTTAGTACGGCAGCTCCTGTTGCAGATGTTACTGTATTGTTTAACGCAGATGCATTCGTACCTGGTACAGAATTAAGTCCCACAACTGATTGAGAGTGGGTATTCATATCAAGTGTACCAAGATTTGCAGTTGTTGCTTGTCCGAGATAAAGAGTAGTTGTTAAAGGTAAAACATTAGCAACGCCACATTTAAATATATCTTGTTGTATGAAAGTATTTCCTGTATAGGTAGCAGCGGTGCTATTGGTAAATGTGCCTGCACCAATCTTAGTAAAAGAGCCCGGACCAGAAATAACGACACCAGGAGCGTTTGTAAAATTCATAGCGAACCCATTATTATCGAATGTTCCTCCACTTGTTCCAAGAAAAATACCACGATTCACACTTGGAGTAAAAATTCCTGCTGCTTGCAGTGTACCTCCATTGATAGTGATATAATTGCTTATGACACCACCAGGATAAGTACCTAAATTACTGTTACCATTAGTTGAAGAAACAACACCTCCGTTAATTGTTATGCCTGTAAAAGTATTTGCGGCTGATAATGCTAAAGTACCGCCACCAGTTTTTGTAATAGCATACCCATTACCGCCATCAGTTATGATTGAGCTTACAGCAAGTGTAGATCCTGTTGTAACATCAAAATTTCCGCTGCCTGCAAGTGTAACTCCTAATATCTTAGTACCAGGACCAACCGTTGGTTGAAGCGTTAAAGAAGTATTACCTGCAACATAAAAGATATCATTAGCACTACTTCCTGTTATGCTATTAGTAAAGCTTGAAGCATTACCTAGAGTAAGTGTTTGATTTGCTGCAATTCCACTATCTCCTATTACATAGATCCCTCCGTTTTTCGCATTAAGTGACTGTGCCGTAATAGATGCAGAAGAAATATTTAGCGTGTTGTTTGGCGCTGTTATTAATATATCATTGCCAGCAATAGGTACAACCCCTGATGTATAATTAAGTCCTATAAGCATATTGGTACTTTGAAAGAAATCAGTTTCTGCTACAAAAGTATATGGAACTATTTCACCCGTAGTTAATTGTATTGCCCCGTAAGTTGTTGCACCATTTATGAATTGAATTTGAGCAAGCTGTCCGGCGGATAATATGGCAGAACTTCCGATAAAAATTTGTCCTGCTGTACCTGATGTTCCATGATAACTTCCTTGCCAGCCGTTAATTGTCAGTGTTCCTGTAAAAGCACCTAATGCTGTAAAAGTTAGTGTATGAGCAACTGAAGTTTCTAAATTAATTGTAGCGCTGCTAGACATCACAAGAGAAGAAAAAGTAAGTGCAGATGAAGCGCCACTACCCGTAGTCGTTAGTTTTGATGCATTGCTAAGTGTAACTGCTGATAAACTTTGGGACGATGCTGCTGGAGTAGCAAATCTTAACTCTCCGCCACCATTTATTATAGTAGCGCCGGTATAACTATTAACTCCGCCCAATGTTTGCAATCCTGTACCACTCATTGTTAATGCAAGAGGGCCTGTAATCACACCTGAATTTGCAGGAGTGCCATTTCCGAAAGTATAACTACCACTACCGGCTATTGTTAATAACGGCGTTCCCGTCAACGCATTTGTTACGATATTGCTTGATGCCGTTGCGTTTGTTCCTGGAACAGAATTAAGGCCTGCAATAGTTTGAGCACGTGTATTTAAATCGAAAGTAGCAAGGTTTGCAGTTCCTGACTGACCTAAATAAATTGCAGTTGTAGCTGGTAACCCACCTCCTCCACGGCCATTCTTAAGTATTCCTTGTTGGATAAATGTACTACCTGTATATGTTCCGCCTGTTGCGCCTCCTACATTACAAGTAACTGTTAGTGTTCCTGCACCTATTTTAGTTAAAGATCCTGTACCTGTAACTAAACTTGTTATTGATACAGCATTCCCATTATCATCAAATGAGCCATTTCCTGTGATAGTGATAGGATTGGTACTGGAGTAGGTCATTGCAAGATTAGCGCGTAACCCACCACCGCTAAGATTGATCGTAGGAGCAGCCGATCCAAAATCGGTTGTACTATTCTGAGTAGCAATAAATCCTGAATCAACCGTTATAGGACCGGTAAGTGTATTGGCTACCAATAAAGATAAAAGCCCACCGCCTGTTTTTGTAATACCAAATCCGTTACCGTTATCAGTGATCGGTGAACTAAAAGTTAATGAAGATCCTGATGTTATATCAAAATTACCATTGCTGGCAAGTGCAACGCTTAGGGATTTATTGCCAGTACTTACTTTTGGCTGAATCGTTAAAGAAGAATTATTAAGCAGGAAGAATATATCGTTTGTACTACTTCCGGTTGTAAGATTTGTAAATGTTGACGTGTTACCGACAGTAAGCACTTGATTGGCAACACTTGTACTATCACCTAAAACATACGAACTTCCGTTGGTTACATTAAAAGATTGCACCGTAAGACCAGCGCTTGATATATTTATCGGACTATTGGGTGTTGTTACCAATACATCATTCAAGGCATTAGGTAAAACTGCCGGAGAATAATTGGTGAACGTAAGCATGTTCGTTCCTCTGACAAATGTAGATTGCCCTTGTGCTAAACTTATCGATGGAAGAGCTGCTATAGAAGCAATAGTGATCACGGCTAATAAAAACGACTTGCCAAAAATCCTTTTCTGATCCGGCATATTTTGTAAAGGCAAGTACGATAATTTGCCATTAAAAATAGCACACAACTGATTGTAAATAAATTTCATATCGGGAATTTTGGTAAATAAATTACATGGGTATAAAAGTACCCCTTCAAAGATAACAATATATTACTAAAATTGTTGCTTAGCGATAAATTTAATAACTAAATAACAAGCTATAAAGCTATATATCATCTTATTAGAATAATAACTACACTAATTATCTTATAATATGCTGATTAATAAGGAATAGTACCAAAGTGCGACACAACAGATGCTGGTCGGGGATCAACAGCCTGGAACCAAAAAAACTTAAAAAAATTGACCCAAAATAGTTGCTGAGAGATCGAAGGTAGCCGGCGATTATTTTTATTGTTTTTTGTCGGAATGGCCAAGTTTTTTTGTAGGGTTTACTATATCTCTTACCAGTTGCTTTAATTCTTTTATTTCAGGGAAACGACCCTGCTCTTTTCTATCGAATATTGTTGTATCATTTAAAAAAATTGTGTAGCGGCCCGCAACCTCGCTTGGTTGTAATGAAACCATTTTTATATCGTCAGTAAATGTGGTTAATATTTCTTGTGCCATATAAGCTGCCTTTAATAGCCAGCCGCATTTAGGACAATATTCAATAAGTAGCGTTGGTTTCATTCGCTAAATTTACTCTATTAATCGTAACCAACAAATACACGCCCTGCCTTGATGGCATTTGTTACCTAACAATTGTATCTTTAAAAAATCTATGAGAGAATCAAAAAAAGTTGCAGTAAAATTAAAACGATTTTTAACGATGCTTGGTCCGGGTTTGATCACCGGCGCAAGCGATGATGATCCATCAGGGATCGCAACTTATACGCAGGCGGGCGCACAATTTGGCTATGCAACTTTATGGACCGCAGTGCTTACTTTTCCTTTAATGGCCGCTATCCAGGGCATGTGCGCCAGAATAGGAATTGTTACTTCACAAGGACTGACGGTTACTTTAAAAAAGCATTATCCAAAAAGTATTTTATATACAATGCTCTTGTTTAGTTTTCCTGCAATCACTTTAAATATTGGTGCTGATATACAAGGCATGGGCGCTGTAACACATATGATGCTACCACAGATTCCCGCATTTGTCTGCAGCATTATTTTTACGGCGATATTAATGTTTGTGATCGTACAATATCCATATCAAAAAGTGGCGATGATATTAAAGTGGCTTTGTTTATCTGTACTGTTATACATCATTGTTCCCTTTATGGTAAAACAAGATTGGTTGACTATTTTGAAAAACACTTTTATTCCTACTATAAAATTCAACCGGGATTTTTTAACGCTGTTGGTAGCGATATTAGGCACTACCATTTCTCCTTACCTTTTTTTTTGGCAGGCTACTATGGAAGCAGAAGATATGGCACACAGTGTAAAAAAAGTGATCGTAGATAAACAGATCATGTCGCATATGGAAGTGGATGTAAATGTTGGTATGTTCCTATCCAACATGGTGATGTTCTTTATGATATTGACTGCAGGCTCTGTTTTATTTAAAGCAGGTATTCATCAAATAGACACTGTAGATCAGGCTGCTAAAGCATTAGAGCCGCTAACTGGAAAATTAACTTACCTGATTTTTACAATAGGAATTATTGGAACGGGTTTATTGGCGATCCCTGTTTTAGCAGGTTCGCAATCTTATATGTTGTCTGAAACATTTGGATGGGAAGCAGGGTTAGATAAAAAATTCCCACAGGCAAAAGCATTTTACATCACTATCATTCTATCGCTATTGGTAGGTTTATGTTTAGATTTTATTGGCATCAGCCCGATACAGGCACTTATTTATACTGCTATTTTGTATGGCATAACAGCACCCGTTTTAATTGCCATTGTTTTACATATAGGCAACAACAAAAAAGTGATGGGCAATTATACCAATAGTAAACTATCGAATATCTTAGGCGGTATTACTTTATTACTAATGACAATTGCCGCTATTGCCGTTGTTTATTTCCAATTTGCATAATTGAACACCGAATATTCATTTTTTTATATAATTTCAGGCCCTTAACTAAACTAACTATGAGAAAGCTATTATTGATCGTATTCGTTCTACTAAGCCTGAATACTATTGCACAAGATTATGCAGGCTATAATACGAGTAATTTTTCGGGTGTCAACAGCGTATTTTTTAACCCCGGTAATGTTGTCGACAGCAGGTACAAATGGAGTGTTAACCTTGTATCCATGAATGCCACTGTTTCGAACGATTATGCTACTCTAACAACAAGCGGACTTTTTAAAGCAATTGGTGGTGATACTTCCAGCTATAATATAAACCGTACTAATTTCGGTAAGACTAATTTTTATTTAGATGCAGATGTTTTCGGGCCTTCTGTACTATTTAATATCAATGCTAAAAACTCCTTCGCAATAACTACCAGGGCAAGGGCCATGGCCAATGTTGACAAAATGCCGGGTGACTTGTTAAACACACTTGAAAATAGTGGTAACAATGTTCTTTTTCCAACTTCTCTTAATACAGATGGCTTTAAAATAAGCGCTAATATCTGGACGGAAATTGGTGTTACTTATGGAAGGGTATTGCTTGATAAAACCAGCTTTTTGAAAGGTGGTATCACGTTAAAATACTTAGGTGGTCTTGGTGCAGGTTATTTTGGACTAAATGCAAATGGTAAATTAGATCAGGATCCTGATGGCAATAATTTTATTCAAAACACTACCGGTCAGCTTAATTATGGCTTGGGCGGACAAGACATTAACAATATTAAATTAGATTTTAATGGAAGTGGTATTGGAGGCGATATCGGATTTGTGTATGAATACAGGCCTATCTATATCAGTGCAAAAGATGAAAATAAATATAAGTTTAAAGTGGAAGCTTCCTTACATGATCTGGGAAGTATTCGATACAATCACGGCTCCAACGATGCAGCTTATTCTGTGAACACAAATTTTAACCCTCCGTATGACTCTTTAAGATTAGACAGGTTTAGTAAAATATCAAATTTTAATGACCTAGACACCGCTTTAAATAGTGCAGGATTAAGTATCAAAAAAACATCTAACGCAAATGGTAAATTTAATATGTCTTTACCTACTTCTTTTAGCGGTTCGGTTGATTATCATGTTGTATCAGGCTTGTATGTAAATCTTGGAGGTTCAGTTTCTCTAAATAGAAATAGTTCAAGTTTATATAAAACACATACGGCTAATTATATTGCCCTTACACCAAGATTTGAAGGCAAACATTTTGGCATAGCTGTACCACTTGCTGCGGGAAGTATCTCTGGCTTTAATGCAGGCTTGTCTTTAAGAGCAGGGCCGATATTCATAGGATCTGGTTCTATCCTTACAACTTTAGTAAGAGGCAATACACAACAAGCTGATGTTCACTTTGGCATCATCATTAATGGCCTTCAAAAAAAGCCGCATGTTAGAAAAGAAAAAGAACCATTAGCACCGGCAGCTGTTGTTGCGATTGCCCCGGTTGATACACCAGCAATTAAACTTGTTGCAAAAAGTATTGATACAGATGGCGACGGTATTGTTGACAGCGTAGATAAATGCCCTACAGTAGCGGGTTTAGCGAAGTATAACGGCTGCCCTATTCCCGATAGTGACAGTGACGGTGTAAATGATGAAGCAGATAAATGCCCTACGATTCCAGGACTGGCAAAATACAACGGTTGTCCTATTCCTGATAGTGATAGCGATGGTGTAAATGATGAGGTAGATAAATGCCCTTTGGTTAAAGGATTGGCAAGGTATAATGGCTGCCCTATTCCGGATAGTGATAGTGATGGTGTAAATGACGAAGTAGATAAATGTCCTACACTTGCAGGACCTGCGTCTAACAATGGTTGTCCTGTTTTAAAAGTAAGTAATGCGATCGTTCAAAAAATAAATATTGCTGCAAAAGGACTTCAGTTTCAAAAAGGAAAATCAATTATCCTTAAACCATCTTTTGCCAAATTAAATGCGGTAGTACAGGTATTAAAAACAAACCCTTCCTTAAATATTGATATTGCAGGATACACAGACAATTCTGGTGATCCTATAAAAAATCAAAAACTTTCTGCAGATAGAGCGAATGCTACTAAAGCTTATTTTGTTAAAAAAGGCATAGCAGAAAACAGGATCAGTACAGAAGGTTTTGGTGATCAAAAACCAATAGCACCAAACACTACACCTCAAGGAAGAATAAAAAACAGAAGAGTTGAATTCACTTTAAAGAACTATTAATTCATATAAAATCAATAAATTCACCAAATAAAAATAATAATCATGAAAATTTCAAACGCAAATAAAGTAAGTCTTTTTGCAATGTTGGCTTTCGCTGTTTTGCTAACCTCTTCTTGTAAGAAATTAGACAATCTTGTAAAAGTAAATCTTGAGCTTCAAATGGCTCAGGTGCCTTTTACAATTGATACAAGTGCAGCCGGCACTACTACTAACACTGGCACGGTTCATTTTGATGTAGATAGCGCGATCAAATCGAACAACGCATCTTTTGGTGTAGGAAATATCAAAACTGCAACTATTGATTCTGTAGTAATTACTTTGACTGGTGCAACTTTCACCGGTGTAACTAATACAGGCGCATCATTTTATTCTGATGCAGTTTCAACTCCTATTACAATTGCTGCCAATGCTACCGGTTCAACTTCATCGAGCCTTACGTTATCGCCATCAACTACTGTTGACCTGACAAGCTATTTGAAAGCGACTTCATTTACGTATACTTTTACCAGCACGCATCCGCAAGTCCTTGCTCCTATTCCGGCAAATGCGGCTGTTTATTTCCACTTAGTAGTAGGACCAAACTAAGATCAACAATTACAACTATATAAAAGGTGCATTAAATTAATGCACCTTTTTTACATGAAGTAAATAAATTAATCATTTATGAAAATATCAAATCTAAACAAACTGGGCTTTTTCATAATGGCAGTTTTTTCTATGGCAATAACATCTTGTAAAAAATCGGTTACGCTTGTAAAAGACAATGTTCCGGTACAAATGGGGCAGATAGCTTTTGTTATTCCCCCAAGCCAAACGATCAGTGATACAACTGTTACTATCTATTGTAATGTAGATAGCATTATCAGAGCATATAACCCGTCTTTTAATGGAACAAATATCAAATCGGTTGCAGCTATAGCAGCGAATATTTCTTTAAGCAATGCTGATAACACCGACAATTTTGGTAATTTTAGTTCAGCAGAAATGCAAATTTCTTCTACTGAAAATGCCGCTATAATTACCTTTGCACAGGTAACAAATAATCCTGCGGGTTATGCTGATGTGTTAAACTTACCGGTAACGCCCTCTTTAGAATTGAAGAATTATTTTGATGCCACTTTATTCACTTTTACTTTTAGAAGCTCGCTCATTTCACCAACTTTTGTTGCGCTTAATGCTACCGCTACTATTAATTTCACTGTAGTAGTCGGGCCAAACTAAAAATAATTATAACTTATACTAACAAGGCGCATGATCAATGCGCCTTGTTTATTTATATAACACCTGGCAATTATTACAAAAGAAAGTTCGCCTACGCGTTGTACCAAGGTATTCTTTCACTAGTGGTATATTACAACGCGGGCACATTTTTTTGCTGTATGCCAGCCAGTGTTGTCTAAGTACAAAGGCTTTCTTCCATTTTAAAAAATCGAAACTGTAATCACGTGCGGTTTTTACGATAGCTTTAATTTTTTTAGCGGGTATTTTTCCTACAATACTTTTTGGGTGAACTTCTGTAATAAACAACACTTCGTTCTTAATAATATTGCCAACGCCAGCAAAAATATCCTGGTTCAATAATGCATCGGTTATTAATGTAGCCGGGATTGCTTTTAGCTTTTTAATTGCTTTTGCTGCGTCCCAGTCATCACTCATTACATCTGCCGACCAATCATACACTTCGTCCAGATCACCTTCGATCAATGTTACTGAGCAAGTATAAAAATACAGATCACCATTTGAAAATTTTAAATGCAATCGCAAAGATCTATCAGGCTTTGTTTGTTCATTGATACTATATGAGCCAAACATCAGTAAATGTATTTTTATGGTAAAGCCGGAAAAGCTAATCAAAGTATGCTTACCCCAACTTTTAAAAGCAATTACCTTTTTACCACTAAGCCTCGCCATATCAATTTTTGCGTTGCCTTTTGCTTCCAATATTTTTTTACCATTGAATATCTGTACCGCTTCTTTGATGATAACGATCGACGGGCCTTCGGGCATATAATTTTTTGTAATTCTATAAACAAAGTGCAGACCAGTAATATTGGTTTCGTTTTTGTTACAGAATAACAGGATCAAAACGATGATATATGAAATGGCATATTGGCTGCTCCGGATTTAGCTATAAAGAATGGAAAGGTCTTTTCTATCCCGAAAAATTACCACAAAGCAAGTGGCTGCCTTATTATTGCGAACACTTTAATACGTTGGAATTAAATAATACTTTTTATCGCTTCCCTCAATTAAAAACGATGGAAGACTGGTATAACAAAACGCCGGAGAGATTTTCTTTTACTGTTAAAGCCCCGCGTATCATTACTCATTATAAACAACTTGTTGAAACAGAGGATCTGACTCTTGAATTTTATACCGTTTGCAGAAATGGATTAAAGGATAAATTGGGGCCGGTCTTATTTCAGTTTCCTCCAAGGTTTTTATATACACCGGAAAATTTGCAAAAAATTCTGGACAGTCTGGATACATCATTTATAAACGTGGTAGAATTTCGGCACAGCAGCTGGTGGTGTGAGGAAGTTTATACACAGCTGGCACAGAAAAACATCATCTTTTGTGGCGTGAGCCATCCAAGTTTACCTAAAGATGTGATCGTAAATAATACAACTGTTTATTATCGTTTGCATGGAACGCCAAAATTATTCTTATCAGAATACGATGAAGAAACTTTAGAAGTGATCGCCAATAAAATATTCGATCACAACAAGGTGAAAAATGTTTATTGTTATTTCAATAATACCATGACAGTATCTGCCATTAAAAATGCACAGTGGTTACAACAATATTCAATGATGAATAAAGTGTATTAAGATGCTTTTTTAGTTTTTGTTGTTTTAGCTGCCGCTTTTGTAGAAAGACTCGCTTTTAATTGTGACATCAGATCTTTTGTTTTACTCGGGCTTACTTTCATTTGTACCACAGGCGCTTTTGTTTTTCCTTTTGATTTAGCTTTTATTAATTTTAATAACTGTCCTGAGTATTCATCTTTATATTTAGCAATATCGAATTTATCTGATAATTGATTGATCAAAGAAATCGCCATTTTTAATTCATTGGGTTTAACGTCTGTCTTTGACGGAAGTCCTAACCCTTTTGTATCACGGATCTCCTCCGCAAAACGAACCCGGTTTAAAATAATTACGTTGTCAGAAACTCGTAAAATAGCAAGGCTTTCTTTACTGCGCATTACAAAAGTTGCTACGCCTACCTTACCTGTTTTTTGTAAAGCTTCACGCAATAATGCATACGCGCGTACACCTGATTTTTCCGGAACAAGATAATAGGGTGTTTCATAATAAACGCTATCGATCTCTTTTTCCGAAACAAAATCATCGATCTCGATCACTTTAGATTTTACGGCACTCACACTTTCAAAATCTTTATCAGTTAGTACCACATATTTATCATCAATAAAATATCCTTTAACGATATTGTTCCATTCAACTTCTTTACCCGTTTTTTCATTTACGCGTTTGAATTTGATATTGGATAGATCTTTTTTATCCAACATATCCAGGTCAAGCTCGCTGCTTTGTGTGGCACTAAAAAGCTTGACAGGAATATTAACCAAACCAAAGCCTATTGTGCCTGTCCATAAAGATTTCATAATAATTAGTTTTATGCTTTTATAAAACAAAAATAGGGCACAAATTACTGTGCCCGATTTTTTACTATTGAATTCGATTATTTATGGTTTATCTGCAGTCACGTCTTGTGCTAGTTTAGCATCATCAGGGGTATTAGCAAGGTCTCTATCGAAAGAATAAAGCGCAGAATGTTCGTTACCCGCCACTTTAATTTTATCCAATAATTCGATTGCCAATGTTTCTTCTTCCGTTTGTTCTTTAACGAACCATTGCATAAAATTCCAGGTTGCCCAGTCTTCTTCAGTTAAACTTAATTTTACCAATTTATAGATCCAAGTTGTATTATCAACTTCCTGTTTAAAAACGCTTTCAAAACATTCCTGTAAATTTTTAGGATCGGGAATAGGGTCAGGAATAGCTGTTACTTTAACCTTGCCGCCTCTTTTTAAAATATACTCTAATATTTTCATCATGTGGTTACGCTCTTCCTGTGCATGCCTGAAAAGAAAATTAGAAACCCCACCAAAAGCCTGGCTATCTGCCCATGCTCCCAGCGATAAGTAAATTTGTGCAGCATGCGCCTCTTTTGTCATTTGCGCATTCAGTGCCTCTTCAATTGTTTTTGAAAGTCTGTTCGTGTTCATATCTGTTGCTTGTTTTAATAAAAGGGTTATAATTATAAATGAATGTAGCTATTTATTTTTATTTGCAGGATGACTATGGGTATGTTTATTCAAATTCATCCCGTAAGTATAATTTGTGGCCATAATTACATCATTACAATCAAAGTGCTTAATAACGCCATTTTCAACCAGCGCTACAACCCAACAGGTATTTTGGTGCATACCATAATCTATAATAAAGATCGCCTGTCCTTTTCCTAAAGGGGTATCTACCAATATTGCAGGATCCAATTGATGAATCATAAATCTCTCTGCTGTTCTTTAACCAACAGCTTCACTATTACTAAGTTAAAACTGTGCCATCTTTTACTTAGTCTGTATTTTTTGCTTTTTCAGGCCTGATCTTTTATTTAAATAATTGTCCCAAATCATCCGCGGGTAAGCGGACAATTCGTGGAAATTATTACTATAATTCTGTACCTTTTACTTATCGTTTTCTGGCATGGTGATTGAACTAATCTGATCGTTAATAATAACAATAACAATTAAAATTTAAAACGATGCCTACTAAAATGCATAACGACGTATCACGTCAAAATGATGACACAAAAAATCGTCAATCAACTCAAGGAAATCAATCTAAAACCAACCGTCAATCAACACAGGCTACAAGCAAAACTGCTCATAGAACCAGTGCGAAAAATGAGGATGTAGATAATAACAATTCTTCGAGAAGTTCGAGAAAATAAAAACGATCAATATTTAATGCGGGGAGAATAGAAATATTCTCCCCGTTTTTTAATAAACCAGTTAACGTATGAGCCTGATAAAATACAAACAAAAGAGAAGTTTTACAGCAACACCCGAACCTAAAGGTGGTAAATCTACCGAAGGACAATTGCGTTTTGTAATTCAAAAGCATGCAGCATCTCATTTGCATTATGATTTTAGATTAGAAATGGATGGTGTATTAAAAAGCTGGGCCGTTCCTAAAGGACCATCAACGGACCCTGCTGTTAAACGTTTAGCAATGATGGTAGAAGATCATCCTTTTGATTATAGAAATTTTGAAGGCATTATCCCTCCTGGAAATTACGGCGCAGGTACTGTGATCGTATGGGACGAAGGAACTTATGAGCCCGATGATAATATTGGCGCTGAAAAAAAAATTGCTGAAAAAGATTTGCTCAAGCAATTAAAAGCGGGTACCCTAAAATTTACTTTGCACGGTAAAAAATTAAAAGGGTCTTACGCTTTAGTTAAAACACATGGCCGTGGAGAAAATTCATGGCTCTTAATTAAGCACCGTGACAAATATGCTTCTCAAGAAGATATTACAACAAAAGAAAAATCTGCTGTCTCAAACAAAACATTAGAACAGGTTGCGATTGCGCCGGAAAAAATTTATGGACAAACAAAAAGGCCCGTTAAAAAAGAGGCTGTAGTAAAGCAACAAAAGTTAATTAAAACAGCCGCTGTAAAAAAAGCTGCTGTAAAAAAAAAGTCCATCCCAAAGAATGATAAAGAAATCAACAGCTATTTAGATAAGGCTAAAAAAGCTGCATTCCCAAAAAAAATAACGCCAATGCTAGCAACATTGGTAGATAAGCCGTTTGATGAGAAAGGTTGGTTGTATGAAGTAAAATGGGATGGCTACAGAACCATAGCATTCATCAATAAAAATAAAGTTGAACTTAAATCACGAAACAATAAATCATTTAACGATAAATTTTATCCCGTATACAACGCTTGTAAAGAATTCAATTTTGACGCCGTATTAGATGGAGAAATAGTAGTACTAGATGAAAATGGCAAATCAGATTTTGGCGATCTTCAAAATTGGCGAAGCGAAGCCGACGGAGAATTATTTTATTATGTATTTGATATACTCTGGTTAAATGGGAAAGACCTAACGAAATTGCCATTAACAGAACGCAGAGCTATTCTAAGAAATATAATTACAGATGAAAGTATTATAAGAGTAAGCGAAAATTTTAACGAGAAGGGAACGCGCTTTTTTGAAATAGCAAAAGGTTTAGGCCTTGAAGGCATCATGGCAAAAAAAACAGACAGCTTATACCATGAAGGAGCGAGATCGGATGATTGGTTAAAAATAAAATCTAATAAAGGCCAGGAAGTTGTTATTGGAGGATTTACCAACAATGATGATTCTTCTAAATTATTTAGTGCTTTATTAGTGGGCGTTTTTGATAAGGGAAGATTACATTATACCGGCAAAATCGGAACAGGCTTTAATGAGGCTACACAAGCTGAAATGATGAAGCTCTTTAAACCGCTCATAACAACAAAAGTTCCCTTTACTGAGATACCCGATGTAAATAAACCTTCAAGGTTTAGACCAAATCCGCCGCATGCAACTGTTACCTGGCTAAAGCCACAACTGATATGTGAAGTAAGTTTTGCAGAAATGACAAGCGATGGTGTAATGCGCCATCCGTCTTTTAAAGGTATGCGTATTGATAAAAAAGCCAATGATGTAATTCGTGAAAAAGAAAAACCATCTATCAAAATAATAAAAGAAGAAAAGATGTTAGCTACTAAAAAGATCATTATGCCTGCAGGAAAATCTTCTCGCAAGACCTTGTTAAATCCTACGGATGAAACGCAGGTAAGAGCTATTAATGGAAAGGAGTTAAAGTTCACCAACCTTAGTAAAATATATTGGCCAAAAGAAAAAGTGACCAAACGTGATATGATCAATTACTATTACCAGGTTGCACCTTTCATCTTACCTTATTTAAAAGATAGGCCGGAATCGATGAACCGCTTTCCCAATGGTATTACCGGTGAAAGCTTTTATCAAAAAGACGTAACCGGCAAAGTACCTGATTGGGTAGAAACATTTTTGTACCATAGCCAGGCTGATAATAAAGACAGGCATTATTTAGTTAGCACGGATGAGGCCAGCCTATTGTATATGGCATCTTTAGGTTGTATAGAATTAAATCCATGGAGCAGCCGCGTTCAATCTCCTGATAATCCGGATTGGTGCATCATTGATCTTGACCCTGATGATGGCAATAATTTTAGCCAGGTGATCGAAGCTGCGTTGGTAACAAAAACTATTTTAGATGGCTTGAAAATTCAAGCATATTGTAAAACAAGCGGCTCAACGGGGATACATATTTATATCCCGCTAGGTGCTAAATATTCTTACGATCAATCCAAAGAATTTGCACGTGTTATTGTAAAATTAGTACATGAACAATTACCTAAATTTACAAGCATTGAAAGAGTAAAAGCTAATAGAAAAGGTAAAATATATTTAGATTTTTTACAGAACAGGCCACAGGCCACTATTGCAGCACCTTATTCCTTACGACCAAAACCAGGTGCTACCGTATCAATGCCCTTACATTGGGAAGAGGTAAAGAAAGGTTTAAAGATGAGCGATTTTACTATCTTCAATGCGTTAGAAAGATTAAAAGCTGAAGGAGATATTTTTAAAGCCGTGCTTGGCAAAGGAATTAATTTAGAAAAGATCGTAAAAGATTTTTAAAATATGGAGAAAAAAAAATTTTCATTCAAGGCTGTTGTAGAAATTTTTAAAAATGCTTTTCAGGGGTTTAGTGATAATAAGATCACAAAGCTGAGTGGCTCATTAGCCTATTCAGTTATTTTTTCTCTAGGGCCTTTAATGATCGTCATCATTTCTGTGTGTGGTATTTTTTTAGGGAAAGATGCCATTGAAGGAAAAGTATATTCAACTTTAGCAGGTTTTGTTGGATCAGATACGGCCAACCAATTACAAGAGATCATTAAAAATGCAAATCTTAGTGGCAAAAATGAGGTGGCTGTTATTGTTGGTATTATCTCCTTATTGATAGGCGCTACCAGCATTTTCGGAGAGATCCAGGATTCGATCAATACGATCTGGGGCGTAAAATCTAAACCAAAAAGAGGCTGGATAAAATTTCTACAGAACCGTTTTCTTTCTTTTTCAATTATCGTTGCACTTGGATTTTTACTGTTGGTTTCTTTAGGTGTGAATTCTATTATTGATGGCTTTAGTAATCAATTGAAAGCTCATTTTCCTGATATAGCTTTCGTGGTAGTGTACACAATAAATGTATCCATCACTTTTGTTGTTACTACTTCGATATTTGCAGTAATTTTCAAAGTACTACCAGATGCAAAAATTAAATGGGTGGATGTTTTTGCAGGCGCTATAGCTACTACCCTATTTTTTATGTTGGGTAAATTTGCCATCTCATTTTATATTAGTAAAGCTCATGTAGGAAGTACTTACGGAGCGGCAGGTTCATTGATCGTTCTGTTATTGTGGGTTTATTATTCATCCATCATTTTGTATTTTGGTGCAGAACTTACCAGGGCATACGCTATCGAATATGGATCGCCGATAGAGCCTAATGATTACGCTGTTACCACTAAATTAGTTGAAGTTGAAAAATAAGCGATAATGGTAATTATTTAACAGTAGTTATATTTAAGTCAATTGTCAGGTTATCTGAAATAGTACTTGAACCCCCTACTCCAAAGTCTCTTCTATTGATACTAAACGATCCTTTAAATAGATAACCCTCATTATTCGGCGCAGCCGTGAAAGGAAAAGAGATGTCCTTTGTTTGACCTTTAATAGTAAGTTTTCCTGAAACAGTTAATATGCCCGATGCAGACTTCGTTACTTTAGTAGATACAAAATGAATACGGGGATATTTTTTCACATCGAAATAAGAATCTTCGCGTAAGTGAGTGTCCCTTTTACTATTGTCTGTGTTGATCGTATTAGCATCAATACTTACATCAAATTTGGCTTCTTCAGGATGATCCTTGTCAAAATTGATATCTCCTTGTAAACCAGAAAATGATCCACTGGTACCCATACCAAAATTTTTTATTTCAAATTTTACTGATGACCCCTTATCAACAGGTTTATACTGAGCTATCGCGAAATTGCCCATTAGAACGATCAATAATAATAAAGTATATTTTTTCATACTGGTGAAACGTAAGCGGATAGTTTGTGGTTGCCTAAAAAGAATTTTTATTTTATACGAATCTACGCCCTTTTGTGTTTCCATCTTTTATGCGACCATAACCAGATCTCCGGTTGGGTTTTAATATCCTGTTCTAGTTTTCTTATGTACATTTCGGATACTTCGTCCTCGTCTACACTTTCGGGGTCTTCTATTAATATTTCTGATACCATTTCGTAATAGCCGCGTTTCACTTTACGCATTGATGAAAAGACCACCGGAAGCTTCATCTTTTTTGCTATTACTTCTACTCCTTTAAATACAGGCGTGTCCTGGTTTAAAAAAGTTGTCCAATAGGCATTTTGCGGTGGTGGTGTCTGGTCAGACAAAAAAGCGGTTGCATTTAATTCTTCTTGATTTACGATCATTTCGCGGTAAGTATTTCTCATGGCAATAAGTTTTGCGCCATTACGCGTCCGTATCTTATGCATCAATTCATCAAAATATTTATTGCTTAGCGGATGATAAATTACATATAGCTGCTGTTCTGTTTGTGCGTTAAATGCATTACAAGCCCATTCCCAATTACCAAAATGCCCCATTGCAATAATTACATTTTTATGTTCAACCGCAAATCTTGAATAGATAGCAGCTGTCTCTGGAGTAACCTTGCATCTTTTGATCATTTCTTCTTTACTAAGTGTAAGCATCTTTATCGTCTCAATAAAAAAATCGCAAAAATGTTTATAAAAATTTTTCATGACGATCTCTATTTCTTTATCACTTTTTTCAGGAAAGGAATTACGCAAATTTTGTTCGATAACTTTTTTACGGTAGCCAATAACATAATACAACATGAAGCATAAAAAATCGGAAAATAAATAAAGAAGCGCAAAAGGTAATATTGACAGTAAATAAATAATCGGTAATACAAGGTAATATGTCACTGCAGGTAAAAAGGACCTAGGCTGAACATTTTTTTTAACAGCTGAATTCCATTGAAAATTTGTTCTGGATCTAAATATTGTTCTAAGATTTATATTGGTACCGCATTCGCATAAACTGCTATTCCTCATGATAGTGTTTTTATAATATACCTGTAGTTTGGCTAGCTAGACGTAACAATAAGTATACCAATCGGTATTAATATTTAAAAAAATGGACTATCAAAAAAGAAAGCATATATATTATGCGTAAATTCCATCAGAACACATAAATCCACTTTTTAATATGTGGCATAGTTTTAGCCCTTATCAACAAAGACGTTTAACTGAGTTCAATATTTTAAAATCTTTAAAAATATTTTATGGTACAAAAAACTAACAACAAAAACTTATCTGACAAAGAAGAAACTTCCATGGAGAATAAGAATATTGAAAAAACCTTGTACCCTTCAAGTGAAGACATCTATAATCAAAATAAAAAAGAAGAAGTGATAGACCCTCAAAATATCACCACTGTTAAAGAATTGAGTGAAGATGTAGATAACTCCGAAAATTTGTCAGGAGGTGATCTTGATATTCCCGGTTCAGAATTAGATGATGAACAAGAGAGTGTTGGAAATGAAGATGAAGAAAATAATTATTACAGTTTAGGAGGAGATGACCATACTGATCTTGATGAAGATCAGGGAGATTAATAATAAAATATATTTAAATATACTCATTAATAAAAAACACACTATGACAACAAATAAAAGTTTAGGCATTTGGATGGATCATTCAAGCGCGCATTTAATGGAGTTAACATCAGCTCCTATTGTAACAACTATCCTAGATTCCACTTTTACACATGTAGCAAAAGAACAAAGTTTAGAAAAAGGTGAAAAGCTGATGCACCATAAAGAGCAACATCAGCAAGCTGCTTATTATAAAAAATTAGGAGAGTCTATTAAAAATTATGACGACGTCCTTTTGTTTGGGCCAACAGATGCAAAGATCGAGTTACTAAACTTATTAAGGGCAGATAATACTTTCTCTAAAATAAAGATCGAGACAAAACAAAGTGATAAAATGTCGGTAAATGAAGAACATGCTTTTGTAAGAAATTATTTTTCAAAGCGGTAGAATTCTTTTATTTCAATGGACACTATTCACAATTACCTAAATCATCAAAATGAAAAAAATATATTCCACATCTGTGACATCAACAGGTGGGCGTGATGGTCATCTCAAATCTGCGGATAACGTATTGGATGTAGATGTTCGATTACCAAAATCTTTAGGTGGTGTCGAAGGAAATTACTTAAATCCTGAAACTCTTTTTGCCGGTGGCTATGCCGCTTGTTTTGATAGCGCGTTAACGCGTATTATTGGTTTAGAAAAAATCAGGACTGGCGCAACAACAGTAACAGCAGAAGTTGATTTATTACAATTGGACAATGAAAAATTCGGATTAGCCGTTAAATTAATAATCGCCATTCCGGGGATTGATCGTACCAAGGCTGAAGAGCTAGCAAATAAAGCACATACTATATGTCCATATTCTAATGCCACTCGTGGTAATATTGAAGTTAAACTGGAAATAAAATAAATTGGTAGTAGTTAATTTATAGAATTAGTAAAAGCATCAGGCAATATAAAATTTGAATGGCTATCTAATTATCCTTCAATTAAAAGAAAGCACCATTTACCTAAAGGGTCGATATGACAGCAATAAAACAATTTCTACTTTTCTATGATCCTTTTACTAAACTTCTTATTCCCGTTACTGCAATTTGCAACCCTACACAAAATATCAGAAATGCTGTAATGCGATTGACGATCCGCTCTCCATTTGATCCTAAATAATTAATGATCGTTCTTGTATTGAAATAGAAAATATAGATAAGCACGCATATGATAATTATTGCAAGCATAATGGCACTCGTATTCATCAGATAAACGGCCATGTCAGTATCCGAACTATGTGCACTCAATGTAAATAAAACAGAAATAGTTCCTGCGCCTGCGGTGATAGGAAAAGTAATTGGGTAAAATAATTTATTTTCTACATCTTCATATCCACTGGTAATGGCCTGATCCGCCGCATCTTTAGTTGATTGATCAGGTTCTTTATCTGATGACAGAAATTCCCAACCCATTTTACAGATCATGATCCCTCCTGCTAATTGTATTACAGGAATAGAGATGCCAAAGATCTCCAATATCCAATGCCCCGCAAACAAAGAGATAGTGCAAATACAAAAAGCATAGAAGGTTATCTTTTTTACGGCACGCCTTTTTTCAATACTACTTAAATGAGAAAGATAAGGGTTGATAATAAATGCCGAACCAATAGGATTTACTACAGGGAACAAAGCAATTATCCCTATAAAAAGGAAGTGGACAAATGGATGGTGAATGAGTGACATCATAAAAAAAATAATTAGTTGTGCTTTTTTAAAAGCCTATAATGCAGACCAATATTAGGTTATTTATCAGTATTTCAATTGTGTCATTATAAGTTTAAGGTATAATATTTATTTATCTTTGTAGTCCCATTCAACGAATCAGATTAATCTTTACTCAAACAAAGCGCATGCGTAAAAAATTTACACTTACTTTTTTAATGGTATTTCTCTTGCTGATGGCAAACTGCCTGGTTGCGTCAGCACAGCTTGTGCTTTCAATTACCAACCCCGCGGCAGTGTGTTCACCCGCTACTGTAGATATTACGTCACCGACAATTACAGCTGGCAGTACTTTTCCCGGAGGAACCACACTTGGGTATTATTCTGATGCCGCCGCTACAATGCCATTAGCAGCACCTACTGCTATTGCAATAACTAATACATATTATATCAAAGCAGTAAGTGGCGGTTCTACTGATATTGAATCCGTAACAGTAATAATAGAACCCACACCTTTATTAATAATACAACAACCAAATGCTGTATGCGCTCCTGCTACAGTAGATCTTACAGATCCTGAAATAGCTATTGATCATAGCAGTTTACCTCCTGGTACGGTACTTAATTATTATGCAGATGCTGGAACAACTTCGCCTATAGTTGATCCGGAAGCAGTAACTACCACCGGAGATTATTATATAACAGCAACAGCAGCTAGTTGCGTTAGTAGTATTGCTGATGTTGTTGTAACGATCAACCCTGAACCTGTAGCCCCGGTAGTAACCAATCTTACCTATTGCCAGTTCACAGTTGCTGCACCATTGACAGCACTAGCTGACCCTGGGGCAAGTTTATTATGGTATGCACAACCAGTAGGCGGTAGTGCAGGAACTCCAACAGCACCGGTTCCAAGTACATCGGATGGAGGAATTACATTCTATTACTGGGTAAGTCAACAAGTATCAGGTTGCGAAAGTCAAAGATCTTCACTATTAGTATCTGTCATTACAATACCTGCACTTACAGTTCAAAATCCTCCGACTGTCTGTTCGCCTGCGACGGTAGATATCACATCACCATCCGTTGCACATTATACTCCGTCTGGCAGCACGCTCGGTTATTATTTAGATGCCGGAGGAACAGAGCCATTAACGACACCTTCAGCCATAGACAGCAGTGGTACTTATTATATCTTTGTAACAGCAGCAGCTTCAGCTTCTTGCAGTATTAGTAAACCTGTTGTAGTATCCATTGCCAGTTCTTGCAATGCAGATGCTGCAGTAGTAGTAACGGGACCTTTATTAGTATATCCAAATCCTGCTGATCAAAATCTTTCTATTAGTTTTAATCCGGATGAAACGGGAACAAGCTTTCTGGAATTAATAAATGATATAGGCAAGCGTGTTATGAACATGAAAATTGTTGATGGGCCATTGATCACAATATCTGTAGCTTCTTTACCTTCAGGTACCTATTTTTATGTAATTAGAAACACTGATGGTAAAAAAATAAAAAGCGGCAAAGTGATCATCAAACACTAATATAGAATTAAATAATAAATGCAATGTGTATAAACTTAGACGAAGTATACAATAGATTTAATACCATCAATGGTAAACTTCAATTAATAAATGAAACAGTATATAAAAATAAAGGTGCGATCACGATCGTAATAAATGGCGCTGAAATAAAAGGCAGTGTAAATGAAATTAAAAGTGCCAGCAAATTTGAAATGGGAGAAATAACAGCAACAATCTCACTATACGATGATAATTTCAATGTGAGTATTTACAATATTCGGGACATTGAAAAGGCTTTCTAAAACTATTACTTTTCAGCATTGCATAAAAAAGCCTCTTTTAAAAGAGGCTTTTTATATTTAGAATTTTTAATTATTTATCTATGCCAAACTTTTAGCCCCTGCAGAATGGCTAATTGTTTTACCGGCAGCTGCATCAAGTGATTGTCCTGATATAACAAATGTATGACTTGCTTTATTAGCTGCATCAGCGATCACTTCAACTTTATCTTGTCCGATAGTTACTTTGAAACTATCGCCTTTATAGATCATATTGAATTGAAGGCTGTTCCATTTTTTATATAACCTTGGATTGATGACAACATTTTTAGCTGTTGATTGAACACCACCAAAACCAAATACTGCAGTCATCCATGCGCCACCGTTAGCGGCAGGATGTGAACCACCCATAAAGATCGTTCCTACATATACTTTATATTTTGCTTCGATATCGATCTTAGCAGTTCTCATAAAGTAATCGTACGCGAAATCAATATTGCCAAACTCTGTTGCTACCATCGCATACGCACAAGCACTTAAACTTGAGCCATGTTCTGTACGTGGTTCATAATATTCCCAGTTTGCTTTTTTAATTTCTTTTGGATAACGATCCTTGAACATGTTCAACATCATCACTACATCCGCTTGTTTAATGATCTTTGTAGGAACTGCTAAACCCTGACCGGCACCCAAGTATTCATTCGGATGGATCATTTGCGCTTTCAATTCTTTAATGGTTGTTTCTCTCAATTTGAAGTACGCATCGAATTGTTCGATAACACCCTCTTTATTTGGTTGAGGAACGTATAATAATTTTTCAGCCTCAACGAACGACGCTAATTCATTTTCGATATTGATCTTCTTCACCAATGTGGCAAATGCTGCTGGATGTTTTTCTTTTAAATAGGCGACTGTTGCATTGGCAATTTCAAACGTAGCCTTTGTAACCATGTTTGTGAAAGCATTGTTGTTCACTCGTTCATGATATTCATCAGGCCCGATCACATCAAGGATCTCATATCTGTTCTTATTTTTTTGGAAATAGGCATAAGAGAAATAGAAACGCGCACATTCTAAAATAACTTCAGCGCCGCCTTCTAATAATAAAGAATCATCACCTGTTAATTTAAAATATTCCCACATTGCTATCGCTACGTCACCGCTGATATGTACTTGCTTATCTCTAAAGTGTGTGCGTAGATCTCTTCCAGTATTTGGATCACCGATATTAAAATAAGTACAAGCATCATCACCATCATCCTGGCTTTCCCATGCATAGAATGCACCATCAAATCCGATGCTTTCAGTTTTTGCTTTTCTGCGTGCCCCATCCAATGTTTTAATTCTGTAACGCATTAGCTCTACCGCTTTTTCGGGATAGGTGTACAGGAAGAAAGGGAACATGAACATTTCTGTATCCCAGAAAATGGCTCCTTTATAAACCTGTCCGGATAATGCTCTTGCAGGAATTGAATTGGCGCTACCATTAACCGGCGCAACAATTAATAATTGAAATATACTATAACGTAAAGCCTGTTGTGCTTCATCATCACCATCAATTTTCACATCACAGTATGCCCATTTTTTAGTCCACTCTGCGTTATGATTGCTTAGGCATTTTTCATATCCTGCATTCTTCGCTTCTATTACAGCTTTCACTGCGGCTTCATTTACTGATGCCACATGATCATTTTCTGTAAACACTGCAAAATATTTGTAGAAGGTATAAGTTTTACCTGCTTCCGTATCTATTTCAATTACACGTAGGTTTCTGTTATCTTTTACTTCATGTGTTGCTTTACCAAAAGAGGCATCAACAATTTCTGCAACGGCAACTTTTTTACCCAACTCATTTGTAACAGCGTGTACTAATAATGCACCTTCATTTTGTTCTAACTTAAGATTCACCAAATGTTTACCATTCAGATCCCAAATATTACAATCGATACCTGTGCTAATTTTTACCTTGGCAGCTTTATCAGTTGTCAAACTAAATTTGATAACGCCTAAGTTTGGTTTATCCGCACTTAAGAATCTAGTTGAATTAACCGTAACAGTTTTTCCGTTTGCTTCATACGTTGTTTCACGATTAAAAAGGGCATTCTCTAAATTTAGATTTTGAGCATGTTTTTTAACGGTAGATGTCAACGCAGATATTTCGCTTCCATCCAACGTCAATTTAGTATATCCTCCGTTAGGAGCATTTACCGGCTCGCGCCATGAATCACCAACGCGATCGAAGATACCAGCGATCGTTATCCCAACTAATTCATCAGGACCAAATTCATCAAAAGTTCCACGGTAGCCCATGTATCCGTTTGCGATCTGGTAAACATTACCCATACGCATGATACTTTCTTTCTCATTAACGAAGGTATCTGTACTTACTTTCCAAAGATTTGTCATGTTTTATTTATTATGCTTTATCGTAATTATCTTTTACAAACAGAGTAAGGATACCGGCAGCGATCATTGCTATACCACCCAAAACGATGATGTAAATAGCCTGATCATGAAATACTTTTTTAACCAGCAATCCTAAAATAGCAGAAGCTACAATTTGCGGTATCACAATAAAAATATTGAAGATACCCATGTAAATACCCATTTTATTTTGTGGCAATGCACCTGCAAGAATAGCGTAAGGGATCGTTAATAAACTTGCCCAGGCAATACCTATCCCCACCATTGAAATGATCAACATGTTAGGATCGTGAAATGTAAACCAGGATATCAAACCTAATCCACCGACGATCAAACAAATAGTATGTGTTAAAATGCGACCGAATTTTTTTGCTAACCATGGAAGTGAAAATGCTATCAACGCAGCAACGCCGTTGTAAACAGACATCAATACACCCACCCAATCAGCGCCCTTGTTGTACGCAGACGATGTAGGATCAGAACTATGGAAATGATACGCTGTTATAGCAGGTGTACAATAAATAAACATCGCAAAAAGGCCAAACCAGGTTAGCATTTGTACCCATGATAATTTTTTCATGATCTCAGGCATATTTTTCATATCATAAATGATCTCAACTGTATCATCAACTTTGCCTGCAGCGAAACGCTTTGCAACGATCATGTGTAAAATACCATACACGATAAATACAGAGGTAAGGATATACAATCCAAGGTACAGATCAAACGCATAGGTAACAATGCTCATTACAACACCCGCACCAATCAATAATAACCCTTGCTTATTGTATTTTTTTACATCTATATTAAGAACGGCTTTTTCTTTTAGTTTATCATTTTCACTCTGACTGTTAAATGCTGCCATTTCCTCAGGTGAATATTCTTTAGTGCGAAAGGTTGTCCAGAGAACAGCTAATAAGAAAACGATACCACCTAAATAGAATGACCATTTTACTGTATCAGGTATTACACCCGGAGCAGCCGTAGCTTTGATGCCCCAAGATTGTGGCAACCAGTTAGCCAACATATAAGGTAAAGAAGAAGCAATAACAGAACTGATACCGATAAAGAAAGTCTGTACCGCAAAGCCTTGTGTTTGTTGTTCTTCAGGAGACATATCACCGATGAAGGCCCTGAATGGCTGCATAGACATATTGATAGAACCATCCATGATCCACATCATACCTGCTGCTACCCAAAGTGCGGGAGAATTAGGCATTGCAAATAATGATAAAGAAGCCAATACTGCACCTATTAAGAAATAAGGTTTTCTACGACCTAATCTGTTCCATGTTTTATCACTCGCATGACCAACGATCGGATGAACGATCAAACCCGTAATAGGCCCAGCGATCCAAAGAATAGGAATTTTATCAAGATCAGCTCCAAGCGTTTGGAAGATACGACTCACGTTTGCATTCTGCAATGCAAATCCAAACTGAATTCCGAAATATCCGAAACTCATGTTCCACAATTGCCAAAAACTTAATAAGGGCTTTTTTTTCATATAGCTGTTTTAGTGTTAGATTAAAATTTACAATCGTTATTTTTTGTTTTGTTTTTCAACAAGATATTTATCCATTTGTTCAATGCTGATCTCTGAAAGATCTTCAACCACAACATCGGCTCCATTGCTTTTTAATTCATGCGCATTGTCTTCTCTTGCAACACCAAGTACTAAACCAAAATTTCCCTTTGCTCCTGCCTGAACGCCAGACACAGCATCTTCCACAACTATTGCACGACTATATTTTACACCAAGATTATCTGCGGCTGTTGTAAAAATATCCGGCTCTGGTTTTCCTTTCAATCCGATCTTTGCTGATACAACACCGTCAACCTGTGTTTCAAAAAGATCAGCTATTCCTGCTTTTCCTAAAATAACATCACAGTTTTTGCTTGATGTTGCAACGCCTACTTTAATACCTCTTGCTAATAATTCTTTTATCATTTTTATAGTAGAATCATACAAGCCTACCCCATCTTCTTCCAATACTTTATTAAAGAATTCATTTTTTCTGTTTCCTAATCCGCAGGCAGTTTCTTTTTTAGGTTCATCATTTGGATCTCCAAAAGGAATATTGATCCCTCTTGATTTTAAGAAACGCTCTACGCCCTGGTATCTTGGTCTGCCATCTACATAAGGCAGGTAATCATCTGTATGTGTAAATTCTTTGAAAGGTTCGTTATATGTTTTTTCTCTAAAGTGGAGATATTCATCAAACATATTTTTCCATGCATTTGAGTGCACCACTGCTGTTTTGGTAATTACACCATCCATATCAAAAATTACCGCATCAAAATTCAACATATTGTAATAAGTATTTAGAGCAACCAGTATATTTCGGAGAATTCATGATTAAGTTAATTAAACAATGGCTTCAGTGTTAATATGGGACCAGTTAGCATTTTTAAAAAATGTTGTCAAAAGTACAATTGTAATCTCACATTACAATTTTCAGCCTTCAAAAATCTAAAAAGCTGTATCTTCCTTACAATGAACACATTACGAGATGTTTTATTTTATAAAATAGATCAATATCAATATAATTCTAAAACAAGAATTAAATTGCAGCCAGCATTATGATCAAAAATATCTCTTCCTTTATCAAAAACAAGCCAGCATTGGCTGTTGGATTTCTTTTTTGCACTACCAGCCTGCTGTTTGGTATATGGGTAGCCGCTATTCCCGGCATAAAATCAAGACTTGGATTTACGGATGGAAGTCTGGGACTTTCCTTATTGCTTTCTCCGTTAGGAGCCATAACGGGTATGTTGCTTTCTGCAAAAGTATTTAGTAAAGTGCCTGTGGGTAAATGGATGTTTGGTGGCTATATTGTTTTATGTTTTTTGGTGATACTGCAGATCAATGCCGCTAATCGTCCTTTATTCTGGCTTTCCTTATATCTTTTTGGTATCGTTAGTTTTTTAAATGGTGTGGCCGTTAACGCAACGGTAAACATGATGGAAAAAAAATTCAACAAATTATTTATGGCTACTTGTCACGGTATGTATAGCCTTGGTGGCACTGTAAGCGCAGGCCTTGCCGTAGCTTTTTTTGCATTGTACATTTCTTCGGGCAGACAAATAGTTATTGTTGCTGCAGCTATCATTATTGTTATTTTCTTAAATAAAAATTTATTACTTGATAACAAGGATATCATTCATTCAGGCGAACGGTTAAAATTCCCATCTCTTCCTATACTCGGACTTTCATTTATTTGCATGGTAAGTTTTATGGCAGAAGGATGTGTGGCAGACTGGAGCGCTATTTATTTTAAAGAAGTATTGCATTCTCCCAAAGCATTTATAAGCTTAGGCTATGCAGGTTTTTCTGCTGCGATGACGATCGGCCGGTTAAACGGAGATGCATTGCTTTCAAAAATTGGAAGTAAAAAAATAGTGATCGCAGGAAGCCTTATCGCAGCTACAGGATTTTTAACCGTTGTGTTGGCTCCCTTGGTATTAGTTGCTATTGCAGGTTATGTGATGATAGGATTTGGATGCTGTTGCATCGTTCCTGTTTTATTCAGGGCTTCAGGAAATATTCCCGGCGTAAGTTCTGTTGAAGGTTTTGCTATGGTAACTACCGGAGGATTGATCGGTTTTTTGACTGGCCCTTCTATCATTGGTTTTATTTCCGAAAAAGCTGGCCTCTCTAAAGCCTTATCCTTACTGATCTTTATGACAGTGATGGCGGCAATAGTTGCGTGGCAGAATAAATTTATATCTAATAAGATATCTGTTGAAGAAGAAAATTTTATTGACTTGCAATAAAATTTAAATCAACAATAATAAAAAAGGGAACCGAAATAATCCGGTTCCCTTTTTTATCAAATCAAAATACAACTCAATAACTATTTTTATATACCTACTCGATCAGGTATTTTTTATCCCATACCGTATTATCTCCCTGGATACGGATAAAATAAAATCCGGTACTTAACGCAGGCAATGTTATTTGTTGCGATCTCTCAACATTATAATAACGCTGCGTTGCTACAATTGTACCATTGGCATCTATTACAGTCAATGAAATATTACCAGGTGCTGCATCAAATAATAATGTTATCAATGATGCTTTTCCACTTTCACCCGGATTAGGATAGAGAGTTACATCGTTGGTTGTCGCATTCGTTTTATCTGCTGTTGATTCGTCAAATTCAGCACGTGACTGCGTACAGCTTCCGATCAATGTCCATGCATCTGCCCAATTTGTTCCTGTACCAGGCGCATAGTATGACGGCGCAATAGGACACCAACCCGAGTAAGGCCATGGCTTACATTGATATTGATTGCCATCATTTTTAACAATGCTGCCGGCAATATAATTACCACCTGTAGAAACATATTGAGGTATTGTACCACAATCATCCGTACCGGTATTTGCGGTTACTGTTATTGCGACTGCAGCTGAAGTTGTTGTACCACCTGCGTTATCAGTTGCCACTGCTGTAATTGTATAAGTTCCTGCTGCAACATTACTCCAACTAAAATTATATGGAGATGATGTTGCTGTACCCAATAATATTGTGCCGTTATAAAAATCAACTTTACTAACTGTACCATCGGCATCTGCCGCGCTTGTTGCAATTACAATAGTTGCAGGTGCAGTAAAGTTCGCATTATTCGCAGGCGAACTAATAACCACTGTTGGATCGATATTAACAGGAGGAGGAGTAACACTACCACCGCAAGCGCCATTCAATACCCACACATCATATTGGCCGCTATGTGTAATTGGATCTTCATTTTGTGTCCACCATTTTGCAGTGTATTGATTTCCGTTTCTTGAAACTACCGATGATCCTACGTATGCTGTTGCAGCATTCCATGCAGGTATTGTACAGGTTCCTGCAGTAGCAATAGTGATCGTTAGAACACTGCTGCCGGTACCACCGCCGTTTGTTGCTTTTATAGTATCAACAAAAGTTCCGGCCACTGTTGGCGAACCACTTATTGTTGAGCCTGCTAAAGCTAAGCCTGCAGGCAACGCACTTGTAACTGCAAAACTTGTTGGGGTATTCGTTGCCGTTATGCTGTAACTAAATAGAGCACCAACTGTGCCCGTTGCAGTTGGCGCACTTGTGATCACAGGTTTATTAATTGATGCGATCGTTATGATTAACACCTGCGTTCCTGTGCCGCTTGTATTGATCGCTTTTATTGTATCGATAAATGTTCCGGCAGTTGAAGGTGTACCACTTAGTATATTTCCGGAGAAAGTTACTCCCGCAGGTAATATTCCGGTAACCGCGTAACTCGTTGGAGCATTTGTTGCGGTTATGCTATAGCTGAATACTGTACTAACAGTTCCGCTTGCAGTTGGCGCACTTGATATAACAGGCACACTTGGCACTGCAGCAGCAATAGTTATTGTTACAACTCCCGTTCCAGAGCCACCTGCATTGGTTACAGTTAGCGTAACAGTAAATGTTCCTGATACCGTTGGTACACCACTTATTGATCCTGTAGTTGTATTAACGCTTAAACCGGCAGGCAATCCTGTTGCAGTATACCCTGTTGGGGTATTCGTTGCCGTTATGTTGTAATTAAATGTTGTATTAACGGTGCCGCTTGCTGTTGCTGCGCTTGATATAACAGGCGGTTGTGTAACGACAACTGAACCATTAAATATTTTCTGAAAATTTGCAGCATACGTATTATTACTGCAAACCTGATCCCAGTTAATGGACCAATCCATCATACCGCCTAATGACGGATATCCGCCCGCTTGTTGTAAAGTATAGGAACCTGGCTTCGGCCCTTTTCCAAGCAGGTAGTTAACTGCCATTCTTACTGTTGCCGTATCTGTAAAGCCACCGCCTGCCGCACTTGCACAAGCAGGCAAACCTACAGCAACCTTACTGGCAGGCAATCCTGCAAACATCCCGCCTGCTGTATTGAATCCTTTTATCACAGCTTCAGTTTCCGCTACTATAAAATCTGCAGTCGCTTCTGTATAAATTTTCCCATCAATGCCAAACATGCTACCTGTGTTATATAGCTGTACTTGTAAAATATCTATAGAATCCCGCAAGGCATCAATGACAGGTAATTGTGATCCCCAAATTCCGCCGTAAGCAGACATACCGCCTTGCACATCCGCAGTTTCCGGAGCCAACGTTAACAACAATTTTTTATTGTGCGTTGCACGATAATCCTGCATGACCTGTTTTAACCCTGCTATCAGATTTATAATGGGTGCATCGATCGGTGCAGCAATTGTACCGCCTGATATAGAAAGTGAAGTTCCTTCAAAATCAATATCAACGCCATCAAAACCATACGTATTCAGAACCCCATCGAGTGAGCTAATGAAAACATCTCTTTGTGCAGCGGTTTGTATTGAGACAGGATCACTTTCACCGCCTATACTTACAATTACTTTTCTTCCCTGGCTTTGTAAGGTTTGAATTTGGCTGATAAATGCAGCTTGCGTACCTAAAATTGGCGTATAGCCAATTTGATACCCAGTTCCATTAATAGGAACGGCAAAAGCAACCACCACATTATTATAACGTGGATCAACCTGGTCAAGCTGGATGTAAGGACTTCCGGCATCTTCCCAATCTTGCCAATATCCTAACAAGGCTGGTTTGTTAACTGTTTGAGCTTTTGTTTGCTGAGAGATCATCGCGGTGATCAATAGGAGCAGCAGTAGTAGCAATCGTTTCATATTTGTTTTTTGTTTTAGTTAATACAATCGTTTAGGTATGAAAAAGGGTAAAATATATTTCTGTAAAAATATAGCCGGTTACTGCAAACAGCTAATAATCAGGTTCATCATTACTACGTCATCAAACGAGAATCCACTTATTTCAAGCGCTACTATAATACATCATTGCTACATCAGTCAGTTTATCTGCTGTTCAACTATGAATTATTTAATAAAATACCAGTACAATGAAATTGCCAATAAGGATTATAAAGAAAATAAGAAGAAAACCATATTATTTGATACTACTATGGCGTAGTTTGATCGGTGTGTTAATTAGCAATAAAATCAGGGACGTATAAGCAATCGCGGGACAAATATATAGGTTCTGCTAAATAAACAAAAATGTTTATGCTGGAATAATAGGGTACTATATAAGAGCATCGAAGAATTCTTACTACTAGCAAAGCGAGTAGCCAATCTCTTTTGCCAAAAAATAAATTACTCTTATGAAATAGATAAGCTTACGCCAAAAGAAATAGAAGTTTTACAACATCTATCCAACGGCGATAGACACAAAATAATTGGCAATGAAATGAATATTAGTTATGAGACCGTAAAAAGAAATGTCAAATATCTGTCGAAAGCTACACGTAAATAACAGTTCTAAAGCTGTGGCTAGAGCAATTCGCCAGGAAAATTGTCTGGCCGTGTCGATTATTTCTAACAGACTAATAATTTATCTGATCAACTTTATTGCTGAATTAATGCTCCTGATAATCCTGTGAAAGTATTGTATTGATTTATAACAATATTTGAAAATGTAGCGTGATATTTTCCATTTACAATAGTTACTGTTACACTATCAGTTGTACTTCCTGCGCCCTGGCCAACTAAAGTAACCGTATGCGAAGCATCAATATAACCTACACCTATAACACACTGTCCACTATCGGGTGATGTTTTATAACCTACCGAAAATTTTTCATTGTTTATTGGTGCACTCCCGAATTGTAAGAGTATAAAATTGGTAAGACTATCAGATATCACGTCATTGCTCTCTATAAGATTAGTACTACCCTGAGTTGCAAATACCGTAGAACTTCCGGTATCGGTTACGCCATTAAATGTCCATTGGCTCGTTGGTATTCCGGCGGCTATTGGAGCACTCGTACTTGCTTTTTTACAACTTGATATACTACTAATAATAATTACTGTACTTGTTAAAATGCTTACTACTCTTTTCATTGATATTTTTTTAATTGAATAATTAATTAAGATCTTGACTATACTTTTTATTTAAGTTGCCATTTTTGTATACGATGATTTAGCGCATCAGCTATATATAAATTATTACCACTTGCATCAAGGAATACTGCACTCGGCTGATTAAGTTGATTATAGGCAGAACCCTTGGTGCCACCTGCTATTGTTATTCCCATTGTTGCACCCACCGCCCATTTCTGCACGCGATCATTATAAGAATCTGCTACGTAAATATTTCCGTTACTATCAACGGCCAAGCCGAATGGATTATCGAATTGATTTGCTGCACTACCTAATCCATTTCCCCCCGCCACTGTTACTCCGTTAGTTGTGCTTGTTGAACCTGCAGGAAATTTTTGTATCCTTGCGTTAAGAACATCATCCACATATATATTCCCGTTTGCGTCTGTGATTATTGCGCCCAAATCGTGAAATTGATTGGGAGCAATGCCTGCACCATTTCCTCCTGCGACAGTTATACCATTTGTTGAACTAGAGGAATTTGGTGGAAATTTTTGCAGCCGCTCATTGCCATTATCGCCTGTATATAAATTACCAGTACCGTCTATAAATATATATTCTACGCCATTAATTTGGTTAGCTGCACTACCTGGGCCATTACCACCTGCCGCTGTTATACCACTTGTTAAACTCGTAGAACCCGGAGGGAATTTTTGTATACGAGCATTATTATAATCACTTACATAAACATTACCACTGCTATCAAGCCATACACCTACCGGTAAATTTAATTGATTGGCAGCCGCACCGGCACCATTGCCGCCAGCTATTGTAATACCACTATCCGAACCAGCAATCCATTTTTGTACGCGATTATTTGTTAAATCGGTAACATAAATATTATTGCCTTTATCTACATATATACCGCCAGGACTTGAAATTTGATTAGCGGCACTACCTGCACCATTGCCTCCTGCTACAGTTGTTGTATCAAGATTTTTTTGTGTAACGGCTGTATCAACCGTAGTGATCATTTGCGTTGCAGATTTTTTACTACACCCGATATTTATCAAAATAATTGATAGCACAATAAAAAAATAAAACGACAATTTTTTCATAATTAGTTTTTATTTTATTAATATTTTATTTAAGCCCATATTTCTGTACACGATTATTCTCTCCATCACTTATGTATAAATTTTTTGCGCCTGCATCTAAAAATATAAAAGATGGAGAAGCGAGTTCGTTGTATGCTGTACCATACTGGCCGCTACTATTACCAGCTACTACTGTACTATCAGTTGTACCATGTGCCCATTTAAGTATACGGTTATACCCGGTCACATAAATATTCCCGGCTGTATCAACGCATACATCATCAGGCAACCCTATGTTTACAGTACTTGCTACTGTTATACCATTCGTTGAACTGGTGGAACCTTCGGGAAATTTCTGTACACGCGTATTGACATTTTCTGCTTCAAAAACATTTCCACTTCCATCTACAAATATTCCTGAAGGCAGGTCTAATTGGTCAGCAGCATTACCGCCACCATTACCACCTGCAGCAGTTACACCATTTGTTGCGCTGGTAGAACCGGGCGGAAATTTCTGTATCCGATAATTACCAAGATCACTAACATATAAATTTCCAATCGCATCAATATATACACCGCATGGATTTACCAATTGATTAGCGGCTGCACCAACTCCATTGCCACCTGCGACTGTTATGCCACTATCAGCACCCAATGCCCACTCCTGCACACGGCCATTATCAAAATCAGCTACAAATAAATTCTTATTTTTATCTATGAATATCCCTTCGGGAAATGCCAGTTGATTAGCTGCATTGCCTTTACCATTTCCACCTGCCACTGTGATACCGCTATCAGCACCAGGTATCCATTTTTGTACGCGATGATTGGAAAAATCTGCTACAAATACATTTCCAATACTATCTACAAATAAACCGGTAGGATAATTTAATTGGTCAGCTGCTGCGCCCTTACCCTTACCACCTGCAACAGTAATTGTATCAAGAATTTTTGGAGCTACGGAAATAGTACTATCACCTTGATCGCTCGGGCCTGTCATTCTTTTATTACAGCCGGTATTTATAAAAAATAACGGCAATACAAGAATAAAAAAAGCAAGCATCATTTTTTTCATACCTATTTTCAATTAAGAATTAATTTATTTGAGTTCATATTTTTGAATACGATCATTGTACGAATCGGAGATGTATAAATTTTTTGCACCAGCATCCAAAAATATATAAGTGGGATTTTGCAGTAAATTATAGGCTGAGCCACCAATAGCTTTGCTACTGCCCGCAACTGTTACACCATTAGTTCCACTGGTTGAATTTGGCGGAAATTTTTGTACGCGATTATATCCATCGTCTGATACATACATGTATCCGCTATCGTCTACGGCAACATCTACAGGATCAAATAACACATTAGCAGCAGTATCATTTAGATTGATATTACCAGCCACCGTTATGCCATTAGTAGCACTGCTAGATCCTGGTGGAAATTTTTGTATACGGGGTTGATTGGAATTATCTACTACATAAAGATTCCCAATTTTATCAATAAATAAACCAGGGACCTCATCACTAAGTTGATTAGCAGCTGTGCCATAACCATTACCGCCGGCCGCTGTTACTCCATTTGTTGAACTAGTAGAACCTGGTGGAAATTTCTGAACACGGTAATTACCCCCATCACTAACATATATGTAAGCGCCTGCGTCCAACCACACACTTTTGGGATTAGAGAACTGGTTTGCTGCAGAACCACTGCCATTACCACCTGCTACTGTTATACCAATTGTGGCGCCGGGTGCCCATTTTTGTACACGGCCTCCATTGCCATAGTCTACAACATATATATTTCCGGCATTATCCAGACATAGCCCTACCGGATAATAAAGTTGGTTTGCCGCGGAACCTGCACCATTACCGCCTGCTACTGTTATACCAGAATCGGCTCCGGGTATCCATTCCTGCACACGACAATTAAAATAATCAGCGATATAAATATCACCGGCACTATCTACAAATATCCCAGCCGGATTATTTAATTGGTTTGCTGCATTAACAGAACCAATACCCGCATTCCTTCCTGCCGCTGTGATCGTATCAAGACTTGTAGGAATGGGAGTTGTGATCTTTGTTGTAGTATCTATTGCAGAAGGTTTGCCTGCTGATTTTTTACTACACCCTATATTCATTATAACAAGGAGTATCAATACAATAAAAAAAGACGATAATAGCTTTTTCATGATGAGAGGTTTTGCATAGTAAAAATTAGTGCTTCTTTACTATGCAAAACTTCACCTTATAATCAAGTAAAACAACCCCGAAAAAGGGGGTCATTCGAATAAGTAATCCTTTTACAAAAGGGAAATATTTTTTGGTATTTTTAACGTGCTTTACCAAACAACCGTCGTTTGTATGATACCGCTAACTTTTTTACTTCGCAGGCTGCTACTACTATTTACATTTATACACTTTGCTATACTATGCAATGCACAAACGCTCGATAAGCATTCGATAGATTCTATGCAGCAACAAATACGGGATACACAACCGCCAGCTGATAAAGCATTTTTACTATCGCAACTATCGATGAAGCTATCAGATCTTGCACCAATAGAAGGTTTGCAAATGGGATTGCAGGGAGTAACAATTGCACTAACTGTTAAAGACGATGAAGACATGGCCGCCTGTTTAAATTCTGTTGGATGGAATTATTACCGATTAGGTAAAACAGATTCTGCCATCTATTTTTTACAAAAAGCGATCAGTATTTTTCGCCAACAACGCAATTATTCCAATATAGCTAAATCATTAATAAACCTAAGTTCAATTTATCAGGATGAAGACAATGACGATAAATCTCTAAGCCTATTATTAACTGCAAGCGCTCTTTTCGATAGCGCACATGATGAATTAAGCAAAGCGTATACAGAAAGAATGATCGGTATCAGTTACAAAAAACAAGCCATGTACGATAAAGCCCTGCTCTATACTGGCAATGCCATCGCTGCTTTAACTGCATTAAAAGAATACGGCTATCTGTCGGATGCATTAGAAAGCAGGGGCGATATTTACCTTGAGATGAAAAAATGGGACTCAGCATTTTTATATTATAACAAATGTATTCTTACAGCAAAAAAAATTAACCATACTTATGCGATCGGTTATGGATTTGAAGACAAGGCTGAAGTTTTTTTAGCTATGAATAAGGAACATCCTGCTACAGATTATTTAGATTCTTCTTTAGCATATTATCAAAAAGCATATGCAATATTTGTTGACGGTGGAGAAGCAACAGACGTGGCGACGGAGCAATTGAATATTGGAAAGACATTATTATTGTTAGGAAGAAATGAGCCTGCAAAAAATTACCTCAACAAGGCACTCTCAGCATTCATAGCAACCCAAAATTATGATCTGGCATATAAAACTGCTTCCCATTTAAGTGAATTATATAAAAACGAAAAGGATTATCAAAATGCATTTCAATATTTAAATCAATCACTTGTTTATAAAGATTCTTTGAATGTAGCCGGCCAAAGAAAAACAATCGCCAACCTCTTGATGAAATATGAAACAGATAAAAAAGACAAGGCTATTCAACTATTAAATACACAAAAGGAACTTTCTGATAAAGAGCTATCGCGTAACAAACTTATACTCGCGCGCAACAGGCTTGTTTTGTTTTTCTCGGTAGGCTTAATTATACTTCTTATCATTATCGGTTTTATATTACGTGCCCAGAATCATATCCGGCAACAATTAAAAGAAGTAAAAATGCGGCACCAGATCGCCAGCGACCTTCACGATGATGTAGGTAGTTCATTGGGCAGTATTTTATTACTTAGCAATATAGCAGCCCAACAGACAGTTGTTACAAATGATAAAACCATTTTAGACAAGATCACAAAAAACACAAAAGAGGTCATCGATAAAATGAGCGATATCGTTTGGACTATGAAACCACTAAATGACGAAGGTGTTAGTTTGAAAGAGAAGCTCGAAAAATTAGCCATATTGATACGCGAAATTTCCAGCATCGAGGTAATGATGAGTATATCTGATAAATTAGAAGAATTAAAACTGGATATGAATACACGAAAAAATATTTTCCTTATATGTAAAGAGGCCATGAACAATGTGTTAAAACATGCCAACGCTTCTAGGATCTATTTTTCGGTGGATGTTATTAATCGTGCTATAATAGTAGCGATCAAGGATAACGGAAAAGGATTCGATAAAGCATTCGTCAAAAAAAATAATGGCACAGAAACCATGACACAACGCGCCAAAGATTGTAACGGCAACTGTTATATTAATTCTGTACCCGGTGAAGGCACAATAGTATCCGTGCAAATACCGACCCCCCGTTCTCGGTATAGGTTCTTATGATTATATTCATCAATTTACATTTCAATTATAAATATGCCTGAAGAAAAAATAAACGTAATTGTTTTTGAAGATAATCTGCATTTCTCCGAATCTCTCTCGATCTTGTTAAATCTTTCGGAGGAATTCACTTGTGTTTTTGTCTCAAGTGATACTATGAATATTATTGAAGATATCCGCACATTCAAACCGCAATTACTTTTAATGGATATCGAGATGCCGGGCATGAATGGTATTGAAGCAACTAAATTGGTAAAAGAAACATTTCCTGAATTGCTCGTTTTGATGCTTACGTCATTTGATGACGATGATAAAATATTTCAATCACTGTGTGCAGGTGGCTCTGGTTATTTATTGAAGAATGCGAATGCGCAACAAATACTTCAGGGATTAAGGGATGTATATAATGGAGGTTCCGCTTTTTCACCAATGGTGGCAAGAAGAATGGCAAACTTCTTTCAGCATAAAATGAGTTATACGGTAGAGTCTGATAAATTAACATTGAAAGAAAAAGCCGTGTTGCAAGAATTGGTAAAAGGCAACAGCTACAAAATGATCGCAAACGAATTAGGCATTTCTTTCGAAACAGTTAAAGGTTATATCAAGAATATTTATAAAAAGCTGCATGTAAATAATAGTTCTGAAGCTGTAGCAAAAGCAATTCGTCAGAGAATTGTTTAATTTATTTTCAAAACTTCCTTCGGCAGCGGTCATCATATTGAGAAATTAATTTCACATCCCTGTGTATTTATTATGACGCTTGTTGAACTTCCTATACAACTCTAACTATTATTTCAAGGCATATATTTTGTGTTAAGTCTATCCTACAAAAGCTTAACAATAAATTTATACTCATGAATGAAAAAAACAGGAACATTAGGCGTCAAATTATTGGGGGCCTAGGAGCAGGCTTAGCTGCTATGACGGTTTCGCCGGTACTTGCTGCACAAAAAAAATTATTTACAGAACCTTTAATGCCCCAAGGTTTACAAGATCCAACTACTAAATATCCTAAGCCACCATTTAAGAGCCAATCACAACCTTGGCCGGGTTTAGTTAGTAAAATGGATCCACGCCCCGATCATGGAGAAACAAGTTATAAAGGTTCAGGCCGTTTACTTGGCCGCAAAGCTTTGATCACCGGCGGAGATTCAGGAATGGGTCGTGGAGCTGCCATTGCTTATGCACGTGAAGGTGCAGATGTAGCGATCAATTATCTTCCTGCAGAAGAATCGGATGCTCGTGAAGTAATTGATCTGATAAAAGCAGAAGGAAGAAAAGCAATTGCGATACCTGGTGATATTCGTGATGAAGCATTTTGTAAAAAATTGGTAGATGATGCAGTGAATGCACTCGGTGGACTTGATATTGTAGTCAGCAATGCAGGACGACAACAAACGCACGCATCTATACTTGATATAACAACAGAGCAATTTGACTGGACCATGAAGACAAATATTTATGCTCCTTTCTGGATCATCAAAGCTGCGTTGCCACATTTACAGCCAGGTTCTGTAATTATTGGTACAGCATCAGAACAAGCTTATGACCCATCTCCAGACTTATATGATTATGCACAAACAAAAGCTGCAACAATGAATTATGTAAAGTCACTTGCAAAACAACTGGGTCCAAAAGGTATTCGTGTAAACGGAGTTGCACCTGGCCCTATCTGGACAGCATTGCAAGTAAGTGGCGGAGCAACCCAAGAAAAATTAGAAAAATTCGGCGGACAAACTCCATTAGGAAGACCAGGACAACCAGCAGAGCTTGCATCTATTTACGTACAGCTTGCAGCAAATGATGGAAGTTATGCCACAGGCCAGATATATGGATCTTCTGGCGGTGCCGGACAACCTTAAATTATTTTAAAAGTTTTCTTGTTAATTTTAAAGAGGGTCTGCATTTGCAGATCCTTTTTATTAAATAATAAATAGTTAACAATGGGTTTGATTTATTGTTTGGTATTTTATTTGTTGCATGCTGCTTCATGAAAGAAATAGGAATTAAAATAATGATCATCGCTCTCTCATTGTTTACCATACTTGATCCGAGTATCGAGAAGATAAAGAACGGGAAAAAATATCTACACAGTCTTTTTAGCGAATCTTTCGTTGATGATGAATTACCAGATTCTATAAGAACCAGTATAACAATTAATTCATTTGAAAATGCCTACAGATATAAATAAGATAGTTGAGGATATGCACGTCTGTGAATAAGTAATAGAACTAATTAAAAATGTCATTGGCTGTCATTAATAATACCTACTGAAATGCTGGACTATCAATGCTTTGAAGATTTTATGAGCTTGTTTGGCTTAATAAAATCACATTGAAGTTGGTTTTATTAAGGAATAACTGCGATCTATATTTGCGGTAGAAACTAAAAAACAAGTCAATAATTATTAAAAACCTATAAAACTTACAATCATGGACGCACTACAACCATTACAACCACAACAAAGAGCAACAGAGATCTGGCACACTTTCTTCAAGAAAGAAATTCACAGTTTCATGTCTGCTAAAGATGATGCATTAACTTTAATAGACACCTACATTAAGGAATCTATTTTTGGCAATCACTTGGAAGCTGTTGCATACTGGGAAAAAGTTAAGCAAGCAGCGAAGAACCTTTAAGATAATATCCTACTAACTTACCTGGCGCAACATACAGCGTTAAAAATATACGCAGTGTATCAGTGTCGAAGCACTATAAAATATTTTGAGATCGAATAAAAGCTAAGCATGACATTGTTTAGCTTTTTATTTTTAACTAACAGATCAGTAATTACATTTTCATCCCGGCCATCGGACTAGATCCGTTTCTAAAAATATATTCACTGTTCAATAAATAAGCTCCGGTGGTTACTACTACTTCTCCTGCTTGTAAGCCAGAAAGTATCTCAATAAGATCACCATCTTCAACGCCGGTTTTTACCATACGTGGGTGATAAGTTCCCGGTTTTGTTTCGATCCATATCACAGCACCATTCGCATCACGCAATACAGCATCGACAGGCAATGAGATAGCAGCATGCTGATTACCATTTAATAAAACATATACTGGCATGCCCGGATGCAATTGCTTATTAAGATTAGGTATCGTAACGCGAACTAAGTTAATTCGTGTGTTCGGATCTATTTCAGGATTCACAAAATCAATATGCCCATTGATCTGAAGATCATTCAGATCTGGAATTTGTACCGTCGCTGTTCCATTTTGATCGAACGATGCTAATTGTGAAGTATACACCTGCGCTTCAGCCCAAAGCGTAGACATATCAGCAAGTTGCATTACCGATCCACCTTCCGTTACATAATCGCCTTCCTTAATATTTAAGTTAGTAATATACCCATCCTGGTTACTATAAAAAGATGTTTCTGTAGAAGCTTCTTTTGTTTTTTCAAGTTGATTAATTTGATCATTCGACATACCCCATAAAACCAATTTTTCTTTTGCGGCTTCTACCAATGCAGGATAGTTGACTAAAGTGATATCTATGTTTTTTTGAAGTAAAATCGTAACATACTCTTGCTTTGCACTGTTAAGCTCTTCGCTATATATATCATACAGCTTATCTCCTTTGTGTACATAATCGCCGATATTTTTAAAATACAATGTTGTAATTCTTCCTTCTACTCTTGCATTTAATGAAGAAAGTTTTTTTTGATCAAAATTCAAAGTTCCTGTAAGCGTCATTTTATTTCCTGCAAATCCATTATGAATTGTATCGGTATGAATATTCCCTAACTGGATCTGTTCCTGATTAAGACTGATACCATCGCTCATAGAAGCAGTAATTTTAGAAACAGCAATCAATGTCATCCCACATATCGGACATTTTCCGGGTTTGTCTTCCATTACCTGCGGATGCATGCTGCAAGTATAATATATACCGGCATTTGCTGTTTGTTGCTTTACTGATTGAGTACATGACAACACAAACAATACTGCAAAGCAAATTGCGAAACGCATCAATAAAAAAGTATTACGTGAATGCTGAAACATAATTTTAGTTTGAAGAAGATTTAATAAAACTTTCACTATCGATAAGGTATTCGGCAGTAACTGCTACAGTATCTGTTGAAGTTAATCCTGAAATTATTTGAATGTCATTATTATCCCTAATACCTGTTATGACCTTGTGTACCTTAAAGCCTCCGTTATCTTTAAGAAACACCACACTATTTAATCCCAATGAAACAACTGCGCTCTGTGGAAGCCATGAAGCCTGCTTATTGCTTGTATAAATAGAAGCCGTTACGTGACTGCCTACAGGCAAATGAAATGCATTATGAAAATATACTCTTGCTGTAAGCGTTTTACTATTGCTTCTGAAAAAAGGTTCTATAAAATCAATTTGCCCGGTAATAACGTTTGTAGTATCTGCTTCAGGAATTATTGCAACTGGATTACCTACTTTAACAAGCGACTCATCTTCTGGATAAATTTGCAGCGCTGCCCAGGCCTGGTGATGGCTCATGATCATAAATAAGGTTTGGCCTTTTTCAACATACATACCTTCTTTTAAAGACAACTCTTCTGTGACCATTGAAACATCCTGCATTCCATTTGCTGCAGGCGCATCCATTCCGGCTTCATGCACGTGGCCACTGTAATCGCTATAAATACTTACTGTGTACGCTGGTTTACCAGATCGTATTACTTCGTTCAACTGCTCATCGCTCATCCCTAACAATAATAATTTTTCTTTAGCCGTTTTAATGAACACGGTATTTTGCGCATCGCTGGAAAGAAGAAATAATAAATTCTGTTGTGCTGTTAATAATTCCGGGCTGTAGATATCCATTATTTTCTGTCCTTTCTCTACTTCTTCATATCGATACCGGATATATAGTTTTTCAATCCTCCCTGCAACCCTAGCCGAAATTGTACCTGTTGCCCTTGCATCGTATTCAATAGTACCAAATGATTGTACAGAATCACCACTGTTTTTTTGCTGCATTGTTGTTACGGGTAATGAACTAACAACAAATTCATTTACCGGTTTTATTAAAGATTCAAGCTTTATATTGGAAGGAACAGCTGCAGGCTGCTGATTCATTTTAATCAGTTTCATACCACAAATGGGACAATTGCCCGGATGATCTTCTATAATTTGAGGATGCATGGAACAAGTATACACCTGCTTAAGTGCAGAGCTTGTCTGCTCCGTATTATTTGACTGTTGGTTATTGCATGACAACAATACCATCACCAAAACCATTATGTATATCCACAAGATCTTTTTCATATTATTATTTTATTTCTAAAACCCTTTCCAATTCTGTTTGTAATTCCATCAGTTGTTGAAGCTGATCAAAATATTCCATTTCAGTATCATTGAGCGTTTGCCATGCATCGTACAACATAAATAACTCTTCTGTATTTTGCTCATAGCCTAGCTCCATACTTTGGTAATTTTTTTTTAAAGCCGGGATGATATCGTTTTGAAAAAGTGTCACTTCTTTTTTCTTTGCAGCAATTTCACTTTGCATACTGTTAGCCATTCCTGCATATTCATTCGCCATCATTGCTTTCTGATCTTGTAGGGCCACAGCCTGCCATTGTAAGCTTTCAACAGTTGCTTTATTTGCTCGGGCAGACCATTTTGCCATAGGAATTTTTATTGTCCCCATTAATGTGAATTGTGCAGGCAATCCGCCAAAGCCAAACATGTGTGCATACTGAATACCAAATTGTGTTTTAAGACTTTCTTTTTCTACTTGTTCTTTTAAATAAGTAAGTTGTATATTTTTATCTATTGATTTGATATCACTTCTGTTGGTATAGAAAAGTGATGTATCGAGCACTAAGCCTGAATAATCTTTTATTGATGCCGTTGTATCTATCGCGAAATCGACATTACTATTTCTATTCATCAAAGTGTTCAACGCAATACGTTTTTGTGCCAGATCATTCTGTATCATTATGCGCTGGCTTTCTATATTGGCAATCGCTGCTTTCACTTTGTAATAAGCACTTATTTTTTCCAAACCATTTTTGTATCTCGTTTCCGCATTTGACTGCATCATTTGTAACAGCTTATCATCTTCATCTAAAAGATGTTGTTTCCTGATAAGAATTATCCATTCATAATAACTCTTCTTTGCGGAAGCAAACAATTCGTTCAAAGTATTGTTCTTATCTTCTTTTGCAGATGCCGACATCTCATTCATGTAAGCAACATTGGCATCATTGTATTTTTTATTAGGAAACATTTGTTCGCCGGAGATCATGTATTGCCCCATACCGGTATTGCCGTTATTTCCTTTCCAAAGATTGGTATTGTACGGCGTCATCCATAAGCCTGTAGATATTTCAGGCGCCTCCCAACTTCTGGCGCCTTTAGCTGCAGCATCCATAGAGCGGATATTTGCATCATACATTTTTACAGATGGATGAGATTGCTGTATACTGTCCAATATATCATTCAGCTCCATAGTCTGCGCATTAACTATTGTAATGCCAATCACGAATGCCGATAAAAGAATTATTTTTTTCATAATTAATGTGTTGCGTCTAGTACTTCTATTTTGCCATATTTTTTTAATTCATGCTCTTTCGCCATCAGGAAGATCAACGGTGTTACCAATAAAATATGAATGGCAGATGTAAATACACCACCGATCATCGGCATTACAATCGGCTTCATTACATCACTGCCTACGCCATTGCTCCAAAGAATAGGAACCAATGCAAAAAGTGAAACACAGACCGTCATGATCTTAGGACGCAATCTTTTAGTGGCACCCATTATCACATATTCCCTCAGGTCTTTATTAGTAATAGTTTCTATGCTGTTTCCTTTTTTGGCTACCAGTTGTTGCATGGCATCATTTAAATAAATAACCATAACAATACCTGTTTCTACTGCTAATCCAAACAGTGCAATAAAACCAACGGCAACTGCTACTGATAAATTTACATGTGCGAAGTAGATCATAAAAAAGCCACCGATCAAAGCAAAAGGAATAGTTATCAAACTTAAAAATGCTTCTCTTGCCGAGTGAAAGGCAAAATACATACTGATGAATATGATCAATAGCACGATCGGCAAAATGATCTTTAATGTTCTTTCACTGCTGATCAGATTTTCGTATTGCCCGCTCCATTCAATAAAATATCCTTTGGGCATTGAGCCGATCAATTGATTTACTTTTTGCTGTGCTTCTGAAACCGTACTTCCCAGATCCCTGTCTCGTACATTGAATAATACAGCGCCGCGCAACAAAGCATTTTCAGAACTGATCATTGGCGGACCTTCTGTAATTTGAATATCAGCAACTGCCTCAAGAGGTATCGGGCCAAAACCATTCGTTTGTACCTGCAGGCTTTTTAAGGCTTCTATGCTATTTCTAAAATCCTGACCGAATCTTGCATTGACAGAAAATCTTTGACGGCCTTCAACTGTAGTAGTTATCTGTGCACCGCCCAAAGCACTTTCAATCACAGCATTTACATCATCGATACTTAAATTATATCGGGCGATCTCTTCTCTTTTAATATTAATATCAATGTATTTACCACCGGTGACTGGATCTACGTATAGATCTTTCACACCGTTCATTCCTGCCAATGCTTTTTTTATTATTTGTGAGAAGGCGTAAATGCTATCAAGATTCTGGCCATATACTTTTATACCTACATCTGTTCTAATACCGGTAGATAGCATATTGATACGGTTAATAATTGGCTGCGTCCATCCATTTACGACGCCGGGGATTTGCAGCTTAGAATTTAACTCATTGATGATATCGTCTTTTGTAATTCCCGGCCTCCAGTCAGTTTTAGGCTTCAGTATTATAATCGTTTCGATCATACTGATAGGAGAATTATCCGTTGCTGTATTGGCTCTTCCGGCTTTGCCGAGAACAGATTGTACTTCAGGAACCGAAGTAATTATTTTATCCTGCACTTGCAGAATACGTTTTACTTCACTATTAGAAACATCAGGAAGTGTTACCGGCATAAACAAAATACTCCCTTCATCCAATGGCGGCATAAATTCTGTACCTAAACTCATTACCATCGGAATACTAATTAACAAAGCAATAATGTTGATCGCTATTGTTGTCTTCCTCCATTCAGTGCAAAAGCGAATTATCGGTTCATATATTCTTTCTAAAAAACGATTAATAGGATTAGCGCTCTCCGGACGAAATTTTCCTTTCATAAAAAAAGAGATCAGTACAGGACCGAGTGTTACAACCAAGAAAGCATCTACCAACATAATAAATGTTTTAGTATACGCTAGTGGATGAAACAATTTTCCTTCTTGCCCTGTTAATAAAAACACAGGCAGAAAGGAGGCAATGATAATGATAGTTGAAAAGAATACACCTCGTGATACCTGTTTGCAGGAACGTTCAATAATTGACATGCGCTCTGCATCAGGAATTTTATAGTAATCCCTTTTCAACCATTTTTGTTTAATATTTTTAATTGTGCTCATTGCGTTAATTAGGTTTATGGGCCTTTTGCCATTCTGATAAATTACGATACGCGTTCTCACTCATGATAATACCATTATCTACAATTACTCCAATAGCTAATGCTATACCGGTCAGGGACATGATATTAGATGATAACCCAAAAGCATTTAGTAGTATAAAACTAATAGCGATCGTAACGGGTATTTGAATAATGATACTTAACGCACTTCGCCAATGCAATAAAAAAATCATGACGATTATACATACAATGCCTATTTCTTCAATGAGCTTATCCTTTATATTGGCGATCGCCGCTTCGATCAAATTACTTCTGTCATAATCTATTTTAAAAGTTACTCCTTCCGGTAATCCTTTTTCTACATCTTTCATTTTTGCTTTTATTCCTTGTATCACCTGGTCTGCATTTTCTCCGTATCGCATTACTACAATGCCGCCTACTACTTCTCCTGTTCCATTGGCATCGAATATTCCTAACCGCAGATCTCCTCCCATTTGTACAGTGCCGATATCTTTTACACGCACAGGTATGCCATTGTTATTCCCAAGTGCTATGTTTTCTATATCCGCTTTGTTCTTAATATAACCTAAACCCCGGATGATATAAGCCATATTGCTCATTTCAAATTTTCTTCCTCCAACATCGTTGTTACCTGCTTTTACTTTATTCATCACATCCATCATCGACAGATTATAGAATTGCAGTTTAACAGGATCGATCACTAATTGATATTGTTTTTCATACCCGCCGAAAGAAGCAACTTCTGCAACACCGGGTACAGTTTGTAAAGCGAATTTTACGTACCAATCTTGCAAAGCACGTTGTTCCCCAAGATCCATTTTAGGTGCATCTAAATGATACCAGAAGATATGGCCCACGCCTGTTCCATCCGGGCCAAGCGTAGGCGTTATCCCTTGCGGCAATAATCTTTGCGCATAATTCAGTCTTTCCAATACACGTGTGCGTGCCCAGTACACATCAACGTTATCTTCAAATACCACATACACAAAACTCATCCCGAACATAGAGGTAGCGCGGATATTTTTCACTTTTGGTATACCCTGCAGATTACTGACTAACGGATAAGTGATCTGGTCTTCAATTACCTGCGGACTTCTTCCCATCCATTCCGTAAAAACAATTACCTGATTTTCACTTAGATCGGGAATAGCATCGATAGGATTTTGTTGCACATTGTATACGCCCCATATAAATAATATTATAGCAATTGCTACAATAATATATCTGTTGCGTAAGGAAAGCTCAATTAGTTTCTGAACCATTGTTTTAATTATTTGCTCATTGTTGAATCGTGACCCATCGACATCGTCGATTTCATTTCTGTTGATTTTACTTCAACCAGTTGCATTCCGCATTTTGGACATTTACCAGGTTTGTCCGAAATAACTTCCGGATGCATCCTGCAAGTATATTTTACAGTCGATGCAGTACTGCTCATTTTCATTGTGTCCATTGCCATTTTATTTGTATCCATTGCTACCATCTTAGCCGATGTATCAGTTGATACTTTTGCAGTTGTATCTGCCGCAGGAACTGTTGCTGATGTACCACCTGAACAAGCAGCAAGTGTTGCTACTACAATTGTTACAACAGAGATCATGATTACTCTTTTCATTTATTTTGGTTTTATGATTAAAAATTAATTGCACATTAAACTCGCCATGATATACGCGGGTAGCCTACAGGCACTACTGATCAATAAAGAATAAAGAAATAAATTGTAAGGAAGATCGATCCCTACAAACAGGGATAAATGCAAAACGGATTATTAAATACGGATAGAACGAATAAAAATATAAACGGGAGTATTACTGTGCAACAATGGCGGATCATTGATACCGCTGGTTACATTCACTTGAGGATCAACAAAAGAAATTAACTTGAATGAAGAAAGATAAATATCAGGTTGTGTAAAAATCTTAGCAGCAAAAGCTACAGCAGCAGCTTGTACATGCGTATCTTTTATTTTAGAAGAAAAGTATTTCGTTTTACAACAGCCGGCCTCAATATTTTTCTTTTCAGCTTTTTGTTTGCTTTCAGTAGAAAAGGAAAGAGAAACAGAAGCCAGCTTCCCGCAACAATAAAACTCTTTTACCACCATGCCAAATGTTGACGAAGTGTAAATAAGAATAAGTAATATGAGTGAGAATTTCTTCATGCCTTTAAATCTTAAATAAAGATAGAATTATTTTTAGAACGGCTATTATAAAATTTTGTTTAAAGTTTATACTTAACGGTGATTTTATACCTTTTCAGCTTTAAATCCTGCTTTACTAAGTACATCAATGATCTTATCTGCCGCCAGATCACCCTTAACTGTTAAAATCTTTGTTGGCAAATCTGTATCAACATTCCACTCTTGTATGCCAGCTTCGTTATTTAATACAGGTGTTACTTTGGCTATACAGCCACCACAGTTAATATTTGTTTTGAATTGTACCGTTTCCATTTTGTTATATTTTTTAAATGAATAATTATAAGGAATGTAATTTCAAACGTAAGCTATTGCTGATAACACTAACAGAGCTTAATGCCATAGCAGCGCCTGCTATCATCGGACTTAATAAAAATCCGTTAACAGGATATAATACTCCAGCTGCAATAGGTATTCCGATAAGATTATAAATAAATGCCCAGAATAAATTCTGTTTAATAGCAGCTACTGTTAACTTGGATAGCTTTATTGCTTGTGGAATTTTAGAAAGATCGGAAGAGATGATCGTCATCTTCGCAACATCAATAGCGATATCACTGCCTTTCCCCATTGCAATACTTACATCAGCCTGTGCCAATGCACTGCTATCGTTGATACCATCACCAACCATCGCCACGATCTTACCTTGTTGTTGTAATTCCTTTATGAAGGCTGCTTTATCTGCCGGCAATACTTCTGCCTTAAAATGTTTGATACCTGCTTGCTGGGCGACCACTTTAGCCGTAGATTCATTATCACCCGTTAACATATACACTTCAATGTTAGCTTCCTGTAATTGTTTTACTGCATTGATGGATGTTGATTTTATTTTATCAGTGATAGCGATCACAGCCAATGCATTTTTTTCATCCGCAAAATAGATCACTGTCTTTGCCTCATTTAACCAGTTGTTGGCGATAGTAAGTAATGATGCATCAATGGTAATATTGTTTGATTGCAATAATTTTAAATTTCCTGTATAATACAGCTGATCGTTTACGAAAGCTTTGGCACCAAATCCGGTAATACTTTCAAAATGATGTATTGGTAAATAATCTTTTATTGATAGATTTTTAACGACAGCTTCAGCTAACGGATGTTCAGATTGCTTTTCAATTGAAGCAAGAATTATTTTTTGAGTTTCGTTATTATTTAACCAGGCAATATCAGATACTTCGGGTTTACCTTCGGTTATTGTTCCTGTTTTATCTAAAATGACCACAGTTATTTTTTTTGATAGTTCAAGGCTTTCTGCATCTTTAATTAAAATGCCATACTCTGCTCCCTTGCCCACCCCTACCATAATCGCTGTTGGCGTCGCTAATCCCAACGCGCACGGACAAGCAATTACTAATACAGTTACCATTGCAATTAATCCATGCGTAAAGCCGTTCTCCCCACCGAATATTATCCATGCTATCAAACTCAACACAGCAATGCCCATTACGACTGGAACAAAAATACCGGCCACTTTATCAACGAGCTTTTGCACTGGTGCTTTACTACCTTGTGCATCCTGTACCATTTTTATTATCTGTGCCAACAAAGTATCACCACCAACTTTATCTGCTCTAAATTGAAAGCTTCCCTTTTGATTAATAGAACCGGCAAATACTTTATCACCCGTTTCTTTTTCCGCTGGTATCGGTTCACCACTGATCATACTTTCATCAACGAAAGAATTTCCTGATAGCACAGTACCATCCACTGCAATTTTTTCTCCCGGCTTTACTAATAGTATCGTATTTACTTTTACACTTGCAATAGGCATTTCCATCTGATGGCCGCCCTCGTGTACAACTATTACTGTCTTAGGTTGCAGACCTATTAATTTTTTAATCGCAGACGATGTATTTCCTTTTGCATTTTCTTCTAATACTTTCCCAAGCAAAATAAAAGCAATTACAACAGCAGATGCTTCAAAATAAACATGCGCCTGTAATCCTCTGTTGATCCAATATTGTGGGAACAAGGTATTAAACACACTAAAGAGATAAGCTACTCCGGTACTCAATGCAACAAGCGTATCCATATTAGCACTACGATGCTTTGCCTGTTTGAATGCATTAATAAAAAACTGTCTTCCGAAAACCACCACTACAGGAGTTGCCAATGCCCATAAAATATAATCGGCATAGGGAATGTTCATAAAGAACATCCCGATAATAACCATCGGAACCGAAAGCGCAACAGCAGCGATCGTTTTATTTTTTAAAATGTTGAATTTCTGCTGATGTAGTTCTTCTAAGGATTCTTTCGCTGCTTCTGTTTCATCAATCACCAGATCGTACCCCATTGATTGAGCCGCTTCTTTTAATTGTTGTAATGTAATAATTGTTGGAATAAACTCTACCTGTAATAGGGCATTAGCATAATTAACTCCGGCACTTATAACACCAACCTGATTTTGCAATATGGTTTGCACACTAACAGCACAGGAAGCGCAGCTTAAATTTAAAACAGGGAATGATTTTTTTATAGAGGTCACATCATAACCTAAATCACGTATCGCTTTAACAGCTCGGGGGATCACTTCCACATCATCGATTGTTTCAACGATCGCCCTATTATTATTCAATTCTACTTTATGAGTAGTAATCCCGTTTACTTTAGACAACCCTTTATCTATGATCAACGCACAATGTTCACTATCCATCCCTTCTAATGGCAGGTCAATGGTATCATTTTTTGTGGCTGCATCTATCAGTATATTTTTCACCCTACGAATTTCCGACAAATTGGCTCCCCTATTGTTATATAATTCGGAAAATCTTTTATACTTTTCTGTTATGCAAGCTATCTATCGACCTTCTGTGACTAGGATGGTTAATTTTGAAGTTTGTTGGCGTAAGGCCCGTGATCTTTTTAAATTGTGTAGATAAGTGGCCAACATTATTATAACCTAACTGGTAGGATATCTGGCTTAAGGTAAGTTCATTATAAGTAAGCAATTCTTTTACTTTTTCTATCTTCTGCAAAATAAAAAATTGTTCGATCGTCATTGCTTCCACTTCAGAAAACAAACGTGAAGTAGCGGCATAATCTTTATGAATTGCATTTGTTATATACTCGCTGATACTGAAATGCTCCTCTATTTCTTTTTGTACTTTTTGTATAATAGCTTTTTTGATCTCCTCAATTAGTTTTTTCTTTTTATCATCAAGCAGCTCAAATCCAACATTTGCAATTTGCTCTCTAAATCTTGCAAGTTGTTCTGCGGTCGGACTTTCTTTTAATGTGACTGAACCTAAGTCTACCTGCAATGGTTTTAATCCCATCTTTTCTAACTCTTGTTCAATAACAAGAATACAACGATTGCAAACCATATTTTTTATGTAGAGTTCCATGTAATAAAGATATTATAAGTTCATTCATAAATATCCTTAATTAAAAGGGGATGAAAAAATTTCCATCCCCTTTTAAAGTATTAATTAATTAATAAATAAAATAATCATTCCTAAAAGCTATTCTAGTTTAAGTATATATCCGCTCTTTTAAGGCACATTAATAGTTGTATTTACCATCGTAACTGATCCATGTAAAGAAATTGCTCTACCATCAAGTACTGTTTGAACAGTATTTCCCGAAGTAGAAAGAGTTACTCCTGCAGAAGCCAGTATTGTTCCAACCATAGTACCTCCACCCGCTCCATTAATAGTTGCGGCTGATCCAATGTACCAAAATACATTCGCAGGTGACGCTCCATTAATCATTATAACACTGCGCGCACCCGTTGGCCCTGCAATACCCACTGTTAAGCCGGCAGCTGTTTGAAATATCCAGGTTGCATTTGCATCCCCCTGTGCATCAAGCGTAAGGTTTCCGTCCGTTATTTTAAAAGTACCACTTGCTGATTTATAAATACCGGGAGCTAAAGTTAATCCGCCTAATTCACCTGCACCAGGATCAATACCTCCGGGTTTTGAAGCGGGGGAAATACTATTATAAGCACTCATTGCATCTGCCAAACCTTGCTTTGCAATAGCAAAAGAAGTTGCATTTCCTGGTGCAGGAGGAGCTGCATATATTCTACCCGTTACATCACCTTTGTTAAGCGGTGTTTCGGTATAAATATCCCCCGTTGTTCCATCATGAAAACCTGTTACTAAAGTAGATGCACCGGTTGTACTGATGCCACCATTATTTATTTTGGTGTTCAATCCCTGATTGGTAATTCCTGCGCTACCTCCAAAACTTCCAAAAACAGCAGCAGTTCCTAAAGATGGTGCGGATACTGATTTCCCTGTAGTAAAACTCCAGACATAATTATTTGCGAGGGCATTTCCTGCAAGATCAGTCACACCCGTCTTAATCGTAGCAGTATAAATAGTGCTGGGAACAAGATTAGTTGTAGAGGAAAAAATAGCTGTGGTATCTGTATATGTTACTGTACCTAAAACTGTATTGGCTCCCTGACTAAGAATAAATGTTGTACTAGTAATAGTTGAAGGATCCATTGGTTCACTAAATGTTATTGCGATCTTTTTGTCCAATACTACAGAGGTAGCACTGTTAGCAGGGTCTGTTGAAATTACTGTTGGAGGTGTTAGATCAAGTGAAGAACCTGTAGTGAAACTCCATGTAAAATCGGTTTGTAATGCGATACCCATAGAATCTTTAGCGCCGGTAGTAATACTAGCTATATATATTTTATTAGGCAACAAATTATTTGAAGGTGAAAATATAGCAGTGGTGCCACTATAAGTTACTACACCTGAAACTATTGTCGAGTCTTGCTTCAAAACAAAAGTGGCCGCAGTAATAGTTAAAGGATCCATTCCTTCATTAAAAGAGGCAGTGATCTTTCGATTAAGATCTGCATTGGAAGAATTATTTACAGGATTGGTTGAAATTACTTTTGGATCAGTATTATTATCTCCGATCGTTCCCCGGTCTTTATGGCAACTAGTAATAAAAATGATTGATAAAAATAACATGAGCCATCTGTTAACAGACATTTTGAAATGATTACTACCAGGCATGCACGATAGGATACGCTTTGTATCAATAGATTCTTTTTTCATTGTTGTATTTTAGATAAACTGAGAAGGACAGTATCGGGACTATAATCACGACCTGTTTTTTGGGTGCTGAACTGAAAGGATAATTATTTATTAGGTAGCTATCTTAACGACTCCTTATAATAAATGATAAAACTGTGCCGCCTTTATAGACGATTGCCTTAAATTATCTCAAGCTAATATTGATGAGTGGGAATTAATTGAAAAGTAAATCGTAGAGCGATTTGCCCTATACGGGATGCGGGAGCTTTAATAAAGCTAAGAAATGAAAATATCACATTTAAAAATTGAATCAAACATGCATTTTTTGCTTTCGTGTTTATCTAGTTATTTTTCAATACAGAAAATGACTTAGGCTGATTCTAGGTAGTTCTATCTAAATTAGTAACAGATTAGTAATTATGTGGGAAAGACAAGCCTATAATCAGAAGCTAATCAGTAAAAAAAAATGCTTTTAATAATACTACTATTTTTTCTGATTAGTTTTATTGAATGTAAAAAAGAACTGTAAAACAGTCCAATAGATTAAATACCGAGGATATATAAATCCTTTTTAGCCAACTTATTTTTTATGAATTCTATTAAACAATGAATGGATGACCAATGCTAGGTAGCCGATTATAAAGCAAACACCCACAGAAATTAAAATAACGATGCTAAACAATATGAATAACCCAAATGAATTAGTCATACCTAAAAATATATAATCCATAATATTGTTGTTAGGTAAACAATCTATATGATAACTATCTATAAGACTACTGTGATAATGATTTCGCTGCTTAATTTACTTTACAAATAGCGAAGATTTAATTGATGTATTTTCAAACAAAACAAAAGAAGTTGCTAATAATTAGTAACTGGAATAGTAACAACTAAATGGCTACAAAAGGCAAAGGAAGGCAACAATCGGGAAATGAAATCCAGTGAGAGTGAATGTAAACACCGTGTAATACGTAGTAATTGCACAAAGGCTATTTCCCAATACAAAATTTACTGAAAATATAATCCAGCGTATCTTCATTGGTAACCTCACCAGTGATCTCTCCTAAATAATGCAGGCAGTGGCGAATATCCGGCGCTAACAGATCTCCTGACAATTCATTATCTAGCGCCGTTTTAATATGATCTAAAGATCTCTGCACTTGCTGCAATGCTGCGTAATGCCTTGCGTTAGAAACCACTACATTTTCTGTTGCAAGGTCAGCATTAATCGTTGACTGAAAGAGGGTTGTTTTTAATTCATCTACCCCGTTATTATTTTTAGCAGAGATGAAAAGAATATTTTCTATCCCTTCATATTTTTTATTGGTGTCAGATGCATTTAGCATATCCGATTTATTTGCTACGAGCAAATATTTGATCTGCTGCTTTTTAAAATTATCAATTGTAAATTGTAAGTTATCAATTGATTCTGTCTGCGCGTCAAAAATATATAACACTACATCGGCGCTGTTCATTTTTTCTATGCTCTTCTCTATCCCAACCAATTCAATTACGTCTGTACTGTGTTCACGTATCCCTGCGGTATCGATCAATCTAAATAAAATCCCTTCTATATTAATTATTTCTTCGATCGTATCTCTTGTTGTGCCGGCAATTTCACTTACGATCGCACGGTTTTCATTTAGCAAGGTATTCAGCAATGTGCTTTTTCCTGCATTTGGTTTTCCGATGATCGCTACACTCACACCATTTTTTATTACATTCCCTAATTGAAAAGAATTCAATAGGTCTTTTGTTGTTATTTGGGCTGATGTAATTAAGGAGTAGAATTTTGTTCTGTCTGCAAACTCAACATCTTCCGTTGCAAAATCAAGTTCTAATTCTATCAATGCAGAAAACTGTATCAGCTGTTCTCTTAATTCTTTTAAAACAATACTGAAACCACCTTTAATATTATACAAAGCTGTTTTTTGTGAAGCGGCTGTATTACTTGCTATAAGATCCGCGACTGCCTCTGCTTGTGTAAGATCTAATTTACCTTTTAGAAAGGCGCGTTGCGTAAACTCACCATGCCTTGCTAACCTTGCGCCTTTTTTTATAATGGCTTGTACAATTTGCTGTTGTATATACGGACTACCATGACAACCAATCTCTATCACGTCTTCGCCCGTATAGCTTTTAGGATCTTTAAATAAAGAGAGTACTACTTCATCAATATCTTTTCCGTCTTCTTTTATAAAACCAATATGTATGGTATGTGTTGGTTGTTTGGTCAGATCTTTTGAAGGGAATAATTCATTCATGATCGCAAAAGCGTTTGCACCGCTTATCCTGATGACACCAATGGCACCAATACCCGGCGGCGTTGCAATGGCAACAATGGTATCATCCCAACCTGACAATTTATTTAACATGGTGCAAAGATAGATTACCTAAAATAAAAATCTCTCCGGTTACCCGAAGAGATCGATTATAATTCAATTAACTGATTATTATTGATCACCAGAAACTACGAATGTGATTGGCTGTCTTTTATAAGCATTTACATTACGTCCGTTTTGTATGGCCGGGGTCCACTTCGGTGCCTTTTTAATTGCCCTCATCGCTTCTTCTTCCATACCGTAACCGAAACTTGTTTCAGGTTGTATATCACTTGCAGATCCATCTTTACCAACAATGAACCTGATGATAACACGATACGTACCAACCGGTGCGCCATTGTTTACAGGAATATCAGCATCCAAATTCTTCTGCAAGAATTTTGCCCATGCACCCATACCGCCCGGGAACTCTGCATCAACTTCTACCTTAGTAAATACCTGGTCATCATCAACAGGTGCCTGCGCTACTCCGGTACCTTTATCATCTATCGGAGCCTGAACTATCTGTTGTGTGTTATCACTTTTTACTGTTTCAGAACTTATCGCTGTTGTTTCTTTAATATCCGGTGGTTTTTCATCCTGCTTTACTTCCTCATCTTTTTTTACAACAGGAGGAGTAAACTTCACCTGGTTCACTGCCGGTGGTGGCGGTGGTGGTGGTGGTTTTATTGGTGGCGGTGGCGGAGGTTCTTTTTGTTTGATCTCTGCAATTTGTGTATCCACCACTTCTACCACATCAGGCTTAGTTGATTTAGGCAATAGGCTTGAGACAACGAATGGTATTAATAATACAGCCAATAAAATCGCTGTAAAAATTAAAGCTTTCGTAAGCCTGGTGTTATAAGTTTTACGAAGCTCGTAAGCACCGTACTCCTTATTTCTGCCCTCGAAAATAATATCGAGTATATCAGCGCTTAATATTTTATTTATATCCATTGTAAAGACTTTGTATTAATTAGATTCAAAATAGTATCAATTCCATACTATTATTTTATTCCGTTTGCCGCTTCTGTCTGATGAATTAATGTAGCCTCCTGCGGCGTCATATCAACTTCAGCATAATGCCCCGGAGGTATTGCGCTGATCGTCATTTCATCTAATATATCGATCGCGTTTTTATACGTTGCCGTTTTATCAGCTTTGATGATATACATCAGATCTACCGAAGGGGTTGCTTTTTTCTTATCAACTATTACCTGGCGGATATCTTTAAAATCACTGCTTTTGAATTGTGAATTAGGGTCAGTTAAAATACCATTGTAATAATATATCTTATCTGCCTTACCCAATAAAAGTGTTAACGTAGCCGATTGTTTTACTTCCAGCTCATTGTTTTTATCCGGCTTAGGTTCATTCAAATTCATAGCGGTAGGCTGACTCATCGTTGTTGTAAACACAAAGAACGTGATGAGTAAAAACCCAAGATCAACCATTGGCGTAAGATCTACCTTCGTAGATTTTTTCGGGCTTTTTTTAACGCCGGGCCCCTTCTTATGACTGCCACCCGACGAAGTATCTAATTCTGCCATTTCAGTACTATTTTTTACCGGTATTGATCCGGTGGTTATTTATTGATTTGTTGGAGGATGTAAAGACAGTTCAGAACCAGCAGGAATACCCTCTGCATTCGTTACTACTTTAAACTTATAGATCTCATTCTTAGCAAAAGCATCTTTGATGTTTTTGAATGAAGAATAAAAAGCTTCGTTATCACCCTTTACTAATAAATTAAGATTGTCCATATCTTCTCCTCTGTATGCATCTGATACAGCACCTACCCAATCAGCCAATTCGTTATTGGTGCTATCGGTTGGGATGCCTTCCATTTGTGCAGGAGAAACAGGCGTAGCAAGGTCTAAATAACCTTTTAATTTATTAAAAGGTTCGCCAATAAAATCCTGCTTTTCTAACTTAGCCAATTCTTCCGGTGTTAGATTAAGAGCTTTAGTTCTATTAACTCCTTCGATGATATCTTTTTTATGTGCATTATCTCCTATAGATAAATACACTTTGCCGTCTTTTGTAAGGGTTACTAAAACCGCATCAGACTTTGCTACTTTGGTAGAAACTGATGAAGGTGTATTTATTTGTACAACTTCAGGTGGTTTTTGTTTGGTAGCCAATATAAAAAACGACAATAATAAGAACGCAACATCACACATCGCTGTCATATCAACATTGGTGCTTTTGCGTGGTATTTTGGCTCTAGGCATTATAAAAAATTTAGTGGTTTACTATTAGATGCAAAACGGTAACTATTCCATACAATTATTTGTATAGAGAAGCGAAGCTTTGTGTTAAAGTAAATCCTGATTCATCAATACCGTAAGTGATCGCATCGATTTTGGTAGTGAAAATATTATAGAAAATGATCGATACAGCAGATGTACCAATACCTAATGCAGTATTGTACAAGGCTTCAGAAATACCTTGAGATAGTTTCCCTGCAGCACCGCTACCTCCATCATCAGAACCTAAAGCAGAGAACGAACGTATCATACCCATAACCGTTCCTAATAGTCCCATTAAGGTTGCTACTGAAGCGATGGTAGATAAGAATACCAGGTTCTTTTCTAATTGTGGTAATTCTAAAGCTGTAGCTTCTTCTACTTCTTTTTGAATAGCAATTACTTTTTGTTCTGTAGATAATTCTGTGTTAGTGATCAGCTCTTTGTATTTGTGCAAACCAGCTTTCATTACATTTCCTACTGAACCTTTTTGTTTATCGCATTCTGCAATAGCTGCGTCTACATTTTTGTTAGCCAAGTTATATTGCACTTTGCGGATAAAATCTGCATTGTTACCAGTACCTGCTGCTTTAGCAATGGTTAAAAATCTTTCGATGATAAATGTGATAACAGTTAACAACGCGCCGATCAAAATAGGTACGATGATACCACCCTGATACATTTTATACAAATTGCTGATAGGACCTTCACGGTCTGGCCAAAACCATCCGTCTCCTGCTTTAGCAAAATTTGCTGCGTTTCCTAAAAATCCTCTCCAGATCGCATATCCCACAAGTACGCATACCACTGGTGCGATCCATGAAATAGAATTTGATGATTTGTTCCCTTGTACTGACGTTACCGGTCTAACTTCTGCCATGACATTCAATTTTTAATTAGTGTTAAATTATAATTTTTGTTGTTTACTTATTTCGGACTACAATTCTACTGAAAAAATACTTTTCAGCAATGAAATTACCTTTATTTCATGATATTTTAATCCGCTTGCAATTTAGCCGAATAATTGGTAAAACCAACGCCTGATAAGGATTTTATACCTATTTACCGCTCATCCAAAACCTTATTTGCTAAATAGTTTAACAAAATGATGGGATAAATAGTCTACTTATTTAATAGACTAAGCGAAATAAAGCGGAAAGATCACTCATATCGCAGTGCTACGATCGGGTCAAGTTTAGCCGCTTTATAAGCCGGATATAGCCCCGCAAGCAATCCTACCAGGGAACAAACAATTATGCCGACAATTACCCATATCCATGGGATAATAAAAGGCGTTTTTAACGCAAAAGCTACCAAATTACCTAATAAAACACCAGCCAAAATACCCGCGATCGCACCAAATAGGCTGATCAATATAGATTCCCATAAAAACTGGGCCTTTATCTCATTTGATTTACCACCCAATGCTTTTATTAGTCCGATCTCTTTTGTGCGTTCGTTCACAGCTACAAGCATTATGTTCATTAGCCCTATTGCGGCACCGATCAAAGTAATTAAAGCTATGGCCAAGGTGGCGTATTTTAAGAATCCGAGATTAGCCATTAAAGAGGCTACAATGCTATCGCTTTTATCAATATAAAAATTGTCTGCTTCTTTAATATCCAGTTTACGTATCGGTCTAAAAGTGCCGGTAGCCTCTCCTACTGCTACATCCATCAGGTTAAGATCATTCACCATTACAGCAATACTATAAGAGTTGGTTCGTGCGCCATAAGTGCGCCTGATATTATTTACTGTTGTCAGCACGACTTTATCGGCATTCAAAAAAGCACTGGAACCTTTATCTTTTAAAATACCGATGACCCTGTATTTATTATTATCAACAGAGATGATCTGGTCCATGGCCTTTTCGGCATTATCATTATATAATTTATTGGCTACTACGTTACCGATGATACAAACATTTTCGCCACTTGCTACATCATCGGCACTAAAATTTCTTCCATACTCAATTTCATACCCATTGATGTACAAATAGTTTTCATCCCCGCCAAGGATCCGTATATCAGGGTTCGTTCTTTTAATACCGTTATCTACAATGATACCCTGAGGGCCAGGAATAGAAATACCAACTTTAGCAGGAAAATCAAACTGATCTTTAAATGCTTTTGCTTCTTCGTAACTAATGAGCCGACCGCTGCTGGAAATTTTTTCTTTTAAAGAATTACGTGTGGTAACTTTTACATCATCTCTATTGGGGCCACCACCTAGACGAATTGTTCGTTCTTTGTACCGAATACTGAAAGCATTGGCACCCATGGTAGAAAAACTAGTGGTTAAACTTTGATTAACGGCTTGCACGGCTGTGATAATTGCTATCAGCGCCATTATACCCAACGCAATAATTACAACAGTAATGACCGTGCGAAGCCTGTTGCTTTTTATTGTTTGATATGATAATGCAATGGAATCAGCCGTTTTCATTATCTAAAAGTAAGTAGAAATGAGGAATCTGAAGGAAGGCAAAAGTTAAAGGTGAAAACCAAAAGTGAAAATACAGCCGTTAAAATTGCAGCTATAATTTTTAGGTTTTGCCTTTTTACTTTTAACTTAATAATACAACCATTGTGTAAGCAGACTAGGATATAATCCCAACACAATAATAAGAACCGCTGTAATTATTAATAAGGCTTTAAAAGCCGGTGTAATATCCCAATCGTGTGCAACAGCTACATTGCTTTCTTTAAAAAACATGGCCTGTATTATTTTAAAATAATAATAGGCGCTGATAGCTGCACAAAAAACTGCAAAAATTACCAGCCAGATACTATGGCCGTTTTGTACGGCTGCTATCAACATGAAAAATTTTGCCTGAAACCCTGCAGTCAATGGAATCCCCGTCAATGATAAAAGAAACACGGTTGCTGTAACAGCTAATACTGGTTGTTCTTTAGCCAAGCCGTTAAAACCATCGATGGTGTAATCGTTCATTTTTATTAAGATGGCGAATATCCCGATCGTTGCTAAACTATAGGCCGCAGTATAAATGATCAATCCTTCTTTTGCTGTTTCATTTAATGCAAATAGTGCCAGCAACATAAAACCAGCTTGCGCAATACTTGAGTAGGCCAGCATGCGTTTCACACTTTGTTGAAATACGGCTGTTAGGTTTCCTATTAGTAATGTTGCTGCTGTAATGATAGTGATCAGCAATTGCCATTGATCGTGCATTTTACCAAACGCGTTATCAAACAAACGAATGAATGCAATAAAGCTGGCAGCCTTTACTATGGTAGACATGAAAGAAGTAAAAACTGTTGGAGCGCCATCATATACATCCGGCGTCCAAAAATGAAATGGCGCTGCAGATACTTTGAAAGACATAGAGATCATCAGCAATACCAATCCCGCTGCGATCAATACAGGTAATTTACCCAATCCTAAATTGATATTATCTATATAAAACGATCCTGTACTATTACCGCCATATACTAATGCAATACCCATCAACATGATACCTGTTGAAAAAGCGCCCATCAAAAAATATTTCAGTGCTGCTTCATTGCTTTTTAGATTGCGTTTATCGCTACCTGTTAATATGTATAATGGGATAGACATGATCTCTATCCCGATAAATAATATCAATAAAGTATTAAATGTTGATACTAAACAAACGCCGCATAGAATAAAAAATATCAGGGCGAAATATTCTGACACACTTGATCCTACCTTTTCAATATCTCTGCCACTTAATAAAAAGAATAATAATGTACAGCTCAATGCAACAGTAATAAATGTCAGATTAAAACTATTAACGTGCAGCATATTTTTCACCTCAACATGAAAAAAAGAATCGCCGGTATATAATTCAATGCAGTTAGCAATAAGAATTATCGCCAGGCCTGTAATGGCCCAGTATTTTGGCGCTGTTTTACTTTTGATAAATACACCACCAAACATCATTACAATACCCCAAATTGCTGTTAATATAATTGCGTTCATACCTCAACCCTGTAGGGCCAATTTGTTTTTGTTACTTAAATCTTGTTACCAATATTGCTACTGTATCTTTTGTCAGATCGAATAATGGTTGCGGAAAAATACCGATCGCCAGGATCAATATTACCACAACACTCAATATAAATTTTTCGTTCAAGGAGATCTCTTTGATGGTTGAGGTCAAAGTATTCACTTGTCCGTAAAATACTTTTTGTATCATATTCAAAGTATACACAGCTGCCAGGATAATACTTAATCCTGCTACTGCTGCATACCAAATGCTAAATTTAAATAGTCCGCTGAACATCATAAACTCTCCCACAAATGCATTGGTCAATGGTAATGCAATATTTGCAAAAGCAATTACAACTAATAAAATTGTTAATGCTGGCGCTTTATGTGCCACACCGCCTAACTGCGATATTTTTCTTACCCCGGTTTGTTTTTCTAACAGGTCGATCACGATCCACATACCAATGATATTGATACCATGATTGAACATTTGTATCATCACACCTTCAACACCAATTTGTGTCATAGAAAAAATAGCCGCACACATTAAACCGATATGTGCAATAGAAGAGTAAGCTGCAAAACGTTTCAGGTCATCCTGCACTATTGCAATACAACTCGCGTAGATCATTCCTGCAACAGAAAGAAATATTACAATTGAACTGAATTTTATACTTGCTGCGGGAAAGATTGGTAATAACCAACGCAACACTCCGTACAAACCCATCTTTACCATGATACCGCTCAACACCATTGTTACAGCTGTTGGCGATTGTTCATACGCATCAGGCTGCCAGGTATGAAAAGGAAATATCGGCATCTTGATCGCAAAGGCTACAAAGAATAACCAGAACAAACAATTCTGTTGCATGGAAGATAAATGTGCACTATAAAAGGCCTGTATCGCAAATGAATGCGGCGCATATTCTGTTGAAGCAGTATGTTGGTAAACACAAATAATTCCTATCAACATTAATAATGAACCAAGGAATGTATAGACAAAGAATTTAAATGTTGCCTGTATTCTTTTTTCTCCGCCCCAGCGGCTACATAAAAAATACACAGGAATTAATGCTAACTCCCAGAAGAAATAAAATACCAATGCATCTGTTGCAACAAATACACCCATTAACCCTGCTTGTGTTAATAGCATGAATGCATAAAACAAGTTTGAGTTCTTGTATTCGTTCTTATAAGTAGCGGTAAAGATAATCGGGAAAGAAACGGCTGTTAACAAAGTTAATATCCTGCCCATTCCGTCTAAACCTACTGAAAAACTTGCGCCGATATATTGCAGCCAATAATAGCTAACATTATTCAGGTAAAAATATTTATCGCCGGAACAACAGATGCTTCCGATCGAAATAACCAGTGTTATAATAGTAGATAATAGAGCCCAGGCTTTTACACTCTTATCATTCTTGATAAATAAAGTGATCACTCCCGCTAAAAGCGGAAACCAGATCAATAGTTCAGGAAACGTTATCCAAATATTTGCAGGGTTCATATATTCTTAGAAAAACAATTGAATGATAAATAAAATCAAAATACCTATAACCATCAGCAATACATAATTACCTACTTGCCCGCTTTGTAATAAACGTATTTGCCTGCTTCCGTAATTAACGCTTTTACCTACACCGTTTACAAAACCATCGATACCGCTTTTTTCTACCACATTATTAAAGAAGGCTGAAACTTTTTTCAATGGCTTAACGATGATCGCATCATACAATTCATCAACATACCATTTATTTTCTAATACTTTACCTAAGCCCGTTTCTTCAACAGTTACTTTTTCGTATTTGCTGAATTTATTGATCGCATATAATAAAGCAGCTAATGCACCTAATACAGAAATGGCCATTAATGTATAATCTGTTGTTGGTGCTAACTCTCTTTTTGCAACTAGAGCATAACTGCCTGCAAATATTGGAGATAAGAATTGTTCTAATTTATCGCCGTTATTCATGAACACTTGTGGTATGTTGATCCATCCACCAACAACTGCTAATATCGCCAATGTGATCAAAGGGAATGTGATCGCAACAGGACTTTCATGCAGATGATGCTCCTGTTCATGAGTACCCCTGAATTTTCCAAGGAAGGTCATCGCGTACAAACGGAACATATAAAAAGCTGTCATGAATGCGGTTAATACGCCAACTATCCAGTAGATAGGATTTTTTGCAAAGGCTGCACCTAAAATTTCATCTTTAGAAAAGAACCCTGCAAATGGCGGCATCCCTGCAATGGCTAAACAACCTAATAAAAAAGTAAGGTGTGTAATGCTCATGTACTTTTTCAATCCACCCATATTGCGCATATCTTGTTCACCACCCATTGCATGGATAACACTACCTGCGCCTAAGAATAATAATGCTTTGAAGAAGGCATGCGTCATTACATGGAACACAGCGCCTGTATAAGCACCAACACCCAGGCCAACAAACATATAACCTAACTGACTAACGGTTGAGTAAGCCAATACTTTTTTAATATCATTTTGTTTTAACGCGATCGTCGCTGCCAGCACTGCTGTTGCTAAACCAATGATCGTAATGATCGATTGTGTGAACGGCGCCATCGTAAATAAAATATTGCTGCGTGCGATCATGTAGATACCCGCAGTAACCATTGTTGCAGCATGTATCAAAGCACTCACAGGCGTTGGGCCAGCCATCGCATCCGGCAACCAGGTGTACAATGGTATCTGTGCACTTTTACCTGTTGCACCAACAAATAATAATAAAGTAATACCGGTAATATCAGCAGGTGTAAGCTTGGCAATATTTACTGCAGAGAAAACATCTGCATAGTTTACCGTTCCTATTTTTGCCAGCAACCAAAATACTGCTAATAAAAATCCAAGATCACCGATACGGTTCATGATGAATGCTTTTTTAGCAGCATCTGTATAATCGTTATTCGTGAACCAGAATCCGATCAATAAATAAGAACATAATCCTACACCTTCCCAACCGATGAACATGATAATATAGTTAGCTCCCATTACCAATAACAACATCGAGAAAATGAACAGGTTCAAATAAGCGAAATATTTTGCGAAGTCTTTTGACTCTTCGTCATGCATGTAAGAAGTAGAATATACATGGATCAAAAAACCGATACCGGTAATGATCAATAAAAACAAAGAAGACAATTGATCTATCTGAAAAGCAAAGTTGATATGTAGTGATTCAGTATTAATGAATTTGAAAAAAGTAACAACCTGTATGTTACCGCTTTTTACCTGAAAGAAAACAAAAACACTGATCAAAAAAGAAGCTAAAATGACGCCGCTACCGATAAGTCCGACAAGGGCTTTTGATAATTGCTTACGGCCTAATCCATTAATTAAAAATCCGACTAATGGCAAGAAAGGGATCAGCCAAACTAGTTGTAAAGTATTGTTCATAATTGGTTAAGTGGATGAGAACGACCGGGTCGTTGTATCATCAGTTCTTCAATCTATTTAAAAAATTAACGTCTACCGAATGGGTGTTTCTATATAGCATTACAATGATCGCCAGACCAACAGTTACTTCTGCTGCAGCCACTACCATGATAAAGAATACAAATATCTGCGCGTCACTTGCTAATGTAGGATTGGTTACAGCAAATTCAACATTGTGCATTTTTGAAAATGCTACTAATAGTAAATTCACAGAGTTCAACATCAACTCTACACACATAAAAATGATGATCGCATTGCGACGTGTTAATACGCCTATCACTCCAATACAAAAAAGGATGATCGCAAGTACTATATAATTATATATCGGCATAAAAAATTAATCTTCTTTTTTTGAAATGACTACTGCACCTATCATTGCGCTTAAAAACAATACACTGCTTATTTCGAATGGAAACACATAATCTGTAAATAATGCTTTACCTAATTGTTCTATCAAACCAACATTGCCTCCACCCATCTGAACTAAATGTGTGCTTGCATCGCTTTGTTTTAATGCGGCTACTAAAACCAACATTAGGCTTGCACCTGCAATGGTTCCTATAAATAGCATTAGCCTGTTTTTTTGTGGTTCAGATTCTGCATTTAAATTCATCAGCATCACCACAAATAAGAACAGCACCATTATCGCGCCGGCGTAAACAATGATATTTACGATCGCGATGAATTGTGCATTTAGTAAAATATAATGGCCCGATATCGCAAAAAAAGTGACGATCAAAAATAAGATACTGTGTACCGGATTTTTACTCACAACAACCATCGCCGCAGAACCAACTGCTAACAAACTTAAAAACCAGAATAGAATTTGTGTGATGCCCATTATTAATTGATGATTGAATTGATAATTATTTTACTGCTACTCTTCCGCCTTTTGCTTTTGCATAGGCTTCAGGTTCTGTAACAGGATTTGGTATTAAAAGATCCGGTTTACCATAAATAAAACCTTTGCGTTGGAAATTCGCCGGTGCAAATGTTTCACTTAAATAAATAGCATCTTTCGGACAAGCCTCTTCGCACAAACCACAGAAAATACAACGCAACATATTGATCTCATATCTCGCTGCGTATTTTTCTTCGCGGTACAATCCTTCTTCACCAACTTTTCTTTCTGCAGCTTCCATAGTGATCGCTTCAGCCGGGCAAGCAACTGCGCATAGTCCGCAGGCTGTACAATTTTCACGGCCCTGCTCATCTCTGTTCAATACATGCAATCCTCTGAATACCGGACTGAACGTGCGTGTTTTTTCAGGATACCTAACCGTTGGCTTCTTCTTGAAAATATGACTGAACGTAATGAACATGCCTTTGATAATTGCAGGCAGGTACAGGCTTTCCATAAAGGTCAGCTTCTTACGATCTACTTGTTTAACTCTGTTTGTTAATGCTTGCATATATTTTTGTATTCGCTACAACCCTAAAAGTTGCGCAAATATATTTTAATGTTAGAAATGCCAGTGATTTTGTTGTAGCAAAATAATTGCTCCCGTTACCAACATATTGAACAGTGCCAATGGTATCAAAATCTTCCAGCCTAAATTCATTAATTGATCATAACGGAAACGCGGGATCGTCCAGCGTACCCACATAAAGAAAAATAAGAAACAGGCCACTTTAAATAACAACACAAATAAATGAATCAGTGCCATCCAGTTTGTACCTGTCTTTAACGCTAATGCTGCATCATTTACAAATGGAATATCATACCCTCCAAAAAACAAACAGATCATGATCGTGCTACTGATGAACATATTAATGTATTCAGCAAACAAAAAGAACCCGAGCTTCATAGATGAATACTCTGTATGATAACCACCGATCAATTCACTTTCTGCTTCTGCCAGATCAAATGGAGTTCTGTTACATTCTGCAAATGCGCAAATTAAAAATATCAAAAAGCCCAATGGCTGTTTTACAATATTCCAGCTGTACCAATGTGCCTGTTGCTCTAACACCATTGTTTTTAAACTCATGCTACCTGTTACCATTAACAAAGCGATCAAAGAAATACCCATCGCTAATTCATAACTGATAATTTGTGATGCAGCGCGTAAGCCACCCATCAAAGAAAATTTATTATTGCTCGCCCAGCTTCCGATCATGATGCCGTACACACCTAAACTTACTACACCAAACACATACAAGATCCCTATATTGATATCTGCAATCTGCAAAGAAAAATCTCTTCCCAAAATATGTATCTTATCTCCCCAGGGCACAACAGCTCCAGTCATCATTGCTGTTAACATTGCCAAACTCGGACCTAGAATAAATAAGAACTTATTCGAAAAATTCGGAATGATCTCTTCTTTAAAAAACAATTTTAATCCATCGGCCAACGGCTGTAAAATACCAAAAGGACCGGCACGGTTAGGTCCAACCCTGTCTTGCAAAATAGCTGCTACTTTACGTTCAGCAAATGTTGCATACATCGCAATTACTAAAGATGCAACAACTACCACAGCTATTAGTGCAAGCTTTTCAATTATGACCGCCGTATCAATTTCTAGAAACATATTTTAATAGTCTAATTCTTTATATTTTATTTAAAGTCATTGCTATGTGCAGGACCTTGTATCTTGCTCAGATCGATATTTAATTTATTCACTTCGCTTACATCATGGATATCCATTAGTAATTTAGGTTCTCTGCCACCCATTACTTCCTGAAGCGTTTCTTTTGGTTTAACCACACCAACATAATGCCCCTGTGCAATTACAGAATGGCGATTAATTAATGTTGGTCCTTCTATCGTCCAGTCTTTTGTTTCTTTTTTATCAAAGCGGCAAGTGTTGCAGATCCATCCCGGTTTGCCATCAAAACTTTGTACTTCGCCCCATTGATCTTTTCTTGCTGTTACGCGAAACACTTCTTCTCCACGCAACCATAAAGTTGTTTTACCACAACATTTAGGATTTTCGCAATTGCGGTGTGCATCAACCGGCTTGGTAAACCAAACACGATTTTTGAAACGGAACGTTTTATCTGTTAAAGCGCCAACCGGACAAACATCGATCATATTACCGCTGAAGTCGTTCTCGATCGCTTTAGAAATATAAGTTGAAATTTCTGCGTGCTCGCCTCTGTCTAAAATTCCATGCACACGTTTATCAGTTAATTGATCCGCAACATACGTACAACGATAGCAAAGAATGCAACGCGTCATGTGTAATTGTATGTATGGGCCGATATCTTCTTTTTCAAATGTTCTTCTTGGAAATTCGTAGCGCGTTCCTGCTTTACCATGCTCGTAGCCAAGATCCTGCAAATGACATTCACCGGCCTGATCACAAATAGGACAATCCAACGGATGGTTCAGCAACAAAAATTCTACTACACCTGCTCTTGCATCTTTTACTTTATCGCTCGTAATATTTTTTACGATCATACCATCCATTACAGTTGTTCTGCAGCTTGCCACTAATTTAGGCATTGGCCTTGGATCAGCAGTTGAACCTGCAGCCACTTCAACAAGGCATGTTCGGCATTTACCACCACTACCTTGCAACTTGCTATAGAAGCACATTGCAGGAGGTGTAACATCGCCGCCAATTTCTCTTGCCGCAGTTAATATAGTAGTGCCCGGAGCAACCTCGATCGTTATGTTATCGATGGTTACTTTAAAATTTGCCGGTGGTGCTTTTACTTCGTCTGCCATATTATTAATATGTTCTTTTTTTCTTACGCTGTTACTGGTGGTGTTGGAACATGGATCGGATCAGCATAATGCGCCATTCCATAATTTTTTCTTTGCGCTTCTTCAGGATTGTTGATATGCCATTCGAACTCATCACGGAAATGCCTGATCGCCGCTGCAATTGGCCATGCTGCTGCATCACCTAGCGGACAAATAGTATTTCCTTCGATCTTACGTTGTATATCCCAAAGCAAATCAATATCACTCATTTTGCCTTTTCCTGTTTCAATATTTTTTAAAACTCTTTCCATCCAGCCTGTTCCTTCGCGGCATGGAGAACATTGTCCGCAACTTTCATGGTGATAGAAACGTGCTAATGTCATCGTATGACGAACAACACATTGGTCTTCATCCAACACAATAAATCCACCGCTACCCATCATTGAACCTGTTGCAAAACCGCCATCGCTTAAGCTTTCATAATTCATCATACGCTTTTCGCCTTTAGCTGTTGTCAGCAAAAGATTTTGCGGTAAGATGGGAACTGATGATCCGCCCGGAATACAAGCTTTTAATTTTTTACCATTTGGTATACCACCACAATATTCATCGCTGAAAATAAATTCTTCCACAGAGATGGTCATATCAATTTCGTAGATACCCGGCTTATTAATATTTCCGCAAGCAGAAATTAATTTAGTTCCGGTACTTTTTCCAACGCCGATCTTCGCATATTCTTCGCCGCCAATATTCATGATCGGAACAACCGCTGCCAATGTTTCAACGTTGTTAACTACCGTTGGCCTTTCCCATGCACCTTTGATCGCAGGGAATGGAGGTTTAATTCTTGGATTACCTCTTTTACCTTCTAAGCTTTCGATCAAGGCCGTTTCTTCGCCACAGATATAAGCACCTGCACCACGATGAACATACATTTCACAATCAAAACCAGAACCTTGTATATTTTTTCCTAACCAACCATTTTGTCTGGCTTCGGCAATCGCATTTTCTAAAATTTCTGCTACCCATGCGTATTCACCACGGATATAAATGTAGCTCGCATTACTACCTAACGCGAACGAAGAGACGATCATTCCTTCGATCAATAAATGTGGAATGAATTCCATCAAGTACCTGTCCTTAAAAGTTCCCGGCTCACTTTCATCTGCATTACAAACTAAGTGCCGTGGAATACCTTCGGGCTTAGCAATAAAGCTCCATTTCATTCCCGTAGGAAAACCGGCTCCGCCACGACCGCGCAGTCCGCTTTTCTTTACTTCTTCTACAATATCTGCAGGAGCCATTTTCAGGGCTTTCTCTACACTACGGTAACCACCTTCACGACGGTATACTTCGTAGGTACGAATACCTTCAACATGTGCTTTTTCTAGTAATAATTTTCTTCCCATTTATTAAAATGTAATCTTTCTGATTTAATTAGCTTTCGCCCTACACTCTTCAATGATCGCATCTACTTTTTCTTTGGTAAGATGTTCACGATAATTTTTACCCAACTGCATCATTGGTGCATAGCCGCAAGCGCCTAAACATTCAACAGTCTTTAAAGTAAACATGCCATCAGCCGTTGTTTCACCAACTTTGATGTTTAATTTTTGTTTGATGTAATCAATAATATTATCACTGCCGTTTAACATGCAAGGTCCAGTCTGACAAACTTCAAACATGAATTTGCCGACAGGTTTTAAATTGTACATGCTATAAAAGCTAGCTACTTCATACACTTCAATTGGTTCTATGTTTAATAAGCTTGCCACATAATCCATCACCGGCGTATCTAACCAGCCACCAAATTCATCTTGTGCCAAATGTAGTACAGGCAACAAAGCGCTCTTTTGCCTTCCTTGCGGATAATGCGAAATGAGTTCTGCAACCTTAGCTAATTTTTCCTGCGAAAATGTAATCATAACAATTTTTATTATTTGGAGATGTGATGATTGAAAACATTGTCACATTTTCAAATTTCCAAATCATCACATCAAAAAATTAAGCATCCAATTCTCCGGCGATCAAATTCAAACTACTCATCGTAATGATCGCATCGCTCAACATACTTCCTTTTGTAATTTCAGGATATGCCTGGTAATAAATAAAACATGGCCTGCGGAAATGCAACCTGTAAGGTGTTCTGCCTCCATCACTAATTAAATAAAAACCTAATTCACCGTTAGCTCCTTCAACAGAAGTATATACTTCACCGGCAGGAATTTCCGTTTCGCCCATTATTATTTTGAAGTGATAGATCAATGCTTCCATTTTAGTGTACACATCTTTCTTCTCCGGTAAATAATAAGCAGGAACATCTGCATGAAATATATCTGCCTCAGTACCTTTAAATTCCTGTACTTTTTTGTATGCCTGGTTGATGATACTTAAGCTCTGCCACATTTCTTCTCCGCGCACCAAGAAACGATCATAGCAATCACCGGTTGTTCCTACAGGAACAGTAAAATCAAAATCCTGGTAACTGCTGTACGGTGTGTGCACACGTACATCATAATCAACACCGGCAGCTCTTAAATTCGGACCGGTAAAGCCGTAGTTCAATGCACGTTCAGCACTTATAGGTCCGCAACCAATTGTACGTCCCATAAAAATACGGTTACGTAAAAACAGGTTTTCGAATTCTTTTAGCTGAACAGGATATTCTTTTAAAAATCTTTCTAATTTTTCAAATGCAGCGTTAGTGAAATTTCTTTCGAACCCACCGATACGGCCGATATTTGTTGTTAAGCGCGAACCGCAAACTTCTTCATAGATCTCATAGATCAATTCGCGGTACTGCATTAAATATAAAAACCCGGAAAAGGCTCCACTATCCACACCCACAATGGAATTACAGATCAGGTGATCGCTAATTCTTGCCAGTTCCATTATAATGATACGTAAATAATCAACTCTTTTCGGTGTTTCAACACCGAGTAATTTTTCGCAGGTTAAATGCCATCCCATATTATTGATCGGAGAGGAACAATAATTTAACCTGTCTGTTAAAGGAGTAATTTGATACAGCGGCCTTCTTTCTGCAATCTTTTCAAATGCTCTGTGAATATACCCTACTGTTGAAGTAGCTTTCTGAATACGCTCTCCATCCATTTCCAGAATATTCTGGAACACACCATGCGTGGCAGGATGCGTTGGACCAAGGTTTAGTGTAGTAGTTAGTTTTTCTAAAGAACCTTCTGGTAATACTATGTGTTCAGTTGACTGCATTTCTTATTTTTTTGTTACCAACTTTTGTTCGTTATTCATCATCGTCCCCGAAAGCCTTCGGGGTTCACAGCGTTTATAATTGCTGATCTTATCTTCCAAACATCGCATCATCTTTATCAACTCTTGTCTGCTCTTCCATCGGAAATTCTTTTCTCATCGGAAAATAATCCATCTCGTCAACATTCAAAACTCTTATCAAATTGGGATGACCTAAAAAGTTCACACCAAAAAAATCATACGTCTCTCTTTCCATCCAGTTAGCTGATTGGTATAAAGCTGTTGCGCTAAATACATCTGGCTTTGTAATATCTGCAAACACTTTAAAGCGGATGCGGACATTATCAACCAAATTATGCAAATGATATACAACTGCTAATTCTTCTCCTTTTTTTGCAGGATAATGAACCGCTTGTAGATCCGTTAAAAATTGAAAACGTAATTCAGCATCATCAAATAAAAATTGTAACACTTTTAAATTCTGATCTTTCGGCGCGGTAAAAGTCAGCATACCATAAGGCTCAACCCAATCGGTTAATTGATCGCCAAATTTTTCTACCAGCCTTTGTTTAATTATTTCGTTCGTTAAGCTCATTCTATTGTTTAATTGTTTGATCGATCAATTGTTGATTTGCAAAACAACAATTTAACCATGCATCAATTTATCATTATTGAATACCGTATTCCGCCAACATATCCTTGTACTTTTCACCTGTTCTTCTTCTCAAACTTTCGTTACCTACCAGTTCCTGAATTTTCATAAAGCCATCTAAAATAGCTTCCGGCCTTGGCGGACAACCAGGTACATAAACATCTACGGGAATGATCTGATCAATTCCCTGCAAAACAGAATAGGAATCAAATATACCACCGCTACATGCACAAGCGCCTACTGACAAAACCCAGCGTGGCTCTGCCATTTGTAAATAAACTTGTTTTAAAACAGGACCCATTTTTTTAGAGATAGTACCCATTACCATTAAAAGATCGCACTGGCGCGGAGAGAAACTCATACGTTCAGCACCAAACCTTGCTATATCATAATGACTGGCGGCCGTAGCCATGAACTCAATACCGCAACAAGATGTTGCGAATGGTAGCGGCCAGATGGAATTTTTTCTTGCCAATCCTACTACTTTTTCAAGCGAGGTTGCCATAAAGCCATCTCCCATAAAGCTCGCAGGAGCTTCTACTGTTTTAATCTTATTATTAAATCGTACCGGACGCATACATTGTAATTTGAATGTGATAAAGAAAAAGCAATGTGCTAATTCGATAATATGCTAATGTGCTAATTATTAAAATTCATTTCTGCAATTATTCTTTGGTTTCACTAGCAAATTAGCACATCAGCTAATTAGCTAATTATCCCTAATCTTCCCAATCCAGTGCACCTTTTTTAATAATGTATATAAAGCCTGCAAGGAATAAAGCCACAAACATGATCAACGCTGAAAACCCGTGCCAGCCTAAACCACGGAAATTTATTGCATAAGGATAAAAGAAAATAACTTCCACATCGAACAACACAAATAAAATGGCTACCAAAAAATATTTAATAGCCATCGGCTGACGGGCATTACCTTTTATTTCAATACCACTTTCAAAATTTTGTAGCTTTTCAGCTGTATTTCTTTTTGGACCAAACCAATGTGTAAGTCCCATCATCGTTCCTATAAAACCAATGGCAAAAATCAATTGGATGCCGATTGGCAGGTAATTAGCAGAACTATTAATAGTAGAGACCTGAAGGAAAAAAAGACCCATAATTGCTATTATTCAGAATTGAATGACAAAAATACGACAAAGGGATCAAAAAAAAATCTATGTTTGGAAAAGAAAAATCCCTGTCCGGATGTTCCAAACAGGGACGTAATCATATTATCTTTTTGCTATATTCTTTACTGCGTATTTCCTGAACTTTGAGGCGCTTTTTTAGCCGCTGCAGGTTTTAAATTAAGCTTGCTGATCACTTCTTTATTCGATAAAGCCTGAGCATCAGTAGGATCTAAAGCCAATATTTTATCGCAATAATCAAGTGCCAGTTGTTTATCACGCTTAATATTAACATAATAAGGAACAAAATACTTGTAGCTACCGATCAGCTGTTGCTTATATTTCACGGTATCAGCTAAACCAACATCTACTGCTTTTTGGAAAGACGGGTTTGCTAAGCCTTTTTGCATCGTTGAATCGATACCCCAATAAGATTTACCCATCATGTAAAATCCAAAAGCATCATCGGGAAATTTTTGTGTGTAAATAGTAAATGCCTGTACCGCATTTTTGTAAGCGCCTGCTCTAAAATAACTATAGCCTGCATTATATAAATCTGTTTTAGTTGGATTTGCTTTTACTGCTACGATCTTACTATAATAATCACCAGCTCCTTTAAAATCTTTGCTCGCTTCATAATCAGAAGCGATCGACCTTAAATGCGTTACTTTATCCGCTTCTAAAGAATCCATTGCCAATCCTTTATTAATAGATATTGTTGCCAAAGCAGTATCAGCAGCACCTAATTTCAGCAAAACCCTTGCGTAGGTAACATAATCGGTAGAACCGATTTTGCCAGGTAGCTGTTTAGCAAAGTATAAATCGAAAGAAGATTTTGCATCTGTTGAATCACCTAATCTAAAATAAGCGTACGCTTTTAATCCATACAAAGAAGGGAAAGGCGTTGGACCTGCTGCTGCAATACAATTATCAGATTGTGTGATCGCATCTTTAAACAAACCTTGTGCATATTTCATTGAAGCCCTGTAATAACAAGCATTGGGTTCATCGGCACCCATTAATGTTAAATATTGTTCTAAGTAGTTACCTGATTTTGTGACATCTGTTGTATAATAATACTGATACAAATTATAGTATATCGGTGAGTAGTTAGCGTCTTCTGCAATAGCATCATTATAATATTTCATAAAAACATCTTGCTGCGTAAACCCTTGCGTTTGGTACAATTTGCCTATTTTGAAAGAGCCTCTCGCATAATTTTTTTGTACTGATAAAGCCGTCTGGTAAGACTTCTGTGCTGAACCACCATCACCCAGTTTTTTATACGCATCGCCTAAATTGCAATATACATCAGGGTTTTTAGCGCCGTCTTTCAATGTACTGGCCAAGATAAGTTTATCAATAGCATATGCAGGATCGCCTGCTTTTGCTTCAACATTTGCAAAACCAATAGCATTTAATACAGCAGCATTTTTACTATTGCTTAAACTGATGGCTGTTTCAAAACGATTGTGCGCATCAGCAGTTTTGCCTTGTAATAATTCTATATGTCCTAATCCTGCAATCAGCAATGCGCTGTTAGAATTTGCCATCAATGTTTTTTGATACAATGCCTGCGCAGATGCCGTATCATTCAATTGAAGTTCTGCCTGTCCGAGCCAGTAAGCCGCATCTACATCATTTGGATTGGCGGTTACTAATTTATTAAACACATCTTTAGCGCTTATATACTTTTCATAATAGAAAAGTTTTTTTCCATCATCTATGCTTTGCGCCTTAACAATTGTAGCGATACACAATATGCTACATAATAGTAAGGCCGATTTGATCTTATTCATTTTTTGTTTATTTATACTTATGCAATGATATTAATTTTTAAGACAGCTTTCGCGAAAGCAAACTCAATCCGTATTTAAATTTTCATTAATCTTAACGTTTCTGATCTGGAACCCGATCTTGGATGGACCTAAATAGGCACGCCTGAAGATCAATTGTCCGCGTTCGTATTGTAAAAAATCTGTGAAGCCAGATCCCAGGCCACTATAATTTTCTTTTAAAATATAATACAAACCGCGTACCAATGGGTATCGCCTTGTCTCAATTTCCAGCTGTGAAGGTTTTACATAGGGCGAATCTGAGCATTCATCGCATCTTATATACGCCATCTTTACCTTTTTCAGCATAGCTACCTGCGCACTATCTTCCGGGTTGCCGATCCAGCTAATTCCTACTAATCCGATCGCATCTGTATTTGCGGCAACATAATCCAAAACACCCTGGCTATTTTTTACTGCCTTCACTACGCTTGTGTCGAACTTATCTCCTTTTAAAATGCTATCGATCGCAAATCTAACCGTACTCGTTGCACTCAATCCGTCGAAAATAACCTGTTGCTTTTTTGCTGATTGTCCTGCTAATATTTTTTTAAGTTGATCAAAAGTAAAAATGGTATCAGTACTTTTAATATTTACAATAACAGCGATCGCATCTGTCGCAATTTTATCCCATCGCGGGATGTAGCTCAATGAATCGTCAAAAAATTGTCCTTCATTAGCAGTTAAACCTCTTGTTACGATCACCATTCTTGTTGCAGTATCATGCAAAATATCTTTTAAACATTCCGCTTCCGGTTTGTAATGAACAATGATATGCGCGTCGGGATAAGAATCTTCGTAGGCGGCTATTTCAGCATCGATCACCGGTTTAAAAGATTCATCTACACTGATATTAATGGTGCCGCTTTTGATCGTATCCGTTTGTTTATTTTGTGGATGATCACAACTGCTTATTGCTATTATCAAAATTCCAAAAATGATTGTACAGAAATTACTCATTATATGTTTTTATTATAGCCTCTGTAAATTCTGAATGCGCCATATATCCAGCAGATCACGGCAAATATTTTTATCATTAAAGGATCATACAATGCGACGAACTGTGCTGTATATTTATTAGGGATAATGATCAGGCAGCCGGCAATTATAATAATGCTGCCAAAAATATAATTACTGATACTGCGAATAAGGATCGAGTTCTTCTCTCTTTTCGTTAACCGTTCTTCTTCAAATTCTTCCTGTGCCATGAGTTGCTTTTAATGACCGCCAAATTACTGAAATATGAGATGAATTTACTCTATAATTCCATAAAGGAAATATAGAATGGATAATTATAGTCAAACAATTATCAATTAAGCATTATCTAATTATCCATTAACATTTGTATTTATCTTTGCCACCATGAAAATCTTAATGGTTTGCCTGGGCAATATTTGCCGGAGCCCTTTGGCAGAAGGAATTTTAGAGCAAAAAGCACAACAAGCAGGATTGAACTGGACGATAGACAGTGCAGGAACGAATGGTTACCATATAGGCGAATCACCGCATAAATTATCACAAAAAGTAGCTTTGGAACATGGCATCGATATCAGCCACCAGGTAACAAGAAAATTTATACCAGTAGATTTTGATAGGTTTGATAAAATTTATGCCATGGCGGAAGATGTGGTGGATGAAATGAAAATGATCAGCGGCAAAAATTACAATGCAAAAAAAGTGGACCTGTTATTGAACGAATTATATCCCGGACAAAACAGGGATGTTCCCGATCCATGGTCAAGACCGGAATCGGCGTATCACGAAGTATTTGATCTGATTGATGAAGCCTGTGATGCGATCATTGCAAAAGCTGTTTAATTGTTGCATTGCTCTATTGTTTAATTGTTTTTAATTTTTACTTTAGTTTTTTACTTTTTATTTTAACCAATGGCAAAACCAAGCATACCACAGGGCACAAGAGATTTTTCCGCAGATGTGGTGCGTAAACGCAATTATATTTTATCTACCATAAAAAATGTTTTTGAATTGTACGGTTTTCAACCGCTGGAAACGCCAGCGATGGAAAACCTGAATACCTTAATGGGAAAATATGGTGAAGAAGGTGATCGGCTAATTTTTAAGATCATCAACAATGGCATCAGCGATCCAAAGAATATTGATAAAGCAAAAGCTGGTTTCGAAAAAGTATTGGAAGGAAAGAGCAGTGCGGACTTAACGGAACGCGCTTTGAAATATGATCTTACTATTCCATTCGCACGTTATGTCGCGATGAATCATGCACAACTAACCTTCCCATTTAAACGCTACCAGATACAGCCCGTTTGGCGAGCAGACAGGCCTCAAAAAGGGCGCTACCGTGAGTTTACACAATGTGATGCCGATGTTGTAGGCAGCACTTCGTTATTAAATGAGGTTGAACTGGCGAATATTTATCATGAAGTTTTTACGCAATTAGGAATTAAAAATTATGAGTTAAGAATTAACAGCCGTAAAATTTTAACAGCATTATCAGAGCTATGTGGCGGCGCAGATAAATTGATCGATATCACTATTGCAATAGATAAGTTGGATAAGATCGGAATAGAAAAAGTAAAAGAAGAATTACAACAAAGAAATTTAAACGCTGAGCAAATCTCGATCATTGAAAAATATTTGAACATTAATGGAACCTATGAAGAAAAATTAGCAAAAGCAAAATTGCTGTTTGGAAACATTGAAACAGGTGCAAAAGGAATCGCAGAATTGGAATATGTTTTTCATCAGGCAAAAAATATAACACTGCAAATTGATTTTACATTGGCTCGTGGATTAAATTATTATACCGGAATTATTTTCGAAGCAAAAGCTCCGGCAGAAGTCCAGATAGGCAGCATTGGCGGTGGCGGCCGTTATGATGATCTCACAAGTTTATTCGATGTACCGGGTATACCGGGTGTCGGTATCAGTTTTGGTGTCGATAGAATGTATGATGTGATGGAAGAACTAAAACTATTTCCTGAAAATTTACAGGTAAGTACAAAAGCTCTCTTTTTTAACATGGGCGAGACCGAAAGTCTTTTTGCTTTTGGCATCATGCAACAATTGCGCGGTAAAGGCATTGCCTGCGAATTGTACCATGAGTTTACAAAAATTGGCAAGCAGTTTACCTACGCAGAAAAGAAGAATATTCCCTATGCGATCATCATCGGCAGTAAAGAAATGGAAGAAAAAAACTGTATGGTTAAAAATCTTGCGACGGGCATTCAAAATGTTATTGCCATTGATAAATTACATGAAGCAATAATGAATTAATAAGCATAGCTATGAAAAAGTTTAAGGAAACAATTTATAATACTTTTATTGCCTTATTGATATTTGTTCCTATTGCAGCAGTTGCCCATTATTATCTTTTTCCGCAGGAATCAAAATGTATATTAATTGATTACTCCTCTTTTAAAAAAGATGGAAGATTATATTATGATACTGCAAAACCTCCAAAAACCATCGATTCATTAAAATTAGTTATTGATCAGGCGTCGCTTCGTGTTGCTAATTTTTGGGGAGAAAAAAAGGCTGATCCCAAATTTATTTATTGTGCTACAGATAGTATTTTTAAAAAATACGGTGATAATAATTTAGATCCTGCCACAACGCATTATAAATTGGGCAGCTATATTGTGATCAATAAAAACGGTATTGATCTGGATATCATAGCTCATGAAATGTCGCACGCTGAACTTAAAGAACGCATAGGATTTTATAACGAAACATTTAAGATCCCTACCTGGTTTGATGAAGGCTTAGCCATGCAAAATGATTACAGAAGTTATTATTCTGAAGACAGGCTAAAAGCCATTTCTGATAATTTTGAAAATTTACCTGATCTCGATAGTTTAAAAACAGCCCGCCAGTTTTGGAGTGGTTCTCCCGAAAAAGTAATGCTTAATTACATGACGGCTAAATACCAGGTAAAAAACTGGTATTCAAAGCTAAAATTAGACAACCTAATAACCGATCTGAATTCGGGCGAATCTTTTGAAAAAGCTTATGATCAATAAGTTATTACAATCCGCCCATTCGTTACAATTGAACCCAATATGCTGTTTCCTCGCACATTAACAGTAACTTTGTGCTTTAAAGTATTCTATTTACGCCATAAATAGTCACTTTCTCACTCATTAGAACAAAAAACAAACAAAGTTTATGTACACTCATATTTGGAATAAGTACCTGCCCGTGATCAGGATCCTGTTAAAAAAATCAGCAACAGGTAACCAAACACTTGATCTTAACCGTATCGATTTCGAAAGAGCCGGTAGCGGACGTAAAGCAGGATATAAATTCAATATTGAGTTTGAAGATGGAAAAGTAGCAAATGTTATCAGCGGTTCAGATCTCGCAAGCCATTTATCAATTGTAATGTTAGAAGATGCAGGAACTAAACAAATATTAAAAGAAAATAATTATAGCGTAAGCTTAAATACAAGATTTCAATTACTCATAAAAAATACAACTCCTGCGGCAAAAACAGAAACGCCTGCGGAAGAAACTTCGGCTGAGTAGAACAACTTAACTATCCAAATATTTTGACATTTAAAGATTTCGGTTTTGATGAGCGTTTAATAGAAGGTATAGAATCTTCAGGTTATAACACGGCTACACCCGTTCAGGAACAAGTAATTCCTTTGGTGCTACAAGGCAAAGATGTGATCGCATCTGCACAAACAGGCACCGGTAAAACGGCTGCATTTCTTCTTCCTTTAATTAATAAAATAATTACTTCCCCGCCTAATCATGGTGCAAGCATTACTGCATTGGTAATTGTTCCCACGCGTGAGTTGGCTGTGCAAATTGCACAACACATGGAAGGTCTCTCCTACTTCACTTCGGTAAGCTCTATCGCAGTTTATGGCGGTGGCGATGGCAATGCATTTGTTCAGGAAAAGAAAGCATTGAGCATGGGTGCCGATGTAGTGATCTGTACACCGGGTAAAATGATCGCGCATTTAAATATGGGCTATGTAAAATTCGATGGACTTAAATATTTAGTGTTAGATGAAGCGGATAGAATGTTGGATATGGGTTTTTATGATGACCTGATGCGCATCATCAATAGTCTGCCGGCAAAAAGACAAAATCTTTTATTCTCGGCAACCATGCCACAGAAAATAAGAGAGTTGGCAAGAAAAATTTTGCACGAACCTTCAGAAATAAATATCTCTATCAGCAAGCCAAATGAAAAAATTGTTCAGCTCGCCTATGTTGTATACGAACCACAAAAAATTCCTTTAGTAAAATATATACTGCACCAAAAAACTTTCAAATCTGTATTGATATTTTGCAGCAGTAAAATGAGCGTAAAACAATTGAATCGTGATCTCAAGAAAACGGGTTTGCCAATTGATGAAATTCATAGTGACCTTGAACAAGATGTTAGAGAAGATACTTTAATGAAATTTAAAAGTGGCCGTCTACAAATTTTAGTGGCGACAGATATTTTAAGCCGGGGTATTGATATTGATAATATCGATCTTGTTATCAATTACGATGTACCACATGATGGTGAAGATTATGTGCATCGCATCGGTCGTACTGCACGCGCAGCTGCAGAAGGCACCGCTATCACTTTTGTAAGTGAAAAAGAACAACGCAAATTTGCCAGCATAGAAAAACTCATTGGCAAACCCGTTACTAAAGCAGTTGTACCAGAAGAGTTTGGCGAAGTACCTGAATATGCTCCTACAGCTTTCAGGCCAAAAGATGGTGCCGGCAGAAATCAAAAAAGGCCCGGCGGCTATAACAAAAACTCATCTAGAACATCACATTAAGCGTTTTGCATTCAGCAGGTAGCATCCTCTAAATGAAATATATTTGTAAAAACATTTATTATTTCAGTATCCGCCAACATATTATCCAGTCCGATAGAATATTTAAAAGGCGTTGGCCCTTTAAAGGCCGAGTTAATTAAAAAAGAACTCAACATCTTTACTTTTAAAGACCTGTTAGAGTACTATCCTTTTCGCCATGTTGATAGAACAAAAATTGATAAAATTGCATCGCTCAATCAACAAACAGATTACGCACAGGTTGCAGGTAAATTAATACAGTTTGATATTGTCGGCGATAAAAGAAGTAAACGTTTAGTCGCATTTTTAGAAGATGATACCGGCGAAATAGAACTCACCTGGTTCCAGGGAATTAACTGGATCGAAAAGACTTTACATATCGGTCAGCAATACCTTGTGTTTGGTAAAGTGGGTTTCTTTAACCGCAACATACAGATGATGCATCCTGAAATGGAGATCTTCACTCCTGAAAAAGCAGGAGGCAAAAAATTTCTGGAACCCGTTTATCCTTCTACAGAAAAATTAAAAACACGCGGCTTAAACGGAAGAGCCATCGGAAAATTAACACTGGCTCTATTGCAATTGATATCCGCAAAAGATCTGCCCGAAAATTTACCGGAAGCCATCGTAAAACAATATCGCTTCATTTCAAGGTTCGATGCTTTTTGTAATATTCATTTTCCTGCATCCGATGAATTATATACACATGCATTGCGCCGATTAAAATTTGAAGAATTATTTTTTTCGCAGATACGTTTGGGTATCATTCGTGGTGAAAGGCATCGTTTCAGCAAAGGCTGGGTATTTGATAAGGTCGGTGACCTGTTCAATACTTTTTACAACGATCATCTCCCATTCGAACTAACAGGTGCACAAAAAAGAGTGCTGAAAGAAATTCGAAAAGATACGGGCAGCGGCAAACAAATGAACCGCCTCTTGCAAGGAGACGTGGGCAGTGGCAAAACAATTGTGGCCCTGTTAAGCATGCTGATAGCGGCCGATAATGGCTTCCAAAGCTGCATGATGGCACCCACAGAAATATTGGCGCAACAGCATTTTAATAGTATTACAGAACTCGTAAAAGATATGCCGGTTGTTGTAAAAATGCTAACCGGTTCTTCAAAGGTTAAACATCGAAGAGAAGTTTTAAAAAGCTGTGAAGATGGAACGTTACATATTTTGATCGGCACACATGCCGTGATAGAAGATAAAGTGATCTTTAAAAATTTAGGCTTTGCCGTGATAGATGAGCAACACAAATTTGGTGTGGCGCAAAGGGCACAACTCTGGAAAAAAAATACCATGCCACCACATGTTTTGGTGATGACGGCAACGCCTATACCAAGAACACTGGCATTAACTGCTTACGGAGATCTTGATTATAGTGTGATGGATGAATTGCCTCCCGGCAGGCAACCGATAGCAACAGCTCACCGTTATGAACAGGCAAGGCCACAAGTAATGGATTTTATCAAAGAAGAAATTGTAAAAGGCAGACAAGCTTACATCATTTATCCATTGATAGAAGAATCTTCCAAAATGGATTATGAAAATTTGATGAAAGGTTATGAAGAAGTAAAATCATTTTTTCCCGAACCAAAATACTGGATCAGCATGGTGCATGGTAAACAGCCGCCAGAACAAAAAGATACCAATATGCAACGTTTTGTAAATGGTGATACAAATATAATGGTAGGCACAACTGTTATAGAAGTAGGCGTAAATGTTCCCAATGCTTCTGTAATGGTGATTGAAAGCGCTGAAAAATTTGGTTTATCACAATTGCACCAGCTTAGGGGTAGGGTTGGCCGCGGTAGTGAGAAAAGTTTTTGTATCTTACTGACTGGCAGCAAAGTATCTAACGATGCCAAAGAGCGGCTGAAGATATTATGCGCCACCAATGATGGCTTTAAAGTTGCCGAAAAAGACCTTGAGATACGTGGACCTGGAGATATCGGCGGAACAAGACAAAGTGGTTTATTAGACTTTAAACTGGCAAACATAGTACAAGATAAAGTAATACTGGAGGCTGCAAAAAAAGCGGCTGAAGCTATTTTAGAGGAAGATCCGGACCTAGGCTCTGAGAATAACTTACCACTGAAAACTTATCTGCAACTACAAAAAAGTAAAACGGCCTGGAGTAAGATATCGTAATTCTTAACAGATTGTTACCGAGCTAAGATTAGAGTAATATTAGCGTTTAGAGTAGGAACTTTGCACAAAATTATAAGTTTACGATGCTACAAAAAATAGCTGCTTATTTTTTATTGGTTTTTGCGGCATCTTTTGTTGCACAATCTTCCTGTGCCCAATTGCAATTTATAGAAAACAAAGGGCAGTGGGATAAATCGGTGGTTTTAAAATCCGACATTAATACCGGTGCATTCTTTTTGCAGAAAAAAGGATTTACCGTTTTATTACACTCGCCAGCTGATCTATTAAATTTAGAAGAAACCGCACATGGTAATAATGTTGCTTTAAAATCTACAACTGACACAAGCAAAAGCAGTATTGGATTTGTTATCGCGCCAACAAATAGTACAGGCCCATCTACTACAACCATTCCAACTACACCATCTGCACAACCAATAATTGTTCATTCGCACGCATACAAAGTTGAATTTGTTGGAGCATCGGATAATGTTGAGATCATTCCCGAAAAACCATTGCCCACTTATAATAATTATTTTATTGGAAACGATTCTACACAGTGGCAAAGCAATTGTAAAATATACCAGGCGGTAACGTATAAAAATATCTATCCAAATATTGATGTACATTATTACACGAATGCCGGAACGTTGAAATACGATATAATAATAAGACCGGGCGGTGATGTAAACGACATCGTAATGAAATATGATGGCGTTGATAAAATGCAGGTTAAGAATAAAGAGTTGATAGTAACAACATCTGTAGGTGAAACAAAAGAATTATATCCTTATACGTATCAGCTTCAGGATAATGACCGCGTTCCGCTTGATTGCAAATATGAGCTAAAGGATAGTATCGTAAAATTCAAAATAAAAGAACATGCAGAAGGTGCTACTATCGTAATAGATCCTACATTAATATTTTCTACTTTTACAGGAAGCGGTTCTGATAACTGGGGTTACACCGCAACACCCGGACCTGACGGAAGTTTTTTTGCCGGCGGCATTGTTTTCGGAAATGCTTTTCCTACTTCTCCCGGTGCATTTTCTCAAACTTTTAATGGGGGCGTAAACGATGACAGAATAGGATTAGGGTACGATATCAGTATCATAAAATTTTCTGCTAGTGGCAGTCTTAGATTATATGCTACTTATTTAGGAGGCAGCGGTAACGAACAGCCACATAGTATGATTTGCGATGCACAGGGAAACCTGATCATTACAGGCCGCAGCAGTTCTCCTAATTTTCCTATCAAGCCGGCTACTAATGCTGCCTATGCCAGTTCAAATTATGATATAACCGTTACAAAATTTACTGGAGACGGAACAGGTATCATTGGTTCAATAAAGATCGGAGGAACTGCCGACGATGGCGTAAATATCAGAAGTAAATATGTGGCACCGGGTGGCGCAGATGCTATTCGCAGAAATTATGGAGATGATGCAAGAAGTGAAGTAATAGTTGATGGTAATAATAATATTATCCTGGCATCCTGTTCTCAATCCACCAATTTTCCTATTATAAATAGTACCATACAAACTTCTTTTAGTGGCGGAAGACAAGACGGCGTGGTAGTTAAATTTGCATCAGACCTTTCATCTGTAATTTTCAGTACTTATTTTGGTGGTAGTGGTGATGACGCCTGTTTCTCCGCGGCTATAAACCCCGTCACAAATAATTTATACATTGGTGGTAGTACTACAAGTACTGATTTGCCGGGGGATAAAACCGGCGTTATAAGTAATGGCTTTTTAGGCGGTATTACTGATGGTTATGTTACAGAATTACAATCCAATGGCAGCGCCATTATTAAAACAACTTATGTAGGCACCGACGGTAACGATATGCTGTATGGAGTACAATTTGATAAAAGTGGTTTCCCCTATATCATGGGTTCAACAACCGGCAGCTGGCCTGTTATAAATGCCGCGTTTAGTAATCCCGGAGCTAAACAATTTATAGCAAAATTACAACCTGATCTTTCGGCATATGTTTATTCTACCGTATTTGGCACCAGCTCATCTATTCCTAATATTTCACCAGTCGCATTTTTAGTTGACCGTTGCGAAAATGTCTATGTATCCGGTTGGGGAGGTTCATTTGATAACGGCGATGGCTACCCGTCAGTAGGAACAGCAGGTTTGACCATTACTGCTAATGCTATTCAAAAAACTACCGACGGTAATGATTTTTATTTTTTTGTATTGGAGAAAAATGCCAACAGTCAATTATTTGGTAGCTTCTTCGGACAAGACGGTGGCTTTGCGGATCATGTAGATGGTGGTACCAGTCGCTTTGATGACAATGGAATTATTTACCAGGCGATGTGCGCCAATTGTTATGGAGGTGCAACCTTTCCTGTAACACCCGGAGCATGGTCATTAAAAAACGGCACCGGCACACAAGGATGTAATGAAGCTGCGGTAAAAATTGCAATGAATTTTGCAGGCTTAGGCGCCGGCATCAGAACTATAGGTAATGGAATAATTGACGACTCTATTGGTTGTTTACCATTTACTGTTGAATTTGTAGATACTGCTTCTACAGCAAAAAAATACATCTGGAGTTTTAATGATGGCACGCCAGATACCAGCACAACAACTACGCTTGTATCGCATACTTTTAATTCAACCGGTTTATTTACAGTGATGCTGATCGCAGAAGACAGCAGTAAATGTAACATACGCGATACCGTATACAAACACATCAGGGTTACCTCCAACGTGGCTAATTTAGATTTCAAATATGATAAGATAGGCAATTGTGATTCTTTAAATTATCTTTTTACAAATCTTTCTATTGCTACTCTTGGCTTTTCTCCAACAGCGCTTTTTGTATGGAATTATGGTGATGGTTCTCCGAATGATACATTAGGATTAACAGTAACAAAGGTGCATACGTTTCCTTCGGTCGGCTCTTATGATATAACACTTTGCGTGCTCGATACTGCTGTATGCAATGCTACTGAATGCGCTTCTAAAATAATAAGAGTTGCATCGGTAGTAAAAGCATTAATTTCTACACCGCCGAGAGGATGCGTTCCTTACGCAGCTACATTTGGTAATAACAGTTTAGGTGGAACAAGCTTCACCTGGAATTTTGGCGACCCTGCCAGCGGCGCATTGAATACATCTACGGATATTAGTCCTACCCATATTTTTAATGATACAGGCACTTATACTATAAAGCTGGTGGCAACTGATAATAATACTTGTAACAAAATAGATAGTACAACAACTACTATTAATTTATTTCCAAAACCTACCGCACAATTTTCATGGTCGCCCGATCCGCCGGTAAACAATACGCCTACACAGTTTATAAATACAACTATCGGCGCAACAAAATATTTCTGGAATTTTGATGAGAATAGCAATACCTCAACAGAATTTCAACCGCTGTATCAATTCAATCTATCAACAACATTTCACGTTTGTTTACAAGCCACCAATGATGATGGCTGTAGCGATACTACTTGTCAGGATATAAAAGCTATCGTAACTTCACTATTAGACGTACCCAATGCTTTTACTCCCGGCAAGCCAGGCAACAACAGTATTATAAAAGTAATGGGCTTTGGTATTGGATTGATGGATTGGAAAATATACAATCGCTGGGGACAATTGGTTTTTGAAAGTACCAATAAAGAAATTGGTTGGGATGGTACTTATAAAGGTGTGCTGCAACCGATGGATGTATACACTTACACCTTGCAGGTACAATATACAGACGATAAATTATACACAAAAACAGGAGATATCACTTTGATAAGATAGAACGGAGACTTTATTGAATGAATAAAAACAGAAAAATATTATTGATACTTTTAGTTGCATTGCAATCGGCTTGCTCATTGCAGGCACAGGATCTTCATTTTTCTCAATTCTATAATTCACCACTTTCTCTTAATCCTGCTAACACAGGTTTTATTCCTGATGCAGATTACCGTGTTGGTTTACATTATCGCAATCAATGGTCTTCGATATTGGCTGCTCCATACAAAACAGTAAGTGCCTTTGCAGATGCACAGCTTTTAAGAAACAAGATCGAAAACGGATGGCTGGGTTTAGGTGCTTATATATTAAGTGATGTTGCAGGCAGTGGCACATTACGATCTACACAAGTATACGGTTCGTTGGCTTACCATCAAATGTTAGGTAGGGGAAGCCTGGTAACTGCGGGGTTCAATATGGGCTGGGCCAATAAACAGATCGACGCGACTAAATTGACTTTCCCCGATCAGTTCAACGGTGTTTTTTTTGATAACACTATCCAGAATAACGATGATATATTAAACAAGACCAATGTTAGTTTCTTTGATATGCAGGCAGGTGTAAATTATGCCTACTTCCCTACCGATAATGTGTATATAAACATTGGCTATTCGATACAACATGTAAATTCACCCAAAGAATCTTTTTTTGAAGGCAATACAAATGACAGCAAATTACCTATAAGGCATATAGGTTTTGTAAGCGCTATTTTAAAACCTAATGATAAAGTTATTCTTAATCCTAATGCGTATTTTACTACGCAGGCAAATTCAAATGAGCTTATGTTTGGTTTAAATGCCAATTATAGTTTAGAAGATGGCGGCAATAAACAATTAATAGTAGGCGCCTATTATCGCTGGGGCGATGCAGCAGTTGCTGTTGCCGGAATTGAAATAAACCATATCCGGTTTACATTTAGTTATGATATAACAACATCGGCACTTAGCCAATTCAATAACTCAGAGGGTGCTACAGAATTTAACCTCCTAAAGAAAGGATTTTATAATGATACCAACACACCAAGACAATCTTTGTGTCCGGAGTTTTAAAGAAATATTGATTCAGTTTTAAAATATCTCAACTAATTTTACCTGATATTTAAATATGAAAAAGACCCTTATAGCCATTTGCTTTTTAATAATTGCATCACATGCAATGGCGCAGTTTACCCGTCAAGATGAAACTACAGATCCCGATAATTTTGGATTTAATAAGCGATCGTTATTTGTTGGTGGTACACTAGGTGTGGGTGCAAGCAATTATAGTTTTAATGCAGGGGCCTCTCCTGAAATAGGTTACACTGTAAAAGATTGGCTGGATGTAGGCGCTTTAGTAAATATCAATTATTATTCTGAACGCAATGACCCCACTAATTTTTATAATTACAATACAAGAACCAGGAGCCTAAATTATGGTGTAGGCGCATTTGCGCGTGCTTATCCTCTTCATTTTCTTTTTTTACAGGTGGAACCTGAGTTGAATTTTCTTAGCGCTAATTATAAAACATATAATACAGCACCTCCTACTAACTATTCTCTTGATGCGAATGCTGCCAGCTTATTAATAGGCGCTGGCTATTGCGAAAGGATCGCAGGACAAAGTAATTTTTATATTGCAGTAATGTTTGATGCATTAGATAGTAAATATTCACCTTATCGTGATGCCTATACCAACACAATATTGCCTGTATTTAAAGCAGGGTTTGATTTTTATTTACATCCGCACGACTAATTCATTCATTATATAATTTTTACATGCAGAAGATAATGGCTCTTCTGCATTTTTTTTGATTCGCATCGCTGCTACACTATCTTTACTGATAGAATCAATTGTCATTATTTATTTATCTTGAACAAAATTCAACATGTCTCCTGTACTATTGCTATCATTCGTTTTGGGATATTTTTTGTTATTATTTGCAGTAGCAGCTTATACTAGCCGTAATTCAACGAACGATTCTTTTTTTATAGGTAACCGAAACAGCAACTGGATGTTGGTCGCCTTCGGCATGATAGGTACTTCATTAAGCGGCGTAACATTTGTTAGCGTACCCGGCGCCGTTGCAAAAGAATCATTTGCCTACTTCCAAATTACAGTAGGTTATTTTATTGGTTACATTATCATCGCTTTTGTTTTATTGCCACTTTACTACAGGCTACAGCTTACTTCTATCTACACTTATTTAAATGGCAGGCTCGGCATTGCTTCTTACAAAACAGGTGCTTCCTTTTTTATATTGTCAAGAACTTTAGGCGGCACAGCAAGATTATATTTAGTGGTAAATATTTTACAGGAAACTATCTTACAAAGCTTTGGCGTTCCTTTCTGGCTAACCACATTGATCATTTTAGTAATGATATTATTGTACACTTATAAAGGCGGTGTAAAAACTATTGTGTGGACGGATACTTTACAAACAACCTGTATGCTGGCAGGCTTGATCATTTGCAGTATTTACATTTTAAGTAACCTCCATCTTGGCATTGGCGAAAGCTTACAGGCAATGACTGATAAGGGCTATTCTACCATTTTATTTTTTAATCCAAACAGTAAATTATTTTTTGTAAAACAAATAATAGCCGGTGCATTCATCGCTATTACGATGACGGGTATGGACCAGGAAATGATGCAAAAAAATATCTCCGTTAAAACATTAAAAGATTCTCAGAAAAATATTATCACGTTAGCTGTTATCATGTTGGTGGTGATATTATTATTTCTTTTCTTAGGAGGATTATTATATTTATTTGCTGCGCAGAATAATGTTACTGCGATCGGCGATAAAATATTCCCTGCAATAGCCTTGCAACATATGCCACATTTTATATCCGTGATATTTATCATCGCATTAATATCGGCATTATTTCCCAGCGCAGATGGTGCTATTACAGCGCTTACTTCTTCTTTCTGTATTGATATACTTGGCATTCAAAGAAGAGCAGATCTAACTGTTGAAAAAAAGAAAAGAATAAGACAAATTACTCACCTCACATTTGCTGCCGTTTTTTTGATAGTTGTGTTATTGTATAAATGGAGAAATGAGGCAAGCATGATCGGTTTAATATTAAAAGTTGCTGCCTATACTTACGGGCCGTTGCTCGGCTTGTTTACTTTTGGTATCTTATTAAAAAGAAACGTAAACGATAAATTAGTTCCTGCGGTTTGTATCGCAGCGCCAATTATTTGTTTTTTTATAGATAAATACCAGCAACAATGTTTCGGTGATTTTCAAATAGGATCTGAGTTATTGATATTAAATGGTGCGCTTACTTTTATTGGCTTATTACTTATTTCAAAAAAGCCGTAACAAAGCATGGATAAGATCATCAATATTTTAGCTGAACAATATGCGGAAAATTTTTCTTCAAGAGAAGATCCTATCGCCCATGCTGCAGCCGAAGCTACTTTACAAACACATCCACATGCTCATTTACAAAGCAGTCACTTACAGGGGAAATTATTAGAAACAATTAGTTGCTTATTACAACCCGCAAGAATATTAGAGATAGGTACTTTTACAGGTTTCAGCGCTTTATGTTTGGCCAAAGGCTTACAACAAAATGGAAAATTACATACCATCGAATTAAGAGAGGAAGACGGCATCATTGCACAAAACAATTTTGATCGGTATTTGTTAAAGGAAAAGATACAACTACATATAGGTGATGCTCACCAAATTATACCCACTCTGAACGAGGCATGGGATATTGTTTTTATTGATGCTGATAAAACAGGGTATATTGATTATTACGAGTTAATTTTGCCTTTGGTAAAGCCCAACGGCCTGATCATTGCCGATAACGTTTTATTTCACGGTGATGTTTTGGAAGAAACGATAAAAGGAAAAAGTGCAAAAGCCATTCATGCATTTAACGAACATATAAAAAAAGATACCCGGGTAGAACAGGTTTTATTAACGGTAAGAGATGGCTTACTCTTGATAAGAAAACTATCCTAAATTCAACACAATGAAAAAGGTTTTAATAACGATCGCTTCAATTCTATTATTACAGTCAGCCTTCGCACAGCTAATAACTGCAGAGCAATATATAGCACAATATAAAGATCTGGCGATAGCCGAAATGCAGCGTTCAGGTGTACCTGCAGCTATTACACTGGCACAGGGATTATTAGAAACTGAGAACGGCAATAGTGTTCTGGCAAAGATCGCTAATAACCATTTTGGTATCAAATGCAAAGAAAATTGGACCGGTGGCAGATTTAGCCATGATGATGATCTACCCGGTGAATGTTTCCGGGTATATAAAGATGCTGCCGCATCTTACAAAGACCATAGTGATTTTTTACGCAGCAGGCCAAACTATGCTTCACTGTTTCATTTAGACCCTACTAATTATAAAGCGTGGGCATACGGCTTAAAAAAAGCAGGGTACGCAACCAATCCAAAATACCCGTTGATATTGATCAGCAATATTGAACAATATAATTTGGAGCAATACACGGAGTATGCAATGACGAATCCACCAAAACCTGATAGCCTGAATGTTGATACGGTTGAGGTAACAAAAATAGTAACAGAGAAAACGACAACGGCAAAAATGGCTGACGCCAAGACTGATACTACTACCACTCAAAAGACAACAACAACTATTGTAAAAACAATTCCGGCAAAACCGGCTGTTGCTGATTCTACTAAAAATGCCTGTGAGCCTGAAGCTACAGTTACCATTCACGAAGTAGAACAGGGTGAAAGCTTGTATTCAATAGCCAAAAAATACAATGTTACACCGCAACAAATACGCGACTGGAATAAATTTACAGGAGATGATATAAAAATAGGGCAGAAAATAATTGTGGCGCCATAACAACTATCACACTTAAAAATTTAAAATGATTATACACGTAAAGGATAAAAGTTTTAAGCCCTATTTAAGTGCAGAAGAGATCAGTACAAAAATAAAAAAAATAGCTGCGCAGATCAATATTGATTATGCTGGCAAGCGCCCTATTTTTATTGCCATCTTAAACGGCGCCTTTATGTTCGCGGCAGATCTTTTTAAAGACATCACCATTGATGCAGAAATAAGCTTTATAAAATTGGCTTCTTATGTTGGCACAAAATCTACCGGCAACGTTATAACTTCTATTGGCCTGGATGAATCTTTAAAAGACCGGCATATAATAATTATAGAAGACATCGTAGATACGGGTACTACCCTTTTTAAATTTTTACCACAATTATACGATCAACATCCTGCATCATTAAAACTGGCTGTGCTGCTAAATAAACCGGAATCTATACAACATCCTATAAATATCGATTACCTCGGTTTTAGTGTGCCGGACAAATTTTTACTTGGTTTCGGATTAGATTACGATGGCCTGGGAAGGAATTTGCCTGCTATTTATCAATTGGCAGACTAATAATCGATATTTACCGTTTAATATCTTCGTATAAACTAGCTTAAACCTAACTAACATTGAAAGCATTCTACACTTGCCTGCTTACACTACTTATAGTTTGTAATTGCAGCGCCCAATTTTATATTCGCGGAGTAGTAAAAGATGAACAAAATCAGCCGCTTCAAAATGCGAACCTGATACTACTGTCTGATAAAATGTTATACCATTCAGGCGCATCCGGTGAGTTTGGAATTAATGCTACTGCTGTAACCGATTCTCTTTCGGTAGATCTTGATGGGTACCAACCACAAATAATATCTCTCAAAACTGCCGATTACCAAACGATCACTTTGAAGGCGATCCCTTCTAAGAACGAAAAAAAGCAGGCGTTGATATCTGTTACTACAGATCCTACACAAACATCAAAACACACCTGGCATATTGACGATGATTCTTATTTTTCTATCATTGAAAATACACCAGCCAATAGCGTTAAATTTCCTTATACCGGTTTTGCACTGAACATTAATAAAGAATCTTACAGTAGCATCCATCATTTTATCAATACGCAAAGCAACGTACCGCCTGACGCTGTAAGAATAGAAGAACTATTAAATTATTTTAATCTTAATTACCAGGCGCCTGAAAATGGGGATGTATTTAAAGTGACCTCACAATTATCCGACTGTCCCTGGGATCCTACGCATCAGCTACTTTATTTAAATGTGAATGCTAAAATTATTAATCTTGATCAGGCGCCTCCTGCCAATCTTGTTTTTTTAATTGATGCATCTGCAAGCATGGATCTTCCGAACAGATTATCTCTGGTAAAAGCAGCCTTTCTTTCTTTGGTAAAAAATTTAAGGCCGGTTGATATCGTTTCAATTGTAACATACGGAGGCACAGTAAAAGAATGGTTAAAGCCAACCAGCGGATCTGAAAAACAAAAGTTGATACAATCAATAGAACAAATTACTCCCGATGGTGAAACGCCCGGCGCTGATGCTATAAAATTAGGATATCAGGTAGCCGTTAAATCTCTGATCAAAAATGGCAATAACCGGATCATCCTCGCAACTGATGGAGATTTCAATGTAGGTATAACGTCAGAAAAAGCATTGGAAGATCTGATAACCCAACAAAGTCAAACCGGTATTATACTAAGTTGCGTTGATGTAGGCAGTGGAAGCCTGAAAGATTCTACGCTACGCTTATTAGCAAAAAAAGGCAATGGTAATTATGCCTATGTGGATAATATGGCCGCAGCCGAAAAAGTATTGATGAACGAAATGGCTACTACCAATTATACAGTAGCCAAAGATGTTTTAGCAAATGTTTATTTTAATAGTGCTGTAGTTAAAGAATACAGGCTGATCGGCTTTGATAATAAAAAGGCTGATATTAAAGACAGTACTGCCACTTTACAAAGTGAAGAAATAGGAAGTGGAAACAGTGTAATGGCCATTTTCGAAATTACACCGGCAAGTGGCAGAAGATCGCCTTCCGATAGTCTGCATAATATGCCGGCAAAGGTTTTACTAACCTATACAGCAAACAACAAACAACAATTGCTGGAATATGATTGTCCGGGCAATTATGTTTCATTCAATGCAATGAACAAAGAATTACAGTTTGCAACTGCAGTAATTTTATTTGGAATGAAATTACGAGGATCGCAATACGTTGCCAATACAGATTGGAAAACGATCGAATCTGTTACGAAATTTTCTTACGAACCGACTAATTATTTGCAAAACGATTTTATGAAATTGGTGAGCGATGCTAAGAAAATATACAGCAAGAAATAATAGTAGATCATAAATACAAAGAGCCGAAATAATAATTGTTTCGGCTCTTTGTATTTATTGAAAATTATTTTTTGTATGGGATGTATTTAGCACATATTAATTAAACATTTCTCTTACCTTATCAAAGAAAGATTTATCTCCCTTTTCCGGCTTAGGCTGAAAGTTTTCGCTGTGTTGCATTTTTTCCAATTGCTGTTTTTCTTCTGCACTGATATGTTGTGGTGTCCACACATTTACATGTATCAACTGATCACCTTTATCATAAGAATTTACAGATGGGAATCCTTTACCTTTCAACCGGAATATTTTACCACTCTGTGTTCCTGGCGGAATTTTTATTTTTGCTTTGCCATCGATCGTTGGCACTTCTACATTTGTTCCAAATACAGCCTGAGGAAAAGAAATGTGTAAGTCAAATGCAACATTCAATCCATCTCTATGTAAATGTTCATGTGCTTCTTCTTCTATCAATACAATAAGGTCTCCGTTTGCGCCACCTCGTTCGCCTGCATTTCCTTTTCCATTAACGCTTAATTGCATTCCTTCCTGTACACCTGCGGGTATATCCAGCGTTACGGTTTCTTCGCCGTACACTCTTCCATCGCCTTTACAAGTGGTGCATTTATTTGTTATGGTAGTTCCTTCACCGCTACAAGTTGGACAGGTTGTAACTGTCTGCATTTGTCCTAAAAAAGTATTTTGCACTTTTCTAACTTGTCCGCTACCACCACAAGTGGTACAGGTTTGTACACTATTCTTATCTTTTGCTCCCGTGCCGCTACAAGTAGCGCAGGGAATATATTTTTTTACTTTAACTGTTTTGGTAACACCCTTCGCCATTTCCTCAAAATTGAGTTTTAGCTTGATGCGGATATTACTACCTCTTGTTCCACGGGCATTACCCCCACCACGACGGCCACCGCCTCCGCCACCAAAAAAACTACCGAACGGACTATCATCACCAAAAATATCTCCGAACTGGCTAAAGATATCATCTGTATTCATGCCGCCGCCAAAACCACCGCCACGGCCTGCACCAGTAAATGCTGCATGACCATAACGATCGTATTGTGCTCTTTTATCTGCATCGCATAATACTTCATAGGCAGATGCCGCTTCTTTAAATTTCTCTTCTGCCGCAGCATCACCGGGATTACGATCAGGATGGTGTTGCATAGCCACCTTGCGATACGCTTTCTTTATCTCATCTTGTGAAGCTGATTTTGCTACACCTAAAACCTCGTAAAAATCTCTTTTTGCAGACATGCTAATTTGCTAATTTGAAAAATGGCGCAATAAATAAATTGCCACATTGCTTGATTAATTTATTTACCCACCACCACTTTGGCGAAACGTATTATTTTATCGTTTAGATAATATCCTTTTTGAACTTCATCCAATACTTTTCCTTTTAATTCTTCTGTCGGTGCAGGAATTTCTGTAATGGCTTCATGTTTTTCTACATCAAAATCTGTATGCACGCTTTCCATCGCCTTAAGGCCTTTTGATTGTAATACATTTCTCAATTTATTAAAAACAAGTTGAATGCCCTCTTTGATCTGTGCAAGATCGGCACTTGCCTGTATTTGTTTCTCCGCTCTTTCAGAATCATCTACAACATCCAAAAGATCTTTTATCACTTCTTTACCGGCTGTTTGTGACAGCTCAATTCTTTCCTTGGCACTACGGCGTTTAAAATTATCGAACTCGGCAAATAAGCGTAAATATTTATCTTTTTGCTCTTCCAGCTCTTGTTGTAATTTTTCGACTGCACTATCAGATCCTGAAGCGTTTTCAGCATCTGCATTCACGTTTATATTCGAATCGTTAATATCTTCTGTTGATTGCATTTTCTGTTCCATATTTAAAAATTGATTGCGAAGGTACAATAGTCAAACATATTGCCAATGCTGTGTTTGCAGTCAAATTGACAATTTTAAAATCTTTTATTGCCGCTAATGGCAAATAGCTGACTGAACATGCCTTATTAACTGACAGATTTTAGCGGGAGGAATAATAAAAAAGAAGGAAAGATGGTTATTTTATAACCTGAAACCTGCCTGATTCTACAATGGCACCATTTCCATCACGTAGTTGGTAAATGTACATGCCTCGGTAAAAATCCTCAAGCTGTAAAGTAACGATCTGGCTGGTCGCTTTTAGTTCGTATACTTTTTTGCCCATGAAATTATATATTTCGATGGAAGAATTTTTATCGTAGTCAGAAGATAGGAATTCAAACGCTATCGTAGTAATAGCGGGATTCGGATAAAATTTTAAATATTTTGCAGCATCGTCATCGCCTGAACCAGGTGTTTTTAGCTGAGCAAAAGAAGTAAAAATTAGACCAAATAGTAGAATTAATATTAATGACAAACGTTTCACTATAGCTAAGTTACTACTATCTTTTAAAACCACCAATAATAGTGATAAGGTCTTTATATATTTTTTATACGGGCCATTACCCCCTATTTTTGGTAATATTCTTAACCTAAAACACTTTCTATGAAAAAGTATTTTGCAGAGTGCCTTGGCACGTTAACACTTGTATTATTTGGCTGTAGCGCCGCTGTCGTATCAGGCAAAGGAATAGGCGATCTTTCAGGAATAGGGATATTGGGTATCGCGTTAGCTTTTGGCCTTACACTGGCTGTAAATGCGTATGCCATAGGCCCAATATCAGGTTGTCATATCAATCCTGCCGTAACCATTGGTATGTTGGTGGCCGGGAAAATAAGCGTAAAAGATTCAATAGGCCATATTATCGGACAATGCATTGGCGCTATCGGTGGTGCAGGCATTTTATATTTGATCGTTTCAGGAAGGCCTGATTTTGAAATGACAGAATGGGGATTGGGTTCAACCGGTTGGGGACCCGGATTTTTAGGTGAGTACTCTACTACTTCTGCATTTATTACCGAAACGGTATTTACATTTTTATTTTTATTGATCATTTTCCTTGTTACATCGAAACATGGCAATACAACAATGGCTGGTTTTGCCATTGGGATCACACTGACAATGATACACCTTGCAGCTATTCCTATCAGTGGTTCTTCGTTGAACCCTGCCCGTAGTTTAGGCCCGGCATTGTTCGCAGGCGGCAAAGCTTTATCTCAACTATGGTTATATATAGTTGCCCCAATTTTGGGTGCCGTATTAGCCGCGCTTGTCTGGAGATTTGGTATGGAAGAAAAATAATTAGTTACACATATAATTTGAAAAAGGAGCTGTTCAAAAGACAGCTCCTTTTTGTTTTAACAAGAAGATTATGTAATCGTTTCATTCACTGCATCTGATAAGAAAACGAAGCATATGATAAACACTATTCAATTACCGAAACCATGCCATCAGGATTGGAACGCAATGGAACCCAACGAACAAGGCAGACATTGCTTAGCATGTTGTAAGACTGTTGTTGATTTTACAAATCGGGAACCGGAAGAAATTATGCAATACTTAAAGGCCAATGTAGGACGGGAAGTCTGCGGCAGATTTATACCGTCCCAACTTGATACGCCTATTGTTACAGAAGAAATAACCTTTCATATTTTCAATTCATCTTTATCTTATTGTAAGAAGATCGCAGCGCTTATTTTGATAACGTTTGGTATACTGGCTAGCAGCGCCGATAAAAGTTTTAGTCAGACAGTTAAAAGAGATACTGTTCAGACAACTGGCGCACCTGTAGTGGATAGCAGTATTTCACCAATGATGGTAGGGGAAGTGATGTATGCCCCTTCCCGCAAACCAATAAAAAAGAAACCGATAAAGAAGACTAAATGCCACGTACAAAAAACACCCAAAGACAGTATACCAATGACAGGCAAAGTGTATATTGCTCCACAGCCCGTACTAATGGGTGCCGTAGAAGTACCTGATAAAATCAATAAAGCCAATTAAAAAAGAAAAAGTAAATTTGACTATTAAAAGATTCGTAAAATGTCAAAAATGCAAAAGATCCGTTTAGCTACTTTGTTGTTTGTTTTGTTTGCTATCAATGCAACTGCGCAGTACAAAAGCTTTAAAATATCTGCGACCGGAGATACGATCAATATTGTTGATAAGAAAGGATTGAAACAAAGCAGGTGGGTAAATACCATTGCACCATTAAGAGGTGAGCCGGGTTTTGACGAAGAAGGAGAATATAAAGACGATAAAAAAACAGGCGTATGGAGATTATATAATACAACCGGTGATCTGATCGGTGTAGAAAATTATTTGTTTGGAGGCAAGGATGGATTGCAACAATACTATAGTTATTTAGGTGGACTACTGAGAGAAGAAAACTGGCGAGGCTACAATCCTGAATCACCGTATGATACAATACCTGTTTATACGAATGGTAACGGAGAGATCAGTTCTTTTAAAATTGTAAAGGCCGAACAGTATAGTGTAAAAGATGGCGACTGGAAATTTTATAATTCAGAAACGGGTGAAGTAGAAACTACTCAACATTGGACAAGGGGACATTTAGACAAGGACCCGGATGCAGGCGGTGGCGCTGAGGAAGCTGATACTACTGAAAAAAAGGATGTGAAACCGCAAGCTATTCTCGATTACGAAAAGAGCAGTAAAAAAAGAAAGAAAGAAAGAGAAGGCAATACAGGTACAGGTTATTAATAAAAGCTTAGCATAAAATTTAATAAATAATGCGATACACTTTTTTGTGTTTCATCTTTTTTACAACAACTTGTTTTGGGCAACATAAATCGAAACAACCATCCAAAATTCCGGATACTCCTAAAGAAATAACTACTACAGATACAACTACAGCTACTCCTAAACAAGCTAAACCTGATACGGCTTTAGCTGTAACGTATCAATCTACCGAGAGCCAGTTAAGCAAAAAAATATACATAACCGATACAACATTTTTTGCGGTGCATGTTGTTGTTGGAAATGGATACGAAACTATACTTCAGGGAATTGAAAAAAGTTTTACAACCGATAAGGGTCTTGATGATTTTGTTACCGCAAACAAATCAGTTATCAGTATCAAGAAAATATTTATCATCTCTGCACCAGGGACTGAGTTTGAGAAAATTAAACCTGTGCTCGATATTTTACGGGCACATCAATTTTTCGAATTTCAATTAGTAGCTGAGTAAAGTGTTACTGTTGAAATGTGCGATGCCACTGAAGTTCAATAGTAACACATAGTTTGGCTCAAATAAAAAGCCCCGATCTTTCGATCGGGGCTTTTATAGTATTAGGACACTATATGTTATTCTTCGATTTTCACTTTACCTTTCGCTTTAGCCATTACTGTTTCTGCAACATTGTTTGGAGCAGCAGCATAGTGACTAAATTCCATTGTTGAAGACGCACGTCCGCTTGATAAAGAACGCAATTGCGTTACATAACCAAACATTTCGCTTAATGGCACTTTGGCTTTGATAACCTGTACACCATGTTTGCTATCCATACCTTCTAACATACCACGGCGACGGTTCAAATCACCCGTTACATCACCCATGTACTGATCAGGAGTTAATACTTCTACTTTCATGATCGGTTCCAATAATGTTGGTTTTGCTTTACGGCCAGCTTCGCGATAACCTTGTTTAGCACACAATTCAAATGACATTGCATCACTATCCACCTGGTGGAAAGATCCGTCTTTTACTGTCACTTTCATGCTTACCATTGGGTAACCAGCTAGTACGCCTGTTGTCATCGCAGATTCGAAACCTTTTTGAATAGCGGGAACAAATTCTTTTGGAATTGATCCACCAAATAAAGCATTCACAAATTGGAAGCTTGTCTTGCTATCTTTTAGGTATTCTTCATCAGCAGGGCCGATGGTGAAAATGATATCAGCGAATTTACCACGACCACCAGATTGTTTTTTCAATATTTCTCTGTGATCAATTGTATTACCAAATGCTTCTTTATAAGCAACCTGAGGAGCACCTTGATTGATCTCAACTTTGAACTCGCGTTTCATACGGTCAATGATAATCTCCAAATGCAACTCACCCATTCCACTTAATATGGTTTGGCCTGTTTCTTCGTCTGTGCGTACACGTAAGGTAGGATCTTCTTCTACCAATTTCGCGATCGCCATACCCATTTTATCAACGTCTGCCTGAGTTTTTGGCTCAACAGCGATGCTGATAACCGGTTCTGGGAAAGTCATAGCTTCCAAAACAATTGGATCATCTTCATTACAAAGTGTATCTCCTGTTTTGATATCTTTAAAACCTACCGCTGCACCAATATCACCTGCTTCGATAAAATCAACAGGGTTTTGTTTGTTAGCATGCATCTGCATGATACGGCTGATACGTTCTTTTTTACCGGTACGTGTATTCAATACATATGAACCTGCATCTAAACGACCGCTATAAGCACGGAAGAAAGCCAGACGACCTACGAAAGGATCGGTCATGATCTTAAATGCCAATGCACTGAACGGACCTTTTGGATCTGCTGTGCGTATTAATTCTTCTCCGGTATCAGGATTGATCCCTTTAACAGCATCAATATCCAAAGGACCAGGCAAGTAACGTACGATAGCATCTAATGCAGTCTGAACACCTTTATTTTTGAAAGATGATCCACACATCATTGGGATGATAGAAAGATCGATCGTTGCTTTACGGATAGCCGCATGCATTTCATCTTCTGAAATGGTAGTAGGATCGTCAAAGAATTTTTCCAGTAATTTTTCGTCATACTCTGCTACTGCTTCGATCAGTTCCTGACGGTATTGATCTACTTCTTCTTTCATATCTGCAGGAATTGGCACTTCTTTAAAAGTCATCCCTTTATCGTCTTCGTTCCAAACGATACCTTTCATTGTGATCAGATCAACCACACCTGTAAAGTTATCTTCAGCACCGATCGGTAATTGTAATGGAACAGCTTTAGCACCTAACATTTCACGAACCTGTTTTACCACGTTCAGGAAATCAGCACCGCTTCTATCCATTTTGTTTACGAATCCGATACGGGGAACTTTGTAACGGTTAGCCTGGCGCCAAACAGTTTCAGACTGTGGCTCAACACCAGATACTGCGCAAAATAATGCCAGTAATCCATCCAATACACGAAGAGAACGTTCTACTTCTACAGTAAAATCCACGTGGCCCGGGGTATCGATAATATTAAATTTGTATTGTTTTGTATCAGGTGTTTTTTTACCTTGAACCATTGGATAATTCCAAAAGCAAGTAGTTGCAGCACTAGTGATAGTGATACCACGTTCTTGTTCCTGAGCCATCCAGTCCATAGTTGCACCACCATCGTGCACTTCACCTATTTTATGGTTAACTCCCGTATAATATAATATACGTTCAGTTGTAGTGGTTTTACCAGCATCAATGTGAGCGGCAATACCAAAGTTGCGTTGATAACGTAAATCTGACATCTTGTTTATTTTAAATTTGAATGTGAATGTTGGTTGTTGCTATTGCGATAGCATACCCCTGAAAGGAAGGATCTTTTGCAGATCTGGGGTTTAATATGATAATAATTCTCTCATAATACGCTAAATAAACCCTGCCGAACCCTTTGTATATGTTATACATGGCGGAGCCTTTAGCGGCGCAAATATACGCCGATTTTTTGAATGTACCAACAGGACTGCAACTTGGAAATAGGAGTAAAAAAACCGACAGCTAGCGCCATCGGTTTGTACTATACTATATAATAACGGGGTTAATCTACTCTATAGTTAACTTAAAATGATGTTTGCCCGAGCTATCTATTAATGTTATCACATAGATCCCGGGAGCGTAATTTTCTATATTTTGATAGATAATGTTTTGACCTACAGTTGCTTCTCCTCCTAAAACTGTAAATACCGAACCTGAAGACAAGCTTCTTATCGCAATAGTATACTGCCCTGAAGTAACCTCATTAAATACAATAGTTGCAACCCCATGTGCCGGATTAGGATAAACTGCTATAGCAGAAAGCGTATCCGCGATATTGGCACTATCGGCAGCCACACCTGGAACACTATCAGTAGGAATCACAACAAAGATCGTATCGCTTTGCAAAGTAAGTTGTGTTGCTATTGCATTTGTTACTGTAACTGAATAATTACCTCCAATTATTGGTGTAAAAGTTGAGTCGCTGGTTTTGGTTCCCACAAGCGTGTCATTTCTATACCAGTTATATGTATTGTTTGTGATTGAACCTCCTGCTGAAACATATAACACGTTATTCTGAATACTAACTGGGATAATAGCCTGAGGTGAATAGACGCTGGCACTTGCAGCCTGTATTATTCCTTCCATCCCTTCAAATGTAAACTGGTTACTATCAAGGCTTAGCCCAATCAAATTTAAATTATCCAGCTCCGTAGGAATAGCTCCGTTTAATTTGTTGTTAGCTAATTGTAATTCTACCAGGTGAGAAAGACCTCCTAAAGATGAAGGAATAGCTCCAGTCAATTGATTATCGCTTAATCCCAGATCAGTTAAATCAGATAAGCTGCCTAATGATGATGGTATCCCTCCATTCAAATCATCAGCCGTTAATTCCAATGTATCTAAATTAGAAAGACTGCCTAAAGATGATGGTATGCTTCCTCCTAATAGATTATTATTTAAACCTAAATAAGTTAAATCTGAAAGGTTGCCCAATGAAGATGGAATACCAGCAGTTAGTTCGTTATTATCAAGATCTAAATTGGTTAAATTAGTAATATTTCCCAATGTAGTTGGAATGGTTCCATTCAAATTATTATTTGGTAGATCTATTGCTGTTACTCGTCCGTTGGTAATTACAATTCCATCCCATGTACTTAAAGGTGCATTCGTTAGCCAATTAGTATTATTTGTCCATGCAGAGCCACTAGTAGCATTATAGAGATCAACCAATGCTAATGAATCCTGACTTAAAGATGGCGCTACAACTACGTACAGGTGATTGCCATATAATATAGTTGTTGTAGCGATCGCATTGGTAACATTAACTGTATAATCGCCCGATAGTATTGGTACAAAAGTTGAATCGCCGATTATTGTAGCAACACCGTTGCTATTGTTATACCAGGTGTAAGTATCATTACTTAATGTTCCACCCGCACCGCTGGCTGAAAGCGTACCGTTACTATAGGTAATCTGAGGAATAGTTTTTTGATCTTCAAGTGTTTCTTTTGGTGTTTGACGTTCTAAAGCATCAAAATTAAAATCATTTTGATCTAATTGCAGATAATTACAATGCAGGTTATTTAGTGTTGGAGGAATTATTCCTGTTAATTCGTTATCTATTAAAACGAATTCAGTCAGACTGGAAAGGTTAGCCATCGAAGCAGGAATTGTTCCGTTTAATTTATTGCCTTCCAATATAAGCTCTGTTAGGCCGGTAAGGTTTCCAAAAGATGAAGGAATAGGACCTACTAAATTATTCTCTGGTAATTCTAAAATACTAACTCTTCCGTTTTCTATTGCTTCAACACCGTACCATTCATCCAAAGGTGCTGACGTTAACCAATTACTATTATTACTCCATCCCGGCCCGTTTGTACTATTGTACAAATCAACTAAAGCAAGTGAATCTTGTCTTAACGAATCTTGCCAATTAGGAACAACAGTAATATTTAATGTATCACTGTACAATGTAAGCTGTGGAACTACAGCATTATTTACCACAACAGAATAGTTACCAGGCGTTGTAATTGTAAATGTAGAGTCACCGTTGGTTGTTCCGGCAAGTGTAGTTCCATTATACCATTTATAATTATTATTTGTTAGCGTTCCTCCTGCAGAAACAGAAAGCGTATTGGTATATGTATTTTGATCTAGCTGAAGATTTGCTTGTGGAGATATGCCATACGATAAAAATCCACCAACCTGCGATACTAACGGTGCTATAACATTCTCAAACGAAGTAAATGTAAAATGATTATTGTGCAAAGTTGTATCCGTATCATATTGAGTACTAAATGCTCCTATTAAAGGAGAGAGATCTCCACTTAACTGATTATTCTCCAGATCAATAATATTGGAATAAGTAGTTGACAGCTGGCTAAATGAAGAAGGAATACTGCCACTTAATTTGTTATTATCTAAGAATAAATAGTCAAGATCAGAAAGAGACCCTAACGAAGACGGAATAGTTCCAACCAGGTTATTACCAGATAACACCAGGCTTTGTACTCTTCCGCTTTGCAAACCAACGCCGTACCACGTACTTAATGGTGCTGAAGTAAGCCAATTATTTGCGTGTATCCATCCTGTACCGTTAGTACCATTATAAAGATCAACTAAAGCAAGCGAGTCTAACGTTAATGGATCGGGTACAATAGGTAAAAGATCAACATGCAGTGTATCGCTAAAAAAATCAGCTTCCGGAGCAAGCGCATTATCTATCTGAACAAGATAAGTTCCAGAAACCGTTGCCAAAAAAGTAGAATCGTGCGGCTTAGTTGCGACAACAGTGCTTCCTGTTGCTATATCATATTTATACCAGGTGTATGTATTATTACTAAGCATTCCGCCGGCCGAAACAGATAATAAATTATTATTGTTATGAATGGTGAAGACGGTCCTTTGAGAATGATATGAAAACTTTGTTGTGGACAAACCCTCCAATCCATCATACGTATATAAATTATCGTCTAAAGGTATCTGCGTAACATTAATAAGGCTATTTAAAGATGCAGGAACGAGGCCAGTTAAATTATTATCATCCAATATAAGCGCTTGCAAACCTGTAACATTACCTAAAGAAGATGGCAAAACTCCAACGAGATTATTATCCGTCAGCGTCAATTCAATTACCCGGCCACCTGCTACAGCAACTCCATACCAGGTATTTAATGGCGCCGCCGTAAGCCAGTTAGCATTATGCGTCCATCCTGCACCGTTAGTACTGTTATACAGATCGACCAATGCAAGCGAATCTTGTGTTAAGGACCCTGCCGGTAAAAATGAAAACCCCGGATTATAAGTGGCTGATCCAAAACAACATGTTGTGAGCACTATATCTCCGTTGGCACCATTGCCCACTACTGCTTTAACTACAGAATAAGATGGAGCTGTAACGGATGTTGCAGCGATTCCTCCAAAACTCACCGTTGGTGCTATTGGGAAAATACCTCCTGGGGCAAGGTACCTACCCGTAATTGTTACTGTGTCGCCTGCTTGTGCTGATGTAGGAACAACGGAAGTTATTACCGGATATCCATTCCATGTATAGCCCGGAAGACTCGCGGAATCACCGCCATTACTTACAGTCACATTACCTGACCCTGTATAAACTCCAACAACTGCTTTTATTGTTGTGGGTGATGTTGTAATGGAATAAACTGCAGCGCCTGCCAATCGAACCTGTGTAGAACGATCAAAATTACTACCGCTAATTGTTATGGTATCATCAGGGCCGGCAGTTGTAGGTGAAAAAGAAGTTATAGTGGGATATACCTGACTAAAACTTGCTGTTATAAATAAAAAACTAACAAGAAGAAAGAGTAAAAATTTTTTCATAAAAGTAATTAGGGTAGATAAAATTATTTTCTATATATAATTTTTTAATGATTAATAATGACGAAGATAATAATTTTAGACAAAAAGATGATATAATATGCCTTATTAATTGCCTGGCAAATGCTTATTTAGAAAGGTTTTCATGGCTTTATCCCATTTTTTAAGCGCCTTTTCCCGCTTATGGTCCAAATTATGCGAGGTATCATTAAAGCCATTCAATGCTTTGTTGAATTCACTCACTGCTTTTTTGTATTCTTTGACTTCATCCTTGGTATGTGTGGGTTTCTTTTCATAATCACTCCGCGTTTTTCCAAAATCTTTTGCTACAGGAAAATAATCTGATAGTTTATCCATTTTTGTATCGGATTCATCGGAATAAAAAGTCAGCAATGCCTCGCACTTTTTTACCAACGCATTATCTCCGTTAAACGCCTTGGTTGTATCTAACTCCTTTAAACCATCTTGTGCACTTTGGTAGACGATCTTTTTATTTTGCTCAACGCTATTGCCATCTCTTTTCTTGATCGATTCTAACAAATAAAATTCTGCATTATAAGTCTTAAAATATAGCAGGAAAACTTTATTGTAATAAATGTTTGCATCAATAGCTTGTTGAAATTTATCGCTAAATACATCTTTGTTGGCGGACCTATAAAACCTCTGTGATGCACTATCATACAATACATTCAAGGCTTTCAACTTTTCGATAGCGGCTACTTTGTCTGCTAACAAGTCTCTCATATTATCAGCAGATTTTTGAGCAGCGGGTGTAGCAGTTGCTATTTTACTATAATCAACGTTGATCAAGTTAAAACAATTTTTCATAAATGCTGCTGCCGAATCCTTAAAATCTTTATTGGCCTTAAATGGCGGCATAGCGGCAATCGCTAATTGTGATTTATTTAATTCGATCAGCAATGATTTATTTAGTGAAGCGATGTCTTTAGCTTTTTTATTTTTAGAAACAGCATTGCTAAATGACAATAGGTCTTTGACAACCTTGGCGTGTTGTTTATCAATTACAGCAGCGTATTTTTTTGCATCCGTGTACTTTTGCGACTTTACCGGTGATGAAATAAAAAATACTCCGATCAATATGATGACTGAAAGAGATCTCATTATTACTTTATTAAATATTTATACTACATAAAAAAAATGCCAGAGTAAAGGTCTGACATTTTTGCTATTTCTTAATTTTATGTTAGTTGTACACCGGCATTTGATTATCAAAGTAGGCATTCGCACCGTTATTCCATCTATCTAAAAGGCTGTTTCGCTGTGTATCAAGCATGTGGTTCGTGTTATTATAATTATTACTCACTGTATTTATATCCTGTACTTCTTTATTATAATTATCAACATCGTCTTTCGAATGGTTCGAGGATTGTGCAAATGCAGTTTTCATTTTATCAAAGTCTTCTGACTTTAGAAAAAAATCAGAAAAGGTGCTCACATTCTCATTACATTCTTTTACATAAAATTGTAGCATCGCTTTAGCGTTTGATACCAAAGAATTATCACCTTTGAAAGACTTCATGGTATCTAGTTGTGAAAGGCCTGTTTGCGCATATTGTAATAATGAGTTTTTATTCTGTTCTATCCCATTCACATTTTTTTTAGCAACAGCATCAAATAAATATCTTTCCTGGATATAGCTTTTAAAAAAGATCAGGTAAATAGGGTCATAATAATTATCAACCTGTTCTACTATTTCCATTTTTTCGCTTATTTCATCTTTCTGGCTTATCAGGTTTACATTATAGGTGGTGGCAAATTTCACTTCTACCCCATATAATTGCACGTTGGCATCCTTCATTTTTTTATTGACCAATTCTTTTGCCAACAACCAGGCTTCCATAGCGCCGTAAGATTGATCGGCGACCTGTTGCAAATCTATAATTTTGCCAAAATCATTATTCAATATGCTGTAGTAAAGATTCATAAATGCTACTGCGGAATCCCTGTATTCACCATCACCTTTATAAGTGGGCATCCCTTTGATATTATCTCTTGCTGTTAATACTTCATCTAATAATTTGGTACGTAAGTCGTCTATTTTTTTGGCTCTTTTGCCATGTGATACAGCGCTATTATATGTCAAAAACTTTTTTGATATATCTACCTGTTGCTTAGAAATAAAATTCATATAATCTCCGGCATTATCAAAATTTTGTGCTCCTGCAGAAGCGTGTATGAATAAGGAAAGGAACGTTACGAGCGTTAGAATGAAGAAGTTTTTCATTGATACTTTAATTTATGTTTGTTCGATTAATGATCTTTTTTATCGTTTAACCAGTCGCTCATTATCAAATAAGCTTCTGCAATATAATTATCCTTTTCTATTTTTTTCAAATGCACAGCATTCAATTGCCTGTTTTGGGTATTTTCTATTGACAATTGCTGCAAATCAAAGCGACTGTTCGTAGCAGTTAGCAATGATATGCCACTATCGCCCGTATCCTCTATTTCCTTATACTTTTCGATAGCTTGTTTATGAAAAAAAGAATAAGCAGGCCATTGTAAAGGCAGCACAAATCCTTTTTGGTCTTTTTTATACCATGCAGAAAAATCTTCAATGGCCTTAAAGCTGCTATTCGTATCAACCCTTGCTTCGCTTTTTGCTTTCAAAGTAGTAATAGGGAGTGCGGGCAGTACATCATAAAAAGCAACTTTAGAAAAATCAGGTTGCAGAGCCGAAGCATTGCTTTTCTCATTGAATTCATCTTCATCTTCTACCTGGGGTAAAAAAATATCAGGCACCACACCTTTCCATTGAGTTGTAGAACCATCCACTCTATAAAATTTTTCAATTGTAACTTTTACATAATTATTCGTAGGCGAAACATCTGTTACAGTGCCAGTCGTATCCATTGGTAAGACTACCTGTGCTGAACCTTTTCCATAAGTAGTAGAACCTACGATCAGCGCCCTGTGATAATCCTGTAATGCGGCGCTTACTAATTCAGACGCAGACGCTGATGAACCATTTATCAATACCAACATTGGCCCATCATAAATGGTTCCGCGATTGGGATCTTTTAAAAAACGAATAAGGCCTTTTTTATCTTTGATAGAACATAAAGGCCCTTCATCAATAAATATACCTGCCAGGTCCAATGCTTCGCCCAAAGAGCCGCCTCCGTTGTAACGAAGATCAAGTATCAATCCTTCAATACTGTCTTTTTTTAATTTGACCACTTCCTTTGCTACATCATTAGAACAGCCATTGCCATTATCTTCATCTCCTTCCTTCGTATAAAATCCGGGGAGTGTAATATATCCCACTTTTTTAGCGCCTTGCAGAACATAGCTTTTTACAATGCCTTCTTCATTGGTGACCTTTTGCATTGTTAAGGATATTGATTTCTGTATACCACCAGCCGTGCGGATAGATACCGTTATATTTTCCGATACATTATCTTGTAATAACCCTTGCACTTCCTCATCGTTATCCATTGAAGCCAATTCTTTTTCCGGTTGATCTCCTAATTTTATTTTTACTATAACATCACCCTTATGTAATTCGCCGTTGCTCCATGCAGCTCCACCAGGCACTAAATAGCTTATCTCCCAATCTCCTTTGTCATTTTTATTCATCTGAAAGCCTGCTGAAAATTCCTGGCTATTCACTATATTTTCAAAGTGTGCGCGCTGGCTTGTGTTCATGTATTCTGTGTGCGGATCGTAACACCAGCTAATAGCACTTAAATAAAGATTACCCATATCAGCCGTAAAACTACTATCAAGCAATTTTTTTTGTTGTAGCGAGACCAGTAAATGTTTTTTTAATTTTGCTCTTGACTTTGATTCCAGTGCCGCAAAATTTGCAGGAAGCTTGGCATAGGTAGCCATTTCAATACCTGTATCCAAAACGTTATCGGCGATATCACGCAACACCTGCCACTTAACATATTTTTGCCACTGTTGGTTCAGCTGTGTGACAGATGCTTCATAAGAAGTGATTGGCCATACAATATTATCAGGTTTAGAAAAATCAAGTGGCTTAGAAAGCAGCACCAATATATTACTATCAACATATTGTATCCTGTTTCGATAAATGGCGATGCTTTTATCAAAAAAAGCCCAGCCGTTCCCATTCAATTCTTCACCAAGTTTATTTTTGTATGGTTCTAGTTGAGCAATATCAGCTTGTGTAAAAAGCAGTTTATCCTTGTCTAATAATTGCAACCACCTCTCATAAAGGAGCGCAGAAGTTGTATCATTCCATTGCAGGGGTTGGTAGTGTTTTTGTTCTAAAAAACGACGTAGGGTAACACATCTTTGCCTAAGTGTATCTGCACTATACTGCTGTGCATGAACAACAGAAAAAGAAAATAATAGAAAAAGCAGGATTAATTTTCTCATAATGTTAGTAGCCGGGATTAAGCCTAGACTTGCAAGATAAAAAGAATGTCAGGTTTTAAAGCCTGACATTTAAAATATAATTTAGAAATAACTAAAATTATCTATTTCAACTTCATTTCGGTGATCATTCTTGCGATGCGGTCATCCAGTTTTTTTTCTGTTGCATCAAACTCAGCCGCGTTAGCCAGCTTTGTATTAGTGCTGAAATAAAATTTTATCTTAGGTTCCGTACCGCTTGGCCTTGCAGATATTTTAGTCCCGTCATCCAATACAAATTGCAACACGTTACTTTTTGGAAGATCGATTTTCCATGTTTTACCCGTTTGAAGATCTTTACCTACCTGTAATTCATAATCCAATAAATGTTGTACGGTTGTACCATCAATTGTTTTTGGCGGGTTTTTTCTGTAGCCTTCCATCATGTCTTCAATTTCTTTTGCACCGTTCATTCCTGTCTTGGTAATGCTCACTAAATTTTCTTTGAACAAACCATACTGCACGTATATATCGATGAGCTTATCATACAATGTTCTGCCTTTGGCTTTTTCGTAGGCTGCCATTTCGCAACCTAATGCTACTGCACTTACGGCATCTTTATCTCTTACTTTATCTCCTACCATCAAGCCAAAACTTTCTTCACCACCGATGATATAATTTTCTTTGCCTTCTTTTTCTTTGATCATATTCGCGATCCATTTAAAGCCTGTCAATACATTGTAGCAGGCAACGCCATTGTCTTTAGCAATAATATCGATCAAACCTGTGGTAACAATTGTTTTGATCACCATATCGTTTGGCTTTGCAATGCCTTTGGCTTTTCTTGCTTCTATCAAATAGTTAAATGCGATAGCAGCGGTTTGGTTACCATTTAATAAAACCCATTCGCCTTTATGATTTTTAACGCCGATCGCAACCCTGTCGCAATCCGGATCTGTACCTAATAAAATATCTGCGTTGATGGCCTGTGCTTTTTTAAGGCCGATGCTCATCGCTTCTTTTTCTTCAGGATTTGGATAGATGACTGTTGGGAAGTTACCATCCGGTACTCTTTGCTCTTCTACGATCGTTACATTGGTAAAACCAAAACGCTCTAAAGCGCCCGGCACTAACATAATACCTGATCCATGAATGGGTGTATATACAATTTTAAGGTCGTGCTGTGCTTTACAAACTTCAGGATAGACTGATAATGTTTTTACCATATCCAGGTAAATGTTATCGACCTCTTTTCCAATGCTGATAATATTTGCTTCGCCACCGCTCCATTTTACATCATCAACAGAAGCTATTTTATTTACTTCCAGAATTACATTTTCATCATGCGGTGAAACCATTTGTCCGCCATCATCCCAATACGCTTTATAGCCATTGTATTCTTTTGGGTTATGGCTGGCCGTTACAACAACACCACCTTTACAACCAAAATGGCGAATGCTGAAACTTAGTTCAGGCGTTGGTCGCAGCGATTCAAATAAATATACTTTTATACCATTGGCAGCAAAAACATTGGCAGTTGTTTCTGCAAAGAAGCGACTATTGTTTCTGCAATCGTGCGCGATAGCTACTTTAATTTCTCCTGTAAAACATTTTTTTAAATAGTTGGCATAGCCCTGTGTTGCCATACCCACCGTATATTTATTCATACGGTTTGTACCAACACCCATGATACCTCTTAAACCACCGGTACCAAATTCAAGACTTTTATAAAAAGCTTCTGTAAGCTCATCGGGTTTTTCTTTTTGTAAGCGGGTTATTTCATCTTTAGTAGCCTGATCGTAATTGCCTTTTAACCAAACGGCCACTTTTTCATTTACATTATCCATATAGAAGTTTAATTGAGGAACTAAAAATAATGGTTAATTGTTAATTGTTAATGGTTAATGTTGAGTTTTTTATATGCTCAGATAAAAGCTTAATAAAGAGGTGCCGCTGAAATGTGCGACGCAACGATGCTGCATCAGGGAACTATCGCCTGGACAACAAAAACCTTACTGTCCAGTGCTTTGGATGGTATTCTGGATATTATCGATCTCGGCCTTCATATTTTTACGCTTGAAAAGGTTGGCATCGGTTTTACCAAAGCGCCAGCTAAATGTTAAACGAACCACTTGCGGATCTCTTATGCGATAATTATCCTGAATATAATATGGTGTTTGAGAAAAGGAATTATAGGTCTTGGTTCTGAAAATATCACTCATTGTTAAAGTCAATGAAGCCGCATTGTTTTTTAAGAAATCTTTTTTAATTGCTGCTTCCACTTCACCAAACGGTTTTACGTAACCGTTGGCGTTAGGTTGTTGTTGTCCGAATGTACCGGGGCCTTGTCCGCCACCTGTGCTTTGTGGAATAACAGTTTTAGCATTGTACGTGCCGCTTAATTGTATAGAATAATTTTTAGGCAATTTAAAGTTGTTACTTATTTTACCGAACCAGCTGTACTGACTGGTATCAATACCGCCGGGTAAATTACTGGCGTTTATGGTTGCATCATAAAAATTAAGATCGGTTGTAACATCCCACCAGCCTGTTAATTTGTTTTTGCTTATTAGTTCCAATCCGTAGGTATAGCTATTTTTTGCATTACCGTAAGTGGCAATCGTTACGCTGTCCTGTTTGTATTCGTAAGTAGATAATAAATTATCAGACGTACGTAAATAAGCTGTTGCTAACAATGTTTGCTTGCCATTAAATTGGTTTTCATAAGAGAACTCAAATAAATTATCAAACTCAGGAACAAGGTTTGGATTACCGCGCGTTAGATTCAATGAATCGGTAAAATTGGTGAACGGCAATAACTGGAAGAAACTCGGACGATTTACTTTTCTTGAATAATTCAATTGAATATCCTGCTTATCGGTTAATTTATAGGTGGTGTAAACGCTCGGGAAAAGACTTAAAGGATATTGATTACTCAATGGTGTGCTTACTCCGTCAGATATAAGCGTACCGCTGTATTGAGAGCTTTCAACTCTTAGCCCTGCCTGGTAATTGAATTTTTTTATTTGTTGAGAAAAGGTTGCGTATGCTGCATAGACCTGATCGGTAAAAGTATAATTATTGCTTAGGGCAGGTATCAATACGTTAGGTGAATTGGCATCTGCTTTTTCATACGTATCGCTAAAGCTTGTAAAATTTCTAACGGCTGCCCTTGCACCCATTTCAATTTTTATTTTAGTGGTAATAGGATTTACAAAATCTGTTTGGGCCGTATAGTAATCAGATGATCCTCCACCTGCGCCGCTTTGGTAAAACAAAGGCGTTTTATAAGTAGCATTATAATAATTGGTAACGAAGTCGCTGGTATTATCATTTTTACTATGGCTATAATTCAGATCAGCAGTGAGATTTTTATTGGCTTTGGCAAAGTTGTGTTTAAAGCTCAGGGAAGCACCAAGATTTCTGAAATTAAAATCTGTATTAGCCGTTCGGCCACCATGATCTGCACCGATAAGATTTCCCATGACGCTTGTATCTCTCGCAATATCAAAAGAATCTTTCGAATTAAAATGACCGCGTACGATATTACCACCAATGGTTAATGTATTTCTATTGTCAATTAAATAATCAAATCCTGCTCTTCCAAATGCAAAATATCCCTGGTTGATCGGGTTATCATTTTGTATAAGGTGTGATGTTGTATCTGCAGTTAAGAAATTTTCTCTGTAAGTATTGGCAATCGTGATCGATTTTCTGTAGCTTAATTGTCCTGAACCAAAGAAATTTATTTTACCCTCTTTGATATTGATATTGCCACCAAGGTTTGGTTTACCCCTGCTATCGATACCGGCGCGCAGGTTTCCGTTGTAACCTGGTTTGCGGTTCTTCTTCATCACAATATTCAGTATACCTGAACCTCCACCTGATGCATCAAATTTTGCAGATGGATTGGTGATGATCTCCACGCTTTCGATTTCATCTGCAGGTATCTGATCTAACGTAAGTGTTGATGGGCGGCCATCTACGAATATTTGCGGAGGTGCATTCCGCAACGTTACATTGCCATCTACATCCACACTTACACCCGGCACGTTTTTCATTACATCCTGAGCCGTACCGCCAACGCTTGTTAAATTTTTTTCTACGTTAAAAACTTTTCTGTCGATACTCAATGATACCAATGGTTTTTCTGCAGTAACTGTTACATCGCCTAACTGCTGTTCATCCACTTCCATTTTTATATTACCAAGATCTTTATCAACAGCATTGATAAGGCTGCTATAATCGCCATTTTTAATATTATCGAAGTTGATATTAAAAGCCAGTCTTTGTGTAATTGTTTTATAACCAATACCTGTTATTTGCAGTTTATAGGTGGCCATTACATTCAGATTCTCTAAACTGAATTCTCCTTTCTTATCAGTGAGCATTCCGGCTACTACAACATCCTTTCTTTTTTTTGTTGCGGTATCTAATTTGGTTTGCAATAATTGTACAGATATATCTTCGATACCTTTTTCGCCACCCTGATCTACTACTCTACCGTAAAAATGGCCACCGTTCATATTTTGCGGACTTGCTCCGCCTCCAGGCATTTGTGCAAAAACATTTGTTGTAATTAATAATGCGAATGCTATAAAAAGGTATGTAATAAATTTATTCACTAGATGTTGTATTGATTGTAATTGTATAATTGCCGTGGCAAAGGTGCCATCATATTTTATATATGCAAAAGTCAAATGATGAGTGGTAGCATTGCTATATAAAAGTAAGCGCAGACCGGTGTTAAGGAAAAGTTATTACCGCGTAACCAGCATAAATAATACCTGGATAATTCCAATGATCAGTCCAAAAAATGCACCGCTGAATTCTAAGAATTTGAATTCTTTTTTGGTGATCTGATCCAGCATATCTTCTAATTTTTCTGCCGAAAAACCCGCGATCTTTTCTGTTACTATTTTTTCCAGATCCAGGTCATTCTGCAGTTTATTCATGTAAGTTTTCATCAGAACAGGAAAAAGGTTTTCCAGTTCAATGATAAAAGCTCCTTTCAGCTGCTCGATCGTTTTATCACCAATCAGCATTGCCAGCATCGGAAAAACCTCTTTTAGCTTATTACGCAGAAAATTATCGATGTGCGCCTCTATTTCAGGCTTTAATTTTTGCAGGTTCTCAGGGTTTGTTATCTTCTTTTCGATCTCGTCGAAGGATAATAATTCTTTGCTGACTACCTGTCCGAGTTTTTGCGCTATTAATTGTTGATTTTTAGGAAATATGCCTTGTAGCGTAAACCCTAAAATTTTAATAGGTTTTCTTGGGTGAAACAGCATTTTAATAGCTATCCACGTGGTTACCCAACCTGTAAAAGTCGATAACAAAATAGTGATAATGCAACCCGTCCAATTCATTTTTGCCAATTTGATTGCAAAGAAACCGATTATAAAATAAATACAAATGTAATTTTGATAAAGAAAGGTTTTTTGCTACTTTTGCACTCCGCTAAACGGTAGTCGTAGCTCAGTTGGTTAGAGCATCAGATTGTGATTCTGAGGGTCGGGGGTTCGAGCCCCCTCGATTACCCACAAAAGTTCTGCATTATGCAGGGCTTTTTTTTTGCCTAACGCTGAACGCTAAAGGCTTAATGCCAAACAAGAGTTAAGAAATTCATGGTCAATATTGGCTTTTGCGTTTAGCTTCTAGCATTAAGCTTAAGAAAACTTTAAGAAAAGTTTTACTGTAAACTCTTTGTTAACGGTTCAATAGCAAGCTTTTTTGCGTTAATTTTACTAGGATGCTTAAAATTCAACAATTTATTATGAGTAAAAAATTTTTACCCGTGTTGGCAGTTTTAATAGGTGCCGGGTTATTTATCGCTCTTCAAACACAAGGCCGTACAACAGATGACAACCCAAAATCAAAAAATGAAAAAATATTACACGAGGTAGGATTATTACTGGTGCAGGCACATTATAGCCCTAGAAAACTCGATGATGGTTTTTCCAAATTAGTGCTAAAGAATTTCATCACTGAACTGGATGGAGATAAATTCATTTTTTTACAAACAGATATTGATAGTTTTAAAAGATTTGAGGGTACCATTGATGATGAGATACGTGGTAGTATGCCACTTGAATCTGTTTATTATATCGGCGATCTTTATAGAAAAAGATTAAACGAAACATCCTCCTTATATACAAGCATGCTCGCCAAGCCTTTTGATTTCACTAACGATGACAGCATTGTTATCGATCCGGATAAATTAGACTTTGCAAAAGACCAGGCTGATAAAAACAACTTATGGTACAAGCGCTTAAAATACATGGCGCTTTCAAAGTATGTTGACCTGCAAGATGAAAGAGAAAAAAATAAAGATAAAAAAGACTTCGTATTTAAAGCCGACACAACTTTAGAAAGAGAAGCAAGGGTTTCTGTACAAAAACAAATAGGCCGTTACTTTACTACTTTAAAAAATCACAATACCCAAGATGAGATATTTGGTTCATTTGTAGAAACGATTACCAATACAATGGATCCTCATACTGATTATTTTCCTCCGGTTGATGCAAGGTCTTTTAATGAAGAAATAAGCGGATCATTTTATGGCATCGGCGCTCAGTTAAGAGAAGATGATAGCAAGATAAAAATTTCAAGTCTGATCATCGGCGGACCAGCATGGAAATCTGGCGAACTAAAAGTTGATGACGAAATAATAAAGATCGGCGAAGGAAAAGCCGAACCGGTTGATGTTACAGGTTATGCTGTAAGCGATGCCGTAAAATTAATACGTGGTTCACAAAAAGGAACGGAAGTTAGATTGACAATTAAAAGAGCTGATGGTACCGTAAAAACAATTTCTTTATTACGTGACCAGATAAAACTGGATGATAAATTTGCGAAAAGCGTTATCATCAACGGTGCACATAAAATAGGCTATATTGAATTACCTGAATTTTATTTGGATTATGAAAAAGCAGATGGTGCCAAATGTTCTGAAGACGTTGCCAAAGAAGTTCAAAAACTGGAAGACGAAAAAGTAGAAGGAATTATTATTGACCTTCGCGACAACGGTGGTGGCTCACTACCAGAGGTTGTAAAGATGGCCGGTTTATTTATAGAAGATGGGCCAATTTGCCAGGTAAAAGGAAGAGGTGAAAAAGCAGTGCAATTAGATGACAGAGATAAAAGTGTTTTATACAATGGTCCTTTGACTGTTATGGTAAATGAGAACAGTGCCTCTGCATCGGAAATATTTGCGGCGGCTATCCAGGATTATAAACGCGGATTAATTATAGGCAGCACATCAACTTATGGCAAAGGAACTGTACAACGCAATGTGCCGTTGAATCCTGATGCAGAGAATAGCCCATTTGTTGATGATTCGGATGATCTGGGAACGGTAAAACTTACTTTCGAAAAATTCTATCGTATTAGCGGAGGCTCTACACAATTAAAAGGTGTTGCATCAGACATTGTTATTCCTGATAGATTAGAGTATGACAAATCCCGCGAAAAAGATAATCCATCGGCATTAAGCTGGGATGAAATTGCCAAAGCAGATTACAAAACATGGCCTACCAATTACAACGGCGATGCTATTGTTTCTTCTGCTAATAAAGAAATTAAGAACAGTCCGATGTTTACTGCTTTAAAATCTAAATTAGATTCTATCGCTAAGCAAGATGATAAAGTATACTCTTTAAACATTGATAAGTATAAAGCGGATGCTGCAAAACTAAAAATCACTTATAAGCAATTGGAAGATCTGTATAAATTACCAAAAGATCTAAATGTTACTAATAACAGCGAGGATACAGCCAACGTTAATTCAAACGCTGAAAAACAAGACAAGAACAAAAAATTCATTGAAAGCGTTAAAGGCGATATCTATATAGATGAAACAGTTAAAGTGATGAACAACATGATCAATCAGGGAATTGCAGTTAAGGCCAAATAAATTCTTAGTAAAATACTAAAACAAAAACCCACCAATGCGTGGGTTTTTGTTTTAGTATAATTTTTTATTTATCTAACTTTTTTATTTCTACCAATTCTGTAATTAACCCCAAACTGAACACTAGTTGTATAAGTGCCGATATCAATTTGTCCGAATGCTGTAACATTCTTCCGGGTAACATGGAAAGTGTTTAAAAAATAAGTAGGGTTATTGTGTGATGCCGATCCATAATAAGTATTGCCGGGAGCTACTACAGTTCCACAAGATATTTTATATCCTACCTGATCATTATCTTTTGTTTTCCAGATTATTTCACTATACCCTCCAACTGTTGTTGTAAAATTACTTGTCTGATCTAAACCCTCAGTGGTATCTGCTATTGCCTTTCTATATTTTAAATAATCACCGAATTCATTTTGCAAAGAAGTTTCAACACCTATTATTCGCCATTCACTTCCTCTTTTACCAAAAGGAACAACAAGGTTGATGCCGCCGTTAAAACCTATTGCATCAAAAAAATTATCTGTTGGAGGAATAGTAATATCAGTATTTGAAAATTTTTGAATAACATAATCCCCCGCTATAAAGTCTACTCCATAAAAAGCCTGAAAAGATCCAAGGTTATGGCTCCTGTTAATAGTAGCATTGAAAGAGTATATATTGTCTCGCCCTTTTTGATTAGCAACGCCTAATGTTACTATGCCATTTGCATAAATAGCCGATTTAACAGAATCTGAATGTAAGGGCATTGTGTGATAAGTCTGAGAAGTACTATTAAGCGGACTTAAAAAATAAGAAGACTCCATACAACTTGTAAAACAGGTAATGATCAATAAATAAAGTATTGAATTTTTCATTGTACGATAGTCAAATAGAATGATCACCAATATAAATTTAGTAAGCTATTATGAGGATCGATATCCGCCATTCTTTTACTCGGGTCTATTTCTATTTTTTTCATGTCGGTCAACCGGTGTTTAATTTCAACGATATAGGTTGGATGTGTCCAATCCCATTCATCATGCACTACTCTTTTTTCTGCAGGATCTTCATTTGGTTTTTCTCCAAACATTAAATTCAATGGCACGTATTCCATTTCTGTTGATCCATCTTTAAAGGTCAATTCGAGATCGATCGGCATTGGCATTTGTCCGATCCTTCTTAAACGAATTTTTGATACACCATCTTCTTCCCACAAACTATCAATTTTGTAATCGATCGTTTTAGTTGTGTTGATCCAATATTCTTTATACCAATCTAATTTCATGCCACTGACTTTTTCTGCTACTTGTATAAAATCGTTAGCATTCGGATGCTTGAAGCGCCACTCTCTGTAATATTCCATCAAGATACTATCTCTAACAGCTGCGCCTACAACATATCCTAACTGTTCAACAAAAACGGCACCTTTATAATAAGACCCGACAGTATAAGCGTAATTGGTATTAAAATGATCGGCGTGTGTGGTAAGCGGTTCTTCCAATCCGCTTTTTGTTAATGCATAGTATCCTTTGTAATGTGCATCTTGTGCAAAGCCCGGTTCTTTATTGATAACGGCATTTACTCTTCTTCCACTGTATTGCGCAAAGCCTTCATCCATCCATGCGTATTCAGATTCATTGGTACCCAACATTCCCTGGTACCAGCTATGCATCAATTCATGTGTAGCACCTGCGGGGGATGCTAATAATGTAGCCATCGGGTATTCCATACCGCCATCTCCACCTTCAATAAAAGAATATTGTTTGTAAGGATACGCTCCGAATGTTTTTTCAATATAAGGAAACGAATTTTGTGCCATATCTAAAACACCTAACCATTTTGCATCGGAACTCGAATCTGTCTGTTTGTAAATAAGATTGATCGTTAGGCCTTGTCTTATTTTGCGGGAGACATGTGTATACGCAGGATCGGCAGCCCAAACAAAATCATGGATATTATTACCAACAAAATGCCAGGTACGTTTTGGCGTTGCGATCGGCTTTAGCGAAGTACCTGATGTATCATAGCCCCAACCTATTTCATTGGCGTTCACTAAATTTCCTGTACCACCTAATTTGTATGTTTTATCAATGGAGATGGTCACATCATAATCTCCCCATACACCATAAAATTCTCTGGCAACATAAGGCGTTGGATGCCATCCTTCATAATCATATTCGCATAGTAAAGGATACCATTGGCTCATACTATAACGAACCATTGTTTGTGGATTATCTCTTCCACTTCTACGAATTTGCAAAGGCACTTGCGCAGCAAAATCCATATCAAACACTACTGTATTTTTGGGTTGAACAGGTGTAGTAAGATCTACTTCTAAAATTGTTCCATGGTATTTAAATGACTGAGCAACGCCATTCATCTTTAGAGAGATGATCTTTTGATAACCGATCTCGCTGCTATCTAATTTTGATATCCTATCTGTAACTCTTGAATCCCAATCTTGTCTGTCACCACCAATCAATATTTTACCTAACTCCTGGCTACGTGCATCCATTGAGCTATTAGGCTGAAATGCGTTCCAGTATAAATGATAGAAAACCCTTTTTAATGAATTGGGAGAATTGTTAGTGTATTCTAAATGCTGTTTGCCTGTAAATTGATTGGCAACAACATCCATATCAATAACCATTGTGTATTTAACTCTTTGCTGCCAGCGATCGGGTTGCGCGAAAGATGGCAGGTAACAAATAAAAAATGACAGGAGTAAAAAAAATACTTTCTTCATTGGAGATATTTGAGCAGATAAATAATTAAGCCATTAGCTTTCTTTCCCTTGTACTACAATTACAATTTCGCCCTTTACAGGTTTACTATTAAAGTGATCATGCACTTCCTGTAAGGAACCTCTTTTATTTTCTTCAAATTTTTTTGTCAACTCACGACTAACGCAGCATTGTCTTTCGGCTCCAAAATATTCTATAAAATTATTCAATGTCTTTACTAAGCGCATCGGGCTCTCGTAAAATATCATGGTACGTTCTTCTTCTGCCATTTTTTTCAGAAAAGTCTGACGGCCTTTTTTTAAAGGAAGAAACCCTTCAAAACAAAAACTGTTTATTGGTAATCCGCTATTTACCAAAGCTGGCACAAACGCTGTTGCTCCGGGTAAACATTCAACGGTAACATTTTTTTTGATACACTCTCTTACTAATAAAAAAGCAGGGTCACTTATTCCGGGTGTTCCTGCATCTGTAAGGAGTGCCATTGTTTTACCACCTTGCAACTGATCCGTTAAATGCGCAATTATCTTATGCTCATTGTGCTGATGGTAGGGGGTTATTGGTTTTTGGATCTGATAATGCTGTAACAATACCGAAGACGTTCTGGTATCTTCTGCCAAAATAAGATCGACATTCTTTAAAACATCGATAGCTCTGAAAGTGATATCGGCCAAATTACCAATAGGAGTTGGAACGAGGTATAACATGATTTGGCAATTTGGTGATGTGATGATATGAAGATGGCTAATCACCAAATCTTCAAATCATCAAATTAACTAATCGAAACTTCAAACATTTCCATTACAGGATTTGCGAGTAATTTTTTTGCAGCTTCTTCTGCCATCTTTTTTGCATCTGCAGGTGAATTTGCTTCTATTTGTAGCGTGATGCTTTTACCGATACGAACGTCTTGAATTCCGCTCAAGCCTAAATTACCCAATCCGCTCATTACAGCTTTTCCCTGAGGGTCTAACAATTCTTTTAATGGCATTACTTTTACTTCTGCAGTGTAAGTCATGATGTAGCTTTATTTTTAAGTCCCAAAGATAAAATAATATATGCAATGAAAATAATCGGAACTGACAGCCACTGTAATGTAATAGCACCCACCAATCCGATACCAAACAGCGCCAAGACCGGAACATTATTTTTAGGCTTAAAATCCTTGAATTTGAGCGCCATTAAAGGGATATTGCTTACCATGATCCAGCTTAAAAAAACAATTAATCCATATAAAACCCATTTATTAATCAGCCAATCATTGATATTGATCAGGCTATTACCAAAATGCAAAATCAATGGAAAAGAGGCAATTAGCAATCCTGCTGCCGGCGTTGGTAATCCTTTAAAACCATAAGCCTGTGAATCATCTAAATTAAATTTAGCCAATCTGTAAGCTGCGGCACAGCTATAGATAAAGGCTGGTAATAATAATAATACGGAAGTATTCAATCCATCTTCTTCGCGCATATAGCTCATGCGAAGCAATTGATATAAAATTACACCCGGTGCAACGCCAAAGCTTACAACATCTGCGAGCGAATCTAATTGCTTCCCCATTTCAGAAGTGGCTTTAAATAATCTTGCCACAAAACCGTCTAAGAAATCGACAACGGCAGCTGCAAATAAAAATAAAGCGGCATAAGAAATACTTTCTGGAATATTAAAACTACTGGTGAATTCATCACTCATGTAGATATTTATATTTTGCGTTTGCAAGGCAAATACAATTGCCATGCAACCAAAAAATAAATTCAACAAGGTAAAAATATTGGGGATCTGTTTCATTTGTGTTTAGCGATTTTTCATTAAATTTTCAATCTCTTCAACCGTTATAGGAATATTTTTCATGAGATCTTTATTGCCTGTCTTGGTTATCCAAAAATTATTTTCAATTCTAATACCCATTTTTTCTTCTTCGATATAAATACCAGGTTCGATGGTAAAGACCATTCCCGCTTTTATTGATTCTGTTCTCGTTCCAAGGTCATGTACATCTATTCCTAAATGATGGGAAATGCCGTGGTACAAATATTTTCGATAGGCACGATTGGCTTTGTCCTCATTTTTAATATCTTCTTTTTTCAGCAGGCCGATCTTTACAAATACCTTGCTTGCTTCTTCTCCTACTTTGTCTGAATAATCAAGAATGCTGATACCTGGTTTTAAAATGCTTGCAGCGTAGTGATGCAAATGCAGACAAGCATTGTAAACAATTTTTTGCCTGGCTGTAAATTTTCCATTAACCGGGATTGTTCTGGTGAGATCTGCATTATAGTAGCCATATTCTGCGCCAAAATCCATCAAGATCAATTCACCCGATTTACATTCCTGGTTGTTTTCAACATAATGTAAAGTTCTTGCTCTATCGCCGCTTGCTATGATAGAACTGTATGCTACACCTGTTGCGCGTTGCGACAAAAAAGAATGAAATATCTCCGCCTCGATCTCGTATTCCATTACGCCCGGCCTGATGAACCGTAATAATTTTCTAAATGTATTATCGGTAATATCGATCGCTTTCTGGATCACTTCAACTTCCAGTGTAGTTTTGATCGAGCGAAGCTCTTTTAATATTACCGCACTGCGTTTATAATTATGCAGGGGATAATGTTGCTTCATCATTTCAGCATATCGATAATCTCTTACCGGAACCCAATTTGCTTTGCGGTCATTCTCATTTGTGTTGAGATAAATAGTATTGGCGATATGGATCCATGATTGCAATAAACTTTCAATTGTATCTAACCACACGATAGTCGTACTACCTGAAATAGCTTTTGCTTCGGCAGCTCTTAACCGATGGCCATCCCATTTTTCTTTTAATTCATTCGGACGAACGATCACAACTACTTCTCTGTATTTTGTATCAGGGTTATCAGGAAATAAGACCAGCATGGTATCTTCCTGTTCGATGCCTGTTAACCAAAAAAGATCCGAATTCTGTTTGAATTTATAGAGCGCATCTCCATTCGTTGGCAATTCATCATTGCTATTAAAAATAGCGATGGAATTTTTTTCCATTCGTTCAACAAAACGTTTTCTGTTCTGAACAAATATGTTGCTGTTTAAAGGAAGGTATTTCATCAATAAATTGATTTATGTTGCAATATACTATTATTCCCCTGCAGGATGAAACATATGCGTTGTAACGGCGATCCTGTTCCAAACATTGATCGTATTGATCAACATAATGATCTGCGCGATCAGGTTATCAGTATAGTATTTCTTTGCATTTTGAAAAGTAGCTTCTGACAAACCTTTTTCTGAGATCAGGGTTACTTCATCCGTCATTGCTAAAGCAGCTTTTTCTTCCTCGGTAAACAACGGCGATTCCCACCAGGCACTCAATGCATAAATTCTTTGTTCAGTCTCCCCATATTTTCTTGCATCTGCGGCATGCGATTGAATACAATAAGCGCACCCATTTATTTGTGACGCCCTTATCTTGATCAATTCTTTTAAGAGTTTGTTAATACCTGTTGTGGCAAAATATTTTTCTAACCCTAATAATGCTTTGTATGATTCGGGTTCCAGATCTTTGATACTTAGTCTTTGTTGCATCGTATATAATTTAAAATATCATTTCAGGAATATCTCCTTCAACCACTAGCTTACCTGCTGTCTTTGCTACGATCTCATCTACACTTACACCAGGAGCACGCTCTAATAATTTAAAACCATTGGCTGTTACATCCAATACAGCCAATTCTGTTACTATTTTTTTTACACAGCGTACACCCGTCAGCGGTAGTGTGCATTGCGACAATAACTTTGATTCTCCTTTTGGATTGGTATGCATCATGGCTACAATGATATTTTTTGCGCTTGCAACAAGATCCATGGCGCCACCCATTCCTTTCACCATTTTGCCGGGAATTTTCCAGTTGGCTATATCGCCATTCTCACTTACTTCCATGGCGCCCAATACGGTAAGGTCTACCCTGCCGGCTCTTATCATTCCAAAGCTTAACGCGCTATCAAAAAATGCAGAGCCGGGTATTGTTGTGATGGTTTGTTTACCTGCATTAATAAGATCTGCATCTTCATCTCCTTCAAAAGGAAACGGCCCCATACCCAGCAAACCGTTCTCGCTTTGCAATATAATATTTGTTCCTTCTGCGATATAATTGGCCACGAGCGTAGGAATGCCGATACCGAGATTTACGTAGTATCCGTCTTTTAATTCTTTTGCAATGCGCTGGGCTATCTGATTTTTATCAAGCATGGAACGCTTATGGTTTTGGAGTTACTGTGCGCTTTTCAATTCGCTTTTCATAATTCATGCCTTTAAAGATACGGTGCACATATATTCCAGGTGTATGTATCTGATCCGGATCTAACTCGCCCGGCTGTACTAATTCTTCTACTTCGGCAATGGTTATTTTTCCTGCCATTGCCATTAAAGGATTAAAGTTTCTGGCTGTTTCTTTGAAGATCAAATTGCCATCCGTATCGCCTTTCCATGCTTTTACTAATGCAAAATCTGCATCAAAGGCATATTCTAATAAATATTCTTTACCATTAAATATTCTTATCTCTTTCCCTTTGGCTACTTCTGTACCAACGCCTGCGGGTGTAAAGATCGCGGGCATCCCATAACCTGCTGCCATACATCTTGTAGCTAAAGTTCCTTGCGGAATTAATTCTACTTCCAGTTCTCCGCTTAATAACTGACGCTCAAATTCTTCATTTTCGCCAACATAAGAGGCGATCATTTTTTTTACCTGCTTTTGTTGAAGCATTAGCCCGATACCAAAATCATCTACGCCTGCATTATTTGAAACACAAGTAAGGCCCATTACTTTTTTTTGTACCAATGCTGCAATGCAATTTTCGGGGATACCACATAATCCAAATCCGCCAAGTAATAATGTTGCGCCGTTTTGTATATCGGCTATGGCATGTTCGGCGTTTTGGTATAGTTTTTTCATATTACTTCTTTTGTAAAAGAGGATTGTGATTGAACCTCGCCAGCGCAAGAGAATCTCTTACATGTGCCATACGATTGAACCCAGGCCGATTAAGCGAATCTTTTAAAAAAGGCATACCAGGGAAACGCCCATTCTTAAACCTATCCTTGGGATTAGGATAAGGTGAATTTTTTCCATGCGACAGGTCATTTTCTCTGCTATTTATTGCATCAATACTATCTAATACCGCTAACAATAAATCCGGATGCATTCTATAATAATCATAGCTAGTATAGAATTCGTCTTTGGTTACATTATTAATAGCAAATACCTGGTGCTGTAATTTTGCATCTTCCAGTACAAGGTTCTTATTTTTTGTTGTATCTCTTTTTATATAGTTATTGGTAAAGGCTTCGGCCCTTATAACATCCCATAATACTACCTGCATTTTTTCTTTACTTAAAATCCCCGCAGGTAAAGCATTTTTATCTTTACACGATGCGATACAAAAGCCTATCAATACTATGATGATACTATTTCTCAATTCAATTCGTCTTTATACCTTGAAGAATTTGTTATATCCATTTTCTGTAATAATTCGGAAGCCCTGGCTTTGTCTGGCGGTGGTGCTTTTGAAAATATTTTGATCAGCTCCGTTGTTTTCCCTTGAAAAAAGAATGGCTCTACCATTGTTGACGGGTTATCTGTATTAAAAGTATTCATCTGGTTCAATACGTCTAATATCGCGGTTCTGCTTGCATCTGGGTTATCATACAATTGATCTAATCCTTTTCGATAATAATTATAATAGATATCGTGTATAATAGTATAGCGGCTATTTGTCATATTGTCGATTAGCCAATAGCGATTGCGAATCCCATCAAATGCTTTCCAGCCTGAAATGCCGCCATCTTCGGGAGCACTGTTCACAACGTTCTGTGCTTTTTGAAAATAAATATCTCCACCTCTTGGTGAAAAGGAATCGCCTTCAATTGCCAATATCATGTAAGCGTAATAAGCAATAACTGCCGTAAGATTAGATGTCAATGCATCTGTTCCGGAAACCCTGTTATCGTTAAAATCGAGCGGCTGAAATTCTACGTATTTAAAATTTACATCCTTATCCTGAAAATTGATAATGGGTGATACATAAGAAGAATTAAATACCGGCCTTGCTGCCTGTATCGTTAACGATGCATTAAAAGTATTGGGATCATTTGTTGGTTGCAGGTTAAAAAGAAAACTGCAGTCAATTTTTTCATTAGGAAGATAACTAACGCTCGTCCAACTCCTGGTATTTATAAAAGTGGTGAGCGCAGTCTGCAATGTTAGGAAAACATTTTTATTCACATTGGTACCAACACTGCCACTATTAATGGTAACACGTGCATTTAATTCCTGCGCATTAGCAATTGCTGCCAGCAGCAAAAAAACAACAATACATTTTAATTTATACATGTACTAGTTGTATAATAGTGTTTACAATATCTATGGCTACTTCTTTTTTTGACTTGGTATCAAATTTATATTCCTTTCCTGCTTTATCAAAAATAGTTATTTTGTTAGTATCGCCCCCAAAGCCTGCACCTTTATCGTTCAATGAATTCAGAACGATCATATCTGCATTTTTTGATGCCAGTTTTTTTAAAGCGTGCTCTTTTTCATTGTTTGTTTCCAATGCAAATGCAACTAATATTTGTTCAGGCTTTTTTAAAGCGCCCAGGCTTTTAGCAACATCTTTCGTTTTTGTTAGTTCCACAGAAAAAGTATCACTGGCCTTTTTTATTTTTTGGGTGGCCACTTCTATCGGTGTATAATCTGCGATGGCCGCACTCATGACAGCAATATCTATTTGTGCAAATATTTTTGTACAGGCGGCATACATCTCTTCTGCAGAAATTACTTTAACAATAACAATATCAGAAGGTAGCGCTTCATGTGTAGGGCCAATGATAAGCGTTACGTCTGCACCTCTTTTTAATAATTCTTTTGCCAGTTCGATACCCATTTTTCCGGAAGAATGATTACCGATAAATCTAACGGGGTCAATCGCTTCGTAGGTTGGGCCCGCAGTTACAAAGGCTTTTTTACCTTTTAATTCCTGGCTACTTAAAAAAAAATTATGGAGCCATTTTATGATAGCTTCCGGCTCAGCCATTCTTCCTTCACCAACCAGGCCACTTGCCAGTTCACCACTTTCCACAGGAATAATGTGATTACCAAAAGATGCAAGCTTTGCTAAATTAGTTTTTGTTGAGGCGTGGTGCCACATATCTTCATCCATTGCGGGTGCAACGACTACAGGGCAAGTGGCAGATAAATAAACTGCCTGCAATAAATTATCGCATAAACCTGTAGCTATTTTTGCTAATGAATTACAACTTAATGGTGCTATTACCATTATATCTGCCCATCGGCCAAGCATTACATGGTTTGACCAGGAATCATTATTGGCGAGATCTGTAAGTACAGGATTTTTAGAAAGGGTTGATAAGGTCAATACAGAAACAAAATCTTTAGCGGCGGGTGTCATTACCACTTTAACTTCTGCACCTGCTTTTATCAGCAAACGTACAAGCGTTGCTGTTTTGTATGCAGCAATACTTCCTGTTATTCCAACTAATATTTTTTTTCCTTGTAGCATAAACAAAAATCCCGTCTTAAAGACGGGATAAAATTATGATTTGTTACTTAAAGATATTGCTAAAAGTTTGTTTAGGCATATTAGCTAAACAAATCGGCGTCATTTCTACGGAAATACACTTTGTCTTCCATAAACTCTGTTGAAGCTAATAAAGCCGGATTTGGCATACGTTCGTATGCTTTAGATATTTCTATCTGTTCTTTATTTTCATGAATTTCTTCTAAGCTATCGGTATGACTTGCAAATTCTTCCAGCTTATTGTGTAATTCTTCTTTTATTGTAATATTGATCTGATTGGCACGTTTTGCAACGATGGCAATAGATTCATACAGGTTACCAGTTTTTTCTTTCAAATCAAACAGGTTTTTTGGCTCTACAACATTACTTGTGTTAGCGCTGAGTTGACGTCTTAGTTTGCTCATTTTCTATTGCTTTAATATTATTTTGACTTAAGTTGCTATAATTCTCTACTTCTTTAAGTAGTTTACTATCAGGGTATCTATCTGCAAAATCCCTATATTCTGTAATTACCTTTTCATATCTTTCTTCCTGTCTTTCAGGAATACTTAATTGGGCAAATTTATAATAAGATTTTACTTCTTTAAATTTATATGTTTCGCCATTATCAGACCCTGGAAAATCATTCATCAGATCTGCGTATGATAAAGCTGCTGCTCTGTATTGTCCTATTTTATAGTATAGATCTGCTGCGTCTGATTGTTTCGTTTCCAGTTTACCTCTGCAAATATCTATAATACTGTTAGCGCTATCTATTCTGTTAGATCCAGGGTGTGCGTTAATGAAAGTCTGCATTAACCCGATAGACTTAACCGTATTTGTTTGATCCAGTTCCAACTTTGGTGATGCCATGTAATAACAAAGCGCATACATAAAGCTAACTTCTTCTGCCCTTGGGCTATTTGGAAAAACATCTAAAAATCCCTTAAAGAAATTTTCAGCATCCTTGTACTCTTCCAGATAGTAAAAACAGTAGGCATCCCTGTAATATATCTGTTCAAATTTATCCGTTCCTTTATATACCGGATATAGCTGTTCGTATAATTGCTGCGCTATATGGTACTTTTTAGCGGCATAATATTTATCAGCCATTGAAAGCTTATACTTATTATCCCTGCTTTTTAACACTTTGCCGTATTGATTGCAAGATGTCAAAAGAAATATAAAAAAAAGGCCCGTCAGCGATACTTTAAAAAACTTCATAAAGGACTGCAAAATTAATGATTTTCATCCAAAAGTCGTTGCAAATTATTATTTATCAAAAAACTGGCAGTTAAGGTTTTGATAAACAGCTATAAAACAGCCTTAAAGTAACAAAAAAGGCTCCCCGGAACCGGGGAGCCTCATGTTTATTCATTTAGCAAATGCGATTATAAACGATTAGTTTGATTTGATATCGATCGTATCTGCGTCACCTTCACCAATAACAGGCTCAGCAACTGTAATTCTATCTTCACTGATACCTAACTTTTCAGTTAAATATTTCTTGATCATACCTAATTTTTTAATAGCTGTTGCTTGTGCTTTTTTATTAGGGCCAGAGTAACCAGTGATCGTAACGCTACAATTTGGACTTGCCTTTAATTTTTCAGCAACACTCGCTAACATTGCTTTAGAATCATTGTTTAGCGCAACTTTCAAAGAAATGCTTGGATAATCAGTCGGGCAATTTGCCTGAGTGCTATCGCCACCTTTTTTCATAGATGAGCAACAAGCTGGATCCGGACATTTACCAACACCATCCGCATCAACCGGCTGACATTCCGTAGGCGTGATCAATTGTTTATCCTTACAATCCGGAACACCATCACCATCTGTATCTTTAGTTACACCATGCGTATCAACAGGGCAACCTGCTGGCGTGTTTGGTTCTCTATCTAACTGATCAACCACACCATCGCCATCCGCATCATCAAATACTGGTTTAGGCAATCGGATATGTTTAGGATTATTTAATTCGCTGTATGCATAATCCAACGGATTCAACCACCATAATGGTTCAACTGATTTACCACCAAGGTTAAAGTTGATACCTAATGACAATGCGTTCCATGAATCGAAATCACTTGTTAAAACAGCTTGTCCCTGCGGATGTTCCTGCCAACGCTGACCGTCTAACAGATCAGATTTTACAAATGTTTCTCTATCTTCTAATTCAATATTGATTCTTCTGCTTAATTTGTATGCTACACCCACTAACACAGTACCTGAAGGTTTAACAGTATAGCTACCAATCACAGGACGACGGCCTTCTTCACCATTATAACTTTCAGCTTTGGTTTCGTAGGTGTTATCCATACCAGGAATTCCATCTATACCGTTTTTTAAGTCTTTCTTAATTTCTTTACGGTTTTTATAAACATCCTGCCCAGGACCACCATATTTAGCAGCAACAGCATCAAACAATTGAGAATAACTTTGACCATTTGCACCAATTGCATTGATCATTACCTTATACAAGGTAACACCAATACCACCACCACCGTACAACGTTAAACCTGTTTTTTGTTTATGAAAACGGATATTATTCAATGTAATGATACCTTGTAAGCCTAGATCCTGGATATTTGTTTTATAGTTATAAAATACAGGATTACCTTCTGTGGTTACTGTATTTGCGCCGTAATTCGGACCATATATTCCATTCCATGCTGGATTAAAACCATAGTTGTAGTTTGGCTGCCAAGCTAGCCCTTTAGAAATACCATTAACATATTGTAATCTTAATGAAAACACATAGCCTAAAGCTTTTCTTACATGTACTTCGAAACCAAATGTCGGAAATATGCTTGGTACATCTCCACTTACAGTAACTGTAGCCAATGAAGCTCCTACTTCCCACATATTACGTGGTTTTGCAGGGAAATTATACGTATTGTTCCAAAACTCATTCTGTTGAGGCATTCTGCTTGCAGGGATAACGGAAGAATCGTAGACAGTATAACTTTTGCTCATCTGAGCGAAAGTTGATGTTGTCGCTAATGTAAGTACAAAAACTACCAATAGTAGCTTGTAAATTTTACTTGTCATAACTTATAATCTTAATTAATAAAGTTTCCGAATATTGGTCGATTGATAGCAAAAGTATCTCTTTAGTATCAAAAACAAAATTTTTTTAGTATTTATTTAAGGTTTGGAGAATCTTATCATGGCAAATTATTCGTAAAAGAGAATAACCTTATTTTCTTCTCTCATCAGCAAGGCTATCAAAAAAGATATTAACTATACTATCCAAAGATATTATTACATTTTAAAAGGCCTCGCAACATTTACTTTGCAATAGTAATAGACTATACTATATTGCCTTTTATTAAGATGGATTTTGTAAAAAACATAATAGGAGAAGAACTCAGCATTTTTGAGGAGAAGTTTGCCGAAGCGGTAAAGAGCCAAACTGCATTATTGGACAGAATAATGCAGTACATCATCAAGCGAAAAGGCAAACAACTAAGGCCGATGTTCGTTTTTTTGAGTGCGAAATTACAAGGGCCTATCAATGAAAGCACTTACAGAGCAGCGGCGCTTGTAGAATTATTACATACAGCAACATTGGTACATGATGATGTGGTAGATGAATCTTTTGAAAGAAGAGGATTTTTTTCCATTAACGCCACCTGGAAAAATAAAATTGCCGTATTGGTGGGTGATTATTTACTATCTAAAGGATTATTATTATCAACTACAAATAATGATTTTGAACACTTGCATATTTTATCCGATGCTGTAAGACAAATGAGCGAAGGTGAGTTATTGCAAATTGAAAAATCACGCAAGCTGAATTTAAAAGAAGATATTTATTTTGAGATCATTCGTACTAAAACGGCTTCGTTGCTGGCATCAGCCTGTGCTGTAGGCGCATGGACCACAAGTAAGGATCAGGCCATTTCTGATAAAATGAAATTGTTTGGGGAAAAAGTTGGTATCGCTTTCCAAATCAAAGACGACCTGTTCGATTATGGAAAAGCAGATGTAGGAAAACCTACAGGCAATGATATCAAAGAAAAAAAATTAACGCTTCCGTTGATCTATACACTCAATACCATTGATGCTTTAACAAGAAGAGAATTGATCTACATCATAAAGAATAACAACAAAGATCCTAAAAAAGTAAAACTGGTTATTGATACAGTAGTAGCTGCTGGCGGTATCAAATATGCTGAAGAGAAGATGCTTGAATACAGAGATGAAGCATTAACAATTTTATATCAATTCCCTGATAATGAAGTGAGGAAAGCGTTAGAAGAACTGGTTAGATATACTACCGACAGAAAATATTAGATCCCTAACCTTACAGGAGATAAAAAGTATACAAGTTTCGCATTGCCCTTTTAACCGTACCTATTATATTTACAACTATGGATCTATCTACTAATAATTCTTCGTCGCCTTCTGCAAAGTATGCATCAAAGAGATGGAATCTTTTACCTATCAATGAAGAAAAAGTAGCTGCGTTAAACATGGTATTAAATATCAATCCGGTTCTTTGTAAAATATTAGTGCAAAGAGGCATGGATGATTTTGAAAAAGCCAAAACATATTTTCGTCCTGACCTGCATACTTTACACGATCCTTTTTTAATGAAGGATATGCAAAAAGCAGTTGACAGAATTATAAAGGCTTTCGAAAAAAAAGAAAAAGTATTAGTGTTTGGGGATTATGACGTTGATGGCACTACTTCTGTTGCCTGCATGTACCAGTTTCTTTCTACAATTTACGATAAGTCGTTGTTGGAATTTTATATTCCACATCGATATAAAGAAGGCTATGGCATCAGCAAAATAGGAATTGATTATGCTAAAACGAAAGGTTTCACTTTAATTATATCATTGGATTGCGGCGTCAAATCTGTTGAACTCATTGCTTATGCCAAATCAATAGGAATTGAATTTATTATCTGCGACCATCATTTGCCCGACGTTATTCTTCCACCCGCTGTAGCTATTCTAAATCCAAAACAAATTGATTGCAATTATCCTTATAAAGAATTGTGTGGCTGCGGTGTTGGCTTTAAATTAATTACTGCACTGGCGCATCATTTTAATATCGAAGAAGAATTTTATTTTACTTACCTCGATCTTGTGGCAACAGCCATCGCTGCAGACATTGTACCCATGACTGGCGAGAACAGGGTGCTTGCATATCATGGTTTAAAAAAGATCAACGAAAACCCTAATCCCGGTATTAAAGCATTGATACAATTAGGCGGCATACAAACTACTTTAAGCATTAATAATGTTGTTTTTGTAATTGCACCAAGAGTAAATGCGGCGGGCAGAATGGATGATGCGTGTAAAGCCGTAGAATTATTTATTCAAAAGGACCCGGCAGAAGCCATGAAATTTGCTGAACTATTACACAGCGATAATACCGATAGAAAGGAAGCCGACAGCAGCATCACAAAAGAAGCCCTTGAAATAATAGAAAGTGACCCTGCATTAATAAATAAAAAAACTACTGTTGTGTATAAAGAGGACTGGCACAAAGGTGTTGTAGGAATTGTTGCCAGCAGATTGATAGAAAAATATTACAGGCCAACGGTAGTGCTTACACGCAGTGGCGAAATTGCCGCAGGCAGTGCAAGAAGTGTTACAGGATTTAATTTGTATGAAGCTATTTATGCCTGCCGCGAACACCTTTTGGGTTATGGCGGCCACTTTGCTGCTGCAGGAATGACCTTGCTTCCGGAACAAGTAACAGCATTCAGTAACAGGTTTGAAGAAGTGGTAGCACAAACGATCCCGCCACATTTATTGATACCAGAGATCATTATCGATAGTGTAATAGAATTAAAAGATATCAAAGAAGCATTGTATAATATCATTTGTCAGATGGAGCCATTCGGACCGGATAATATGCGGCCTGTATTTATGGCAAAAAATGTATCGGATACCGGTTATTCAAAAATTGTAAAAGAGGCACATATCCGTTTTGTTATTAAACAGCAGCAGACTTCCATAACAGGAATTGGTTTTAATATGTCGGAAAAATTTCATTTATTACAACAACAAAAGCCTTTAGATATTATCTTCACCATAGATGAAAATGTGTGGAACGGCGAAAAATCCTTACAATTAAAAGTTATTGATATAAACCTAAGCGACCGGAGTTAATTAATCTTTATGAAATTTTTTAAATACGTATACTACTTCTTTTACATTGCCACTAACTGGAACATCAAGCTGGCGATGTTTATTTTAAAATATGAAAGAAGAGGCGAAAGCAAATACAATATCGATACCATCGGATTCGACCAGTTAAAAAAATTAAAAAAAGACGGTATAGATATTTCTCATGCTACCTTATACATGCCTGTTAGTTACTACGTATTAAGCAAGGCATTTAAACATTTACCTACCTCATCCAAAAATCATTTTATAGATATCGGCGCCGGCAAAGGAAGGGCATTATGCGTAGCGGCCAGTAAAGGATTTAAAAAAGTAACGGGTGTCGAATTTTCCCCTGAAATGTGCGATATCGCTACAATCAATTTAGAGGTCATTAAAAAAGAAAGAAGGCCACGATTCGAATATACTTTGTGTAATATAGATGCCGCCAATTTTGAAATACCTGACGATGCCGATTGCATCTTTTTCTTCAACCCCTTTGATGATATTAAAATGAAGCAGGTAGTCAATAATATAAAAATATCCCTCGAAAAATTTCCGAGGGATATGGTTATTATGTATGCAAATCCTTTATATAACAATTTGCTGTATAATATCGGTTTTGCAGAAAGATATTATTCCTGTAAAATGGATTTCTTAGAATTAAGCATTTTATCTAATCGTAAAAAATCTTTAGACTCCAGAGAATCATAAAATTATTCGATCACGAAATCAGCCGCTTCGCTTTTACTCATTAGCTCAACACTTCTGTTAATAAAATTGGTAAGGTCGTTCCCTTTCAACAATCCTTGTGATAAAAATGCAAGGTCAGCCAGGTTCTTTACTAATTTAATTTGCTTATCCTTATCTCCTTCATTCAAAATATTTTTGAACAACGGATGATTACCATTAACCGTTAGGTTCACTTCATCCGGCATCATTGCATAAAAATTACCCATTCCGCCACCGCCCATTGCAGCCATATCTTTCATGCGGCGCATTTGCTCTGGCCTTGTTGCGATAACAGGAGCCGCATCAGCACTTAATCCTTTTACTTCAACCGTAACATGTAGGTCAGATTGTTGTTGTTCAAACATTTCTTTTAAAATTGTAGCGTCTTCTTTGCTCAGTACACTTTCAGCAGTATCTGTTTTATCAATGATATTATCTGTGATATCGCTATCAACCCTTACAAATTGTACATCGCTCCATTTTAATTCTATATTGTTGATGAAAGCGGAATCAACCATCGTTTCCATTTTCAACACCACATAATCTTTAGCCTCGCAAGCTTTTATGTATGCATCTTGCTGTACAGCATTAGTTGTATACAAGAAAACATGTTTGCCATCTTTATTTGTTTGTAAAGCAGCTGTGGCTGTTTTGTATTCTTCCAGCGTAAAGAATTTACCTTTTTCAACGTTTTCAAACAGGTTGAATTTATTGGCTCTTTCTAAAAACTTATCATCTGTTATCATACCATATTTAACAAACAAACCAAGGCTCTCCCATTTTTCTTCGAAAGATTTTCTGTCGCTGTTAAATATCTCTTCTAATTTATCCGCCACTTTTTTAGTGATATGAGAGTTGATCTTTTTTACATTCGGATCGCCTTGCAAATAACTACGGCTAACATTCAGCGGTATATCCGGACTATCCAACACACCTTGCAACAACATTAAAAATTCCGGCACAATATCTTTTACTTCATCTGTAACAAAAACCTGGTTGCTGTATAATTGGATCTTATCTTTTTGTACTTCGTACGATTGTTTGATCTTAGGGAAATATAAAATACCCGTCAAATTAAATGGATAATCAACATTCAAATGGATCCAGAATAAAGGCGCTTCATTGAACGGATATAATTCTTTATAAAATTTCTGGTAATCTTCTGTTGTAAGGTCAGCCGGTTTTTTTGTCCAGGCTGGTGTTGGGTTATTGATCTGTGTGCCTTCAAACATGATCGGCACCGGTAAAAAACGACAAAATTTATCGAGGATCGCTTTTACTTTATCTGCTTCTAAAAAGTCTTTACTTTCTTCATTGATATGTAAAACGATATCGGTACCGCGTGTATCTTTTTCAATTTCTTCTAAAGTAAATTCCGGACTACCGTCACATTCCCATTTAGCCGCTTTGGTATTTTCTTTAAAAGATTTCGTTCTCACTTCTACCCTGTCACTCACCATAAAAGAAGAATAAAAACCCAGGCCAAAATGCCCGATAATATTGTTCTCATTCTGGCCCTTGTACTTATCTAAAAATTCTTCGGCACCGCTAAAAGCTACCTGGTTTAAGTATTTATCAACCTCTTCAGCTGTCATACCGATACCCTTATCAGATATAGTTAATGTTTTTTTGTCAGCATCAATGGTTACATGGATAGCAAGATCGCCAAGGTCACCCTTTGCTTCGCCTAAAGAAGACAAAGTTTTCAATTTCTGCGTAGCATCCACCGCATTGCTCACTAATTCACGTAAAAATATATCGTGTTCGTTGTATAAGAATTTCTTGATAATGGGGAAGATATTCTCTGTCTGTACCCGTATATTTCCTTTTTGCATGGTTTGTTTTTTGATGCTTAATCAAATGCAATGCCAGTAGGCTTTTGCTGACATCATGACACAAATATGAAAATTATTAGTCTGTCTGAATTGGGATTCGTCCGATTATGGGATTACCGGGATTGGAAATTTAGGCGCTATTATCTTCGCTAATCTGATAATCCTTAAATCCAAAAAATCCCAATTCAGACAAACATTCGCAAGCTCCAATTTCTTACCTTCGCAGCTCAATTATGGAAAAAATATTAATTCTCGATTTTGGCTCTCAGTTCACCCAATTAATTGCGCGAGCAGTAAGAGAAGCAAATGTGTATTGCGAAATAACTCCCTTCAACAAAGCCATTGTTTTTGAACCAGGCTTAAAAGGTATCATTTTATCAGGTTCACCCTTCTCGGTTAACCAGGATGGAGCTCCGGATCTGGATATAAAATTATTAGCCTCAAAAGTGCCTGTTTTAGGTGTTTGTTATGGTGCTCAGTTAACGGCAAAAAACTTTGGTGGCAGGGTTGATAAAAGTGAAAAAAGAGAATACGGCCGCGCGATATTGGAATTAAAAAAAGAGGATGTTTTTTTAAAAGGCGTTTCACAAAATTCGCAGGTATGGATGAGCCATAGCGATACCATAAAAGAACTACCAGTTGGTTTTGAATTATTGGGCATCACAGAAAGCATTCCTGTTGCAGCTTTTAAACGTGCTGATGGAAATGGTTGTCCGCTATACGGTATACAATTCCACCCGGAAGTATACCATTCTGTAGAAGGTAAAAAAATATTAAAAAACTTCCTGATAGATATATGCGGCTGCAGCCAAAGCTGGACATCAGAACATTTCATTACTGAAACAGTCGCTAAATTAAAAGCACAGATCGGCAATAAAAAAGTGATCATGGCTTTAAGCGGAGGTGTTGATAGCACTGTTGCGGCAACGTTAGTACACAGAGCGATCGGTAAAAACCTGTTTGGAATTTTTGTTGACAATGGTGTATTAAGAAAAGATGAATTTCAACAGGTAATAAAAATGTACGGCGAATTAGGATTGAATGTAAAAGGCGTTGATGCCAAAGAACATTTTTATACAAGATTGGCAGGTAAAGATGATCCTGAACAAAAAAGAAAAATAATCGGCAAAGGGTTTATAGAAATATTTGACCAGGAAGCAAAGCTTTTAGATGGTATCGAAATGTTAGGCCAGGGCACTATTTATCCGGATGTGATTGAATCGGCTTCTGTACATGGTCCGTCGGTTACGATCAAATCGCACCACAATGTGGGCGGCTTACCGGAATCAATGAAACTCGAACTGGTTGAACCATTGCGCTCTTTGTTTAAGGATGAAGTAAGAAAAGTTGGGCTGGAATTAGGCATACCTTATGAAATGCTATACAGGCACCCGTTCCCGGGGCCTGGATTGGCTATAAGAATTTTAGGCGAAGTGACGGAAGAAAAAGTAAATTTACTACAACAAGCAGATGCTATATTTACAAATATGTTGAAAAAGCATGACCTGTATTCAACCATCTGGCAGGCAGGTGCTATTTTACTTCCGGTAAAAAGTGTTGGTGTAATGGGTGATGAAAGAACATATGAATTTACCTTAGCTTTAAGAGCCGTAACATCGGTTGATGGTATGACGGCAGACTGGGCACATTTGCCGTATGATTTTTTAGCGAATGTATCTAACGAGATCATTAATAATGTAAGAGGTATAAACCGTGTGGTGTATGATATTAGTAGTAAGCCTCCTGCAACGATCGAATGGGAATAATTTATTAAGTCAAAATTTAAAAGTAAAAAGCAAAAAGTAAAAAAGCATACTTAGTTTTAGGTTTTGACTTTTTACTTTTGACTTTGCAAAATACTACCGCATGATGCATTGTAAAAAAATATTAATCACACTAAGTTTTATTGTTACTATTCTTGCTTCAGCAATACTTTCTGCCAATGCCCAAAAAGCTATACAAGCTCAAAACATGGCGGCTACATTACCTGTTGCTCCTGTTACGATCAAAACATATCATATTGCTATTTTTGCCCCGCTCTACTTAGATTCTGTTTTTAATGCAGATGGAAATTTTCGCTTTAAACAAGGCATACCTAGATTGATTGTACCCGGACTTGAATTTGTACAAGGTGCTGAACTGGCGCTTGATTCTTTGTACTTACCCAACACAAATATTATCGTTAGTATCTATGATTCTAAATCTTACAACGAACCTGTTCCAACATTAATTAGTGAAAAGAAATTAGATAGCGTGGATATTATTATTGGCGCAGTAAAAGATGCAGAATATAAGCAGCTGGCAGATTTTGCTTTGCTGAAAAAGATACCATTTATTTCTGCTACTTATCCCAATGATGGCGGTATCGCAACTGATCCGTATCTGGTGATCATGAACCCTACATTAAAATCTCACTGCGAAGCGATCTATAGTTACCTGTTAGAAAATCATGGTACAGACAGGATATTTTTAGTAAGAAAAAAAGGGGTGCAGGAAGATAAAATAGCTGAGTATTTTAAAGAGATCAATACGCAGGATGGCAAGCCATTACTAAATATCCAAACATTGAATTATGAAGCATCGCAACAAGATGCCGATAACCTTAAGAAAAAATTAGACAGTACTAAACAAACAATCATTATCGGCGCAAGTTTAGATGAAAATTTTGCTACGAACTTAACATTGGCTTGTCATGACCTGTTCCAAAGCTACCCTATCACTTTGATCGGAATGCCCAACTGGGAAGGTTTTAAACAGTTAACAAAAAGCGATGTCTTTGCTGATTTTCCAGTGTATATAACCAGTCCGTATTACAATGAAAAGCTAGATGATGATAGCAGAAAGTTGACGAATGGTTATCAGATCAAATACAAAGGCAAACCAACAGAAATGGCTTTTAAAGGCTATGAATGCGCTTCGTATTTTACAAATTTGCTGATCAAATATTCTGGTACGGTAATGAATAATTTGAACGATAAAACCTTTAAAGTTTTTTCTGAATATAATTTCAGACCGGTAATGTTGGGCAACTACGATTTTCCTGATTATTACGAAAATAAACACCTGTATTTTGTGAAGATACAAGGCGGTAATTTTAGCCTGGCCTGGTAATTTTTAAGTAAAACCAATATCCGGCAAATAAGTACCAATAAATATATACATTTACAATAGCGATCGTCTCCTGGATTTGTTTTATTCTAACGCAGAGTCAACTCCCCTTTTCGCTTTTACATTCAACAACTCTTTTCAAAAATTACCGTTCATACAATGAGCACATCTAGTGAATTAAAGAAAGTGACCACCAATACGCTTCAGAAAATGAAAGCGGCTGGAGAAAAAATATCAATGATAACGGCCTACGATTATTCTTTTGCAAGAATATTTGATGCAGCCGGTATCGATATTATTTTGGTAGGCGATAGCGCCAGTAATGTAATGGCCGGCCATAGTACTACATTACCTATCACTTTAGATCAGATGATCTATCACGCACAAAGTGTAACACGTGGCCGAGATAGAAGTCTGGTGGTGGTTGATATTCCCTTCGGTTCTTATCAATCCAATTCTGAAATTGCTTTGGCTTCTGCGATCAAAATAATGAAAGAATCCGGTGGCAATACCGTAAAGTTGGAAGGTGGCGAAGAAATCATCGAATCAGTAAAAAAGATCGTAAGCGCAGGTGTTCCGGTAATGGGGCATTTAGGTCTCACACCACAATCGATCAATAAATTCGGCACCTACACCGTTCGTGCAACAGAAGATATTGAAGCGGATAAATTAAAAAAAGATGCACTGCTGTTACAGGAAGCAGGCTGTTTTGCGGTAGTATTGGAAAAGATACCTGCAGCTTTAGCTAAAGAAGTAACGGATAGCTTAACCATACCAACCATCGGCATCGGCGCCGGCGGCGATTGTGACGGACAGGTTTTGGTAATGCATGATATGCTGGGCATTAATACCGACTTTAAGCCTCGTTTTTTACGCAGGTACTTAAATTTGGATGAACAGATCACAAGTGCTGTAAAACAATACATTACAGATGTAAAAAGTAGTGATTTCCCTAATAAAGACGAACAATATTAATCGGGATTTGAAATTAATTATATTTGCCTAAAGCTAACACGAAAATGGAAGTAAGAAACAACTGGACACTAAACGAAATTCAAGAAATATATAACCGCCCTTTATTAGACCTGATCTTTGATGCAGCAATCATTCATCGCCAAAACAAAGCTTATAGCGAAGTGCAGGTTAGCAGCCTGATCTCAATTAAAACAGGCGGTTGTAAAGAAGATTGTGCTTATTGTCCCCAAGCTGCACGTTACAACACCGGCGTTGAAGTAGAACCTTTAATGACCGTAGAAAAAGTAAAAGCAAGAGCAGAAATAGCAAAAGCAAACGGCGCCTCACGTTTATGCATGGGTGCGGCATGGCGCGAAGTAAGAGACAATAAAGATTTTGACCGCGTATTAGATATGGTATCCGAAGTAAATGAAATGGGTTTAGAAGTTTGCTGCACATTGGGTATGCTGACTTACGAACAAGCAGAAAAATTGAAAGCTGCAGGATGTTTTGCTTACAACCACAACATCGATACTTCAAGCGAAAATTACGAGAACATTATTACCACAAGAACATTTGATGACCGCATCAATACATTGAACAATGTACGTAAAGCAAAGCTAAGCGTATGCTGCGGCGGTATCGTTGGTTTAGGTGAAACAGATGATGACCGTGTAAAAATGTTGCATACATTATCTACGATGGAACAACATCCTGATTCAGTGCCTATTAACAGATTGGTACCGGTTGAAGGAACACCGATGGCAAACAACCCACAAACACCGATCGACGAAATGTTACGTATGATCGCTACTGCAAGAATTCTGATGCCGAAAAGCGTAGTACGTTTATCTGCCGGAAGAAACGAAATGAGTATCGCTGAACAAGCGTTATGTTTTATGGCCGGTGCTAACTCTATCTTCGCAGGAGAAAAATTACTGACCACACCAAATCCTGATTTCGATACAGATATGCAAATGTTTAAATTGTTAGGGTTGACGGCACGCAAACCATTTAAAGACAGGGTTGCTGCACAAGAAACTGCAACAGCATTAGCGTAATTTTTTTGACGAGCATCAGTAATACTATTTAACATCGTTGTGTCACTCACTTCAGCGTCATACCTTTATTGATCGTATATTATTCATGGCATTCTACTAACAAATAACTGTGAGTACAAATAACAGCTTTGATAAATTTTTACAAGACAAATTGGACGAAAGAAAAGCCAATGGATTGTTACGAAGCCTGGTATCTTACAATGACAAAATAGATTTTAGCTCCAACGATTATTTAGGCTTTGCACAATTGCCGCAATTAAAGCAAATACATACCTCACTTCCATCAGGTTCAACGGGTTCAAGATTAATTACCGGCAATCCATTTATTGCAGAAACAACTGAAAAGATCATTGCCCATTTTCATGATGCAGAAGCCGCATTGATTTTCAACTCAGGCTATTGCGCCAATGTTGGTTTATTCTCTTGCATCGCAGGCAAAGGCGATACATTGATCACTGATGAATTCATTCACGCAAGTATCATTGATGGCGCAAGATTAAGTCATGCCAATCGATATAAATTCAAGCACAATGACATTACAGATCTTGAAAAAAAATTGCAACAGGCACAGGGCAAGAAAATAGTTGCGGTAGAATCTATCTATTCAATGGATGGTGATGAAGCACCATTAAAAGATATTATAACTATTTGTAAAAAATACGATGCCATATTAATTGTAGATGAAGCACATGCTATTGGTGTTTTCGGCGACAAAGGCGAAGGGCTTGTTTGTAAATACAATTTACAAAAAGATGTATTCGCCTGTCTCTACACTTTCGGCAAAGCATTGGGTTTACATGGTGCAGTTGTTACAGGAAGCAATACGCTAAGAAATTATCTGATCAATCATTCACGTGCATTTATTTATACAACGGCATTGCCTCCGCATACTTATTTACAAATTCAGGAAGCATATAAATTATTGCCAACAGCTAATCGCAAAGCTTTATTTGAATTGATAGAACATTATAAAACTACTATTCAAAAAATAAAAAACATTTCATTTATAGAAAGCAGCTCATCTATACAAACAATAATAATAGGTGATAATAATAAAGCAAAAGAGCTGGCAAATCATTTAGTAGAAAAAGGGTTTTTTGCAAAAGCAATCGTATCCCCAACTGTTCCTGCAGGAACAGAAAGATTAAGAATATGTTTGCACACATTTAATACCAAAGAACAGATCAATTTATTGTTAAACGAAGTCGAAATAAATTGTAATAAATAGAGTCATAACGTTTATCATTTACAATTAACCATTTACCATTATAATGAGTATCATTATCGCAGGCATACATACAGGGATTGGCAAAACAGTTTGCTCTGCAGTCATTTGTCAGGCTCTTGGGTACGATTACTGGAAGCCGGTACAAGCAGGTGATTGGGCAAATTCTGATAGCATATTCATAAAAAAAAATGTAACCAACCCGAAAACATTTGTTCATCCCGAAACGTATAAATTGATAACAGCTGCCTCTCCGCACTATGCGGCGAAACTGGATGGTATTGAAATAAAAAAAGAACATATTGAATTGCCTGAATCAAAAAATAATATTGTGGTAGAAACAGCCGGAGGTTTAATGAGTCCCTTAGCTGATGGTTTTTTAAATATTGACCTGGTAGAGCAATTACAATTACCCGTTGTGCTCGTATCCAACAATTATTTAGGAAGCATCAACCATACCCTACTTAGTTATGAATTATTAAAAAATAGAAAGATCAAAATAGCAGGGATCGTGTTCGATGGCGAGACAGTAACACCAAGCCAGGAATATATTTTATCTTATACTAAACTACCTTTGTTATTTTCTATACCGCAGTTCCCGAATTTGACTGCGCGATCGATCAGCGAATTTGCTGAAACTATTTCCATAAATTTTAAGTCGTGACATTAGAAGAAAAAGATAAAAACTATATATGGCATCCTTTTACGCAAATGAAAATTGCTGATACGCCTATTCATATTGCCCGCGCAAAAGGAACCATATTATACAGCAGCGATGGTAAAGAATATATTGATGCTGTTTCATCCTGGTGGGTAAATATTCACGGGCATTCAAACGAATATATTGCTGATCGCATTGCGCAACAGGCAAAAGTATTAGAGCATGTGATCTTTGCAGGTTTTACGCATACACCCGCTATTGAACTGGCAGAAAAACTGATCAATATTTTACCTGATAATTTTTCTAAGATATTTTATTCCGATAATGGTTCCACAGCCGTTGAAGTGGCCTTAAAAATGGCGCTTCAATACTGGCACAATCAAGGCATAAAAAACAAAACGAAAATTATTGCTTTTGACAATGCCTACCATGGCGATACTTTTGGCGCCATGAGCGCCGGTGCAAGAAGTACATTTAATGCAGCATTCAATCCATTATTATTCGAAGTACACCATATTCCGGCACCGGATAAAAACAATATTGAAGCAGTTAAAAAACAATTATTAGAATACGCTGCCGATGATACAGTGGCTGCTTTTATTTTTGAACCATTGATACAAGGCTCGGGCGGTATGCTAATGCACGAAGCAAAATATTTAGATGAGCTGTTATGCATCGCGCAGCAAAAAAATATTATTTGCATTGCCGATGAGGTCATGACCGGCTTTGGCAGGACAGGAAAAAATTTCGCTATTAATTATTTAGAAAGCAAGCCTGATATTATTTGTTTATCAAAAGGGATCACCGGCGGTTTTTTACCATTGGGCGTAACCGCTTGCTCACAAAAAATATTCGATGCTTTTTATGCGGATGAAATGGAGAAAACTTTTTTTCATGGCCATTCTTATACTGCCAATCCCTTAGCATGTGCAGCGGCGAATGCCAGCATCGAATTATTATTGAAAGAAAGTTGCCAGCGACAAATCAAAATGATCAATGACAACCACCAATTGTTTGCTGAAAAAATGGATAAAAGTGACCTGGTAAAAGAGGTCCGATTACAAGGAACGATCATCGCTATTGAATTAAATACTTTAGAAGATACTTCTTACTTTAATTCAGTTAAAAAAGAAGCCTACAAATTTTATTTAAACAATGGTATTCTGCTGCGTCCTTTAGGGAATGTTGTCTATATCATGCCGCCTTATTGTATCACAAAAGAAGAGCTGGATAAGGTTTACGCCGTTATAATAGCTTCCCTAACCCATTTATTGTAAAAGGATTAAATTTGCCACATGGAAAACATTTTCGAATTAGTAGTTAAGGATAACAATACACATGCACGCTGGCTCAACACCCTTTCTTTAATGGAAAATACAGGAGCAAAAAAGATAAAGCGTTGTGAGCATCCTGTGCTGACTACCGAAATGATCTTAAAGCATGCTGCTGAAGAAGCAAGGCATGCCTACTTCCTGAAAAAACAAATTCAAAAAATAGATAAAAATAGCTGCCCTACTTACGAAAGAAAATATTTGCTAGCGCCGGATATGAGCCATTATTATTTACACGTTTTGGATGTAAAAGTTTGTCGCTTTTTAAAAGATAAATTCGGCTACAAAGGAAACGATCTAAAATACGCAGCTTATTTATTGGTTACTTATGCTATCGAAGTACGGGCAGATGAACTATATCCATTATACCAGGAAGTATTGACCGGCATCAAAAGCACAGTGAATGTTAAAACCATTATCGCGGAAGAGATCAATCATTTACATGAAATGACGGAACAGCTAAAGGCATTTTCACCAGATTATAAGGAATTATGCAGTGTGGTTTGCGCTATAGAAAAAGACTTGTTCACGGAATGGATCGATGCAGTTAAAAAAGAGCTATCTAATTAATTACCAGGATTTAATACGCTTGCCAATTCTATTCTGCTTTTTTTTATTATATTGCAACAAATCAGGTATATCAATTTATTGACTACGATACAATTTTTTCTAAGCAGCAATCTCGATCTGCTTAATCACTGAGGATGATCCTGTCCGCACTTGGGTGATTTATGCCCTCTCTTTTCTGTTTTCAATTTTAATCTTTTTTTATGCAATCAATAATAGACATATCCGCCAATGCGCAGCAATATATAAACCTGGAAGAAAAATATGGTGCACACAACTACCATCCATTACCTGTTGTATTAAACAAAGGCGAAGGCGTTTTTGTCTGGGATGTAGATGGTAAACGTTACTATGATTTTTTAAGTGGTTACTCAGCCGTTAACCAGGGGCATTGCCATCCAAAAATTATTGCTGCATTAATTGAGCAGGCACAAAAACTAACGCTTACGTCAAGGGCATTTCATAGTGATCTTTTGGGCCAGTATGAAAAATATGTAACCGCTTATTTTGGGTATGATAAAGTACTGCCAATGAACACAGGCGTTGAAGCGGTTGAGACTGCATTAAAATTAGCAAGGCGCTGGGGCTATGATGTAAAAGGCATTGCAGAAAACGCAGCAAAAATAATTGTAGTAGAAGATAATTTTCACGGACGGACGTCAACAGTCATTTCTTTTTCAACAGATCCTGCGTCATATAAAAATTTTGGTCCGTATATGCCGGGCTTTATAACAATTCCTTATAATAATTTAGCTGCATTGGAAGCTGCGTTGCAAGATAAAAATGTAGCAGGTTTTTTGTTTGAACCTATACAGGGCGAGGCAGGTGTTGTAGTACCGGACCAGGGTTATTTAACAGGCATCAGAAATTTATGCACTGAATATAATGTGTTGATGATGGCCGATGAGATACAAACCGGTTTATCAAGAACAGGAAAAATGTTAGCATGCGATCATGAGCATGTGCATCCTGATATTTTAATATTAGGCAAAGCATTAAGCGGTGGTGCAGTACCGGTGAGTGCCGTATTGTGCAGCGATGAAATCATGCTAACAATAAAACCAGGCGAGCATGGTAGTACCTATGGCGGTAATCCTTTAGCCTGTGCTGTTGCGATCGCATCTTTGCAAGTTTTAAAAGATGAAAAACTAACAGAGAATGCTGAATTGATGGGAGAATTATTACGCAGCGAATTAAAAAAACTACACTCACCATTTATTGAAACGGTAAGAGGCAGAGGATTATTAAATGCGATCGTGATCAAACATAAAAATCCGGATGCTGCATGGGATCTTTGTTTAACATTAAAAGAAAATGGTTTGTTAGCAAAACCAACGCACGGCGATAAGATACGTTTTGCTCCACCACTGGTAATAACAAAAGAACAGATACTGGAATGTGTTGGCATCATTGGTAAAAGCCTTGAGAGTTTAAAAGATTAATTAATTGTTCAATAGTTAAATTGTTTTATCGTTATTTATTCAATAAAGTATTCGATTTCAATCAACAATTTAACAATACATCAATACAACAATTTATATGGATACACATCTTCACGATGATCATGCAGAAGACCACTTAAAAAGCTCAGATGCTTTGAGAGATATTGTTATTGGTTTAAGTGATGGATTAACAGTACCATTTGCGTTAGCTGCAGGATTAAGCGGCGCTGTTGATAAAAGCAGTATCATTATCATTGCCGGTATCGCAGAAATTGCAGCAGGTAGTATTGCCATGGGATTGGGCGGATACCTTGCGGGGAAAACAGAACAAGATCATTACCATAGTGAAGTAAAAAGAGAATATAACGAAGTTGAAAACCTGCGTCATCTGGAAATCGAAGAGACGCAGGAGTTTTTTGCCAAGATCGGATTGAGCGAAGCATTACAAAAACAAGCCACAGAAGAAATTGCGCAAGACAAAGACCGCTGGGTTGATTTTATGATGAAGTACGAATTAGGTTTAGAAAAACCAGATCCGAAAAGAGCTACCAAAAGTGCGTTAAATATTGGCCTATCTTATATAGCCGGCGGCATCATTCCTTTGAGTCCTTATTTTTTTATCAGTAGTTCTGCGGAAGCATTAAAAATATCCGCTGTTCTAACATTGATCTGCCTGTTTATTTTTGGCTTTTTTAAAAGCAAAGTTACAGGTGTAAATCCTTTTTGGGGAGCAATTCGCGTTACATTGATCGGTGCAGCGGCTGCAGCGGCTGCATTTGGAGTAGCAAAATTATTTCAGTCTCATTAAGAATTTAATACGTGTTATATTTTCCCCCTTATGTAGACTACTCTCCTCGATAACTGCGAACTATCTAATCATATTCGGTTTTCTGCTATATCGCTTTTATAGTAAACAATGTATAAAATATACCTCGAAGCACTAATAAAACAGGATAAAAAAAATTAATCTATGTTTTTGTAAGTGTAAACATCCTTATGTAATACATAAGAGAATTTCTTTTAGCAAATAATTGCGATAAAATTATTGGGTACTATTTTTGCTATACGATACACAGCGATGCTATGTTAAATTTCGTCCGAAACAGAGTTGGTAGAAATAAAGAATTTGTGCAAGCTGCTATATCACTCCGCTATACGATTGTAATATCATACAACACCTCCAGCATCAAAAACAAACAAACAACAAAAATTTATTGAATAATATAAACATCAGACGATGCAATAATTGTTACGATTAAACGTAAATAAAGTAAGGATAAAGTAAAAACGGGGAAATGCTGGTAACATTCCCCGTGTAATAAGGTAACACAGATTTGACTAAGACACCCTTTTGCAAGGGGCTATTCTATTGTACACACTTAAACGTAAAAATATGCTAAATGAACGAAAGTTTACTGCATTAAACGAAAATGATTGCTTAACAAAAAGAAAAAAAATTGGTTCATCTATACGATTGATTCTCTTTCTTTTATTGTTAATTTTTACGCAGTTAACAACATTCGCGCAACAGCAGAATGCTATACCCGTCAATAATACAGCGGAAATAAATAAGCCTGATTCTCTTTCCAAAACAGATTCTTTACCGAAAGGAGATACTGTTCATTTAGTACAAACACCTTCAACGACCGATACATTATCGCCTGTCACTACAACAACAATATCCGGAACTGTAACAGATGAATCTGGTACTCCGGTTGGTGGTGCCACTATTCAAATAAAAGGTGGAGGTGGAACATCTTCTCATAAAGACGGGCAATTTTCTATCAGTGCAAAAAGTAACGACATCCTTATTATAAGTTTTGTAGGATATAATAACCGCGAGGTTCATATAGCAGGAAGAAATACTATAGATGTTTCTCTTACCCCATCAAAACAGGAATTAAATGAAGTAGTGGTTGTAGGATATGGTACGCAAAAGAAAATTGATGTTACAGGTGCTACTGCAACAGTTAAAGGTTCTGCGCTATCTAATCAGCCTGTATTAACAGCTACGCAAGCATTACAAGGGAAAGTAGCCGGCGTACAAATTATTGATAATGCACAACCGGGCACTAACCCTACCGTAAGGATACGCGGTACCGGTACAATGATAAATGGTAATAATACAACCGGAACCAGTGGAGCTGATCCGCTGTTTGTTGTGGACGGCGTTATTACTACAGATATCACTAATATCAATACTGCTGATATTTTAACTGTAGATATTTTAAAGGATGCATCATCAACGGCGATCTATGGTGCAAGGGGTGCAAATGGTGTCATCATTATAACAACCAGACAAGGCTCAGGTAAAATGAAAGTTAATTACAATGCAACGGTTGGCATTGAAAGCCCTGCGCATATAGTTAAAATGGCTAATGCACAACAATATGCCGATTATGTTTCTGCTTCAACATTTGGCCTTACCTCTGCTGATGCGATCATTGCAAAAGCAAATTCGCCGGCCGGTACATCTACGAATTGGTACAATGAAATATTGCGCAACGCCGTTCAATCAAGAAATAATATTTCTATATCGGGCAGTAATGAAAACAATAAATATTTATTAAGTCTTGGTTACGAAGATGATGAAGGTATTGTTATCAAGAGTGAGTATAAACGTTTGACAGTTCGTTTGAACGACGAATTCAAACTAAGTAATATGTTCAAAGTTGGTGTGCTGGCATCTTACAGCAATGCCAATGATCAACAGGCAAATTTAGCAACCGCTTATGGTGATGCGTATAGAGCAAGTCCGCTTATACCGGGCATGGTCAATGGAAAATATGGTAACGTTTCTAACTTCCAAAGTGTAGTAGGAAACCCGATCCTGGATATCAATGATCAAACTCATATTTTTATTCATAACCGTCTTCAGGGAAATGGCTACCTGGAATTTACGCCGGCAAAATATTTAACGCTACGCAGTAGTATTGGTGAAGACATAGAATATGTAGATGAAAAATTATATAATTATCAATTTGGAGCCGACACAAATACTTTTATTGTAGCGGGCGGTTCTCAACAAAATAGCCTCAGCAACTTGAATGTAGTAAGTACTAAAAACCTGCATTGGGTTTGGGATAATACAGCAACCTTTAACAAGCATTTTGGTAACCATAATTTAACGGTGTTAGTTGGTACTACATCAGAACAATTTTCTACCGCGTGGTTTTCCGGTTACAGACAAGATGTTCCACCTGATCCAAACTTATGGTACTTAAGTGTTGGTGATGTTAATACCTCACAAAACAATTCATCTCAATACGAATGGCGAAGGCTTTCTTACTTGGGAAGGGTCAATTATAGTTTCAAGGATAAATACCTGTTCACCGGAACCATGAGAGCAGATGCCAGCTCAACATTCCCTACGTCTAACCGTTGGGGTTACTTTCCTTCCGCGGGTGCAGGCTGGATAATTAGCAAGGAAAATTTTATGCAAGACCAAAAAATATTCGACCTATTAAAATTAAAAGGCAGCTGGGGTAAAGCAGGTAATGATAATATACCAACCGATGCTTTTGTTCCAACATTATTGAATGGTCAGAATTATCCTTTCCCTGTAACACAATCTTCGGGCGTAGCGCTTGCACAGTTAAAAGATCAAAATCTGAAATGGGAAACAACTACTGAATCCGATGTTTCAATTGAATTTGCATCATTAAAAAACAGGTTAACAGGTGAAGTAGGTTACTACGATAAAAGAACAACTGATGTATTAGACTACGTTTTGATATCAGCTACATCAGGCAGCCAGCCCGATTTTAGCGCACCTACTCCAGAACCTGCCGGTACTGTTTTAACAAATGCTGCTACTGTTGAAAACAAGGGGGTTGAATTGGCTTTAGGTTGGGCAGATAAAATAAACAAAAACGTTGCTTATCACTTAAGCGGAAATATTTCTTTCAATAAAAATGAAGTGGTGGGTTTAAATGGAGGTCAGCCTTTGCTTGATGGAAATGTAAACGGTTATTATGTTACAAAAACAGATAACGGCGAACCTATAGGTAGTTTTTATGTTAGAAAAGCAATTGGCGTATTTCAATCACAAACTGAAATTGATAATTATGTAGATAGCCATGGTACTAAATTGCAGGGCTCTGCTAATCCGGGTGATCTAAAATATTCATTTACGAATGGTGTGGAAGATATGGTCTATGCCGGCTCTTACCAACCAAAAGCATATTACGGCGTAAGCTTCGGAATAAATTACAAAGCGTTTGATATTAGCATTGATGGCTATGGTGAATATGGAAACAAAGTATACAACGGTAAAAGGCAGAACAGAATAAACGAGTTTGATAATGTTGAAGCTTCTGTTGCAGAAAATGCATTTCCCAATAATAAAAGTCAACCCGGACCAAACCAAGGAAACCAACCCGCATCTACCTATTTCGTAGAGAACGGCAGTTACTTCAGGATCAATAATGCAACGATCGGTTATACAACACCGCCAAATGCTCTAAGAAGATTGAAAGTGATCTCTAACCTAAGAATATTTGTAACAGGACAAAATATTTTGACACTTACAAAGTATAGTGGCTTTACACCGGAAGTACCGGGCTCTTCACCAACCAATGCTGGTATTGAGTTAAGCACCTATCCTACTACAAGAACTTTTGCTGTTGGTGTAAATGTTGGCCTGCAATAAACTATGTATAATTTTTATTTAAAAAATTATTTTATATGAAACGAATTAAATTATTTTTTTACGGACTGATCATAACAAGCCCGCTTGTATTTACTGCGTGTACAAAAAGCTTTTTAAATGTAGAACCACAAGGACTTTTACAGCTCTCTACGGATGATAGCGCTGTCAACCAACTGGTAACAGGTGTATATAGTAGCCTGATCTACATCAGTCCAAGCGATGGCTACACGTATGATACACATGGCGTAAGTTTTATAGCAGCAACAAATATTATGTCTGACGACGCTGATAAAGGAAGTACCTCAGGTGATCAACCAGGTATAGCAGAGCTCGACAATTTTACGATCAGCACTAATAATGCATTCGTTGCCGCATTGTGGAACGGGTATTATGTTGGTATTGCAAGATGCAACCAGGCCCTGGCAAGTATTGGTACAAGTAAACTCGATGCAACAACTAAAGCTACGCTTTCAGGAGAAGTAAGATTTATACGTGGCTATTACTATTTTAATCTGGTACGTTTCTTTGGTGATGTTCCAAAAGTGCTTGTGCTACCAACATCGCCGCAACAAGTAGAAACCGATTCGGTCTTTCTTGTAAGAGATGCTGCTGCTGATATTTATGCTACGGTGATAATTCCTGATCTGCAATATGCGATAGACAATTTAAAAATAAAAGCAGCCACTACTACCGGCCGCATTACACAAGGTGCAGCACAAACACTCTTAGCAAAAGTATATATGTACCAAAAAAACTGGGGCGGCGTACTTACGGAAACCCAGGCGGTAATTAATTCGGCACAATACCAACTTGATCCCGACTATTCAAGATTATGGCGCCAGGCCGGCGATAATGGTGTTGAATCAATTTTTGAAATTGAAACAGCCCCCAACAATAATAAAGACGGAGGTATTCCGGATTACTGTACTTACCAAGGTCCAAGAAGTAATGGCGGAACATGGAACAATCCCGCAGACACGTATGATCCTAATGGCGATCTGGGATTTGGATTTTGTGTACCAACTACCAACCTGATCAATACTTACGAACCCGGAGATGTAAGAAAAGCTGCGACGATCATTTTCATTAACACAGCCGGTGCAAATAATGTAGGCGCGACTCTCTTTGATGGCTATGTTATCCCCGCCGTTGGTACGCAGGATATATATTATAACTATAAAGCTTACCACAGTGAAATAACTGAAACGTTCTTTAATGATCGTGATCACAAAGATAAAAATGTGCATTTATTAAGATATGCAGAAGTGTTTTTAATGGAAGCTGAAGCATTGAATGAAACAGGGCACTCACAGGATGCGATAGATACGATCAATCACCAGATACGCAGCCGTGCAGGATTACCTCCCTCTACTGTTCCTGTAACACAAGACAGTGTTCGCGCAGCAATATATAAAGAACGCAGGTTAGAATTGGCTATGGAGCATGACAGATTCTTTGACATTGTAAGACAAGGAAACGCCGCTACCATAATGCACGCTGCAGGTAAATCAAATTTTGTTGCGGGCAAAAATGAAGTATTACCAATCCCTGAAACACAAATACAATTAAGTGGCGGAAAATTAACACAGAACAATGGCTATTAAAAAACTAGAAAAATGAAACAACATACAATTATTGAAAATGCAATTCGGCACTACCTGGTGTACGCCTCGAGAGGCTCACCATTATTAAAAATTTTACACAACATTTAAAACAATTAAAAAAAACAATTATGAAAAACATACAAAATAAATTAAACGCTTTGGTTATTGCTTGTCTAGCATTAACCATGTTATCGATTGGCTCTTGCAGTAAAAAATCATCCTCTCCTCCTGATAACGGCGGTGGAGGTGGCCCAACAGGACCGGTATTAATTGGCGGATACCCTTCATCCGATTCAGTTGCTGCAGCTAATCTAATTGCTTATTATCCTTTTGATGGAAATGCCAATGATGTAAAAGGTGGTGTTACCGCTACAACTTCAGGTGTTACCTTTAATACAGGGATAAGAGGACAAGCATATCAAGGCTCTGCCAGCGGTTATGCAACTTTAGCTCCAACCACAGGCCTTGCAAATTTGCAAAGCTATTCTCTATCTGTTTGGTACAATCAACCAGCTCAACCTTCAAATTCACCTAACGATCCGGAAGGCATGTTCTTTTTGTTTAGTACTGCAGGTAATCCTGAAATCCTTTTAGAAAACGAGCATTATGCTCCTGTAGCCGGAGATTCAGTACAATTACATGCAGGATTCTATAACCCTGCTGTAACTACAGGTTTTAAAGGATGGAACATGACAACATTTGATACTGCTGCAATTGGCAAATGGGTTCATTTTGTAATGACATACGATGGTCCATCTTCTACCTATACTGTATATCAGGATGGCGTAGCAATGTTGAATCAATCTACATTTGGTACTACAACTCCATCTATTCTTTATCAATCTAATCCTCCTACTGTTCCGGCAAATCCTGTAGGAAATTTAGATTTCTCTTCAGATCCTCCACAAAGTGTAGTGATAGGTACATGGCCTGCAGGTTTGTACGGAGTTTCCCCTACGCTTGGTTCTAATGGTTGTTTCTTAGGGCAGTTGGATGAATTAAGGGTTTTCAATAAAGCCTTATCACTTAGTGAAATTGTCGGCTTATACTTAAATGGTAGAGCTGGAAGATAGATTTGACAGTTGCTGACAAACAACTATAAAATTTTGTTTCATTTTTTAAAAGGCCGCCTGATATAAATATTGACGGCGGCCTTTTTTATTTTTAAATAAAAGCTCAATAGTAATTCAAATGATGAAATGTGCGACGCCAATGAAGCTTAATTGAAAGATGACGCCGGTTAAAACAAAAATAAAATGAAAAAGTTATTACTGATAATATGTTTGGTGGCTATTTCTATTTCTTGCAAGAAAAAAGATACAGCAGCTCCGGGAACCATTACTCCGGCAGGCCCCTTTAATATTACGGCATTAAGCGTAAACAATAAAACAACGGCTTCACAATTTAATGTGAACCTGAATCCTGTGGTCATTGCAACATTTTCTGATGCAGTTGATATAAACTCCGTTGCGGCCAATGTATTGCTGCAACAAAATGGTACCACCATACCTGTAAATTATACTTACCTGAATAATGATAGTACAATAACTTTTCAACCGGCAATGCCTTTGAAAGCATTGACCAGTTATGTAGTTTCTGTTACTACAAATTTAAATTCAGCAAAAAATATAAAACTATCGTCTGTTTCGAAAGTTACCTTTGTAACGCAAATAGATTCTACGGATAAATTTCCTCTCATCACTGATTCTGCTTTACTCACTTTAGTTCAGCAACAAACATTCAATTACTTCTGGAATTTTGGAGATCCCGTTTCCGGCATGGCCAGAGAAAGAAATTCTGATGCGACCACTGCAACTACCGGTGGCACAGGGTTTGGCGTGATGGCAACTATTGTTGCGATCAGTAGAAATTTTATTACACATGCGCAAGGCTTAAATAGAATTTCTACTATTGTAAACTTTTATAAAAATAATGCTACTGCTTATCACGGTGCCTTTTCTCATTGGATCAATGGAAGCACGGGCGTAACGATCCCATTTGGCACAGAAGATAATGGCGGTGATATTGTAGAGACCTCTTATTTAATGGAAGGATTATTGTGTGCACGACAATATTTTAATAGCACAACCGATAGTACTGAAATTGCATTACGTAATAATATTAATACACTTTACCAGGGCGTTGATTGGAACTGGTACAGGCAAAGCGGACAAAATACATTGTACTGGAACTGGAGCCCTACTTACAATTTTGCGATCAATGTACAAGTTGGTGGATGGTGCGAAGCTTTGATCACTTATGTTTTAGCTGCGTCATCACCTACTAATGCGATACCTAAAATTGTTTATGATAATGGATGGGCACACAATGGCGGGATGGAAAATAATAATACTTATTATGGAGTAAAGCTTCCCTTAGGCCCAGCCAATGGCGGACCATTATTTTTTGAACATTACTCTTTTATGGGTATTGATCCAAGAGGATTGTCAGATGTTTATGCTAAATACGATTCACAAACTGTTAATCATTCCAAAATAAATTATCTGTATTGCGTAGCTAATCCGCATGAATATTTTGGTTACAGCAGCGATTGTTGGGGATTAACGGCAAGCGATGCGCCTTACCCATATAATTATAATGCCAACGAACCTAATAACGACATCAGCGTTATATCGCCTACTGCCGCTATCTCTTCGTTACCTTATACACCTGTGCAATCAATGGCAGCTTTACGGTTTTTCTATTACAAATTAGGTGATAAGCTTTGGGGACAATACGGTTTTTATGATGCTTTTAGTTTGCAGGATCTATGGTTCGCAAACTCTGACCTTGCTATTGATCAGGGACCGCAAATTGTAATGATCGAAAATTACAGAACAGGTTTATGCTGGAATTTATTTACCAGCTGTCCGGAAGTACAAACAGGAATGCAAAATTTAGGTTTTACCGCTCCTTATATACCATAACAAAAACCAATAGCTATGTACCATCTACTTAAAAGGAACCTGATTTTATTTTTATGCGTTTTGCTTTTTACGACAATTGTTAAGGCACAATCGCGTCAAAATAATTTAACGGATTCTGCTTTACTTGATCTTGTACAAAAACAAACGTTTAAATACTTTTGGGATTTTGCACATCCTGTTAGTGGTATGGCAAGAGAGCGAAGCAATATTGCTTATGGATATGGCAGTGAGGTTGTAACTACCGGTGGTAGTGGCTTTGGAGTAATGGCGATCATCGTGGCTACTGATAGAAAATGGATAACAAGAGATACCGCAGCCAAACGTTTATTAAAAGAGGTTGATTTTTTATCGAAGGCCGATAGTTATCACGGAGTATTCCCTCACTGGATGAATGGTACCACAGGTAAAACAATTCCCTTTGGTAAAAAAGATGATGGTGCCGACCTCGTAGAAACTTCTTTTCTATTTGAAGGCTTATTATGTGCCAGGCAATATTTTACAGCCGATAACAAAGTTGAAACACAATTAAGAAATAAAATAGATTCCTTGTGGAACCGTGTTGAATGGAACTGGTTCACCCATGGCGGCCGTGATGTACTTTATTGGCACTGGAGCCCCAACTACGGCTGGGCAATGAATTTTCCTATACATGGTTTTAATGAATGTTTAATAACCTATGTATTAGCCGCAAGCGGACAACACTATCCCGTTAGTGTTGATGTATATCACAAAGGCTGGACACAGGGAAGCTTTTTCAAAAATGGAAAAACATTTTACAATTATGAATTACCGCTAGGATTCGATTATGGCGGCCCTTTATATTATTCGCAATATTCTTTTTTAGGATTGGATCCTCATGGACTAAAAGATGAGTATGCAGATTACTGGCAACAAAATAAAAATCATACCCTTATTAATTATTCTTACTGTGTTGATGATCCAAAAAAATATAAAGGATATAGCGATAGTTGCTGGGGATTAACATCCTGTGATACTTACAATGGGTATAGTCCTTATTCCCCACTGAACGATAGCGGAACAATAGCTCCTACTGCAGCTTTGTCTGCATTTCCATATACACCCGAATATTCTATGGCTGCACTAAAACATTTTTATTATAGCTTAGGTGATAAAATATGGGGAGAATATGGTTTTACCGATGCATTTTGCGAAAGAAAGAACTGGTACGCAAAATCATATTTAGCAATTGATGAAGGGCCAATTGTTGTGATGATGGAAAATTACAGAACAGGATTACTCTGGAAATTATTTATGAGTTGCCCGGAAGTTAAAGCCGGGTTAAACAGGTTAGACTTTAATAAATAGTTATACTGATATACTGTTTAATCGTTAATTACTCAACAATTAAACAATCAAGCAATTAAACAATAGTAAATGAAAAAGATTATTTTTTTTATACTCTTGCTCGCAAGCATAAGTGCCACGGCGCAAACAAATGACTTCTCTTTGTATCAGAAAGAGATCTACATACATGGAAGGGATACACTACCCTACCGCATTTTATTACCGTTCAATTATGATCCCTCAAAAAAATATCCATTGATCATTTTTTTGCATGGTTCAGGTGAGCGGGGAAATAATAACGAGGCACAGCTTGTACATGGTGGCAGTCTTTTTATAGCCGATAGCATACGCATGAATTATCCTGCGATAGTGATTTTTCCACAATGCCCTGCCAATGGATTTTGGAGCAACGTAAAAATTGACACTACAAACAATAGCCGCAGCTTCACTTTTATACCCAATGGAAAACCTACGAGTTCAATGCGTTCATTGATCGGTTTATTATCCGCAATAAAATACGAATACAAAATAGACGAACACCGGATCTACGTCGGAGGCTTGTCAATGGGTGGCATGGGCACTTTTGAATTAGTAAGAAGAAAACCAACAATTTTTGCAGCGGCATTTTCTATCTGCGGCGGAGCCGATACTACCACAGCACCAAAAATAAAACATACAGCCTGGTGGATATTTCATGGATTAAAAGATAATGTAGTAAACCCTCAATTCAGTATCAACATGGCAGAAGCACTTAAGAATGCAGGTGCAGAAGTCATTTTGAATTTATATACAAACGATAATCACAATAGCTGGGATGATGCTTTGGCAGAAAAAGATCTGCTGCCATGGTTATTCTCTCATCACAGATAAATAAAATCTCAGGTATGAAACGCTTGCAAAAACTTATACTCGTTACTGCACTCCTTTTCTCATTAGCAGCTGCTGCACAAACAACAAATAAAGCCGCTGATCATCGCATGAAAGTTTATATCGATGCCTTAATGAAAAAAATGACGCTGCACGAAAAGATCGGACAATTAAATTTATTAACGCCAGGTGGTGGTGTATTGACGGGAGCCGTAGTAAGCAGCAATGTAGAAACAAAAATTACCAACGGAGAAGTTGGCGGATTGTTTGGCGTGATCGGTGAAGAAAAAATTCGCGCGGCACAGGAATTGGCCGTTACAAAAAGCCGTTTACATATTCCGCTATTATTTGGGTCTGATATTATTCATGGATATAAAACAACTTTTCCTATTCCGTTAGGTTTGTCTTGCAGCTGGGATACCGCATTAATAAAACACAGCGCAAGAATAGCAGCAACAGAAGCAACAGCAGATGGTTTATGCTGGGCATTTTCGCCAATGGTAGATATAACACGTGATCCACGATGGGGAAGGGTTTCAGAAGGTTCGGGCGAAGATGCATTTTTAGGATCGCAAATTTCAAAAGTAATGGTACAAGGCTATCAGGGTGATGACCTTGGTAAAGAAAATACATTGATGGCCTGCGTAAAACATTTTGCATTATATGGTGCAGTTGAATCCGGAAGAGAATACAATACGGTTGATATGAGCAGACTTAGAATGTACAATGAATATTTATCTCCTTATAAAGCTGCCGTTGATGCGGGTGTTGGAAGTATTATGACCTCCTTCAATGAAGTAGATGGTATTCCTTCAACAGGAAATAAATGGCTGCTAACTGATCTGTTACGCGATCAATGGGGATTTAACGGATTGATCGTTTCTGATTATACCTCTGTAAATGAAATGATAGAGCATGGAATGGGTGACCTGCAAACCGTATCAGCATTAGCACTAAATGCAGGATTGGATATGGATATGGTAGGCGAAGGTTATTTAACCACGTTGGAAAAATCACTGCAAGAAAATAAAGTAACACTTAAACAAATTGATTATGCCTGCAGAAAAGTTTTAGAAGCAAAATATAAATTAGGATTATTTGATGATCCGTATCGGTATTGCGATTCTGCAAGAGCAAAAAAAGAAGTATTGTCGAATGATAAAAGAATGGCCGCGCGGGAAATTGCTGCACATTGTTTTGTGCTATTAAAAAATAATAACCAGGCGTTGCCTTTAAAAAGATCGGGCACTATAGCATTGATCGGGCCGCTGGCCGATGATAAAAATAATATGCTGGGAACCTGGGCTGTTAGCGGAGATCCGCAGTTATCTGTTCCTGTTTTTGATGGAATAAAAAATGTGGCAGGAAATAACGTAACCGTTTTATATGCCAAGGGTGCAAACATTACGGATGATAGTTCGTTCGCGAAAAAAATAAATGTATTTGGCTTACGGGCAGCTATTGATAAAAGATCTCCTGATGAAATGCTCGACGAAGCTTTAAAAATTGCACAACAAGCTGATATCATCGTTGCAGTAGTTGGTGAAGCTTCTGAGATGAGTGGAGAATGCGCAAGCCGCACAGATATCACAATTCCGCCAAGCCAGAAAAAATTAATTCGTGCATTGGCAAAAACAGGTAAGCCTTTGGTGTTGGTTGTAATGAGCGGAAGGCCATTGGTATTAACTGAAGAAGATAGTCTGGCCACAGCCATCTTACAAACATGGCACGCGGGCACGGAAGCTGGTGACGCGATCGCAGATGTATTGTTTGATAATTACGATCCCTCCGGAAAATTAACGATGTCTTTTCCAAGAAGTGTAGGGCAAATACCTGTTTATTACGATCATAAAAATACCGGAAGGCCTTTAGTTGGTGATTCATTTGTAAAATTTCGTTCAGAATATATTGATGAACAAAACACACCATTGTATGCTTTTGGTTATGGATTGAGTTATACGAAATTCAATTACAGCAATATCACTTTGAATAAAACAACGATGACAGCATCTGATAAAATTGAAGCAACAGTCACCATAACAAACACAGGAAATTTTGATGGTGAAGAAACTGCTGAACTATACTTACAAGATGTTGTAGGCAGTATAACAAGGCCCGTCAAAGAATTGAAAGGTTTTCAAAAAGTGTTTTTAAAAAAGGGCGAAAGCAAAATAATAAAATTTATAATTGGAATTGATGACCTTAAATTTTACAATAGCGATCTAAAGTGGGTAGCAGAACCGGGAGATTTTAATTTATTTATTGGTGGCAGTAGTGATAATACGCAGGCCGTCAAATTTGTTTTATCTATGTAATTCATAAACTAATTAAATTAAGGAGGTCCTCAATTTTTTTTAATAATTATTTATGGATTTACAGTTATTGAGCCTGCGGCAGAAGGTGATGAACAACTGCCTGTAACATTCACCGTATAATTAAAAGTACCGGTAGCTGTAGGTGTACCGGCTATAGTTAAAGTATTCCCGATCACCGATCCTGTTACACCTGCTGGTATGCCAGAAACAACTACGTTAGAAAAGCCTCCGCTTAATGTATATGTTATAGGTGTAATAACTGCATTAACCGTTACCGTTTGTGCAGCTGGACCTGATGATAAACCTATTGTAACATTTGGCAATACAACAATTTGCAATGATGTTGGCGCAGCCTGCTGACCAGGAGTTGGTACAAATATATATGTTGTTGTTGCCGTATTGCTTACTGTATTTGGAAACCAGATTCCAGTTACACCATTTGTTGATGTAGGTTGTAATATCGGTGCAGCACTACCAATACATATCGTATCAAGTACTGCAAAAGTTGGTAAAACGTTGTATACTTTTATTGTCTCAGTTGTGGTACAGCCATTGTTATTTGTATAACTGATCAAACTTGTTCCGAAGGAAACGCCTGTTACTATTCCGGATGAATTTATCGTTGCAGATGATGGACTACTCGAAATCCACGGAGTAACACCCGGCGTTCCCGAACCCAATAAAGATGTTGTACTTCCAACTATCGCAATCGTATCTCCCGTAATTATTGGGCTTGGGTTTACCGTAACTATTGCTGTAGCTGTAGCACCAACATTATTTGTATAAGTGATCAAAGAGGTTCCAGCACCTGTTCCCGTTACTACACCAGCATTATTCACAGTAGCAATAGATGTTGTGGATGACACCCAAGGAGAAACTGTAGCAGGTGTTCCCGATCCTATTAATGTTGTTGCAGTACCAAAACAAACTTCTAATGGGCCAGAGATCGTTGACGGTGAAACATTTACTGTAATTGTACCGGTAGTAGTTGAGCTACAGCTATCACCTTTAGTAGTTATTGTATACGTATACGGACTAGCGGTTCTGCTTGTTGGCGTACCGCTTATTGTAAAAACTTTTGCAGCATACGTACCGGTTACTCCTGCTGGCAATCCTGATATTGTTGCTCCTGTAGCTGCGCCACCAATTGAATAAGTAATTGGAGTGATCGCAGTATTAATAACTACACTTTGTGCAGCCGTTGCTGTAGCAGAAGTTAAATTGACCGTTCCACAATTTGTAACAATGATCGCGCCGGTAGTTTTTGTTACGTGACAGGTTTGTCCTGTTAAAATTGAATAGGTAAAAGGGCTTCCAATATTTGTGGTAGGAGTTCCGGATATTGTAAAAACACCGTTCGAAAAAGAAGTTGTAATGCCCGGTGGCAACGTTCCCTCAACACTAACTTTGAGTGCATTAATAGTTGCTGAATCTGCACCCGACAAAACATATTTTGTAGGTACCATCGCTGTGTTAACGGTTACAAATTGTGTATCTGTTCCCGTGGTTTGTGTTAGCTGTATACAAGGAATAGTATCAAATTGGGATGTAGGAATATTTTTCTTCTTACAAGAAAAAATAATAATTGCCATTGCAAAAAATATTGTAACGCAATAAATTAATGATTTTTTCATAAGATAGTTTGGTCAAAATCAGGATCAGTATAAGCATATACTGTTTTACTAACAAATAGGTTGGGTAGTATAAATAATACCCGGACATTTTTATTTAAAAAGCGAAGTGCATTTTCTTAAATAGAAAATGCACTTCGCTTTGATTCTACAAATACTTGCTATGGACTCACTGTTACAGTCGCTGCTACTGTACAACCATTATTATTAGTATAAATGATAAGAGTTGTTCCTGCATTAATGCCTGTAACAACACCTGCATTACTTATCGTAGCAAAATAGGGAGTATATGATATCCAGGGATCGATCGCTGCAGGTGTTCCTGATGCTGTCAATGTCGTTGTAAGACCAACACTCGTATTTAGTACACCTGTAATACCTGGTATTGCATTTACTGTTTCAATTTGTACTGCAGTATTACCGTTGTTATCTTTATAAACGATCTGAGTTGTACCTGCTGCTACGCCATTTACTACTCCGTTATTATCTACTGTTGCTACTCCCGGTGTACCGGATACCCATGGGTTAGCCGCTGCAGGTATTCCTGAACCTACCCATGTTACGGAAGTACCTACACATACACTTGGAATACCACTAATAGTAGGGAGGTTATTTACTGTTATTACTTGTGTTGTTGAAATATTATTACTGTTTGTATAAGTGATCAACACCGTTCCGTTTGCAATTCCTGTAACTAAACCTACATTACTTACTGTTGCTATACTGGTATTTGATGATACCCATGGATTACTTATTGCGGGTGTTCCTGAGCCTGTCAATGCCATGGTGTTACCTACTGCAAGGCCTGTTGTGGCACCGGTAATTATTGGTGCTGTTGTTCCTGCAGGACTCACTGTAATTGTGCCGGTGATCGGTGTAGTATTACAACTTGCGCCTGTTGCAGTAACTGTGTAGGTAAAAGGGCTGCCTGTATTGGTAGTAGGTGTGCCGGATATTGTAAAAACACCGTTTACAACTGCTGATGTAACACCTGGAGGCAATGAGCCCGAAAAACTTATATGTGCCGTATCAGCGGCTGTTGTATCAGTTGGTAAACTGGCTGATACTGTATAAGTAATAGGAACAATGGGTGTATTCACCGCTACCGTTTGCGACTCCGTTGCAGCCGTTGACGTTCGTGTTATCTGCAAACAAGATCCTGTAGCTACAGGAACATCCAGTCTTTTACAAGAAAAAATAATGGTAATTATTACCACATATAGTGCGGCGCATAGTATTAGGGATTTTTTCATAAGCGTAGTTTTTATTTAAGGGGGTAATCTTGTGGTTTATTACATATACTGCTATTTTAATCAAAGGGTTGGGTAACAATCAAAGTATTATTATTTATGAAAAATGATACGCTATCATACCTATGAAAAATCGAAGTGTATCTTTCTAAAAAAAGATACACTTCGATTTTATCTATAAATACTTATTATGAATTTACTATCCGCTGTATACAAAAATTAATTACGGCGTTACAGTTACTATTTGTGTAGCATCACAACCGTTACTATTGTGATAAACAACTATCGTTGTTCCTGCTGCAACGCCAGTTACTGATCCCCCACTAGTTACTGTTGCTATTGATGGCATTCCGGTATACCATGGCGTAGAGGCCGCGGGCGTTCCTGAACCTGTTAAAGATGTTGAATTACCTACTGTTACATTTAGCGCTCCAGTGATTGTAGCCTGAGGGCTTACTGATACTATTGTAGTTGTAGTGCATCCATTACTGTTTGTATATGTAATAGTGCTCGTTCCTGCTAATATTCCTGTTACTACCCCTGATTCATTAGTCACCTTAGCAACTGTCGTATCAGATGATAGCCAAGCATTCACTGCAGCAGGTGGGCCTGATCCAGTCAAAATTGTTGTATTACCTCCACACATATTTACAGTTCCTGTAATTGATGGCACCGCATTTACAGTAACTATCTGGGTAACTGATCCTCCCGTATTATTGGTATAAGTAATAAGGGTTGTTCCTGCTCCAACGCCTGTTATCAATCCAGAATTATTTATAGTTGCAACCAATGTAGTGCCCGATACCCATGGGTTAACAGCTGCGGGTGTTCCTGATCCTGTTAAGACTGATGGATTATTTATACAAATGCTTCCCGGGCCACTGATGGTAGGTATTGTTACAGATCCTACAGGTGCTACAGTAATTGCACCTGTAATTGGTGTTGCGCTACAAGTTGCTCCAGTTGTTGTAACTGTATAAGTAAAAGGGCTGCCTGTTGTTGTTGTCGGCGTACCTGATATTGTAAAAACACCATTGACAAGCGCCGCAGTAACACCCGGGGGTAATGAACCTGAGAAGCTTACATGTGCTGTATCGGCTGAAGTACTATCTGTACCAGCCAAACTAGCAAATGCAGTATAAGTAATAGGGGCAATAGGCGTATTAACAATCACTGTTTGGGCTGCTGTAGCTGTACCAGAAGTTTGTGTAATTGTTAAACAAGTTCCTGTTGTTACCGGAACATCCAGCCGTTTACAAGAAAAAATAATGATCGCTATTACTACACATAGTGTAGCACATAGTATTAGGGATTTTTTCATAAGCGCAATTTTTGTTTTGAGATAAATACTGAGGTTACTACATATACTACCATTCCAACCAAAAGGTTGGGTGTAATATATAAGATACAATATAAATAACAAATGTTGCTTGGCATTATATAGTACTATGGCGTTACTGTAATGATACCAGTAACCGGAGCCGAACAATTATTACTTGTAGGAATCAAAGTATAGCTAAAAGGGCTGCCTGTGGTAGTCGTTGGTGTACCCGATATCGTAAGCGTATCACCTGAAAAGATCTCTGTAACACCTGCAGGCAAACTACTAACAGTTACACTGGAAGTGCCCGTTGTGTGGTATTTTATAGCAATAAGTGCATGATTAACAGCTACTGTTTGTGTATCAGTACCGACATCTGAAATCAAATTCATTGTTGCACAACTATCAACCACAATTCTACCGGAAATTGTTGATACGCCCTGACAAACACTTCCAACGGCATTTACCGTGTAGGTAAACGGACTTCCTACCGTTGTTGCCGGTGTACCTTCTATTGTAAATACGCCTCCGGAATAAGCCCAGGTAAGTCCGGGTGGCAAAGTGCTAACACTAAAACCTGTGCTATCACCTGCTGCATCAAGCGTTATACTATAGATGATAGGAACGATCGGTGAATTCATAAATACAGTTTGCGAATCTGAACCGACGATCGAACTCAGAAAAATTTGGGGACAAGAGCCCGGATCAACCGCAGGAATTTTAGGCCTGCCACAAGAAGTAATAATTGTTACTAAAACAACAAATAAAAGAGTGAAACCAACAACATGCTTTTTCATATATATAATTTTAACGTTAAAGAAAAGGGTATATAAATACCATACATAGCTGATGATACAGGTTATATCCGAAATGATGCTTTAGATTTTTCCGAATATTTTATCGGTATAATTTGATTATTAACGGTAGGGTAATAGTCTGATTATTTACGCTATGAGTTTGTAAATAAAAGCGAAGTATTTAAATAAAATTATATGTAGATAGGATAATATTTATTACAAATGATGCTTTGCATCTTCAGAGATATTCTTCATTGTCCACTCAATTTTTTTTGCGAATGGGTGCTGACGCACGGTGCAATCTTCTTTAGAACAGATCCTGCAACTAAAACTTACACAAGGATCAGAGTGAACGAACAGTTCCATTGATTCACCAAATTCTGTTTTAACTAATTCTGATAAAGAATCAATTTCGGTATGCGCTTCAAATACATTCAAGTACCACGGCACAGTTAAGTGACAATCTAAATGTATAGTACCTCCATATTTTATGATGCGAAGATTATGTAGATCGATCCAGTTTTCTTTTCTGTTTGAATTTAAGGTCGCTACCATTTTTTTCAACAGATCTGTATCTGCTTCATCCATTATTCCTGCTAAAGATTCACGCACAATCTTGTACCCCGCGATCATAATGATCAATGCAAACAAGATGGCCACCGCGCTATCGATCCACCACAATTTAAAGATCAATAATAATATCAGTCCTACAATAATTCCACCAGTGCTATAGGTATCTGTTTGCAAATGCCTGCCGCTCGCCTGCAATGCCAGTGAATTATTTTTTTTGCCTGTCCTAACGCAGATAGTTCCTGCTATATAATTAACAACGGCAGTAACAGCAACGAGCCAGATACCGTAATCTAATTTTTGTATGGTATGCGGATGAAATAAAGTACTGATAGCTTCGATGATAATGATCACGCCGGCAACCGTTACCAATGTTCCTTCAACAGCAGCAGAAATAAATTCGGCTTTTCCATGGCCGTATGGATGGTCCATATCTTTTGGCTTGGCACTTACATATAAACTGTACACGCCTATCAATCCTGCCACGACATTTACGGTACTTTCCAGCGCATCCGTTAATATGGCTACCGAGCCCGTTAAATACCAGGCAAGTAACTTAATAAGAAATAATACTGCACCCATTGCAGTGATTATTTTTTGAAGCCGGAGATTTTGCTGTACTGTCTGCAAAAGATGAATTTAAGGGGCAAATATAATGTCAATTCCTCCAATAAAGCTAGCGTTTATAATTGTACGATCAATTCGTACATTTGCACACATTATAACGGTTTTTTGATAAAATAAATATAATAAAAGCTGCCCAATGGTATGCCGTACAAGTGAGTGACACAACGATGTTGCCATGGGTACAAATGCCGGCACAATAATTAATAAAAAATGGAACTGAGTAAAAATTTTACGCACAACGAAGCAGAAGCTAAATGGTACCAACATTGGTTGGATAAAGGGTATTTCTACAGTACGCCGGATGCGCGCGAAGCATATACAATTGTGATGCCACCGCCAAACGTTACGGGTGTATTGCACATGGGCCATGCGTTAAATAATACGATACAGGATATTTTAATTCGCAGGGCAAGAATGCAGGGGAAAAATGCCTGCTGGGTTCCTGGAACGGATCATGCATCTATTGCAACGGAAGCAAAAGTTGTTGCGATGTTGCGCGAAAGAAATATTACTAAATCATCTTTAACACGCGATGAATTTTTAGGTTATGCCTGGGAATGGAAAGAAAAATATGGTGGCATTATTTTACACCAGTTAAAAAAATTAGGGTATAGTCTTGATTGGAAAAGAACATCCTTTACCATGGATGAAGACTATTACAATTCTGTTATAAAAATATTTGTTGCGCTCTATGAAAAAGGCGTGATCTATCGCGGCAAAAGAATGATCAACTGGGATGTAAGAGCCAAGACTGCTTTAAGCGATGAAGAAGTGATCCATAAAGAAGTAGCGAGTAAACTATATTATGTAAAATATTTTATTGAAGAGAACGGAAAGCCTTCTGATAAATTTATTATAGTAGCAACTGTTCGTCCGGAAACAATTACAGGAGATACGGCCATTTGCGTTAATCCGAGTGATGAACGTTATACAAGCTTACATGGAAAGTTTGCCTACGTACCATTGATCGATCGCCGTATTCCAATTATTGCGGATGATTATGTAACGATGGATTTTGGAACAGGCGCTTTGAAAGTTACACCTGCGCATGATGTGAACGATTATCAATTAGGACAAAAATATAATTTAGAAATAATTGATACCATGAATGATGACGGCACCATGAGTAAAGCCGCACAAATATTTCCGGGCATTGATAGAATGGAAGTTCGCAAAAAGATCATTCCGTTATTAGAAGCCGCAGGTAATTTAAGTAAGATAGAAGATTATACCAGCCAGGTTGGCTTTAGCGAAAGAACAGATGCGATCGTTGAACCAAGATTGAGTTTACAATGGTGGGTGAGCATGAAAGAATTAAGTACCCCGGCATTAAAAGCGGTGATGGAAGAAGAAATAAAATTCTACCCGCCGAAATTTAAAAATGTATATCGCCACTGGATGGAGAATATTAAAGACTGGTGCATCAGCCGCCAGCTTTGGTGGGGACATCGTATTCCTGCGTGGTATGATAGTGAAGGAAGATTTGTTGTGGCGGAAAATGAAACCAAAGCAAAAGAAATATTCAACACAAAATATTCAATCGCGAACGCAGCTCTTAAACAAGATGAAGATTGCCTAGATACCTGGTTCTCTTCCTGGCTTTGGCCTTTTGAAGTTTTTAAAGGATATAGTAACCCGGGTAATGCGGATATCAAATATTATTATCCGACCAACACATTGGTGACGGCTCCTGAAATTATTTTCTTTTGGGTGGCAAGAATGATCATGGCGGGTTTCGAATACATGGACGAGAAACCTTTCAAAGAAGTTTATTTTACCGGCATCGTACGCGATAAACAAGGTAGAAAAATGAGTAAGAGTTTGGGTAACTCTCCTGACCTTTTAGGATTGATCGATCAATATGGCGCAGATGCGGTTCGCTTTGGCATTATGATATCTTCTCCTGCTGGTAATGATCTGTTGTTTGATGAAAGTGCTTTAGAACAAGGAAGAAATTTCAATAACAAATTATGGAACGCTTTGAAGTTGTTGAAAATGTGGGAGGCTAGAACGAGTAGCGATAAAGCGCAACCGATCAAAGATAATTTTGCAATCAATTGGTTTGAGAATAGATTGAATGAAGTTACCATTGAAGTAGAAAGTTTAATGAAGCAATTCCGTTTAAGCGAAGCTTTAAAAACTGTTTACTCTTTAATATGGGATGATTTCTGTAGCTGGTATTTAGAATGGGTTAAACCCGGATTTGAACAACCGATCGATGCGGCGGTTTACAACAAAACAGTTGACTTCTTTGATGAGCTGATGCAATTGCTTCATCCGTTCATGCCATTCATTTCTGAAGAGATCTACCATTTATTGAGAGAACAAAAAACTGATCTCTGTGTTAAACAATTGAATGCGCATAAAAATCCGGAAGCAACTATTTTAAGAGGCGGCGAATTGTTGAAACAAGTTATATCTGCACTGCGCGATGCAAGGAATAAGAACCAGATCAAACCAAAAGACATTATTCAATTACATATTCAAACGGCAAACAAAGCAAGTTATGCATCTATCGAAAATATTTTAAGCAAGCAAGTAAATGCCGCAACTATTCAATATACAAATGATACCGTTGCCAACACAATTGTAGTAGCCGTTGAAAAAGATAAATTCTATATCGAATCTGAAAAAGAATTAGACAGTACTACACTTAAGGCAGACCTACTAAAAGACCTTGAACACCAAAAAGGATTTTTAGAAAGTGTACAGAAAAAATTAAACAACGAAAAGTTTGTACAAAATGCCAAGCCTGAAGTATTAGCTATGGAGCAGAAAAAAATGGCCGATGCGGAAGCAAGGATAAAAACCATCGAGGAAAGCTTAGTGGCATTGAATTAACTTTTTGCTATATCAATTATACCTTACATTCGTTACAAGTAAAATAAACAACGATGCTTAAAAATATCCTTACAAAAATTGTTCTGCTGTTGCTTGTTGTAATGGTAAGCAATACTGTTATTGCACAAAAAAAATCTAAGGCTGTTAAATTTAAACCACCAGTTGTAAAAACATTTTTTGCAGGTATCAATGGCGTAAAAGATTCTGTTCCTGTTGCAACAGGAAAACAGATCATCGATTCTTCTTTAACAGTAATTGATGCAAAAGGCAATAGCTATACCATTACGCATTACCAGTTTGCTTTTAAAAGGATGGGCGGACTTGAAAATGACTCAACAGGCGTAGTAACTGCAGTATCTGATATCGTAGCGGATAATTTTATTGCAACACCCTTAACTGATATCTGGCGCAAGACCATCAGGGAAACTTTATCAAAAGGAGAAGAATTTCATTTTTGCGATATTATTGTAACCGACAATAAAGGGAATTATTTTTACGCTCCCGAAGTCAGAATCGGCATCAAATAACAAATGATCAGTATTAAAAAAGTTGGAGCGGCAGCTGTTCCCGAAATAATAGCACTCGCAAACATAAGCTGGAAGATAACTTACAAGGAAATTCTATCTGAGCAGCAGATGGATTATATGATAGGGCTTCTTTATTCTGCCAATACTTTACATCAGCAAATAACTCAAGAGAAGCATCAATTCATACTAGCAACGGATGAGGAGCGCAATATAGGGTTTGCTTCTTACTTCGTGATCGATACAAATGACATTACTGCGTATAAACTACAAAAGCTATACATCAATCCGGATCAACAGGGAAAAGGTATTGGCAAAAAACTGATCGATTTTATAATAGCTGATATTAAACCTAAAGGTGCTTGCAGTCTTGAATTAAATGTGAACCGTTTTAATAATGCCACGCAATTTTATAAAAAAATTGGTTTCGAGATCATCCGTGAAGAAGATATTGATATCGGCAATAACTATTTTATGAATGATTATGTAATGCGTAAAACATTCTGATCCTATTCAGGAACATCTGTACTTTTTTGATCTACTGCATTATTAACGATACGCTCACTCATCTTTCTAAGTGGGTTTCTGCGTTGTTCCTCAAATTCTTTTCTTGCATTGATAATATCTATTGCCTTGTAGATCGCTTCGCGGAAAGAAGATTCATCCGCTTTATTTTTTCCTGCAATATCAAATGCAACACCGTGATCCGGTGAAGTACGCACACCGCTTATACCTGCTGTAAAATTAACACCTTCGCCAAATGCCAATGATTTAAAAGGAATTAATCCCTGATCATGATACATCGCTAAAACGCCATCAAATTTTTCATGGTGTCCGCGTGCAAAAAATGCATCAGCACTGTACGGGCCAAAACAGAAAATATCTTTTTGTTGTTTGGCATCTTTAATAGCCGGGCGGATAATTTCTTCTTCTTCCTTACCTATTAAACCTTCATCACCTGCATGGGGATTTAAACCCAACACTGCAATTTTTGGTTTAGTGATACCGAAATCTCTTTTTAAAGAGTTGTTCATTATTTCCAGCTTGCTAAAAATATTTTGCCTTGTTACATGTTGCGCAATATCTTTTACAGCTACATGTTCTGTTACTAATCCTACGCGCATATTATCCGCTACCATGAACATCAATACATCTTGCACACCAAATAAATTTTTCAAATAAGGTGTATGTCCGGTAAAATTAAATTCGTTCGATTGTGTGTTTTTTTTGTGGATCGGTGCTGTAACCAGGCCATCGATCTTACCATCTTTTAATGCTTGTGCAGCTACTGTCAAACTTAATACAGCATATTTGCCTGCAACATCAGTTAACTGGCCAGGAGTAATAGCCACTTCATCTTCCCAGCAATTGAACAGGTTGATTTGTTTATGGTTAATGCGGGTTGTTTCTTTTATACTGATAAAATTAAAGTTTAGTTCAGGTAAACTTTTACGATAAAAGTTAAAGGCTTTATTGCTCGCAAATATAACAGGCGTGCATATTTCCAATATCCTTATATCTCCTACTATTTTAATGATTAGCTCAAGCCCAATACCATTCAGGTCTCCACAAGTAATACCAATAACCGGTTTATGTTCGTGTTGCATATATATAGTAAAAATTAGTGTTCAAAAGTAAGGTATTTAACGCAAAGCAAAATATGGAGCAAAGATGCAAAGGACAGTCCTCAGCAGCTTAATCAACTTATCGTCTTTGCGTGAAATTATACGTAATTTTACCGCTCATTAATTATCAGCAACAGCTTTGGACAAATTCACCATAAAAAAATCGCTCGGACAACATTTTTTAAAAGATGCTACTATCATCCATAAAATTGTTGAGGCGGTAAAAGAAGATCCGTTTACTAATTTATTAGAAGTTGGACCCGGTGGCGGTGCAATAACCAAGGACCTGATAAAAATACCCAACGTACATTTCAAAGCTGTTGAATTGGATCGGGATAAGGTTGCTTATCTGAATAAAGTATATCCAAGTTTACAAGGCAATATTATTCATCAAAGCTTTTTAGATATTGATCCACCTTTTGACGGACAACCTTTTACATTGGTTGGAAATTTCCCTTACAATATTTCAACACAAATTTTATTTAAAGTATTGGAATGGAGGGATACTGTTCCTGTTGTGATCGGTATGTTTCAAAAGGAAGTGGCGCAAAGAGCGGCATCAAAAGAAGGTAGTAAAGTATATGGTGTATTAAGCGTTTTGGTGCAAGCTTATTATGATGTGGAATATTTATTTGATGTAAGCAACGATTGTTTTAACCCGCCACCAAAAGTACAGAGTGGTGTTATCCGTTTAAAAAGAAGAACAACTGAATTGATCGTAAAAAGTGAACGCTATTTTTGGATACTGGTAAAAACCGCATTTAATCAACGACGTAAAACCTTACGCAATGCATTGAAAAGCCAGTTCACTCCTGAAGAACTACAAGATAAATTATTTGACAGACGCGCAGAGACTTTAAGTGTTGATGAATTTGCAGCGTTAACTTTCAGAATGATCTAAATAAAAAATGTCCCAATAAAGGGACATTTTTATTATACTAGCTTTTGACTTTTTTATATTACTGCAGGCTCATCCTGTGTCTGATCTCTCTTTGTAGCATACGATGTCATTACTGCTACAAATGCTCCCACTAACATATTCATTATGATGGTTACACCCAATACCATAAACAGAAGATCAAACGGATATCTTGGTTGACCGGTTGCAGGTGCACCTTGTACCATATTTATTACCTGGTGAGTTGAAAACAGATCAGGAAAAAATATAAACACACTAATGAATGCGATGACACTTGAAATGATCACTCCTGTTACAGTTGTTAAAAGTCCTGACATCATCATAGATACCGCGCGATTTTTATCATATGGCCTATCGATCAAACGATAGGTATGGTAAAAAATAGCTGCCATAAATAATCCAACGCCTATATATAAGTAATAGAAATTATCATATTTATCACTGTAAAGAAAAAACTCTAATGGTATAGAATATAAAACTGCTCCTAATAATCCGAATAAAAAATATTCGGTCAAATGTTGTTTATCAAATGTTGGGTTTCTCATGATCTCTTATTTTTATATAAGAGTAGAAAAATCGTGCCATCATTTTACAACTTGATCTTAAAAATACAGCAAAAGTTTGTAGAGAAATTTCCCCGTTTATTTTATTCTTGACGAAGCATCTGCATAACCCCCTTTAGCCATTGGGTGATTGGGATTAATGGCCAGTGCTTTTGCAAAATTCACTTTTGCTTCTTTATAATTTCCCATGGCAAAATAGATCGCACCAAGGTCGCACCAGTTGTCAGCCGTACTTTGGTAATTGATCGACTTCTGTATGTATAAAATGCCTTTAGTAAAATCCTTATCGGTCTTAGCCGCTTTCATGCCTTTGTTTAAATATACCAGCGAGAGAAAACTATCATATTCATGCAGTTTATAATTATCAGGCTCGATCGATCTTGCCTGGTTCCAATAACTTTCTGCACTATCTATCGATCCCAATCGTTGGTAAACAATTCCTGCATTCAGATATGGCTCTACCGTTCCCGGATGTATTTGAATAGCTCTTTGCAAATAAACCAATGCTTTGCCGAGGTACATTTCTTTTTGTGTTGAATCCGCATCCGCATAAGCTATATATTGTGTGCCGGCATTTAAATTCAATCGCAAATTATTGGGAGAATTTTTTACATCCTGCAAAAATAATTTTTCACTACTTTCCCAATCTCTGTTTCTGGGTAGGATAATACAACCGGCTAATACTGTGATCAACCCAAGAAAATACCAGGTAGCCTTAGTGTATTTTTTAATTGAGAAAACTGCAGACAATAATAATCCTATGCAGATAGCAAATCCTACAGATGGTTGAAATAGAAAGCGCTCACCCATTGTAGCACCAATATCAACTAAAAAATTAGATACAATCGAAATACTGAAGAGAAAAAATAAAATGCCGTAAGCGAAAACATTTTTTCTTTTTACATTGATCAATGCAAATGAGAAAAGCGCCACATAAATAAGTATTACTATCCATACATACACAGAAGAAAAATCTACATAAGGTATTTGATTGTAAGAGTAATCACAGCTTAAAGGATACGGTATAAAAAGTAACAATAGATATTTACCGAGGATCAATGTTTTAGTAGCCAGCTGCTGTTGAAAGTTTGCATACAAAAAAGGGGCATTTAAGATTGCTGTCGGATGCCCTCCTGCTCCAAAAAAAGTAAACCTGATCAGCAAGTAGATCACGCCAACCAGTAAAAATGGCAAATAATACAAGAGTCTTTCTCTGGCATTTTTATTGGTGAAAAAATAAAAAGTTAAAGGGATAATAAATAAAAAAGTTATGCCATTTTCTTTAGAAAGTAAGGCAAATGCGTAACAGGCAAGCGCTTTAACCAAATTGATCTTCTTTCTGTCATCGCTAATGTATTCTAATGAAAAGTACAATGTACTCAACAAAAATAATAAGGATAAAATTTCATCCAGGCTTTTAATATTGGCAACAACTTCTGTATGCACAGGATGAATGGCAAAAATTAATGCTGCAATAAAAGCAGCAACTGCGTTCGATCGAAAAATATATTTTGTGAGGAGTTTATAAAAAACAACGCAACAAAGAATATATAAAAGAAAATTAGTGAGGTGATAGACCGCAGGATTATCTTCAAAAATCTGGTATTCAGTAGCAAATACTAATAACGACAAGGGCCGCCATCTTCCACCAGACAGGTCATTCACATCACCAACATATCCATAAAACCCATCTTTCGTTATAATATCTCCGAAACCGCTAAGCCCTTGTTTTACAGACTTGTTTTCTGTCAGCACCATTACATCATCCAACGCAAATTGATTAGACAAAGTGTTGATATAAAAAACAGCACTGATGATCACTATAAACCAAAGCTGAATTTTGGTACTTATAAATTGTTTGGTCATTGATACTACAAATTGATTACGATTGCGGCTAAATTAAAACATAAATGGAAATTTTATTCGGGGAATTGGCCTTTTGATATATGATAGTTTAAATAATATCATTACTTGAGTAATTATCATATGCAATAAAATAAGGGTGGGAAAAATAGTCTTTAAGTTGTTATACTTAATTAAACGGGTACTATTAGACGTAAGATCAAGCTGACCGATGATTTACAGGCAAAAAAATTGCGCAGCCCGGTAAGAGTTCTGCGCAATAGTTTTCATTTTTCTGGACCGAGACGCAAATGTCATTATTGACTTGTTAATAAAATGTAGAAGAATAGATAGGTTTTTTGTAGAAAAACTTCTACTTTTAAGGCTTACTAAGGGCCTAACTGTGAAAAAATTCTTACTTGTAGACGACCACACGGTAGTTCGTACAGGAGTTAAATTATTATTATCCGAAATATTTAAACCCTGCGAAGTACATGAAGCCGGAGATGGTGACACTGCGACAGATCTGTTAAAACTTAATCAGTATGAGCTTGTTATGATGGATATTCAGATGCCTAAGACCGATACTTTAGGATTGATGGAATACATTCACATAACATTGCCCGATACGAAAGTTTTGATGTTCTCGATGAGTGCAGAAAATATTTATGCCAAGCGTTTCCTTAAAGCAGGCGCTATGGGATTTATTTCTAAAGATGCTTCTTTGGATGAGATCACTAAAGCGATCCAGCAAGTGTTAAGCAATAAAAAATATTTCAGTCCGGCCTTAACTGATAAATTCATGCAAGAGTCTTTAAAAGATACTCCTGCTAATCCCTTTGATAAATTGTCCCGTAGAGAATTTGAAATCGCATCCTTATTATTATCCGGAGTAACCCTAAGTGAAATATCCCATTCATTAAACCTTCAGATATCAACCGTTGGTACGCACAAAGCGCGCATGTTTGAAAAATTGAGCGTTACTAACCTTCTTGAATTAAAAGAGTTAGCTACTACCTATAATTTGTAAATAGGCTGCAACAAACTTATTTTCGATTGATCCGCTTAAACGTGATGAAATGAGTTTTATAAAAGACCTGACACATAGTGGCACTTTGCATGGCGACACCCCTGCAGCTAAGAGAAATATTTTAATCGTAAATTATTTTTCACTCATTCTTTGCGTAGCTGTTTGCTTGCTAATAGTCCTGCGCACTATTTTATATTTCTGTTTAGCAAACAAGCATATTATTATCAGTACAAACTCCAACATGGTTGTTGCTGCATTTCTTACTTTATTACCACTTGCACTCAATCGTTCTGGCTATACGCATTTAGCAAAATATTATTTATGCTGGCTGCCATCTGTTATCATCCTGTCTATTTATATAATTGATGGAATGAAAAGGACTAACATATTAACTTCTGAATATGATAGCCTTTATTTTTTCTTGTTAGGAGTTTCTGCAATGCCTTATTTATTGTTAAGTCTTTCCAATAAAAAAGAACTCGTAGCTGGTTTATCACTTCCTTTATTTTTTCTTTTTTTTGCTGATCAGATAATGGGGCTTTTTGGAAACGCACATGCTGTAAAAGGAATTCCCAATGACGGATTTGAAGTAAGCCGTATGCGTGCCATGGTTGCCTATTTTATTTTAAGCGCCTGTTGTCTTACAATGAAGATCCTGGTTGAAAGAGAAGTTAATAAAAATGCGCTGCTGATATCAGAGCTCGAAGAAAAAAATAAACTGATAGATCTGCAGGCGGAAAAAGAAATTCAGGAAAGCGAAAATAAATATCGCTTACTTTTTGAACAGGCCGCCGATGCTATCATAGTATCTACCGCAGATAATTCTATTGAAAGTGTAAATCCAAGTGCAAAATTGATGTTTGGTTATTCAACTGAAGAGTTTTCAAAACTTAAACTACAGGATATAGTCGAAGAAAACGACCTTAAAAAAAGTACCGTAGATATTGAACGATATAGAAATCAAACAACTTTATACAGGGAACGGGTATTAATAAAAAAAGACGGCTCCATATTTCCGGTTGAGATCAATGCCAAAATGCTTCCCGATGGCCGTTTGCAATCTTTTATACGTGATGCTACTTATCGTAAAAAGGTAGAACGGGAAATGCAAGAAAGCGAAAGCAGGTACCGCCTGTTATTTGAGCAGGCTGCTGATGCCATTACTATTATTAATAAAGACAAAAAGTTCGAGCAGGTAAATTCAAACGCGTGTGTATTATTTGGTTATACCCACAAAGAATTTTTACTACTTCAGCTAGAAGATATTTTAGATCCTGAAGGCCTTAAAACGCATCCTTTGAATTTTGCGTTGTTAGAAGACGACAAACCCGTACGCAACGAAAGGATCTTAAGAAGAAAAGACGGATCTATTTTTCCTGCAGATATCAATGTAAAAAAATTACCTGACGGCAGTTTTCAATCTTATATCAGGGATATCACCGATAGAAAAAAAGCAGAAAAAGAAATCATCGAAGCAGAAGAAAAATTCAGGGACCTTGTTGAGAAATCATCGGTAGGTGTTTACATTATTCAACATGGAAAATACAAGTACGTAAACCCAAAGTTTGCAGAAATTTTTGGCTACACACAAGATGACCTGATCGATACTGTACCCGTAGAATCTTTAGCACACGGAGATTATATTAATTTGATCAGGGAGAATATGCAAAAACGCATAGCGGGAACAAGAGAAACAACACCTTATGAAATTGACGGCGTTAAAAAAGATGGGGATATTATACGGTTGGAAATTTTTGGCACCAGAACACAATACAAAGGAGAAGCTGCGATCATCGGAACTTTAAGTGATGTTACCGAAAATAAATTATTGCAGAAACAAGTACTCGATCAAAAAGTACAAGAGCAGAAAAAAATTACCCGGGCTGTTTTAAAAGCAGAAGAAAGAGAAAGAAACAGGATCGGACAAGAACTGCATGACAATGTGAACCAAATATTAGTCGGTACGAAATTATACCTTGGACTTGCATCAAAAGATGAATTTGCAGGAAGAGGATTGATCAAAAGCTCTCTTGAACTGGTAGATAATGCTATTGAAGAAATGCGTTCGTTAAGCAAGGAACAGGTTACACCGATAAAAGGGATTGACTTAAAAGACCTTATCCATTCTTTGATAGATAAATTAAATTCAAGCTCGGCTATAAAAACTACTGCCATCTATGATCTGCATAACCAGGATATAGATGATGACCTTAAATTAAATATCTATAGAATTATTCAGGAACAGATGAATAATATTCTTAAACATTCTAATGCATTACATACTAACATTTCACTAACGGATGACGTAAATTCTTTGTATGTTTCGATCGAAGATGATGGCAAAGGATTTGATACCGAACAAAAAAGAAGAGGGATCGGTTTGGCTAACATGAGCAACAGGATCGAATCTTTTAACGGTGAATTGATCATCAACAGCAGTCCGGGTAACGGCTGCGAAGTAAGAATCACTATCCCCTACTTACATACCAGCTAACGGCCTGTCGAATATTTACTACTAATCGGTCGATTAACATAAGCTCCACGGTATTCAGGCATTCATTCGCATAAACCTTCGTATTTTTGAGAGGCTAATAACTTTTAATCTATATCACTAGAACGAACAAAATTTAGTTCCAACTAAAATTGAAGATCTGATGAATTTTATAAAAAGACTAGCCAATACAGGTATTGCTAATGCGGATACAATAGTTGACAGAAGAAGCATTCTGATCGTTAATTATTTTGCGATCATCCATTTTGCAGTCAACATTTTTCTACTACTCCTTAGAACGGTCCTATATTTTACTTTACCGGAAAGAAAGATCATTATCAGTACCGATATCAGTGTCGTTATTGCGGCTCTCCTTTTTTTATTACCAATCATTTTTAATCAACGAGGGTATCTTCGTTTAGCAAGATTGTATTTATGCTGGCTGCCGAGCATTATTATATTCGCAATTTATATATCAGACGGAACACGCAGAACGCATATACTTGCTGCAGAATATGATAGTATCTATTTTTTCCTGTTGGGCGTTTCAGCATTGCCTTACCTGGTATTAAGTACAGATAATAAAAAAGAATTAATATTCGCCTTATCGCTTCCTTTTCTTTCTATCCTTTTCACCAATAATATTTTTAATTTATTTGGAATGGGCCATGGTCAAAAAGGCACTGCGGGTGATGGGTTTGAAATGAATCGCATTCGCGCTATCATTGCTTATTTTCCATTAAATGCCTGTTGCCTTGTAATGAAATTATTGGTGGAAAGTAAAGACCATACAAACGACAGGTTAATTGCAGAACTGGAAGAAAAAAATAAATTAATAGATCAACAGGCAGAAAAAGAAATTAAGGAAAGCGAAAATAAATACCGCTTACTTTTTGAACAGGCTGCCGATGCCATCATTGTATCTAAAGCAGATAATTCTATAGAAAGTGCCAATCCGAGTGCGCATGCCATGTTTGGTTATTCTACAGAAGAATTTATGACATTAAAACTGCAGGATATGGTTGAGTTGAACGACCTTAAAAAAAATGCCATAACCCTGGAAAGATACCAGAGCCAACAAGCACTGTATAGAGAACGCTTATTAATAAAAAAAGACGGCTCTATTTTTCCCGTAGAGATAAATGCAAAGCTGCTTCCCGATGGTAGTCTTCAATCTTTCGTGCGCGATATCACGTTGCGTAAAAAAGCAGAAGAAGAATTGATCGAAGCCGAAGAAAAATTCAGGAACCTTGTTGAAAAATCATCCGTGGCTGTTTATATTCTTCAGAATGGAAAATACATGTATGTAAATCCGAAGTTTGCTGCCATATTTGGGTATGATCAGGAAGATATCACCAACTCTGTCCTTGTAGAATCATTAGCCCATCCTAATTATAGGCAACTCATCAGAGACAATATGCGCATACGTATAGAAAGAGGCGAAGAAACTGCTCCTTATGAAATAGATGGCGTACATAAAAACGGCGATACGATTCGGTTAGAAGTTTTTGGTACAAAAACACAGTACAAAGGTGAGCCTGCTATTATTGGAACCTTGATAGATATTACAGAAAACAAATTGTTACAGAGACAAGTATTAGAGCAAAAAGTACAGGAACAAAAAAGAATTACCCGTGCCGTTTTAAAAGCAGAAGAAAGCGAAAGAAACAGGATCGGGCAAGAACTGCATGATAATGTTAACCAGATATTAGCAGGCACAAAATTATATTTAGGATTAGCGTCAAAAGATGAATTTGCAGGAAGAGGACTGATCAAGAGTTCACTTGAACTGGTAGACAATGCCATTGAAGAAATGCGTTCTCTAAGTAAAGAGCAGGTTACACCACTTAGAGGTATTGACCTGGAAGATCTTATTTATTCACTGATCGATAAATTAAATACAGCTTCCTCTATAAAAACTACGGTTATTTATAATCTTCATAACGAGGACGTTGAAGATGATCTTAAATTAAATATCTACCGCATCATTCAGGAGCAAATGAATAATATCTTAAAACATTCCAATGCCATACACACCAATATTTCGTTGACCGATGATGCTGATTATTTGTATGTTTCGATAGAAGATGATGGTAAAGGGTTTGACACAGAACTAAAAAGAAAAGGTATCGGGTTAGCGAATATGAGCAACAGGGTAGAATCCTTTAACGGCGAATTAAAAATTCATAGCAGTCCTGATAACGGATGTGAAATAAGAATAACGATCCCCATTTGATAATGATATACGTTGTTGGCAGCCCCCCAAAAACCTACGCTTCAATAAAAGCTCAATAAAGGTATAACGCCCAAGTGAGTGACACAACAATGCTGACCAAAGAACTACAGCCGGCAGACAAAAATCCTCCACACATTAACCATTTACCATTAACAATTAACCATTTATCTTTGCGCTATGAGTAAAGTTAGAGTCCGATTTGCACCCAGTCCAACAGGTGGCTTGCATTTAGGCGGTGTACGCACCGTATTGTTCAATTATTTATTTGCTAAAAAACATGGCGGCGATTTTATTGTTCGTATCGAGGATACGGATCAAACCCGTTTTGTTGATGGCGCAGAAAAATATATTTTCGATTGCTTGGCATGGTGCGGATTAACGCCTGATGAAAGTCCGCAACACGGTGGCCCTTACGGACCATACAGACAAAGCGAAAGAAAAGCGATCTACAAGCAATACGCAGATCAATTAATAAAAGATGGCCACGCTTATTATGCTTTTGATACGCCGGAAGAAATTGAAGCCATGCGCGAAAGATTAAAAACTGCGGGCAGTCATAGTTTGCAGTACGACCATCATATTCGTGGCAACATGAATAACTCTTTGCGCCTATTGCCGGAAGAAACACAAAAATTATTGGATGCCGGAACTCCCTATGTGATACGTATTAAAGTAGAACCGGATGATCATATTCATTTAACGGATATGATCCGCGGCGAAATATCTTTTGATACCAATAGTGTTGATGATAAAGTTTTATTAAAAGCAGATGGAATGCCAACCTATCATCTGGCAGTTGTGGTAGATGATCATTTAATGAAGATAACGCATGCCTTTCGTGGTGAAGAGTGGCTGCCAAGCGCACCGATACATGTATTGTTATGGAAATATTTATTTGGGTTAGATAAGATGCCACAATGGGCGCATCTTCCTTTGATATTAAAACCTGATGGCAATGGCAAGCTAAGCAAGCGCGATGGCGATCGTTTAGGCTTTCCGGTGTATGCGATGGATTGGAAAGACCCAATCAGCGGAGACACCACAAAAGGCTTTAAAGAATTAGGTTTTTTACCGGAAGCGTTCAATAATTTATTAGCAGTGCTCGGCTGGAACGATGGCACAGAACAGGAAGTATTCGCGATGGAAGAATTGATCGAGAAATTTTCTATGGATCGCGTTCACAAGGGTGGAGCAAAATTTGATTTTGAAAAAGCAAAATGGTTCAACCATGAATGGATAAAAAAATTATCGGGCGAGAATTATGCAGCTATCATCGCAGATATTTACGAAGAGAAAAATGTTGATGTAGATGGCATTTATTTACTGCAGGTAATTGAAATGATAAAGGACCGCTGCACTTTGTTGAGCGATTTTTATGAACAAGGTATTTTCTTTTTCAAAGCGCCTTCTGCATTTGATGAAGCTGCCGTAAAACCAAAATGGGATACAAAAAAGCAACAGTTCTTTGCAGAGCTAATAAAGGCATTGGAATTAAATACTTCCTGGCAGCATGATGATCTTGAAAATGGTTTTAAAGAATTAGCCGCAGCAAGCCAATTGAAGACCGGAGAATTAATGTTACCTTTTAGAATAATGCTGGTAGGTGGAAAATTCGGACCAAGCGTTTTCAATATCGCCACATTGATCGGAAAGAAAGAAACGATTAATAGAATCAAGACAGGTTTAACTGTATTCAATTCTTAATTACTAATTATTAATAAAGTGAAACGCCCCATCAGAATATTAGTAGCAAAAGTAGGACTCGATGGCCACGACCGCGGGGCCAAGATCATTGCTATTTCTTTGCGCGATGCAGGTATGGAAGTTATTTATACCGGTTTACGGCAAACTCCTGAAATGGTTGTTAATGCTGCTTTACAGGAAGATGTGGATGTAATAGGCATTAGTATTTTAAGTGGTGCACACAATACTGTATTTCCTAAGATCATGCAACTGATGAAAGAAAAAGGAATGGATGACGTACTTGTAACAGGTGGCGGCATTATTCCTGACGGCGATATGGATTCATTACATGGTATCGGCGTAGGGAAATTATTTCCACCGGGCACTCCTACCCATGATATTGTAGAATACATTACAGATTGGGTAGCAAAGCACCGTGATTTTTAAAATCAAACTTCCTTATAAATAAAAAAGTGATCAGCATTGCTACTGACCACTTTTTTTTATAATTAGATTTTTACTCTTAAAAGTTAAAAGCAATACCTCCACGTAATAAAGAGATATCAAAAGAAGCTTCAGCGAATACACCTACATGAGAAGCGAAATTATATTTAGCTCCGATGAATGGTGCAAATACCGGATCTGATGAATTGTGCGTGTAATCATCACCGGTATCATGAAAATGGTTAAATCTTGCACCGATCGTTACACCCGCATAAGGATCGAATTTGTTATTCTTATCTTTTAAAATAGTAAGATGGTAATCTCCACGAACACCGATCAAAAATGAAGACCAAGTAGCTTTACCACCACCGTAATTATCCCAAGATTCTTTTCCTGAAGCGATACCGCCTATACCAATTGTACCAGGACCAACGTCACCGACAATACCTTGATCATATATTACAGCAAATGCAGGAAGTCCTACATGGCTATCATCACCATAATAATCATAACCATCTTCTCCGTCGCCAACACCTAACGCAAGTCCTAATGTTTTAGACCCTTTATCGAATGCTGCTTCCTGAGCGTTTGCTTTTGTAAATGTTACTAATAGCACCACGCTAAGTAAACTCACTTTAATTCCCTGATACAATTGTTTTGTTGTCATTACACTATTTTTAAGGTTGATTAAATTTATTGGAACTCATCTAATATCATTCCAATTTCATATACGTTGCAAATATCTGTTTTTTTAGAATAAATTGCTATTACATTTGTTAAACACCAGTTATCTATAAATCTATGTATTCAACGCTTACAACCGACCTGTCGGCAGGTATTTTAACCATAACTATTAATCGTCCCGATAAATTAAATGCGCTGAATAAAGCCGTTATTGAAGAATTAGCCCAGGTTATTGAGGAAATATATACCCAAAACGATATAAAATCAGCCATCATAACCGGGGCAGGACAAAAAGCCTTTGTTGCCGGCGCCGATATCAGCGAATTTTTAGCCTTAGATGCGGCAGGTGGTAAAGCTTTAGCACAAAAAGGCCAGGATAAGGTATTCACCAAGATCGAAAAAAGCCCTAAGCCAATTATTGCCGCTGTAAATGGTTTCGCATTAGGCGGTGGTTGTGAGCTGGCTATGGCTTGTCATTTTCGCATCTGCAGCGATACCGCAAAATTCGGACAGCCAGAAGTAAACCTTGGCCTAATACCGGGCTATGGTGGCACACAACGCCTCACACAATTGATTGGCAAAGGCAGGGCTACCGAATTATTATTAACCGGCAATATGATCGATGCAAATACTGCTTTACAATACGGCCTGGTAAATTATGTTGTACCGCAAGATGAACTGCTAAATAAAACAAGAGCTATCCTTGAAATAATAAATACAAAAGCACCATTAGCTATTACAGCCATCATACGATCCGTGAATGCCGTTTTTGATGAAACAAAAAATGGATTTGCGATTGAGGTAGATGAATTCGGCAAATGCTTTGCCACCGCGGATATGAAAGAAGGTGCTGCTGCTTTTTTGGAAAAAAGAAAAGCAAACTTTATAGGAAAATGAGCTTATGTACGATGTTAGATGTTGAAGTGAATGCGTACTAATAACATCGTACGTCGTACATTAATAAGTATCCAATATATCCACCACTTTAATAAACCTTGATTGATAATAATGTTCAAAAGGTGATATCACCACGCTATACACCTTCCCTGAGCTGGCATGTATAAATCTTAGCGTATCTGTATTTTCTGTTATGATACCAATATGCCCGATCGTTCTATCGGTACTATCTGTGCCAGTAAATAAAATGATATCGCCCGGTTGTGCCGTCGCAATACTCACTTCATGCCCTTCATTCGAAAACTCTCCGGATGACCTTGGTACTTTAATATTAAAATGCCCAAATACATAATACACAAATCCGGAACAATCAAACCCCTGTGATGGATCTGAGCAGGCATATTTATAGGTTGTCCCCAATAAGGTTTTAGCAAAATCAACGATGTCTGTTCTTCTAAAATGTGTAGGGGGTGCAACGGGTGCAGGTTGTATCGTATCTACTTTATTAACTACTGTGCCATCCTTTACATGATTGATACTATCCACAAAATGTAGACTATCAGCACTATCCATAGGAATTATGCCGTTCCCAGGCTCTCCGCAAGCCGTCAAACTCAATACCAGTAAGAAGTTGACAGAAAAATGCATAGTTAAAAAGTATCAGTATAAAAATAAGCGTCGTTGTAGGTTTTGAAGTAATTTCGCACCTCTAACATCTCTTATAATACACAAACTATACCACGTTATGGAATACAGAATTGAAAAGGACACTATGGGCGAAGTAAAAGTTCCTGTAGACGCTTATTATGGTGCACAAACCCAACGAAGCATCGACAATTTTAAAATTGCGCAAGACATCAATAAAATGCCGAAAGAAATTATCAAGGCATTTGCCTATCTAAAAAAAGCGGCAGCGATCACCAATTTTGAAGCGGGCGTTTTACCCAAAGAAAAAAGTGACCTGATCGGTAAAGTTTGTGATGAAATTTTAGAAGGAAAATTAGACGCTTATTTTCCATTGGTAGTTTGGCAAACAGGTAGCGGAACGCAAAGCAATATGAATGTAAATGAAGTAGTAGCTTATCGCGGGCACGTCATCAATGGCGGACAACTATCTGACAAAGAAAAATTCCTTCACCCAAATGACGATGTCAATAAATCCCAATCAAGCAATGATACTTTTCCAACAGCAATGCATATCGCTGCGTACAAAATATTGTTAGATGTAACGATACCGGGAATTGAAAAATTAAGAGATACGCTTGCTGCAAAAAGCAAAGAATATATGCACGTTGTAAAAATCGGCCGTACCCATTTTATGGATGCAACGCCATTAACAGTCGGACAAGAATTCAGCGGCTATGTATCTCAACTAAACCACGGATTAAAAGCAATAAAAAATACATTAGCACATTTAAGTGAATTGGCATTGGGCGGTACTGCAGTAGGAACTGGTATTAATACACCAAAAAATTATTCAGAAAATGTTGCCAAACATATTGCGAAACTAACAGGACTGCCTTTTATCACCGCAGAAAATAAATTCGAAGCATTGGCTGCACATGATGCGATCGTTGAAGCACACGGCGCATTAAAAACAGTAGCCGTTAGTTTAATGAAAATTGCGAATGATATCCGCATGCTATCAAGCGGACCACGCAGTGGTATCGGTGAAATATTTATTCCTGATAACGAACCGGGTTCATCTATCATGCCGGGCAAAGTAAACCCAACACAATGTGAAGCGCTGACCATGATCGCTGCACAAGTGATGGGTAATGATGTTACCGTTGGTATCGGCGGCAGTATGGGGCATTTTGAATTGAATGTTTTTAAACCCGTAATGATCTTTAACTTTTTACACAGTGCAAGACTGATCGGCGATGGCTGTGTTTCTTTCAATGATAAATGTGCGATAGGCTTAGCACCGATCGAAGAGAATATTAAAAAACACGTAAACAATTCCTTGATGCTGGTAACCTCTCTCAACACAAAAATTGGTTATTATAAAGCTGCAGAAATTGCACAAAAAGCACACAAAGAAGGAACAACCTTAAAAGAGATGGCAGTAAAATTAGGCTACGTTACACCGGAAGAATTTGATGCATGGGTGATCCCTGCAGAAATGGTAGGTGATCTGAAATAATTTTTGTTACCAACATCATACGTAAGCTCAACATCGTTATGTCACTCACTTGTACGACATACCTTTGTTGAGCTTTTTTCATTATAAATTATATCAAAATACTTAAATCCATTAGTCAAACACTGTCGTCTGTAAAATTATTTTATACAGTTTCAGCTGAACATAAATCGCTATAAACTATGTACATTTGATTTTATCTTATCCATTATGAAAATAAAAAACGGGCTCTGTTTTCTTTTACTCATCAGCATGATTAGTTGTAAAAAGAATGCAAATATTTGTAATGCTATAGCTAATAGTAAACTAACAGCTACTACTTCTGTAACTATCGGAGATGATATACGCGTATCGGCCCCCAATCTAGGTCCTGACTTTATGTATACCTGGCATGGCCCCGCTGGTTTTAACAGCCCCAATCCTGCCGATTCTTTTTCATATTGCGCACCAAAAAATGAAGGCTGGTATTATTTACTGATCGTTTCACCTGATGGTAGTTGTCAAAAATACGATAGCATATATGTAACCGTAAATTTTCCACAAGGATCTCCCGCTTGCAGCATTACTGCAGATAACGTTATTTACAATAATAATCCAACTGATATTTTTCCATCAATTACAAGAGAAATTGATACTGATTTTTCAGAGCTTGCACTAACGGGGTCTACAAACGATGCTACAATAACTGTTTACTTTCATCCAAACTGGAGAACGATAGAACCCGAAGATGGCATTTACAACACGGTTCAGGAACCGTATGACCCGTTAGACCAAAATTATAATGAAGTTTCTATCGCTATCACAACCAATGGGTTTAACTGGGAAAACCAGGAAGGTCAAAAAGTATATATTAGCCATATCGGATCAAAGCTACAGGTGCAATTTTGCGATCTTACATTATTTGATGTTAACGGAAGTGGTATCACAACTACGGCATCAAGTAATTTAGTTGAACAGTAGTATTCAATGTAAATATTTAATGTTTCTTCCTTTTATACTTCAACTGCACTTCACCTACTCCGTCCTGAATAATACCTAACTGTTTTGCAGCAGCATAACTCAGGTCTATTATTCTACCTTTTGCATACGGACCGCGGTCGTTGATGCGTACTTTTACAGTCTTACCTGTTTTTACATTCTTTACTTCTACTTCGGTATTAAATGGTAAAGTTTTATGTGCGGCGGTATAGGCATTGGTATTAAAAGTTTCACCGTCGGCAGTTTTTCTGCCATCGTAACCATCACCCTTGCCATAAAAAGATGCTTTACCCGTTTCTGTTACATATTTTGAGCAGGAAGAAAATAGTACCAGACTTGCTACAATAATAAGAATGAAAGGCTTTGAAATAAACATACTGTTGAGTGTTAGGTATTGCAAAAATACATAAATTGATCAGCTTATTTAATTATGCGACAAACTCCGTAAATTTGAAATCATCCCAAATAAAACCATCATGTTAGCAGTAGGAACAAAAGCACCGGAATTTTCATTGGCATCCACACCGGATCAAAAAGTACAATTAAGCCAGCTAAAAGGTAAAAAAGTAATATTGGCTTTTTATCCGGCAGACTGGAGCCCGGTATGCAGCGACCAGATGGGTTTGTATAATGAAACATTGAAATTGTTTCATCAACACAATGCAGAGTTGATCGGCATTTCTGTTGACAGCAAATGGAGTCATTTTGCTTTTTGCCAGGATAGAAAATTCCATTTTCCTTTACTCGCAGATTTTGAACCAAAAGGTGCCGTAGCAAAATTATATGATGTGTACGATGCAACAGAAGGCGAATCGCAAAGAGCGCTATTTGTTATTGATGAAGAAGGAATTATCCGCTGGAATTATTTATCGCCAGTAGGCATGAATCCCGGCGCAGATGGAATATTAGACGCATTAGAATCAATGGATAAAAAATAAATCTATGTCTAAATTAAGGATCGCTGTAAACAGCAAAGACCATATACAAGGAAATGCCAATGCACCAATTGAATTATTGGAGTATGGCGATTACCAGTGCCCGCATTGTGGCCATGCATACCCTATCATAAAAAGCATTCAGAAAAAAATGGGCGCCAAATTAAAATTTGTTTTTAGAAATTTCCCATTGGCTGAGGTTCATCCTAACGCCGTAAATGCCGCCGTATCCAGCGAGGCGGCAGCCCTGCAAAATAAATTCTGGGAAATGCACGATCATTTATTTGAATACCAAAGCAGATTAGACGATGAGTCACTTGTAAAATATGCCGGCCAGTTAAAATTAAATGTTGAACAGTTTGAAACTGATTTTGAAAAACCCGAACTGATACAAAAAGTAGATGCAGATTTTGAAAGTGGTGTAAGAAGCGGCGTAAACGGCACGCCATCTTTTTTTATAAATGGCGAAAAATTTAATGATAGCTGGGAGGAAGAAACATTATTAAGCTATTTAGAAACATTAATAAAATAGCACTATTTTAACCTGTTCGATTCATCAACATCTTTGTTGGTATACTTTGAGTCTTTAATGCTGCCAAAAGAATATTTAACAGATACATACACTTCTCTTACTCCATAAAAAGTGCCGTTATAATTTACCCCGTTGGTCGTAAAACCCTCTTCATAATTATTTGAATTGAAAATATTGTTCACGCCTGCTGTGCAATTCAATTTTTTAAATAAAATTTTTGACAGCGCTGCATCAACAGAAAACAATCCATTATGCTGCATGGCGCCTTGCTGCTGTTTACTAAGCGCCCAGCCGGTAATAGAGAAAGTATATTTTTTAGGAAGATCGAACTGATTATACGATGATAAATAATAATAAGGTGCAGATCTGCTGGTAACAGCTTTTGGATCAGTAATATTATCCAGCTCCATGGTCGCAACATTATTAGAAGTGAAAAATTTATATTTAAACGGCAGTATTACATTTAAATAGGCTCCGTGGCCCGATCTGTAATTGATCTCTTCTCTCGTTAATAACATCTGTTGGGCATTATAGCTAAAGCTGGAATTAACGGGGCCTTCGTCTATATAATATCCAATCTTTACCGAGTAATCTTTATAAGAAAGATTGGCAAAAAAATTATCTTCCGTACTCGGTGCTATATTAACATTATTGGCCCATTCAAAAAAAGGATTAATATACGTTGATTGTTGCACAGCACTGGAATAATCAGGCCTGGTAATACTTTTTGAATAATTAAGCGTAAGCGTTTTGCTGCTGTCAATAGGAATATTGATCGTTATCCTTGGAAATAATTCTGCATCCGTCTTATTAATTAAAAGTACACTATCAACATAGCCGCTATGCACTTCTGTACTTTCTAATCTTAACCCTGCCGAATAGCTTATTTTTTTTATTTTACCTGATAGCTGGGTATAAGCGGCATAATTTTCTTCTGTATAAAGATAATTCCAATAAGTATTGCCTGGAGGAATGTATGCATCAACAATAAAAACAGACGTACTTTTTGCGGCTGAAATATTTACACCGGTTTCCCATTTAATTTTATTTTCAAATGTTTTATCAAAATCAATTCGCCCCGATACAACATCCACATGGCTTTTTTGATAGCGGTATTCTGTCAAAGAATCTGCCGTATTATTATAGTTATTAAAAATATTTGCGATCGATTTTTTATCAAAGCCCGAGTATTGCGCTCCAAAAAACAAACCGCCATTTATCTTTTTTAATCTTTTATTATAATTGATATTTGAATTGAAAAATACTTCGGGGTTTTGACGATCATTCGTAGTTACTATATTGCTTTCGATCCCATCCATTTTTGAATAGGAATTGGTAGTCAATATCCTCGATTCGTTCTGAGACCTCACATTTGCAGCCATCGAAAAATAATCATCTGTGTTGATCTGATAAAAAACACCCGCACCGGCTATGAATTGCGGCACTTTAGCAAAATAAAAAAGAGAATAATTTGATACTACTTCAGGACTATCAATTTTAAAATTATCAGCACTTGGATACCATTCTTTAGTTTGATTGTATTGAAAATTCCCTTGCAACTCCAATTTTTTCTTTTTATAGCTGACATTTATTCCTGCACGATTATTATAATATTTTCCATACGTAGCATTTTCTGACAGGTCTACTTTTGTACCTTCTTTCTTATTTATTTTCCGCGTAATTAAAATAACCACTCTTCCGTCTGCTTCATATTTCGCAGATGGATTATTAATGACCTCTATCGTTTTTATATCATCGACAGATAAAGAATTTACATCCTCAAGCGATGCTCTTTGATTGTCGATATATATCAACGCATTTCCTTTACCGATAATATTGACGGACTGTTTATCTGCACTAATTTGTACAGTAGGTAATTTCGAAAGCAGGTCTAACGGATTGGAAATAGCGGCAAACATTGAGTTGGCTACATTCATTCGAATATTACCGCCCTCATTGGTAAAGGCTTTTTTAGAATCAGTGACCATTATTTCCTGTAAAGATCTTACAGCTTGTTTTAAGGAGATAGCAATACTTTTATCACCGGTTAATGTAAGCGGTTGTAATTGTTCCTCAAAGCCCGTACAGGATATCTTTAAAACATAATCGCCACCTTTAACAGGATCAAATGAAAATTTACCATTGGATATAAGCGCATATTTAATTATTGATGAATCTTTGGTCGATAACAGAAAAATATCTCCGGCTGTAACCGCCTGTTTTGTAGCGTCTGTAACTTGTCCGGATAATATATAATCGGCTTGTCCATAACTCGGGTGGAAAAAGAATAGAGAGGATAAATAAATAATTAGGGTATACTTATTCAACTACAGTTTTTTAAGGTTAGGATAAAGTAATATAATAAATATTAACCAATATGTTAATTAATATAATAGAACACCCTTAGCCATTAACCTTTAACGTTAGTTTAAGAACAATCGAAGCTATTGGGGATTACCATTAGCATCTGCCATTGTTTCTTCTTCGTGGTAATGCCTGAAAAATTTTCTTTGGAAAATTAGGATCGTAATGACACCTATGGAAATAGAAGCGTCTGCCAAATTAAAGATCGGACGGAAAAATATAAAACTCTTATCGTCTCCTACGAATGGAACCCAATTAGGGAAAGACGCATTTTGGATAATAGGAAAATACAACATATCTACCACCTTACCGTGTAAAAAAGTAGCATATCCTCCTTCTTTTGGAAACAAAGTTGCTATATGAAATTGGGTGCTTTCATCAAAAATAAGCCCATAAAACATGCTATCAATTAAATTACCAAATGCGCCGGCAAAAATAAGTGAGGCGCAAATAATGAATCCAGGATGATCTTTCTTTTCAACGATACTTCGTAAATACCAAACACCAAATCCAACCGCGACTAACCTAAATAATGTCAATATTATTTTGCCAAAATCACCACCAAATTTCCAGCCATATGCCATGCCTTCATTTTCTATAAAATAAAGCTGGGACCATTGCCCTAATACATAATTATAATCACCTACACGATAATGTAATTTGATATAAAATTTTAATGCCTGGTCGGCAAGCACAACTAAAATGATAATGAGTGCAACGGTTCTTCCTTTCATAAGTCGCTAAGGTAATAAGTTTTATTAATTGTTTTTTGATATTTTGTTCTTAAGATTTTATCCTGTTATTCTTCAAAATAAACACGTTTTACTCGCTGGGAAATACCTGTTATGATCTCATACGCAATGGTCTGCGACCATTTGGCCAGGTCACTCACCGGCAGGTACTCTCCGAATACGATCACTTCATCACCTTCCTGCACCTCAACGCCTGTTATATCCAACATCGTCATATCCATACATACATTGCCTATTATCGGCACAAGCTTCCCGTTGATATACATTTTACCAACACCATTGCTTAATATCCTTGGATATCCATCCGCATAACCGATGCGCACGGTAGCGATCACAGAATCTTTTACAGCAATGCCTTTACGGCTATACCCAACACTCTCGCCTGCTTTTACTTTTTTAATTTGTGAGATAGTGGTCTTTAAAGTAGTAACATTTTTTAATTGTTGTTGCAGAATAGCATCAACACCATATAAACCAATGCCCAACCGCACCATATCTAACTGAAGATCTTTATGCCGATGAATAGCAGAGGTATTGGCCATATGTTGCAAAAATGGATAGGTAATAGCTGATTGCAGCAAAGCCGCTGCTTTTTTAAATTCACTCGCCTGGTATCTTGTAAACTCATCATGCTCCGGCGAATCACTTGCTGCCAGGTGCGTAAATACTGATTGGATTTTGAAAATAGAATTGCCTTGTAATTGATCGCAAAGCTTTTTAATATCCGCAGCTTCAAAACCTAACCTATGCATTCCCGTATCTAACTTAATATGTACCGGGAAATTATTGATACCTGATTGATGTAAATATTTCTGAAACCCATCCAAAATATTAAACGAATACAATTCGGGTTCAAGATTATGCTGCACTAATATATCAAACGTGGTTTCTTCTGCATTCATTACCATGATCGGCAATGTGATACCTGCTTTGCGCAACTCAACTCCTTCATCTGCATAAGCAACGGCTAAATAATCTACTTTATGAAATTGTAATAAATTCGCAATTTCAAAACTTCCGCTGCCATAACTAAACGCTTTTACCATCGCCATTAGCTTAACGCCTGGATTTAATTGTTGCTGGTATAATTTGAGGTTATGCATTACCGCATTCAAATTAATTTCCAATACTGTTTGATGAACCTGTTGTTCTAACAAATGGCCTATCTGCTCAAACTCAAATATTCTGGCTCCTTTTAATAAGATCGTTTCATTAATAAAATGAAGTGAATAAAATTGTTCCTTAAACGCAACTGTTGATGGAAAGAAAGTTACCTGTTTGATATTCTTAAATGCGGCGCTATGTTTAGATATCTCCGGACCAATCCCTATTAACTGATCGATATTTTTTTGTTCTAATATATGGGCGATATCTGCATACAGTTCATTATTGCTTTTTCCTGATTGCAGGATATCGCTTAGTATCAGTGTACGTTTGGCATGCTGTTGTTGCTGTTGCAGAAAATTCAATGCAATAACTAATGAATTGATGTCTGCACTATAACTATCATTAATGATCGAGCAATTATTATTCCCTTGCTTTAATTCCAACCGCATTTCAACCGGGCGCAAGCGCAGCATTCTTTCTGCAATAACATTTGGCGGCGTTTGCAGCTGTACCAAAACACAGATACAAGTGATCGCATTTTCAATAGAGGCATCATCTGTAAAGGGAATAATACATTTTATGATCTGCTCTTGCCCGTCATCTTCTTTAATGGACGCAATGATGATCGCCTGCGTTGCGATCTTCTCTATAGAAGAAATATGCAATGTTGCTTCTGTATTTTTCCCCCAGGAAAAAAGCTGAAAACTATCAGGTCGCACATTATTCGCAAACATAGGCACCGCAACATTTATGTCAGGATCATCCGAACCGTAGATAAGCAGATCACTATGTATAAATAATTTTAGTTTTTCGTTTATCTTTTGGCGGATATTTAAAAAGCCTTCCGCATGCGCTTCTCCGATATTTGTAAATACACCGATCGTTGGTTCGATGATCTTTTGTAGCTGTTGCATTTCATCGGGCTGAGAAATACCTGCTTCAAAAATAGCCAACGTATGTTGATCATTCATCTGCCAAACACTTAATGGCACACCTATTTGAGAGTTGTAACTTTTAGGGCTGCGGACTATATTATAATCTTCTTGTAATAACTGATACAGCCATTCCTTTACGATCGTTTTACCATTACTACCGGTAATACCAATAACAGGGATCGAAAATTGTTTACGATGAAAAGCTGTTAACGCATGCAATGCTACTAAAGTATCTTTTACTTGTAAAAAAGTAGCGCCTGGATATTTATTGATATCATCTTCTGCAAAACTTTCATCAACTACAAAATTTCTAACGCCTTTATCATATAACTCCTGTATAAATGACACACCGTTTCTTCTCGGTCCGCCTAACGCAAAAAATAAAGAGGTGGCAGGAAATAATAGTTTACGGCTATCCAATAACAAATGCTCAATAGTAGCATCATCTGCCTGCTGCAAGGTTTTTGCTTTTAAAACATCCGTTATGGTAGAGATCGTATACAATAGTTAATAGCTAGGCTACAGTTTTTTGCTGTTCATAGAGTGAATAAAATATAGATCCGCTGATACATACTACGATCATCACAAGTGAGACCCAAACAGGTACATGTACCCATTTATCTATCAGCATTTTTGCACCAATGAATAATAATACAATAGCGATACCTTGTTGCAGGTAAGGAAATTTATTGGCAGCTCCGTTTAATAAGAAGAACAAGCTGCGTAATCCTAATACCGCAAATATGTTAGAAGAATAAATTAATAATTTTTTCTCCGGATCAGGAATGATAGAAAAAACTGCAGGAATAGAATCCAAGGCAAAAACAATATCAATCAAGCCCAACATCACAACTACCATTGACAAAGAAGTGAAAAGCATTTTTTTATCCTTAAAAATAATAAACCTGCCATTAGGTTCTTCATCCGTTGTAGGTAGCATTTTTTTAACGAATTTGTATGCCCAGTTAGATTCAGGGTCAAACTCATCTTCTTCTTTACTGCTGAACATTTTAATTCCCGTATAGATAAGAAATACGCCAAAAATATACATGATCCATTCAAACCTTGCCACAAGCTCACTTCCTAAGGCAATAAAGATGATGCGGAATATGATCGCCATTAATATCCCTAATAATAATATCCTCGCATAATTAGTTGCATGAACCTTGAAGAAAGAAAAGATAATAATGAATACGAATATATTGTCAATAGAAAGCGACCATTCCAATAAATAAGCTGAAACATATTGAGTAGCATCCTGCTTACCTTGTTCAAACCAAATGAATGCGCAGAAAGCAAATGACAGCGATACCCAAAAAACGGTTTGTATCAATGCCGTTTTTAAACTAACGACCGTATTTTTTTTACTCAGTAAACCAAGGTCGAATACCAATGCTATTACTAGTACGGCACCAAAAACAAAGTATATTAGTTCAGTTCTTGACATAATTTATTGAATGGTTAATTGGTAATGGTAAATGATAAATGAAAACAGAATAAATGATTACTACGCTTCATGTTAACCATTAACAATTTATCATTAACCATTAGTAGTGTATTTTCTTTTTCTCCACCATTGATAGATCGATCCAAATAAAAGGACCAGTAATATAGGGGCAAGAATATTTCCTATCTGCCATTCCAGTTTTTCATCTTCAATTTTTTTAGGATCTAATAAAAGCAGGGTATAATCTTTAGCTTTCGCCTCTGACAATCCTGATTCGTTGATCAAATAATCCATACAGTTTTGCAGAAAATCTTTATTGGCAAACGGAAACTCTTTCTGCGTACCATAAGCAAATTGGTTCATTCCCATTGGTATTGGTTTATTATCCTTGATACCATTTAATACAATATCACCATCAGATACAATGATGATCTTATTATCGTTAACGCACTGCGGAATAAACGTTGCATTGTATGCAGACAATGAATCACGCATTGCTTGTGATAAATGATTGTTGTATACCGATTCGAATTTGCCTTCTAACAAAACTGCCACAGGAATATTGGCTCTTTTGAATTTATCATCTTCCGGCGCATTCACATTTTCTTTGCCGCTGATCAATGCCGGGGTAGCAATTGTTCTCGAATTCGCAGATGAACTTAGTAAAACCGTTTTCGTTATGCCATCTGCTTCAACCGTATCTATAGAATTTACAAACCGCCCGGCAACAAAACCAAGGTTTTTATTGATGGGGTGATTGTTCTTCGTTTGAAACAACGGGAAATAATTCCATGGCAGCCATTCAAACTGTCCGTTACCATTTACATCAAAAGGCAACAGATCGCACTGAAGATCCATCACAAGATCGCTATTGATACGAACCCCATACTTAAATAATATATCATCCAAATTCAATCCTCTATCGTAAGCAATAACTTCATTTTTTATTTGCAGGCTATCCATCTCAGCTTCCAGCTTATCTATAAACATGATCACTTTGCCACCTCTCATTACAAACTGGTCTATCTTTAATTTTTCTTGCGGACTGAAAGCTTGTTTAGGTTTTACAACGATCAATAATTTAAAAGTATCAGGTATCGCAGGTTGTGTATTTAAATTTAAAGTAAAGAGGTTGTAATCTTTACGTAAAGTATTTTCAAGATCGTAGGTAGTAATATCTGTTGGTTCACCATTGCCCGCAGAGTAAGCGATCATTGGTTTTTCTGTGCGCGATAATTTATCAATGGCATTCGCAAATCCGTATTCCATCATCGCTTCGGCACTATTCAATTCTTCCGGTGTAATAAATATTTTATCGCCGGCATATAAATTCACGGGCATTACATTGCCTTTGTAATGAACTAATGCTGTTGGATAAACAAATTGTTGTTGTTCGCCGGATTTTAATTGTACTTTAAGATTGATCGGATCAACACCCAATGCAGCTAATGTATCAGCATAAGTTTCTGACGTGCCTTCTATTTGTTCGTCTGGAGATACAAAATTAAAGGTCAGTTTATTATTGCCTGCTACTTCTTTAAATTCCTGCAAGATCTCATCTGTTGAATTAGCCAGTTTTTTAAACCCGCTTGGAAATTCTCCTTTCAAACAAACATCTATCTGTACTTCATCATCTAAACTTTTTAATAATTTTTTTGTTGGCTTAGATAAAGTAAATCTTTTCTCATTCGTAAAATCTATCCTTGTATGCCACTCTGATGCCAACCAGTTCAATAGAACCAATAGCACAATAATGATCGGCAACCAGAATTTTGTTTTCGATATCTTCTTAATAAAACTCATTTATTTCTTATGCAGATTTTTTACTGTAATTAACAGGAAGAGGTAAATGATACTTCCGAAGTAAACAATATCGCGTGTGTCTAACACACCACGACTAATACTGCGGTAATGAAAATCAATGCCCAGCATTTCAATATAATAATCAGCACTTCCCTGAAATACCGGCAGCTTGCTTACTGCGTTAAAACCAAAGTATAATATCAGGCAGGCAAACACGCTTAATAAAAAGGCGACAACTGCATTATTTGTAAAACTACTGCAGCATAAACCGATGGCAGAAAATACGGTTGCTAATAAAAACAAACCAATATAAGATCCTGTAATGCCACCGCTATCAATATCGCCGTTAGCACTCAGAGATTTTATTGTAAAGATGTATAAGAAAGTAGGAACGATCACCAGCAGCAATACAAACAAAATAGAAAAATATTTACCAAAAACAATCTCCCATTTGGTTAATGGTTTTGTCTGTAAAATTTCGAATGTGCCGGTTTTAAATTCATCAGATAAGGTACGCATCGTAATGGCCGGAATTAAAAATAGTAATATCCAGGGAGCGAGTTCGAAAAATTTATCCAAAGAGGCATAGCCAAAATCAAAGATGTTGCTATCCTTCAATACAAATAAGAACAGGCCGTTCACCAGCAAGAATAAAGTGATAGCAATATAGCCCGTCAAACTGCTAAAAAATTGGTGTAACTCTTTTTTACAAATACTCCACATGCGTTATAAAAATTGATGCAATTTAAGGGTTAGACAGCTATGAAACTAAAAGTCCGCCTCATTGTTGAAGCGGACTTTCTATATTTAATTTTATTTTAGCTTTTATACGGCAAAACTTTCGCCACAACCACAGCTCCTGCTGGCATTGGGGTTATTAAAATAGAATCCTTTACCGTTCAATCCATCGCTGAATTCAAGCTCTGTATTGACAAGGTATAAGAAACTTTTAAGGTCAGTAACGATCTTGATCCCTTTATCTTCAAAAGCCTGGTCCATTGGTTTTTGCTCGTTGTCAAAATCCATTTTGTAGCTTAAACCACTGCAACCTCCGCCAACAACCCCAACCCTTAAAAAATAAGATGGGTCGTCGCCTAAGCCAGCATCTTTCATCAAATTGATGACCTTAGCTTTTGCCTTATCGCTTATATATATTGCGTTATCTGTTGCTACCATAAATAATAATTTAGCAATAAAACAATTTAACAATCAAATTGCTGAATTGATAAACTGTTGAATTGTTATTAATGAACTACACTTTCATCAAACTTAATTGCTTCCAAACCGTTCTTAACGCGGTAATCGTTGATGGCTGCTTTAATAGCATCTTCTGCTAAAACCGAACAGTGAATTTTTACCGGAGGAAGATTTAATTCTTCCACAAAATCCATATTATCTACTGCCAATGCATCTGTAATACTTTTGCCTTTCAACCATTCTGTAGCCAGTGATGAAGAAGCAATTGCTGAACCACAACCAAATGTTTTGAATTTTGCATCAGTGATCATGCCTGTTGCATCATCTACTTCAATTTGCAAACGCATAACGTCGCCACATTCAGGAGCGCCTACTAAGCCAGTTCCTACATTCTTTTTACTTTTATCCAAAGTCCCAACGTTCTTAGGGTTTTGGTAGTGATCGATCACTTTTTCTGAGTATGCCATGGTTTTTAATTTAATGCTGTTATGAAAATTAGCTAATTAGCTAATATGCTAATTTCTTAAAATTGTTAGTTTATTATTTTTATTAAAAGAACTATTAAAATTGAATTCGTTTTAATTAGCAATATTAGCTAATTAGCACATCACCAAATCGATTAATGGTGCGCCCATTCAATTGAATTCAAATCAATTCCTTCTTTATACATTTCCCAAAGCGGGCTCATTTCTCTTAACTTAAGAACCGTTTCGCTGATCGCTTTTATTGTATAATCAATTTGCTCTTCTGTTGTAAATCTTCCTAATCCAAAACGCAAGGAAGAGTGAGCAAGGTCATCGCCTAAACCCAAAGCCTTCAATACATAACTTGGTTCAAGCGAAGCTGAAGTACAAGCTGATCCTGAGCTTAACGCGATATTTTTATTAAAGCCCATCAATAAACCTTCGCCTTCAACATGTTTAAAAGAGATATTAGCAACATGTGGTAAACGATGTTCTGTGCTACCGTTGATGTATGCTTCTTCCAATTTCATTAATTCAGTTTCCAATTTATCTCTTAAGATGCTGATACGTTTTGTATCGGCTTCCATATCCAACCTGCACAATTCACATGCAGCACCAAAGCCTACGATACCCGGCACATTTAATGTTCCGCTACGCATGCCTCTTTCGTGGCCACCGCCATCCATCTGTGCTGTTACTTTTACTCTTGGATTTTTACGGCGAACATATAATGCGCCAACTCCTTTCGGACCGTACATTTTATGTGCAGAAAAAGCCATGATATCAATACCATCTTTATTTACATCAACCGGTATTTTACCCACAGCCTGCGTTGCATCTGTAAATAAAAGAATACCGTGTTTACGAGCGATAGCGCTAATTTCTTTGATCGGCATAATTGTACCGATCTCGTTATTGGCATACATGATCGCAATTAATATAGTTGTTGGTTTGATAGCAGCTTCCAAAGCTTTAAGGTCTATCAATCCATCTGGTTGTACTTGTAAATAAGTTACTTCGCCACCACTTTTTTCAATGTGCTTGCAAGTATCCAGAACAGCTTTATGTTCTGTTGTTGCTGTGATGATATGATTGCCTTTGCTTGCATACATTTCATACACGCCTTTGATACCTAAATTATCACCTTCGGTTGCACCTGAAGTAAATATAATTTCTTTAGGATCTGCGCCTATTAATTTCGCAACTTGTTCACGTGCGTAATCAACTGCTTCTTCTGCTTCCCAACCAAATGAGTGGTTACGACTTGCTGCATTACCAAAGTGCTCCAAAAAGTATGGTTTCATCGCTTCAAAAACCCTAGGGTCCATTGGCGTTGTGGCGTTGTTATCTAAATAAATCGGGAACTTCAACATAATCTCTTATAATTTTTTCAGTCTGTGTCTAATAATACAAATTTACTACAAAAGGTTCTTATTTTAGCTATCTATAATGTAGGTTTATGGTCATTTTACGTATTTCGTAACCTAAAACCGGGCTAATTCAACCAATCATGCTAAAAACAGACCATATCGGTATCGCTGTTAAGAAACTTGCAATATCTATTCCGTTGTTTGAAAAGCTGCTAAATAGTCAGTGTTACAAGACCGAATCGGTAGATCCTGAACAAGTTAATACCGCTTTTTTTAAAACGGGCGATACCAAAATAGAGTTGCTTGAGAGCGTTACTGATGATGGAATTATTGCCCAATTCATCGAAAAAAAAGGCGAAGGTATTCACCATATAGCTTTTGAAGTACCCGATATTATAGCCGAAATGGAGCGCTTAAAAAACGAAGGTTTCGTCTTGTTAAATGATACGCCAAAAAAGGGTGCAGACAATAAACTCGTTTGTTTTTTACATCCAAAAAGCACCAATGGAACTTTGATAGAATTGTGCCAAAGCATTGTCTGAACCATTGATTTAAGTTGATTATTTTGATTTAGCTGATTTCAATCATACAAATCATTTCAATCTGGTGAATCAACGGTTCAGACAAAAATTACAGCTCATTAATAACATCTGTTACTTTGAACTGGCTCATATCAAAATATTTTTCATCTGCCGTTTTATCAAATTCTGTGAGATCCCTTTGTAGAACAGGCCTGTTTTTCTTATCATAAAAAACAGCACGCACCATAAACCCATCTATCAAAGCTTTGTTTTTTGTATCAGCAGGAAGTTTGTATTGATTTAATCTTGCACCAAACATATAATCATCACCAAGACTTAATTTAACTTCCGAAGAGATCCATGCATCCATTGTAGAATAATGTGAATCCGAGTTATATGTATAGGTGAATTTTTCGCAGTCATGGCCATTTATATTTTGTTTAATGCCAGTATCCACCCAGCTCTTAGTAAAACTGGTACCACTGCCGTCATCTCCGCCGCCTAACATTTTTTGCATATTAATTAGCGGCATTTTCATCGCAGTCCTATCTTTTATATTCACCACATAATTTGCTTTATCAGCATAATTATAGATCATCCATGTTTCACTTTTTTTATCGCCTTCGTTCACTACCATACATTCCCCATTCTTACCAAAGACCATTTTCTCTACCGTTGTTTTTTTAACGTCGCCATTTTTTTTCAGCTCTTTATCTTCATACACAATTGTGGCCTGTATCTTATTCGTTGGATCTTTATAACGTTTGTCGTTTTCGTATGTTTGTTTATGAATAGCATCCCTACCCTTTTGGCGCTGAGGATCGCCTACACTTTTTTCTACCTGTGCCTGCGGATCATAATATTGGGCCATGCTAAAAAGCGGATGTAAACACATGGCTACTAACAATAAAATAAAATAGTATTGATTTTTAAAAGTCTTCATAAAAAATGATTTTGGAATTTTTTAAAGATAAAAGATTTACCTCAATTATTGCACACCGATCAGATCAAAAAAGGGTTATATTTTTTTTCTTCGCCGATCGTAGTAACGGCACCGTGCCCACTATAGACCTTTGTTTCATCCGGCAATACCAATAATTTTTTGTTGATGCTATTTAACAATGTTTGATGGTTTCCACCTGGCAGATCTGTTCTGCCCACACTTCTTTGAAATAATACATCGCCACTGATGACGAAATTTTGTTTGCGGCAATAAAAAATAATATGCCCTGGTGAATGTCCGGGCGTTTCAAAGATCTCCAATTCATCCGTTCCTAGAATAATTTTATCTCCTTCTTTTAAGAAGATCAATTCGCCGGTATAATTATCAAAAGGCATATTATATTTCAATCCTGATACAGGTGCAAATTCCAATACCGCTTTTTCTTTTTCATGCAGTTGCAATTTCAGGCCGTAGGTCTCTGCAATGAATTTATTGCCGAATACATGATCCAAATGACTATGTGTATTTAATAACATTTTAGGAACCAACTGCTTTTGCTCGATGAATGTTTTCATCGCATCTTTTTCTTCATCAAAATAGCTGCCCGGGTCTATTATGATACATTCCTTTAATTCATTGTAAAGAATATATGTATTTTCTTGTATGGGACTGAAAATAAACGACTGAATCTGTAACATTTATAAAATATTTAAGCCTTTAAGTGATATTTTTAAGATTGGACCGAATAAAGTAATTTTAGAACTAAATAGTTAAACCTCGAATGGTAAAGTTCCGCAGAATATTTTTTATTGCATCATATATTTTATTGACCTTCTCAGTTACCGTTACTTACGCGCAGGTAGTTAATACAGTTCAGTTTGGAAGAAACAGGGTGCAATACAAACAATTCAAATGGAAATATTACGAAACAAAAAATTTCGATACCTATTTCAATCAAAGCGGACAAGAGCTTGCAAAGTTTGTTGCACAGGTTGCTGAAGAAGAATTACCCGAAATAGAAACTTTTATCGAATACAATTTACAACGAAAAGTAAATATTGTTGTCTATAATAAATTTTCAGATCTGCAACAATCAAATATCGGCATCGGACAAGATTGGCAAACAACCGGCGGATTAACCAAATTAGTAAACAATAAAATGGTTGTTTATTTTAATGGTGATCACCAGGATCTACGCAGACAGATCAGACAGGGTATCGCCGGCATACTTACACAGAATATTTTATTTGGTGATAATATTGGTCAGTTTGCGGGCAACCAGGCTTTGCTTGATCTGCCGCAATGGATGACTGATGGCTACGTTGCCTTCGCTGCTGAAAACTGGAGCACAACTTTAGACGATCAGTTAAAAGGACAAATATTAGATGGCGGCTATACGAGGTTCAATACGTTTGCCAATGAAAAACCATTATTAGCCGGACATGCATTTTGGTATTATATCCAGGAGAAATACAAAAAAGAAAATGTTACTTACCTGTTTTATTTAGCAAGGATATATAAGAACATGAATAAAGCCTGTAAGCAGGTATGTAAAGAAAAGTTTCAACAGGTGCTGGCAGATTTTATGGTGTATGAAAATGATAAGTATGAAAATGATAACAACAAAAGAAAACCTATCCCCAAAGGAAATAATGTAGCCACGTTTGATATTAAGAAAAGAAGAGACTACTACCGCATCAATGTAAATCCGAACAAAAAAGATAATTCATACGCATACATAGAATACAACAAAGGAATAGTTAAATTAAAATTGAACCAGGATGATGGAGACAATATCACTACTTTATTAAAGTACGGTATCCGCAGTTATGAAAATGAAACGGACCCAACCTATCCTTTGATGGCATGGGATCCAAAAGGCACAAGGCTTTCTGTTATTTACACTGAAGAAGGCAGGGTGAAATTATTTGTGTACGATATCATTACCAGGATCAAGCCCATACAGCTGGATCTTACCAAAGATTTTGACCAGGTACAGGATGTAAAATATATGCTTGATAGCAAAACACTTTTATTAAGTGCTGTAAAAAATGGCCATACCGATATTTTTACGATCGATCTTACAACAGAGAAAATAACACAAGTAACAAATGATGTGTACGATGACCTTGATGCAACATTTGTTTCTTTCCCCAATAAAACCGGTATCATTTTTTCGAGCAACAGGCCCAACGCCAATGCAACAAGTGCCGATACAGTTTTACCAAGCCATAATCGTTACAATGTTTTTTTAGTAACCAATTTTGGTGGCAAGCCAGAATTAAATCAGATCACACAATTATCTGATCTAAAATATGGCAACGCAAGATATCCGACACCGTATAATTCTAACCACTTCACGTTTATAAGTGATGAAAATGGTATTGGCAACCGCTATGCCGGCTTCTTTACAACTAAAGGTGAAGGGCTTGATACAATGGTATTGATAGGCGATAGTATTTTGCGCAATCCCGATTCACTTAAAATTGACAGTGTACTAAAACTATATAAGAAAGATAAAGTTGACTCTGTTGCGGTAGAAGCTGTTACGAGTGATTCTGCCTTTACGTTTCCTATTTCAAATTATGAGAATAGTGTTTTGGAAACAAGATCTTCCGGCGATAATAAACAGGTAAGTGAGCTAACGCGCGATGGCGATGAAAAAGAATTATACAAATTAAAAATAGATGAACATGCTTTACACGATCGCAATATAAAAGCACCGCCAACACAGTACATGAAAACAATAGTGATGCCGGATAATATTGCGCCAAGCACTATCGCTAATCCGGATGCGGCCATTGATACATCCGGCTTGTCAAGCGTGTACAATATTCCTGTAACGCCGCCAATCAAAGACACGACAAAAAAACAAGAAGATATTTTTCAAAATGAATTCGCAAATGAAAAACCTGATAGCAATATTAATGTAACAACCACTACTAATATAGATTCGCTCAAAGGAACAACTACGGAATCTCCTGCCACTAAAACAGGTACTTTAGCAAAGGCCAAGCTCTTTATTTACAGGCCTGCAAAGTTTGCCGTTGATTACGGTTCTGCCGGTCTTAGTAATGCGCCGTTATTTGTTATCCCTCAAATTTATCAAGGCGGACAAGGGCCGATACAACTTGCGCCAACATTAAGTGCATTGCTTAGTTTGGGTACGATAGAATTAATGGAAGACCAAACCATATCTGGTACGATCTCTCCCGGCATCGATGGCGGAGGTAGCCAGGAATTAGTTAGTTACCAAAATGTAAAAAGACGTGTTGACTGGGGACTTACTTATTACAGGGATGTTGTACCAAGTACCAACACTGTTGAATTTGATAGCGCTGATATTTTCCCGTTGAATTTAAAAACCATTACAAATTATGTACAGGTCAATATTGCTTATCCGTTTGACAATGCAAGAAGGATCGGATTAAATTTTGGGATAAGAAATGATAGAAGTACTTATCTAACAGATGCAAATTATTTCCTTCTTCCACTGGATGTGCCGGATGTAAATCAATCCTTTGAAATGACGCACCTGGAATATGTTTATGACAACACTTTAAATCCTGCACAAAATATTTTTGAAGGCCTGCGGTATAAGCTCTTCATAGATGCTAATAAAGATATTACGAAAGGAAGAAATTCTACCGGTAGTTTTGATTTTGCCTGGGGCTTTGATCTAAGGTATTACTACCCTATCTATCGTAACTTTATTTGGGCAGCAAGAGCTGCGGGTAATTTTAGCTGGGGTGATCAAAAAACGGTGTACTATTTAGGTGGCGAAGATGGAGAGTTGATGTTAGGTAGCAGCACTAAAAGCGATGGATCTCCGCGTTACTTTAATTCTTACAATCAACCAGCTCCTGATCAATCGTATGCTTTTCAGAGTTTGGCCGAAAACCTTCGTGGCTATATACAAAATGTGGCCAATGGTAATAATTCGCTTGTGCTTAACAGTGAGTTCAGACTTCCTGTTTTTACAACTTTTTTTAACAGGCCGATCAATAATTCTTTTCTGCGCAACTTCCAGGTAATACAATTTATTGATCTGGGTAACGCGTGGAACGGATCTTATGGTGGCTTATCAAGACCTATAAGTAACTATGGCCAGGTTCCTGTACAGGTGACAATTAAAACCGGTGGTATAGGACCTTTTGCAGGTGGTTATGGCTTTGGTGCAAGAAGTAATATCCTTGGTTACTTTTTAAAATTTGATATCGGATGGCCGATGGGCACTTTTTTTGGAAGTCCGCCGGTAACTTATTTTAGTTTAGGATTGGATTTCTAATACTAGTTACAGCGTGCTCAATATCTGTATCAGTTTATTGCAGGCTATTTTTATTTCTTCTTCCGTAATAATTAATGGTGGTACTATTCTTAAACAGTTGGCCGCGAATAAGAACCAATCAGTAAATACACCTGCTTCAATTAATGCATCAATTATTTTTTTGTTGAGATCGAAGTTGTCAAATTCCACAGCGATCATTAAGCCTCGGCTACGTACTGCTTTTATTTTTGCATGATGCAATAAAGACAAGAATAGTTTCTCTTTTGTAGCAATAGTATCTATTAATTTTTCTTCCAATAAAACATCAAATGCTGCAAGGCCCGCTGCGCAACAAACGGGGTGGCCGCCAAAAGTGTTGATATGCCCTAATACCGGATCATGCGTAAGCGTATCCATTATTTTTTTATCGGCAACAAAAGCACCTAATGGCATTCCACCACCCAATGCTTTGCCTAATAATAAAATATCCGGCACTACATTAAATTGTTCGAATGCAAATAAAGTTCCGTTCCGGCCAAAGGCACATTGTATCTCATCCAATACCAGTAATGTTCCTGTTTGGTTGCATCGTTTACGCAATGCTGTGAGCCAATCTTTCTTTGGTGTTATTACGCCTGCTTCTGCCTGCACGGTTTCGGCCACCACACAGGCTGTGCGTTCTGTTATTAATTCAAGGTCTTCAAAAGAATTATAATTAAGTTGTAATGTATCCGGTAACAACGGACGAAAAGCATTGCGCCAATATTCGTCCCCCATTATACTTAGCGCACCTTGTGTACTGCCGTGGTAACTATTTTTAAATGAAACGATCTGCGTTCTGTTGGTGTACCGCTTAGATAATTTCATGGCCCCTTCTGTTGCTTCGCTTCCGGAAGCTGTATAGAAAACCGAATTTAAAGATGCTGGTAAATGATCGGTTAGCTTTTTTGCGTAGGCTACTTGCGGACTTTCAACCAACTCTCCATACACCATAATGTGCATATAACTATCGAGCTGGTCTTTTATCGCTTGTATCACTTTCGGATGGCGGTGCCCGATATTACAAACACTAATGCCTGCGATCAGGTCGATATATTCTTTACCATTTATATCCCACATTTTACTGCCTTCGGCCTTTATTATTTCTAATGACAATGGCGCTTCGGATGTTTGTCCGACGTGTTGCAGAAATAATTGGCGATTGGTTGTCATGCCGCAAATGTCGGAAGAAAATTTGACCTTTGATTTATGGGATTAAATTGATTACTTTACTTGTTCCAAATAGGTATGGCGCTGAAGTGAGTGACACAACGATGCTGCCATGAAAAACAACTGCTGATAAAAAAATAAAAAATATGTCTTTCATTTTACCGGTTAAAGGAGTGTTGCCAACGATGGGCAATAATTGTTTTGTGGCACCGAATGCTACGATCGTTGGTGATGTAGTAATGGGCGATGATTGCAGTGTATGGTTCAACGCGGTGATCCGTGGTGATGTTAACAGCATTCGTATGGGCAATAAAGTAAATGTGCAAGATGGCGCGGTGATACATTGCACGTATCAAAAAACAAAAACTGTTGTTGGTAATAATGTGAGCATTGGCCATAACGCTATTGTGCACGGCTGTACGATTGATGACAATGTTTTGGTGGGCATGGGCGCTATTGTGATGGATAATGTAAAAATTGGCAGCAATGTTATTATTGCCGCAGGCGCTGTAGTGTTAGAAGGAACTATTATTGAGCCAGGATGTATTTTTGGAGGCATCCCTGCCAAAAAAATAAAAGATATTTCGCAGGAACTGATCAGTGGCGAGATCAATAGAATTGCTGATAACTACCTGATGTACAGCAGTTGGTTCAAATAGTACTCAAATAACCGAAAATGAGGGTTATTTAAAAAATTATTATCTTTAGGAAATGAAAAAGCTAACGATTGCTATCATTGTACTTTCTTCTTTCAGCGCATGCTCTATTTTTCATCATGATGAATATGGCTGTCCGAAAAGCAGCGCCGCTATTGGTGCAGAAAAATTAGTTTCCGGAGATCAGAAAGCGGAAAAAGAAGCGGGGAGACATAAATTCTACGTTCAAACAGGTGTGATCTATAAATAACTGTTAGTAGTTTTTAGCATCTTCCATTGTATCTAAAATAGTGCGGTAGCTTATATATCTATCGGGATCTACTTTTCCATTTTCTACCGCATCTCTTACTGCACATCCCGGTTCATTTATATGCATACAATTATTGAACTGACAATCATTCAACAATACGCGCATTTCAGGAAAGTAGTGAGATAGTTCTTGTTTTTTAATATCTACCAATCCTAATTCTCTTATTCCTGGCGTATCAATAATTCTTCCGCCGAAAGAGAGATTGAACATTTCTGCAAAAGTTGTTGTGTGTAAACCTTTACCACTCCAGTCGCTTACATCCTGTGTTCTTAATGCTAATTCAGGAAAAACAATATTGATAAAAGATGATTTGCCAACGCCTGAATGTCCGCTCAACAAAGTAGTTTTATCTTTTAATAAAAGCTTCACTTCTTCCACGCCTTCATTTTTTTCGATGCTCATTGCCTGCACTTTGTAACCGATGGTTTCGTACATATCTTTTAACTCCGCGAATTTTTCCAATTCCTTGTCTCCGTACAGATCGTATTTATTAAAAACGATGATCGATGGAACGTAATAAGCTTCTGATGTAATTAAGAAACGATCAATAAAACCCTGCGATGTTTTGGGATCTTTTAATGTGGCAAATAAAAGTGACTGATCTAAATTAGAAGCAATGATATGCTGCTTGTGCCTGTTATGAGGAGAACTCCTGGTGATATAATTTTTTCGCTGGTCTATTTCTGTTATAGTAACCGTACTTTCCAACTCATTTTCCATTTCCACTTTAACCACATCGCCTACAGCAATAGGGTTGGTAGAAGTGATATTATCAATTTTAAATTTACCTTTTATACGTGCATTGAATAGCTTGCCTTCCTCATTCTGAACAACATACCAACTGCCTGTACTTTTATAAACGGTTACTTTCATTAACACGAATTTCATTAATTAAAATGAATTATAATAATTAAGTATTTTTTAAAGGCTTTAATTTTTGATACCATTGAATTGCCGTTAACTTTAGTAAAATTTATACCATGACAGATCATCAATTAATTACCACATCCAACACATTGGAAGGTTATAAAATAACGAAACAGTTAGGTGTAGTACGCGGTATTACCGTACGCAGCAGAAGTATTTTAGGAAATATTGGCGGCGGCCTTCAATCTCTGTTCGGTGGCAAGCTTTCTATTTATGTAGAACTATGCGAAAAAGCCCGGGAAGAAGCTTTTGAATTAATGGTACAACATGCGAATGAACATGGTGCCAATGCCGTGATCAATATGCGCTATGACGCGAATGAAGTAATGGATGGTATTACCGAAGTATTGGCGTATGGAACTGCCGTTGTTGTAGAAAAGATCTAACTCAAATATTTACCAACGATCGGTACTCTTCTGCCAACACCAAATGCTTTTGGCGAAATGCGGATGATAGGACAGAACTGGTTCCGCTTGTATTCGTTTAGGTTTACCATTTTCAACACTCTGTCAACCAATGCGGCATCAAAGCCTTGTGATTTTATTTCGTTGGGACCTTGTCTGCGTTCAATGTATTGGTATAATATTTTATCAAGGATATCATAATCAGGTAGGCTATCAATATCTTTCTGATCGGGCCTTAATTCAGCGCTCGGTGCTTTTGTGATAATATTATCAGGTATGATCTCTTGTTTACGGTTGATGTATTTTGCTAAGGCATAGACTTGCATTTTATAGCAATCACCCAACACCGCTATGCCGCCTGCCATATCTCCATACAATGTTCCATAACCGGTTGCTAATTCACTTTTGTTAGAAGTGTTGAGTAAGATGTAACCAAATTTATTAGCGATCGCCATCAACAAATTCCCCCTGCTCCTGCTTTGAATATTTTCTTCGGCAATATTAAAAGGGAGGTCTTTAAATATCGGTTTGAGCTCTGCCAAAAATGTCTCGTAAATATTTTTTATCGGAACGATATCATAAGGATTACCTAAGTTCTCACTTAATTTTTTTGCATCATCAATTGAATGATCTGTTGAAAATTTTGATGGCATTAAAATAGCCCGCACATTTTCTTTTCCTAAAGCGGTACAGGCCAATGCTAACGTAACGGCACTATCAATACCACCACTGCTTCCTAATATCGCTTTTGTAAAACCCATCTTAGAAAAATAATCCCTGATACTCATTATAATAGCATCATGCACCTGGGATATATTTAAGGAAGCTTTTAATTGTAATTGATCTGCAGCTTTATCAGCGATCAGATCTGCGTTTGTTATAATAGCCGCATCAATTGTTCCATCATCTTTCAATTCAAAACCTTGTATGGCTTCTTCAAAGAATGGTAGCTGGCCGCATAAATTCCCTTGCTTGTCAAATACAACAGAAGCTCCGTCAAAAACAATTTCTGTCTGACTGCCAACTGCATTACAATAAAACATCGGCAGCTTATATTTTTCTACATTGGATTTTATAACGGCCGAGCGCTCTTCCATATGTGTATAATCAAATGGCGAAGCGGATAGGTTGATCATCACATCGGGATGTTGCCCGATCAGTTTATCCATCGGACAAATTCTATACAAAGGATTGTTACCTAATGTCCAGATATCCTCGCAAATTGTAACGGCTAATTTCTTCCCTTTGAATTCAATAACGTTCCATTCGTAAGCAGGTTCAAAATAACGATACTCATCAAATACATCATAGGTTGGTAAGCAGGTTTTATGCACTACCGCTTTGATCATTTTTTCGTGTAAAAAGTAAGCAGCATTCATCAGGCTTTTGCCATGATGGTTGGTATTTTTATCCGGTGCACCAACTAATACTGCGATCGTATCTGCGTGTTCTTTTATTATATCAATGGCTCCGTAACATTTATTGATAAAATCATCAAACTCTAAAAAATCTCTTGGCGGGTAACCACATACCGATAGCTCGCTGAAAACGACCAGGTCTGCACCTTGCTTTTTGGCACTCTCAATAGCCGCAATGATCTTTTCAGTATTGCTTTGGAAGTTGCCAATATGGTAATTTTGTTGAGCTAAAAATATCTTCATACTTCACACCCAAATGGGCTTTAACTTTATGATTGAGATTTTTTTTATTTATTTGCAAAGTTAAATCATTCAAAAGCATTTTTATCATGAGATTGACGATCACCGCATTACTGATAAGTACCGTATTATTCTCGTGTAAAAGCCACGATAATATCCCTGATGTCTCTGCTATTAAAGTAGATCTTACTACTGAGCGATTCGATAAGGACCTCTTTGCCATAGACTCCGTTAATTTCCCGGCCGGCTATCAGCAGCTACAAGCAAAGTATCCTGATTTCTCAGGATTTTTCTCTACACAGATATTAGGACTGGATCCAAAATGGCCGGCTGATACAACAATGCAATATGTAGGGCAGTTTGCCCGCACTTACAAACCAGTATATGATAGTTCTGAATTGATCTTCAATGATTTTTCAAAATACGAAAGTGATATCAAACAATCGGTTCAATTCTTAAAATATTATTTCCCTGCTTACATCACGCCAACAAAGATCATCACTTATATCGGTCCACTCGATGGTTATGGCGATGTATTTTTTTCGAACGATGCTTTTGTGATTGGCTTGCAATTGCATTTGGGCAAAGATTATTCGCAATACAAAACCACTTTTGTGAATGATACTTATCCGGGTTATATCTCACAACGTTTTGAGCCAAGTTATATCGCCGTTAACTGCATGATCAATGTGATGAACGATATGTATCCGGAAAAAGAAGATGACAGGCCAATGGTAGACCAAATGGTTGATAAAGGCAAGCGCCTATACGTTCTAAGCAAGCTATTGCCCTATACAGATGAATACAAGCTCATCGGCTATACAGAACAACAAATGAAAGATTGTTATGCTCATGAAGGCCAGGTATGGGATATGTTTGTACAGAACGGAACGCTGCAGGTCACAGATAAAAATGTTATCAAAACATATATCGGCGAATCTCCAAAGACAGAAGAGTTAGGCGAAGATGCGCCGGGTAATATCGGCTCATTTGCTGGATGGCAGATTGTAAAGAAGTACATGAAAAATAATTCATCGAAAACTTTACCACAATTAATGAGTACAGATGCTGATAGTATTTTTCAAGAAACAAAATATAAACCGTAATTAATGGTTAATGATAAATGGTAAACGCAAGGAAACTATTTATTATGAGATAAAAAGAAAAAGCAGTTCGATATGAACTGCTTTTTTTATATTTTAAATGAATTGAATTACTGGTAGTTGCCGATTAACAATTATTACGCTGCTTTAGCCTGAACAGCTTCCGGCGTAGGGCCTTTACCCAGATCTCTCATTACTTTATAGTGAGAAGCTACGGCCTCAGACATTGTATCATATTTATTATAAGGAAGATTGTATTCTTTACATTTTTCCATCACTATTTTGCTGATAGCAGGATAATGCACATGGCTAACACGTGGAAATAAATGATGTTCAATTTGATAATTTAATCCACCAACAAACCAGGAGATTACTTTATTCCCCATCGCAAAATTAGAGGTAGTTTTTAACTGATGCTCTGCCCAGGCAGTTTCTAAATGTTTTGTTTCATCTAAGGGAACACTTTCAAATTCTGTATTTTCTACAACATGTGCCAGTTGAAATACCAATGATAAAGTAATGCCCATTACAGCATTCATTACAATATAACCCACTGCCCATGCACCCCAGCCCCAAACAGATATTGGTATAACAATATAAATAGCCACATACCACACTTTAGTTAGCCAAAAAATAATATGATTCTTAAGGCTTAATTTCCAGGCATCAGTAGTATAAATTTTACGACCAAAATATTTGGTAAAATCCATAATAAATATCCAGAAAATAGAAGAAAGGCAATAAGCAGGGAACATGTATAAATGCTGAATTTTATGCGCGGGAACCCATTTTTGCGATTCACAGTGGCGTATGATCGGGCTCTTGGCAATATCATCATCAATACCATCAACATTCGTATACGTATGGTGTATGATATTGTGCTTTTGTTTCCAGAAGTAAGAGCTGGCTCCTAATGCGTTGGCAGACATTCCTAAAAAATCATTAAATCGAGTATTAGGACTATAACTACCATGGTTAGCATCGTGCATTACAGCAAAACCGATACAGGCAGATAGGTAGCCAAATAAAGCACATAATAAGATAGCAGGAACTGTAGGTATTCTAAAAAATAATAACCCAAAATAAATAGACACTACTCCACCCACTAAAATGATTGTTTTTGCAAACAAACGCCAGTCGCCCGTTTTTTTCACCTGGTTAGCTTCAAAGTATTCATCAACAGAAGCCTTTAAAGATTGGTAAAACTTATTATTACGGTTATCAAATGTGATTTTTGCCATTGGAAATTATATATTAAGCAAGCATTAATTATTATAAAAAGGAAGGATAATTGATATGATAAATGAGATTTTTGAGGTCACAAAGATACACTAAAAACCTCGAAAAAGGTGTGTTATTTGTGTTAATTCATCTTGAAGGGTACTGTCATCTCAAAAGCTGGTATAATAGCATGAAACTGCTTCTTATGGGTCACATCTTCCATTAAATAAGTGCCATACATCTTGCCCATCTCAGTCTTTAAATTGCACCCACTTATATATTGGTAGCTTTCGCCGGCATTTATTTGTGGTTGAACCCCTACAACTCCTTCACCTTCAACCTCTTTTACACTTCCGGTGGCATCGTAAATATACCAATGGCGACGTAACAATTTAACGGGGAAACTGTTGTTGTTTTCTATAGTGATCCTATAGGCAAACATAAACTCGCTATTTACCGGGTTACTGTAATCCGGCTGATAAAAAGTTTCAACGCTAACATTTATACCTTCCGATATTTTAGATATCATATGGCTTAGTTTATTCTAAATTAACACAAAAAAGCCAGTTTTATTGTATTTTAGTACACAAAGTTTAATTAATTATCATGCCTTTATCCACACATAAATATTCAAACGGAGAACTAACAGTTATATGGCAGCCGCATATTTGCATTCATTCCGGCATCTGCGCACGCGGACTGATCGAGGTCTTTGATCCACGCAGAAGGCCATGGATAGATATGAGTGTATCTGATACGGAAACAATTAAAGCACAAATACAAAAATGCCCAAGCGGTGCATTAAGTTACGTTGAAGTAGAAGAGAAATAATTTTGAACCAAACATAGTGCTACTATTAAGCTTCATTGGCGTCGCACATTTCAGCTGAATATCTTTAATTAACAATTGAAAATCTAAACCTTCTTACTTCCTTTATAATTATTCTTTAACAACCATTGCAATACTTTATCTCTGTTATCGCCCTGCACCAATATCTCTCCATCTTTTACAGATCCCCCTGTTCCACAAAACGATTTTAATTTTTTACCTAGTTCTTCCATATCTGTTTCTTTCCCAACAAATCCTTCGATCAATGTAACCGCTTTCCCTGCACGTTGTTTTTTATCTAACCTAATTTTTAATTTTTGTTGAGCGGGTTGCAAAGTTTCTGCATCAGGGTTATGCGCCTCTTCCATTTTAAAATTGGGATCGGTTGAGTAAACCAATCCACCCAATGATTTTAATTTTTTATCTGCCATATAAAATATTTTATCGCTTAAATGATCTCTGCTTTTAAACTAAGATCCAAACTAACTGCATGATGTATCACTGCGCCACTACTAATATAATCAACACCCGTAGCCGCATATGATCGGATATTACTCAGGTCTATCCCGCCACTGGCTTCCGTTTCATACTTGCCGTCAATCAACTCCAAGGCTTCAGTAATTTGTGCCGGCGTAAAATTATCCAGCATTATCCTGTCAACTTTTCCAACAGCCAACACTTTTTTTACATCAGCAAGACTTCTAGTTTCCACTTCAATTTTTAAACCCAGTTCTTTTGTTTGCACATACGCAAAAGCTTTTTCAATTGCTTTTTCAATACCGCCGCTATAATCAACATGGTTATCTTTCAGCATGATCATATCATACAAACCAAATCTATGATTAACCCCGCCGCCAATACGTACCGCTTCTTTTTCCAACAAGCGAAAGTTGGGGGTTGTTTTTCTGGTATCCAATAATTTTGTTTTGAAACCCTTTAATTGTTCAACATATTGACGCGTTAATGTGGCAATACCACTCATGCGTTGCATACAATTCAACACCAATCTTTCGCATTGTAAAATAGTATGCACTTTAGCGTCAACAGTAAAAGCGATCTCTCCTGCTTTCATGGCATCACCATCAATTTTATATTGCGTAAAAACAATATCCGCTTGCATGTATAGGAATATTTTTTTAGCAACAGCTACGCCCGCTAAAATACCATCTTCTTTAATTTTTAATACGGCCTTGCTTTTTGCATTGGCATCAATGCTTGATAAAGTAGAATGGTCACCATCGCCCATATCTTCTGCCAGGGCATTTTTTATTAATTGTAATAACTGCTCATCATAATTCATAGTAACAAAGCTAAAAAAGAAAAGCCCGAAAAACCGGGCTTTGCAGGTATTAATTTATAGGTTAGTTATTGGCTCTCGATTTTTAATTCCTGTAATACATCGATGCTACCTTTTTGTTTCATAAATATGGTAGTTCGGAAACTGCCTGTTTTAGTCTGTAAAGTGCCAATACAATATTCAGATCCATCCGTATTGCTACCTCTGTGAACCATCATAAAACCGGTTACAGGATTGGCAGTAAAAAAGTCTTTTAAGATCGATTCCGCCTGTGCTTTATTATAGCTATTGCTTTTATCAGGCATTGTTAACTCTACCTTATCATCAAAAGACCTGGCTATCTGAGCTGCATTGCCAGCTTTAATGGCGCTGACAACATTATCGATCTCGGAAAGTAAGGTGTACGAGGATAATAAAACTACGGTAGTTAGCAATAGGTAGAATCGTTTCATAAAATGTTAGTTTTATTACCTTCACAATTTACTGAAAACATGCATGCAAAACGAAAAATAGCCATTATTAAGAATTTAGCATTAATAATCAATTAGCACTTTTTTAAAAGCCGTAAAAAAGTTAAATTTGCACCATGAACGCAAAAAAAGTAATACTTGTTATCATGGACGGTTGGGGCCTTGGTAAAGTAAAAAGCAGCGATGCTATCCAAAATGCAAATGTACCTTTCGTTAGTTCTTTGTATAAAAAATATCCCAATGCAACATTAGTAACCTGCGGTGAGCAAGTTGGTTTACCAGACGGTCAAATGGGTAACAGTGAAGTTGGCCACCTTAACTTAGGTGCCGGTAGAATTGTTTACCAGGAATTACAACGCATCAATGTTGCTATACGTACCGGCGAGTTTCAGAAAAATGAAAAATTATTAGCGGCTATTCGTTTTGCAAAACAAAACAATAAACCACTTCATTTAATAGGCCTTGTAAGTGATGGCGGTGTACACTCACACACCAGTCATGTTAAAGCCATCACTTCTCTTTGTAAAACTGAAGGTTTGGATAATGTATTGATCCATGCTTTTACAGATGGTCGTGATACTGATCCAAAAAGTGGATTAGGTTTCTTAACTGACCTTGATCAACATCTAAAAAATTCAACAGGGCATATCGCAACAATAACCGGGCGTTATTATGCAATGGATAGGGATAAACGCTGGGAACGAGTAAAGCTTGCCTACGATGGCATGGTCAATGGCATTGGCGAAAAAGCAACGGATATGTTAGCGGCTGTAAAAAAATCCTACGCAGCTGATGTTACGGACGAATTTATCAAACCAATAATTAATGCTAGTATTCCTGTAACGTCTATTAAAGATGGCGATGTAGTGATCTGTTTTAATTTTAGGACAGATCGTTGTCGTGAAATAACTGAAGTACTAACGCAAACGGATATGCCGGATTTTGGTATGAAGAAATTAGCGCTTCATTATACAACAATGACGCAGTACGATCATTCATTCAAGAACGTGAATGTAATGTTTGAAAATGATGACCTGAGAAACACATTGGGTGATATTGTTGCGCAAAATCATAAAACACAGATACGTATTGCTGAAACAGAAAAATATCCCCATGTATCTTTCTTCTTTAGCGGCGGAAGAGAAAAACCTTTTGAAGGCGAAAAAAGGATCATGGTACCTTCACCAAAAGTAGCTACCTACGATCTGCAACCGGAAATGAGCGCAGTTGAATTAACAGATGCTATTGTGCCAGAATTACTAAATAAAACAGCCGATTTTATTTGCCTGAATTTTGCTAACGCAGACATGGTTGGTCACACCGGCGTATGGACAGCGATCATCAAAGCAGCGGAAACAGTAGATAAATGTGTTGAGAGAGTTGTAACTGCCGCATTAAAAAGTGATTATACTGTTTTCTTAACGGCAGATCATGGCAATGCAGATTATGCGATCAATGAAGATGGTTCTCCTAATACGGCTCATACCTTGAATCTCGTTCCGTTTTTCATTATCGATAACGAATGGAAGGGCCCTATTAAAAATGGCAAACTTGGAGATATTGCACCTACGATCTTAACAATGATGCAATTGCCAATACCAAAGGAAATGACCGGAACTGTATTAATATAATCGAGATATATTTAAAATCGGCTCAAAAAACTGCTTTTTATAGTGTTTTTTGAGCCGATCTCGTTCAGCCGATCATCGAAAAAACACGCTTTTTATGCACTAAATTGTAATAAATACCTATATTTACACAATATTTAAGCTCAAAAAACGATTGTAGAGCTAATGCTTGTCAGCCTTAAAACCAATACCGCCACTTAAAAAAGAGATGTAATCTTTTCAATTAATTTATATCGATCAGAATATATGCCTAAGTGGCCCGACACCCTATCCTAAAACAAGACTTTTAAAAATGAACAAAGAAACTAACAATACTAATTCACCGAATACCTCACAGCAAAAGCCAGATGGATGTAGTACGCCTTGTACCCATTCCTGGAATAGCATCTATAATAATTTTCATCCAATACGCAGACTGCCTTCTGTAACAATATGCATTGTATTGGTTTCATTCCTGTTTTTTACGGGTTATGTGAATACTAAAAAAACGGGCACTGCGATCGGTCATATTCAACCGCAAACATTAAGCGATCAGCCAAACAAAAACAAAGGCATTTTAACGACTGAATTATCTTCTGAAGTAAAGGAGAATACCATGGGCCAACAAACATTTATGCAGATAACTATTCTGTCTAATAATTAGATCCCGCGATTTTCTCAAACTGTTTTCGTTTATTTTTGACAAATGAAGAAATTACTCATTCTGGCAAGTCTAATTGCCTTTATCGCTGGTTGTAACAACAATAGCACCAATACTACAACTCCAGCTAATACTGATACAACACAAGTAGATTCCTCACAAGAAAAACCCACAACTTTTTTTCCTGTAACAGATTTTTTAAGGGGCCAGTTATTAGCTTTAGACTCCATGCCATTTACACCGTTACTTTATACAACAATAAATGGTGAGACTGATTCTGCATGGTTAAAAAAAGAACAGCTAAAAACATTCTTTGCCCCGTTTTTTACGATTACTATAGATTCATTAAACCTGCTTACTTATTTTAAAGAAACAAAGTTCAACGATCAAACGGTCAACGCCATTACATTAATGTATGAACCAGCCAAACAATTACCAGATAGCATGCAATTGCGTAAGTGGAATGTGTACATTGATCCTATAACAGGAAAAGTACGCTCTCTTTACATTGAAAAACAATATAAGGATAGGAATCTATCAAACGGCCAATCTTATACACAACAGCTTTTCTGGACAACAGATAAATCTGCCAAGATCATCACGATCCTCAATCAACCGGATGGAACTTCTACAGTACTGAAAGAAGAGAAAATTATCTGGGATGATAATCAATAATATTCCATCAGCTTTTTTTAAATTTGATAGTTGCGTAAATCTTATTTCTGCAACACACTGTTATGACGCAAAAAGAATTTTCTATACTTGCACCTGATATTCCATTGCAACCCGGTATTTATAAATACTATGGGGCTGCCAATGAAATATTGTATGTAGGTAAAGCAAAGAGTTTACGCAAAAGGGTCAGTTCTTATTTCTCCAAAACTTATACGAATTATAAAACTCACGAATTAGTTCAACGCATTCGTAAAATTGAATTTACGATCGTTAACAATGAGCACGATGCTTTTTTGTTAGAAAATTCGCTCATCAAACAATTTCAGCCTCCTTTTAATATTAATTTAAAAGATGATAAAACCTACCCGTTTGTCGTTATTAAAAAAGAACCGTTCTCAAGAGTTTTTTTAACCAGGAACAGGATCAATGATGGGTCACAGTACCTTGGTCCATTTACTTCCGTTGTACGCGTAAGAGAATTACTTGATTTTATTAAACAGAATATTCCACTGCGTACCTGTAAATTAAATCTTACACAAAATAATATCGAGAAAAAGAAATTTAAGGTTTGTCTTGAATATCATTTAGGCAATTGTAAAGGTCCTTGCGAAAATCATCAATCACTGGTTGATTATAATGAAGGGCTTCAACAGATAAAAAATATTTTAAAAGGAAATCTGTCTCCGGTAATTCAACACCTTAAAGTTGAAATGCAGTTGTATGTTGAACAACTTGAATTTGAGAAGGCGGAACATATCAAAGCAAAGCTTGAAAACTTACAGGAGTATAAATTCAAATCAACCATCGTAAGTGAGCGATTAAATACGTTAGATGTATTTAGTATTATGGAAGAAGGCGATACTGCTTATGTAAATTATCTTGCTGTAAACAATGGTACCATTGTACAAACCAAAACGATCATTCTAAAAAAGAAATTGGATGAAAGCCCTTCGGAAGTTTTAAGTTTTGCTATCGCACAATTACGCGAAACATTTAATAGTGATGCTAAAGAAATAGTGGTGCCAATTACGATCGAGTATCCTGAGAATGATATTGTGATCACTATCCCTAAAGCCGGTGATAAGAAAAAATTATTAGAACTTTCTGAAAAGAATGTAAATTATTTTAGAGAAGAGCTGAAAAAGAAAGGAATGTTATTGTTAGAAGATAAAACTGATAGCCAGATCAACGATGTATTGATACAGCTTCAGCAAGATCTACAATTACAGCAATTACCTGCACATATAGAATGTTTCGATAACTCAAATTTCCAGGGAAGCTATCCCGTTTCTGCGATGGTGTGTTTTAGAAATGGGCAACCTAGTAAAAACGATTATAGAAGATACAATGTAAAAACCGTAGAAGGAATAAATGACTTTGCAACAATGAAAGAAGTTGTTTTTAGGCGATACAGAAGGCTTACAGAAGAAAATGAAGCCTTTCCTCAATTAGTGATCATTGATGGCGGCAAGGGCCAATTAAGCGCCGCCATGGAAAGTATAAAGGAATTAAACTTACTGGGTAAGATGACACTTGTCGGATTGGCGAAAAATGAAGAAGAAATATTTTTTCCGGGAGATAAAGAATCGATCAAATTATCATGGGATAGCGAGAGCCTTAAACTAATTCGTAGAATAAGAGATGAAGTGCATCGCTTTGGTATTTCATTTCATCGAAACAAACGCAGCAAGGGTAGTCTTGCTAACGAATTAGAACAAATAAAAGGTATCGGAAAAGGTACTGCTGATAGTTTATTAAAAAAATTCAAATCAGTCAAGAATATCCGTGAAAAAACAATAGATGAGTTGGCTGCAGAAATAGGAATGGCAAGAGCCACTATCGTTGTACGATATTTTCATCCTGAAGCTTCTGCTTAATATTTTTTTAAAACAGCCATATACAAAAAGGCCTCTTCTTTTGGAAGAGGCCTTTTTGTATATTTAGACTAAATTAATAGCTCCATAAATCTTGCTCGTAATTAAAGATCTTATCTTTAAGTCTTTCACCTTCTAATAATTGGAACACTGTATTATCAGTAAAACCAGGCATTGCGCTAATATCAAGATCATTCGGGTTATCGATAGTTGTTTTAACTATCCTTCCGCTAAATTGTCTGCTTTCAAACAAATCTTCCCAGCTCATTCTTGCTCCAAAGTTTTTACCGTTGTATACATCATACTTAGCAAAAATTGGTCTCATATCAGGATAGTAAACCCAAAACAATTCACTTTCACCTAAGTTGATACCTTGGCTTGTGATAACGTTTTTAACAGGCGCTATTCCTAATATTCTCCAGAATAAACGAGAGCTCTCTTTATCGAAGATAACTTCTTCTTTAATTCTGAATTTATAAAAAGAATCCAAATTAATTTCAGGCTTTGTTTTCTTAACACCGATCTGAACACCGTTTGAGTCAATTATTGGTACTTCGATATCATCACCACTGATAACTTTAGCTACTTCAGCTTTAGTCATAGGTGTTGTGAAACGATCATCAATACTATTGAATACGGTTACCGCACTATCCTGAATTGCTTGTAGCAAAATAGAAATGAAACGTTGGTTACCATTATTCTCATCAGCAGAATATCTGAAAGGAAGATTCATTTTTTCCCTTGTATCGATTTCACGCCAGATTTTATGACGATAAACGGCATCATCTGCTCTAAGATCTTCATATACTAAAGGAGCCCTGTCACGAAGACTTTTTGTATCTACAGCTTCTTCCGGACGAAGAGACTTACGCACTATCTTGATAGGCAAACTATCATTAGGTGGTGGTGGTGGCGGTGGTGCTACCGCTACTGTATCTACAACCTGGGCGCCTGCTTTTATGCTCGCCTTAGTTTTTCCTTTAGTTGTTCTCTTAGTCGTAGTAGCTCCGCGCTTTACAGCGGTACGCTTCTTCTTCTTTTGCGCTTCTGTAATGTTTACAAAAACAAGCAAGCAAAGAGCCAATAAAACATACTTAACATAGTGCCTTTTCATACCTAGCTATTATTATTATTAATATAATGCAAAAGATTTACCATCAATTACTCTTTGTCCATCAGGACCATTCACTTTAATATTATCAAACGTTACAACTGAACCAGGACCACATCTTTTCATGTAAGCATCAAGTGCCAATAGATTGTTACCTGTGATCTGCGCCTGAGCTACGTTAGGGAAGTTTGCACCAGAAAAATAAACTGTTGCACCAACCACTGCATATTTCAAATCAAAATCAAAGTTTTCCAATTCAGCTCTGCAATACTGTTGGTTTTTAAATTCAACAGACGGCATTCTTGGTTTACCAGAAGCCACTTTAAATACTGGATCTGGAATTCTTTTTACACGGAAAGGAAAAGATGTTGTTTTGCCATTCGCAGTAACGTTAATGTTTGTAGGTCCAACTTTTGTTACACGAACAATTCTGTTAGAACCATTACCGCTGATAGATGCACCATTGATCGATACCTGAGTTTTATCCCAACCTGTAGGAGAACCAATAGTTACAGGATTATCAACTCCGATATAGAACACGTTCATTTTATCCAACATTACAGCAGATCCACCAGGTGTACCTACAGTAAATTGTACTTTTTCTGGAGAAGTAACTTTTACTCCGTGTTCATTTGTATAAACAACATCAACATCAACAGTTTGTTGGCCAGAGCCACCAGCTGTGATATCCATTTTAGCAACACCGTCAACAACTGGTACGTTTGTACCTCTGATTGTAACGATCGGAGCAGCAGCAGAGCTATAAGCACCCACACCAGCCTGGATAGTTAATTTATCGCCTGGCATAACGTAGTTAGCACTTGCGTTCACCAACACAGCTGTCTTATCCATATGTACTTTTACTTCGCCGATCTCTCTTTGGCAAAAAGCAACTACTTTATTTTCAGAGTTAGCAATGTTATTTTGAAACTTACTAAGCATCGTTAAAGCTGCTACAGTAGGAGTCATGTGAAAATAGGCTCTTGTGAAATCTTTAGGTTTACCATCGTCGCCGGTAGTAACAGGTGGCGCGATATCCATCGGCAATGAATTTTGAAATTCATTGTTAATAGCAGTATCTAGACCAAGGATCTGAGCTTTGTAAGCATATAATTTAGCTTCCAATTCTTTACCTTTTCCTTGATTTTCAAAAAGGTTAGTAGATGAATTCAGATTATCATCCGAGAAACGTTCTACACCATCTTTGATTTCTAAACCAGCGCCTTGTTTAACCTTTAATTTAAGGTCATCAATATAATCGCTCAGCTCTTTAGAAAGCATTCTAACTGAATCAGCCTTAGGCTCCCAGATAGCAGCTTGTTGAGCTGATTGTTCATTTGTTTGTTCTTCCTTCAAAATAGCCAACATCTTATCATTAGCAGCATTAAGACTGCCTGTTGATTTTTGTAAGCTTGCGTCAACGGTTTTAAATGCGACGATAACCTCGTTCGACACGTTGATCGCTAATATAGCTGTTAACACCAAGTACATGATGTTAATCATCTTCTGCCGGGGCTCTTTTGGTAAAGCCATAATAATTTATATTTACTAGTGTTTAATTAAATGTTAGTTACGTTTATTGGCGCAATCAAAAACTATTGAATGTTGAAATTCAAAAGTTAGTAATTACTATATTAACGAGAACCTGCTTGCATTGCACTCAACATGTTACCATATACAGAGTTCAATTTAGTTAGGTTAGTCGCCAAATGACCAATTTGTTCTTTAGCTCTTGCTGCATCTTCAACAGTATTAACCATTGCTTCGCTCGCTTGTGCCATTTTACCATAAAAGCTGTTTAACACTTTTAAGTGGTTGTTGCTTTCATTTAATTCTAGTTCGTAAATAGTATTTAATGAACCTAGATTTTTAGTTAAAACCTGTACTTGTTCGTGGAAATGTTTAGTACTTTCAGATGCATTGTTGAAAGAAGTCAATGTAGAAGCACCGTTTGTAAAAGCAGTAGACAATGAACCCATTGCTACAGTAGCTTCTTTAGTTTTAGCACCAAAATCGCTTGTAGATTTTACAACATCACCGATTTCGCCGATGTTATTTACTGTGCTTCCTAATTTATTAAATCCTTCGCTTAATTTTTTCAAGCTCATTGGAGTGATATCAGCATCAGCTAACATTTTGTCCATAGAATCTAAAGCATTGTTGTGAGAGCCCATGTCGACAGATGGATCGTCATCATGATTTTTAGGTTTAACCCATTCAAGGATTGCATAGATCAAGAAGATACCACTTTCAGTCCACATACCTATGCTAAGCATAGCATCTGCGAATCCTTGGTTAGTAAGTTTTGCCCATGCAGCGAAGATAATTACAGAAGCTCCTAAGCTTACAAGTACGTCAATTAACGTTAAAAAAGTTCTTTTGTTGGCAGCCATGATCTTTAAAATTTAAAAGTTTTAATTTTGGGATTATTTGTTAACATTCACAATCGTTATAAAGTACGCTTACACAAGCATAACCGTACCCCACCAACACTACTTTTTAGATAGTATTGGATTTTAATTTTTTTATATTATCCACGTTTTCTTACAGCTGTCGGCAAATCAATCACCGTACGGAAACCTATGTAAGATTTCGCTGTATCCTGATATTCGTATGTACGTGTACTAGTTTGTAAGAAATAGCCTACATCCTTCCAGCTACCACCACGAATAACTTTACGTTTCATTCTTGGAGGATCTGAATCTTTTGCATTCCAGCGAATGTCCGGATTCATATCATGTTGGAAAGAGTAACCACCTTCATAGTATAAAGAAGAGGTCCATTCAGCAACGTTACCAGCCATATTGTATAGACCGAAATCGTTTGGCCAGTAAGCATCAGCTCTAACAGTGTAGAAACCACCATCTTCAGGATAGTTACCGCGACCAGGTTTGAAGTTAGCTAATAAACATCCTTTCTTATTTCTTAAGTAAGGACCACCCCAAGGATAAGGTGCTTGTGAACGACCGCCACGAGCAGCATATTCCCATTCAGCTTCTGTTGGTAAACGGAAATCTGATTCAGGGTTTCTTTTCTTAGATTGAAGGAAAGCGTTTAAGTATTGTGTTCTCCATTCGCAGAAAGCAGTAGCCTGTTTCCAGTTGATACCAACTACAGGATAATTTCCGAATGCAGGGTGAGCATAATATTTTTTAGACATTGGCTCGTTGTAAGAGTAAGAGAAATCTCTAACCCAACAAAGCGTATCTGGATAAATAGGAATATCTGTTTTTACGATAAATGTAGAACGAGGGATCGTAGCATCTTTGTTTAATGCAGAAGCTTTATAATCAAATACTTCAGAATGATAGATCATTTTATCAGCATTCAATTCTTTTTTACCAAAGATCCTGTTATCAGGAGTAACGATCATTGCATCAACTTTTTCTAAAGTTGCTTTATCGCCCCATTTAATAGTAGCTGCTTTTTTCCAATCGATCGCTTCTACACCATCTGAATTTTGCTTAACAAAACCCATTTGCTTTGCAGCAATTGAATCTCTTACCCAGTTAGTGAACTGGCGATATTCATTATTGGTGATCTCAGTAGCATCCATCCAAAAGCCGCTAATTGAAACTGATTTGTTACGTGCAGTGTATGAGTAGTTGATATCTTCATCACTAGGTCCCATGTGAAAAGTTCCTGGTGGGATATACACCATTCCTGGAGGTCTAACCTGTAGCCAGGTCTTCGAAGGCGCCACGCCGTGCAATTGCCCATCGTTCGGCATGCTTGCACTTTGGTTACTTTTGCAACTTGAAAAGGTCACAACAGCTAATACTGCTATAATTACAAGCAATTTATTCATCGTATAAATTTTGAGAGTATTTGACAAATGTAATGATTATTTTGAATTATATGCATTTTAGTAATAATTTCTGATAAAAATTACCCCTAAACTGCTTAAAACGTTTGTTATATAAAGAATTACCTGTTAAAATTTGTTATCGGCTCTTACTGCTATCATTAACTCATCAGCTGAATCAAACGGGGCTGCACAACTATAATCGTGACAGAGGTACGCCAAAGTTTGATTTTCACGAAACCTATACGCAAGCATTGGGAAATCGTTGTTGTCAACAAACGAACACATTGTCAATTTGTTGGGAATGCAAGCTATGGATATTTTTTGATTTAGAGAAAGAAAATTTTCGCCCACGATAGAAATCTCTTGTAATCCAGTTACTTGTATCAATAAAAACCTGCTCCAAACACCAAAAGAAGTAGGATATTTTAGGGCCATCGGCAAAATGCCAGCTACCATATCAACCGATCTTTTTCGCCAATCTGCCGTATCGAATATCACCGATAATTTAAAAAGATTGATCGCCATAATCGCATTTCCAGAAGGGACCGCCCCATCATATATCTCTTTTTTTCGTACAATGATATCATCCTGCATTTTGTTAGTGAAAAAGAAATACTTGTTTTCCTCATCACTAAAATTATCAATTACATAATTGCACCAGTTTTGTGCGTCGGTCAAATAGCGTGTATCAAAAGTTAGCTCATACACACTTATGCAGGCCTCTATCAGGTAAGCATAATCATCTAAAAAAGCTGGATATTTGGCGATACCATTTTTAAAAGTATGCTGTAACTCCGTTTCATTCTTTTTAAAATTGCTTACAATAAACTGGTAATTCTTTTCAGAAATCTTTTTGTATTCCTCATTTTGCAATACAGCTGCGGCTTTACTGATGGCAGTAAGCATTAAAGCATTCCAGCTTAAGATAATCTTATCATCCAACAAAGGTTTTATCCTTTTGCTTCTTACCTGTTGTAGTTTCAGCAATGAAGCTTCGATCGTTTTTTCGAATTCATTTTTATCAATGCCTTTTGATTGGGCAAATTCATCGATTGGTAAAAGTATGCGCAGGATATTTGTTTCTTCCCAATTTCCTTCAGTTGTTACATTAAAATATTCGCAGAATAATATTGTATCATCGCCCAGAATATTGTCGATCTCTGTTTTTTGCCACACATAATATTTACCCTCCACACCTTCGCTATCCGCATCTAGTGCGGCATAAAAACCTCCGGATTCATCAAGTAATTCTTCTTTTACAAAAGCGATCGTTTTTCGGATAGCCTGTTCATATTTTTTATCATGGGTGATCTGAAATGCATCGCATAAAATTATTATCAGCAGCGCATTATCGTAGAGCATCTTTTCAAAATGTGGCGCCAGCCACTCTCTATCGGTACTGTACCTCGCCAATCCTCCTGCAACATGATCATAAATGCCGCCTTGTAACATTTTATCGATCGATAACAACGCTTGTTGTAAAGCATCTTTGGCTCCGGTAAAATAATAATAGTGCAACAAGTATTGAATAGTGAATGTTTGTGGAAACTTAGGTGCATTACCAAAACCGCCCCATTCTTTATCTGCATTCTTTAAACTGTTCTCGTAAATTGTTTGGCAATGAGCTTTTGTAAATAATTCATGCGTTGGAATATTGATCGCAGTATTTGTAACCTGGCCTATATTATTTGATTGTGTTAGATAGGCTGTAAGATTTTCTGCCTGCGCTTCTATCTCGTGTTTTTTTTCTGTCCAGGCTTGCGCCAGGCCTTGCAAAACTTCTACCCAGGAAGAACGATTGTATGCCTGCACCGGTGGAAAATAAGTTCCTCCATAAAAAGGTTTTTTCTCGGGCGTTAAAAAAACATTGAGTGGCCATCCCCCACTTCCGGAAATTGCCTGCACCGCATCCATATATATATGATCAAGATCGGGGCGTTCTTCTCTGTCTATTTTTATGTTGATGAAATGCTCGTTCATGAATTTGGCCGTTTCCTCATTTTCAAAACTCTCTCTTTCCATTACGTGGCACCAATGACACGCGGCGTAGCCAATACTCACTAATATTATTTTGTTCTCTTTTTTTGCTTTTTCCAGTGCTTCGTTACCCCACGGATACCACTCAACAGGATTGTAGGCATGTTGTAACAAATAAGGACTTGTTTCGTTTATTAAATGGTTCAATGGATGAATTGTTTACTTGTTGATTTATTGCCTAAATGTAATAATTTATCGATTGAACAATAAAAACAATTGATCAATTCAACAATAAAGTAATTAACAGTTATTTCTTTTTTTGAGAAGATAAGAACAGATCTAACGCAGATACCATGCTGGGAGCTTTTGGTTGTGGCGCTTTGATGTCGAGTAGCAAGCCTGCATCTTCAACTGCTTTTAAAGTGTTAATGCCGAATGCTCCGATCTTAGTCCCGTTCTGTTTGAATTTTGGGAAATTCTCTAACAAACTTTTTACGCCACCCGGTGTGAAAAAACAGATCACATCAAACTTTTTAGCGATGACTTCTTTAATATCGTTGCTAATAATTTTATATAAAACAGGTGTAGCAAATTCGCAGTTATGCGCTTTTAACCAGGTTGTAATTTCGTTATCAAATGATTCAGAAACGGGATATAAAAATTTCTCGTTGTCCTTATGTTTATTGATCACATCGAACAAACTTTTATTGCTACCATCAGCGCCATAAAAAACTTTGCGTTTACGGTATAATATGAATTTTTGAAGATAGAGTGCTACGGCTTCTGTAATGCAGAAATATTTAGTATCCTGTGATACACTTACTTTCATTTCATCGCAGATACGGAAGAAATGATCGATAGAATTACGACTCGTGAATATTACGGCAGTATAACTTGCTATATCAACTTTTTGTTTGCGGAAATCTTTAGATGGTATCCCTTCAACCACGATAAAAGGATGGAAATGTAATTCAATACCAAATTTCTTTGCTAAGTCGAAATAAGGCGATTTTTCACCTTCCGGCTTAACCTGGGTAATAAGTACCTTCTTAACTGCCTTATCTATTGATTCTGAATTTTTTGCACTGCTAGTAGCCATGTGTGGTATGAGGGTTTTTCAATAGTTCTGCAAAGTTAGAGATTTTTGTTTAATAAAATCAATAGCGATTTGTAAATCAATAAAAGCGGAATTACTTCCAACCCTACTATATAGATCAAAAAATTAAGACTGCTTATTTTAAGCTGGTGTTTTAATAGTCCATAAGAACGATAGAACCTAAGCAATATCAGTAAGCCAACAAATAAAAACGATACCACTATACCTGCGCTAACTAAACCGCTATCAGAAAATGCCATTACGATAATAAATGGCAACAATAATATGCCTGCTATTTTATTGATAAGAAAAATGACGAACAAATAAGTATTGGTTACATCTGCATATCCTGTTAGCCAGCCTGTAAATTTCAATGATAAAAATTTACCTAAATAAATGATGGCTAATAGAACAACACAAAACAACATCAATGGTACTGCTTTCACTTGCGGAACCGTATGGTAATATCTAAATATCAGGTAAACATAGATACCGCCAGTGATCGTAAATAAGATATTAAAAAGTAAAGAAGGAAGCTTTGCCTGTAATAACTGATCTGTTAACTGGCCCTGCCGTAAAGGTACGTTCGAAAAAACCCTGAATAAATTATTGAAATATTGAAAATAGAAAAAGCTTAAAACTGATAATACCAATATGATACTTATCAGTATATAAAACATCAGGTCATCTGTGGGTTGATGCTTTATTTTATTCTGCATCGCAACCGGTTTTTTTTCTGTACTCAAAAAAATATTATGACTTAATATTTTATGTAAGGCACTATCGTATGATACGGGAAGAGGTTTAGCTATTATAACAGGTTTTATTATTGAATCCTTTTTTGCGATTGTAGCAGTATCATGCTTTTGGGCAAACAGTAAAGCAGGCAGCAATAACAAGACAATAAAATTAAATACCTGTTTCAATATAAAAGATGGTTTATGCTGCAAAAATAGCTATCAATCAAACAGTTTCTGCTTTTTGCAATAACTATTATTTTTTAGCGACCCTATTTAGAAATAAGTTACGTAACCAAAATGTATTTTGGAAGCCAGACTCAGGTTAAATGGAATATTATCGGCCTTACCAACAGCATAGCTAACATTTAATAATCCCAGTTTGGTTTCAAATACCAATCCCAGGCCTCCGCTAAGATAATTATCGTTTTGATCAAAATCCTGGTACTTGGCTTTTGTCCACCCCGCATCAACAAATCCGAAGATGTAAGAATTTTGCCCTACTATAAAACGATACTCTGCTGTGGTTACTAAATATTGGGTTGCATAAATACTTTCTTCATCAAACCCGCGTAATAACCTGTAACCCCCGATCTGAAAAAGCTCATTCCTAAAAACACTTGGACTACTGTACAAACCAACATTAGCAGCCAACTTTAACGTAGCCAGTTTGCCCGTTCTAAAAAAATGATCACCCGCTACATTTACCCTAAATTGATAGGTATGTAGTTTGATCGAATCGTATAAAGAAGCGTAGTTAAAAGTTGTGTCTTGAATATTTAATACCGTCGAATTTTTACTGATATTTTTTAAACCGATCGTGGTAAGCAATACGAATTCATTACCTGTGGTAGGATTGAGTTTATAATTAGTATTGGTCCATTCGTAATTCCAACCAACGTCTGTACTACTTACATCAATATTAGGCGGTAATTGTTTTAGTGCGATGACTTGTGCTGTATCAACACCCGATGCCAGTAAAATGGTGGCTTGTTTCTGAATAAAAATTTTACCTGATTGTGTGGCCGATAAAATATATTGTATACCTGCTTGCGCATTTATTTGTAAATAGGTTGAATCTTTTTTAAACAGGTCAAAAGCAATTTCTGCACCGAAGGGCGATTTAAATATATACGGCTGTTCGTATGCAAGATCTAACCTGGGAGATTTTATCTGCAGTTGCTGCCAGCTTACTAAAATAGTTTCGCCGGTACCCAATGCATTTTTTAAGTCTAGGTTAGCGCTACCTGTTACCTGCAATTTATTCGTCTGACTATTGGTTGGTGCAAAGCCGATCAAGAAATTGAACTGGCTATTCTTTTTTGCTTTAAGAAACAGGTTTACCTGAGATCCTGAAGGCAGCATTGATATTGTTGCGGGCCGCTCTTCCTGGATATAAGATAGTCCTGCTATTTTTTTATCGATCGTTTGTAATTTATTTTTATTGTAAACACTATTATTCGGGATCTCTAGATAATGCTGCAAAAAAGAACTGGTGATATTTACTTTACCATGTACTTTGATACTATCAATATGATACAGCGGGCCTTTATCTACTTTTAAACTTGCGGCTATTTCACTTTCTCTCATCTGAATATTATCTAAATAAACAGCTGCAAAAGGATAGCCATTGTTTTCATAATAATTGAGTAGGCGCTGTTCTGTATTTTTTAATTGAGCCATATTGACCTGCTTATTGATAAAAAGCTTGCTGATGAAACCGCTTTCGTTCAATGCTTTTTTATCAATACTATCGATGTTCAGCATTACCCAATGTTGCTGCTTACCTACATATAATTGTATAATGGCAAAAGTTGAATCGAATGAAACGCTATCGATCGATGCGGCTGCATATCCTTTTGCATTTAATTGGGCAGGTAATTGATTGATGTAAATATTACAAGCCATGCGATCAGTAAAGCCGGCTTGTAATTTTAAAGACAGCGCGTCAAAGGCACTATCTTTGTCTACGTATTGAATACGCAGCTGGTATTGCGCAGTAGCAGTGATCGAAATAAACAGGTATACAATTATAATAATTGAATACCGAATATTGAATATTGAATATTTCTTCTGCATTACTGGTTTAAACTATTATCAATATTAAATCAAAAATTCTATTGGCGGGCATCTACCTACATATTCCATTTTGCAAGCAGGCTTGTAATTATTGCAATTTTCATTTTTCTACCTCTTTGCAACAGAAGAATGAGCTGATCGCTGCATTAGCAAAAGAAATTTTCCTTACGCCTTCGGCAGATGAAATGATCGACACCATTTATTTTGGTGGTGGTACACCAAGTATACTTTCTATTGATGACATCCAATTGATTTTTGATGCATTGAGACAAAAGTTTGTGATCAATGGCAATGCAGAAATTACGTTGGAAGCAAACCCTGATGATATCACAACAGAAAAACTATTGCAATGGAAACAGGCCGGTATTAATCGTTTAAGCATCGGTATACAATCTTTTTTAGAAGAAGAGTTAGTTTGGATGAACAGGGCACATAATGCTGTTGAATCGTTGGCATGTATTGATAAAGTAATTGAAGCCGGCTTCACTAATTTTTCTATTGACCTTATTTATGGCTCGCCACTTTTAAGCAATGAAGCCTGGAAAAGGAATGTTGACATTGTTCTTGCAAAAAACATCCCGCATATTTCCTGTTATGCTTTAACGGTTGAGCCATCTACAGCTTTGGAAAAACAAATTGCTCAACACAAAAAACAGCCGGTTGACCCTGAAAAGCAAGCCGCACAATTTTTATTATTGATGGATTGGATGCAGCAGGCAGGATACAATCATTATGAGATAAGCAATTATGCAAAGCCCGGCATGGAAAGCAAACACAATAGCAGTTATTGGCAGGGTAAATATTATTATGGTTTTGGCCCTTCGGCACATTCATTTGATGGCGCCAGCAGGAAATGGAATGTAGCAAATAATGCTTTATACATTCAAGCTTTACAAAAAGGTGCCATCCCTTTTGAAGAGGAAAAACTAACGGTTAGGCAACAGTTAAATGAATATATAATGACCTCCTTAAGAACAATGGAAGGATTGGATCTTGGTTTTGTTGAGAAAAGATTTGGGAAAGAAAGTTGTGATAAGATAGCAGTAGAAAGTAGCAAGTATCAGGAAGAAGGAAAACTGACGATTTCAGAGAATAAAATTGTACTAACGAAGGAAGGGAAATTATTTGCTGATGGAATTGCTTCTGATCTATTTTTCGATTAAGGCTGAATGCCGAACGCTTAATGCAAAATACAAAACAATCAAGCGTTAAGCTTTCAGCATTTAGCATCTCCATCTACACCAACGTGTCTTCAATATATTTCAACCCTTCTGCTGCAGATAAATTATTCCATAAAATATTATAGATTGTTTCTGCGATCGGCATTTCTGACTTTATATGTTGGTTGATGATGTACATGCATTTGCTGGCATTGTAACCTTCTGCCACCATACTCATTTCGAGCTGTGCTGTTTTCACCGAATATCCTTTTCCAATCATGGTACCGAACATTCTGTTACGACTGTGCAATGAATAACAGGTCACCAACAAATCCCCTAAATAAACAGAAGCTGCGTAGTTGGTGTTTAATGGCTTGTGCTTTTCGGTATCATCATGTTCTAGTGTACCTACCTGGATATTTTTTACACCAACTTTTATTAAGAAGCTCGCCATTTCATCGGCGCTGTTTGCGATCAATACACTTAAAAAATTATCGCCATAATCTAACCCATGTGCAAGGCCCGCACCTACTGCATAAATATTTTTTAAGATGGCCGCGTATTGCACACCATAGATATCATTATTCTCAACCGTATTTAAATAATCTGTTTTGAAATAAGACGCAACTTCGCGTGTAGTTGCTTCATCGATGCCGGAAAAAGTTAAATAAGATAATTTTTCTGCGGCTACTTCTTCTGCATGGCAAGGACCGAGTACTGCAAAATAATTTTCAAGCGCTACATTAAATTCTTTTTTCAAATAATCATTCAGCAATAAGTTTTCTTCAGGTAAAATACCTTTGATAGCACTGATGATCTTTTTACCTCTGAAAATATTTTTATCTAAGCCACTTAATATTTCTGCGATATAAGCAGATGGTACTGCTATCACAATACAATCCGCTTTTGTAATAACTTCTGCAGGATCTGTGGTGAATTTTAAATTAGTTGTATCAAAAAAAGCAGTGGGTAAATAATGCGGATTGTGGTGCGTAGCTTTTATTTGCTGAATAGTTTTTTCACTTCGGTTCCACCAATAAATTGGCTGTCCGTTTTTGGTTAAAATTTTCGTTAAGGCTGTTCCCCAACTACCGCTTCCAAGTATTCCAAATGTCATTTTTTATAATTGACAATTGATAATTGACAATTGTCAATTATCAATTAATTAAAGTCCTAATTTATCTACTGCAAGCTGTGCTGCTTTCTGACTGGCGTCTTTTTTATTATATCCTTTTCCTTGTGCTATTAATTCTTTATCAACCATGGCGCCCATTGTAAATAAGCGGCGGCCGTTTATTATTTTTTCATCGAGTGTATCAAACTCTAATATTTTGCCGTTCTTATTTGCCCAGCCATATAATTTATTTTTGATGTTGATCTCAATGCCTTCGAGGTCATCAATAAATAAATAAGGCATAATGATAGATTGTTCTACCCACTTTTGTGTTTTATTATATTTTTTATCAAGATAAATGGCGCCGATCAATGCTTCTAAAGTATTGCCGAATATCTGCGAAATTTTCAGGGAGTTATCGTGCTTGTTGTAGATGGTGATTTTTTTCAATCCCATTTTTACGCCGATATCATTGAGCTGTTGACGGTTCACCATCTTGCTTCTCATCTCTGTTAAAAAGCCTTCGCCTTTGTAGGGATATTTCATGAAGAGGTAATGTGCAACGATGGAACTTAGTACGGCGTCTCCTAAAAATTCCAACCGCTCGTTATTTTCGTCGGCACCTTCTCTCACCGAGCGGTGGCTCAGTGCGGTTCTGTATAATTTAAGATCTCCCGGGGTGAAACCTAACACATTGCTGAGTTGTTTCTTGAATTCTTTTTTCTTTTTATATCCGGGAATAATGGTGTTTAGAAATTCCAAAATGGTTGGATATGTTTAGTCGAAATTAATGCTATTTGTCGAAAAAAAGATCGTTTGATATTGTATTGCTGCTCATAGGTATGCCGTTGAAGTGAGTGACACAACGATGCCGCCATGAAAAACAATTGTTCGTCAATAAAAAATAGTGAGTGTTAGACTAAGCTTTAAATTTCTTTACGATCACAGAAGCATTATGTCCGCCGAAACCGAATGTGTTGCTTAGTGCAGCATTAACGGTACGGTGTTGTGCTTTGTTGAAAGTGAAATTTAATTTAGGGTCAAAAGCTTCATCATCAGTAAAGTGATTGATGGTTGGTGGTATGATATCTTTTGTAACGGATAAGATACAAGCAAGTGCTTCTAAAGATCCGGCTGCACCAAGGCAATGACCGGTCATGCTTTTAGTAGAGCTTATGTTTAAGTCATAAGCATGTTCACCAAATACACTTAAGATAGCTTTGCATTCTGATAGATCGCCTAGTGGAGTTGATGTTCCGTGTACATTAATGTATTGGATATCTTCCGGTTTAAGGTGGGCATCTTTTAAAGCAGTTGTCATTACATTTTTTGCACCCAATCCTTCAGGATGTGGAGCTGTTAAATGGTGAGCATCTGCAGTAGCTCCGCCGCCGGCAACTTCGCAATAGATTTTTGCGCCTCTTGCAAGGGCATGTTCTAAGCTTTCTAATACTAACGCACCTGCACCTTCTCCCATTACAAAACCATCACGGCTTTTATCGAATGGGCGACTAGCTGTTTGCGGGCTATCATTTCTTTCGCTTAATGCTTTCATAGCATTAAAACCGCCAACACCTGCTGCACTAACTACAGCTTCGCTCCCACCGGTAATAATAATATCGGCTCTACCTAAACGGATGTTATCAAAAGCATCAATTATGGCGTTAGTAGAAGAAGCGCAAGCGCTTACTACTGCATAATTGGGGCCCCTGAAACCATGGCGCATAGATATTTGCCCTGCGGCAATGTCCAATATCATTTTGGGAATAAAGAAAGGATTGAAACGAGGAGTTCCGTCGCCATTGGCAAAGCCGACAACTTCTTCCTGGAAGGTTATTAAACCACCGATCCCGCTGGCCCAAATAACACCTACTCGATCAGGATTTACATTTTCGGGAGTGATACCGGCATCTTTAACTGCTTCATCAGTTGCAACGATAGCAAACTGTGTAAAGCGATCCATTTTTCGTGCTTCCTTCTTATCTAGGTAAGTGGTAGGATCGAAATCTTTAACCTCGCAGGCAAACCGTGTTTTAAACTTTGTAGCATCGAATTGCTTGATATAATCGCAACCGCTTACACCATCAGTTAATCCTTGCCAATAGTCGGCAACGTTTTTACCCAACGGGGTAAGGGCACCCAATCCGGTAACCACTACTCTTTTTAATTCCATAAAATTTGCCTGCGATGATTAATAGAAAAATTACTTAGCGTGTTCTTCTAAGTAAGAAACAGCTTGTCCAACAGTAGTGATGGTTTCAGCTTGTTCATCAGGAATAGAAATGTTGAATTCTTTTTCAAATTCCATAATTAGTTCTACGGTGTCTAGGCTATCCGCACCTAGATCGTTTGTGAAAGAAGCTTCCGGCGTAACCTCTGCTTCATCAACACCTAATTTGTCAACAATTATTTTCTTTACTCTTGTTGCAATGTCTGACATGGTAGTATAATTTAGTTAATCAGGTGCAAAAATATACATTTTGAGATAAATACAAAGAAATATAAATAGTATATAAAATATAGTCCAAATTAATAGGTAAAAAGAATAATGGTAATTTTTTATAAAGCCTTTACTGTGGCAATTACCAGGCTTATAATCTTCGCTTTTTGAAGCTTAATTTAATTCTAAATAATACCTAAATAAGGTATTAATAGCCTCCAATAAATAAAAGTTTGTATCTTGTTATTGCATTTTTAGCATAAAATCAAGAATTAATAAAATACGATTGCAATATGGCCCTGAAACAAATAGATTATGGAACTGTGGAGTACACAGAGATGCTCAAACTGCGAAATGAGATTTTACGCAAGCCATTAGGTATTACCTTTTCTCCTGAAGAACTTGAAAAAGATAAAACAGATATTTTAATTGCTGCTTTTGACGATGATGAGATATTAGGCTGCTGTATCCTTAGCCACCTTGATAATAACACTTTGCGTTTAAGACAGATGGCCGTTCAAAAAAATCTTCAAGGCAAAGGCATCGGTGATTCTATTATGACCTTTGCGGAGAACCTTGCACGGGATAAAGGCTATAAGATATTAATGATGCACGCACGCGATACAGTATTAGGGTTCTATGAAAAGTTTGGTTACAAAATAACCGGCAATCAATTCTTTGAATTGAACAATACGCCACACCATATTATGGAGAAGGTATTGAGATAAGATCCCCATAACAAAAACTCAGATCCCAATGTTCACTACTTTGGGATTTTTTGTGCCAATAGCTTTTTTGCCTCAATTAATTCTTCATGTGAAAAGGCTTCTTTTGGAATAATAAAGAAGGAACGGCTATCGAAATACACGTGCAAGAAGTGTGGACTTTCCATGGTACTATTAAATGCTTTCCATGGCCAGCTATTACGGCTGCCTCTATCTGTTTCGATAGTAAATTCATCGGGAGATAGTATAACCCTTAATGTAGCTTTAAAAGTATCAGCCCGCTTATACACCATTGTTGGCAACAGGAACCAAAATAATAACATCATTACAAACCATAAAAGGGAGCTTAACAAAAAAGCAAATGGTGCGATTTTATGGAAGAAATATAAACCTGCTGAAAAAACGGCAAAAATATTTACGGCTATCATTAAGGCCTTTATTTCTTTACGCGTAATAAAATGATAACGGAGGGCTTGTATTACTTTCCCTTTATTGTAGGTAAAAAATTGTGAGGTCATATAGCAAAGGTAATAAGCACTTAACAATAGAAATAAAAAAGGTTCACAGATTAAAAATTAATCATATGAACCTTTTTTTATAAAGTATGCAATAAAATTACAAACAGAGCGTTTATGCTTATCTAGATGTTACAGAACGTTCTTCAGAATAGATACCGCGAGGTAAATTATCCTTAGGATGGCGTCTCATCAGAACAACATCAGAACCTGCGATACAAGTACGTACATACTCTCTTTGAAAAGTATAGGTAGGTATCTTATACGTAGTTGAGCTGTCTTTGTAAGTGGTAAAGCCCATTTCTACATTTGTTATTTGAAAATCCATTGGATGGATTTTTTCATAACATTTAGCTCTCCATGTTTCTCCAATTCTTGGAGTAACGCCTGCTTGTGATACAGCGCAGCTGTATAATACAATAGGTAATGCGATTAAGATGAATAGATTTTTCATGATTTGTTTTTGATCAATCGTTAATAATCAAATGCCGGATTCAGCTTAGAAGAGGTGGGGGATTACTATTATTTTCCGAATAATGTGCAAGTTATAGCAATAATCGACAATAATCCAAATATATTTTTTGTAGTATATATATTAAAACCGCGAAAAAGTTACTTACTAATAACGTTTTTCGCGGTTTTATATTTTAAAAAGCCCTAACTGCTTAAAAATCAATCGATTTTAGCTAATACTAGTACCAGTTTATTAAAATCAGCACTGGCATTAATCACTTTAGTAAATTCTTCAAACATGGATACAGGGAAATCAGTTAATTTATAATACTCATGTATCTTAATATGTAGTTGATTTCCTTTTAAGGTATACGATGATACAAAACCTATTGAATCATCCGCCGCCGTTTTATTGCTGTTAATATCATTCAGGTTCTTTATTTGGTAGCCTGCGGGGATCGTAAAATAAATATCTCTGTCTTCTGCATGAGGATATTCCATTGCGATCGGTAATTGCCTTGGTTTTTCCTGATACATTTCTACCTGTGGCCCTATCACTTCTCCCATTTTAATTAATATATTATCTCCTGCCTGGTCTAAAATATCGCCACTGGTAATATCAGCTTCTATTATTAATGGTTTGTTTTTGTAACTATCCATCATGGCTGTATTCTGAACTTTAATGTTCTGTACATTATCTGTTTTAGCTACAGTAGTAACGACATCTTTTGTAAATTCCTCTTTTTTATCATCGGATAAAAAAGTAAAAGCAGGCCTGTAACTTGTTGCACCATATCCTAACAATATCTGTTTAGTATGCAGTAGCATAGAATCCATCGTGCTGTTAAATTGCATTTTTACTTCCAAGTTGATCGCGCTTTTATCATACGGTTGTATGCTAATGCTGTCAAATTCCGCAATAGCTGTTTTAAATGTACCGATCGTTGTTCCTTTCAAAAACAAACCGGTTGTTGCAGCCCAGGCTGGATCGATGAAAGGATAACGAAGTGCCCTATCAGCAGGTTCAAGAAAGTTACCGGTATTAGGAAAATAGAAAAGCATTTCTTCTACCAACTTATAATTTTCAAAATTTTCATCTAAAGGATAATCATCTTTTTTACTTGGAAAAACTATTTGATAATTAATGCCGAGCCTTTCTAATACTGCAATGAAGATTTTTGTTAGTCCGTCATTACTAGCTACATTATTTTTTATGATCTTTTCAATATTATCTGCGTCATCGCCACCCTGGTCATCGTCACCGATATTTGTTTTTATGTATTCTTCAACAGCAACGATCTTATCTTCTTCGGTTGCTGCTTTAGGAAGGTTTATCTGTTTAATAAAGCCATCGATCGCCTTTAATTCTTTAGGTGTAATTGTAGTGTAGGCCGTGTATACATTTTTAGCCAATTCATTCCAGGTAAATAACCTTGTATTCGGATCTGTCGATAAATTATAAGAAAGTTTGTATTGTACATTCATCAGATTAGGCGTTCTGTCTGAATATTTTTCATCATCCAATGCAACGATATTTTTTTGTACGGCGGTAGTAATACGCTGATCACCGATAACACTATCGTTGCTTACTGTAAAACCATTATATCCTTTTACAGAAAAAGCCAAACGTTTAGGGGCTTCTAAAATAAATTCCGCATCCTCGCATGGCGCATAAGCAGACTGATACGTTTCTAAACCGAAATAAGATATTTTTCTTTTTATCGTATACATGTATTCGATCTCACAACCTTTTTCAATTCCTTCCAGTGCGAATTTCTTGTAGGTATTGCCATCTTCCGTTACATCATAAATTTTATCTTGTGGCAGATCCAATACCTGCCCCGTAGGTTGAATTGTTCTGGCTTTTATTGATTGTACTACTTCAGTAGCAGGATTTACAGGGATGTATATTTTATTGTATAACTCCGCCCCTTTATCATCATTTATTTTTACGAGGCGCCTGCAAGTAATATTGATCATCATATTATCTTTATCAACATCTACATATTGATGTTGACGTGCATCTACTAATATTACGGCGCTTTCATTTTCAAATTGCGGATCTGCCTTGTGCAATACCGGCGAAGTAACCCAATCAAGCGGTGATTTTTGTGCAAACGATGTTGCTCCTAAAAGCAGAAGTAGTAAGCAGGTAAATATTCTTTTCATGTGTTAGCTTTTTATTTTTTTGATCTTGTTAGTTAGTTATTTTTTGCAGTACAACCGATTCTTTATATTGTGTTTGAACAGCAGACATTTCCTTATTCCATTCTTCAAAATCTGCGGGCTCGATCATTAATTTTTTTGTTGTTCCTTCCTGTTCTGCTATCACATTTCCATTGACGATCTTGTACGATATTTTTACAGATGCCAGGTCATTATCATACTTAAAATCTTTAGGCAGGTAACTTACTTTATAGCCTTTGGGAATTTCAAGTATATGGTATTCATTAATTACATAATTATATTCGATCTGTAACGGTACTTTTCTTTTATTAGTATCTATTACCTGCTTTTCGAATATTTTTTCCAGGTTAAGATTGATGTAATATTCATCGCCGATCTTTTTACCATACCCTGGGATCTCAAAATTGGCAGATATATTAATAATATTGTCTTCGGGCTTAATATGGGTGATAGTGTAATCTCCTAAAATAAATTTATTACTGGCTTTGCCCATACGTGTTTTTACAAAATCCTTTGTTTCCTTTTCATCGCTGTACAATAATGAATTATATACATCTTCGCCCTGGTATCCGTAGTAAGTTACATTTTCGTGCCCTTTAATTCCATTATCTGTAAAACTAATTGTAGTGGTATCAATCATTCGGTTTTCTTCCGGGGATATTACGGGTACTCTTAAAATTTTATAGTTTTTTTCATCAAGAGATATCAAAGCCTGTTTATTTTGTATCCCAGATGGTGGCATATCAAACTTCGCATGCGGATCGGTGCCATCTAAAAATATCCATTTACCATCAATGTTAGCGGTTGATATCATATGGTTATCATCAATAGGCAAGGCGATATCCGTATAATCATATGGCAGGCTTCTTGTACCGATCCAGGTATAGTATGCTTTTATCCCTGCTATACGAAGCATCTGTGTAATGATACTGCTCATGTCTTTGCAATCACCATAACGTTTATCACATACTTCAGCTGCTTGTCGTGGTCTAAAGCCTTCTAATCCGTTTTCAAAAGCAACATAACGGATGCTTTGCTGTACCCAATTGTAAATGCTTTTTGCTTTATCCATTTCCGTTGTTTTCCCCATCGTGATCGAGTCAACAACTTTTTTAAGATCTACGTCTTGTGTAAGATTTAATTCCTTCGTAAAAGCAACATCCCATTTGTATAGGTCATCCAATGAACTTAAGAAATTCTGCTGTCCATTCTTTCCCTGAAAGGAAGTAACGTAGATGATTACATTGGGTTGATAATAATTATCATCGGGGGCATCACTAAAATTATCATCAATGGGTTTAACATTTTTCAATGTCCATTTATAAATGGTTTCTTTTCTTTTTTTCTCTTCTGAAAATTGAAATAATCCTTTGGGGTCATTTTTTATAATATACTTTATGCTGATCTCATCCGGCACTACAACTGTGTAAGAGCCATTCATTAAAGGCGCACGCTCTTCATAAAAAAATGGCGTTAATAAATGCAGGTCTTTATGGTGCAGTGTATAATCGATATGCTGAACAGCATTTTGTGTTAAGGAAGGGAAATCAAAACTCGTCATCTTAACATCGTCATAAAAAACAGTATTATTATTAACGCCGCTTGTTTGCCTGTTGGTTACTTTTACTTTTTTGTATTTATCTCCATCAGGCACTTTTGTATATGCATCTAATCCTGTTAATTCATTATAGCCGCTATGATAAATTTCATACCTGCTGTAACTACTCGCATTTTCACCTAATAACATTAATTCAATATTGTGATTGCTTTCGGCAACCGGCGTATCATTTTTAATTGAAAGATCTACCTCTACATCATAATGCAAATAAACCACTTGTTCACCGGGAAATGCTTTTTTAACATCCTCCGGTGTTTGCGCCATCATTGTTTGTTGCAACAACACAATAATAAATAGTATGGTTAATTTTTTATACATATTAATTCGCACTTATAAGATTACCGTGATAGTATACGAATTGTTTTACATTTCCTTGCTCATCATAATATTTACAAATGCCGTTTAACTCGTCATTGTAATAATTGTCATCCGCCTTTATTTTGCCATTGGGGTAATAGGCTTTGTGCGCTCCATTGGTATTATCCAACACATAATTCGTTGTTGAAGAGAGTGCGCCATTGGGATAATAAACTTTAGCAAGACCATCTTCATAACCAACTACCCTATTGGCCTCAATATATAACTTACCATTGCTGAAGAAAAATTTCTGTTGCCCTTGTTGCACGTTATCGGCATAAGACAGCGCGCAGCTTTGTGCTCCATTTTTATAATAGGCTATTATTTTGCCTGAGCCTTCTTTTATAATAATTGGCTGAACGAGTACACCATTTTTATCTTCGTACGTATAACTCATTAATTGACCAGCTTTATAATTTAATACAACTACTACTTTATTACTATCTCCATAAACTATATCCTGCCCTTCTTTATTATTATCTTTATACATAGTACTGAAATCCTTTGTTCCGTCCTGATTATAGGAATCATCCTTGCCAGTTAAAGATCCATTTTTATATCCTTCTTGTTCACTTAGTTTTCCATTTTCATAATAATATTTCCAAATGCCATTTTTATCTCCTTCTTTATAATTCCCTTCTGATCTTATATTCCCATTCAAAAAATAACTTCTATAGATACTGTCTTTATTATTGTCTTTATAATAAAAATCAGCAGAGGTCTTTCCATTATAAAAATATGTTTTATAATTGCCAGTGAGTATATAATGGTCATAATTCCCACTACTAGATATTTTACCATTATAGTTTTTGTACACACAAGCACCTTTGCCTTGTGGATATTGACCGGAAGAAATAATGTTTCCCAAAGTATCAAACTGTGTAAATCCTTCTAACCATCCCGTTGTGTATTTATATTCGTCATCAGGAATATTACCTGGGAACTTATATTCGGCGTACCCATCCTCATCATCATTTAAATAATTTTCAATTGAAGTAATATCTCCAAGGTTGTTGTAGTAGATCATACGTTGTTGCTTTTGTCCGGCAACTTTCCAACCTTCCTGACTCAATTGTCCATTGGCATAATATTTTTTCAGATAGCCGTCTTCATCACCATTCGTATAATTACATTCATACGTTTTTTGGCCGTTTGCATAATATGTAATGTCCGATCCATTTTGTACACCGTCTTTAAAATATTCTTCTTCCTTTATTTTTCCTGAAGGGTAATAAATTATATTTTTCCCATCCTGATTCCCGTCTTTATTATAATAACATTCACTTTCTTTTGTTCCATCAGGTGTATAATATACAATATTAGCAGCTCCTTTACGCGTTGTTGTAGAATAGATCGTTTTTCCCGATTTATCATAAAAACTTATTTCTTTCAATTTGCCTTTTTCGTAAACAGCAGTATTATATAATATTCCGTCATCATCATAATCCTGTAATTGTCCGTCTAATTTCTTTTTAGTATAATTTCCTTTACGGCTCAGTTTTCCATTTTCAAAATAAGAAGTAAACTGTCCTGTTACTTCATTATCAGCATAGGTCACTTTTTCTTCTATTGCGCCATCATCAAAATAAGTACTCCAAAAGCCTTGTTTAAGATCATCTACAAACTGACCCTGAGAAGTGACCGTTCCATTTTCTGCATAGCCTTTGTAAATGCCCTGGGCCTTTCCATTTTTATATGTTACTTCATCTTTTAGCTTTCCTGAAGCGCCATAAAAAGATCTTGCATCTCCATCTTCTTTATCGTCAACATAATTAGTTGTATAGGTTAGTTCTCCATAAGTATTGTATGATTTTGACGGGCCATTTTTTTTATCATCTTTATAAGTACTAACTGATTTGATATTGTCATTATAGTAATAAATTGTTTGTATGCCATTTACTTTATCCGCAGTTAATGTTTCTGTATAGTTTCTGTTGCCATTATCCCACCAGCCTTCATCAACTCCCATTTGTTCGCCATTTTTATACACTGCTTTTTCTTTTACCTTGCCATCGTCATAATAAAAGGTCCAGGTACCTTCTTTTTTATAATCATTATTAAAACTGCCTTCTGTCTTTACGTTGCCATTATCAGAATAAAACTCACATTTTCCTGTAAACTGATAATTACCATTTTTATCTTTTGAATAAGCGCCTTTTCCAAATACCACACCGTTACTAAACAAATAATTATCCGTAGCAATTTTTCTTTGTTCGTAATCGAGTACACGTGTACTTCTTATTTTATCCCAATAGGCTGCGGCATAACTCAAAAAAAGATCTGCCTGTTTCTTATTCTTTTTTTCCCAGTTATCCACTGTTTTATTTCCTAGCCCCGAAAACATTGTAAATATTAATGGCTCGAAATCATTGTTAGCAAAAACCTGTTGATACAACGGCACATAAAACTGCATGCAAAAGCCTTTATCATTTTTATTGTACTGTAGTTTTTCATCAACAACTTGTATTTGCCGTACAATAGGATCTTCTAATTGAGCTTTTAATTTGTATGTTTTATCAAGTGCAATTCTAGAGATCACTATCTGTTGTAAAAAATCAAAATTGTCATCTTTACTTACTATTTTATTTTTGTCATCAGTAATTACTTCGTCAGTAACTTTTGATATACTACTTAATAAAGTAACGGCAGAGCTTGCATATTCACCGGCTGGCATTTCTATTAAATAAGTATTCAAAGCCAACATAGCCGGGATCAATTCTCCGTCTTTAAGAAACAAAGTGCCTAAAAGATAATGTGCATTGCTATAATATGGATCGATCAACAAACCTTTTTCGAGTGTTGCTTTTGCTTCTTCATTTTTATCTTTTTTTATCAGTGAAACACTTTTATTAAAATAAGCATTTACCGATTGAGGATATTTTTCTAGTATCTGATCAAAAACAACCTGCGCTTCATCTTCTCTATGCAGCTCGTCCAACACATTGGCTTCCAATAAAGAAAATTTCAAAAAATATTCCGGAAACAAAACAAGCCCCTGCTTTGCATATTTTAAAGACGTTTCTTTCTCACTATCTGCATAATAGCTATAACTTAACTGATACAATGCATCGTTGTAATTGCTATCACTTCTTGACACCTGTTTAAGCAGTTCGATAGCATCTTTATGTTTACCGGCATCATTTAATGCCATAGCACGCTTGGTAATATCTCCGCTATTAATTAAAGGGTTATTAGATTGTGCGGAAGAAGAAAAGCAACTAAAAAATAAAATGAAAAGGGAGCAGATCGTTTTAATACTGTTCATGATCATAAAGATTTGGGCTTAAAGCATTATATATTTATAAAAATATCGCTTTTTATGATATGGAAATACAAAAGCCATCACAATTATGATGGCTTTTGTATAAAATTATGTGAGGATTTATCCTAACTACATCCCATGCTGTTACCGCAGTTTAAGCACTTATAACATGTACCGCTACGAATAGTGATATGGCCGCAGGTATTACAAGCAGGCGCATCACTTTGCATAGATTTCATATAATTCTGGGTGCCATCTCCGCCAGCATTAGCTGCTTTTGGCTGGGTAGATGAATTACCAATTACCCTTACTTCGCTTAACTCCGGTTTTCTTTCTCCAATAGTGGGCGTTGATTGATCCCAGGGTTGATCGCCCAGGTTTTCTACTTCCGGTTTATCCAATACATGAACCAGGTCATTTCTACCTAAGTATTCATACGCTAATGAACGGAAAATAAAGTCGATGATAGATGTTGTTGATTTGATATTCGGATGTTCTACCATGCCGCTCGGTTCAAAACGCGTGAACACAAATTTTTCTACAAACTCTTCGAGCGGAACACCATATTGCAAACCGATCGATATCGCGATAGCAAAACAGTTCAACATGCTACGCATGGTTGCACCTTCTTTTGCCATGTCGATAAATATCTCTCCTACACTTCCATCATTATATTCGCCGGTACGAACGAATAAAGCTTGTCCGTTTATTTTTGCTTTCTGTGTAAAGCCGCGGCGTTTTGCCGGTAATGTTTTACGCTCAACAATTTTTGCCAGCTTGCCTTTCAATACTGTATCCGGACTGCTTTGCATACGTTTACTAATTTCATCCAGCAATTCATCAATGGTTAATTTACCCATATCAACAATGGCAGATGCATGTTCAACAATAGACGCCTGCTGATTTTCAGTCGTCGGTTGTCCGTCGTCGGTGGTCTTTTTCTTCTTATCAGATTTATTACTAAGCGGCTGAGATAATTTAGAACCATCACGATACAATGCGTTTGCTTTTAAACCAAGCTCCCAGCTCATGCGATAACAATCTGCAATTTCTTCGATCGTTGCCTCGTTCGGAAGATTGATCGTTTTGCTGATAGCGCCACTTAAGAAAGGTTGTGCCGCTGCCATCATGCGGATATGCCCGTGTGCATGAATAAAGCGTTCCCCTTTTTGTCCGCATTTATTAGCACAATCAAAAACGGGTAAATGTTCGTCTTTTAAATATGGCGCGCCTTCAACAGTCATCGTACCACATATATAAATATTCGCCGCTTCAATTTGCTCATCGGTAAAACCTAATGTTTCTAATAAGCTCCAGCTAAAATCTGTGTACTGTTCTGGTTTAAAACCTAAACGTTGTAAGCAAGCCTCGCCTAATGTATATTGATTGAATACAAAACCTATTTCAAAAGCGCTTGCCATAGCAGCATCTAATCTTTCGATCTCTTCTGCGATAAAACCTTTTTCGCTTAACGTTTGTTTGTTGATGTATGGAGCGCCTTCTAATGTTGCGTGGCCCTTTGCATAATTTACAATTTTTTCAATTTGCTTTTCATTGTATTTCAAATTGCGCAATGCTGCAGGTACACTTTGATTGATTATTTTAAAATAACCGCCACCGCTTAATTTTTTAAATTTCACTAAAGCGAAATCCGGTTCAACACCTGTTGTATCGCAATCCATTACTAACCCGATCGTACCTGTTGGTGCAATAACTGTTGTCTGTGCATTACGATAACCATTTTTTTCTCCTAACTGAACGGCATCATCCCATGCTTTGGTTGCAGCTTTTAACAGATCATCCGGACAATATTTTGCATTGATACCGGTTGGTTTTATTTCCAAACCTTCGTATGCATCACTTGCATCATATGCTGCTGCGCGGTGATTACGCATCACACGCAACATGTGTTTTTTATTTTCTTCGTATTTATCAAAAGCCCCAAGGAAGCCGGCCATTTCTGCAGATGTTTTGTACGCAACGCCCGTCATGATCGCCGTAATTGCACCGGCAATGCCACGCCCCTGCTCACTATCATAAGGTATACCGCTTACCATTAACATGCTGCCCAGGTTAGCATAACCTAGACCAAGCGTTCTGTAATCGTAACTTAATTGCGCTACTTCTTTTGATGGAAACTGCGCCATCAATACACTTACTTCTAATACGACTGTCCACAAACGGCAAGTGTATTCGAATCCTTTTATATCAAAACTGTTATCGCTTTCTTTAAAGAACTGGCGAAGGTTGACGGAAGCTAAATTACAAGCGGTGTTATCTAAAAACATGTACTCACTGCAAGGGTTAGACGCTCTTATTCTTCCACCCTCCGGACAAGTATGCCATTCATTGATCGTTGTATCATATTGTGTTCCGGGATCAGCGCAGCGCCATGCCGCATAATTGATCTGATCCCATAATTCACGTGCTTTAATTGTTTTCATTACTCGCCCATCGCTTCTTGCTTTCAGCTCCCACATCCCATCTTCATCCAATGCTTTAAAGAATGCGTTAGGTATACGAACTGAGTTGTTGCTGTTTTGTCCACTGACTGTCTTGTAAGCTTCGCCTTCGTAATCGTGCGAATAGCCCGCAGCAATTAATGCCGCTACTTTCTTCTCTTCTTCCTGTTTCCAATTGATGAAGGGAACTATTTCAGGATGATCAAGATCCAAACAAACCATCTTGGCGGCACGACGTGTTGTACCACCACTTTTAATGGCACCCGCTGCCCGATCACCAATTTTTAAGAAGCTCATCAATCCACTGGAAGTCCCACCACCACTTAGTTTTTCTCCATCGCCACGAATGCTGCTATAATTTGTTCCAACGCCACTTCCATATTTAAATATCCTTGCTTCACGAACCCATAGATCCATGATACCGCCTTCATTGACTAAGTCATCATCCACACTTAAAATAAAACAAGCATGCGGTTGCGGACGTTCATATGCTGAAGTTGATTTTTTTAATTTGCCATCGTTTTGATCAACAAAATAATGGCCTTGCGGCTTTCCGGTAATTCCGTAGACTTCATGCAAACCGGTGTTAAACCATTGCGGACTGTTAGGCACACAAGCCTGGTTCAGTATAGAATATACCAATTCATCATAAAATACCTGTGCATCTTTTACGTCAGCAAAATAACCATAACGTTCGCCCCATACTCTCCAGCATTGCGCCATACGATGTGCCACTTGCTTCACCGTAGTTTCTCTGCCGCTTGTTCCATCTGGTTGTGGCACACCTGCCTTGCGGAAATATTTTTGTGCTAATATATCCGTAGCGATCTGGCTCCATTGTTTGGGAACCTCCACATTATCCATCTGAAACACTACTTCGCCTGAAGGGTTTTTTATAATAGAAGTCCGATAATCATACTCGAACATATCGTATGGACTCACTCCGTCTTTTGTGAACTGCCGACTAAATTGCAGGCCTTTACCCGCTTGCTTTTTTATAGCCATATTATCTCTTTTTTACAGGAAATCTTGTTACTAAAGTTACGAAATTTCAGGGGTACTTCCTAAACCGAAACTATTTTTTAACAGCCATATTTCAGCAGGCAAAATATTAACAGCTGTGGAAAAGCGCTGTGTACAATTTTATAAAATAGCACTGCATTGGTTTAGCTGCCAATATTAATTTTTTAGAAAATATATTCCGCATCTCGACTTGTTTTTCTCGCTAAAGTTTCAGTGGGTTGATTTGATTGATATTTTTCTATCTTCATTACAAATAAAGACATGCGCGCAGTCATACAAAGAGTAACAGAAGCAAGTGTAACAATCAATGGCACACTAAAAGCAGCCATCAATAAAGGCTTGCTGGTATTAATTGGCATTGAAGATGCGGATACAGATGAGGATATCATCAAGCTAAGTAACAAGATCATTAACCTGCGCATTTTTGATGATGAAAATAAAGTGCCAAATATTTCTGTTAAAGATAGTAGCGCCGATATTTTATTGGTGAGCCAGTTCACTTTATTTGCTTCTACTAAAAAAGGAAACAGGCCCAGCTATTTAAAAGCAAGCAAGCCGGATATTGCGATACCGATGTACGAAAAAATGATCGCTCAATTGGAACAGGATCTTGGCAAGAAAATAGTCACCGGTACTTTTGGTGCTGATATGAAAGTCGCACTTTTAAATGATGGGCCGATCACTATTATTATTGATACGAAGAGTGCGGAGTAAAAACCCCCAACCCCTGAAGGGGGCTTTTTGAAGAGCAATTATTTTTAGATTTAAATAATTATTTATGAGTGATATTACTGTTAGAGAATTGCAAATTAAAGTTGATGAGTGGATCAAGACCATTGGAGTTAAATACTTTAGTGAGTTAACAAACCTTGGTATTTTGATGGAAGAAGTCGGCGAGCTATCCCGATTGATGGTAAGAAAATATGGCGACCAATCTTTTAAGGAATCGGACAAAGGAAAAGAAATGGCGGATGAAATGGCCGATGTACTTTGGGTATTGATCTGTCTTGCCAATCAAACGGGCGTTGACCTCACAGATGCCGTTCAAAAGAATTTCGAAAAGAAAAATCTGCGTGATGCTGACAGGCACAAGAATAATGATAAATTGAAATAGCCTGCCGCGCAGCATATTCTGCCAAAAAACACAATATATTTGCATCCTATAAAAAATTCGGCGCAAGCAACTAACACATGGCAAACGAAGTAAATAACTTTCAGGAACTGATCTCGCATTGTAAAGAGTACGGTTATATTTTTCAATCATCAGAAATTTATGATGGTTTAGCAGCAGTATATGATTACGGACAAATGGGTTCTCAATTAAAAAAGAATATCCGTGATTACTGGTGGAAGAGCATGACACAATTGAACGATAATATCGTTGGGATTGATGCTGCTATTTTCATGCATCCTACCACATGGAAAGCAAGCGGACACGTTGATAATTTCAGCGATCCGATGATCGATAATAAAGACAGTAACAAAAGATACCGCGTTGATCATTTGATTGAAGGCTTTGCAGAAACATTACCGGAAGCAGAAGCTGCAGCTTTAATTGCAGAAATGGAAAAATTATTGGCAAAGCCTGATTATGTTGCGCTAAAAAAATTAATAGAAGATAATAAAATAAAATGCGGCATCAGCAAGACTTCCAACTGGACAGAAGTTAGAGAGTTTAACCTGATGTTCAGCACACAAATAGGAAGCGTTGCAGAAGAAAGCGAAACAATTTATTTACGCCCTGAAACAGCGCAAGGTATTTTTGTAAACTTTTTAAATGTGCAAAAAACCGGCCGTATGAAAATACCTTTTGGTATTGCACAAACAGGTAAAGCATTCCGTAATGAAATTGTTGCAAGACAATTTATTTTTAGGATGCGTGAATTTGAACAAATGGAAATGCAGTTCTTTATTCGTCCTGGCACACAAAAAGAGTGGTACAATTTCTGGAAAGACGAAAGAAAAAAATGGCACGAAAGCATTGGTATCCCTGCGGCTAAACTACGTTTTCACGATCACGTTAAATTAGCGCACTATGCAGATGCTGCTTTGGATATTGAATTTGAATTCCCTTTCGGTTGGAAAGAATTAGAAGGTATTCACAGTCGTACCGACTTCGATTTATCTCAACATCAATTATACAGCAAAAAGAAAATACAATATTTCGATAACGACCTAAACGAAGAAGGAAAACCTTACGGTAACTACACACCATACGTATTAGAAACTTCTGTTGGGTTAGATAGATTGGTTTTGACTATTTTAAGTCTTGCTTACGCAGATGAAAAATGGACAAAAGAAGATGGAACTGAAGATGGCCGTGTTGTTCTAAAAATTCCTGCAAAATTAGCCCCGACTAAACTGGCAATTTTGCCTCTGTTGAAAAAAGATGGTCTGCCTGAAATTGCAAGAGCATTAATGGATGATTGCAAACAAGATTTTCATTGTTTTTATGAGGAGAAAGATGCGATCGGGAAACGTTATCGCCGCATGGATGCCATTGGTACGCCATTCTGCGTAACGATCGATCATCAAACAAAAGAAGATAATACAGTAACGATCCGTTATCGCGATAGCATGACGCAGGAAAGAATTCCATTAGCAGATGTAAAAAAACTAGTGATCGAAAAGATCAAATAATGGCCGATCTAGAAGACCATATCAAACGTATCAATACCAAGCTTCAACAAGTTTTGAAGAAGACTGATTTGTTGAAAAAAGAAAATGAACGTTTGAAAATTGACCTGGCAGAAAAAGAAGATGCGCAGGAAAAATACAGAGAATATGTAGATGAGCTACGTCAGCAAATAAGTATCCTGAAAGCTGCTACTTCAAAAATGGAAGACGCCGATAGAAAAGAATTTGAAAAACGCATCAATCAATATATAAAAGGCATTGATAAATGTATTGGCTTACTAAGCGAATAAACTATGGCAGAACTTATTCCCATCAATATTGTAATTGCCGATAGAACTTATCGGATAAGGATCGATCCAAAGGATGAGGGAACCATACGCGCGGCGTTAAAGGTCATCAACGATAAGATCATCGAATACAAAACACATCTTGCGGGAAAAGATATGCAGGATTATGTATCGATGGTACTGATCTGGTACGCTACACAGACAGACGCAAAAGACAATCCCCTACTAGAAAAAACCGTTGCAGAAGCACTCCAAAAAATGGAATTGTTGCTGGATAATGCACGCTAATAAATTCCAAGCGCCTGATTTTGAGGGTTATATATTGTTATCCCGCCTATAACTTCCATTTGCTATACAAAAAATTGTATCTTCGCCAGCAATTCTTATTAACAATATTATGGTTAACTAGCGCATTTGTAGAAAGATTGTGAGCCGTATAAAAAAAGATATATTCAATGGAACCGATAATTATATACATTATCATCGGTGCAGCTGCCCTGATAGTGGGTACTGTACTGGGCAAATTAATATTTGCTAAAAATGCAAAAGGACAAGTAGAAGAAGCTGAAGCACAAGCTAAAAAGATCATTGCTGATGGCCAATTGCAAGCCGAAAATCTAAAAAGAGAAAAATTATTAGAGGCAAAAGAAAAATTTGTACAGCTAAAATCTGAACATGACCGTGATGTATTGCAACGCAATCAGAAGATCATCGAAGGAGAGAGCCGTATCAAACAAAAAGAACAATCTGTTAGCCAAAAAGAACAGAACCTTGATAAACAATCGAAAGAAAACGAAGTGATCAAGGAAAACCTCAATCGCCAGATCGAGGTGGTAAATGTTAAACGTGCTGAACTGGAGAAACACCAGGAAGAAAATATCCGTCGCCTGGAAAAAGTTGCCGGCTTATCTGCTGAAGAAGCAAAAGCACAACTGATCGAAAGCTTAAAGCAGGAAGCGCATACACAAGCTTTAGTTCTACAACAAGAAATTATAGAAGACGCAAAATTAAAAGCCAATAAAGAAGCGCGTAAAATTGTTATCCAAACAATTCAACGTACTGCTGCTGAACAGGCTATTGAAAATTCTATCACCGTATTTAATTTAGAAAGTGATGAGATCAAAGGTTCGATCATCGGCCGTGAAGGTAGAAATATCCGTGCGATAGAAGCCGCAACTGGCGTTGATCTGATCGTTGATGATACACCGGAAGCGATTGTATTATCTTCATTCGATCCATTGCGTAGAGAGATCGCGCGTTTATCATTGCAACGTTTAGTTGCTGACGGACGTATACATCCTGCACGTATTGAAGAAGTAGTTGAAAAAACAAAGCGCCAGTTGGATGACCAGGTAATGGAGATCGGCGAACGTACTGCAATGGAATTAGGTGTTCATGGCCTTCATAAAGAATTGATCAGGATGGTGGGCCGTATGCGCTTCCGTTCTTCTTACGGACAAAACTTATTAATGCATAGTCGTGAAACGGCTAATCTTTGCGCTATCATGGCGGCTGAATTAGGCATGAATCCTAAACTGGCAAAACGTGCAGGGCTATTACATGATATCGGTAAAGTTCCTGATGAAGAAACTGAACTGAGCCATGCATTGTTAGGCGCTAAGCTGGCTGAAAAATATGGTGAAAATCCTGCGGTAGTAAATGCCATCGGTGCTCACCATGATGAAATGGAAATGCAATATGTTATCTCTCCTATTGTTCAGGCTTGTGATGCCATCAGTGGCGCAAGGCCGGGTGCAAGGCGCGAGATCATGCAACAATACATTCAGCGTATCAAGGACCTTGAAAATATGGCACTAGCCTACCCTGGCGTTGAAAAAGCTTATGCAATACAAGCAGGCCGTGAGCTTCGTGTAATTGTAGAAGCGGATAAAGTTTCTGATAGCGACAGCGATAAATTAAGTTTCGAAATAGCGCAGAAGATACAAACTGAAATGACCTTCCCCGGTCAAATTAAAGTAACTGTTATCAGAGAAAAAAGAGCAGTGAATATCGCGAGATAAAATTCAAATAACAATAATTCAAAGTCCAAATAGGTGCAAGCTTATTTGGACTTTTTGTTAGCCAAACATCTTGCTACTATTGAGCTTCAGTGGCGTCGCACATTTCATCAGTTGAATATCTATTGGGCGCTCAATTGTTTTTTTGTTACTTTTAAACTACAAAAATTAATATATGACCCTAAGAATTTTATTTTTTTTATTCCTAATATTTTTGATTGGGTGTAATACAGATTCTACTTCTGCAAAAACATCACCTATTGATTCCAGTACGAAAATTGTGAATACATTAGTTCGTAAACCTGACACAGTTTCAATAAATGCGGAACTATTAAAAGCAAAATTAAAAGGAGCCTGGACCGACTCAAATTCTGAGAATGCAATATTTGACGTAAATGACACTTCATTCTATTATGTGGATGAAGATCAAAATGCTTATTGTCCATATTCTTTAGTTGGAGATAGTATAACAATTAAATATCCTAGCTATACCTATACTGGGAGAATTACATTCAATAAAGACACGCTGATCATGGATTCTAAGGAAGATCCGGAAGCCAAATTTTGGAAATTTAGAAAATAAGCTGATTTCCCTACTATTTTTTGGAATTTCCCTACAGGGTCTTTACCTTTGCCGTCCGATAAAAAATAAAGTTATGGACGCAGCAGTATTATTTGTACACGAACAGTTGACTACCAAGCCAGCTCTACCTAATTTCAAAGCAGGTGATAACATCACTGTTAACTATAAAATTGTAGAAGGTGCTAAAGAACGTATCCAGAGCTTTAAAGGCGATGTGATCAAACGTCAGGGTACTGGCGCTACTGCTACTTTTACTGTTCGTAAGATCAGTGATGGTGTAGGTGTTGAACGTCTGTTTCCTTTCTATTCTCCTAATATTGAGAGTGTTGTATTAAATAAAGTAGGTAAAGTACGTCGTGCTAAACTATTCTATTTAAGAGAAAGAAGCGGTAAAAGCGCTCGTATTCAGGAAAAAAGAATGGCTGTTGCCCTTAAAGATTCTAAGGCAGCTACTAAGAAAAAATAATCTTCTTTATAAAGATAGTAAAGCGAAAATGGCAACATTTTCGCTTTTTTTTATGTCTAGAATAAATCGACATATTATACTTTTCCGTAGTTTAGATCATCTAACAAACTAAAACCTCATTATTAATATGAAAAAGATCACTGCTATTGTCCTATTGGTAACTATCGTTATCGGAAGCATTTCCTGCACAAGAAGCTTAACACCAGCTCAGGCGGCACAGGGAAGAGCGCATTGTGGTGATACTTTGAGATAGGTTTTTTGGCTATTGTTAAAAATGTCTACTGCGTAAAAATGTCCATAAAACAGCCTGTTTTACTGGATATTTAATTTATCTTTGTTGCTTAAACTTATTAGTTATGATACTTGAAAATACGCCCGTTCTGTTGTCTATATTTCAACCGGAACATATGTTGGTTATCTTTTTAGCCGTTGTATTGTTATTTGGCGGTAAAAAAATACCAGAATTGATGCGCGGTATCGGTACAGGGATCCGTGAATTTAAAGATGCAAAAGACAATGTGAAAAGTGAGATCGAAGAAGGCATGAAAGAAAAAGACAAGGACGAAGAGATCAGATTATTAAGACAACAATTGCAACAACAGCAATTAGCTCAACAACAAAAAGAAATGCAGGAATTACCTAAATAGGTTTTCTTGTTTCAATAGAAATAACCGGCTGAAGTGCTTGACGCAATTCTAATTTGTCAATCACTCCAGCCAGTTTTATAAATACCAGTTAAACTCCATTTTTTGTTTAGTACGATCCAAGAATATCAGCAACAGCTTTCAGCAGGAACTACAACTTGCGTTACCACCGTAACGGAATACCTCAAAAAAATTGAAGCACGCAAAAACCTGAACGCATTCACAGAAGTGTATGCGGAAGAAGCCTTGCAAAAAGCCGCATCGCTTGATGCTAAACGCAAATCAGGAAATGCCTTGAGTAAATTACATGGTATTGTAATCGCTATCAAAGATGTGATCTGTTATGAAGGGCATGAAACAACTGCTTCTTCAAAAATTTTAAAAGGATATAACGCAGTTTATACAGCCACAGCATTGCAACGTTTGTTGGATGAAGATGCGATCATCATCGGTAATTGTAACTGCGATGAATTTGCGATGGGCAGCACGAACGAAAACTCTGCGTACGGCAATGTCTTAAACGCATTGGACGAAACAAAAGTACCGGGTGGTTCATCGGGCGGTAGCGCAGTAGCTGTACAGGCTGGTTTCTGCATGGTGAGCTTAGGAAGCGATACAGGAGGTTCTGTAAGGCAACCTGCAGACTTCTGCGGCATCGTCGGTTTAAAGCCTACTTACGGGCGAATCTCACGGTATGGGTTAATCGCTTATGCTTCTTCTTTTGACCAGATAGGTATCTTTGCGAATAATGTTGAAGATGTTGCTATTACGTTAAGTGTAATGGCAGGGCCCGATGATTTTGACAGTACTGCTATACAAACAGCTCCCGAAAATTATTCTCAGCCGATAGGCACAAAAAAATACCGTATCGCTTATTTTAAAGAAGCGATCGAACATGAATCTTTAAACAAAGAGATCAGCTCATCTATAAAAAATTGTTTTGAACAATTAAAAAAAGATGGTCATACCGTTGATGCAGTTGACTTTGATATGTTGACGCATATCGTTCCTGCTTACTATGTCTTAACCACTGCAGAAGCAAGCAGTAACCTTAGCCGTTTTGATGGCGTAAGATTTGGCCACAGAACAAAACAACCTGTTAGCGACCTCACAGAATTTTATAAATTAAACCGCAGCGAAGGTTTTGGTAAAGAAGTAAAGAGAAGGATCATGCTGGGAACTTTTGTTTTAAGCACCGGTTATTATGATGCGTATTTCAGCAAAGCACAACAGGTAAGAAAATTATTAGTTGATAAAACAAATTCGATCTTTGCAGCGTATGATGCCATCATCATTCCAACAACACCCACAACGGCTTTTAATATCGGTGAAAAAACGCACGACCCTATCGCTATGTACTTGGCAGATATTTATACAGTATTCGCTAATTTAACAGGAGTACCTGGAATTTCTGTACCGCTTTTCAAACACAGCAATGGCCTGCCTTTCGGCTTACAGGTTATGACGAAGAAGCAAGATGAATTAACCTTATTACAATTGTCGCAGTTGTTATTACAACAATATAAAACCACTTAGTGGCTTACTACAGTGAACAAACTATTCTCCATATGTTTTTTTTGTTTACTGATCGTAAATGCATCAGCCAGAAATTTTTCTGTTGATCAGATAATAGAAGATGCTATTGTTGATGAAAAGAAAGAAGATACTGCCATTGCCCAGGTAATTCAATCACCTACTCCACCAAAACAAGCCCAAGCAAAAGCGATCAACCAGGTTACCAAGTATGGTTTTAAAAATCTGTTTTTAAACTATACCTACAACCCTTTGCTGCCTTATGCAACGCAGATAAATCCAAATGCAGAAGCATTCATGCAGGATTATATAAAGGCACACAATGCTAATCTACAAAAAATGAAAGGCTGGGGATTACCTTATTTTAATCTCATCGAAAGTATTTTGCAGCAATATGGTTTACCAAAAGAATTAAAATATATTGCTGTAATAGAATCAAGCCTACAATCAAATGTTGTTTCTACTAAAGGAGCTTGCGGCCCATGGCAATTAATGCCGGGCACCGCTAAAACACTCGGACTAACGATCAACCCTTATGTCGATGAACGGACTGATTACTATAAAAGCACAGAAGCCGCTTCAAAATATTTATTACAATTATACGGACAACTGCACGACTGGTTATTAGTAATGGCAGCTTACAATGGTGGCTTAGGCAGGGTAAATGAAGCGATCAAAAAAAGTGGTAGCACTGATTTTTGGAAATTGGAATTTTATTTACCGGAAGAATCAAGAACTTATGTAAAAAGATTTTTAGCTACGCAATATATAATGGAAGGTGATGGCGATAAACAGGCCAACGATAGTTCTCATATAGCAAACATCGGAACATATAATGCAAGTCCTAACTTATCACAAACGGAACAAGCCGACCTGCAAAAATTAACGATCTCAGGCAGGTATAATTCTGCAGTCATTGCAAAGAACTTAGCAATGCCTATGGCAGATTTTGATCGGTACAATCCCTACTTCGATAAAATTATAGTAACCAATGGGAGCTTTGATCTTAAATTACCTTCAGCTAAAATGCAGCTATTTCAAACAAATAAATATCCAATATTGGGTGAGTGTATGCAGAATTTATTGACTGGTGCGTGTATACCAACGTATACGCCATCTCCAGCCCCTCCTAAAAAAAGCAAGCTACAACACAAAACACATAAGCACTAAAATTGTAGGTAGATCGGTAAAACAGGCTCGGCAGTTTTTACCTGCATAAAAATAAATACCATTACAAAAGCAATTAATAAGAAGGCGACTAATGGTAATTTAGCCAGCAGGTCTTTTACTTTATCTTCTGTTTCTTTTGGTATGAAATGCAATGCAAAACCTAATAACATCACTAAAAATACATTCTGATAATTAGCAAATAAACTGCGCCAAACACTTCCATCAAAATTTCCGGTGATCTGTCCTATTAAAGCTTTTGAATCTGCAAAAGAAGATGCTCTAAAAAATATCCAGCAAAAACAAACAAAATGAAAAGTGAGCAATACGCCTGCGATCTTAAACAAAACACCTGTCCAATTAAACTTTAATTTTTCCAACACATAGTTTTTTGCCTTTTCAAAAGTTAATGCGAGTCCATGCATGCCTCCCCAGGCAACAAAGTTCCAGCTGGCCCCATGCCAAAAACCGCCGAGCAACATTGTGATAAAAAGATTCAGGTAAGTCCTGAATTTCCCTTTACGGCTACCGCCCAATGGAATATATAAATAATCGCGTAACCAGCTTGATAAAGAAATATGCCACCTGCGCCAGAACTCAGTGATAGAGCTACTTTGGTAAGGAGAATTAAAGTTAGGCGGGATAGTAATACCGCACCATCTCGCAATACCTATCGCCATATCCGAATAGCCGGAAAAATCGCAATAGATAACTAACGCATATCCATATACGCCGAGTAAACATTCTAATCCCACATGTTTCGATGGATCATCAAAAATATACCCCACAAAATTCACATTGATAAAATCGGAGATCACGATCTTTTTAAATAGGCCTGAAAAAATAAGATAGAAGCCCGTTGCAAAATCATCTTTACTTACATAATAAGGCTTGTCTAATTGAGGTAAAAAATCTGCAGCTCTTACAATTGGCCCCATCATTAATTTGGGAAAGAATGATAAGAAGTACAGGTAATCAATAAATCGTGTAACGGGTTTAAAATGCCCTTTGTACACATCAACCGTATAACTCAGGTTCTCAAATGTATAAAATGAGATACCTACAGGCAATAATAAATTAAGCGGGTGTAATCTTAAAGTAGAAAAATTGCCGATCAGCTGAATAAAGAAATTGGTGTACTTAAAATAGAATAATAGGCCCAGGTTCAAGACAATACTTGTTACCAGTAAAGCTTTCTTTTTAACAGGATTAGTTATTCTATAAATAGCATTCGATATAATAAAATCTACGATTGCTGAGATGATCACCAGTCCTACGAACCAGCCGCAGGCTTTATAAAAAAAGTACAATGAAAAAATAGTAAAAGTTAGAATGCGCGCATTTCGGTTTTGCGCCACCAATGAATACGTAATGATAAATGCCACAAAGAACCATATAAAAAACCCACTGTTAAATAACAGCGGCTCTTTAGGATTGTACAATAGATTTTGTACCAGCTTATCAAGATCAATTGCAAACATGCAGTGTTTTTAAAATTAGTTCGGTTTATCCATACTGGTAATAAATGCCTCGAAAAAAGATTGAGCTAATATACCATATCCTTTGGCATTAAAATGCACATGATCCTGCATTGCTAGTTTTTTTTGGTACCAGCTGCTCATAGAATTAGTTCCACCCATCACCTGGTGCATATCCCAATAAGCAATATTGTGGTCATCGGCATATTTGATCAATACATTTGTTACATGTTCAACTTCCGGCAGTGCCATGTATATTCCTTTGCGCTTATCGAATTTCAACCCATCCGGCGGTGTTGTCATCAGTATCTGTGAATTGGGTGATACGGATTTTATCTTACTGATTAAATGATCCACTTTTTGATAAAAATCTGTTTCTGATGATTCAGAGAAAGCGTCATTCGTTCCCAAAGAAATAATAACAAGGTCCGGCAAATCATTTTTTAATTGCGCATTCAATTCAGCCAGCTGATCGTAATCCGTATATTTTGTTCCTATTTTACAAACCGTTTGAAAATTAAAAAATAAACGACCATTATATTTTTGACCGTAATAATCATTCAGCTTTTGCATGATCACTTCCGAGAAAAAACCCGACTTAACATGCGAGTCGCCAATATGCAATACTTTGATCATCGTTAAAACTGTATTGGCCATGTGTATTCTTTGCTTAACCAGATCTAGTCCGCTTGCATTATGGATCTGGTTATCGAAATCTTGTAAGGGTATTGCAACAGTCCTATTGATTGCCATTTTACTGACAACAGTTTGTTGTTTAATTACTGGAGAGAGTAAAAACAAAAAATTAATTAGGATGCTTTTCAAAATCATTATAGTCGTTCATGATCGCACTGTACAAATAATTGGCTATCCGCTTGCCGCCTCTTGAATTTACGTGCGTGTAATCTTTATTGGCATAAGTAGTATCGCCTTCCACCCAATTCACTAAAGAATTTTCTCCGCCCATGGCGTGATATAAATTAAAGAAATCAATATTAGTTGCTTTCGCCATATCGTATTGACCATCTACCAACGGTTCTACGCCATCTTCTGTGCGCCAGGCGCCACCATCATAATCAAAATCTTTATCGGCGGTTGATACCAACAAAATACTTGTCTGAGGAAATGCATCTTTTATTTTTTTCAGGATAGGCTGCATCTTTTTACAATACCAGCTAAAATCTGTCAGGTTGGGCCTGAATAAAAGATTAGGGCCATATTGAAATATCAACAGGTCATACGGCCTCGTTTTTTGTATTTGTTGTAAAAATTCGGGCGTGAAATAATTGAACTCAACACCCGTAATTCCTCTGAAAGAAAAATTATCAATATAGATGCCATCGTTCGATTCAAATGCAGCACCGTACATCGGAATATCTTTTGATGAAACACTGATGCGTACATTTTTAATACTATCGAAAACTACATCTGCTTCATTGAATGACTGTGTTGCAGCAATCGTTTCTTTTTGTCCATTGACAGTTAATACCGCAGTTGTTGATTTGTCTTCTGCAGGCATACCGTATAACACAGAAACATTATTAAAGTAATTCAGATGCGGTCGTTCAACCGTATGGTAGTTAACCCAGCTATTGGCATCAGAGAAAAAACTATGTCCGGATATAAACAAATTTGCATCAGCTTTATCATCGGATTTAAAACTGACGTCGTTCCAATCATCAGAAAATTCATGCGTAACCGTCTGTCTGAAACCTGCTACGATAGAAGTTATTGGCACAAAGCCCACTCCTTCTCCACCAAAATAATCTTGCAATTGTTTACGCAGATCCTGCGTTATCAGATCGCCTTCAATAAATGAATCGCCAAAGTAGGCGATGCGAATTTTTCTTCGGTTATGTTTTTTAAGTTGATCCAGTTTTTGTAAAAAACTATCTAAAGGCAATTCCTGGCCGGAGCTATTGATCAAACCTGCATAAGAATTATAATCACGTATGACTATTGTTTTGTTGCCTACCACGACAACGCTATCATGTTTTGGTTTATTGATTTTAGCAACAAGGCTATCATTAGCCTGCAGCGTATCTTTCCTAATGTCGCCTAAAATATCAATAATGCGGAAATTAGCTCCGAGGAGATCGGGCTTCCATTCAAATAAAAAAGTAGCTGTTAATAATAGTACAAGAAATAAAATATTAAACAGTAGAACATTCTTTTTCTGATTCATGTAGGCACAAAATTAGCCGCTTTGTTTTGAATCCTGTATAGTTTATTTTAAGACTTATTAGGCAATGACGGAACCTGATCTACCGGTTGTAAATTATCGGGCTCAGGCTGCTTCACATCAAGCTTATATAATTCATATTCTGTGATGATCATCTTGATGCGGTGCACCCATATTTCCTGCGCGGATGAATATTTCGACTTATTCATATCCTTCAACCAGAGATGGTAATCCATATTATTCTTCAATTTAGGATAAAACCTTTTCCGCGAAAGAATACCGCAAAAATCTGCAAAAGATGCTTCGGCAGAGGTGTATTGCTTATATTTTGTGTGGCGTTTTTTAAGATGATTACGCCCTTTTACACCAAAATAATTATTTAATTGCTTGCAGTTAATGCTTGTTCCGCTGCCGGATTCTAGAGTAGATACACCTAAAATGATCGAAGTTGGAATACCCCATTGTTTGGATAGATCCATCGCCATTGCGGTATGTTTTCTAATGTACCTAAGGGTTACTTCTTGCGCTGAACAAATATTGATAGAGAGAAGAAGCAAGCAGTATAACGTCAATTTTACTTTATTCATAAAATAAGACTTTACTCGAAATATAATTGAATATACAATTTTCCTTCTAATATTTACCGCAATACCGTCTTAATTGCTTCCGCTTTTAGCAAAGATTCCTCATATTCCTGTGCAGCATCGCTATAAAATGTAATAGCACCGCCTGTTTGAAAAGAAAGATATTGTGTAGTGCTATTGTACAATAAACTTCTTATCACCACATTAAAATCAAAATCACCATCAGGATTTATATAGCCTATCGACCCTGAAAAAAGGCCACGTTTTGTTTGTTCATGTTCTTCGATCAATTCCATTACGCGTTTTTTTGGTGCGCCTGTCATTGAACCCATCGGAAAAGTGGCTTTGATAGCATCAACCCAGTGGAGATCTTTTTGCAATCGCCCGCTAACAGTACTGATCATTTGGTGTACCTGCGGAAAACTATATATACCAAAAAGCTCGTCAACTTTTACGGTACCTTCTTCACATATTTTGCTAAGGTCGTTTCTTACCAAATCCACCACCATAACGTTTTCACTACGCTCTTTATTGCTGTTTAAAAGGCTTGTTTTACTGTTTTCATCCTGCAATTTATTAGTCAGATCGCGTTTGGATGTGCCTTTTATGGGCTGAGAAATGACTGCGTCGCCTGTTTTTTTAAGGTATCGCTCCGGACTGGCACACAGGCAATATTTATCATTCAACTTATATAAAGCCGTAAATGGATTAGGTGATAATTCAGTTAATTGATGGTATACTGCTATAGGATCTATCGATGCATTTTCTGCATAAAATTCCTGGCAAAAATTCAGCTCATAGCAATCACCTCTCAATATTTGTTGCTGTATTTTTTTTATTGTGGTAAGATAATTTTCCTGCGCAATCCTGTTTTGAATAACAGGCGGATTTTTAACAGAAGATGAAATTTGTATTGAGCAGGATTGAATCGCATTAAAAATAATGGCTGCGTCAGCATCACAAAAAATCGTGAGCTGATCTTCCTTTAACTGCAATACAATTTCAGGAACAAAAAAATGAAGATCGCTGAAACGGATGCCATCAAAATTTGCAGAGGATAATTTTTCTGTTTCATTTTTTAGGTCGTATCCTAAATATCCAAACAGCCAGCCTTGATGTTTATTAGAGAACTCTTTTAATTGTGCAAAGGCAGTTCCGGTATTAACTTCAATATTTGCTTTGCTACCAACGGCCAGTAAGCTTTCGAAAGCAGGTGCATCGAAATTATATTGCTGATTATCCAGTAAACAAAAAATGTTGAACGGTTTGGCCCAGTTCAACATTTTTTGCTTGAATAGTATGTACTCAGTTATTGCAAATGAAGTGCTTTTCACGTATGCTGTTTTTGTTACTAGCTCTTCTCACTTGTACTAGCTGTCCTTAAAAATCATCTTCATCGAAATCATCTCCGCCCAGATCATCATCATCAAAGCCAAGGTCTTTAAAATCATCATCCATCTTCAAATCATCATCTTCTTCTTTAGCGCCTTTTTTACCCGGCGCTTTTTTGCCTTTTGATTTAGGTATATCGAATTCAGCAAAATCAGGATCCCATTCGTCATCATCTGATTCACCGCTGCCCTTTTCCCATTCATCTGTTTCTTCTACATCTGCATCATCCTCGTCGTCATCGTCATCATCTCCTTTCTTTTTAGCTGCACCTTTGCCTTTTTTTACGGGCGTTTCTTCCTCCAGGTCAAGGTCATCATCATCGTCATCATCTTCGTCTTTCTTAACCGGCTTAGCTGGAGCTTTTTTAGGTGCGGCCTTTTTTGGAGCTGCTACTTTTTTTGCAGGTGTCTTTTTTTTGTCTGCCATAATTCAACTTAATTGTACTGTAAATTTTCTAAGAGATTTTTAATTAGCCAAAAAAAAAGGCATTTATTTTATTTTATTTTTTACGCAACCACTATTTGATCTCTACCCGGACCGTTACTAATATATTTAACAGGAACTTTCAGGTGCGCATTAATATAATTTATATATTCTTTCATTTTAGTTGGCAAGCCTGCATAATTATCAATAGCAGTGATATCTATTTGCCATCCTTCAAAGCTTTTGTATACCGGCTCAATGTTTAAACCATGCATTTGAAAAGGTACACAATTTTCTTCTTTACCATCTATATTAAAAGCTGTAGCAACTTTTAACTCAGGCAAGCTATCTAAAATATCTGTTTTCGTCATGATAATTTGTGTAACGCCATTAATCATACAAGCAAATTGTAATGATACCAGGTCGATCCAACCACAACGGCGCGGACGGCCGGTTGTGCTACCAAATTCGCTTCCTATTTTACGGATAAGCTCTCCGGTCGCATCATGCAATTCTGTAGGGAAAGGGCCGCTACCAACTCTTGTACAATATGCTTTTGAAACACCGAATACTTCTTTAATTTTTTGAGGCGCAATTCCTAATCCTGTGCAAACGCCTGCTGATATGGTGTTACTGCTTGTAACAAACGGAAAGGTGCCAAAATCAACATCTAACATACTTCCCTGCGCACCTTCTGCTAATACTTTTTTGCCTTTATTGATCAGGTCATTGATAAAGTATTCTCCATTGACAATATTGAAGGTCTTCAATTCTTCTATTGCCGTTAAAAATTCTTTTTCCCATGCAGCAATATCTTCAGCGAATGTAACTTCTTCCTGAAAATGATAGTTATCTAATAGTTGCTGGTGCTTTGCTTTAATGCTCGCATATCTCGCAGAAAAATCTTTACTTAAAATATCGCCTACGCGTAAACCGTTACGGCCGGTCTTATCCATGTATGTTGGCCCAATTCCTTTTAAAGTAGAACCGATCTTATCATTTCCTTTTGAAATTTCACTTGCTTTATCTAATGCCCTGTGTGTAGGTAAGATCAGATGCGTACGTTCGCTGATGTATAGATTCTTTTTATAATCAACACCCATTGCTTTTACGGTAGCGCATTCTTTCATTAATGTAACTACATCTAATACGACACCGTTACCGATCAGGTTAATTTTATCTTTATGAAAAATACCACTTGGAATTTGATGGAGCACTACTTTTTTACCTTCTACATATAAAGTATGGCCTGCATTTGGCCCACCCTGAAAACGGGCGATCACATCATAGTTGGGTGCAAAATAATCTACAATTTTCCCTTTTCCTTCATCGCCCCATTGTAAGCCTAAAATTACGTCTACCATTAGTTTGTCGGTGGTTTATTATTGATTGATTTGAATCTGGAAATTACCTGACTTTGTAAGTCAATTCCAAAACGCAGCGAAAATAAATTGAAATAAAACAACCACCTAATAATGAGAGGTGGTTGTTTAAAAAATGTTTAGAAAGATTTTCGTATTAAGCTACTTTAAGCAGGCTCATTTTGCTGTTGCTGAATTTACGCTGTGCGTATTCCAGTGTTACTTCGAACAGTTTTACCTTTTGAGAAGGCAATTCGTACATCGCGTCAGTTAAGATGCTTTCGCAGATGCTACGCAATCCACGTGCACCCAGCTTGTATTCCAGGGCTTTTTCTACCATGAAATCATATACAGCAGGCTCGAATTTCAATTCAATTCCTTCTATATCAAATAAACGCGTGAATTGTTTTATTAATGCGTTCTTAGGTTCAGTTAGGATGCTGCGTAAAGTGGCTGCATCTAAAGGCATTAAATAGGTTACAACCGGCAAACGGCCCAATAACTCGGGTATTAAACCGAAATTCTTAAGATCGACTGAGTTTACAAAATGCAACAAATTGTTATGCTGGTATTCCTGTAATTCTTTATTGACGTTAAATCCGATAGAATTGGTGTTCACTCTTTTTGCAATGATCCTATCGATACCATCAAAAGCACCACCACAAATAAATAAGATATTCTGTGTATTTACTTTGATCAGTTTTTGTTCAGGATGTTTACGTCCGCCTTGTGGTGGAACAAGTACTTCTGTACCTTCTAATAATTTCAATAAGCCTTGTTGTACACCTTCGCCACTTACATCTCTTGTGATAGATGCGTTATCGCTTTTTCTGCCGATCTTATCTATTTCATCGATGAATACAATTCCTTTTTCTGCAGCAGCGACATCGTAATTACAAGATTGTAATAAACGCGTTAGCATACTTTCTACATCTTCACCTACATAACCGGCTTCTGTAAATACAGTAGCATCAACGATCGCAAAAGGAACGTTCAACATACGTGCAATAGATTTTGCCAACAATGTTTTACCGGTACCCGTTTCGCCAACCATGATAATATTGCTCTTTTCGATCTCTACATCGTTTTCTATCTTTTGATTTAAACGTTTGTAGTGATTGTAAACAGCCACGGCCAAAACCTTTTTAGCATCATCCTGACCGATGATATAATCATCTAAAAATTTCTTTATTTCGATTGGTTTTCTAACAGATAATTTATTTCCTGCAACATCCAGTTTTGCATCTGGACCGATCATTAATTCTTGTCCGATAATTTCCTGGGCATGTTCTACGCAGCTTTCACATATATGCCCTTCCTGACCGGCGATAAGTATTTTAACCTCATCACGGCTACGGCCACAAAAAGAACAATTTAATACGGGTTGTTTTGCCATTAAGGTCTTGTTTTAGGAACTACAAAGATACAAATCTTTATAAGCATATCAATAGTCACCGATATAATAGAAAAAGATGTTTTGGAGCTGATTTTTATTATTTATTTATACGAACTAGTGGTTATTGATATAATTAATATATCCTTTTGCTAATGCGTTAAAGAAAATACTGCCTTGTATCTGGTACCCATTGGGCAGGTAATGAATAAAATCTTTATTCATGCATTTATTGTCGCGCCAACAATCGGCAGATTGGTGGCCACCGGTAATATTGTACATATCCCAAACAGGAATACTATTTTGACTAGCGATCTGAGAAAGGAGGCAGTTCACTTCATCCAATTGTATATTGTATTTTCCGTTCTTGTAAGAATCGGCGGCTGTGGTTATAATAACCTCTGCGTGAGGTGAAACCTTTTTCAGATTTTGAATAAACAACAACACTTGTGTTTGAAAAGAATCTTCTGCAATGACGGATTTCATTCCTTCGTTGGTGCCCATTGAAACAATATACAGATCTGCATTGAGTGTGCCGAGCTGTTTCCAGAAAAGCGGTGCTATATTATATTCATTATATGTTGCGCCATTTACACCGATGGTGTGATATAAAACGCCCGGTTGAGAATTATCTACCGATACGCCAAAGAACCGCTTTATTGCACTTGTATCGGAAGATGTGATCGAAAAACTATCGACAGGTTGTTTAAGACAAATTTCTCTACTAAAAGCACTATCGTTTACCGTTAGTGGCCAGCTTTTATTACCGGTATGCAGCTCCCATTTTATAGGCGAAGCAGTTGCACTACTATCAAAAAAGAATTGTAAATGATCGAAAGATTGTTTGATAGCAAGATTGATAACAACTTTTGAAGTAGTATCTGTTTTTATACAAAACCCTGCAATGCCTGATGTGATTGATATTTCAGGATGTGCCAGCCTGTTGAATTTCCAAATAATATTGGATGAACAGGAGATATCTATTGGTGCATTTGATTTGGCTAATTGATACGGAAAGATCAATCCCCTGCCTGCATTACCGAAATATTGTTGCAATTTATTACGAACAGTTCCTGAAAGAATATCTGCCTGGATATGTGAATCGCCAATATGCACAATTCTTACAACGCCTTTGTGTGTTCTTTTTAGATCAGCTAATTTTTTGTAGAAAGAATCAAGTCCCTGACTATTCGAAATAATATTATTCGAAATAGTTAGAAAAGGATAAGCTGATCTGATGACATTATCATCTGCAGGAATTGTTTGAGCGGTTGTTGTAAGCGAATACAACAAAGAAAAAATTAGAAATAAGCAGCTGTATTTTTTCATATCAATATTAAACCAAGATGCAGGCCTTTGTGGACCTGCATCTTTTATATTTTTATTGTATCAAATTACAATTTATCTACCACTTTATCAACGATGCCGTAAGCGATACTTTCTTTTGCATCCATCCAGTAATCGCGGTCAAAATCTTTTAAGATCTTTTCTACTGTTTGTCCGCAATTTTTTGCTAAGATCTCAGCACCCATCAATTTAGTTTTCATGATCTGTATAGCCATGATCTCCAGATCAGCGCTAACGCCTTGTCCGCCGCCGCTTGGTTGGTGTATCATTACTTCTGCATTCGGGAACATATAACGTTTGCCTTTTGCTCCACCGCTTAATAAGATACTGCCCATGCTTGCTGCCATGCCCATGCACACTGTTGCCACCGGACTGCTGATCATTTGCATCGTATCATAAATAACCATACCTGCTGTTACGCCACCGCCTGGACTGCTGATATAAAAAGTAATTTCTTTTCCCGGATCAATTGCATCTAAGTACATTAATCTTGCAGTAATATCTTTTGCACTTTTATCATCTACTACACCCCACAAAAATATTTTGCGTTGTTCAATAAATTTTTTGTCGAACTGCCAGCCGCTCATCATTTTTTCCATCGGGCTTTCCGGTAATTCCGGAATTTCTGGTTCGTCTTCGAAGCGTGTGTATTTGCTTGTGAAATTCATTTTTATCTGTTTAATGTTTTAATAATCTTTTTGTTGACTGAAGCGTTACTGCTGAAATGTGCGACGCCACTGAAGTTGATCAATGAACCAATGTTGGGCTCAAAAAATTACTTAATGATATTTGAATCTGCCTTTTTTAATTTACGTGGATTCATTGTCAACACTTCATCAACGATACCGTATTCTTTTGCTTCTGTTGAAGTTAACCAGTAATCTCTGCTGCAATCGATGGCAACTTTTTCAACCGGTTGGCCGGTGTGATGAGAAATTACTTCGTATAATTCTTTCTTGATCTTCTTTACTTCATTCACAGTTATTTCGATATCACTTGCTTGTCCACCTGCGCCTGCACTTGGCTGGTGCATCATGATACGGCTGTGTTTAAGTGCCGTACGTTTGCCCGGAGAACCAGCACACATCAATACTGCGGCCATGCTCGCTGCCATACCTGTACAGATAGTTGCGATATCTGGCGTTACGAATTGCATGGTATCGTACATACCTAAACCAGCATATACGCTACCGCCCGGTGAGTTAATATACATTTGAATATCTCTTGTACGATCTGTACTTTCTAAAAATAAAAATTGTGCGGTGATGATATTAGCCACCTCATCAGTAACAGGGTAACCCATGAAAATGATACGATCCATCATCAAACGGCTATACACATCCATTACGGCAATGTTCATAGGCCTTTCTTCAATAATGTTCGGGGTAAGATTGGTTACATTGTGTTTTATATAACTATCTAGTGTATTACTGCTGATACCTCTGTGCTTTACAGCGTATTTTTCGAATTCTTGTCCAAAGTTCATCTTATATAAATTTATGGTAACAAATATAGTTGATTGGTAAACCCAAATACTGTGCTATAAAAAAAATGCGCCAAAAAGTCGGAAAAGATTGTCTGAACCATTGATTGAAGTTGATTTTTTTGATTCATTTGATTTTTTGGATAAATAAAAAACCGAAACTTTTAAGGTTTCGGCTCTTTTACTATTGTTAGGGGATTGTATTAATGTTGGTGATTGTGCTGCATTGCAGTCAATTCCTCCGGTGTAACTTCTTTAATTGTTGATTTAGCATTTTCTTGTGCCCAGTTAAATAGTTTTTCTGTTAATAAGCGGTGGTAGCTGCTTTCAACCTGTTTTTCGTCTTTCATCATTCTGTCGATATAACTATCTAACCAGCTAACATCGTCGCCAATGCTCATGCTGCCGAAGTAACGCATTACTTCATTTTTCATGTTATCTCTTAGTTCCTGCTGATCAACCTGAAGGTTATTTGATTTGATCAATTTATCGCTGATCAATGTCCATTTTAACTGGTTGCTGAAGATCGGGAATTCCGCTTCTGCTTCTTCTGCAGTTTTAGGTTTTTCGCCACCGTTCTGTAACCAGCGCTTTAAGAAAGATTCAGGAAACTGGATCTTTGTTTCATCTATTAAATAATGGTATATCTGATCGTGCAATTGGTTCTTGCTTTGTGCATCCCAATGGCTCTGTATCTCTTCGCGTAATTTAGTCCTGAATTCATCTTCTGTCGCAATTGCAGCGCCAGGGAAGACTTCATTAAAAAATTCTTCGTTCAATTCTCTTTTTTCAACGTTCGCTTCAGTTGCTTCAACACCTTCTTCTAATTTTGTTTTAGTGCCTTTGACCTGCATTTTGCTGATCTCTTCCTGCACCATTTCCGGTGTAACTTTTACGATATTGTTGGTCAGCTTTGCTTTATCCAAAGGAGCTACTTCGAAGTTTGGTTTTAGGCCAATTTCAAAGCCAAATTCGTAATCAGCCGGGTTATTTACATCCATTGCACGGATGTCAGCATCCAATGCTAAAGGCTGAGCAAAAATGTCAGGTTTTTCGTTACCTAAGTAAGCGTATAATTCTTTTTCTACTGTTTTTAGGATCTCGTCTGTAAAAATTGAAGGGCCATACATCTTTTTGATCATGCCTGCAGGAACCATTCCTTTTCTGAAACCTGGGATATTTACAGTCTTGCTGTAATTCTTTAAAGTCTTTTCAAACACAGGAAGATAATCGTCCTTGCTCACTTTCACGGTTAATTTATCATTCAATAAACCGATGTTTTCTCTTGTAACTGTTGCCATAAATTGAACTTTTAGCTATCAGCAAAGCTTTTAGCATTTTTAAAAAAGCCTCCCCTGAAAGGAGAGGACTTGGGATTTTTTGTCCGGATGATAGGGGTCGAACCTACATGAATTGCTTCGCTAGATCCTAAGTCTAGTGCGTCTGCCAATTTCGCCACATCCGGTCAATTTGTTAAGTGGCTATAATGAAACTTATCAAATGGGTGGCAAAAGTAAGGCATTTCTGTAAAAAAAGTAAAACAATTAAACACTATTTCCAACATCGCTTTTTTTTAAGTAAATTCGTATACACAGATGGAAGCAGTAATAGACAAAACGATCAAATACACCCTCACCGAGGATGAAGAGAAAAAAGAGATTCTCAGGCAGTACCGTGGGCTATTGAAAGAGCTGAAACCCAAGCTAAAACAGGGAGATAAGGAGCTGATAAGAACAGCTTTTGAAATAGCTGCCGAGGCACATAAAACGATGCGCCGTAAAAGTGGCGAGCCATATATATTACATCCCCTTGCCGTTGCTAAAATTTGCGTAGAAGAGATAGGCCTGGGTGTACGTAGTACTATTTGTGCTTTATTGCACGACACTGTTGAGGATACGGATGTAACACTGGAAGATATACAACGTGAATTCGGGATCGAAATATCTAAGATCATTGATGGTTTAACCAAGATCAGCCATGTTATAGATAATAACACTACCCAACAGGCTGAAAATTTCAAAAAGATATTACTAACGCTTACGGATGACCCAAGGGTTATATTGATAAAGCTGGCCGATCGTTTACACAACATGCGCACAATGGATAGCATGAAGCGTGAGAAACAATTAAAGATCGCCAGTGAAACAATTTATGTGTATGCACCGCTGGCACATAGAATGGGCTTGTACGCAATAAAAACAGAAATGGAAGATCTGTCCATGAAGTATTTAGAGCCGGAAGCTTATCGCTCTATCGCAAAAAAATTAAATGATACCAAGCGTGAACGTACGCGTTATATCAATGATTTCATTCGTCCGTTAAAAGAGAAATTAGAAAAAGCAGGATTTACATTTGAGATACAGGGACGGCCAAAAAGCATCCATTCTATCTCGAATAAAATAAATAAGAAAGGTGTTCCTTTTGAAGAAGTGTATGATCTTTTTGCGATACGTATCATCGTAGATTCTCCTGCCGAAAAAGAAAAAGAAGATTGCTGGAAAGTGTACAGCATGATCACAGATGAATACAATCCTTCGCCAGAAAGATTGAGAGATTGGTTAAGCAATCCTAAAAGCAATGGTTACGAAGCGTTGCATACTACCGTTATGGGACCGCAAGGTAAATGGGTGGAAGTGCAGATACGTACCAAACGTATGAATGAAATTGCAGAGAAAGGTTTAGCAGCTCACTGGAAATATAAAGAAGGTGGTTCAAGCGATGAGAGCCGTTTTGATAAATGGTTTCAACAGATAAGGGAAGCCATCTCTAACCAGGAAAGTAATTCGCTTGATTTTTTACAGGATTTCAAAACATCCTTTCTTGCAGAAGAAATATATGTGTACACACCAAAGGGTGATGTAAAAATGTTACCTATCGGTGCTACTGCTTTAGACTTTGCCTTTATGGTACATAGTGCTGTGGGTAGCCGTTGTATTGGCGCAAAAGTGAATCATAAATTAGTGCCGATCGGCCATAAGCTGCGCAGCGGAGATCAGATAGAAATTATTACGAGCGCAAAACAAAGGCCCAACCAGGAATGGTTGAATTTTGTTGTTACCAGCAAGGCCAGACAAAAAATAAAAGACACGCTTAAGGAAGAAAAAAGAAAAGTAGCCGAAGATGGCAAACACATTCTTCAGAAAAAGCTGGATCATATCAATGGGAAAATAACACAACATAATTTAGAGGAGCTGGCATCTTTTTATAAATTAAATTCTCCGTTGGATCTGTTGTACGATATCGCGATTAAAAAGATCGACCTAAAAGAATTAAAAGATTTTACTGCATCCGGTGATCGTTTGTTTTTTCCTAAGCCTGCTGTTAAGGAAGTGGAAGAAACCGTTACGGCTGATGTTACGGCAAGAACTTACAATAAAAAAGATGCAGAGCTTATTATCTTCGGTGAAAGCAGTGATAAGATCATGTACACGCTGGCAGCTTGTTGTAAACCAATTCCGGGTGATGATGTATTTGGGTTTGTAACAACTGGCGAAGGATTGAAAATACATCGTACTAATTGTCCGAATGCAGCAAGGCTATTATCGAACTACGGACATAGGGTTGTAAAAACGAAATGGGCAAAAAATAAAGAGATATCTTTCTTGACCGGTTTGAAAATTATTGGTCTGGATGATGTGGGTGTGATACATAAAATTACCAACCTCATTAGCGGCGAAATGAAATTCAATATTTCTGCGATGACGATCGAAGCTGTTGATGGTATCTTCAGGGGTAACTTAAAAATATTTGTGCACGATAAAGATGAACTGGATGAATTGTGCAAACGTTTGATGGAACTCACAGGGATTGAGCGGGTTGATAGATACGATACCGAATAAAGTCAAAATTTAAAAGCCAAAACCAAAAAGTAAGAAGATTAAGTTTAACTACTTTTTAGTTTTGACTTTTTACTTAGTTTTTTTATTGATAATTGTATTTTGAAATACTTCCATCCTTAGAAACCTCGACCTGTTTTTCTGATAGCAGGTAATCGATCACTTTCCACAATTTTTCTTTGCTTACGCCTTTCATATTGGCCAACAGTTCTTTTATTGGCAACGATCTTCCTTTGATATTTTTAAAAATGTTCTCTGCGATCTTGTCGAATTCTTCTTTGCTCAGTTTTAGGTTTTTTTCTTTTAAGCAATTATCACAAATGCCACAACGCTTGCTGATAGGCGCATTAAAGTAATCAGCAATCACCATACTTCTGCAGGCAAACGTTTCTTCAATATAATTTATGATCGCTGCTACCCTTATTTCAAATTTAGATTTTCGTTTTAAAAAATTTTCTAAGTTGATCGTAAAGCTATCATTGTACATCCTGTTTTGTAGCAATGTCATTTGCGGCTTTTCTTTTTGTGGTGCATATTCAACAATGCCTTGTTGTTTTAGCTCGATCAATTGCTGCGTTACTTCTTCCTGTTTTTTACGAATGAACTTTGCTACCCTTGATTCGTAGATGATAGTAGGGAAATCAAAAATACCTTCATACGACCGTAATAATCCTTTTATTAATGGTTCGTATTGTGGCAACCTTTTTTCAAATTCTTCCAGCTGTTCTCTTGTGGTTGTAAATGTGAGTGTAGATTGCTTAAAGAAAACTTCGTTGTAACTAATAATGTCTTCCTGCTCTAATGCTTTGATCGCATAAGTAGCGTTCAGAATATTTATTTTAAATGCCGATGTGAATTCAGCCATATCAAAATCATAATTCGTCCACTCGCCGCCGCCCGCTGCTACCTGCAAATAATTCATAAAAGCTGTGTACACTTTTTTTATCTCTGCTTCTTTAGGAAAACGAATATCACTTTGCAGTTTTAAATCTTCAATCTCTTTATCGCTATATAATAAAACAGCGTAAGATTTTTTTCCATCTCGGCCTGCCCTGCCCGCTTCCTGGTAATAATTTTCTAAACAATCCGGCACATCATAATGCACTACTACCCTAACATCCGGTTTATCTATCCCCATACCAAATGCATTGGTACAGGCCATTACAGTCGTTGTATTATTGATCCAGCTTTCTTGTCTCTTATTTCTTTCTTCGCTGCTTAATCCCGCATGGTAATTATTAGCGCTGATACCATTCATTGTTAACAACTCTGCAATATCTTTTGTATGCTTGCGGCTTTTGCAATACACAATGGCGCTGCCTTTTACATTATTCAATATCTCTAATAATTTATTTTGTTTAGATGCGATATTAAAAACACTGTAAGAAAGATTGGCCCGTTCAAAAGATTGCTGAAAACGTTGCGCCTCTTTTTTAAAAGCAAGCTTATCGCAAATATCATCCTGTACTTCTTTGGTGGCAGATGCTGTTAATGCCAATATCGGCACTTTAGGCAAACGTTCACGTAAAGAAGCGATGCGCGTGTATGGCGGACGAAAATCATATCCCCATTGAGAAATACAATGTGCCTCATCAACGGCTATCAGGCTAATATCCATCGATGCCAGATGTTCTAAAAACAAACTGGTTTCTAATCTTTCAGGAGAAACGTATAAAAATTTATAATGGCCGTGAATAACGTTTTGCAATGTTTTCTTTACTTCAAAAAAACTCATGCCGGAATAAATAGCGATCGCAGGGATATCTCTTTTTTGTAAATTCTCTACCTGGTCCTTCATTAGGGCAATGAGCGGACTGATCACTAAACACAAACCATCTTTAGCCATAGCCGGCACCTGGAAACAAATAGATTTACCACCACCTGTTGGCAATAACGCGAGCGTATCCTTTCCTTCTAGCACTGCATTTATAATATCTTCCTGCAGCAGACGAAAAGAATCGTATCCCCAATATTTTTTTAAGATTTGATGCGTAGTCTCCAATATGCTATCCCTATTTACCTGCTAAATTACATTTTCGAAAGGGATAAATTAAAAATGGTCCAGCCACCTAAGGTTGAACCATTTTTCATACCGCAATTAGTTCGGGAATTACAGTTATTTATTAGTAGAATCTTTAAATTTTGCTTCCGCATCCTGCGCTTTTTTAAAATCTAATATCACGGAATTAATGCAATAGCGTAAATGGGTTGGTGGAGGGCCATCTTCAAATACATGTCCTAAATGAGAGTGGCACCTGCCGCATAGTACTTCTGTACGATGCATTCCGTAAGTATTATCAGGCGCAAAAATGATACTGCTCTTTGATATTGGTTCAAAGAAACTTGGCCAGCCGCAGCTGCTTTCAAATTTACCGTTGCTATTGAATAACGGGTTGCCACAAACGGCACAATAATAAGTTCCGCCTTCTTTGCTGTTCCAGTATTTACCTGTAAAAGGCCTTTCGGTACCTTTTTCACGGGCTACATTATATACATCTGCCGGCAATATCTTTTTCAGCTGATCATTGTCAGGCGTAACTTTATTGGTATCTGTATTAGAATAATAGGGGTTATTTGTTTTGTCTGTATCCATATTGTCTGTTTTATTTTTATTGGAGAAATTACAAGCGCTTAGAACACTGAACAATATTAATGCCGTAAATAATAAATTTTTCATGCTATAATTAACGAATTTACGGTCCAAAAGGTTTGCTGCTTTAAAAGATAATAGCAGTTCTTTAACATTTAAAATAAACTAAAAGCTCTTTTCAAATATACTTAAAAGTTAGCGTTATCCTTTTAACTTTGTTTCCTTACTATGTATACGCAACCGCAAATAAAAGAATTACAGTCTTTAACAACTTCGTTGTTAAAGACTACCGACCACCGACTACCGACCACCGAAGTGATTGAGGAATTACGACGCGTATTGCGTTTTCATGAAAACCGTTATTATGTACAGAACGATCCATTGATCACTGATTTTGAATATGATAGTTTGTACAAACAATTAGAAAAGCTGGAAAATGATAATCCGGCTTTGATCACAAAAGATTCTCCCACACAAAGAGTTGGTAGCAGCTTAAATACTTCATTTGTTACCGTGCAGCATGTGGTCCCTATGTTGAGTTTAGAAAATAGTTACAATGCAGAAGACCTTTTAGATTGGGATAGAAAAGCAAAAGAATTAGCTAAGCTTGACCAGGTGGAATATTGTGTAGAACCAAAATTCGATGGCGCCAGTATTTCATTAATCTACGAAAATGACCAATTGGTAAGAGCCGCTACAAGAGGCGATGGTGTTGAAGGTGAAGAGATCACCAATAATATCAGGCAAATAAGATCTGTACCACTTTCTGCAAAATTTTCTGCTTACGGTATTCAGCAAATTGAGATACGCGGCGAAGTGTTGATGAATAAAAACAGTTTTAAAAAATACAACGAACAATTAGCTGAACAAAATTTACCGCCTTTAGCGAATGCTCGTAATGCCGCTTCGGGTGCGTTGCGAATGAAAGATCCTAAAGAAGTGGCAAAGCGTAATCTGGAAGCTTTTTTATACCATGTGAGTTATACGCTTGATGATAACAAACCAAAAAGCGAACATCCAAAACCTGAAACACATTCAGCCATGCTGGAAATGCTGTGGGACCTTGGATTCAGAAGCCCGAAAAAAGAGAAGAAGGTTTACAAAGGCATTCAAAAAGTAATTGATCATTGCGTGGCTTTTGAAACAGAAAGAGATATGCTGCCATACGAAATAGATGGCATGGTAGTAAAAGTAAATGAACTGGCTCTGCAGGATAAATTAAGTCAGACAACACACCATCCGCGTTGGGCGATAGCTTTTAAATTTAAAGCAAGGCAAGGAACAAGCATCCTGCGTAAAGTAGAATTTCAGGTAGGCCGTACCGGTAGTATCACCCCTGTTGCTAAAATTGACCCCATACTTGTTGGTGGTGTTACCATTTCTTCTATCTCTTTATTCAATGAAGATGTGGTGAAAGAAAAAGATTTACGCATAGGAGATAGCGTTTTAGTAGAAAGAGCAGGAGATGTTATCCCATATATCGTAAAACCATTAACGGAGTTACGCACAGGTAAAGAAGAAGAAATTGTATTTCCGAAAAAATGCCCCGTTTGTCATGATGAATTATTTAAGCCCGAAGGTGAAGCCGTTTGGCGATGTATCAATATCAATTGCGAAGCGCAGGTTGTAGAACGCATTATTCATTTTGTAAGTAAAGACGCGATGGATATCAAAAGCTTTGGCGATGCGAATGTGCGCAAGTTTTATGAAATGCATTTATTGAAAGATATTCCGGGAGTATATCAATTGGATTTTGACAACATTTCAAAACTGGAAGGTTTCGGAAAAAAATCGATCGATAACTTAAAGGCCGCCATTGAAAATTCTAAGACACAGCCTTTACATCGTTTATTGTTTGGATTAGGCATTCGGTACGTTGGTGAAACAACTGCTAAAACACTGGTGCATTCGGTAGAGCATTTATTAGATTTTAGAAATTTTACAGAAGAACAATTACAAGCGCTTGATGAAGTAGGCGTAAAAGTTGCGGCCAGCATTTATCGTTTTTTCCATATTGAAGACAATATCCACATGCTGGAAAAACTAGAAAAATTAGGCGTTCAATTAAAGAATGAAAAAAAGCAATTAGCAGAAAATGATAATTTCGCCGGACAAACATTCCTCTTCACCGGAACCATGGTTCAGCTTAAACGCAGTGATGCCGAAGAGATGGTAGAAAAGAACGGTGGCAAGGTAGCCAGTGGCGTTAGCAGTAAACTAAATTACCTGGTGGTAGGCGCAGATGCAGGCAGTAAACTGGAAAAAGCGAAGAAAATCCCCACTATAAGTATCATAAATGAAGAAGATTTCATAAAAATGCTCCCCGTTTAGCAAAAAATATTTTATATTTATATCCTAACCCGTCCTACTACCTTATAAAAATTGGTCCTATTGCTATACTATCAATTTTAAATCGCTGCTATTATGATCAAAAAAATTACAGGTGAGACCTGGAAGCAACTACAATTTAGTGGTTACAAAAATCTTCGTAAAAAATACGCTGTTTCAACATTAGGCCGAGCTGCCAGTTATATCGAAAGTATAACAGAAGACGGTAAATTATTAAGTGGTTCATTGACTTCTGGCTACCGTACACTTAATTTACATGTTGAAAATGGTAATGGAACTATCTACCTGCACAGGGAAGTTGCCAAATTATTCTGCAAAAAAACTTCTCCTAAATACAAATTTGTTATTCACCTTAATTATAAAAAAGCCGATAACAATTATAAAAATCTAAAATGGGCAACGCTTCAAGAAGTAGGCGTACATCAACAAAAAAGCCCGGAAAAAATTGCTTACAAAAAGAGACAAGCCAATAAAACTGAAGGCCTAAAACTCAATGCTACACAGGTAAAAGCAATTAAAGATATTATCAACAACCCTAAAAGAAAGTTAACCTACAAACAATTAGCCGTTAAATATAAGGTCAGCGAAATGACATTGTACAGAATTAAAAGTGGCGAGAACTGGAGTAAAGTAAAATAGTAGCATCTATTAACATAACAGCTCTTCTGAAAATAGCTGAGAGGTATTGATCTTTTTCAATACCTCTTTTTTATTTGTACATTCGAATATAATTCAGCAATCAAATTATGTTACAAGCCAGCACTATTAAATTTTTACAGGGCCTTAAAAAGAATAACAACAGGCCCTGGTTTGAAGCCAATAGAAAATCATATGAATCGGCAAAAACGGATTACACTTTATTGGTTGATCAGTTAATTGCGGGTATTGCAAAATTTGATGCTCCGATCGGTGAATTAAAAGCGAAAGATTGTATGTTCAGGATCAACCGGGACGTGCGGTTCGCGAAAGATAAAAGTCCTTATAAAAGTAATATGGGTGCGTCTTTTTCAAGTGGTGGTAAAAAGGCTGATGAGGCAGGATATTATTTTCATTTTGAACCAGGTAAAAGTTTTGCCGGTGGCGGAATTTATATGCCTCAAGCTCCTACTCTTGCTAAAATTAGACAAGAAATAGATTATAGTTTCGACGAGTTTAAAAAGATCACAGAAAATAAAACATTTAAAAAATATTTTCCAAAAGGATTGGAGGTAAGTGATGTGTTATCTAGGCCACCAAAAGGCTATGATGAAAATAATCCTGCGATCCATTACCTTAAAATGAAAAGTTTTTTTGTAAGCACTCCCTTTGCTGATGCTTCTTTGCAAGAGAAAAATATGGCGAAAGAAATTACAAAAGCATTTGAAGTGATGAAACCTTTGATCGATTTTTTTAATAGGGCTGTTGAATAAAGAGATACAATTGAAATGTGCGACACCATTAAAGCTTCATAGTGGCACAATGTTTGGCTAATAAAATAAAAACTTATGTGGAAAGAAGAAAACAATAAACTCTACAAGAAATTTACTTTCAAAAATTTTTCTGAAGCTTTTGGATTTATGGCAAGCGTGGCACTAGCTGCTGAAAAAATGGACCATCATCCTACCTGGACAAATACCTGGAACACTGTTGAAGTTTGGCTATCGACACATGATGCGGGAAATATTGTAACAGAAAAAGACAGGTCTTTAGCAAAAAAGATCGACGCTATTGCGAAGTAACGGGTTCATCTTTTTTTCTGATCAGCATGATACCTGCGTTGGTACTAAGATCTGCACTAAAGAATTCTTCATACACTGATTGTCCGTCGTGAACGGTTAATAAACCTGTATTAGGCGGAATGCTACCCAGGTTCTCTGCGTATAATATTAACAATAAAGAGTCAGGTGTATCTTTTGTAATATGAATCGTTTTACTATTTGCTTTTAGCGTAAGCATTTGTTTAGAGAAAAGTATTTGTCCGTTCATCACTACACTCACCACATCACCATCTATTACACCATTATCGTATAAAGAGATGATCAGGCTATCAGATTTGTAATATACTTTTTGGATATTATCATTATCCATTTTTCTTGTAGCAACTTCTGCGGCTGCAGGTGTTTCAGGTGCAGGGGCAGCTTTTGCTTTTTCTGCAGCAGCTGCGGCAGCGATCTTTGCATTTTCTTCTACAGTTTTCTCGTCTTGTTTAGCTTTGGCCAGATCGTCTTTTTGTTTCTGTGCTGCTCTTGCTGCTTCGTCCTTTTGATTTTGTTCGGCCGTTTGTTCAGCAGCTTTAGCGGCATCATCTTTCCGTTTTTGCGCAGCCTCTGCTAAAGCTTGCTGATAAGCTGCGGAAGTATCGATCGATTGTTTTGGAGTAGCATCTACAATAACATTTTGATTATTGTTATGGTGTGCCTCATCAAACCTTATCTGGTTGATCACCCTTACTTCATCCAATTTCTCGGTAATATAAGTAGGTACATAATCGCTCTTACGCTGAACGCTTAATGTACCTGTTACAGGACGATAAAATTTTGTGATATTGGTATTCCAGGTACCTGATAAGGTACGGATAGTGTCTGTATTCTGTAAAGTAAGTACGCTATATTGATGTATATTTTTGGGAGGGTTAACGGGGTAACTGTTATCAACTAATTCTACATCTTCGATATAGACCTTTCCGTCCTTCAGTTTTATTTTAACCTTCTTTACACCGATGCCTATTTTTCCATCAAAATCAAATTCTGTGTAGGAATAACCTGTTAGTTCACCTTTTTCTTCGCTGATCGCTAATTCGTAATGAAGTGTTTTTTTTGTGGTATCGTTATATATTGTACCCTTCCAAAGACCTGTGATATCCTGATTTTGCTGCGCTAAAAGTTTTGCAGGAAACAATGAGACGATCAGAAAAAAAAATAACAGGTGCTTTATCATACGAGAATTATTATAGCCAGATCGATTTATACTAACTATTCATGGAAGTCAAAAATTCAACATTGTCTTTTGTACCCTTCATGTTCTTAAGCAATGTGTTCAATGCTTCTTCAGGATTCATATCCGCCATGTGTTTACGTAAGACCCACATGCGTTGGAATGTTTCTTTATCTAATAAAAGATCATCTCTACGAGTTGAAGAAGATACGATATCGATCGCAGGGAAAATTCTTCTGTTAGATAATCTTCTATCTAATTGAAGTTCCATATTACCGGTACCTTTAAATTCTTCAAAAATAACTTCATCCATTTTACTACCGGTATCTACTAACGCTGTAGCCAAAATAGTTAAAGACCCGCCATTTTCAATTTTACGTGCCGCACCAAAAAACTGTTTTGGTTTTTGCATCGCGTTTGCTTCCACACCACCTGATAATACTTTACCTGATGAAGGTGCTACCGTATTATGCGCTCTTGCTAAACGAGTGATACTGTCTAATAAGATCACTACGTCATGGCCGCATTCGACCAAACGTTTTGCCTTTTGCAAAGCGATGGTGCTAACTTTTACATGTTTTTCAGCAGGTTCGTCAAAGGTAGAAGCGATCACTTCTGCTCTTACGCTACGTTCCATATCTGTAACCTCTTCCGGCCTTTCATCTACTAGTACGATCATTAAATAACATTCAGGATGGTTTTCTGCGATCGCGTTCGCCACTTCTTTCAACAACATTGTTTTACCAGTTTTTGGCTGCGCCACGATCAATCCGCGCTGGCCTTTACCAATTGGTGTAAACAAGTCAATAATTCTTGTGCTATAATTATCTGCCTTAGTAGTAAGGTTTAATTTTTCGAAAGGAAACAGTGGTGTTAAATAATCGAATGGTACTCTATCGCGCACTTCATCCGGAGATTTACCATTGATCGTTTCTACTTTTAATAAAGCAAAATATTTTTCACCTTCTTTTGGCGGGCGAACAGATCCGTAAACCGTATCGCCTGTTTTTAAACCGAATAATTTTATCTGAGATGGAGATACATAAATATCATCCGGAGAAGAAAGATAATTGTAATCACTGCTTCTTAAAAAGCCATAACCATCAGGCATCATTTCCAAAACGCCTTCGCCTAAAATAATTCCGTCAAATTCTATATTGAAAACCGGTTGCTGGCGTGCCTGAAATTGTTTTGCAGGTTGTGTTTGTGCAGAACCGTCGTATTGTACTTCGGGTTGTTGAATATCTTCTTGTTGTAATAACGAAGCAATAGCTGCAGGGATAGTGCTATCCTGATCTGTTAACGGTTGCAATTCTTCTTCTTCCTCAGGATTTTCAATTGCTGCCTCCACTTTTTTAACCGGCTTTTTTGGCGCTTCAGCTTTTTTAACAGCTTTTGGTTCAGGTACTGTTCTTTCCGGTATCACTGGCGCATCTTCTGTAGTACTAACTGCAGCAGGTTTTATAATTCGTTTGCGTTTTGGTTTTCCTTCTTCTTCGCTATTGGTAGCTGTTGCGTTCATAGTAGCTTGTTTATCCAGAACCTTATCTACAAGTTCTTGTTTGTCTAAATTTTTATAATTGGGGATGCTAAGTTGTTCTGCAATATCCTGCAACTCAGGAACGAGCATGTCGTTCAATTGTGATATATCGTACATAAGAAAAATGAAAATGATTTTTTCAAAAAATCCGCTTAAAAAGTCTGAAAATGGTAATGAGAATTTAGATTAAGTTCAATAGAACGTCACGTTGTGAGCTTATTGGGCGAATCTTATCGTTTAGATTGCATTACAATATTACGCTGTTTTTAATAAAAAAGAAAAAAAATTTGATAACACCATAAATGAGGCTTTTCGGCCTGTAGTATTTATTCTAACGCACATGTAGGTAACCCTGAAATTCAAGATACTCCTACTTATCAAGCATATACTATATTTGCAGTCCTTAAATACAAATTATGTTCAACAAAAGAGTGAAGATAAAAGAAATGTTGGCCGGCGATAGAGCCAATTACGAAGCAACCGTAATGGGTTGGGTACGTACTTTTCGTAATAACCAGTTCATTGCGTTGAATGACGGCAGTACCAACAATAATTTGCAGGTAGTTGCCGAATTGGGCAAGTTTGATGAAGCCATTTTAAAACGCCTGACAACAGGCGCTTGTATCAAAGCGGTTGGTGAAGTAATTCCCTCGTTAGGTAAAGGACAAAAAGTTGAACTAAAAGCAACTTCGATAGAAATATTAGGCGATAGCGATGCAGAAAAATTTCCTTTGCAGCCCAAAAAACATAGCCTTGAATTTTTAAGAGAGATCGCGCATTTACGTTTTCGTACCAATACATTCGGCGCTATATTTCGTGTAAGACATACTTTAGCATTTGCCGTGCACCAGTTTTTTAACAATAAAGATTTTGTGTATTTGCACACGCCGATCATCACTGCAAGCGATGCAGAAGGTGCGGGTGAAATGTTTCGTGTTACTACGCTGCCGCTTGATGGAAAAGCACCAAAAAATGAGGACGGTTCCATCAATTTTAAAGAAGATTTTTTTGGCAGAAGTACCAACCTTACTGTAAGCGGACAATTAGAAGGTGAATTAGCTGCAATGGCTTTTAGTGATATCTACACATTCGGACCCACGTTCCGTGCTGAGAACAGCAATACCGCAAGGCATCTGGCCGAGTTCTGGATGATCGAACCGGAAGTTGCTTTTAATGACCTGGAAGATAATATGAACCTTGCAGAAGAGTTCATCAAATATGTGATCAAATATGCGATGGAGCATAACAAAGAAGACCTTGAATTTTTAGCGCAGCGTTTGGAAGAAGAAGAAAAAATAAAACCGGTTATTGACAGAAGTGAAATGGGATTGATCGACAAATTAAATTTTGTGGTGAATAATGATTTTGAAAGACTGACATACACGGAAGCAATAGAAATCTTAAAAGAAAGTAATCATAATAAGAAAAAGAAATTTCAATATCTCATTGAAGGATGGGGTGTTGATCTGCAAAGTGAACACGAACGTTATTTAGTAGAAAAACATTTTAAAAAACCGGTGATCCTTACCAACTATCCCAAAGAAATAAAATCGTTTTACATGCGCCTGAATGATGATGGCAAAACAGTAGCAGCGATGGATATTTTAGCACCGGGTATCGGCGAGATCGTTGGTGGCTCACAAAGAGAAGAACGTTACGATAAACTGATCCAACGCATGGAAGAAATGCATGTTCCTGCAGAAGAACTTTCCTGGTACTTAGATACAAGAAGGTTTGGCGCTTGTCCGCATGCCGGATTTGGACTTGGTTTTGAGCGTTTAGTGCAATTTGTTACCGGAATGGGCAATATCAGGGATGTGATACCTTTTCCAAGGTACCCTAAGAGTGCGGAATTTTAATAAATACCCAACCTTTGTAGCTTTCTAGGAGTATATGTAGAAAAAAAGATTTTACATATACTTAAACAGCTATAGAACATGAAAACAATCAAAAACCTATTATTACTAATTGTTGCACTTTTTGCCATAACACTATTTTCGTGTAGAAAAACCCATGGTAATTCTACTACTAATAGTATTTCTTCACTCCCTAAGTACGAAAAACGCTGGAATATTTCAGATTCGCTTTCACATAGGCCAGCCGTTGCGCCTTCAGCTAATAAAGGCACGTTTTTACATGCTGCCAATAAACAGGCACATAGGCCAGAGCAAGACAGCCTTCCCAATTATTCAGCCATCGAATTTTTGATCAATAGTTATGTTATCTTTTTTCAAGATGGCAGTGTTCAAGTGGGCCAGTATACGGCAACAAGTGATACAACTTTAGTTTTAGATTCTGTAGGTACAATTTATATTACATCAATAAGCTCTGCAACATTCAGTTTCGTATTAGTGCCTAATGATGGAGCGGCGGCAATTACGATCACTGCAACAGCTGCAAATCCCATCGGCAATTTTACTTCAGCTTCGGACGCCGCATTTATATCAAATACCTGGAAATTCGATTCAATAGTTGATCCTGAATTTCCTGGCGAAGATTTGACTGAAGGCGATGTGAGCTATGCTGTATTTTCAGAATATGGCACTTATCTAATAAGAGATACTTATGATGATTCAACGGAAGATTATGAAACCAATACCTGGCAGTGGTCGAACAGCAGCCATAATCAGTTATGTTATGGAGAATGGGACGGCCAAAATATTACAAGCTGTGACGGTTTAGGTTCTGTGAAAGTTGTGAGTTTTGCAGCTCCTTATACTAAATTAGTGTTACAGGAAACTGATACTACTGATGCCATAATCTATTATTTAAGCAAACAATAATTGATGCGATAAAAACCTTGAATAATTTCACTTTTTTAAGGGTTTTTTATATCAGTGGATTTATATATATTTATCAAATCATTTCTTCACTACCTGGTAATAGTAGCGAAGAAATGATCTTTATTTATGCCTAAATACTTATTCTAATATGAAAGCAAGTAAAATTTTATTATCCATTGCTGCATTTTGCACCATAGCTATTTTTTCTTGTAGAAAGGATCATAATAGTAATAATAGCAATACTACAACAGGTACTTCTACGCCTAAATATCTAAAGCGTTGGAATATTTTGGATTCAGGGTCTCAAAGGCCGGCTTTCATCGCTTCGGCAAAAAAAAGTAATTTTTTACATTCAGGCAATACGATAAACAAGCTGTCGGCTAAACCGGTTGCGAGTGGTGATCTTGCTATTGAATTTTTACTAGGCAGCTATGTTATCTTTTTTGATGATGGAACGGTTCAGGCTGGTCAGTACACAGCAACAAATGATACTACATTGGTGCTGGATTCTGTAGGAACAATACATATTACATCAATAACTTCTTCGGCATTCAGTTTTACATTAACGCCATTGAATGGATCTGCTCCTGTTTCATTTACTGCTACAGTTGCAAGTACAAGCGGGGATTTTACAAGTCCTGCGGATGTTGCCTTTGTATCAACAACCTGGAAACTTGATTCTGCAAGATTTTATCTTCCTATTACAGATAGTAGTGACTATTATATTGATTCAACTGTTGTCGCAACGTATGTAGAATTCTCAGAATACGGAACCTATTTAACAAGGTTTGTTCATGCAAATGGAGAACAGGATTATCAAACAAATACCTGGTTATGGTCAAATACTAATAATAGCGAATTTTGTTATGGGAATTGGGATGGACAAAATGTTACAAATTGTGATGGCTTAGAATCAGCAAACATTGTAAGTTATCCATCTCCTTATACTAAACTTGTAGTAGAACAAACAGACCCAACTGATCCTCTTTGTTATTACTTAAGCAAGAACTAATTAATTTAAAATAATAAAAAAAAGCCTTGAAGGATTCTTCAAGGCTTTTTTATTATGTAGATGATTTTATAAAAATATAAAAGCGCTTACAAACTGACAAGCCGCTCCTATTACTAATCCCGCGTAAATATCTCTTGGTTGATGATCGCTTATAATTAAACGGGATGTACAAACCGATCCTGCTATCAACAGCGCAATGCACAATGGCAAAGCCATCAACATTGTATTTTGTTGTAAGATGATCACGAACAACGCTACCATTCCTCCCATCGCAATAGCGTGCATACTTATCTTAAAATAAACATTAGCGATCAACGCCGCAGAAGAAACAATAAAAACACCAAATATAAATGAGGTTAAAATATTGGGTACGCCACTGTCATTTTTAAAAACCCAGAACAGCCAGAAAAAATAAATATTGCTGATGATATAAGGAACAACCCTATCTTTTTGTGTTACAAGAAACATAGAATCAATAAATTTCAATCGCCATAAAAGAAACACAGAAAATAACGGCAGAAAGATAGTGGCATAAGCTACACGTATCGGCAACCAAAATTTATCATACAAGTCATACCCCGCAAAGTATGATGGATGCACATACAACAAAAACAACGAGACATATAAAGGAATAAATAACGGATGAAAGATATAAGACAGTAAATGAGCGAAGAGCCTTACTATGAGTGGCTCTTCATTGGTATGTTCAATTGTTGTATTGTTCAATTGTTGTATTGTTGTATTGTTATTTGATCAATAATTATTAATTGTTAATTATCAATTATTAATTAATTAAAGTTCTTTTCTTAATCTTGCTACCGGCACATTTAATTGCTCGCGGTATTTGGCAACGGTGCGCCTTGCTATGTTATATCCTTTTTCCTGCAATAATTCAGTAAGCCTTTCATCGCTTAAAGGATTTTTTTTGCTTTCGCCTTCAATAAGGTCGCTTAATATTTTCTTTACTTCTCTTGTACTTACTTCTTCACCGCTATCAGTCTGCAGACTTTCACTGAAAAAGAATTTTAAGCGATAAGTACCGAATTCAGTCTGCACAAATTTACTATTCGCAACACGACTGATGGTACTGATATCAAGATTCGTTTTTTCTGCAATATCTTTTAATATCATCGGACGCAATTCTGTTTCATCTCCCGTAGTAAAAAAATCATATTGATAATTCATGATCGCGTCCATGGTACTTAGCAAAGTGTGTTGTCTTTGCTTGATCGCATCGATGAACCATTTGGCAGCATCAATTTTTTGTTTGATAAAGATCACCGCTTCTTTTTGGCGCTTGTCTTTTTTACTACCTTTGTCATAATCCTTTAACATATCCCGGTATCCTTCGCTAATGCGTAGGTCGGGTGCGTTCTTGCTGTTCAGTGTTAATTCTAATTTTCCCGCATTGTTTACAATAAAGAAATCCGGTACTACATAGCCTTCACCTTTTCCCGTCTCACCGATATTGCCACCGGGCTTAGGATTTAATTTTACGATCTGGCTTATCACGGCACGTAATTCATCATCGGTAAGATTTAAACCACGCTGTATCTTTTCGTAATGCTTTTTAGTAAACTCATCAAAATATTTATCTAATACTTTAATGGCCATTTCAACGCTTTCGCCGGTTTTTCTTTTCAACTGAAGCAATAAACATTCCTGCAAGTCTCTTGCGCAAACACCTGCTGGTTCAAATTGTTGTATCTGTGCAATCAATGCAGTTAATTCTTCTTCGCTGGTATCTATATTCTGACGAAAAGCAAGATCATCTACAATAGCGCCGATATCCCTGCGTAAATAGCCATCATCATCAAGGTTACCGATAATTTGTTCGGCCACCATTTGCTGGTGGTCGTCTAAATTTAACAACCCTAATTGCTCTAACATTAATTCGTTAAAGCCTGTTTCTACTTTATGTGGAATTACTTTACCATCATCTACCTCAGGATAATTATCATCGCGTAATTTATAATCAGCAATATCATCATCTCCATCTTGTACGTATTCGCTGATATCTATATTTTCATATTCATCCTGGCTGCCATCTAATTCAAATTCATCTTCTTTCGTTTCCTGAAACTCATCTGTTTCATCATTTTTAAATTCATCTACTTCTTCCTCTTCACCGGATTCAAGCGCAGGATTTTCTTCCAATTCTTCCTTTAAACGTTCTTCCAATTGCGCAGTAGATACCTGCAATAGCTTCATTAATTGAATTTGCTGCGGCGATAATTTTTGTAATTGTTTCTGAAATAATCCTTGACTGAGTGCCATTGTTTTCTACGTTTTAGTAAGTATTGATCTTTTTCTCAAAAAAAAATTCACTCGATATTACACGTAAATTACAAACTATTTTTATCAAAATTGGAAAAAATAGCAGAAAAATAAAAATTTGCATGATTTTTGTGGAGATAAATATATTCTACGTTGAAAGCTTTAAAAGCGATGTATTTACACGCAGCCTATAAAAGAAAAAGACTAATAAATAAATATTAGTCTAAAAGTTGCCTCTCTGATATATAATAAAAAAATTAATGGTGAAAATGGCTGATCTTATCCAATAACTTATGCAAGGTTTTAGCTTCTGTTAACGATAGCGATTTCAATATTTCATCCATATGCTCTTCTTTTTTAGCGAGCTTATCGATCACTTTAACAGCTTTAGTTGTAATAGTAATGTCTACTAGCCTTTTATCCCCTTTACAAGGCACTTTTTTCACCAATTTTTTAATGACTAGTCTGTCTACAATACGGCTGGTATCACTCATTTTATCTAACATCTGCTCCCGTATCTGTAAAGTAGATAAGGGTGCGGGGCTAGCCCTTAAAATTCGCAGGATATTGTATTGTTGCAAGGTTAGATCCTCCTCTTCATAGATATATCTTAGTTTATCGATAACCCAGTTATAAGCCCAAAGTATGCTAACAATAGCTTTTTGGCGTTCATTGCTGTATGTAATAATTTTTGGTTTTCTTTTTTCGGTCATAAGGGTAATATTTGGTTAGAGTCCTACGTATTAACAACAAAGTTAATAATTATTCTTTCCATACGGATGCGCCTTCGCTACAATTTGCACAAATATCAATATTCTTGCGGCTTTTTTTAAGGTCGTTTCTAAATTGTGTATAATTACTATTTTTCCATATCTCCTTAAAAGACTGGTTCTTAAGGTTCCCCAGCTGGTGAGTGGCATCTTTATCAAAGCAACAAGGCACAACTAATCCGTCCCAGGTAATTACGTTGGCATGTTGCAATTTCCAACAGTTATTAGCTAATTTATTTTTTGCTGTATAACTACCATCTATGCCTTTTTTATAACGGCTGAATTTATCAATTGTCGGAATCAATTGATTAGGATCTATTTTATAATCATAGACCTGCGCTGTTTTAAAACGCACTTCATCCACACCTACTTCTTTAGCTAATTTTTTAATGGCTTCTATCTGGTGTTCGTTTGGCTTTACAACGAGGAATTGAAAAAATACAAAAGGTGTTTTGCTGTTTAATTCCTTTTTCCACTTCACGATATTTTTTGCCCCCTGCAACACTTTTTCCAGATTTCCTCCTACTCTATATTGTTCATACACATCCTGTGTAGTGCCGTCAATAGAAATGATCAACCTGTCTAAACCACTTTCAACAGTGAGTTTAGCTACTGCATCCGTTAAATAATGCGCATTGGTCGACGTGGCTGTATAAATACTTTTTGAAGAAGCATACTGCACCATCTCTAAAAAATCAGGATTTAAAAATGGTTCTCCCTGAAAATAAAAAATGAGGTACAATAATTCTTGATGTATCTCATCGATGGTTTTTCTAAAAAAATCGTGTTGTAACATTCCTGTCGGACGTGTAAACGAACGCAAGCCGCTCGGACATTCCGGACAACGAAGATTACAGCTCGTAGTTGGTTCGAAAGAAATAGAAACCGGATAGCCCCATTGAACAGGTTTGTTAGATAAACGGCTCACATAAAAACTAGCGAACACTTTTGCACCATTCCATGCTTTTTTGAATGTAAGTTTTCCTAACAGGTTTTTTGTATCGTTCCAATTGAACTGGGGCATACCGTAAAGGTAACTTATCGGCAGTAACATCGGTTTCCTTACAATAATTTTAACTATTGCAACAGTAATTGTTACCTTGTAAACTAATTAAAAGCATGAATATGGAATCGGAAATGGAGCCAGATGTTAGGGAATTTTTGGTGCGCATCATGCAAACCATTTCAATGAGTGTAGTATGGCTATTGGTCAATATGACATTGGGCATTTATTTCAATTTTGCTTTTTTTGATAATACGCCTTCTATCTGGAACTATTTGTTTTATCTATGGTTCCTGATAAGCTTTGGTTTACTGTTGTATTATTTTCACAATAAATGGAAAGGAAAATTATAGCTTTGCAAAAAAATTACAGTATGAAAAAGTGGTTAATATACGGAGGATTTTTTTTAGTGCTGTTGGGTATTTTCTATTATTTCGTTTACACGCAAATTGATTTTTCTGAATCGGGATTGCCCGTGATCAATAATAATATCCAGGCTTTCTCTTTTGTTGATCAAAATGGAAAAACAATATCAAATAGAGATGTCGAAGGCAAAGTATATGTAGCGAATTATTTTTTTACAACCTGCCATGGTATTTGTCCGAAAATGAATGCCAACATGCGCAGGGTATTTGATGAACTTAAAGATGAAAAAGATTTCATGATCTTATCACATACCTGCATGCCCGAAGTTGATTCTGTACCTGTATTAAAAAAGTACGAATACAAAATGATAAATGGTAAATTAGAACAACGCATTGATCTGTCTTACGATATCATTGCTCCTGCTGATTCTACGTTACCTGTACAAAATAACAGCTGGCTTTTTTTAACAGGAACAAAAGCTTCTTTATACGATTTGGCTCGTCATAGTTATTTAATTGATAAGGGCGGAAGCGACACAGCACTAAATATCAATGAGCAATTTATTCATACACAGCTATTTGCCTTGGTTGATAAACAACAACGTGTAAGAGGCATTTATGATGGATTAAAAGAAGAAGAAATTCAAAAACTGATAACAGATGCGAAGGCTTTGTTAAGAGAAAAAGCGCCGAAGCAAAATTTTCTAAATAACTAAATTGATTTATTGGTAAATTGTTGAATTGTTTTTTACACACATTCTTCTGTGTAACAATTTAACCATTCAACAATTAAACTATTCAAAGAATGGAAAACGATATACTATCCATATTAAAAAAGAACCAGCTCAGTATCACTGATGGACGCAAAAGGATCCTTGAGCTTTTTCTTCAAAGCGATGGAGCATTAGCACATGCGGATATTGAAAAGAATACAGACGCTGCGTTCGACAGGGTTACTGTATATCGTACATTGCAAACATTTGTTGATAAAGGAATTGTTCATCATATCCCTACTACTGATAATTCTATTTTATATGCCTTGTGCAAAGACCAGTGCGAAGCAGGACATCACCATGATAACCACGTACATTTTATCTGCGACAATTGTAACAAAACAATCTGCTTAGAAGATGTAATAGTGCCAACAGTCAAACTGCCCAAAGGTTTTAAACCTAAACATTCAGAAATGGTGGTGAATGGTATTTGTGATGATTGTAAGTGAGTAGTAAGTTGTAAGTAGCAGGTGAAATTCATCTTCTCGCTCTTGATACCTGCTACTTATAATCCTGGTACTTTATATCTTTTCCATTTCGCCTTTTACAAAATCCATCAACAGCTTAATTCTTTCAGGAGAAAAATCAAATTTCAATCCTGCAGCTTCGTACAATTCAGGCAATGTTTTTGTTCCGCCCAAACTTAATGCGTTACAATAATTATCCAAAGCCTGTTGCTGGTTATTTTTAAACTGCATCCACATTCCGATAGCACCTAATTGTGCAATACCATATTCAATATAATAAAACGGTACTTCAAATAAATGCAGCTGGCGCTGCCATGATGTATCGCGGTATTTTTCTAAGCCTGTTGTATCAACAATACCATCTTTAAATTCATCTAAGATCGAATTCCAGGTAGCAGTCCTTTGCTCAATTGTATGCTGTGGATTTTCATAGATCCAATGTTGAAATTTATCAATGATCGCGATCCATGGAAAAATAGTGATCACTCTTTCTAACTGATGTTCTTTAGCTCTTTTCAATTCTTCTTTATCTGAAAAGAAAACTTCCCAGTTTTCCATACTAAAAAGTTCCATTGACATGCTGGCAACTTCTGCAATTTCCATCGGGTATTCTTTAAAACCATTCAATGCTAAAGGATGAGCTAAAAAAGAATGTACCGCATGTCCGCCTTCGTGCACCATTGTTGTAACGTCTTGCATTTGTCCGGCAGCATTCATAAAAATAAATGGCGCGCCGCTTTCTGCTAGCGGGCAATTGTATCCTCCGGGAGCCTTGCCCTTCCTGCTTTCCAGGTCAAGGTGTTTTATTTCATTCATTTTCTTTAAACAATCACCAAAGAAGGGACGAAGCTTAGTAAAGCATTCAATTGATTTATTAATTAATTCTTCGCTTGTTGTAAAAGGATGCAATGGTTCTGTTCCTGCTGGCTCTGCATCCAGATCCCATGGACGCAACGTATCAACACCCAATTTATCTTTTTTATGTTGATGGATAATATTGATCAACGGAACCACATGCAGCTTAACTGCTTCATGAAAAGCAAAACAGGCTTCTTTAGTATAATCAAAACGGCCCAGTTCTTTAAAACGATAATCTCGGTAATTACTAAAATCAGCATTCAATGCTTCCTGGTTACGTTTTTGAATTAACTGATTGTACAATGCATCCAATGCATCTTTATCCTGCAATCTTCTTTCCTGAATTTTATGGTAAACTTCTTCGCGTATTTTTCTATCGGGGCTTTGTAAAAATTTTGCAGCTTGTTGTAAGGTATATTCTTTACCATCAACTGTCACCGACATTTTCCCGGTGATCACACCAAACTGTTGCTGCAAAACAGACAGCTCTGCCTGTAAAGGAATATTTGCTTCGCGAAATAATTCGATGCTCTTTTTTATACTACGGAAAAAAGTGAAATATTTTTTTTGGTCAAGATCCTTGGTCAAAGGATTAGCCACTAATTTTTTATTGATCGCATCTGCATATGGCTGGATCTTCGGCTGAATTTCCATGCAGAAAAAATTAAAGTCTTCTTCCAGTTTTTTATTTTCTGTGTCGCAGGTCATTTTGATCTGGCGCCAGCAAGCATCTTCACTTACTACAGCTTCCAGTTCACTTTGATCTTTTAGCCACTTTTCCAGCTCTTCTTTTGTATCGATATTTCTATCCAGCAAATTTTTGAAGTAAGGTTCTAAAGCTTGCCAATCACTAATAACAAAATTTTTTGGAACAAAGTGGCGTTCGGTCTTATGTATATCTGCTGTGTAATTCATCGTTGTAAAATAAAAAGTGAAAAGGAAAAAAGTTAAAACCAAAAAGTTGTAAGTCAGCACAAAATGCACGACTTACAACTTATGATTAATACGTATAAATTAACTAAGCCATCTTACGAGGCGAGTTGATCTTTTTTGGTGGTGCTGCTTTTTTTACTGTTGTAGATTTTGCAGTAGTAGGTTTTGCTGCGGCAGTTTTTGCAGGAGCTTTTTCTTTTGGTACTTTTGTTTCAGTTGTTGCTTCTGTTGAAGTTTCTTCTTCTGCAGGTGCTTCAGATAATTTGATCTCGATCTTGTTGGCAGTTAAGATCTCGAACCATTTTACCATCTTCTTCATATCGCTGCTATATACTCTTTCGAAATCGATATCGGGATATACTTTTTCGAAGTAAGCTTTTAATGCTTTGCTATCTGCCGCATCAGGTAGTTTTGTTTTGCTTGCTTTCATAGCACCAAAAATTTCTACCAGGTTCACGTTATCTTTTGTTGTAAAAATTTCAATGCTTTCTAAATGAGAAAAGCTATGTATACGTGTGCTTACAAATTTTGTGCTTTTGTCTTCCAGTGAACGAACTACCCCGCCATCTGCTTTTGAAGATAATAATTCATACAAACCACTTAGGCCGGTAATAGAAACGAGTTTGTGATAATCCATCGTGCTTTATTTTTTAGGGAACAAAGATATACTTCTACAATCGATTAGCCGCTTTGTTGGTAAGAAAATTTAGGCTTAATTGGGCTGTTTTTTAACCATTTTCTCTAAATTATTGTTATCCCCTACTTTTGCGGGCATATATTAGCAGACCGTTTATCCAAATTATAAATTTAATTAAGCGATTGGGGGTATTTTGCCGAACAAAGATATACAGCTGAAATGTGCGACGCCAATAAAGCTCCATAGCAGCCAAAATGCCCGGCTAACAATAAAATTTTAAAGTATCAGTATGATCAGGATCGTCTCATTATTTGTTTTTTTTAGTCTTGTTGGGTCGGTTGCAATGGCACAGACTGCTGTTGTTTCAGGATCTGTGATCGATGCAGATGACAAATCCGTAATGGCGGGTGCTACTGTTACACTTGTTTCGCAAAAAGATTCTACAAAAAAATATAAAATGGCATCAGATGATAAAGGTGCGTTCAGCTTTTCCGGGATCGCTTTTGATACTTTTACTTTAAAGATCAGTTCGCTGGGTTATGATAAAATGCGACAGACAGTTATTGTAGATAACGCAATAAAAGATCTTGGAACAATTAGTATTTCCAAATCAGGCAAAGAATTAACGGATGTAGTAGTGGTAGCAGAAGCTCCGCCTGTAACACAAAAAGGAGATACGATACAATATAGCGCTTCACAATATAAAGTGAACCCGGATGCAACAGCTTCTGACCTCATCACAAAAATGCCCGGCATTACTGTTGATCAAACAGGAACAGTTACCGCACATGGCGACCAGGTAAAATCTGTTACGGTTGATGGAAAGAAATTTTTTGGGGATGATGCCACTGCTGCTTTACAAAATTTACCTGCCGATATCATTGATAAGATCCAGGTATTTGATAAGCTAAGTGACCAGGCAGCTTTCACCGGTTTTGATGATGGCAACAGTGTGCGAGCGATCAATATCGTAACTAAGGCCAATATGCGCAACGGACAATTTGGAAGAGTGTTTGCGGGCTATGGAACGGATGGAAAATACAATGCCGGCGGTAATGTGAACTTTTTTAATAAAGACAGGCGCATTTCATTTGTAGGATTGTTTAACAATATCAATCAACAAAATTTTTCTTCTCAGGATCTGTTAGGCTTTTCAAGTAGCGGCGGTGGCGGCCGTGGTGGCGGCGGACAAAGAACCAGCTCTAGTAGTGTTCCTCAAGTTGGAGCAGCAAGTGGCATTAGTGCTACCAATGCATTTGGGATAAATTATAACGATAAGTGGGGCAAAAAACTGGAAGTGATGGGCAGTTACTTTTTTAATAACAGTAATGTCAATAACGACCAGGTTTCCAGCACACAATATTTTTTGAGTGATAGTACCAATCAATTTGTAAATCAACATACTACTTCCCGCACAAAGAATTTTAACCATCGTGTAAACTTACGTTTTGATTATACTTTTGATTCTTCCAACTTACTAACTGTAACGCCTGTACTAAGTTTTCAAAAAAATCAATCGCACACCGGAATTACCGGTAACACTTTTTCATCCGCTATGCATTCGATATATGATACAACTGCGAATAATACAGAGGCAAACGCCAATGGTTATAATATCGCCAACAACATTTTATTCCGGCATGCTTTTGCAAAAAAAGGCAGAACGATCTCATTTAATTTGGGAACTACTTTTACTAAAAATGATGGCGATAATTACCAGCAATCAAATACGCAGTATTATCAGGATAGCATCAATATCAGCGATTCTGCACAAAATTTTTACACCAACACTACCAGTAACGGCTATCAGTTAACCGGCAATGCAGCTTATACAGAGCCCATAGGTAAAAAAGGGCAACTGCAATTAAATTATACTTCGGGCTATTCGAAGAATAATGCGAACACCGGTTTCTTTCAATATGATACAGCAGCTAAAGCTTATTCAAATTTAGATACAGCTTTCTCTAATAAATTTGAGAATACTGTTGTTACACAAAGTCCGGGTATATCTTATCGTGTTGGCGATAAAAACAATATGTTCATTGTTGGTGTTTCTTATTTGAATACTTTGTTAAGCAGTGATCAACAATTTCCTGTTGATACAACGATAAAGAACAGGTCTTTCAATAATGTGTTGCCCAATTTAATGTGGCGAAAAAAATTATCATCAAAAGCAACGTTGAGGATCTTATATCGGGAATCTACGACTGTACCAACAATTAATCAGTTGCAGAATGTAATTAATATTTCAAACGGCTTATTTTTAACAACAGGTAATCCGTTTTTGAAACAACAAACAGGCAACACACTTGCCACCCGGTATACTTTTACCAATACTGAAAAAGGGACCAGTTTTTTTGCGAATGTTTATTTACAACAGATCAGTAACTATATTGGCAGCAGCACTTTTATTGCGGCAAAAGATTCTGCTTTAAATAATAGCGTTGTACTCAAAGCAGGCTCACAGCTTACAAAACCTGTTAACCTGGATGGTTATTTAAGTCTGCGCTCCTTCTTCACTTATGGTTTGCCTTTAAAATTTATTAAGTCGACAGTCAACCTAAACGCAGGCTTTTCTTTATCCGCTAATCCAGGGATCATTAATAACGTAAAAACGATGTCTAATAATTATGCTTACAATGGTGGCGTTGTTATAGCCAGTAATATCAGTCAGTACATTGATTTCACCTTATCTTATTCCGGCACTTATAACGTGATACAACCACAGCAGAACAAGAATTATTTTTCTCAAACGATTGGAGTAAAATTTAATTTACTGGATAAAAAAGGATGGTTCTTCAATAATGATCTATCCAATCAGTCTTACTCAGGTTTAAGCAGTGGATTTAATCAAAGCTATTGGTTATGGAATGTTGCAGCAGGTAAAAAATTCTTCAAAAATCAAAACGGTGAATTAAAGTTATCGGTATTCGATCTGTTGAATCAGAATCAAAGCATTGTACGTACCGTAACAGGAACTTATATTGAAGATGATCAGAACTTAGTATTGAAACAATATGTGATGTTAACCTTCACTTATAAATTAAAAAGTTTTGGAACACCGCCGCCTGCAAGAGGCGGCCATGGTAGTGGTGGCTATCAAAGACAAGGGTCGCCGCAAGGTGGTGGACCGGGGTTTTAATTGTCTGAATTGGGATTCGTGGGATTTTTGGATTAACGGAGTTTAAAATTCGCTAATCCAAAAATCCCTTAATCCGACGAATCCTAATTCAGACAAAAAATTATGAACTCTCCAATTCGTGCAGTATATTTTTCACACGCTCATTAATAGTTTCGTAATCAGTAAAGCCGCGCGATACTAAATAAAATTTGCTATCATTTGCCTGTATCAAAACACAAGGAAAACCATTTACCTGCAATTGTTTACATAAAGAAAATTCGTAGTAGGCCCTTTCTTTAAACGCTTCACTTTTTAATTGCTCGTAAAATTTATCTGCTGGGATATTATATTTTTCCAGTAGATGTCGGTAAGCTTCATTGTCATCCAGATCGCGCCCTTCATAATTCAAAGCATATTGCAGATCGCCTGCAAAAGCCAATTGTTGTTCGGGATAATATTCTTTGAAAATGCATAACGCAATAGCGGGTTTTTCAGAATTCATTACCCAATCGCTTTTATCGGGATTATTGATATGCCATAAAAAATCTTCCCCGAATTTGATCCCCGATAATTCTTCCACTCTTTTATAAGCACCTTGTATATAACCTGCAATTCTTTCGATCGGTTGAACCTGTTCTCCAATGATCATACCGCCACTAAGCACTTCAATATCAAATTCATTCTTATATTGCTCGGCAATCTTTTTGATCACCGGACTAAAACCATAGCACCAGCCACAATAGGCATCATAACAATAAAAAAGCATGTGTTTCTTCATCTGGCAAAATTCGTATTTAAAAATTATATTATGCGGAATTTTCTTCTACTACTACCGGAGCCTGGATTGCGGAAGTTTTTTTAATACTCATCATTCCAAACATCATCACCAATACCGATAAAATAATAACCTGTATGACCAATGACCTGTTTACTAATATTATTTTTTGTGCGGCAGGAATAGAAAAGAAAAGTAAAATAGTTATTAATCCGCGCGGTGCAATAAAAAGCAAAGGTGTGATCGGCAGCTTAACCAACCATAAGACCAATGCGCGAATAAGAAAGATAGCGGCCACAATTCCTATTGCCCAAACTAATGTATTGGTATTTAATATTTCCGAAGTTTCTATCAGGTAGCCAAATAATAAAAAGAACAATGCCCTTGTTAAAAAAGTAGCTTCAATAATTAACTCTTTGAATTTGTGCACCTCTTTACTTAATTGATTGGGATGCAATTTTTGTATCCATTTAAATTGATCCAACTCATTCAGGTTGCCTAAAAATATTCCGAACGATAAAATAAAAATAAGTGCGGGTAAATTATATTCTTTCGACACTTCATAAATTAAGATCACTAATAAAATGATCGGTGCAAATTTTATATGGTGGTCTATTTTATTCAGTAACACAGACAATCCTATCGTTGCGATAAAAGAAATGATCGTAACAAGGATTAACTGCAATCCGAAATAAGCAAAGGAATGAAAACCAAAGCTGGTATTGAATGCAATGAAGTTAAAAAACACCACGCCTAAAATATCAGAGAAGCTGCTTTCATAAATAACAAATTCTCTGTTCGATGCTGTAAAATTTTTTACCGTTGGAATGGCAATCGCACTGCTGATCACACAAAGCGGTATCACATTCGTTAAACAATTTTTAAAGGGTAAGTGCTCTACTTTATGAAAAATATACCCAACTAGGAAAGCAAGAGCGATCATTGGTATAAATGAAACAACAAAAGATCTTTTAATTAAAGTGGTCTTCGATTTATCTAACTCCAGTTCCAATGCACCTTCCAATACAATCAAAATAAGTCCGATCGTTCCTAAGATCGGCAACAATGGTGTTAGATCCGGGATCTGAATTTTTAATAAAGTAGATATCTGCCGAACGATCCAGCCCAATAGCAATAAAAGTATGACCGATGGAATTTTTGTTATGGAAGAAGTAAGGTCAAATACATAAGCGATCAATAATAAAATACAAAGTGTTACAATTATAGGACCTGTCATGTAATTTCTTTTGGGGATTGGATCAAAGTTATCTAAGAATTTCGAGCCATTTGCAGCTATTTTATCTGATTTAGAAAATATTTAAAAATAAATTTTAAATATTTTTTAGGATATAAGCCTTTGATATATAATATTTTATGATATTCCTCACAACCAACTACTAAAATATAAAACAGTATTATGTTTTGCATAGTACTAAAATAATATTACTTTTGTCTTGTCAAGCAATTAATAAGTACACAAACTTATTATCAAACTTAAAAAACAAAGCAATGAACATCGATAACACAGCAAGTCAAATGCGCAAAGGTGTTTTAGAGTTTTGCATTTTATCTATCATCAAACAGGGCGAGGCCTACCCTTCGGACATTATAGATAAAATGAAGACTGCTAACCTCAACATATTTGAAGGAACACTTTACCCGCTCTTAACAAGATTAAAGAACGCCGAGTTTCTTACTTACCGTTGGATAGAAAGTAATAGCGGACCGCCACGAAAATATTTTTCGCTAACAGAAAAAGGAAATGCATTCTATAAAGAACTGGAAACAACCTGGAACGAATTAGCCAATGCAGTTAAAACACTCTCTGAAGCAGAACAACAATATTCTAATAATAACACACCATAACTATTATCAGGATCCATTTATCAAAACATAATTTTTATATCATGAAACAAGTAATAAATATAAACTTTCACGGGCGCGTTGTTCCAATAGAAGTTTCTGCATTTGACTTACTGAAGCAATATACGGCAAGCCTTTCGCGCTATTTTGCCAATGAAGAAGGCAAAGAGGAGATCATTAACGATATTGAAAATCGCATCGGCGAGCTTTTTCAGCAACGTATAAATGCAGGCGCATCCTGTATTACAGATGATGATATCAATGCCATTATTAAAAGTATGGGCAGACCAGAAGAGTTCGAAGATCAGGAACAAACCAGCACTACACAACAAACAAAAAGCTCTTCAACAACTATACACAAACGTTTGTATAGAGATGAGAATGATAAAGTATTAGGAGGCGTATGTTCAGGCTTAGCAAATTATTTCGACATCGATCCTATCGTTGTTAGAGCAGCTTTTTTGCTGATATTATTTGCTTTCGGTACAGGATTACTAGCCTACATTATTTTGTGGGTGGTTGTGCCTAGCACTTCTACAACAGAAATTGGCGGTACACGAAAAAAGTTATTCCGTGATCCGGATGATAAATTAATTGCCGGTGTATGTTCGGGATTAGCAAACTATTTAGGGATCAAAGCATGGATACCAAGACTAATAATGTTATTACCGTTTATCAGTTTTGCTTTTCATTCGGGAAGCTGGAATTATATAGGGCCTTCTCATTTTGTTGGAGGCTTTAGTCCGGGTATATTGATCATCTATATTATACTTTGGCTGGTAATGCCGGAAGCCAATACCACAGCGGAAAAGCTCGAAATGAGAGGAGAAAAAGTTGATATGAATTCTATCAAGAATTCTATCACCGGAGAAATGAAAGATGCAAAAACCTATGCATCAGAAAAAGGAAAAGCAATGGCGTCAGATATTGGTAGCGCATCAAAACGTGGCATACACTCTTTAGGTGATATCATTGGATTGATCTTTAAAATAATCGGTTATTTTATTCTAGGATGTATTGGATTTGCATTTGTGATGGCACTATTTGGAATAGCTGTTGCATCAACTGCAATATTTCCTTTTAAAGATCTTCTGTTAAAAGAAGGCATGCAAAATATGTTTGCCTGGGGAACCTTACTATTTTTTATTGGTGTACCGGTTATAGGAATTATTACATGGATCATTCGCAGAATAGCAAAAATTAAAAGCAACCGCCCAACATTGCGTTTTGTATTTTTAGGACTTTGGTTAGTTGGACTGTTTTGTTTTATTTCGATGGCAGCTTCACTAGTAAGGGATTTCAGAGCATCTAACAGAAAATCTGAAGAAGAAGTTACATTGACAAATGCAGGTATAAATAAGTTAGAAATAAGCTCTCTTGTAACCAAACATAAATTTTATGAGAACAATTGGTTCCACGATAATTTCTTTGATGACATGGATCAGGATACCGCTTATCTTAGAAATATTGAAATAAGAATTGTTCAGTCACCAACTGATAGTTTTAGAGTGACTACTGTAAGATCAGCACGTGGCCGTACAAAAAATGAAGCAGATGCGACAGCAGATGCTATTCAATTAAATATTATACAACAAGATTCTTTATTAGTGGTCGGCAAAGGAATTCCTATCACAAGAAAAAATAAATTCCGTGATCAGGAAGTTATACTAACAGTATATGTTCCGATAGGCAAACAAATTAGGATTGATAAAAATGTTGGCTGGGGAGATAATATACATTTCGACAATTGGAATGGCGATGATGATGATATCCAAATAGACAATGATAATAACAACTGGGACGAAGACGTAGATTATATCATGCAGGCTGACGGATTACATACATTAGACGGCAAACCGCATTATAAAGTACTGCCAGATATAGAAATAGATAGTGACCGCTCAAAAGAAAATACACTATAATTATTTTATAATCAACACATTACGCCATATTTAAGGTAAAAATAATCAATATAAACAATGGCTCGCTGTAATTGGCGAGCCAATTTTTTAGTTACTTTTGCAATCCAATAAAACTGGGCCAACACAACATTGCAGCTGATGAAAAATACACCTTTTACCAAAAAACATATTGCGTTAGGAGCAAAGATGGTCCCGTTTGCAGGTTACAATATGCCCGTTAGCTATAGCGGTATCAACGACGAACATGCAGCAGTTCGCAATAACGCCGGTGTATTTGATGTGAGCCATATGGGCGAGTTCATGTTGAAAGGCGAAAATGCTTTGGACCTGATACAAAGAGTTACTTCAAACGATGCAGCTACATTAACTGCCGGCAAAGCGCAATACAGCTGCCTTCCAAATAAAGATGGCGGTATTGTGGATGATCTATTAGTTTATTGTATCGAAGAAAATAAAACATATATGCTGGTAGTAAATGCCGACAATATTGAAAAAGACTGGAACTGGATACAACAATTCAACGATAAGAAAGTAGAGATGCACAACATCTCAGATAAAACTTGTTTGCTGGCCATACAAGGCCCTAACGCCACTAAAATATTGCAGCCCCTAACTACAACTGATATCCTCAATCTAAAATATTATACTTTTGTAAAAGCAACATTTGCGGGCGTAGAAAATGTATTGATAAGCGCAACAGGTTACACAGGCGCAGGCGGCGTAGAAATTTATTTTGAAGATAAGGATGGCAACGCCAATAAAATATGGGATGCTATTTTTAAAGCAGGCGAAGCTGCAGGTATCAAACCAATTGGTTTAGGTGCAAGAGATACATTAAGATTGGAAATGGGTTTTTGTTTATATGGAAACGATATCAACGATACCACTTCTCCCATTGAAGCAGGTTTAGGATGGATAACAAAATTCACCAAAGACTTTACTTCGAAAGAAAAGATACAAAAAGAAAAAGAAGCCGGCGCTAAACAGAAATTAGTTGGGTTTGAGATGATAGAAAAAGGAATAGCGCGGCACGATCACGAAATAAAAGATGCAGCAGGAAATACGATTGGCAAAGTAACTTCCGGTACGCAATCACCATCGCTTGGAAAAGCAGTAGGCATGGGCTATGTAGCCACAAAATTTGCTTCTCCCGATAGTGACATTTATATACTTATCCGTAATACCCCAATAAAAGCAAAAGTTGTTAAAACCCCTTTTATTAAAAATTAACCTATGCCACACATTCATCTGACCACATTTATCGCTGCGCCTGCGGATAAAGTCTTCGACCTCAGTCGTAGCATCAATCTGCACAAAATTTCTATGCAGGATGCGAACGAAGAAGCTGTTGCCGGAGTTACAACAGGATTGATCAACGAAAACGAGACCGTTACCTGGAAAGCAAAGCATCTTTTTAAAACAAGATTGTACACTTCCAAAGTAACCAGCATGCAATCACCAACAATGTTTGTTGACGAAATGGTTCAGGGTGATTTTAAAAGTTTTCGTCACCAGCATTTTTTTAAACAAATCGGCAACGGAACAATACTAATTGATATAGTTGAGTTCGAAAGTCCGTACGGTTTTATAGGAAGAATGTTGAACAAAATTCACTTGAAGAGTTATGTCGAAAAGCTATTGATCAAAAGAAACAATGTTGTAAAAGAATATGCCGAAACCAACAAATGGCAATTTGTATTAAATTAAAATCAGAAAATTGAAATCGAGTAAAACAATAAAACCATTATTATACACATCCCTTTCTCCTAAATTATTAGATATCTACGATGTTAGTAGCAGCATCGTTGTGATCATAGATGTATTAAGAGCCACCTCAACCATTACAACAGCTTTATTTAACGGTGCAAGATCTGTTATACCTGTTGCAAGTGTTGAAGAATGTATGCGCATCGGTAAACAAATTGAAGGAATAACAGCCGGCGAACGCGACGGGCAAATTGCAGAAGGATTAACCTACGGCAATTCTCCTTTTGAATACCCAAGGGATTTTATCGCAGGCAAAACATTAGTACTAACAACAACCAATGGTACTAAGCTATTGCATATGGCACTAGACAAAGGCGCTAAAGAGATCATCACCGGTTCATTCCCAAATCTTACTTCAGTATGTGATTACCTGGTAGCACAAAAACAAAATGTGATACTAGGCTGTGCCGCCTGGAAAGACAGGGTAAATTTTGAAGACACTTTATTTGCCGGCGCAGTAATAAGCCGCATAAAGCAACACTTCGATATCAATTGTGATTCTTCTCAAATAGCTGAAACAATGTATAACGATGCAAAAAAAGACCTGTACGCATTTCTAAAAAAGAAGAACGCTTCGCATTACCATCGCCTAACAAACTTTGGATTAGAAAAAGATATCCGCTATTGCCTTACACCAGATATAGCCAATGTGCTTTGTATCTATAAAGAAGGATACCTGGTAACACAGCAACCAGCATAAATCATATACATTTATTAAATGCCCGGTTCTATTGGAGCCGGGCATTTGTATTTCTAGGCAGCTTCAGTTGCGTCGCACGTTTCATCTTCATCTAAATATTAAGCTTTTTATTACTTGTGGTCAATTGTCGGTCGCCTCAAACAATCTTTCATTACAATTCGGAACTAAACTAAATTTTCGTTACTTTTGCAAATTGCCTTTTCCTAACTAAAAGAGGGCAGATCGAACACTAAAAATATTACCTCTTGGCGCTGTCACCATTAATAAAATACATCTACAATACCGGTACTGATGAAGTTATCCGCAGGGGTAAAAAAATTCATTCTATTGGCAGCATTGAACTGTTAGAACATGATGATCTAATGAACGATGTTACCTTTCGCGTGAAGGATGATAATTACAATACTTTTTATAAGGTCTACATTCAAAAATATACTGACCTAAAATCTATTTCACTTCGTTGCAGTTGTCCGTATAATATCAGCGATATGTGCAGGCACGAAGTAGCCGCGCTATTTCAATTGCAGGATATGGTTGATAAGAATATCCTTGGTTCAAGCACTATGCAATACAACCAGCGACATACGGTTGCCAAAATGAAATTCATCGATCGTAAAACGATCAAAGTATTAGCATCACCTGAAATATATGACCAGGCAGAAGAGATGGTGTTGTCTGCAAAAGCCAATATCATTACAGCCGCCAATGAACGCGTAGAAGCTGATCTAAAACTAGATGATCAATCTTATCCATTGGTGATCCAAAAAAACGACGAAAGAAATTTTGACACTTCTTGTCGTTGTGGCGAAAAAGACAATCCGCTTTGTATCCACAAAACAATGTTGTTCCTGCAATTATTAAATGCCTACGGCCCTTATTATTTCGATAGCATCCGTAACTGGGATAAAGAAAAAAATAAACTGCTTCAGATATATGGCTATAGCTTAGAAGATGACCTCACAGGAAAGTTTGAATTTATTTACAAAGAAGGTAAACCATTTTTAAAAGTATTAGATACTACGATAAAAAGAGTTGCGCCTACAGCTGTGGTAGAAAAGCCAGCCTATTTGCAAACGGCTGTCGTAGAAGCAGAAACGGAAACCATAGAGCCTGCAACTAAAAAATTGGGACTCGTATTTAATTTTAATGCAACTACTTATCCTTTCTTTATTGTAGATGCTATACAGGGTGATAGCGACGAAAACAATACAAAAATAGTAGGCAAAACCGAAAAGCTTGATCTTACAAAATTTGTAAATACAGATTCGTTTAGTGAAGATGATAAAATGTTATTGCAACAGATACGCAAACTGCAATCATCAGAAGTAAATAAATACCTTAACCGTAATTCGCCATTCAGCGGTATTTGGGAGAATATCACACATACAGAAGGCAACGAATTACCGGAAGAAACAAAAGCACTGATCACTGAATACCTTCAGCCAAAGCTTAAAAAAATATTTGAAGAACAGGCAGCTAATTCATTCGTTTATTATCTACCCGAAAAGAAAATTTTCAGGACAGAAAATTTAATCGAAGTTGCGCTAAGTGATAAATTCATCGAACCAAAATTTAAGATCGTTGCAAAAAATAGTTATTTCGAATTGCAATGCTGGTTCAATATCAACGGCGCCGCTCAACCGGTTACAGCTAATGAATGCGATAACAGCTTACTTTTCTTATACAACCATACTTTTTACTTGTGGCAAAAATCGGAAGATGTTTTGCAGGCAGATAAATTTATCAAGAATGGCAGCCTAAAGCTCACCAAAGAAAACTGGACAGAGCAAATGGAAAAGCTCATTATGCCTTTAACAAAAGACTATAATGTAGAGTTTGACAAATCTCTGGTTAAAGAAATAAAAAGCGGTGAACCCGATGTAAAATTATTGTTGAGAGAAAAAGGTGATTATTTAGTTTTTCAACCGGTGTTCAGTTATAAAGGGTTTGAAACAACGGCCTCAGATAAAGACACGATCACTATTCCCGATGGAGATAAAATATTAGTTGTTCACCGCAATAAAGAAGCGGAACAAAAATTTATTGATAAGCTTACTTCTTTACACTCTCAATTTGTTCGTCCGGAAGATAGCAACAGCCTGATATTAAAAGGTGCGGAAGTATTACGCAACAACTGGTTCTTCCTGTTTGTTGATGCCATGAAAGAAAGTAAGATCCCTGTATTTGGATTTGAAGCTTTAAAGAATTTCCGTTTCAACACAGCAAGGCCATCAACGCATATCCATGTCAGCAGTGGCTTAGATTGGTTCGATGCCAAGGTAGAAATTGATTTTGAAGGTCAGCGTGTTGGTATCAATGATATTAAAAAAGCATTGGCAAGCAAGCAGTCGTTTGTACAATTAGCAGATGGCACATTGGGTATCTTACCTGATGAATGGTTAAAAAGATATTCGCTTTTATTTAAAGTAGGTGATGGTAAAAATGATAAGCTCCGTTTATCAAAATACCACATGAGCGTGATCGATGATCTGTATGAGAATAGAGACGCCAGTGAAATGAGTTTTGCACTCGATGAAAAGTTCGAAAAAATAAGGGAGTTCAAAAATATACCGGAGATATTACCTCCTGCACATTTAAAAGATGTATTGCGTCCTTACCAGGTTTCAGGCTATCAATGGTTAAGTTATTTAAATGATGTTGGCTGGGGTGGTATTTTAGCGGATGATATGGGGTTGGGTAAAACGATCCAGGCATTGACCATGTTGCAACATTACAAAACAACAACAGGTAATTTAAAAGCGATCGTTATTTGTCCGACCACGCTTATTTATAACTGGGAGAATGAAATAAAAAAATTCGCGCCATCGCTTACCTGGAAAATTCACCATGGCAGCACGCGTATAAAGGATCCTGAAGAATTACAAAAAGCAAATGTAATCATCACGACCTACGGAACTTTAAGAAGTGATATACAGGCTTTCTTAAAGATCAATTTTGATTATGTTGTGTTGGATGAAAGTCAGGCTATTAAAAACCCCGCATCAAAAGTTACTAAAGCAGCTTGCTTATTAACTGCCAAGAATCGTGTGTGTATGAGTGGTACACCACTTCAAAATAACACATTCGATATTTTTGCACAAATGAATTTCTTGAATCCCGGCTTATTAGGCAGCATGGATTTCTTTAGAAATGAATTTGCCAACCCTATCGATAAATTCGGTGAGCAGGATCAGAAAGAACATTTACGTAAATTATTATACCCATTCATATTACGTCGCACCAAAGAACAAGTAGCAAAAGACCTTCCTGAAAAAACAGAAACGATCTTATTCTGCGAAATGGAAAAAGAGCAGCGTAAAATTTATGAAGCGTATCGTAATAGTTACCGTGATAAGATCATGGGTGTTATCGATCAGCAGGGAATTGATAAATCTCAATTAACGATCTTACAAGGTTTGATGAAGCTTCGTCAGATATGTGACAGTCCGGCTATTTTAAATGAAGAAGATAAATATCCTAATCATTCTATTAAATTAGATGAACTGGCAAGAGAGATCGCTGAAAATATCGGTGAACACAAAGCATTGGTGTTCTCACAATTCTTAGGGATGCTGGCCTTGATAAAAGAAAAGTTAACTGAACTCGGAATAGCCTACGAATATTTTGACGGTAGCAGCACCACAACAGAAAGACAAAGAGCTATCGAAAACTTTCAGGAAAAAGGTGTGAGCCGTGTATTTTTAATATCATTGAAAGCCGGTGGGGTCGGACTTAACCTTACAGCGGCAGATTATGTTTACATCGTAGACCCATGGTGGAACCCGGCTGTAGAGCAACAAGCCATCGATCGTACGCATCGTATCGGGCAAACAAAAAATATTTTTGCATACCGCATGATATGCATCGATACAATTGAAGATAAAATATTACAGCTACAGGAACGCAAGCGCGCATTGGCTAAAGAGTTGATCGCAGATGATGCTAATTTTGTAAAGGCATTGAGCAAAGCGGATGTGGAATACTTATTCAGTTAGTCAATTGTCTGAACCATTGATTGAAGTTGATTTTTTTGATTGAACTGATTTTAAATACTTGGTTTAAACTTTGAATTTATTAGCCTTTTATATTCAAGATTTTTTGCTCCAAAATTTAATAACATCCCTATTTCTACGTTGTAAGCTTCGAGGTAATTTATTGCTTGAGCAAGGTGTACGTCTTCTAAATTTATAATTGCTTTTAATTCTATTGAGATAACATCATTGACTAAAAAATCTACTCTTCTTACTCCAACTTGTTTTTCTTTATAAAAAAATCGGCATTTCAAATTCTCTCGAAAATGAAATGCCGCGTATACTAAATTCTTCTTCTAATGCTCGTTGGTAAATAACTTCCTAAAACCGTTGCCAAGTATCTTATGAACTTCAAACGCACAGCCAAGTACAATAGCTGTAACATCAGAGTACTTGTACTGCTGTTTAATCATAGGATAGGTATGTATAGAAAACTCGAAAAATCAATTCAATCAAAAAAATCAACTTCAATCAATGGTTCAGACAAGATCCTAAGCCAACATAGTAACCGGATTTTCCAAAAACTTTTTCAAAGTCTGCAAGAAAGACGCACCAACCGCTCCATCAACACTTCTATGATCGCAGCTCAAGGTTAATTTCATTACGTTGATCACACCAAAGCCTTCACCTTTTTTAACTACCACTTCTTTAATACTACCAACCGCTAAAATGGCGCTGTCGGGAGGATTAATGATCGCGGTAAACTCTTCGATACCCATCATTCCCAAATTAGAAATAGTGAAAGTATTACCGCTGAATTCTGCCGGTTGTAATTTTTTATCTTTTGCTTTTTTGTATAGGTCTTTTGCGTCGCCTGCAATTTGAGATAATGATTTCTGATCAGCAAAACGGATCACAGGAACGATCAAACCTTCCGGTAATGCTAATGCAGAACCGATATGTATATGATGATTCTGCCGGATAAAATCTCCCATCCAGCTGCTGTTAACATCAGGATGTAAACGAAGCGCCATTGCACTTGCTTTGATGATCATATCGTTGAAAGAAACTTTAACCGGACTAACCTCATTAATTGCCGCACGTGATGTGATAGCATTGTCCATATTAATTTCTACCGTTAGGTAAAAATGTGGAGCACTGAATTTGCTTTCGCCTAAACGTTTAGCAATTACTTTACGCATTTGCGTTAATTGCACATCGGTATGGCCTTCTTGTCCTGATGCAGTAAATGCTCTCGCAGTTCCACCAGTGCTTGCAGCAGTAGTTGCCGCCGGAGTAGCTGAAGGAACATATCCATCAATATCTTTTTTAGTAATTCTTCCACCATCACCTGTGCCACTCACTTTTGAAATATCGATCCCCTTATCGCTGGCTAATTTTTTAGCAAGCGGAGATGCGATCACTCTTCCGTTAGAAGAAGCTGCAACAACATCATTTACCGGAGCTGTAGTTGTAGCAGCCGGAGTGGTTGTAGTAGCTGCAGGTGCAGTAGTAGTTGCAGCCGGAGCAGCACCGCTATTGGCACCAGATTTTTCAGCAGCAACAAAAGCGCTGATATCTGTACCCGCTTTACCAACGATCGCGATCAAGCCATTTATTTTAGCTGCTTCGCCGGCCTGAACACCTATGTATAATAAAGTTCCTTCTTCGTAACCAACAACTTCCATTGTTGCTTTATCTGTTTCAACATCAGCTAAAACGTCATCCGCTTTAACAACATCACCTACCTTTTTGTTCCAGCTAACAATTTTCCCTTCGGTCATGGTATCACTCAATAAAGGCATTCTTATTTCTTTAGCGCCTGCAGGCAATGCTACTTTTGCAGAAGCAGCTGCCGGTGCAGAAGTTGGAGCCGCTGCAGGTGCAGTTGCTGCCGGAGCTGCCGGAGCTGCTGCTGTAGGAGCCGCAACGTTTGCGCCGTCTAATAATGATTTATAATCTTCGCCTTCTTTTCCTACCACAGCCAAAACGCCATCCACTTTTGCTGCTTTTCCTTTTTCCACACCAATATATAAAAGCGTACCGTCGACGTAATTTTCCAGCTCCATGGTAGCTTTATCAGTCTCCACATCTGCCAGTACATCGCCTGCTTTTACTTTATCACCCACTTTTTTATGCCATTCAGCAATCACCCCTTCAGTCATGGTATCGCTCATAAGCGGCATTCGTATCACTTCAGCCATAAATAATAATTTCTGATTTATATTGGAGCCTCGAAATTAACACAAATTGAGGAGAAAGAAAAGAAATGTAAAAGGTAAAATATTGAATAAAAAAGGTAGAAATAGTATATAAAATTGCTTTTTTAGCCCGGCATTCGTACTACTATTGAACTTCGGTGGCGTCGCACATTTCATCTGTTGAATAAATATGAAACATATTAAACCAATAACATTCCCCTAACGTCGTCGGGGTTAACCTAATTCTAATTTCAGGCGATCTCTTAATTCTTTTACCAGCGGATATTCCTCAATAATCTTAAGGTATTGCTGTTTGGTAGAAAGCGGCTGATCTGCCGGCACTTCATCATCGTTTTGCGTTTCTATTACCACAACCTGGTAAACCAAAATGCGGTTATTAAAAGTTGTTTGCAAATGCAGACTTAACTCTGCCCTTTCGCTCTCAATAAAAGCTTTATGAATTTCTCCGTTCGTTGTAATTTCTATTGAATTATTATTGATCACTTTTAATGCGGCCAATTTAAAATTCGTAACGGCAGAGTGATTATTTTTTGCAGCTAATTTTTCAATGAATTGATCCCAGGCAGCTTGTAAATTTTCTCTGGTAATTTCTTTGCTGGTATTATCTGTATTCTGATTTTTTTTGCTAAGCTGTTCACGTATTTTTGTAAGCGAGCCCAGGCTTCCGCGATTGCTTATTTCAGCAGTAGCTGTTTGAACAGCGGCAGGCTTTACAATCGCTTTTGTTTCAGCAACAGTAGTAGCGGCAGCTTGTATTTTGGGATTTGTATTTTGAGGTTTCGCTTCTGTAGTTTCAATTATTAATGAAGCACTTGCTTTTATTTCTCTAGTTTTTACAATTGGCAAAGCCCTGAATGCGATCGCTTTTGCAGACTCAACTACTTTTTTTTTACTTAAACCACCTTCGTTGTTTACCAATTCAACAGCTTGTTGTAAATAACTCAATTTAATGATGGTCAGTTCAACATGCAGGCGCTTATTGCGAGCCTGTTTATAATTTATTTCAGCTTCATTTAAAATATTCAAGGCGCTTATGATATAGGCAGGATCTACCTTTTGAGCAGTCTGTAAATATTTTTGTTTAAAGTCTTCCGCTACTTCTAACAACATTGCCACCTTCGCATCTTTGCTCACCAAAAGGTTACGCAAAAATTCTGCAAATCCATTCAACACTAGATCACCTTCAAAACCTTTGCGGTTTATTTCATCAAACATTAATAAACCGCTACTAAGATCTTGTTGTTGTGCAAAATCAAGCATCTTAAAATAATAATCTTCATCTAAAATATTAAGGTGCTCTAATGTATTCTGATAAGTTAGTTCACCATTTGTAAAGCTTACGATCTTATCTAAAATACTCAATGCATCGCGCATACAGCCTTCGCTCTTTTGCGCGATAATATGTAATGCTGCTTTATCTGCTTTGATATGTTCTTTGGCACAAATTTCTTCGAGATGTTCAACCGTATCATTATTGGTAATGCGTTTGAAATCGAATATCTGGCAGCGACTTAATATCGTTGGTAAAATTTTATGTTTTTCTGTAGTAGCTAAAATAAATATGGCATAAGGCGGCGGCTCTTCCAATGTTTTTAAAAATGCATTGAAGGCGGAGGAACTTAACATATGAACCTCATCCACAATATATACTTTGTATTTACCTGCCTGTGGTGCAAAGCGAACCTGTTCAACTAAACTCCTGATATCATCAACAGAGTTATTGCTCGCCGCATCTAATTCATGAATATTTAAGGATGTGCCCGCATCGAATGAAACGCAGCTGTGGCAGACATTACAAGCCTCTCCATCTTTTGTCTGGTTTTCGCAGTTAATGGTTTTGGCTAATATTCTTGCACAAGTAGTTTTACCCACACCTCTAGGACCACAAAACAAAAATGCATGTGCGAGGTGATTATTTTTGATAGAATTTTTTAGTGTGGTAGTAATATGCGACTGCCCTACTACAGTTGAAAAATTCTGCGGCCTATACTTTCTTGCTGATACAATAAACTTATCATCCATACACTGCTAATTTCGTATTTCTTGCGCGAATTGTAGAATTTGTTTTCCCCAGTTTTTGCTTTTGACTTATTCTAATATAGGATGACGCTTAAATTCTTTTAAGCGGTCGAATAAATAGCGGTAAGTAGCTAATTCCCTGCTATGAAAAGTATCGCTTAAGCTCTCTGCAACATTTAGCATCTTAGGATTAAAATCTCCTATCCATTGCATTTCATATTGTGTGTAATGTACCGATGGCACCTGTACTACAATGGATGATTCTCCAATAATATAGGCATCAACACCTTTTCCCTGCCATTCTGGAACTACACCAAACACAATACCACAGAATCTTTTATTGGGTTTAAATTTTTGCAGCCATAAAAATTTAAGCTTATGAAAAAAATCAAACTTTCCATGTAAGTGTTTGAACCATTGATTCAGATCTGGTAAATTAATAAAGATGGCGATAGGATCTTCTTTATGATAAGCGAAGAATATTAAGCGCTCATCAATTACAGGCTTCATGGCTTTGAACATAATTAATACCTGCTCTTTGGTCAGTTGCTTTAAGCCGCCATGGCCCGCCCATGCTTTATTATAGACTGTTGTAAAATCCAGTGAAAATTTTTCCAGTTGATTTTTTTTGATCGTCTTGCAAGAAAAATCCGGGTCTTTTGCAAATACCGCATGCCTGTCGAAAATTTTTGGTTTCAATGGTTGCTGTACATGCATCCCAAAACATATCTGGTTGAAGAAAAGTTTAAAGCCATAATTTTCAAAAAGCGTTACGTAATAAGGTGGATTATAATTCATGCAATACAAAGCTTCATCATACCCTTTTGTTACCAATCCCCACCACTTATCTCTTTCACCAAAATTTACAGGGCCATCCATCGCTTCCATGCCCCGTTGTATCAGCCAGTGTTTGGCATTATCCAATAGTAGATCTGCAGCCGTCTGATCATTGATACATTCAAAAAAACCTATACCGCCAACGGGTACATCATCTCCTTTGTTCTTGTATTTTTTATTGATGAATGCAGCAATACGGCCGATAAGTTTCCCTTCGTCATCTTTCAATATCCAGCGCTCAACTTCGCCAAAACGAAAAGCCTTGTTTTTTTCTTTGTCAAAAACTTCGTTAATATCCTTATCCAGCGGACGGATCCAGTTTTTATCATTTTTATATAATTCGACCGCAACCTGAAGAAATTGTTTGGCGGTCGCTTTGTCTGTAACAGGAATTAATTGCATAATTATTATGGGAAAAAGCAAATGTAGTTAAGGTGGTTCAGACTTCAAAAGAGCTGCCGATTTGCAGACAAAAGCTCAGTAATGGTATCACGTACAAGTGAGTGACACAACGATGTTGAACAAAGAACTGCAGTTTGTCCACAAAATCTCCAATTTTTATTAAATATGGGGTAAAAATTCTTGTTTTCAATTTCAAATTCCAAGATTCAACCCTTACCTTTGCGGCCTGAAAACAGACCTAATTAATAAAATTATATATATGGCTAATACAGGTAAAATTAAATCGATCATCGGCGCTGTTGTTGATGTGCAGTTTAGCAGCGATGCAAAACTTCCGGAAATATTGAACGCATTGGAGCTTAAACGCGATAATGGCGATACCCTTGTATTAGAAGTTCAACAACATTTAGGTGAAGACAGTGTACGTACAATCGCGATGGATGGTACCGAAGGTTTGGTACGTGGTACCATTGTAACTGATACAGGAAAACCAATCGCAATGCCGATCGGTGAAGGAATCAAAGGCCGTTTGTTCAACGTAACCGGAGATGCTATTGATGGTTTACCGCAGGTTAGTAAAGTTGGCGGCCGTTCTATTCATGCTAAACCGCCATTATTTGAAAACTTAAGTACAGCTAACGAAATATTATATACTGGTATTAAAGTAATTGATCTTATTGAGCCCTACGCAAAAGGTGGTAAGATCGGGTTGTTTGGTGGTGCGGGTGTAGGTAAGACCGTATTGATCCAGGAATTGATCAACAATATCGCGAAAGCTTATAGTGGTTTATCAGTATTTGCTGGTGTAGGTGAAAGAACAAGAGAAGGAAATGACCTGATGAGAGAAATGATCGAAGCCGGTATCATGAACTATGGTGAAGAATTTAAACATAGCATGGAAGAAGGTGGATGGGATCTGAGCAAAGTGAACGTAAAAGGTTTAGAAGAAAGTAAAGCAACATTTGTTTTCGGACAAATGAATGAACCACCAGGTGCAAGAGCACGTGTGGCTTTAAGTGGTTTAACTTTAGCAGAATATTTCCGTGATGGTGATGGCGAAGGACAAGGAAAAGATATCCTTTTCTTTGTTGATAATATCTTCCGTTTTACACAGGCAGGTTCTGAGGTATCAGCGTTGTTGGGCCGTATGCCTTCAGCGGTAGGTTACCAACCAACATTAGCTACTGAAATGGGATTGATGCAGGAAAGAATTACTTCTACTAAAAATGGTTCTATTACTTCAGTGCAAGCGGTATATGTACCTGCGGATGATCTGACAGATCCGGCTCCGGCAACAACGTTTGCGCATTTGGATGCTACTACGGTATTGAGTCGTAAGATCGCTGATCTTGGTATCTATCCTGCGGTTGATCCTTTGGATTCTACTTCAAGAATTTTAACGCCATTGATCGTTGGTGACGAACATTACAATACAGCTAACAGGGTGAAATTAATTTTACAACGTTATAAAGAATTACAAGATATCATCGCGATCCTTGGATTGGATGAGTTGAGTGATGAAGATAAATTAACAGTATCAAGGGCACGTAAAGTACAACGTTTCTTAAGTCAGCCTTTCTTTGTAGCTGAACAGTTCACCGGTTTAAAAGGTGTATTGGTTCCTATCGAAGACACGATCCGTGGTTTCAATTCTATCATGGATGGTGCTGTGGATGAATATCCTGAAGCAGCATTCAACCTTGTGGGTACATTGGAAGATGCGATCGCAAAAGGTAAAAAATTAATGTCAGCAGCACAGGCTTAAGCAATTAGCTAATTAGCTGATGCGCTAATTAGCTAATTAATACAATATAAATTATACGTTTATTTTAATTAGTATGCTGAGTGCAATAATTAGCACATTAGCATATTAGCCACATTAGCTAATTGTTCAAATTATGATACTTGAAATATTAACTCCGGAGCGTAAAATATTTAGCGGCGATGTCTATGGCGCGCAGCTTCCGGGCATTAGTGGTTTGTTTGAAGTGTTGGATAAACATGCACCGATGATCAGCGCACTAAAAGCAGGCAAGCTTAAAATATTAAAAGAAAAAACGAATAATACAGTTACCTATCAGATCAACAGCGGCTTTGTTGAAGTTTTAAATAACAAGACGGTCGTTTTAGTTGAAGGTGCGCAAGAAATGTATTAATTCAAACTAGTAATAAAAAAGCCCATACAAAATTGTATGGGCTTTTTTTATGCAATAATTGAAAAATAAATTTTAGTGCGTGGTAATAAGCAATGGTTCATATTGATCATGCCTTACTCTTGCCCTTCCAATAAACTGACCATTTTTTAATTTATCAAACTGTCTTGGAAATATTCTTACTTCTTCATCTTTAGTATCGAAAAGAAGCTCTTTAGTCAAATTACCATCTTTGTCTAATTTAGATACCATTACATCACCTCCGCCGCCTGTATATACTTTAGGCGCATCATCTTCTGTAATATCTATATTTTTTCTGTTATCTAAATATAAAAAATAATAACCAGAAGAATCGGATACTAATTTGTAACTGAAGCTTGAAACTGCATCTCCAGCACCCCGTTGATTTTTAGGTATTTTTCTTAACCAGGCAAACTTACCATCGGCATTTATTTTTGAAGCTAATATATCCTGGTAATAATAAGTATAGGTAGTAGTAGTAAACCCGTTTTGATCTGTGTATGTATTGCTAACAACGTAATATTCTTCACAACTGATAAACACACTGCCATCAGCTGACGCTACGATCTCTCTTACCTGAAGGTTTGGTTGTTCGTAATCGTCTTTACGATCCATTTTTCTTTTACTTCTTGCCGATTCAAATTTTTCAAGATCGGCTAATGGAAATTCATAATATCCATTTTTGTACTTTACAATATGCCCCGTTGCATCAAGTGTAGATAAAAATATACCATCCGTGCCATCTCCTTTTGCTTTTTTGCTGTAAGTGCAAGCGATGATCATTTCATGTAAAGAATTTTCTATCAATGAAGCATCTTTGATATAATAATCTCCTATATCGATTGTAGTATGAGAAATCTCTTTACTGTCTTTTGAGAATTTCAACACTTCATAATGGTAAGCAGGCTTATCTGTTTCTTTATCTCTTTCTCTGCGTTTTTCAGAATCATATACTTTACCTAACATATAGGCATTGCCTTTAGAATCTATCGAGTAATCAGAATTATCCATGATCGCTTCCGTATACGGCATGGTAAATTCACCGCCCCATAGCTTATTCAAATTGTCATCATACACAACCATACCTATCTTATCATAAGTATCTTTGGCACGCCTACTATCCGGCATTAGTTTATAACTGATCAATACTTTTTTTCCATCTGCAGAAAAGTTATATTGATACTTATCTGTTACTTTCGTTGACACACCAAATACAAAACCCTGGAATCCACCGCCACCGCCTTTTATTTTTGTTGTTTCATTGATCTTAACATTCGAAGCTGTGATCTTTGCATTGGCCACATCTATTTTATCATAGTACAGTAATTCCTTTTCGTTGTCTTTATCCCAATCACTGTGTATCCAAAAATAATTGCCATTTTTAAAGCTGATCACTTCTTCACTATTGAAATTTTTTGTTTTTTCATCAAGTGGAAGTACTTTATCATCAGTTTGGGTCAATGAACTTGGATCAAATCGAATGACATTCAATTCGTCTTTTTTCATAGATAAATTAATAATGCCATCCTTATCGCTACCAAAAAATGCAAGATCTACCGTCTTTCTTGGTAATTCATATTCAGAGCCGAGTTTAAAAGTGAACTTACTGCTTTGTCCATAAGTAAGGGAAGACAGCAAGCACATAGAAAGAAATAATAAATTTCTCATAGTTAGTGAAGGTTTGGTGCTTTTTTACAGCGGTTAAGGTGATTAATTGGGTAATGAAATATCGGCAATATAGTAATAATCCTTAGTTATTTATCTAACGATCAATAACTTATTGTAATCTTCTTTTTCCTATTGGATATACTGTTGTTGATCGTAAAAGGTTGGGTAGGGCGATAAAAAAAGCCCAATCAAAGATTGAGCTTTTTACTATATTATAAAGCCTAGTAACGGTATGCTTCAGGTTTGTAAGGCCCTTCTTTAGGTAATCCTAAATAAGAACTTTGTTCAGAAGTCAACTCATCTAATACAACGCCGATTTTTGCAAGGTGCAAACGAGCTACTTTTTCATCTAATATTTTAGGTAGAACGTATACTTTGTTTTCGTATTTTTTTGGGTTTGTCCAAAGTTCTAATTGCGCCAAAGTTTGGTTGGTGAAAGAAGCACTCATTACAAAACTAGGATGTCCTGTTGCACAACCTAAATTCACTAAGCGGCCTTCAGCTAAGATGATCACATCTTTACCATCTATTGTATATAGATCAACTTGTGGTTTGATAGTATTTTTTGTTTTACCATAAGTTTTATTCAACCAGGCCATGTCAATTTCAATATCAAAGTGACCGATATTACAAACGATCGCTTTATCTTTCATCACACGGAAATGCTTTTCAGTGATCAGGTCGCGGCAACCAGAAGCTGTAACAATGATATCTGCTTCTTTAACAGCATCGATCATTTTCTTTACTTCAAAACCATCCATTGCTGCTTGCAAAGCACAGATAGGATCTACTTCTGTAACAATTACACGACACCCTGCACCTTGTAAAGACGCTGCAGAACCTTTTCCTACATCACCATAACTACCTACAACTGCAACCTTACCGGCCATCATTACATCAGTAGCACGGCGAATAGCATCTACTAAACTTTCTTTACAACCGTATTTATTATCGAATTTAGATTTAGTAACTGAATCATTTACATTGAATGCAGGAATTGGTAAAGTGCCCGCTGCCATTCTTTCGTATAAACGATGTACACCTGTTGTTGTTTCTTCAGATAAGCCTTTGATACCTGCAACTAATTCAGGATAAGTATCAAAAACCATATTGGTTAGATCACCACCGTCATCAAGGATCATATTTAAAGGCTTATCAGCACTTCCAAAGAACAAAGTTTGTTCGATACACCAATCAGCTTCTTCCTGTGTTTGTCCTTTCCATGCAAATACACCAATACCTGCAGCAGCGATAGCAGCAGCAGCCTGATCTTGCGTAGAAAATATATTGCAAGAGCTCCATTTAACTTCGGCACCTAAAGCGATCAAGGTTTCGATCAATACAGCTGTCTGGATGGTCATGTGTAAACAACCTGCGATACGCGCACCTTTCAATGGTTGAGATGGCCCGTATTCTGCTCTTAACGACATTAAACCCGGCATTTCTGCCTCAGCTAACATAATTTCTTTGCGGCCCCATGCAGCAAGACTAATATCTGCTACTTTATTTTTAAGGCTAAAATCAAGTCCTTTTTTAGTAATTGTTGACATATGTATTTTTTATAAATTTCGCACAAAGGTAAAATCTTCCCTTGTAAGGACATAATTTATTTGAATCCTATTTTTTTTAGAATATTGGCCTGTTTTTCAATAAAAAACATCCCGATTAACCCTATTTTTGCGGGAATCCTAATTTCGTCTATTAATTCAAATAAATGTTAGCTACCAAGAGAGACAATATTAAAGACAGGGTCATTAAAATGTACAAAAAGGCCAACGCAGGACATGTTGGTTGTTCCCTATCCTGCCTGGAAATGCTCACGTTCATTAAGTTCGAATTGATGAAACCTGAAGATGAAGTGATCCTATCAAAAGGACATGCGGCGGCATTGCTATATAGTGTTCTGGCTGAAGCGGGTACTTTATCTGAAAAAGACATCGAAACTTTTTATCAAAATGATACTTATTTATCTGCCCATCCTCCCGTAAATAAGATCAAGGGTATTCCATTTGCTACCGGAAGCCTCGGGCATGGGCTATCATTGGCAGCAGGTTTTGGTTTGGCCAATAAATTAAAAAGGAGCGACAAAAAAATATACTGCCTTACCTCCGATGGTGAAATTAATGAAGGCAGTACCTGGGAAGCTGCTTTGTTTATTTCGCACCACAACCTCCAAAATGTTGTTTGGTTCATTGATAGAAACTACCTCCAGGGTTTTGGCAGAACAGAAGACACTTTGCAATTAGACCCACTAGATAAAAAATTAGAAAGCTTTGGCTTTGAAGTAACTATTGCTGACGGCCATGATTTTGATTCATTGAAACAAAGTGTTGCTACATTTAAACATAGAAAACCACTGGCGGTAATTTGCAATACGATCAAAGGCAATGGCCTCGCATTACAAAATACGGTTGACTGCCATTACTTACCATTAACTGAAGAAGAATTTAGAAAACTAACTACTCAATAGAATGCGGAAAGAATTTGCAAAAGCAATTATAGATATATCAAAAGCAAATGATAAAATTGTTTTTTTAACGGGCGATCTTGGCTTCATGGCTTTAGAAGAAGTTAAAGCTGAATTAGGTGAAAGGTTCATCAATGCAGGTGTTGCAGAACAAAACATGGCGACCATGGCAGCATCGTTGGCTTACGAAGGTTTTCTTCCTTTTATTTACAGCATCTCCCCATTTGTTACATTGCGCCCTTACGAGCAATTAAGAAATGATATTTGTCTGCATAATTTACCCGTAAAAGTAATCGCTAACGGTGGCGGATATGGTTACGGAATAATGGGTGGTACACATCATAATATTGAAGACATTGGCACCATGAGGATATTACCGAACATGAAAGTATTTGTTCCTTTTACAAAGGATGATGTGCATACCACTTTGCAACAAATGGTACTCGATCCTTCACCCAACTATTTAAGGTTGAACCTTGCTTCAACACAAGAAGGCATTGCAACTTTTTCTCAATGGAGAAAAATAAAAAAAGCTGCAAACAAACCTAAAGCGATCATTATTGGTACTGGAACCGTGACAGATAATTTGTTTAAACTACCTGCTACTTTATTAGATGATGTAGAGATATGGCTATTAAGTAAATATCCGGTGTATGATATACCAAAAGAATTAATAGACAGCATCAGTGAAATTAAAAATGTAATTACGATCGAAGAACACCAGGGTCAGTGCGGATTGCATGAAACATTGGCGAGTTTATTATTAAAACAATTAACTACTCCTATTCAATACAATACATTATTTGCATCGGGTTATCCAAGCGGTAAATATGGATCGCAACAATGGCACCTTGAAGAAAATAATTTAGGTGGCAAAAATTTAGAAATAAAAATCAAAGAATTTATAAGCAAATAATCCTATGTTATCTAACCAAATAAAAACTGAAATACAAAAACTCGAAGGGCCGATAGTAATATTTGGTGCAGGTGGATTTATAGGCAGTAATCTTTTCAGACAAATATTACAATACAGAGATGATGTTTATGCCATCACTTCTAAACCTTTTATTACCTGGAGGATCGATGACCTTAGAGAAGACAGGATCATTCACGCGGACCTTACAGATAAAAACAGTTTAACCAAATTATTTCAACAACATCAATTCAAAACGATTTTTCACCTGGCGGCTTATGGTGCCTACTCTAAACAGAACGATGTTAAATTAATTTATCAAACAAATATCATCGGCTTACTTAATTTATTAGAAGTAAGCGGCGCTTATAAGATCAGGGCTTTTGTACACGCCGGCAGTTCATCGGAATATGGATTGAATTGCAAAGAGCCTTTGGAAAGTGCTGAACTATCGCCGAATAGTCATTATGCTGTTACAAAAGCATCGGCAGCCAACATGATAAAATATTACGGCACCATCTTACAAGTTCCTATTGTTAATTTAAGATATTACTCTATTTACGGCGAGTACGAAGAGCCTGATCGTTTAATTCCACAAATAATCGAAAAAGGAATTCAACAGCAATATCCACCATTGGTACAACCGGATATTTCAAGAGACTTTGTTTACATAGACGATGCTGTGTATGCAACCTTATTAGCAAGTAATGCAGATTATTCTATCATTGGCGGTCTATCTATCAATATTGCTTCCAATATAAAAACTACCATTAGAGATATTGCGGCTACGGCAAAAGAGATTTTCAATATCCCTACAGATCCTGTGTGGGGAGATTTTACGAATAGGAAATGGGATCTAAAAGAATGGTATGGCAATGCTTCTTTAGCAAAAAAATTATTGAACTGGCAAGCCGTAACAACTTTAAAAGATGGTTTGATCAAAACATATAACTGGCAGAAAGAATATTCTAAACCATTGTATGAGAAAAAAGTTTATCAGGACCAGATCCAACACAAAATAACAGCCATCATTGCCTGTTACAAAGATGCACAGGCAATGCCGATCATGTACGAAAGGCTGGTTAAAACATTTAATAAGATCAATGCTGATTACGAGATCATTTTTGTGAATGATTGCAGTCCGGATAATACATCAGACGTTTTACAAGTACTGGCACAAAACGATAAACGTGTGATCGGTATTGAACACTCGCGAAATTTTGGTTCTCAAAGTGCCTTTATGAGCGGGATGGAAATAGCTACGGGTGATGCGATGGTTTTATTAGATGGTGATTTACAAGATCCGCCAGAACTGATAGAAGATTTTTATGCGAAATGGAACGAAGGCTGGGACGTTGTTTACGGACAAAGAATAAAAAGAGATGGCAATAAAATATTAGTACGCTTATATAAAGTATTCTATAGAATATTCAGAAATCTTTCTTATGTACCTATTCCTTTAGATGCAGGAGACTTTTCAATGATGGATAGAAAAGTAGTGAATGAACTAGTAAAACTCCCTGAAACCGATCAGTTTTTACGCGGTTTAAGAGCATGGGTAGGATTTAGACAAGTAGGCGTACCTTATATCAGACCAGAAAGAATGTTTGGTGTAACGACTAATAACTGGAGAAAAAATTTAGCCTGGGCAAGAAAAGCCATTTTCTCTTTTAGCTATGTACCTTTAGAATTATTGACTTATTTAGGTTGGTCATTAACGTTAGTATCTTTATTAGCTGCAGTATTGCAGGTTGTTTTATATTTTACAGGTTCTCCAATACCACATGGTATCACCACTATTATTGTATTGATATTATTTTTTGGTGGTATTAATATGTTGGCAGTATCTATCATAGGCGAGTACCAGGGGAAAATATTGGAAGAAGTGAAAAAGCGTCCTAAATTCATTAGAAGAAGAATTATTAAATCAACTGAATAATATGGGCGAACAATTTCAGCCAATTTCAAATACACCACCTGAGGGGCTTACAGGTAAAATGAAATTCTATGGTAGAATGTTATTAGATCTGCAATTATTAACTATAGTTAAAGATTTAAAAAGATATTTACCTAGTTATAAAGGAGATGTATTAGATGTTGGTTGTGGGCAATCACCTTATAAATTCTTATTAAATTCCGCGTCGACAAAATATTTTGGTATTGATATAATCGAAACTAAAAGCTTTGGCTATAATAATCCCGACATCACCTTTTATGATGGGAAAAATATTCCATTTGAAAATAACAAATTCGATGCTATCATTTGTACAGAAGTTTTGGAACATGTTTCGCACTTTCAATATCTTATTGATGAAATATATAGGGTCTCAAAAGATAATGCTGATATAATTATTACCATCCCTTGGTCTGCACGCTATCATTATATTCCTTATGATTATTTTAGGTATACACCAAGTAGTTTAAAAATTATGTTTGCCAAATTTTCTGAGGCTACTATCGTACCTAGGGGAACTGATTTTTCATCCATTGGAGCAAAAATTATCGTTCTGTTTTTTCGAGGGTTATTTCCTGATAAAGTATGGAAATATATTCTCCTTCCGTTACTAATTATTTTTTTACCGATATTGATACTAGCTATTATTGTTGCACACCTGGCAATATTATTAGGCCTTGGTTCACAAGATGATCCGCTAGGTTATACTGTTATTTTAAAAAAATAAGCGCAAAAATAAATACCCATGGCAGCAATTACAGATGACAGAGGATTTAACCAGATCTTTGAGCAAACTGAAGGTAACCTCGTAAGGTTAAAAAGACGTGCAGACTGGATGATCAAAGAAATGGAGCCAAGCCCTACTAAAAAAATATTAGAGATAGGTTGCGGCACCGGCTATGTATCATATTATCTTGCTGAAAAAACACAAATGCAAATGATCGGTTCTGATCTATGCAAACCATTTATAGAAGAAGCAAAAGCTAAATATGTATCGCCTAAGCTTTCTTATGAAGTGCTTGATTTTAATGAGGCCGCCAATAGCATCCATAATAAATTCGATTACATTATAGGCAATGGTATACTACATCATCTTTATTATAACTTAAGTGATGTTTTTCCTACATTAAAAAATTTATTGAACCCTGGTGGCAAAATAATATTTATGGAGCCGAATATTTATAATCCATATGTAGCTGCCATTTTTAAAAACATCACGCTTCGTAAATGGGCAAATTTAGAACCTGATGAAATGGCTTTTTCAAAATCTTTTATCCAAGAAAAACTACAGGCAGCCGGTTTCAATAAGATCACAATAACTTATAAAGATTTTTTGTTGCCCGGCATACCCCGAATATTAATTACGCCTTCGATCATTATAGGAAATATTTTGGAAAAAACTCCTTTGAAATATATAAGTCAATCAATATTGATCAGTGCTGAAAAATAATTTATTTATTCGAGCAAAAAACATTATTAATTACAGTTTATGAACGAAACAAACTCAGAAAAATATTTAAGTGACGTTCTTAAAAGGGGCGCTAATAATTTTGATATTTTGAGATTACTCGCTGCACTGGCTGTAATAGTAGGTCATGCTTATGCCATAGCTCCTCAACCTCCTTTACAAGATGGGGTTTTAAGCATACTACATTTTGATTATTCAGGTTCATTAGCTGTAAAATTTTTCTTCTTCTTAAGTGGGTTGTTAGTTACAAATAGTATTATATTAAAACCAAATGCTTTCCAGTTTCTTGCAAAAAGAGCTTTTCGTATTTTCCCGGGTTTATTGATTTGCTTACTAATAGCCGTTTTTTTTGTTGGCCCTATATTTACAAAAGTATCTTTAACAGAGTATTTTTCTTCTACCGAAACATGGACCTACATTACTAAAAATTTTTTCTTAGCGGATCTGCAATGGAAATTGACTGGTGTTTTTTCTGATAGCAAATATGGCCTAAATGGTTCTTTATGGACACTACCATACGAAGTATTGTGTTATATATATTTGGCAATTTTATATGGGTTGGGTTTTTTGAAAAATAAAATAGTGGCAAATATTTTCTTCATTTTCGTAGTCGTCATTTCTTTTATTGTTCCTCAATACCTTCCAACTTTTTTCTCGCAAAATCCCGACTCTCATTTATTACCTGCTTGTTTTGCTTTGGGTGCTTTATTTGCTAACAATAAAGATATTATTAAAATAAATTTTTACTATTTCGCATTGCTTTGGATTTTCTCTATTATCCTAAATCATTCTGTAGTTTATCAATTTGTTTTTTATCTAGCTTTTTTTTATACGACTATTTATATTTCATCATTGAGTTTAGTGATCAACCGATTAAAAATTCCTTTTGATGCATCTTACGGCGTGTACGTATACGGATTTATGATTCAGCAATGTGTATTCGCTTCGCTTCCTGCAATTGGTGTGCATGCTAATCAAGCAATTACTGCAGCTATTGCTATTTGCTTGGGAACATTATCCTGGTTTTTAATTGAGAAGCCTTTTGTCGATTTTGGCCATCGGACACTAAATAATAATACACCGAAAGTTGTAAAAGAGAATATTTTTAATTTCTTCAAATTAAAAATATCAAATATAAAGGCAAATGAAAATGCCATAAGTAGCAATATTTACTTTTTTTGTTTTTTTATTATTACTGCGTTTATAATGCACGCGTTGGTTTTGAAATTTATTTTCCCTGGATATTACAGTCCTTTATATCCTCAACATACAGATTTTTATATGCCTGCGGCTTTCGCAAACACACCGGAGCTTACTTATATAGACCTCTTTTCATGGCCACGCCCTCTGAATTTGATCTTCGGAAAATTTATAGGCAATTTTGGTATAGGTGGAAGTATTGCATGCATTATTGCGCTGGTATGTATAAATATAGGACTGAGTGCCTTATTGATAAAACGCATTTTTAAGATAGCCTTTAATTGGTTATTAATAGTAGCCTTTGTAGGATATTGCTATTTATTATTTTCGCATCCCTATTTCTATATATTTTATGCACAGGATATTGGTGCGCAATTATCTTATTTCTTTTTAATAGCAGGTGCCTATGGTTTTTATATTACCTACAATAAGTACTTTGTAATATCCAATATCATATTGTTTTTTTGTTGTTTATTAGCTTTTTTAAGTAAAGAAACTTATGGTCTTTCCGCTTTATTTTTTGCCTTTTTATGGTTTATTTATTGTTTTAAGAAAGATGCTTTATGGAAAGCGCTACTTCCTTTTTTTACTGTTACAGCTTCGCTATTCATATTGTTGCTTATAAACATTCATATCAAATCAACTTTTGTTAATTTAAATGCGAAAGCAGGTGCACCCTACCAAATAAATTTAAACCCTTTTATTGTATTAAGCGAACTATTTTCATATCTAACTGAATCACTAAACATTTTTACTGATTCAATAATAGTACTGATAGCCTATCTATTGATCCAATACAAAAAAAATAATAAAAAAGAATTGTTGCTTGTAGCTATTGGTTGCCTGGTTGGAATGATTGTTTCTATATTACCGAATGCCATTTTACCGAACCATCATTTCAAAGGTTATTCATTTAACGGTACTTATTTATTGTATTTACCACTATTATTTGCACCATTATTTGATAAGTATCTTAAAAAAGATAAAAATATTTTAATCGCCATTCTAATATTATGTTTGGCTAGCCCTATTCTAAATATTGGCAAATACAAAGGAAATGATTGGGTACTTATTCAGGAAGATACTCAACGAAACTTATTGAAAGCGCTTAAGCCGTTGATCAATAATCTGGAACCTTCAACAACCCCTAAAAAAATATTAATAGAAGGTATTTCTTTCCCTTTTCATCCATTTGCTTTTCCACAATCTTTAAGGGTATTTCCCAATGCTAAATATGCAACCTTTGATGTAATAAATTCTAATCCTTCTTATCCAAATGGTAAACGAATAGACCTTGTTAAGCTTATTGATGCTACAGATACAGCATTAACACAATACGATCAGAAATGGATATTTAATCAAGAAGGTAAATTGATCGTACAAACTGGCTCTAAAAAAGAGGAGGCTCTTATAAATACAGAATTAAATAATCAAATAAAAATAAACCAAGAAAATTTTTCTGAATTTACTTCGACGGGTTTTTATAATCGGGAAAATGATATAAGATGGACCAATGGCAATGCTTCTATCAAGCTTAATACTACCGTTACAATAGACAGTTTGATAATAGAGCTGGACACATACATGCCACCAAATTGTAAAAACATTTCTCCTGCTATAGTGATTGTTGATACAGCTAATACTATTTATACTCCTTCTTTTGTAGTACGGAAAGATGATGCTTTTTTTTATTCATTTAAGATCAATAAAAAAACTGCCCTGCAAAAAATAAATATTTCATCACAGACAGTTAATCAACCCTCTGATCCCAGAGTATTATCATTTCCGTTCATCAGTTTAGAAATAAAATACTAGATATTTTAATTTAAACCTAACATCTGTCGCATTTTATTGGCTGCCGCAGTATGTGTAAAATTTTGATTGATATAATTTACGCCATCCACACTCGCCTGTTGTAATGCCATCTCATTGGTATATAATGAGGTCAATTGTGTAGCAAAAGCCTGCGGCTCATCAAATGCCTGTAAAAAACTATGGTCGCCAGGCATACCTTCTATTCCAATTCCTGTTGAAACAATTGGCAATCCATTATAAAGTGCTTCTACGGTTTTACCCTTTACGCCCGCGCCATATCGCAAAGGAATTACAGCCATTTTAATCGATCCATATAATTCGGTAAGCTCTTGTTCTGTCACGAATCCTTTGATATCGATCGAATCACTTTGGAGGTTTATTATTTCTTCCGGAGGAAATGATCCGGCAATAATAAACTTAACAGATGGCAATTGTTCCTGTACCAAAGGAAATACTTCTTTACAAAACCATACTACAGCATCGACATTTGGCCTGTGGCTAAAGCCGCCGATAAAAAGAAAATCTTTTCTTTTAGAAAAATCCCGGATCGGTACAGCCGGCGCTTTAAAATTATTAAGCAGCATTGTTTCTACGCGATAAACAGGATCTAACGCACTGATAATATGCTGTTCAACATTGCTAAAGGTTAAGATAATATCAGATTTGAAAAAGATAGACATTTCTGTTTCTTTCCATTTTGCAGCAGACTTAAGAAGTTTGCTGTTTTTTTCAATTTCGTATTGTCTTTCTTCCCGTAAATAATGCAGGTCATGACCAATATATAAAACCGTAGCATTTGTATTTTCTTTTACAAAATCTATATACTTCAATGAAATATGTGGCCTGCTCAAAATAACGAAATCAATATTTTCGGCATTATCCTTTATCCAAGATTCCCAATTATTCTGGTACCAGTTTCCGTACAACACTTCAATACCCATTTGTTGCAGCATTGTAGAATAAGGTTCGTGCTTGTAAAAATTATCGCCGATAAATTTTACATTCAATCCTAAGGTCAATAACACTTCCAGGTATTGAAAGGTAGCTTTTGATCCTGCGTCCTTATCAAAATGCGGAACATAGTGATCTACTACTAAAATTGTTTTTTTATGGAGTGTTTTATCTCTTGCGCTGTATACATTTTGCGCATTGGGCAAATGCTTTTCCAATAATACATCATGCCATTTTTCTGCAAACTTTTGATGATTGATGGCCTGGAAAGATTTAATTGATTGTGGATTTGAAATATCCTTATCAGTACCATTTGAATATCCTTCATAATGTATTACTTCCGATAACGGTTGATACATCACTTTATAACCTAAGGCCCGAACCTGAAAAGCAAGATCTGTATCTTCATAATAAGCAGGTGTATATCTTTCATCAAAACCGCCGGCTTTTAACCAGATACTTTTACGGATCATAATAGCCGCCCCGGAGATATAATCAACTTCTTTTACATAATTGAATTCTGGCGCTTCAGGATCCTGGCCATTGCCATAGTTCCATGCAGAAGCATCATTCCAAACAATGCCGCCAGCTTCTTGCAATCGTCCATCGGGGTAAATTAGTTTAGAACCAACCATTCCGATAGTTGCATCACTTTTAATAAGTGTTACCAAAGGTGATAGCCAATCGGCTGTAACTTCCGTATCATTATTAAGAAATAATATAAAATCTCCTTGAGCGCTTTTTGCCGCATTATTACAATTTCCTAAAAACCCTAAATTTTTCTCATTGCGAATATGCACCAGGTTTTTTATCCTGGTAACACTGTCGTTAGTTCTATCTGTTGAGCAATCATCTGCCAGTATCACTTCATATGCTACATGTTGCGTATGATCAATTATGCTCTTAATACATGCGTAATTCATTTGCCATGCATTGTATGCGGGAATAATTATAGTGACTTCAGGCTTATCGAAAGCGGGCAGCGTTAATGTCTGTGTATAATCTATAGTAGATTGTTTTCTTGCTTTGAATTTGTTTTGCTTGCTTTTTTTAAACTTATTTACGAACGAATTTATTTTTATGCTGATAGGAGAATCATGCGAAAAATATTTTTTCTTCATCCCGGAAAACATAGTAATAAACCGCCACTTTTTTGAAGTTACAATCGCTTTGTACTGTTCATTAGCGATCTCGAGCTGCTGTTTAAGGTAATTGATCTTGCGGTCTGCATCTTGTTGTGATCGGGTTGCCTGTAGCAATTGAACGTCTAAAGATTTGCCCCAAGTACCTAACTCTTCGATCTCTTTGTTCATTATCACCAATCGTTCCATTAGCGCCAGGTAATCTTTATTCACATGACTCACAACAGAGGCTACAATATTCAATGATGCGGGTAATTGGGCATTTGATGCGATAGCGATAATATATTTTCTTGCTAATTCTTTTGTAGCATTTTCATTGCCCAAGTTTGTAACCTGGATATGGCCGGCATTTTCTGCGCTAGTGTTACTGATTATACTTACGACTTCATAGCCCTGATCAAAGAAAGAAACATTTACAAAATGCCCTTTGATAAAATCTTTGAATTCTTCTTTTTCAAATTCATGCAAATGAAAAGAATTGGTATGAGAAAACTGTTCGGAATAAATTTTTTTGTTGGGTGTAGACATTATCACCATCCCATCCGGGCGTAGTACTCTTTTTATTTCTACCATAAAGCGTTGCTGATCTTCTTCAGATAAATGTTCGATCGTTTCAAAAGAAACCACAACATCAAACAACTGATCACCTAATGGTATTGAAGTAGCGCTACCGGTTTTGAATTGTATATTTGGATACTTATCTGTGTATTGTTCAATAGCATTTTGTATCGCTTCCTGATCAATATCTACACCAACCACATTAGTTGCATGGTGGGCAATTATTGAACTACCATATCCTTCTCCACAAGCAATATCCAGTACAGATTTATTTTTAATAAGTGCTTCGATCGTATAGTATCTATGTAAATGCTCATACCCGATCTCATCATCTATCAGATCCTTTGTAGGTATAAATCTTTCCCCCGTAAATTTCATCGCTTTTGTTTTATAACTTTAGTTTAAACCATTTCTACCGGTAAATCAACAAATCTACTCTTTACTAATAAATACCCCAAATATTAAGTACAATGGTACTAATGGTTGGTATAATTAATAGATTTGCCAATATATTACCCATTATGCAGATCCATAAAAGCATTGCTTCTTCTTTTCCAAATGCACCTATTGAATTTTCGATATGTACAATAGTGAATAAGCTGGATGAATACCAATCAATGAAACAAAGTTTTGAGGCTTGTGGCTTTGCAGATAATTGTGAATATTTAATGGCAGATAATACACAAGGAAATCAATACGATGCCTACCAGGCGATCAATATTTTTTTACAACAGGCTGCTGGCCGATATATTATTTTAACCCACCAGGATGTACGGTGTATTGATCCTATTGCGATCCTTCAAAAAAACTTGCAATCACTTACTGAGATAGATGCGGCATGGGCACTTTGTGGCAATGCAGGCGGTAATGGTTATCACAACATTTATTATCACCTGACTAACAATGGCAATATCAGAAAGACAAGTGGTCTCCCATTAAAGGTTACTTCCTTGGATGAAAATTTTATAGTAATAAAAAAAGCTGCTAATCTAGCCGTATCATCTGCTGTTAAAGGATTTCATTTGTATGGAACAGATCTTTGCCTGGTAGCTGATTTTCTTGGATATACGGCTTACGTTATTCCTTTTATGGTCGATCATTTAAGTCTTGGTAATTTATCCGACCTGAAAAAATATACGGCTAATTATATTACTGCATACGGTACAAAATACAACAGCCGTTTTATTCAAACACCTGCTACAAAATTTTATTTGGGAAATAATTCTTTTGAAAATAAATTATACAACGCGCCCGTCGTTTTTATTTTTATAAAATGGATGCAACGCATCAAAAATATTTTTCGTTAATCTACAACCTTACTTAGTTGATGGGCGGTTTTTATGTATGATATATAAGGGAACCATTTCTTTTTATAAAAAAATAACACTTTTGCATTTTTTAATAGAAAAGAAAAAAGTTTAAACGAGTTTTTTTCATATTCGAGTTCCCAGTAAAGATCCAGTAATTTTTTACAGAAAAGCCTATCGTTTTTTTGTAACCCGGGTATGATCAAAAAAGACTGCAAGGCAGTTAGTCGCTCTTTTACTACTTCACTTGTCTGACCGCTTTGCTTTTCTGCTATAGTTATATTTGTATCATGCTTTCTTTGAAAAGCAAGTACTTCTGCAGATGCCGCTATATTTCCTTTAACGGTTGCTACCTGGCAAAGCCACCAATCATAATAAACAAATCTCGGAAAAGGAATTGCCAGGTCTAACAGGGTTGATCTAAATATTATATTATGTCCAGAAATAGAATTGCGTAACAATAATCTTCTAAAATCATTCCCTTCCATTAGGATCACGGCTTTGTTAACTAGTTTATTGACAGGTAGCGTAGCCCCTGAAAAAATAGCGGAGCTTGTATGAACAAGAATGATATCATCAGCGGTAAACAGGGCAAGTTGTTTTTGTATTTTCTCCGGTTTCCAAATATCATCTTGATCGGCAATAGCAATAAACTGTCCGGTAGTTTTTCCAAAACCTTGTTCAAAATTTCTATTTACACCAATATTGCTATCATTAAAAAAATACTGAATACGGGTATCTTTTAGCGCATAAGCAGCAATGATCTTTTGAGTTGAATCGGTAGAGGTATCATCACAAATAATAATTTCCAGCGATGAATATGTTTGTGTAAGAATAGAATTCAGTTGTTCTTCCAGGTATTTTTCTCCATTAAAAGTGCATAGCACAACTGATACTAGCGGTAATTTTGCCATTTAGAATTTAATTATCGTTTTTACCTTAATATCATTTAAAATAAAAACCGCTACTTCGTTAACAGTTTTGGAGTTGTTGCAATTAGCAGTACAAGCATAAAAATGCTTTTTAGCGTCTTTGATTTTTTTACTTGACGACAAAAATAAACGCAATGATTTTAAATATTTCCCACGAAGCATTGCTAATTGAATAACGCTTTCCAGCACCAATTGAAAGTACCATAAAAATTTTCTTGGCCCTTCTAAATGCAACGCGTGCAGGATCATTTTATTTCTGTTATAAATGATATCTACAAAACTCTTCTTGTTGCTTTTATTAATAGAGGTTGATGTTTTGTGTTTACAAACACTATCGTAATCATAATAACATTTAAAACCTAAGCGCCAGGCCCTGAGAGAAAGTTCATAATCTTCAATATAAAAAGGAGAAAATGCTTCGTTAAATCCGCCGATGGCGATAAATTTTTCTTTGTCGATAAAAGCATTTGCGCCCGAAAGGTACATGCTGTATAAACCTTTCCGCATTACCTGTTTATCTCTTAAAATATAATTACCGGATGTTTTTATCTTTGCTCCATGAAAGGCGGGGTATTTTGCTCCATCCTGAATGATCTCATCATCCCAACCAATAATTCTTCCCATCACACCAAAAGTTTCTTCCTTATCAAAGTAATGATATTGATTCAAAAAATAATTCGGCGTTAGTTTTACATCGCTGTTCAACAATAATACTTTATCGTATTTTGCCATTTCTATTCCTTTATTGGCAGATAAAGAAAATCCTTTGTTGGAAAGAATTTTAATGATTTTTATTTCAGGATAATTTTGCTCTAGGTAAACTACAGATGAATCGGTTGAACAGTCATCAACAACAATGATCTCTGAAGGTTTTCCGGAATTTTTTAACGCTTCTACTACCGTACCCAATGTGTGCGGAAAAAGCTTTACACCGTTAAAATTCGGAATTACTACTGAAATACCTGTCACCATAATTAAGGAATCAGCCAAAATTACATTCTTTGGCCTGATATGACAAAATACGATATATTAAGCAATTAATCATAATTTCGTACCCTTAATTTGCGGCAAAAATGTGTCGGAAAGCCTGTCAGATTATAATTATCTTTGCTACTGGTTTTTACCACTAGATTGCTTACAGACACTAAAACAAGTTTTACTTATATAATTATTATAATTTAATGAAAATCTATCGTCGTTTACTTGCATATGGTAAACCTTACAGTGCTTTTATAATTCCTTTTTTTTCATTCACTTTAATAGCAACTTTTTTTAGTGTTTTCGAATTGGCTTTATTAATCCCATTGCTGAACTTTTTGTTCTATCCATCTCCGGATGCGGGGCATTATTTAACGGCTCCTTCATTTTCAATGTCGGCCACTTATTTTAAGGACCTGTTTTATTACCAGATGTATCATTTCAAATCGTTGAAACCGATATACGCTTTGTACTTTATGTCGGCCATCGTTTTTTCAGCGGTAGTATGCAGCAATCTTTTTAGTTACCTGGCAGATCTTACCATGATAAAAGCGCGCACTTTATTAGTGAAACGTATAAGAGAAGCGATCTTTGAAAAGATCAATTACTTGCAGTTAGGTTATTTTACAAATGAACATAAAGGCGATCTGTTGTCAAGAATGAATTCGGATGTTTTTGAAATTGAAACAGTTGCCGCCAACTCTGTTGAAATATTATTCAAACAACCTTATCTGATCATCGGCTATTTTGTTGCGCTGTTTGTCATATCTGCCAAGCTTACTTTATTTACTTTGATCCTGATACCAATATCTGCCACAGGTATTGCATTGGTAACAAAAAAATTAAAGAAAGAAGCCAACGCTGCGCAAGCTTCTGTGGGGCGCTTGTTAACGATCATTGATGAAACGCTTACGGGTATGCGCATTATTCGTTCTTTCAATGCAACGAAATTTGTTTTGAACAGATTCAGTAAAGAAAATGATATTTATCGTAAAGCCACTTTACAAGGTTTTGCTAAAAGAGAATTAGCGCCTGCCTTTTCTGAGATCTCTGGCGTAATGATCGTTGCTGCTATTTTAATTTATAGCGGTAGTTTGATATTAAGCCATGATCCTGCTGCATTGAATGCCGGTAAATTTATTGCATTTATTGCGATCTTTTCTCAGGTAATTAGTCCCGCTAAAGCAATGGTTGCGGCCATGGCAAATGTGCAAAGAGGTCAAGCCGCAGGCGAACGTATCTTGCAAGTGATCGATACACCTATTCTTATTCAGGATAAACCAAATGCGATCGATCTCAAAAGCTTTAACGATAAAATTGAATTCACCAATATCAGTTTTGGTTACACGGCAGACAGACAGATTTTACACAGCATAAGTTTTAATATTCCAAAAGGTAAAACCGTTGCTATGGTTGGACCATCAGGTGTAGGTAAATCAACCATTGCTGATCTGGTGCCGCGTTTTTACGATGTTACAGCCGGCAGCATTTTGATCGATGGAAAAGATATCCGCGATATTAAAATGGAATCATTACGCAGTCATATGAGCTTTGTAACGCAGGATACTTTCTTATTCAACGACAGCATTTTTAATAATATCGCATTAGGCAAACCCGATGCAACCGAAGAAGAAGTAATGCAGGCCGCAAAAATTGCCAACGCGCACGACTTTATCATCCACACAGAAAACGGTTACCACACAAATATTGGTGATAGAGGTATTCGTTTATCAGGCGGCCAAAGACAAAGATTAAGTATTGCCCGAGCCGTATTTAAAAATCCGGAAATATTAATATTGGACGAAGCTACTTCAGCATTAGACACAGAATCTGAAAGACTGGTGCAAGGTGCTTTAAGTAATTTAATGAAAGGCAGAACAACCCTTGTAATCGCGCATCGCCTAAGTACTATCCAACAGGCAGATGAAATTTTGGTTATGCAAGATGGTAAGATAATTGAACGAGGTAATCACCAGCAATTATTGGGAATTGAGAACGGTAATTATCAAAGATTGATCAAACTACAGGAACTCGTATAAAAACTTAAAAGTTAGAAGTCAAAACCCAAAAGTTACATACGCTCAATAACTTTTGGGTTTTGACTTTTTAGTTTTGCCTTAGATTATAGGCTGGAATTTTAAAATCTGCTAAATTTGCATTTCCTCATACAAACACAATTAAATGAAGGTTGAATTAGCGAAATTATCGAAGGAGCTGGAAGGTGACCTATTTGTAGACAAAACTATTAGAACGTTATATGCAACAGATGCATCCGCTTACCGCGAAATGCCATTAGCTGTTGCCATTCCTAAATCGATCGCTGATATTAAAAAGCTCATAACTTTTGCACGCATTCAAAAAACATCGCTTATTCCAAGAACTGCCGGAACTTCATTGGCCGGGCAAGTTGTAGGCAACGGCATCATCGTAGATGTATCAAAAAACTTTACAAAAATTATCGAATTAAATAAGGAAGAAAATTGGGTACGCGTTCAACCGGGTGTGATACGCGATGAGCTGAACATGTTCCTAAAACCACATGGCTTATTTTTTGGACCAGAAACTTCAACTGCTAACCGTGCGATGATCGGCGGAATGGTCGGCAATAATTCTTGTGGTTCTAATTCCATTATTTACAGAAGTACAAGAGAACATTTACTTGAAGTGAATGCCATATTAAGTGATGGTACCGAAACAACATTCAAAGCATTGAACATTGATGAGTTTCATGAAAAATGCGAAGCGCCAACTTTAGAAGGTAGCATTTACAAAGCAGTAAGAGGTCTGTTAAGCAATTACGATAACCAGGTAGAAATAAGAAAACAGTTCCCAAAAAAATCTGTTGAAAGAAGAAACACAGGCTACGCTATTGATGTATTGTTAGATACGGCACCATTTACAGCCGGTACAGAAGATTTTAATTTCTGTAAATTAATTGCAGGTTCTGAAGGGACATTAGCTTTTATCACCGAAATAAAATTAAATGTTGACCCGCTACCTCCTAAAACAACGGGGTTATTATGCGTTCATTTCAACAGCATTGATGAAGCCCTACGCGCTAACCTTATCGCATTAAAATATAAACCCCGTGCGAGTGAATTGATCGATCATTATATTTTAGAATGTACAAAAGATAATATTGAACAAAGCAAAAACAGATTTTTTGTACAAGGCGATCCCGGTGCTATTTTAGTAATTGAATATGCAGGAAACGATAAACATGAAGTTACATTGATAGCCAAACAAGTGGAGATCGATATGCGTTCACATGAATTAGGTTATCACTTCCCTTTGTTGTTTGGCGATGATACTAAAAAAATATGGACACTGCGCAAAGCCGGACTGGGCCTGTTAAGCAACCTGCCCGGCGATGAAAAAGCCGTACCGGTTATTGAAGATACCGCTGTTGACGTAAATGATCTTCCCGCATATATCCACGACTTCAACGATATCTTAAAAAAATACAATTTGCACTCTGTGCATTACGCACATGCTGGTTCAGGAGAAATACATTTACGCCCTATCATCAATTTAAAAACTGTTGAAGGCAATCAATTATTCAGAACGATCGCTGAGGAGATCGCTACGCTGGTAAAAAAATATGATGGCTCATTAAGCGGTGAACACGGTGATGGAAGATTGCGTGGTGAGTTCATCAAACAAATGGTTGGTGAAAAAAATTACCAGTTATTAAAAGATGTAAAACGTACCTGGGACCCTGAAAACATTTTCAATCCGAACAAGATCGTTGATACGCCGCCGATGAATACGATGTTGCGGTACACACCAGGACAACACACACCTGCATTCAAAACGGTTTTTCGTTTTCATAACCAGGATGTGTTGCAACATGCAGAGCAGTGCAATGGTTCAGGAGATTGCAGAAAGACCCCATTGAGTGGTGGTACGATGTGTCCTTCATTTATGGCTACGCGAAATGAAAAAGATACTACAAGAGCTAGAGCAAATATTTTAAGAGAGTTTTTGACCAACTCAGATAAAATGAACCGTTTCGATCATAAAGAAATTTATGAAGTGATGGATCTATGTTTAAGTTGCAAAGGATGTAAATCTGAATGTCCGTCAAATGTTGATGTGGCAAAATTAAAAGCAGAATTTTTACAACATTATTATGATGCGAACGGTGTTCCGTTCCGTTCAAGGCTGATCGCTAATTTTAGTACGTTTGGAAAATTAGGTGCTATTATGCCCGGCTTGTACAATTTTGCTGTTACTGCTCCGGGACTGAGTACATTGATCAAACGCTTTTCCGGATTCGCTGTAAAGCGTTCTATGCCTACATTGGGTAAAATAACTGTTAAAAATTGGTACACTAAGCATAAAGTTAAAAGTCAAAAGTCAAAAACAAAAAGTAATAAGACTGTTTATTTATTTTGTGATGAGTTCACCAATTATAATGATAGCGAGATCGGTATCAAAGGAATTTTATTATTAGAAAAATTAGGATACGAAGTAATTATTCCTGAACATGAAGAAAGTGGCCGCGCTTCTTTATCAAAAGGTTTGATACGTGACGCTAAAAAAATTGTTAATAAAAATATTGCGTTATTAAGTCCGGTTATAACTGCTGAAACGCCGCTGATCGGTATAGAACCTTCTGCCATCCTCACTTTCAGAGATGAATATCCTGACCTCGCTGATGATGATAAATTAGTGGCGGCAAATGCATTGGCAAAAAATGTTTTTCTAATAGATGAATTCATCGCTGCGGAAATTGAAAAAGGCCATATAAGAAAAGATCAGTTCACGACTGAGAAAAAAGAAATAAAATTGCATGGGCATTGTCAGCAAAAAGCATTGTCATCTGTTGCACCTTCTGTAAAAATGTTATCGTTGCCGGAAAATTATACGGTAGAAACAATTCCTTCGGGCTGTTGCGGGATGGCCGGTTCTTTTGGTTTTGAAAAAGAACATTATGAGTTATCGATGAATATTGGTGAAATGGTTTTATTTCCTGCAGTGCGTAAACATCCTGAAAATGGTATTGTTGCGGCGCCCGGGACAAGTTGTCGCCACCAGATAAAAGATGGTACGGGAAAGATCGCGTTGCATACCGTAGAAGTTTTGTATGATGCCTTAATTAAATAAGCAAAATAGTAGCAATCAGACGAAATGTGCGACGCCAATGAAGTTCAATAGTAGTACAACAAAGCCCGGTTCAAAAATAATAAGCATAAAAAATCCCATCTTTTCAGACGGGATTTTTATTTATCAATAAAAATTAAACTTCAAAAATTATGCAACTGCTTTACCAACCAATGCTGCAGCTTCGCTTAATAAAATAGCGCTTTGTACTTTTAATCCGCTCTCGTCAATTAATTTTTTAGCTACGTCCGCGTTTGTTCCTTGTAAACGAACGATGATAGGAATATTGATTGTTCCAATTGATTGATAAGCATCGATAACACCTTGTGCTACTCTATCGCAACGAACGATACCGCCAAATATGTTGATCAATATCGCTTTTACTTTAGGATCTTTTAAAATGATACGAAACCCTGCTTCAACAGTTGTTGCGTTAGCAGTACCACCTACGTCTAAAAAGTTAGCAGGTTCGCCGCCACTTAATTTGATCATATCCATTGTCGCCATTGCCAAGCCTGCGCCGTTAACCATACAACCAACGTTACCATCCAACTTAACAAAATTCAAATTGAATTTACCGGCTTCAACTTCTGTAGGGTCTTCTTCGCTGATATCTCTTAATGCAGCAACATCCGCGTGGCGCGTTAATGAGTTATCATCAACATCCATTTTACAATCTACCGCAATTATTTTTTCATCGCTGGTTTTGAATAGCGGGTTAATTTCTAACATGCTACAATCTAAACCAACGAATGCATTGTATAAATTCGTTACGAACTTTACACAGTTCTTAAATGCTTCACCACTCAATCCAAAATTGAAAGCAATTTTACGCGCCTGAAAAGCCAATAAGCCGCCACCTGGGTGAACCCATTCTTTAAATATTTTATCCGGTGTATCATGTGCAACATCTTCAATATTCATTCCACCTTCGGTGCTGTACATGATCACGTTTTGTCCCTTTGTTCTATCCATTAAAATAGACAGGTAATATTCTTTTACAGGATTAGGTCCTTCATAATAAACATCCTGTGCTACTAAAATTTTGCTAACCAATTTACCTGCAGGTCCTGTTTGAATAGTAACCAATGTACCACCTAACAAATTTTCTGCAATTTGCTTAACGCCTTCTGCATTTTTTGCAACGGCTACGCCACGTTGTTCTTTACCAATGATATTTCCTTTACCACGTCCGCCTGCATGTATTTGCGCTTTAACTACGGCAAATTTGCTATTGTATTGGGTATGAATTTGTTTGTATGCATCTTCTGCTTCAGTAACGGTGCTGCAAGCGATTCCTTCCTGAACCGGAACATTGTATTTCTTTAAAAGCTCTTTGGCTTGATATTCATGGAGATTCATCTATAAAAAATTTTGACGAAGATAAACAATTCAGCATATTTCTGATGTATGATGTCGGATTTCTGATTTTTTAGGGTTTTGTTAATTAAAAGCGCTTTGCCTCTGCGATCATATATCAGAAATAATTTAGCATTTTCGATTATAGATACTGCTTTTGGAAACCCTTATCTTTGAAGTTTAACCATAATAGTTAGTCGGTTTTATGATGACAAAAATTAATGAAGCGGTTGCCTTCATTCAAAATATTTACAAAGATGCGCCTACAGTTGGTATTGTGCTAGGCAGTGGGTTAGGAAATTTTGCTAAAGAAATAACTGTTGAAAAAGAAATTCCTTACGGGGATATTCCACACTTTCCGGTTAGTACTGTTGAAGGGCATAGTGGTAAATTATTATTGGGAGAATTAAGCGGGAAAAAAGTAGTGGCAATGGCCGGACGTTTTCATTTTTATGAAGGCTACAATATGCAGGAAGTAGTTTTCCCAATCAGGGTAATGAAATTCTTAGGCATCAAAACATTATTATTAAGCAATGCTGCCGGTGGTGTAAACCCCAAATTAAAAGTGGGCGACCTGATGATCGTTACAGATCATATCAGCCAGTTAACGGTCAATCCATTGATCGGAAAAAACTATAAAGAATTAGGCACAAGATTTCCTGATATGACCGAGCCTTACAAAAAAGACCTTATCAATAAAGTAAGAAATATTGCTGTTGCCCAGGGAATAAAGTTACAGGAAGGTGTTTACTTGGGTGTTACCGGACCAACTTTTGAGACCAAGGCTGAATATTTAATGATACAGGCAATGGGCGGAGATGCAGTAGGCATGAGTACTGTACCAGAGACCATTGCAGCGGTTCACATGGGCCTGGCAGTTTTTGCCATGAGCATAATAACAGACCTTGGAATAAGAGGCGATGATGAAACACCGATAACGCATGCAGAAGTATTGGCTGCGGCAAAAGAAGGAGAGCCTGCATTTAGTCATATTTTTAAAGAGCTCGTTGCTCAATTATAGAACAGTAATGAAGAAGATCATTCTTGGTTTAATTTTATTGTTGTGTTACCAGTTTTCTGATGCGCAGCTTGGAGGTAGCTTTGGCGGCAAGCTCGGCGGTTTAGGCAGCAGTGGTGGCGGACATTCATCTTCTAGTTCAACAGGAAGTGACACTGCAGGTATAGGGTTTCAATCAAGAAGAGAATATGACGCAAAGGATTCTAATACGATCCGATATAAATACCTTGATTCTTCGAAAAGCAATGCACTCGTTCGTCCGCCGTTAAATGATTTTTATCAATACTTTCCTGTTCCTGAAACAGAACAATATTTAGGTAATGTAGGTAATGCCGGTTATTCAATCATTTATTCTCCTTTAATGAAGATCGGATGGGATGCAGGTTTTCACGCATTTGATGTATATCGTTATTCGTTAGAAGATACCAGGTTCTTTAAAACGGACAAACCCGTTACTCAGCTTAATTACGAACTAGCTTCCGGCAAGGAACAGATAATAAGTGCTTTGCATACGCAAAACCCAAAACCAAATTTTAATTTCGGAATTGAGTACCGGCTAATCAGTGCTCCAGGATTTTTTCTTACGCAAAATACCAACCACAATAACTTTCGTTTCGTTAGCACCTATCAGGGAAAAAGAAAAAGATATGCTGCCTCTTTCATCGTTATCGATAACTCTATAAAAAGTTCTGAAAACGGTGGTGTAACAAGTGATAGTTATTTATCTGATCCAAATTATTCAAAACGTTTTACCGTTCCTGTTAAACTGGGTGGTGATGCAGCTTTTGAGCCAAGTCCTTTTCAAATATCTATAGCAACAGGCAATATTTATAAAGAGGTTACTGCTTTTTTGCGCCAGAGTTATGACTTTGGTAAAAAAGATTCCATCGCGATCAATGACTCAACTACCAATTATCTTTTTTATCCTAAGCTTCGCTTTCAACATACATTCACTTTTAGTAGTTACACTTATAAATTTCAGGATGATGCTGTTGATGACAGCAATGTAATTACTTATGCTTCGTATGGTATACCCGTAAAGCCAATAGATGACGTAACGAACTTTGCTGATACAATATCGATACAAGATAAGTGGAGTGTTATTACAAATGATTTTTCCATTTTACAATTTCCTGATACTAAGAACCAGGCGCAGTTTCTTTCCGTTGGCGCAAGACTTGAAAATATTCATGGCAATTTTCTTTACCATGTTGCTACCAGCGACACGACCAGCAATAGCTATTATAATGCTGTTGTACATGGAGAATATCGCAATAGAACAAGGAACAAATTGTGGGATATTGCCGCTAAAGGCGAATTGTATTTAAATGGATTAAATAGTGGGGATTACAGTGTATACGCGACTTTAGGGCGGTACTTAAATAAAACATGGGGTAATATCCGGTTAACATTTAATAATATCAGTCGCACGCCATCTTTCATTTATAATTCAGCTTCGGCTTTTAATTTTGGTAACGGCACGCTTGATAAAAAGGAAAACATTACGATGATGAGTGCTACTGCCGAAAATCGCTTTGTGAATTTATCTGCAACGAACTATGTTATTGCCAACCTTCCTTATTTTCAGAATTATACCACGCAAAGCCAATACACTACTATTTTTAATTTACTGCAATTAGACGCCTCCAAAAAAATAAAGCTAACTAAATACTGGAACTGGTATATCGATGTTGTATTGCAACAAACAGATGGCGGCGCACCCGTTAAAGTGCCTTTATTATTTACAAGAAACAGGATCGCTTTTGAAGGAAATTTTTTCAAAAATCTTGATCTGAGTACAGGCCTTGACGTTAGGTATTATACAGCCTATGATGCTTATAATTACTCTCCCGTAGTAGGCCAATTTATTACACAGGCTAATGCGCCCAGCCTTGTTAACAAGCCTGATGTGAGTGCTTTTTTACATATTCGTATCAAATCATTTACAGCCTACGTTCGTGCGGAAAACCTTAATGCTGTTAACTTTGCAAACGGCTTCGACTTTACGAATAATAATTTTGCCGTACCTCACGCTTATGCCTACCCCGGCTTTATATTCAGGCTTGGTATCTCCTGGAATTTTGTGAATTGATCTATTTTATTTAATACGGGTACTAAACTTTACTTTTTAATTTGCAGAAAGGTTTTTATATAAAACCGGGAATTTATTTTTAACGTTTATTAAAACCAAACAATAATGAAAAAGTTTTTTCGTTTCATATTATCACTATTCAGAAAGAAAAATTGTTGTGAATGAAAAACATATTGGTAGCAACGATATTTCTTTTAGTAGCTAACAGCGGCATTGCGCAAGCAAATGTTGGCCAGGCAGCTCCGGAAATTTCCTTACCCAACAGCACTGACAGTGCGATTAATCTATCCTCTTTTAAAAACAAAGTGGTGCTGATCGATTTTTGGGCAAGCTGGTGTACGCCTTGCAGAGCGTCTATCCCAAATGTTATACGCTTATATAAAAAATATAAGGATAAAGGATTTGTGGTATATGGCATTTCAATAGATGCGAATAAGAATGAATGGCTTACTGCTATCGATCACGATAAGATAACGTACACGCAGGTAAATGATAAAACAGGATGGAACTCTGCAATAGCAACAGAATACAATGTAAATGCAATTCCTTCTACTTTTTTATTAGATAAAACGGGGAAGATAGTAGCCATTGATGCCGAAGGCGGCCAACTCGAAAGAAAGATAAAAAAATTATTAAAGAAGGTATAGACAGGTTAAACTTCAAACAATAAAAAAAGCTGCCTCAATTGAGACAGCTTTTTTTATTTATCAATTCAATATTATAATCCAAAAGCTTTTTTCACTTTTGAAACATAATCTAATTTTTCCCAGGTAAATAATTCTACTTTCTTTACTACTACTTTTCCTTCAGGAGATTTAAAAGTCTTTGTAACCACTTCAGATTTACGGCCCATGTGTCCGTAAGCTGCAGTTTCGCTATAGATAGGATTACGCAATTTTAATCTTTGTTCAATGAAGTAAGGGCGCATATCGAAAACAGATTCAACGATCTTCGAAATTTGTCCGTCAGTCATTTTCACTTTAGCCGTGCCATATGTATTTACGTTAATAGATGTTGGTTGAGCAACGCCGATAGCGTAAGATACCTGCACTAAAATTTCATTAGCAACACCTGCCGCAACTAAGTTCTTGGCAATATGACGCGTTGCATAAGCAGCAGAACGATCAACCTTACTTGGATCTTTACCACTAAAAGCTCCGCCGCCATGTGCGCCTTTACCACCATAAGTATCAACGATAATTTTACGGCCAGTTAAACCGGTATCACCGTGAGGACCACCAATTACAAATTTACCTGTTGGGTTAATATGGTATTTGATATCATTATTAAAAAGCTTTGCATATTTTTTATACTTTGATTTTACTCTTGGTATTAAGATCTCAACAATGTCCTTTTTAATTTTAGCTAACATTTTACCTTCTGCATCAAAATCATCATGCTGTGTTGATACAACGATCGCATCAATACGAACAGGAATATTTTTATCGTTATACTCTAACGTTACCTGGCTCTTGGCATCAGGACGTAAATATTTAATGGCTTTATTCTCTCTTCTTAAAGCAGCTAATTCAATTAATATTTTGTGCGCAAGATCAAGTGCCAGAGGCATATAATCATCCGTTTCGTTAGTCGCATAACCAAACATCATACCCTGATCGCCTGCACCTTGTTCTTCTTTTTTCTTTTTATCAACCCCTTGGTTAATATCTGCAGACTGTTCATGGATAGCTGATAAAACACCACAGCTATCCGCTTCAAACATATATTCACTTTTGGTGTATCCAATTTTGCGGATAACACCTCTTGCAATTTCCTGTACATCTAAATACGCTTTACTTTTTACTTCACCGGCCAAAATAACTTGTCCGGTTGTAACTAAAGTTTCACAAGCAACTTTACTGTTAGCATCAAAAGCTAAAAAATTATCGATTAATGCATCGCTGATCTGGTCAGCTACTTTGTCAGGATGTCCTTCGCTCACTGACTCTGATGTAAATAAATAAGGCATATGGGTTTTTAAATTTTGAGTGCAAAGATAAGCCTGCCAATTGTAACAACAAAGCTGATGTTAAAACTAAAAACACAGGCAACAAAGTTTTTTAAAAAAGCATCTTTGAGTTCAGTAAGAACATAGTAAACATCGAAAAATATCAATAGATAGTGAACTTTGAGTTAAAAAGGCCTAATAGGCGTTGCATAAAAAAAAGTTATAATTTCCTTAAAATTAATATCTTGCAGAGCAAAATTTGACGATTGTTAGTTTTTACCAATCCGCACCTATTTCAACCTTAAAAAATAAACATAAGAATTTTATTATAATAATTTCATTAACACAGTCGGATAACTTTTCGGCTAATACAGGTTTAAATTGTTTAGACGTATGAAAAAAACTACACTCGTAAGTGGTACAGTTTCTTTACCACAAAATTTACTAAAAAAATTACTGACTTGCTTTGGAATGGTAACATTACTTTCAAGTTCAGTTTTTGCACAGGTGGCGCACACTTCTACCGGAGCCGGTGGAAACTGGAATGTTGCTGCGACGTGGACTCCTGCAACCGTTCCTGCAGCCAATGACCCTGTAACGATCGCATCAGGTTCGCCTGTTACACTAACCGCAGCTGTTACACAGACTAATACAATTACTGTTAACTCTGGTGGCGCTTTAACATTAGGCGCTACTTTAACGAGTAATGGAGCATTTGCATTAAATGGTACATTGATCGCAGGTACCAATATAATTAACGGTACAGGTAGTTTTATTCTAGCCAATAATAATCCTATTACTACTACCTTAGAAACAGGTAATGCAGCCGGTATCACTAGTAGCGGCGCAACAGGTAGTATTGAAAATACAGGTACTCGTACTTTTACTTTACAAACCAATTATATATACAATGGTACTGTAAATCAGGTTACAGGTAATGGATTACCGGCAACTATAGCAACCTTAACTATCAATAATACCGGTGCCGCAGGAAATAACATTGTAACATTAACCAATAACAATACTACAATACAGGCTAATCCAGGACCAGGTACTTTAACCTTAACAGCAGGTATTTTTGATATTGGGACAGGAAATACAGTTCTTTTCAACAACAATTCTTCGGGTAGTTTCGGCATCGTTAATAACGGGGGTAACCTTGCAACAACCGGTGCTTTTGGTTCTGATGGTGGTACTATACAAGTACTGCAGGCAAATGGAAGTACTTTTACTATTGCAGGTCCTTCCACTACAACTTTTTTCAATTTGGATTTAGGGAGCAGTGTAGGAAATGGAAATATTCATGTTGCAGAACCTACAGCTTCGAGTGTAATTATTAATGGTACTTTAACGATACAAGATCAACAGGCGCAATGGATAACGAATGCTCCCATATATGGTTCGCATTCCACCTTAACATTAACTTCTAACGGAGGAACATTTCAGATCGGGGCCACAGGTAATGCGAATGAACAAGAATGGCTTCCGCTAACATCAGGAACAATTGGAGGTACCCCCGGTTATCCAAATAATGTAAACATTACAAATATTGGCACATCTCAAGGGGGTTTTAATAATGGCAACGGTTGGGTTCCATCTGTAAATTTTGCTATTAATGGTATACTTACTTTAGGCGATAACACAACAAATGCACAGGTTGATCTTAGTAATGTACCAAGCTTTACTACCGGAGGGATTGTTATAAATACCGGTTCTAGATTAACTGTTCCAAAAGCAACTTTGAATGATAACGGTAGCTGGATAGATAATCAGGTAGTATCAGGAACATCAGAAGGTTATTTTATCAATGGTACTTCAACAGTAAATTTTGGTGGCAGTAGTACTTGTGCTACACCAAGCCTTATACAAGCACCTACCGCTGCGGGCGAAACTTTTTACAACTTATCCGTTGTGAATGGCGCTTATGTAAAATTGAACAGTCCTGTTACCGTAAATAATTTTCTTACGTTAACATCAGGTATTTTCTCAAGTTCTGCGACAAATTTTCTTAAGGTAACTAATCCTTCAACAGCAGCGATCACTGGCGGTTCAAGCAATACTTATATTGATGGCCCTCTTATATGGAACCTTCCTGCTACTGCAGGTGTATTTAATTTTCCTGTTGGTGCAACTGCTGGTTGTGTGCAAGATTTTCTTCCTTTTAGTTTAAATAAAACTGCAGCAGCTAGTGCTGCTAGTGTAACAGTTCAGGCTTTTTCTACTGGCTCTCTTGGAACAGTAGATGCAACTTTGTCTGCACTTAGTACTACAGAATACTGGTCATTAAATACATCTGCTGCTTTAGGTGCAGGAACAACAATAGCGTCTGTATCAAGACCCACTGCTATTGCGCCATTAGCATTTATCGCTCAAAGCGCTACTACATCTAATGGGGTATACACTTCTTTAGCTGGTACTGCATTTGCAACAGGCGTTACTAATTCAAATGCAATCGCTGTAGGTTCTCCTTTGTTCTTTACATTAGGAAGTCCGCCAATAGTTTCTACACTTGCGGCTACATCAATAACAACTACAGGCGCTACTTTGAATGGAGCTTTTAATACATTGGGTGTTTTAAGCACAACAAGTTTTAATTATGGACTTACCGCAACACCATATTCTAATAGTATTAATTCAATACATAGCCAGATAAACAGCACTACAAGCAAGTTAGATTCGGCAGTTATAACAGGTTTAATTGCTAATACATTATATCATTATCTTGCCACAGATGGGGCAAATAGCGGTAGTGATGTCACTTTTATAACAGCGCCAAATCCTCCGACAGTTGGTACACCAACAAGTCCAACAGCTAACGGCATTACCGCTAACTGGACGCCGACAGTTTTACCTCAAGGTCTTGCACCATTTACCTATACAGTAGAAATATCTTCAGATCCAACATTTGCAACTGGGGTTATTACGCAAACTGGTATTTCAGGTACATCATATACTTTTACCACTTTGGCTTCTGCTACACAATATTATTATAGAGTTGAAGCAGTAAATGCTACGGCAAGTTCTGTTTGGTCTGCCACAAGTACTCCTCTTTCGACTTTAATATCACCTACTCCAGGTTGTACGACGGGTAATGGTTCTCCAGGTACTACCGGGACAATTACAAGTGCAAGTGTTGCACCTATAATTGATGGAGTGATAGATCCTGTTTGGTCAACTGTACCTGCTAATCCAATCAGCGAAACTATATCTGTTGCTGATGAAGGAAGCGGTTTACAAAGTCCTCCAAATAATGTGGCAACATGGAAAACTATCTGGGATGCTACCAATTTATATATTTTAGTACAAGTACAAGATGCAACACTAATAAGTCAGGGGCCTCTTGCTGGTGCTACTAATATTTCTACCCTAAATGGTGCTGCTAATCCATGGGATGTAGATGGGATCGAATTCTACTTAGATGGTAACAATAATAAAGGCGGCGCATACGACAATACAAATGATTTTCAATTAAGATTTAATCTTGGTCAAACAACTGTAACAACAGGAAGCACAGGTAATGCGCCATTCGCATTATTGGCACCTAGAATTAATTACAAAATGGTTGTAGTACCTGGTGGTTATCTTTTAGAAGCAGCCATACCATGGTCGGGCCCTGGTGGGATAAATTCCGGCGCATACCCATCAATAATTGCAGGCAACAAAATAGGAATTGATTTTAGTATAAATGATAATGATGGTACAGCTTGGCGTACTGCCCAACAAGGATGGTATGATGGCGGCACCGGTGGTTTTGTTGATCAATATAATAACACAACAAGATTTGGTACTGCTACTTTAGCTACTTGCCCTCAACCTCCTATAGTAATATTACCAACAGTTACAGCCATCACAGCTACAGGCGCAACATTAGGAGCTACTGTAACATCAAGCGGAGATGCCGCTTTAACGTCGCGTGGAACGGGTATTACACAAAGTCCTGATACATCGGCTTATTCCAATGCAATACCGGAAGGTGGTACGGCAGTCTCAATATATTCTGGCCCAGCTCGTACAGGCCTTTTACCTCAGACCAAATATTATTTCAGAGGATACGCTGATAATGCAAATAACGAAACAGGTACTAGTAATGTTGATAGCTTTTATACTTTATCTGCATTACCAATAACACAACCTATCTTAACTGCTTCTGGTTGCTCTAGTGTAGTACTAAACTGGAACGCGATTGCATTCCCTCCGGTTGGGCAAGCAACACAAACAGGCTATCTTATTATACGTTCAGTATCACCTACTGTTCCAACAACAACAGGTATCACAACAAGAGTAGCAACAACACAAAGCATGCTTCCTGTAGGTGATACTTTAATTACAACAATACCAAGCGGTGCAACACTTACTTATACAGATGCAACGGCACATGCAGGTGTTACTTATAATTATATTTTAGTTCCATTTACATGGGATGGTGTTACTGCCGATTCTACTTATAATTATTTCGTTACTACACCATCGGGTGTTTCTGCAACTCCTAATAGCTTACCAGCTCCGGTTGCTGTTGAAGGCATTCACCCTACTTGCGCTGTACCAACAGGATCAATTATTGTTACGCCGATAGTTGGTCAGACTTATAGCATTGATGGAATTAATTATTTCACTTATCCAAATGCTGTATTTACTAATCTAGTTCCTAACACTTATCAGGTTACTACAAAAAATGCAGGAGGTTGTGTATCATTACCAATACCTGTAATAATTGATGTAGTTCCTGGTGCACCTGTTGCACCAATAGCCATAGCAATACAAGCAACTTGTACGGTATCGACAGGGTCGATTACTATTACTCCTGTTGCTGGACTAACCTATAGCATTGATGGAACTAATTATTTCCCTTTTAATGATCCAACATTTACTGGCCTGGCTCCTAATACTTATCAGGTTACTGCAGAAAATGCCAGCCTTTGTGTATCACCAGCTACGCCGGTTACAATCAATCCTGTACCTACAACATTGCCTAATCCGACAGTTGTAGCAACACAGCCTACTTGTACAGTTTCAACAGGACAGATTGATGTAACTAGTCCAACAGGTGTACAATATACTTTTGATGGGGGTACTACCTACGGACCATCTGCTACAGATGCAGGTGTAACCGCTAATACTACTTATCAGGTAGGAGCAAAAGATGGTACTTGTGTATCAGCATTTGTTCCAACTATAATCAACCCGATCCCTACAACATTGGCTACTCCTACTGCTGTAGGAACACAACCTACTTGTACGGTTTCAACAGGACAAATTGATGTAACCAATCCAACTTCGGGTGTAACATATAGTTTTGATGGCGGTACTACTTACGGACCTTCTGCAACTGATCTTGCTGTACCTGCTAACACTACTTATCAAGTAGGTGTAGAAAACGGTACTTGTGTGTCAGCATTTGTTCCAGTTGTAATTAACCCGATCCCTACAACAATGGCTACTCCTACTGCTGTAGGAACACAACCTACTTGTACAGTATCAACAGGGCAAATTGATGTAACCAATCCAACTTCTGGTGTAACATATAGTTTTGATGGAGGTACTACTTACGGACCTTCTGCAACTGATCTTGCTGTACCCCCTAACACTACTTATCAAGTAGGTGTAGAAAATGGTACTTGCGTATCAGCATTTGTTCCGGTTGTAATTGATCCGATCCCTACGACAATGGCCAGTCCTACTGCTGTAGGAACACAACCTACTTGTACAGTTTCAACAGGACAAATTGATGTAACCAATCCAACTTCGGGTGTAACATATAGTTTTGATGGCGGTACTACTTATGGAGCTTCTTCAACTGCTCTTGCTGTGCCTGCTAACACTACTTACCAGGTAGGTGTAGAAAATGGTACTTGCGTATCAGGATTTGTTCCGGTTACAATCAATGCGGTGCCAACAACAATGGCAAATCCTTCGGTAGATCCAACACAGCCAACTTGTAATACACCAACAGGACAAATAGATATAACCAGTCCAATACCGGGAGCACAGTATAGTTTTGATGGTGGTACTACTTATGGATCATCTTCATCTGCCGTTGTAGCTGCTAACAGTACTTATTCTGTAGGAGCGAAAAACGGAACTTGTACTTCAGGATTTGTTCCGGTTACGATAGATACAATACCTACTATACCAATTGTTACTATCACAAGCAATTATGATACAGCGTCAATAATAAATGCAGGTACTAAAATAACATTGACAGGAAATACTGATGTAACAGGCATATACGATTGGACCGTAACACCATCTGGCAGTGTAGATAATTCGGGTAATTTAATTACTACTGCAACTCCTGAACTTACGAGTGTTTATACTTTAACTGTTACAGCGCCTCAGGCAGGTTGTATAGGCTCTGCTCAAAAAACAGTTACTGTAAAACAAGGATGTACCATTGTTATTCCTAATGCCTTTACACCAAATGGTGATGGCTTTAATGATATCTGGATAATCAAAGGCCTTGATGGTGGTTGTTATTCAAGTGTAACGGTAGATGTCTACAATCGTTGGGGTAGTTTAGTTTATCATTCTGATAACTATACTAACTCATGGAATGGTGACTACCAGGGTCATCCTGTACCGGATGCTACATATTATTATGCAGTTAAGGCAACAGACCCAACTACTAATACCTTCAGAGAATTTAAAGGAAGTGTAACAATACTTAGATAAAATTTAATAAGTGTAATTACTTTTTATAGTAATTACACTTATTGATCAAACACGAAATATTAAGTCTTTATAATAAAAATAAATATTATGCGAATTAAATTATTACTTTCTGTTTTGTTCTTTTGCTTCTTTGCAATGGTTGCAAAAGCACAACAGATATTTGAGATCAGTCAATACATTCAGCATAGCTTTTTGTATAATCCTGCTGCTGCAGGCGCTGGTGATGAACCTTCCATTGGCGGCATCTACAGGTCTCAATGGTCTGGTATTGATGGCGGACCAAAAACTGTTTTGCTTTTTGGAGATAAGTATTTCGAAAAACAAAAAGTAGGTGTTGGTGCAACATTATATAATGATGCAACAGGGCCAACAAGTCGCACAGGCGGACAAGTTGCATTGTCTTATAGCATCGATTTTCAAAATGGTAAACGTTTGATGTTCGGTTTGGCGGGACGTGTGTTGCAATTCAGCGTTGATAAAAGTAAGATCACTGAAGCACTGGGCAACGATGATCCGTTATTAGCTAGCTCGGGCAATAAAATTACCGGTGATGCTGATGCAGGTATCTATTATAAATCGCCTACATTGAATGCAGGTATTTGTGCTGATCAGCTGATCCAGTCAAAATTGAATTTAATTGACGGATCGAAAACTCCCGGTAAATTATATAGTCATTACTATTTAACGGCTGATTATCACATCAAAGTTGATGAAAGCAGCGTGTTGATACCGAATGTGCTTTTTCAATATTTACCGAATGCCCCACTGGAATTTTTGGGTGGTATGAGATTAGAATATGCTGACCTTATCTGGATAGGATTTAGTTACCACTCTCAACAAAGCTTTACTGCTTTCGCAGGTTTTAAAGTTGATCATACATTGGCTATTGGTTATGCATATGAATTGTACAACACACCAATTAGTTTATTTGATGGCGGTGGTGGCGCATCGAATGAATTGATGTTGAAATATTTCTTTCACCCAAAAGCTCCTTCTGTAAAGGCAATAGATCCTCTATAAAAATATAAAATTCGCAAAATAAAAAAGGATGATTCGATAAGAGTCATCCTTTTTTATTTTATGTTTTGTCTGAACCGTTGATTCGAAATCAGGTTAACCAAAAGAATCAGCTTCAATCATTGGTTCAGAAATATTTCTAATTATACATCTTACCCGGATAAGCATCCAGTGCTTTTTCCAAACAGTCCATTGCTTTATTAATATCTGCTGTATTTAATACATACGCTAAACGCACTTCTTTTATTCCTAAGCCGAATGAGCTGTAAAAGCCTGTACCCGGCGCCAACATTACAGTCTGATCATTGAAAGAAAAATCTTCTAACAACCACTGGCAAAATTTATCAGAATCATCAATAGGTAATTTTGCAATCACATAAAATGCGCCGCCCGGATTCGGACAATAAACACCTGGTATTGCGTTCAATCTTTTTACAATCGTATCTCTTCGTAATTTGTATTCTGCTTTTGTTTCTTCAAAATAATTTTCGGGCAGATCGATCGCTGCTTCACCTAAAATTTGCCCGAAACCCGGAGGACTTAATCTTGCCTGCGCAAACTTCATCACGGTGCTTAATATAGCTGTGTTTTTTGTGATCAATGCGCCGATCCTAGCTCCGCAAGCACTGTAGCGTTTACTGATCGTATCTATCAAAACAATATTGTCATCAACGTTCGTTAAATGCATAGCACTGTAATGATCTCCATCATAACAAAATTCACTATACGCTTCATCAGAAAATAAATACAAGTTATGTTTTACGATCAAACGTTTTAAAGATTCCATTTCTTCTTTACTGTACAAATAACCTGTTGGATTATTTGGGTTGCAGATAAGAATGGCTTTGGTATTGGGCGTGATCGCTTTTTCAAATGCTTCGATCGGTGGCAATGCAAAACCGGTATCGATATGAGAAGTAACAGGTATAACTTTTACACCCGATTCAACAGCATATCCTTCGTAACAAGCATAAAAAGGTTCAGGAATAATTACTTCATCCGTCGGATCAAGGCAGGCCATGAAAGCAAACAAAATAGCTTCGCTAGCTCCTGTTGTAACAACGATCTGATCTGTATTGACATGAATATTCTGCTTGCCATAATATTGCACTAATTTTTTGCGGTAACTTTCATTACCGGCACTATGGCTATACTCCAAAACTCTTAATGTATTTTTACGAACAGCCTCCATGGCTTGCGCGGGCGTGGCAATATCCGGTTGCCCTATATTAAGGTGATATACTTTTGTCCCTTTTGACTTAGCCGCATCTGAAAATGGCACTAATTTACGTATCGGGGAAGATGGCATTTGCTTTCCACGATTGCTGATTGATAACATAGGGCGCAAAGATAATAAATTGCAGTATGATTTATCAGCGTTTTAGCTAATTAACCTGTTCAATTATTTTGAAATTATCGCCATCAAATAAACCAAGGTCACTCAGTTTTAAATGAGGTATTACCAATAGGGCCATAAATGACAGGGTCATAAATGGCGAAGCGAGGGCGGAGCCTAATTGTTCTTTTGCCATTTTATCGATCGCAGTATAGGAAGCGGCTACTTTATAACCATCTTTATTACTCATTAATCCTGCCACCGGCAACCCCAAAACTAATTCAGCTAATCGGCTCACAGCGCTTATACCACCCTGCTCTTTAATAACAAGATTGACTGCTTTGCAAATACTTTCATCATCCACGCCAACAGCAATAATATTATGACTATCATGTGCCACTGTTGATGCCATTGCTCCTTGCTTTAAACCAAAATTTTTTACGAACGCTTTTGCTACCGGTGCATTTTTATACCGGTTTACGACAACGATCTTTAAAATATCATTTGCAATATCTGATACGATCTCATGATCAATAATTTTTGGTTGTATACTTAATTTATTGGTGATCAATTGTCCGTCCAAAGCTTCAATAACATCGATCGAAGAAACATTCGCTTGAACGGTAAAATCAGCCGCAACTTTCTCATCACAATTAAACTGATTTATAATTTTTGATGGTTCGCTAACGATCAATGATTTTCCATTGGCTGCAACAAGTTCGCCATTGATATATGTTTGGATGATCTTAAAATTTGTAAGATCTTCTGACACGATAAAATCAGCAGCATCACCAACCCTTAGCAAACCTACACCTGTATTGTAATGCAGAACAGGATTGATACAGGCAGATCGCAAAACTTTAAACAGGTCAATTCCTTTTGCGATAGCTCTGGCACATAATTGATTGATATGGCCTTCTACCAAACTATCGGGGTGTTTATCATCGCTGCAGAACATCATCATAGCAGAATGTTCATGCATCAGATCAATTAATGCTTCAAAATTTTTTGCCGCACTGCCTTCGCGAATTAAAATTTTCATGCCGTATTGTAATTTGTCCAACGCTTCTTCTGCAGTGAAGCATTCATGATCTGTGCTCATACCTGCATCAATATACTTTTTTGCTTGCGCTCCTCTTAATCCCGGTGCATGCCCATCAACAGGTTTGTTGTATTTTTTTGCGGACGCGATTTTTTGTAACACTTCTTCATCGCCAAATAAAACACCGGGGAAATTCATCATTTCACTTAAGTATTTTATTTCTTCTTTTTGTAATAGTTGATCAACATCTGCAGCATTTAATGCAGCACCGGCTGTTTCAAATATTGTTGCGGGTACACAACTCGGTGCTCCAAAATTAAATTTGAAAGGAACTGTTTTTCCATTTGCTATCATAAATGTTACACCTTCCATTCCACAAACATTGGCAATTTCATGAGGATCGCTGATGGTGCTAACAGTACCGTGAACAACGGCTAATTTGGCAAACTCGCTTGGTACCAGCATGGAGCTTTCAATATGCACGTGTGCGTCGGTAAAACCAGGAAGAATAAAGGGCTGATCTTTTTTTTCAGGCGTCCCTGAACCCTTAATAGCAGCTATTTTGCCGTCTTTAACCTCAATTTCTCCATAAAAAATAACTTTATTAAAAATATCTACTATATTTCCTGTAATCTTTTGAATCATAGTTGCAGCTTTAGGCCATATTGAAGATACTTGATAAACGGAAACCATACATAATATTTATGGCATAAATTTGGTGACGATTGTTATATTAAAAAAAATAAAATGAAAAATTTAATTCCTTTAGGATTGCTGGTGATGTTCTTGATCTCCGTGCAATTTTCTTCTGCCCAAACTGTTGATGATGTTATTGCAAAATATGTAAGCGCCCGCGGCGGTAAGGCTAAATTATTATCCATACAAACTTTGTACATGGAAGGCATCAGGCAAATGATGGGAACTGACCATGTTGTAAAAGTGAGCAAAGTTCAAAACAAATTAAGCAGGATAGATTTTGAGGTAGGAACACAAAATGGTTTCACTTTAGTTACACCAACTGAAGGATGGTTCTATATTCCATTTCGCTCTCCTAACCCTTTTCCTATGCAGGCTGATGCTGTAGCCGGACAGCAGACTGATCTTGACATTGCGGGCCCATTAGTAGATTACGCAGCTAAAGGACATAAGGCAGAATTAGTTGGTAAAGACACGGCAAGTGGCGACTCTTGCTACAAAATAAAATTGACTACGAATACCGGTAAGATCATTTTTTATTGGATAGATACAAAATCAAACTTATTAGTGGAGTCTTCGACAACTAGTGGCAATATGTTTGGAGGCGCCAGTAAAAAAGATCCAAATGCACCAATTTTTACTTTGTATAAAGATTATGATGCTGTTGATGGAATACAATTTCCTCATACCATTATAATAAAAACTACGAGCGGTGAAAATGGCGGAGGAGGTTCAACAACATTTGATAAAGTGCAGGTAAACGGGCCTGTCGATACTTTGCTGTATAAACATATTCCAACAGTTACCCCTGCCGAGTAATGGTATGCCGCCCAGGTGAGTGACACAACGATGCTGCCATGAAAAACAGCTGTCGATATTAGAAAAATATTACTAAAACACGGTTTTAAGCCCATTCAAGCTCTGAATGGGCTTTTTTTTTACTCTAATCCTTCGTATATTTGTATCCTCTTTTTTTAATTTTAAAAATCAACCTTAACACATGAGTACAGTAAAAGTTGCCATCAACGGTTTTGGTCGCATCGGCCGTTTAGTATTTCGTCAGATCTACAACATGAAAGGCATTGAAGTAGTAGCAATTAATGATCTTACAAGTCCTGCGGTATTAGCACACTTGTTAAAATATGATAGCGCGCAAGGTCGTTTCGACCAAAAAGTAACTTCAACTGAAAACTCTATCGTTGTTGACGGCCATGAAGTTAAAATTTACGCACAAAGAGATCCGGCACAAATTCCTTGGGGAGCACACAATGTTGATGTAGTTATTGAAAGCACAGGTTTCTTTACTGATAAAGACACTGCTGCTAAACACATCACGGCAGGTGCTAAAAAAGTAATTATCTCTGCTCCGGCAACAGGTGATCTAAAAACTGTTGTATTTAATGTTAACCACGAAATTTTAGATGGTACTGAAACAATCATTAGCTGCGCAAGTTGCACAACTAACTGTTTGGCGCCAATGGCTAAAGTTTTAAATGATAAATATGGTATCGTTCAAGGTATCATGACTACCATTCACGCCTACACGAACGATCAGAATACTTTGGATGCACCACATCCAAAAGGTGATCTTCGCCGTGCAAGAGCTGCTGCTGCTAACATCGTTCCTAACTCAACCGGTGCTGCTAAAGCAATAGGTTTAGTATTACCGGAATTGAAAGGTAAATTAGATGGTAGTGCACAACGCGTTCCAACGATCACTGGTTCATTAACTGAATTAGTAAGCGTATTAAGCAAAACAGTAACTGTTGAAGAGATCAATGCAGCTATGAAAGCAGCGAGCAACGAAAGCTTCGGTTACAACGAAGATGAGATCGTTAGCACTGATATTATCGGTAGCACATTCGGTTCTTTATTTGATGCAACACAAACTAAAGTATTAACTGTTGGTGATAAACAATTGGTTAAAACTGTTAGCTGGTACGATAATGAAAATAGCTATGTATCTCAGTTGGTACGTACTGTTCATTATTTTGCAGGAAAAATTTAATAATAATTATCAATGCAATCATATTAACCGCAAATAAGTTTTCTTGTTTGCGGTTTTTTTGTTGTCTATTTTAGCGTAAATTTTAAAAGAATAAGATAATACCAATTACCATGAGCAAATTTGCAAACCACAACTTTAAAGGCCAGAAAGCCCTTATCCGCGTAGATTTCAACGTTCCGTTGGATGATACATTTCATATCACTGATGATACCAGAATGACGGCAGCTATACCAACTATTAAAAAAGTATTAGCTGATGGCGGTAGTGTAATTTTAATGAGCCATTTCGGTAGGCCAAAAGACGGACCTACAGATAAATATTCTTTGCATCATTTAGTACCTCATCTATCAAAATTATTAGGTACGCCCGTTTTGTTTGCGGATGATTGTATCGGAGAACAAGCTGTAAAAAAATCTGCTGCATTATTACCAGGACATGTTTTATTATTAGAAAATCTTCGTTTTCATAAAGAAGAAGAAAAAGGTGATAAAGCATTTGCAGAAAAATTAAGCAAGCTGGGTGATGTATATGTGAACGATGCATTTGGTACTGCACATAGAGCACATGCTTCAACAGCGATCATTGCAAAATTCTTTGCAGCTGATAAAAAAATGTTCGGTTTGTTAATGGAAGGCGAAGTAACAAGTGCAGAAAAAGTTTTACATGGTGCCGAAAGTCCGTTCACTGCTATCATTGGCGGTGCAAAGGTTTCAGACAAAATATTGATCATCGAAAATCTATTGCAGAGAGCTAACAACATTATCATCGGTGGTGGTATGGCGTATACTTTCTTGAAAGCACAAGGCAATGAGATCGGAAGTAGCCTTTGTGAATTAGATAAATTAGATCTTGCAAATGATATCCTTGCGAAAGCAAAAGCAAAAGGCGTTAAGATCTGGTTACCGGAAGATAGCGTTGTTGCTGATAAATTTGCAGCTGATGCCAACACTAAAATAGTTGACAATAACAATATCGAAAAAGGATGGATGGGATTAGACATAGGCACAAAAGCAGTAACAGCTTTTAGTGATGTGATCAAGAACAGCAGAACCATTTTATGGAACGGTCCGATGGGTGTTTTTGAAATGGAAAAATTCCAGAACGGTACTAAATCGATCGCATTGTCTGTTGCAGCGGCAACTGCTACAGGTGCATTTAGTCTTGTTGGCGGCGGCGATAGCGTAGCAGCAGTAAACCAGTTTCACTTAGCTGATAAAGTTAGTTATGTATCAACAGGCGGTGGTGCTATGTTAGAATACTTTGAAGGCAAAACATTGCCTGGCATCGCAGCACTTAAATAAGATCCTATATTATTTTTACATAAAATGTCACAGCAGAACTGTGACATTTTTATTTGGTTCTATTTGAGAATAAGCAATTTTGTCAGGATTAGCAGGCAAACGCACCAAGGCACTTTATTTGATATTAGTAAAAGCATTATATTTAATCTTCTAAACAATACATACAATGAAAAATTTAGCATTATGGATCATTCTAGGCGTAGCAGTGATCATCTTATTTTGGGGTTGCAGTGGCTATAACGGTTTAGTTAGCCAGGATGAAACAGTTAAGAACGCATGGAATGATGTACAGGCAGAATACCAGAACCGTTCTGATCTTGTAGGTAATTTAGTGAACACGGTAAAAGGTGCCGCTAATTTCGAACAAAAAACATTGACAGATGTTGTTGAAGCAAGAGCTAAAGCAACAAGTGTAAATATTGATGCAAACAATCTTACACCTGATAAGATGGCACAGTTCCAGGCTGCTCAGGGACAATTGAGTGGTTCATTAAGCCGCTTATTAGCTACAGTAGAAAACTATCCTACGTTAAAAGCAACAGATGGTTTTATGCGTTTACAAGGCCAATTGGAATCAATTGAAAATAACATCAAGAACTCAAGAAAAAATTTCAATGATGCAGTGAATACTTACAATACTAAAGTAAGATCATTCCCTACAAATATCATTGCAGGTTTTGCAGGCTTACATCCTAAAGAAGGATTTAAAGCAGATGAAGGCGCAGAAAAAGCTCCTACAGTTAATTTTAACTAATCAACACAATGAAGAAAAGTTATATAATTGTAGCGGTTGTAGTTGTTCTTGTTGCAGGTTGGTTCATCGTTACCTATAACTCATTGGTAAAAAAAGATGAGCAGGTAAAGAACGAATGGAACGAAGTACAAAATGCATATCAAAGAAGAATGGACCTTGTTCCAAGTTTGGTAAATATCGTAAAAGGTGCTGCTAACTATGAGCAAACAACATTGGTAGATGTTACCGAAGCAAGATCAAAAGCTGCTTCAGTAGATGTTACAAACATTTCTGCGAATGCTTATAATCAACAAGCTGCTGCGCAGGATGCATTAGCAGCTTCATCAAACCGTTTATTAGTAAGCGTTGAAAACTATCCACAACTAAAAGGTACAGATGCATTCAAAGGATTGCAGGTACAGTTAGAAGGAACGGAAAGAAGGATAAAATTTGCACGCAAAGATTTCAATGCGGCGATAGCAGATTATACAAGTAGTGTAAGAAGCTTTCCTACAAGTATTGTTGCAGGCATAACAGGCTTTCAACCAAAAGATGGTTTTCAGGCTGATGTGGGAACGGATAAATCTGTAGAAATAAAATTTTAATAATTATGGGCCTATTTCCTCTTTTTAAAAAGAAAGCTTTTTTTTCTGATGCAGAGCAGAAAGTAATTGTAGATGCTATTACTGCAGCAGAAAAAGAAACAAGCGGGGAAGTAAGAATTTTTGTTGAAAGCAAAAATTCTTTTATGGATCCGTTGGATAGAGCCAAAGAAATATTTGCCAAATTACACATGCAGAAAACAAAGCACCGCAATGCGGTGCTTTTGTATATCGCTACCGATCATAAGCAGCTGGCACTTTTTGCTGATGAGGGTGTTTATACCACATTAGGAAAAAGCTATTGGGAAACATCAGTAAAAAATATGATCACGCATTTTGCAGGAAACAATATTGTTACAGGCGTTGAACAATGCATTAAAGAGATCGGACAAACATTAAAACAAAAATTTCCTTTCGACCCTACAGAAGATAAAAATGAATTACCGAACGATATTGTTTTTGGAAAATAAGCTTACTACAAATACACCAATAAATATTACACTTAGTTAATGAAAAAGATCCTCTCCATATTTTTATCGCTTTTTATTAGTGTAGTAGTATTTGCGCAAACAAGCTTTGATGTCAATGCCTTATTAAAGGGGCCTACAGTAACTCCTAAATTGGTAAATGATTATTCAAATATTTTAACAGCAGATCAAAAGCAAACGCTTGAAAATAAACTGGATGCTTTTGATGACAGCACATCTACACAGATAGTAGTTGTAATTGTACCAAATGTTGGTGAAAATGATATTACAGACTTCGCTGTAAATTTAGGGAAGGCATGGGGCGTTGGTGGAAAACAAAACAATAATGGAGTAGTATTACTCATCAGCACAGATGACCATAAATTAAGCATAGCCCCGGGCTATGGCTTGGAAGGTGCTTTGCCAGATGTTACCTGTAGTCAGATCATAGACCAGGTAATTGTACCTCAATTTAAAGGCAATGATTATTACCGTGGTATTGATGATGGTACAGATGCGATCATACAGGCAGCACAAGGAGTTTATAAAGCACCGGCAGGTTATCATGCAGATGGCGGAAGCGGTATCTCTATTTTTAAAATAATTTTCATCATTATCATTATTGTTGTTTTCTTGGCATCACGCGGTGGAGGCGGTGGTGGATTCTTAGGCGGTATGTTATTAGGTAGTGCTTTAGGCGGAGGATTTGGTGGTGGCCGTGGCGGAGATTCAGGTGGTGGAGGTTTCGGCGGCTTTGGCGGTGGCGGATTTGGTGGTGGCGGAGCCAGCGGTAGTTGGTAACACATCGTGATAGATTCTTATCTTTATCCCGCTTTAGATTCTATATTTGCAAACTAAAATTATCCAGGCCTCGTAGTACAATGGATAGTATAAGAGTTTCCGAAGCTCCAGATCCAAGTTCGATTCTTGGCGAGGCCACCATTAAAAAGAATTTATACTTCTACAAAAGTTCCCTTAAACTTAAAAAACACTGTAGGGCTGTTCAGCAATTGAGCATCTATCATGATCTTTCCTTCTTCAGGAATGCTAAACTTATAATCTAGCTGGATTGTTTTATTTTCTCGCGGATCAATGATCGTTAAGAATTTAATATTATGGGCTATCGATAGATTTGTCTCTTTTCCAATAACACTTTCCATTACTTCTTTTACCATCTGCATCATACAAACGCCCGGAACAATAGGGTGTTGCGGAAAATGCCCTTCAAATATTTTATGCGCTGCATTTAATTCGATGGTTGTCTTAACAGTGTTGCCTTCCGTCTGCGGAGCAGCAAAAGTGAAAAAATCGTTTTGTAACATTATCTTTCTATTCGTTTTAAACCGATATTAAATTTAAAGTTCTGATGTGAGATACCGATCGTATCAGGAACTCCATCAATATAGTTTTCCATGATAGCTTTTACTACCGGTTTTCTTTTTGATGAGATCTCCATACCCACTAACGTAGTCCCTGCATTATTAGTGATATACGTATAGTAACCTTTTGTCTGTTTAAATATATAATAAGTAAGCGAATCATTTTTACGGATCGATACTTTATTTGAATCAAGGCCACGCATCAAGATAAGGTCAAAATCTTTACGCAATGTTTTTATCACTGGTTTTCTATTCATTTGCTTTAACACAGAATACACTTTAAAGCTACCGTCATTATTAAATCCAAAATCAAAAAAATTCAATCCCATCTGGCTGGCAAAGACAACCCTTGTGCTACTATCGGGCATTTTTTTCATTAATATCAATCCACTCAAATTACCCCCGATCTTAACTTCTACCTGTGTATTGTACAATGCAACGGGTGCATTTAGTTTGAATTTTTGCAATACACTTATATCACCCGTTGTTTGGTGAAGATTCTTATAAGCCTTATTACAGCTAAGTAAAATAAGCAGACAACTACTTAATATAAAATAACGCATCTGGAAGAATTGTGTTCATTTCTTTATTAATAAACTTGATGGTCGTATTATCTCCTGAGCTTTCGTTCATTTCAATACTCGCAACAGAATAATCTTTTTTATCAATAATGATAATGATCGTTGAAAAGTAATCTTTCAAATTCTTTGATACAGGTGTTAATTCAACCAGGTAATTTCCTTTGTTCTCAAAAACCTTAGTCGCAAAATCAGGATTATTCAAAGCTGTCCCCTGCACACAATCAACAGTAATTTTATTGATCTGTTGAAACAATTTATTTGATTTAGTAGAGATGGTATTTTCTTTTGCGCCATCTTTTATATACACCTTATCCTGGTTAATGATCATCAGGTATTGAAAAGGATCAGTATACTCCATTCGTACCTGGTTATTTTTCTTGAACCAGAATTTTCCTTTTGAAGTGATTTTTTCAGCCAGCATACTCATGTTCTTATCCTGGATAAAATCACTTTTTATAGTGGTGGTTTTTTGCGCCACATCCATGAAAGCTGCTTTGAATTTTGAAAGATCCGTTACAGCCGTATAACCCGCATGCTGCGCTTGCGCAGTAAGTACACTGATGCTGATCGCTAGTAATAATAATATTTTACGCATATGGTTGTAAATGTAACATTTTATCTAATCGAACTATTTCGTATCCGTTGTCTTTAACAAATTGAATAAACAAAGGAAGGATATTAACCGTTGTCTGACTGGTATCATGAAACAAAAAAATAGCCCCAGGCTTCAATGAAGTGGTTATCTTATTAAACAGCTTTTTTTCATTATCAATAACAGTATCAAAAGAGCGCATGCTCCAGCCAATAGGTGTATAACCACCATTGATAATGGCTTTTTTAATATTAGGATTCAGCACTCCGTAAGGCGGTCTAAATAATTTTGGCGTTACCCCTATTACTTCTTTTGTAACCTCATCCATCAATTGAAGATCTGCGATCACTTTTTTTGTTGAGAAAAGATCGAACCAAAAATGATGCGAATAGCTATGATTGCCAATGATATGATCTTCATGATATAAATGCAGCAACAATTCTTTATTACCCGCTATGCGATTGCCGATACAGAAAAATGCGGCTTTTATATGATGCCTTTTTAATACTGCTACAATTTCTTCTGTATATGAAGTAGCCGGACCATCATCAAAACTTATAGCAATTTGTTTTTTATCGGTAGCGGCAGAACAAATTACGTTAAGAAAAAAGTTTGAGCCAATATAATAACAGCCGTAAAATAAGATCAATGAGTAGAGAAAAAATAAAATTACATACGCATAAAAAGTAACAGCATATAAAAAGTTACACCCAACTAAAATGATCAGCAGCGTGATAAAAATAATATTGGTGTTTTTGAAAGTTAACATGCTGAAACCAGTAATAAAGAATGATGTATATTTTGATAATGGTTATAGATCAGTATTTTCTTTGGTTTATTTTTTATTGCTGCGCTTATAATTGTTGGAACAACTTCTGTCTTAATAATATTAACAGCTACCCATAAAGCAAATGCGGCGGATGTAGGATATTCTCCGCAAAGATGTTTGTAATTGCCTGTATTGTTATTTTTAAAAACAGACTGTTGAAGCTGATTATACAGTTCATCATTTTTGGTATCCCCATTTCTTCCTGTTAGTATCAGATCAATATCATTTATACCAATCGATTGAGCCGATAAAAAAGAAGCTATTTGTTGTTCTGTTTCCTTAATAGATATCGGTTTATAAAAAGTATGCATGCCATCCAATATTGCGTAATCATTTGCTGATGATTCACTGGCCAGTAAAAAGAAAGCAGCGCCTTCGCCCGCAATAGTTCCTTTTGATTTTGTTGTAAAAAGATCAAGATTGGATATTCCTTCGCGTTTATACAGATCCATCCTACTCAATATCGAATGACTGATATTCGTGATCTCATCAATACCCCCAACCAATACATTGTTTGCTTCTTTTTCTGCTAACAATAATAGTCCATCCAGTAAAGCACTTTCAAAAGAAAAACCACGATGTACAAATGCATTGTTATAATTATGGCACTGTAGCATCAACGCGATCTGTGCGCCGATCGTATTGTGTGTTGATTGTATAAATGCCGTAGGTGTCAACAATTCTTCGTTGTGCTCTACCATCTTCGTTAAAAAAATACCCGTGTCTTCGAGGCAGCCATAAGCCGTACCAGTAGTAATAGCATCAGGTACTGTTACACCACTTTCCTGCAGACATTCCATTGCAGCGGCCACGCCCATTTTAATGATACGGCTCATTCTGCGGATCAGCTTTACATCAATGATGCCTTTATAATCAGGTTCAATACAGGTCAATCTATCTCCTGTATGTTCAACGATATTTGTAAGGAACTGATGACCGAATGATTGTTGTGGTGAAATAGTTCCTGTCGCACGTATGTATGTCTTCATCTTATATTTTTGAAAAAATTAAGGATGAACAATTACCGCCAAAGCCAAATGAATTTGACATCACATTTTTTACAGGAACGTTTTGTAGGAATTTTCTTTCGGGAACAAAAGGCAGGTCAACCATTGGTGTCTCTAACCGGAGGTTAGGATAAATAATACTATGCTTTATTGCCAATGCAGAAAACACAGCTTCCAAACCGCCGCAAGCACCAAGTGTATGACCAGTAAAAGATTTTGTTGAACTCATCTTTGGATAATGATCAACAAACAATCTTTTGATCGCAGTGCCTTCGGCGATATCATTATTCTGCGTTCCAGTGCCATGAAGATTTATATAATCAATATCAGATGGCTTTAATCCGCTCTTTTCCAGGGCACCTGTCATAGCTAAAAAAGATCCCGTACCATCCGGTGATGAAGCTGTTTGATGATAAGCGTCGTTTGCATTCGCATAACCACTCAACATGCAGTAAGCTTCTTTTTTTAAAGTTGCCATTACCTTTTCAGATACCAACACAACATAGCCTGCACCTTCGCCTAAATTTAGGCCTTTACGATTTTCATCAAAAGGCTTACAGAATTGTTGATCCAATATCATTAAAGTATTGAAACCATTTAACGTGAATTTTGTTAGGGCATCGGTGCCACCGGCAACAACAACATCCAACATATTGTGCTTGATTAATCTTGCCGCCAAAAAAATAGCATTGGCTGAAGAAGAACAAGCCGTACTAATGGTAGTGATATAATTTTTGATACCTAATTTATCTGCTACTAATTCTGTTACAGCACCGCATTCATGGTTAACTACGTTTCGTAATTTTCCTTTTGAATTATCGGCTAAGAATTCAGCAAAAAAGTCTTCGCTCTTATCCATCCCGCCAACGGAGTTGGCAGATATAAAACCTGTTCTTAAGGAAGAAATATTTTGAATAGCTGCATCAGCTAATGCTTCTTTTGCAGCAAGCATACTTAATAATGCAGTACGACTTATGGTAGCAGGTAACCCAGACCTTGTCGCTAATTGTTCGTTTGTTAATTTGATTTCGGCTACAGGTAATTTACCGCGGTGGGCAGTTTGTAAATTATTAATGTCACCAATTCCTGCAGCTTCTGTTTCAAGTGCAGTAAGGCATTCAGCTACATTGTTACCAATTGCCGAAATTGCTCCTAAGCCTACTACAAAAACAGGTGAACTCATTTTTATACTTTTGGTTGATGTTCCGTAATATATTCAGCCATCGTTTTTACAGACTTAAATACTTTAGGGCCATCTTCAGCATTTGATAATTTGATCTTGTAATGTTGTTGTAATAAAACGATCAGCTCTAAAGCATCGATCGAATCTAATCCTAACCCCTCATTAAAAAGTGGCTGATCATCACCAATATCTTCAGGTTTTGTATCCTGCAAATTCAGTTGTTCAATGATCTGCACTTTTAAATCCGCTATTAATTTGTCCATTTTATATTTCGTAAATTTTATTGATATTTTCTATCGTAAATAACTGTGCAGTATTGCTGTTCATTTTCTCTACCAAAAACAACACGGTTTTATATTCTTCACCAAATACTTCAACCCAGCCACAAATACAAGCCTGCAAGATATTATTATTAAAGAGATTGCTTACATATTGTTGCATAAAGCCCGCGTCAAATTTTTCACTCACGAAAAAAGCATTTTCCCCTTTTAATCTATGCTTAATGGATATTTCGCCTATTACAATATTGGGCAAAGTGTACACAAACAAAGCTGGACTTGCCATTTCTTTAGTTGTCTCAAAATATTTAAGATCTGTATCTAAACTTGAATTCGCATTTGATAGAACAATACCTACGTCTTCCGCTTTATAGTTCTCAATTTTAAAATCATCTTTCAATAATACTTCTGTAGCCAACAAACCCAATTTGCTAATGACATCCATCTTATAAAATTTTGGATAATTCATTCCAAAATGATGATAAGCTGCAATTAAAAATCCAGATACGTTAATTTCTTTTTGTTCAAATAATGATCGCCCGTTCTTATAAACAATATTATTGCTGATCACAGAACTTCCACTAATGTATATATCGTTCGACAATGATCTAATTTTTATTAAAGTTCAATTCAGCCATCTTTTTTTCAAAAGAGATCAGCTTTGCCAATCTGGTTAATTCCGTATCATGCTTTTTAACATAGGGGTTATTAAGATCCCAAACATATCCTGCCAAAACAGAACAGATCATATTTTTAATTTCAGGATTTGGATTATCAGAAAAGAAGATCGTATCCAAAGTACCTTCGTACCAGGCCATCACATAAGAACGGAAAGTATTGACACCTTGCATTACCGGCTCCATGTATTCTTTTTCCCAATCAACCGATTCACCTTTTAATTTACGGATCACTAAGTGAGCCGCATTCTGACTTGAGACTGTTGCCAGCGTAACGCCTGATGAAAATATAGGATCAAGGAATTCTGTTACATTACCTGTCAACACAAATCCTTCACCATAAAATTTATCCGTAGTGCGAGACCATGATTCTAATATCTTTGGATCAAACACCAATTCAACATCTTCAAAACGTTTACTGATGTATGGTTGTGATGCCATTAATTCACGGAATACTTCTTCATCTGTTCCTTTGTATTGAGCAAAGAATTCAGGATTACCAACGAAACCTAATGATGTAATACCACTTGAAAAAGGAATGATCCATATCCAAACTCCCGGTGCATGCACAACGATCGTGATACGGTTTGGCTCTTCATCCATTACACGTTTTTTATCTACCGTATGTGCAAACAAAGCTTTACGGCCAACTAAATTGGAAGGTTTATCCAAATTGAATAATCTTGGGATAACTCTGCCATATCCGCTTCCATCAATAATGAATTTTGCTTCTATCTCACTTTTATTACCGTCTTTATCTTCGATCGTTGTTACAGAATCTGAGCCGTTAAAAACGATACCGGTCACTGTTGTTTCATAACAAACTTCTACGCCCATTTTTTCTACTGTGTCTGCCAATGTTTTATCAAACTCTGCGCGAGGCACCTGCCATGTCCAGTTCCATCCCGGTGTAAATTGGTCGGCAAAAAAGTAATCGCACACCTTTCCGTCTTTCACGAATTTGGCACCGAATTTTTCCTGGAAGCCTTTTTCTTTTACCGCATTTACAAAGCCTGCTTCTGTTAAAGCTTCCATACAACGTGGCAATAAACTTTCGCCAATAACAAAACGCGGAAATAATAATTTCTCTACGATCTTAACTTTATACCCTGCCTTGTTAACAATAGAAGCAGCAACGGTTCCTGAAGGACCGGCACCGATAACAAGGACATCAACTTTTTCTTTTTTCATAATTACAGTATAAAGATTATTGTTTGCTAAATACCAATGCCGCATTGCAACCGCCAAAACCGGAAGCTGTTTTAAGACAATTGGTTAATTGTTTTGATTGTAAAGATGTTGTTATGTTTAATGCGTTGCTTACCCCTAAGGCTGTGAACCCTTTGCTTGGCAATACGATATTTTCTTTCATTGATTGGATCGTAACTACAGATTCTATTAATCCTGCAGCGCCTAGTGTATGTCCGTAAAAACCTTTTAAACTATTTACCGGAACAGATTGCATGTTAGCTAGTGTGATAGCTTTCGCTTCCATCTCATCATTGTAAATAGTTGCCGTACCATGCGCAGAAATAAAATCAATATCAGTCGCAGTAAGTCCGGCTAATTGCAGCGATTTTTTTATTGCCTGGAAAAGTTCCTCACCGGTACGAGACGGGCCTGAAATATGATTGGCATCATTGCTAACTGAACCGCCTGTTAATTTTATATCGCTATTATTTTTTTTGTTGGAAGATAGGATGATCGTTGCCGCACCTTCGCCTAAATTGATACCATCTCTTGTTGCATCGAATGGTTTGCATTCTCCCTTGCTGATCGCCTGAAAAGATTGAAAACCAGATAACACAAATTTGGAAATAACGTCTGCGCCGGCAACAACAATATTTTCATATTGTCCTGATTGTATCAAACGCATACCCGTCAATAATGCCAACAATCCTGATATACAAGCATTGGACACAACAACGGGTTGATGAATAAAACCAAAATGTGCCGCTACTAATTTTGCAGAATGATGCAAGGCAATAGTGTCTTTTAATTCGGGTGTACTATTTTCTGCTTCCAGTAAACTGATATTTCCTTTTGTAGAGGAGATGATCAATAAAGTATTTTTATCACTGCTATTTAATCCAATATTTTTTATTGCGTCTTCGATTGATGCTATTAATAGCTGCTCAAATTTTGTTACTTTTTTATCCGATATAAAATTATCAAATAAGGAAGCGTGAAAAGGTTCAGGAGATATATTTTGATCATCATGTAATTTAATACCTGATATTGTTTTTCGTAATTGCGTGAAATTTTCTGCGGTGGTAGCACCGAGCGGGGATAGTATATTATCTGAAACAATAAATACGTCTTTCATAATTTTTAAATCAACGCATGCTTCTTTTTCCAATCCATAAAAAAATCAGGATTGGTCAATTGCAAAATGGAACCTGCCACATCTAAAAAAACCTGCATAGAAGATCCTGTTGCCACTAACTCTTTTGTTGTAGCATTTAACAAACGGTAACTAAAATTCATTTTCGCCGCTTCGCAAGCTTCGAATGTTGTTTCAATGATCACCGTATCGCCATAACGCAATGAACGTTTATAATCGCATTGCACATTTACAACAGGTATCACAAATCCTTGTTTATGCACGTCTAAATAACTGATGCCATGTTTTTTACCAAACGCTTCGCGGCCATCTTCGAAATAACGTATATAGTGACCGTGCCAAACAATTCCTAAAGGATCCGCCTCACTAAACTTCACATCTAACTCCGTAACATGTACTAATGTTTTTTGCAACACACTTATTTTTAATGCTGTTCTATAAACCACTAAGGCACTAAATACGCATCATTAATAATTACGTATTTAGTGCCTTGCAGTATTTTGTATTAACTTAATTTCTTTGGCTTAGAATCTTTTAAGATATTTAAGAAAGCTTTAGCCCAATAATTCTTAAATCCAAAACCACCTGATTTACCAGTTACATATCCGGAAATCAGCACTTTTTTACTTTTCATATCAACATAAGCAACCCATGCACCAGCTTCCTCTTTTCCTTTGCTCATTCCTTCAACAAAGATGATCAGACCTACGCCAGATTTACCTTGAAAATTATATTTTCTAACTAGATCTGCAACTTTATCTGCAGTTAGTTTTTTATAATCGCCTAAGTCATTAGAAAAGAAATCAGGTTTTTTAATTTCGCTGTTTGCTTTATCCGTTACATCTAAAGCGTACGTAATATCTTTTTTATAATCAATAGCTTTTGCTACATCATATTTTTTTTCTTCATTAACAAAAAGTTCGTTCCATCCTGGTGCATATTTATCTCTGAATTCATCATTGGTAATAGCTCCTGCATCTTTGAACTGTGTAGCTTCACCAATAAATTTTGTTTGAGAAAAATCTAATCCAAGAAATGTAATATCAGCACTGCCGCTAAGAATATCTTCTTTGGTTTGAGCAACAGCTGTTGTTACACTTGTGCAAATAAATAAAAATGCGAGAAACCAACTTAACTTAATTGTACTTTTCATGATTGGGTTTTATTTTGGTTGAACAATAAATATTTTCATTTCGCATTGCGCCAATAATTTTCCATTGCACTTTACCTTTCCCGTTATTATTGTAACATCAAAAACCTGGTTCTCTATAGCCACTTCTGTTTCTAACGCATCGTTCACATTCGGCAAAGAAAATATCTCTAAGTTTTTAACCGCGCCTATATAACCAACTTTTACAGGTTCGTTTTTTGATTGAGATTCATGTCCCGCTCTCGCTGCTGCAGTCTGTGCAATATTCTCCACCAATCCTGCTTCACGAAATTTTCCATTGCTAACAAAAATATTTTCCTTTTTTATCAGGAAGGAAGAACGGCTACTTCTATCATCAGAATAAGTTAATTGATCGATCATTACAAAAGGGGCTCTTTGTGGAATGAGTGCCAATATGGTTTCTTCTGCTATCATCAAATATATTTATTGTTGCCAAAAATTATAATAATTATACCATTGCTCAGGATATCGTTTCACTTTATCTTCCATCTCCACTACAAAATCCTGTAGCATTTGTTGCATCACTGCATTTTTATCTGTGTTTGTATATTCTTTTAGTTCGCTTGCAAAAAGATGATAATGTAAACTGCTTTCCTTCATTGCAAAAACATAAGAGACAGGCACTTTAAATTTAGCTGCCAAAACAAACGGTCCCATCGGAAATTTCGCCTCGGTTCCTAAAAAATTACTGCTGAGTGTTTTGTTTCCTTCTAAAAAACGATCGGCATGCATACAAACCAATTCATTATTTGCCAGTGCTTCGCTTATTGCATAGATATGCGACAGATCATTCTTTATCACGATCACATTCACATTTCTCTCACCCGTTACACCTGTAATATATTCTTTTATTTGCTGATGCTCACCATCGAACATAACCACATTAATTCGGGTACCCAGACGCTTTAATAAATGGCCCGCAATTTCCCAGTTGCCGATATGTGAGCTTAATAGTAATCCGCCTTTTTGTAAGGTGACTATTTTTCTAAGGTTTTCTTCTCCGTCAAAATCAAATGTAAACCTGTTACGAATCCCAGACATCACCACCACTTTGTCAATTAAGGTCTGACCGAAAAAATGATAATTCTGATATAATTTAAATAATGATCTTATTGTACTATATCCCAATTTTTTATGAAAATAGTCATAGGTACTTTTGGATGACTTATAAGAAAACATGAAATAGTGAAACGCTACAAATCTCAACAGAAAGTAAGCCGGCATAACACCGAAGTTTTTTAAAACACTTACGAAAATGCGATAACCCAGCGGCGTTCCTTTCGATTTACCTTGCCATGATGGCATTATACAAGCTCTTTTGAATTTACACGAGTTGTAACATAGTCATAGAAATTTTGGAAGGTTTCTATTCCTATAAAATCTTCAGGTTTTACTTTGAAGGCGAAATTGCTTTCAATAACAACAACAAGGTCAATATAATCCAGGCTATCTAAATCAAGTGTTTCTCTTAAGTTAGCTTCAGGAGTGATCTTTGTTCCATCAACTTCGAATTCTTCTACAAGGAATTCATTAATTTTCTCAATAATTTCTGCTTCTTTCATAAGTAAAATTTTAGCTCATTTTTCTAACAATTAACGAGGAGTTTGTTCCTCCGAATCCAAACGAATTGGACAAAAATACATTTATATCTTTTTCTGTTGTTTTATTTACAATATTCAATTTCGCAGAGTCTTCATCCGGGTTTTCAAAATTAATATTTGGTGCAACAAAGCCGTTCTGCATCATCAATGTTGAATACACTATTTCGCTTGCACCGGCCATCCAGCATTCATGCCCTGTCATTGATTTTGTAGAACTTACAGGAGGCCTGCTTGATCCAAATACTTCATGTATCGCTCTTGCTTCGCTTGCATCACCCGCCGGTGTCGATGTTGCGTGGGCATTGATATAGTCTACTTCCGAAGCTTGCATCTGTGCATCTTTGAGTGCCATGCTAAGCGACCTTGCCGGACCATCAGCTGTTGGATTTGAAATATGTCCGCCATTTGATGAAAAGCCATAACCTACTACTTCTCCTAAAATATTAGCGCCTCTTTTTAAAGCTGATTCCAAACTTTCTAAAATAACGGTAGCAGCACCGCCACTTGGTATTAAACCATCACGATCTCTATCAAAAGGTTTGGATGCTTTTGTTGGGTCTGCTTCCATAATTGAGAATGCAGACAAGGCATCGAAATTACCCATTGCATAATGGTTCACTTCCTGTGCACCACCGCAAATGATCATGTCTTGTAATCCGGTTTTTATAAAGTGGTATCCTAAACCAATCGCATGTGAACCACTTGCGCAGGCCGCACTGATAGTAAAGTTTACACCTCTTAGTTTAAATATCGTAGCCAAATTCATTGTCACTGTTGAATTCATTGTCTGAAAGACAGAACCAGAACCAACCAACATGGTATCTTTTTTTGCACGGATAATATCAGTAGCTTCAATAATAGGTTTAGCGCAGCTGTCATTGCCGTATAAAATACCTACTTCTTTTGCATTCAGGTAATCCATATCAATACCTGCCTGCTTTAATGCTTCTACTGTTGCCACATAAGCATACTCACCTTGTTCCGGCAACATGATACGAGATCTTCTATCTAATAATTCTTTGAGATTTGGCCTTTCAATATAACCTGTTAAACCAGAGCGATAACCGAATTCTTTTCTAATAGCGTCTAATACAATACCCGATTTTCCCTGATACAAAGAGTTCTTAACCTCATCAAGATTTTTTCCGATGCAAGAATAAATACCCATCCCCGTGATCACCACTCTGTTCATAATAAAAAATCTGACGCTTTACGATTAACAAAACAGGCATAAATGCCTGATCCTATAAAGATTTAAGTCACGAAAATAACGATAAATTAACTGAATTTCTAATACTTATGTATAAAAATAATTTTTAATACATATAATACTGATTATGAATATAATCCGCCATTAATTGAGAGTACTTCGGCGGTAATATAGCTAGCTTCCGGAGAGGCTAAAAAGCCTACTGCATGCGCAACTTCTTCCGGTAAACCAAAGCGTTTTACGGGTATCATAGATTGTAATTCTTTCTCATTTAATCCTTCCGTCATATCAGTTTTAATAAAGCCGGGAGCAACTGCGTTTACGGTAACACCTCTTCTACCAACTTCCTGTGCCAGTGCTTTTGTAAAACCGATAACACCTGCCTTTGCCGCTGAATAATTTGTTTGCCCTGGTAATCCTTTCAATCCAGACAAAGAAACAACGTTTACGATCCTGCCATATTTTTTGGTCAGCATGCTATTGATCACTAAACGGGTAACAAAAAATGTTCCGTCTAAACTTGTTCTGATAACACTATCCCACTGCTCATCTTTCATCCACATCAATAATCCGTCATCTTTGATACCACCGTTATTGATCAATACTTCAATAAATTTCTCTGTATTCGTTTCTATCCAGCCGCCTAAAATGGTTGCTATTTCTTCTTTGTTAGACAGATCGAAACGCAGTAATTCTCCGGTGCCACCACCTGCTTTTATTTTATCCAATGTTTCATTAGCCGCCGCTTCATTGCCTTTATAGTTAACGATGATATGGTAACCCATACCTGCTAATTTATAACAGATCGCTCTTCCTATTCCTCTTGATCCACCGGTAACTAATGCGCATTTCATATTGTACAATTTTTCTTTTTATTATTTAGGATACTGGTATTATTTTTTTGAAGAAACGATCGGATCAGTATTTTCAAAATAGGTTTTTATTTTTTCGATGTCTTTATACTTTGGTGTATCCTCCACAAATTTTGGAAATATTTTTCTGATCGTGGTATACAAAGATTTGGTTGATGTAGACAAACGCGGAACGCAATCTAAATAATCGATCGCCTGTAATATCGTCATCATCTGTATCGCTAATACTTCAAAAGAATTATCGATCACTCTTTTCGTCATCAATGCCGCATTGCAACCCATACTTACGATATCCTGGTTATCATTATTATTAGGAATACTGTGCACGTACATCGGGAAAGATAAGGTCTGGTTTTCTGCAGTGGTTGATACTGCGGTAAATTGTACACCCTGCATACCAAAGTTAAAACCAAGCACGCCAAGGTTCACAAACGGAGGGAATTTCAAATTCAATTTATCATTCAGCAAATAATTTAATTGACGTTCAGATAACATTGATAATCGCGTAATAGCAATCTTCAATTTATCCATTTCTAATGAAACATAGTCTCCGTGGAAGTTTCCGCCGTGGAAAATATTTTTATTTTTATGATCGATAACGGGATTATCATTTACCGAATTCAATTCTTCTCCTACAATTTTTTCCGTCTGGATGATCGTATCATAAATAGGGCCGAGTACCTGCGTAACACAACGTAATGAATAATATTCCTGTACTTTATCTTTAAAAACTTCCTGTCCGATATTATCCGGATTGTATAAATGTTCTGAACGGTTGCGAATCATTTTGCTGTCTTTCAAAATACCACGCATCATTTCAGCCACTTTATTTTGCCCGGTATGATGTTTTACAATATTTAATTCATAAGAAAAATGATCATCGTAAGCTTCTACTACTTCATTGACCATGGATGACAACATCACTGACCACTCAAATAATTTTTGCGCCTGGATGATATTCAGCATACCAATTCCTGTCATCGCAGAAGTACCATTCAATATTGCAAGGCCTTCTCTTACATGAATAGTAAGTGGTTTTATTTTTAGTTTATTGAATATCTCCATCGTTGGATAAAGCTTACCCTCGTAGGTAACTTCTCCTTCACCGATCAATACCAAACCAAGATGCGCCAACTGAACAAGATCACCACTTGCGCCAACACCACCATGTTCAAAAATACAAGGACTAACATTTTTATTGATAAGCTCTTTGATCAGTTCAACGATCTCTGTATGCACGCCTGAATACCCTTGCATCAAACTGCTAAGGCGAGCGATCATGACAGCCTTCGTCATTAATGGAGACATTAGTTTCCCACTCCCAGATGAATGGCTCCTGATCAGGTTATATTGTAATTGTAAAAGGTTTTCTTCGCTCACTTTATATTGAGCCATTGGACCAAAACCGGTATTGATACCGTAGATCAATTTGTTGGATGCAAATTGCTTTAAAAAATCGTGGTTCACTTCAACCTTCTTAACGGCGGCGGCATCCAAAACAACTTCCTTTTCTTGGAACAAGATCTCAGAAAAATCCTGCAGTGAAAGTGTCTTTTCTCCAACGTGTATCATGAGCCAGTTTTTAGTTACTAATAGAAATTTTAAAGGTGGCAAAGATAATTGACAATTGATAATTGACAATTGATAATTTTCCGAAATATGGATTTGGCTGTTTTGGCCGAATTTGCTGGTTATTAACTCCTTCTATCAATAAATTTGACTGGTTTTCTAACTGCTTCAGGGAACTGCATTTTCTGCATTTCCTCGGCTGAAATGTATTTTACATAGGGACTAACACGTAAACGGGCTTGCAGGTAGGCCCGTATTTTATGGTCACAATCTTCCGTATTATTTATCGGCAGGATGTGCAATAGCACTTCATCCATACCAATATCGTTTGAATATACCTCCGCTACAAAATCCTTTACCTCCTCCATTTCATTTAATAGGTCGAATAAAGCAGGTGGATATAATGTAGTTCCTTTGAACTTTATCATTTGCTTTTTGCGGCCCACGATCGATGATAATCGTATACTTGTTCTGCCGCAAGCACATTTATCTTCGTAATGCAAACAAATATCACCGGTTTTGTATCTCAATAAAGGCATTCCTTCAACACCTAATGTTGTAATCGTTACTTCACCCGGCTGGCCCGCTGCAACTTGCTGATTATTTTCGTCAAGCAATTCTACGATCAATAATTCAGGTTGTAAATGTCCGCCTTTGCCCTCGCCACATTCGGTAAAAGCCGTTTGCATTTCTGTTGATGCATAAGTGGAATACAATTGTATATCCCAGGTTTCGGTAATTTTTTTGCCTAAAATATTTAAAGAGAAATCTGTGTTGCGGATATTTTCTCCAATACAGATAGCTTTTTTTACAGTGGTTTTATTGATATCGATCTTGTGCTCTTTGGCAAATTGTATCAGCTTTACAATAAATGATGGAACAGCAACAATGGCTGTTGGTTTTAATCGTAAGATGGTTTCCCATTGTAGCGAAGGCACACCAGGACCTAGCCTTATAATACCTGCACCAATTTTACGAATCCCTGAATAGTACGCCATACCTGCCATAAATTGACGATCTAAGGTCAGCATCAATTGATAAATATCCGTTGGAGATCCATCCGCGCAAGTGAAAGAAGAATACTCATTATACGCTAGCCTGTTCAAGTCATTTTCTGTAAGTACAACTGTAACCGGGCTTCCTAAAGTACCGGAAGTAGAGCTGTACTCGATTATTTTATCCCGGCCCACACACAAAAAATCATCATTGCGCTGTTGCAGATCTTCTTTTGTTGTAGTTGGAATTTTTTTAAGATCTTCCAATGTTTTAATTGAAGCAACATCAATATTACACTGCATAAAAAGCGATCGATAGAACGGAGAATTTTTATTAAGGTATGCAACAAGTTCCTGCAGTTTCATTTCCTGCTGTAGTTCTATTTCTTTTGTAGATTGGTATGCTGCGTTCGGTGAATACATTATTGCTTTTCGATAATTACTATTGCTGTTGCAAATGTTTTAAGATGAGATAAAGAAACGGAAATTTTTACTGCTCCTTTTTTATTTACTGCGCTGGCTGTTTCTCCCAATAAGATGATTTCAGGTTTACCGCTTTCATTATTTTTAATTTCTATTTCATTAAATGCTGTTCCGCTCATCCAGCCTGTACCCATTGCTTTAAAGAAGGCTTCTTTAGCTGCGAAGCGTGCTGCATAATGTTCAAATTTATTTGCTTTTGTTTCGCAGTAGTCAATTTCATTTTTTGAGAAGACCAATTCTTTAAACCCCGCATCTTTCCCAATATTATTGGCAACCCTTTCAACTTCGATCATATCGATACCAAGTCCTGCGATCATGATTTAAGGATTTAAGATTTTATTGCACCGTGCAATTTGCTTTTTGATATGATCCTCTTCTCTTTTTGTAGCGATCGTTTTTGTTAAACCGATATCGTAATAAGCTAATGCTTTTTTATATAGATCATGTTTAAACGAATAATCACCTGCTAAAACATACGCGTGATAAAATTGAGGATTACTTGCAATTAAGCTATCTGTATCGATCGTATCACCATCGGCAATACGCTGTTTGAATTTTCTGAAGGTCACAAAGTCTTTATACTGCTGTGTTAATAAAAATGAATCGGGAGCGATCGTTAAATTACTATCAATGATCTCATGATCTGTTTTCATTCCCTTTAATGCAAAAATTTTATTTAAGTCATAAGCTACAAATTGTCCTAACTGCCATGGAGAAGTAGACACCCATACAATTAATTTTTGTGGTTCAAAAACTATGGAGTGATGTGCTATTAATTGATTAATTGCTTTTTCATTTCCCATTCCGATATCAGCGCCATTCAATCCTTTTCTGTCACGTAAAATATTGACTGTTTTTTGAACAGTATTTTTACCATTACTATCTAAAAGCTGCATTAATCTTTGATAGCGATAAGGCGACGCACTTTCATTTAGCTGTTGAATATTTTCTTTTGATTTACCCAGGCCATTACTTTGAAAGTGATTGGTACAAACGATCTCATTTTTATGTGGATCATACACATCTAAAGTATCCGGTGTTTTTTCAATGATGATTGCTTTATTATCTGCTGCAGAACCGATCAGGAAAGATTCTGATACAAACATTTTTCTGCTCTTTGCGATCACTAATGCTTCATCAATATTTTTTGCGTATTGTAATATTTCGCGGGCAACTAATGAAACCGGTGTTGCTGACCCCGTTGGGATATTACTTTTAGCCGCATTGATCGTTACGGTTAATCCTTTTTCATTCATGCCCGAAACCGCGCCAATAAAGCCTCCCCAGGTAACCGTCATAAATTTATAACCTGCAGATGGATTAAAGAATGCCACGATCTTATCTTCAGCAAATTTATCTCCGACATAAAAATCAAAATTTCTTCCGATGATCATGGTGCTATCTTGAGACTGATCTCCCCAGGTGCCGAATGATGTACAACCAACAAGCGCCATACTTTGCAAAGCATGACCAATATCATGCGCCGCATGATAATTTAAAATCCTCTGATAATTTGATCCGATATATTGGTATTGATTGGAGGCTGATGTTGAGATACCGTAAATTTCTTCCTTGTATTCTTCAGGTACATTTTTTTCAAGGTCACGATTGAACCAGCCGATAAAATATTTTAGGAAATGCAAATAGAATTTTGAAGGAACCATCCGATTGATCTGTTCATTAAAATGATCTTCTTGTCTTACTACTAATTCTTTTGACAGTTTACCATTAATAACACCACGTTCAAAAGGCTCACCTTCAACATACATTTCGTACAAACCACTTTTGCTTTTACGGAACCAGCTATCTTTTAATGTATAGAAACCCGGAGATGGTTCGCTGCGTTGCCATTGCAAGCTACTTTCATCTTTCACCTTCGGTGGATATTCCAATGCAACGGCTGCTAAATAAATAGCCCCGATGATCAATAAACCAACAAAGAATAAAAATATAAATAATATACCTCTTCTTACTTTACCCCAAAATGTTCTTTTTTTATGCATTTCTAACTTTTTCAACTATATCATCGTTCCCTAATAAGGCGCTGCAAGTAACCAATCCACTCATGGCGGCGCCTAGTACGCCATGCATATTCAAATTCTGTCCTGTAAAATACAAATTCGGCAACTTAGTCCGCGGAGAAATAAAGGTTTTTAACGGATCCTTGTAATCTTTAACAATCCCATATAAAGATCCGTCATCATTTCCAATATAATCTCTATAGGAAAGTGGTGTTGCCGTGTAATAAGATTGAATACAATCCCTTAATCCCGGAAATTTCTTTTCAACTGCATCTAATAAAACCTCTGCTTTACGGGTTTTAAATTCGTCATAAGATTCACCGCGATGCTTTTCTTCTGAAACTGTATTGAATGTATCTGCCCAAGGTTTTACCTCATCGAAAGTCATATAACCAAGGATGGTCATCCCTTCGGCATAATCAATTGATTTGGAGGTCGGCGTTAAAAAGATGGCAAATCCTTTTGGCCAGTTCTCCTGTGTATAATTAGCGGCCTCCCATACAGAACCTTCAACGCAGCAATAATAATTGTAGTTAAAGTATTTAAACGATTCCTTTTTGAAAACAATATTTATAGTGAAAGAAGATACCGAATTCTCTAAAGCATTGATACGATTACGGTATGCCTTTTTGATCATGGATGTTTCTGTTATCTGTAAAGTTTTAACCGGATGGATATTAGAAATAAAATGATCAGCATATAACCGTTTGCCATTCGCTAATTCTACATAAGTAACTTTACCTTCTTCTTCAACGATCTTTTTTACTTCTGTATCACGTAATACGTCACCGCCTTGTTCCCGAATATTTCTTGCTATGTATTTAGCTATTTGTGATCCGCCGTCAATACATTTCCAGGAACTTTCAATATAACTATTGATGATGAGTGCATGAACGTACAAAGGAGTTTTCCCCGGCTGACCAGCATATAATGGATTATTACCAGCCAACACTTCCTGTAATTTTTTATTACCGGTAATAGATTCCATAAATGCTTTTGCATCTATACCTAATACATCGGCCTTTTCTAAACCTTCGGATCCTGTGCGAAAATTATAGAGCGGAAATTTTTGACAGACTTCTTTTATCGTATCGCAATAAGTGTGTAACGCTTTTTCTTCATCAGGAAAATCGAGCAATAATTTAGCAATAAAATTATCATAGCCCTGTGCGTAGATGTATTCCTTCTCATCATTTTCGATAACGATCTTATCGACCACATCCAGGTCCATTTGCTTCAGCTTTAGCTTATCCATGATACCGAGGTATTTGAATATCTGATACAAATTTTGTCCTTTGCTCAATCCACCAAGATAATGAACGCCCGAATCAAAGATTACTTTATCGCGCACGTACGTTTGTAAACTACCGCCGATCTGTTTGTTCTTTTCTATTACGCCAACTTTATAACCTTCCTTGCCTAATATATCTGCACATACTAATCCGCCAATGCCGCTACCAATAATTATAATATCAAAATCCTTCATGCTTATTTTACTATGCGTGTTTTATTACAAAAATAATATTAGATGTGTATTTTGTTTGATCGATCTCTTTACACTTCATGTTATGTATTGCAGCCAGCTCTTTAATTGAACTTCCTGATAAAAATGACAGGCCCATATCCGTTGTTTTATTGAAACCGAAAAATTTAGTAGAGAAAAATTCTGTAAGCTTGGTTCCTTTATGCCTTTCTTTAAGATCTGCATTCCCATCTCTTAATAATATAACACCGCCGGGATTCAGGTGTGCAAAACATTTTTCCATCACCAGTTTTTGTTCTTCTGGTTTTAAATAATGTAACACATCGCTTAAAATGATCGCATCATATTTTTCAAATGCGAATTCCAACACATCCGAAGCAATGAAATTTATTTTGTCGTTTTTACTAAAGCAATGATTTGCCGTTTCAATTTTATCTTCATCATAATCGATACCGGTTATCTCTCTTTTCGGAGAAGTGAACTGTAGCATATAAGACATGAACCCATATCCACAACCAATATCCAATAACTTTCCTTGCTTAGGTAATAATTCATGAATGGGTAAATAATTCTTTTCCATCCTCACTTTGATCTTCATATACCATTCCAATATCGGTCCCTTATAAAGGTAATTATATTTTAATTGTTCTTTAAAATAGCGTGGTTGTTCAATTTCTTCGCTTAATTTTTTAAATTCTTCTCTAAAATATTTGCCTACTTGTTTAGCTCTTTCTGCATAACCATTTCCAAACTCCTTATTTTCAGGTTTTATTCTTGGTAGATATTTCAGGGTGATCTTTCCGTCTTTCAATAAAAAATCGCCTTTGGTCATAGTATACCCTGTGCCATGTATCACGATCGGTAAAATATCAACATCCAGTTCCTGTGCCAAATAAAAGGCTCCTTTGTGAAAGCGTTTCATCGTTCCATCCACAGATCTTGTCCCTTCCGGAAAAACTAAAATGGAGTAACCCTGGTTTATTTTTTCTGTCAATAATTCTATACTAGGTTGTGCGCCTTGTGCCACAGGATAATAATCTGCCATTCGCACAACGCCGCCAAAGAATGGAGAATTCCATACCCATTTATTTGTGAATAATATCAGCTTAGGTTCTAACATCACTACCGATAGGATGTCTAAGAAAGATTGATGGTTACAAATGATGATCGCTGGTTTTCTAAAATCTTCATGGCCAGGATTAATTATCTTCTTTTTCACATTCGCCATGATATACATTAACGACTTACAGAACTTCGATAATATAACATGATAAACGAGTTTACTTTTTTCTTTTTGGAACGGATTTAATCTGGCAAAAATAAAGCCGATGATCGTTAACAGGATGCAACCAACAACAAAATAACAAAAAGCAAAAGCAGAGATCACAAAGCCGGTGAATGTCCATGGAAATTTTTTCTTTTCAACCCTGTTCTTAATTAAAATATTAAATAAGAATGGGATTAATATTTGTGCCATCAACACTACACAAAGAATACCGATAATAGATATCCAGGCAATAGATTTTAATGCAGGGTGTTTGGCAAAGATCAACACGCCTAAACCTGCTACCGTTGTAATGGCTGATAGAAAAATAGATGACTTATAAGAAGATAGATTTTTTTTGCCTGTTCTGTATTCCTGCAATAAGCCATCCATGATGAATAGACTGTAATCATCACCCAAGCCAAAAATCAGCGCTGATATAATGATGTTAACGATATTGAATTCAATACCGAACAATCCCATCAAACCCAGGATCCATATCCAGGAAATGAACATTGGTATAAAAGAAACCAGTGTTAATTCAATTCGCCCGTAGGTCATTAACAACACAACAAACACCAGCAAGGAAGACATAATAGCGATACTTGTAAAATCCGAATTGATAATCTGTACAAATCTTGCTGTTAAATATTGTTTATCAACAACTGTAATGTTTGGATCATTATCAAATGCGTTGTAAACCGTCTCTTTATTTTGTGGGGTTACTTTTACCAATGTTACAACAGTTGCTTTGCCCGGCTGCTCTGTAATAAAATCATCCAAAAAGCTTTTTCTAATACTTGCCATGGATGCCGAATCAAGTACGGTAAAATCTTTATTAACTAAGTCTTTGAATTTATCAAAAGCAGATGGCCTGAATCCTAAAGCGACGCCTTCTTTTTCGAGAGTGGCGAATAATTGTTCTTTCTTTTCAGGCGTCCAGTAGGCTTTCCAGCGGGCGATCCTTTCTCTTTGTAAAGAATCTGAAATGATGAGCGATGATACGCCCGAGTATTTTGTAATGATACCCTTCTCTTTTAATGCTTCGATCTTACCAACTACTTTTTCATTATTCACCAAAGCGTCATCTAAAGTTTTGCCTTCTGTGACCAGGTAAATAGATTGAAGAGAGAATTGATTTATTTTATCAAGCTTCGCTTGAGACGCTTTTAATTTATCAGACATGTAATTCATCTTCATCATATCCGATTGAAAACTTACATTCTGTGCCGTGAAATAAAAGAATATGGTCAACAAGAAAATAACAATGACGATATATTTATTATACTCAGGATTATACCTGGATACTTTATCGATCCACGAAAATTCGATCTCCTCATGTTCTTCCTGTTCTTTTTTAGTAGCTAAAAAATGTGGCAGAAAGATCAAAGAACAAAGTGAAGCGCCGATCAAACTGAAAGCTGCAAACAAACCAAGATCTTTCAGCATTTCAGATTCTACGAACTCTAAGCAAAAGAAACCGCCGATAGTTGTAAAACTACCCACCGTTAAAGGCATTGCCAGGTCTTTAATCACCTGCTCAATACTTCTTGTGTGCCGGTAATGGTTAAATACATGCAGAGAGTAGTTTACAGCGATACCTAATACCACTGAACCTACACCCAATGCTATTACAGAAATACTTCCCTTAATAAAATAAATAGCCGCTAATGAAAATAAAGCGCCGAATAAAACAGGAATAAGAATTACGACCGGCGCCCTTTTCTTTTTAAAATAAAATCCTAAAAAGACGATCAGGAAAAACAGCGTGATACCTTGTGTAAAAATAGTATCCTTTCTTAATTGTAATGCATTGCCTACAGAAACTGCTGCTGCACCAAAATAAGAAGCGCTGATATTTTTATTATTGTTATCAAGACTATCAATTATTTTATCCAGCCCATCAAACAACAAGGCGTTTTTACCGGTGTTATTAGGTGCGTACGCCGGCGTGATGAACATCAATAAATTCTTGTGGTCTTTAGTAACTATATAGCTATCGTATAATTCAAAATTTTCGTCGTACTGAAGCTGCTGTAATTTTTTTAACCCGATATAAGAGATGCCAACAGGATCGTTACTGATTATATTTTTAAGCGCGATACCTGCGGGAGAGGTCAATGTTCTGATATCCTGCGCCAATGTTTGTTTTACTTTATCAGGCGTGATAAGTGTATCGATCGTTGTATAATCTTTTTCATTTAGATAGATGGGTAAGCGATCGCTGATGGTACCAAAGAGATCCATTATCAAACCATCGTCTACCCGGTAATTAATTTTGCTGATATAAGGTGTAAGGTCATTTTGAACACGGGCAGCAAAATCGTCTGCGTAAGCAACTAAACTATCCGGCTGCTGAGCCGTTGTATCTTTAAGCGATACTGTAATGACAAGCTTTTCTATGAATTTAGAATTCTGAAATATCTCATTCAGCTTCTCTGTCTTTTTATCTTTCGGTAATATTTTTGAAATGTCCTCTTCAAATTTTACCTGCAAAGAAAAATATCCCAACAATAAAAAGCAGGTACCAAAAGTGATAAAGAAAACTGTCCGGTGCTTTGCGAAATAATTATATATCCTTACGAGAACTTTTTCCATGTTGTTTTACTTATTCTACCGGGATAGATTTTCTTTTTAATAATTTAAGTAACGTAAAAGTTAATAGTCCAAATGCAATACCTGCGACAATAGCCAATGTAATGCTACCATAAAGATATTGCGTAAAATTATTTTCAATTGATCTTACTGACAGGATCTTACTATACTCTATGTGGGAAGATGACGCCGCGCTAACCCAATATCCTCCTGCTTTATAACTTAAATAAATAATCAAAGGGATCATTGGCGGAATACTGATGTTTGCCGCAATAATCACCAGTGCTTTATTCAGCCTCAACAAAATAGCCAGGGCAATACCTACTATTAATTGAAATCCCCAAATAGGTACTATTCCTATAAAAATGCCAAAGGCAATTGAAAACGCTTTAAGCTGGTCTGACTCATTTGGATCAAACAATTGTTCTTTAATGAGGTGTAGACTTTTTTTTTATCAAACAAGATTTTTAGAAAATTGCGTGGCTTGATGTATAAAAAAGTAATGAATACTAATACCGTATTTAATATGCTGATCCGGGTAAAATCTTTAAAGGGCCTGAAATGTGATACCCTCACTTCTTTTGGCGCGTAATAAACGGCAATAGGAATTGATTCGATCTTTGCACCTTTCCATACGGCACGTACGAGTACTTCTATTTCGAATTCATATTTCTTTGTAAAAAAATGTATGCCTTTCAGTAGTTCTAGAGGGTACGCTCTAAAACCGGACTGCGTATCCGGAACAGTAATGCCTGTTTCTACTTTGAACCAAAAATTAGAGAATTTATTACCGAAGCTGCTTTTGCCCGGTACAGTTACCTGATCCATATTTCTTGAACCAATGATGATAGCATCCTTAACTTCTTCCAGTTTATTGATAAATGCCGGCAGGTCTTTTGCAAAATGTTGGCCGTCTGAGTCAATGGTAATAGCGAATTTGTATTGGTGTTCTATTGCGTATAAAAACGCTTTGCGAAGTGCCCAGCCTTTGCCTACATTGCTTGAATAGCTGATCAGTTGTACTTGTGGGAATGACCTTGCAATAGCTTCCGAATTATCGGTAGATCCATCATTTACTACAATAATATTATTAGAATATTGTAGCGCATCAGTAATTACTTCGGCAAGTGTAGCTGAGTTATTATAAGTAGGTATAACAACACAGGCTGATAACTCATCAAATTTTGCCCGGATCGTTTCTAAATTGTTCATTTATGATTACTGAGTTATTGCTTAAACGCTGCAAAAATAAGGGTTATAAAAGTATTGTCATAACTGGATTAGAGTATTGGCAAAAAAAATCCCCGGCTAAAAAGCCGGGGACTAAAATGTATCTATTCTAATTAAAGAATATTATAAATACTATTGACCGTGAGAACCTAATAAGAATAGATCCTGTACATCAGTAGGAGTAAGTGTTATATTAAAGAATCTTGCATCATCAATCACACCTGTTAAACCACCATTAGACCAAGGTGATGGAGGAGCAGAGTTACCACTACCTACACCAGGGAAAACTTGAGTAGAAGTTAAAGCACCGAATGTGATATAGTTAGGAGTTTGTAATAACAAAGATTCCGTAACTGGGAAAATTGAATTATTAGTAGGCGCATTAACGCTACAATCTACAGATCCAATAAGCGCTCCATTACCATAATAAACGATTTTACCACCGCCTGTTGTATCATATACCATTGTTAAGAATATCCAAGATAATGAATCTGATACTACGCCACCACCAGCAACTGAATTTGTAGAACCATTTGAGAAATCGTACTGTTGAGATGAGTGAGTATAGTTAGGTGTACCATCTGAATTTGTAATACCACCATCGATATCAAGTAAACCACTACCTGATCCTCCTGGATTTTTATGGAAAGCAAATCCTGCTAAAGGCCAAGTATTTTCGTTAGTTACAGCACAAAGTTGGAACAAACTAACATATGGTTGTGTAGTTTGACCACTCTGCAATGTTTGAGCCGGTAATTGAGCCCATAAGCTCATTGAGAAACCAGTTGTAAGTGTATCCGTACTACTGTAAGGATTATTAGCTGTACCAACACGAGTAGCCGTAGCTGGATATGCAAGCCATCCACCGCCGCCGAATGCACCGCTGCCACTTAGTTGAAGAGCACCGCCGATTCTACCTGCAGTAATAAGAGTAGCTGTACCACCACTAGTAACCGTAGTTCCGCCAACAGGATATGGAGCGGTACCTGTTTTGTGTTCGTTCTCATCAGCGTCAAAAGGCCAATAAGCAATCAAATTAGCAGACTCAACTTGATTTGAACTTGTTTTGTGATCTGGAGTTTGGTACAAACTAGATGAAGGAATAAGGTGAATAGTTCCACTAGCAGAACCGCCTGCAGTAATTACTTTAACAACTACAGCAGATCCTGTATCAACTCCACTTGGAATAGTTGCAGTAATAGCTGTAGCTGCAATTCCAATATTAGTAGCAGTAACACCACCAACAGTAACAGTAGCACCAGCGAAATTTGTACCATCAATTGTTATTACTTGACCAATTGTATCAGTGGTCGGAGTAACACTACTTACAGTAGGTGCAGCAGTTGGTGCAGTTCCTCCGCCTTTTTTGCCACACGATACGGTAGCAACCGATAAAATTAACAACCCACCTAATATAGCGAGCGTTGCGTTTTTAATTTGTTTCATTTTTTTGAGTTTAATTTTGAATTGATAAATATGTAAGGATTGTTATTCTTTTTATTTGTAGCATGCAGGTAAATTTTTCTTGCATGCTTCACATAAAAAGTTTAAACTATTTTATACTATTTTAAAAGATGCTGGTTTTGTAGAACGATGTGAAATTTAGTATAGCGTAGATTTTAGCAATCGTTTTTACTTAACCGGGATGCAAAATATATATAATATCTGAAACCAAAAAACATTCTTTTCGAATCCTGGAGCAAGCTACAAATACTTCTCTATTAAAGATGTTAAAATTGTAGCTTAAAGCCCGTTGATAGATACTCTTGGAAGATCTTTTGTTGCCTCTTAAATAAAATAAAATGTTAAAAGCGATTAGCCATTACATATAGCTTTAAATAGTAAAAGCCGTATTAATGATCTCTGCTTGCTCTTTAGCATGAACTTTGGCATAACCAGTTGCTGTTGAGGCACTTGCAGATCTGCTAATGATAAATAAGTTGATATTTTTTACATTCATCCTTAAAAAAGAAGCTGCGCCCATATTCAATGGTTCTTCCTGTACCCAATGCCAGATAGCTTTGCTATATTTCTTATACAATTCGTCCAGTTGGTTCTGTGGTAAAGGATATATCTGCTCTAATCTTATGATCGCTATATCTTTTCTGCCGTCTTTTTGTTGCTTTTCTGCCAGGTCGAAATACATTTTACCAGTACATAGCAATACTTTTTTAACGTCTGCCGCTTTTTCAACAAATGCATCATCGATAACTTCCTTAAAGCCTCCATTTGTAAAATCAGTGATCGGACTATAACTTCCAGGATGGCGAAGGTTAGCTTTTGGTGAAAAATTGATCAAGGGTTTTCTGAAATTCCATGCTAATTGTCTTCTCATTACATGAAAAAGATTAGCGGCTGTAGTAATGTTAGTGATCACGATATTCAGCTCTGCACACATTTGTAAAAAGCGCTCCATTCTTGCACTGCTATGTTCCGGGCCCTGACCTTCGTAACCATGTGGCAGCAACATTACAACGCCATTCATGCGTTGCCATTTTGTTTCGCCTGCGACAACAAACTGATCGATCATTGTTTGCGCGCCATTACAAAAATCTCCGAATTGCGCTTCCCAAATAACTAAGGCATTGGGGTTTGCCATAGCATAGCCATATTCAAAACCTAACACACCATATTCACTTAACAGTGAATTATAAATTCTAAAAGGTTTTTGCCCTTCTTTAAGTTCATTTAAACGGTTGTAGTCAACATTCGTATTCTCATCATACAAAACAGCATGGCGATGACTAAACGTTCCTCTCTTCACATCTTGTCCGCTCATGCGTACATCTTTTCCTTCTGTCAATAAGCTTGCGTATGCCATCAATTCGCCCGTGGCCCAATCTAGTTTTCCTTCTTCTTCGTACAATTTTATTTTATCCTGTAATAATTTTTCAACCTTGCGCAAAGGTTTGAAATTTGCCGGCCACTTCATCAATCCGTCAAACAATAATTTTACTTCGCTTTCTTTGATTGCCGTTACCGGAGATGATTCAAAATCTGCAGGGGTAGCGCGTTTCAAGCTCTGCCACCATAGTTCAGGCGCTTGAAACTTATAAGGCAATGGATTTTGTTTTACTTCGTCTAGGCGTTCCTGTAACTGAGCAAGAAATTTCTGTTCCATTTCTTTTGCTAGCGCCTGTGCATCTGCTTCACCATTGTTAATAAGGTATTGCGTATATACTTCCCTTGGATTTAAATGTTTATCGATCAGTGAATACAATGCAGGCTGGGTGAACTTTGGTTCATCACCTTCATTATGCCCGTGCTTACGATAGCACACCATGTCAATAAAAATATCGTTGTTAAATTCCTGTCGGTAATGCGTAGCGATCTCCACTGCTTTTACTACCACTTCGGGATCATCACCATTTACGTGTAACACAGGCGCATTCACCATCGCGGCGATAGAAGTGCAATAATCAGAACTACGCGCATCATCAAAATCAGTTGTAAAACCAATTTGGTTATTGATAACAAAATGGATCGTTCCACCAGTGTAATATCCTTTCAGTTTACACATTTGCAATACTTCGTACACGATACCCTGCCCTGCTACTGAGGAATCTCCATGAATTAATATCGGCAATATTTTATCGTATTCGCTGTTGTATAGAACATCAGCTTTACTTCTTGCAAAACCAATTACAACCGGATCAACCGCTTCTAAATGCGATGGATTCGGACAAAGTTTTAAATGGATCTTATTACCTGAAAATGTTTCTACTTCGCTGCTATAGCCCATATGGTATTTAACATCGCCGCTACCCATTGTTGTATCAGGAGTTGATGTTCCTTCAAACTCACTAAATATTTGTTCGTAGGTTTTGCCTAACACATTTGCCAGTACATTCAATCTTCCGCGATGCGCCATTCCTATCACAACTTCTTTTACTCCTGTTGCTGCAGATACATCCAGTATGGCATCCAAAGCAGCAATAGTAGTTTCACCGCCTTCTAAAGAGAAACGTTTTTGTCCAACATATTTTGTCTGAAGGAATTTTTCAAACATCACACCCTCATTCAACTTTTGTAATATTCTTTTTTTCTGAGGTAAAGAAACAGGCTCCAACATGGTATTTTCTACCGCATTTTTTAACCAGTCTCTTTTTCTTCTACTGTTTACAGAACTAAATTCGACACCAATATTACCGGTATAACATTTCTTTAAATGTGCTACGATATTTTTAAGGGATGTTTTTCCTAAACCTACAAATTCACCAGCTTCATATTGTGTAGCAAGGTCTGCATCAGTAAAACCAAAATTGCTTAATTCAAGATTTGCCTGTCTGTCTTTTCTTTGGCGGATGGGATTTGTGGTCGCGACCAAATGTCCTTTTCTGCGATACGCCAATATTAATTGATACACCCTGAATTCGCTATCCAAATTTGATTTGCTCAACACTGTTGTAGCATTACCATTTCCATTGCTACTTGGCGCAGCAGTACTAACAGAACCTCCATTATTATTACTCACGGCAAAATCAAACCCTTCAAAAAAGCTACGCATTTCCTGATCAACACTATTAGGATCTTTCAGGAAATCATTGTATAAATTTTCGATATAAGCTGGACTTGAATTGGTGATGTACTGGAAATCTTTCATTTGTAGAATATTTTATAAGCTTCTTTTTAGTAGAAACCGCTCAAAAAAGGCGGTAAAATAGCAATCAATTTAATTAATAATTCGGCTGCAAATATCGGTATTTATATGCAAAATGACCATGATTTTTACCAAAAATGGGTAAAATTGATCTTATTAGCCGTTATCAAAAATTGAAATAATTTGCCTTAAAACGGATTTTATCAATAAATATTACTGTTTTTCAAAAATTATCCGCTACCAATGCTGATTTCTAATTTCATATCCCTATCTTTGCAGCCCAAAATTTGATTTAAAATGGCTAATCACTCAGCAACCAAGAAAGATGTGCGTCAGAGCACTAAACGTAACGAGCGCAACCGTTATTACGGAAAAACAACGCGTAACGCAATACGTGATATCAAGGCAATTGACGAAAAGAAAAGTGCTACAGACAAATTACCTGCAGTTGCTTCTATGATTGATAAATTGGCAAAGCGCGGTACTATCCACAAAAACAAAGCTGCAAACTTAAAAAGTAAGTTAGCTAAGAAAGTGAATGCTTTAAGCAAGTAATTTTCTTTGCTTGTTGCTTAATAATATCATTAAGCCTGTTCAAACTATGTTTGACAGGCTTTTTTTGTTTTCGTGATCTTTGCTAAAAGATGGATAAAGTCGGTTGAAACCCGTTTTTTCATTGCAGCATTTCAATATCTTTGCGCGCATAAAATGCTTATTATCAGTATCAATAAATTAATCAAATAATGTATCGTTCTAATACTTGTGGTGAATTAAGAATAGCAGATGTAACAAAAGAAGTAACCCTTGCGGGTTGGGTACAGACCGTACGCAAATTTGGAAGCATTACATTTATTGATCTTCGTGATCGTTATGGTATTACGCAATTATTATTTTCTGAAAATCTAAACATGCAATTAGATGCAAATCCTTTAGGAAGAGAATTTGTACTGCAGGTAAAAGGAACGGTGAATGAAAGAAGTAATAAAAATGCCAATATTCCAACCGGTGATATTGAGATAGCCGTAACGGAATTTACCATTCTAAATAAATCAGCCGTTCCTCCATTTTCTATACAAGATGATACAGATGGTGGTGAAGAGTTGCGCATGAAATATCGCTACTTAGATCTTCGCAGAAATATCGTAAAGAAGAATTTAGAATTACGTTACGCAGTTGGCCGCTCAACAAGAAACTATCTACATGAAAATAATTTCATGGATATTGAAACACCTTTCTTAATAAAGTCTACTCCTGAAGGTGCAAGAGATTTTGTGGTGCCTTCAAGAATGAATGCCGGGCAGTTTTACGCGTTACCACAATCTCCACAAACATTCAAGCAATTACTAATGGTAAGCGGTTACGATCGCTATTACCAAATTGTGAAATGTTTTAGAGATGAAGATCTGCGTGCAGACAGACAGCCGGAATTTACACAAATAGATTGCGAAATGTGTTTTGTTGAGCAAGAAGATATCTTAAATATGTTCGAAGGTTTGGTAAAACGAATTTTTAAAGATGTAAAAAACATAGACTATACAGAGAAAGTAGAGCGCATGAGCTGGGAAGAAGCGATGTGGCAATTTGGAAATGATAAACCTGATATCAGGTTTGATATGAAGCTTTGCAACTTGAAAAAACCTGCAACTGTTTTTACAAATAAAACTGATAATGCTACATTAATTAGTGGCGTTGATTTTAAAGTATTTGATGAAGCGGAAACTGTTATAGCAATTGCTGTTCCGGGCTGTAGCGAATACACAAGAAAACAAACAGACGAATTAACAGAATGGGTTAAACGTCCGCAAATTGGAATGAAAGGATTGGTATTCATTAAAGTAAATGCTGATGGAACATATAAAAGCAGCGTAGATAAATTTTACGATGCGGAAAAATTAAAAGCGATCGCAACTGCAGCTAATGCAAAAGCAGGCGACCTTATTTTAATTCTTGCTGGCGCAGAAGAAAGAACAAGAAAAGCGGTCAGTGATCTACGTTTGTATCTGGGAGAAACTTTGGGGTTACGCAAACCAACAGAATTCAAATTATTATGGGTACTTGATTTCCCTTTGTTTGAATATGCAGAAGATGATAACCGTTGGGTCGCGCGCCATCATCCTTTCACTTCACCAAAGCCTGATCATATTGATATTATGATCAAGAATAATCCAGTGATAGAAAATGCAGAGAAATATTTAGAACATCCTTATGCAAGCATTAAGGCCAATGCATACGATATGGTTTTAAATGGCAACGAAGTTGGTGGTGGTTCTATCCGTATCTTCCAAAGAGAATTACAGGAAAAAATGTTTGCCGCTTTAGGAATGGATGCAGAAGAGCAACAACATAAATTCGGTTTCTTATTAGGCGCATTTGAATATGGTGCGCCACCACATGGTGGACTTGCTTTTGGTTTTGATCGCTTATGTGCATTATTAGGTGGCAGTGAAAGTATCAGGGATTTTATTGCGTTCCCAAAAAACAATAGCGGGCGCGATGTAATGATCGATGCGCCAAGCACCATCGATGCAAAACAATTTGATGAATTACAGATCAAGCTAAATCTTAAAACACAATAATTAAACTAATTTCATTTTTATATAATTAATTAAAATGTCAAAGTCGATTCTTATTACCGGAGGAGCAGGATTCATTGGTTCACACCTTACCAGGTTATTTGTTTTAAAATATCCTGAGTATAAAATTGTAAACCTGGATAAGCTTACTTATGCAGGCAATCTTCAAAATTTAAAAGATATTGAGGATAAGCCCAATTATACATTTGTAAAAGGCGATATCATTGATATTCCATTACTAACTGAATTATTTAAAGAGCATCAGTTTACTGCTGTATTACATTGCGCGGCAGAAAGCCATGTCGACAGATCGATCACTGATCCCTTGGCTTTCATCACAACAAATGTTGTTGGTACAGGCTCTTTATTACAAACAGCAAAAGAATTTTGGAAAAATGATTTTAACAACAAACTTTTCTATCATATTTCAACAGATGAGGTATATGGATCTTTAGGCGCTGAAGGATTTTTTACCGAAGAAACGCCATACGACCCACGCAGCCCCTACTCAGCTTCGAAAGCATCTTCCGATCATCTAGTAAGAGCTTTTTATCATACCTATCACATGCCGGTTAAAATTTCTAACTGCAGCAATAATTATGGGCCGTTCCATTTTCCTGAAAAATTAATTCCTCTTTGCATTCATAATATCATCAATAACAAACCCCTACCAATTTATGGCAAAGGTGAAAATATCAGAGATTGGTTGTATGTTGAAGATCACGTAAGAGCTATCGATGTTATTTTTCACAAAGGCAAAATTGGAGAAACATACAATATTGGCGGACATAACGAATGGACAAACATCGACCTTGTAAAAGAATTATGTAAACAGATGGATGAAAAATTAGGAAGAGAAAAAGGAACATCTGCAAAACTGATCACTTACGTAAAGGACCGTGCGGGCCATGATCTTCGCTACGCGATCGATGCTACCAAATTAAAGAACGAATTAGGATGGCTGCCCTCTTTACAATTTGAAGAAGGTATTTCAAAAACCATCGATTGGTATTTAACTAATGAAGAATGGCTGAATGGTGTAACAAGCGGTAATTATCAAAACTATTACGAAAAACAATACAGCCAGAGAGTTTAGTAACACTAAACATCTAACCGTAAATAACCAAACTATATGAAAGGTATTATTTTAGCAGGTGGATCAGGTACAAGATTATATCCTATCACAATGGGAATAAGCAAACAGCTTATGCCTATTTACGATAAGCCAATGATCTATTATCCATTAAGTACTTTGATGCTGGCAGGAATAAAAGAAGTGTTGATCATTACAACACCGGATGACCAGTCGCAGTTTATCCGTTTATTAGGAGATGGCTCACAGTGGGGTTGCAAATTAGAATATGCTATCCAGGAAGTTCCTAATGGATTGGCACAGGCATTTGTAATTGGCGAAAAATTTATCGGCAAAGAAAGTGTTGCATTGGTTTTGGGCGATAATATTTTTTACGGAAGCGGTTTTAGTAAGTTATTACAGGCATCTGCGAATCCTACAGGCGCCGTAATTTTTGCTTACCCGGTAAGCGATCCTGAAAGATATGGCGTAGTAGAATTTGATAAGGACCTTCATGCAATCAGTATCGAAGAAAAACCATCAAAGCCTAAAAGCAATTATGCAGTTCCTGGTTTATACTTTTATGATAATGAAGTGGTGACGATCGCGAAAAACATCCCGCCTAGTCCACGTGGTGAATATGAAATAACAGATGTAAACAAGGTATACCTTCAAAATAAAAAATTGAAAGTAGGAGTTTTAGACAGGGGCTTTGCCTGGTTAGATACCGGAACGTTCGATTCTTTAAGCGATGCTAGTGAATATGTACGCGTTGTAGAAAAAAGACAGGGGTTAAAAATTGGTTGTTTAGAAGAGATTGCGTGGCGTATGGGCTATATTAATAAAGAGCAATTATTATTGCTTGCAGAAAAACTGAAGAAAAGCGGCTATGGGGAGTATTTGAAAAAAATTGTTATTTAAGCAAATTCATAAGCTTAGTATAATTTCTGTTACAGATTACTATAAAGAGATCTTCATAAATTACCGTAAAGCTTTATGCAATTAATAATAGAACCAGGCCGTACTGAAAAAAATTACTGGAAAGATCTCTGGCGCTACAGAGAGTTATTCTATATATTAGCATGGAGGGATGTAAAAGTACGTTATAAGCAAACTGTGATCGGTGTATTATGGAGTGTGATCCGACCACTGCTTGCTATGCTTGTCTTCACTATTGTCTTTCATAAAATAGCCGGTCTGCAAAGCAACACCGCCACTCCTTATGCTATTTTAGTTTATACTGCAATGTTACCTTGGCAATTTTTTTCAACAGCATTAACAGAAAGTAGTGGTAGCCTTATCGGCAACAGTAACCTTATCTCGAAAGTTTATTTTCCAAGATTGATCATACCAGCAAGCGCTGTAATGTCGAGTTTTGTTGATTTCTTAATTTCATTTGTTATACTTTTTGCACTGATGATCTATTATCATTACATGCCGCCTTTACAAATTTTATTATTACCCGTTTTTTTAATTTTCGTTTTTTTAACCTCTTTTAGTTTAGGGCTTTACTTAACTGCTGTTAATGTAAAGTACAGAGACTTCCGGTACATTATTCCATTCATAGTTCAGTTCGGCCTATTCATCTCTCCTGTGGGTTTTAGCAGTAGTATCATTTCAGAAAAATGGCGTTTGGCGTATGATCTAAATCCAATGGTAGGTGTTATAGATGGTTTCAGGTGGTGCATTTGCGGAGAACCATTTACGAATCATACATTAGTTAGTATGACTCTTTCATTGATCATCACTTTCATTACCTTATTTTTTGGCATCTATTATTTTAGAAGAACAGAAAAAACATTTGCGGATATCATTTAATAATGAGCAACACAATAATTAAAGTAGAAAACCTTAGCAAAAGCTATCTGATCGGCCATGAAACACAGGGCTATATAGCATTGCGGGATGTTGTGGCGAATAGAACCAAAAGTTTTGCTAAAAAATTGCAACATGCATTTAGCGGAAAACAACTAATGGGCACACATGAAGTAGAAGAATTTTGGGCGTTAAAAAATGTAAGCTTCGAAATAAAACAAGGCGAAGCCGTAGGTGTGATCGGAAGGAACGGCGCTGGCAAAAGCACTTTATTGAAATTATTAAGCAGGATAACAGAACCAACAAAAGGAAGGATAGAATTAAATGGCAGAGTAGCATCCTTGTTAGAAGTAGGTACGGGATTTCATCCTGAGTTAACCGGCAGAGAAAATATTTTTTTAAATGGCGCCATACTTGGTATGAGCCGTGCTGAAATAAAAAGCAAATTTGATGAGATAGTAGATTTCAGCGGTGTTGAAAATTTTTTAGATACGCCCGTTAAACGCTACAGTAGCGGTATGTATGTTCGATTAGCATTTGCAGTAGCAGCTCATTTGGAACCTGAAATTCTGATCATTGATGAAGTACTTGCTGTAGGTGATGCGGAATTTCAAAAAAAATGCCTGGGAAAAATGGAAGAGGTATCTAAATCCGAAGGAAAAACAATTCTCTTTGTAAGTCACAACCTGTCTGCCATTTCTAATTTATGTAACAAGGCAATATTATTAGATCATGGCCAAATGATTTTTTCGGGCAATGTAAATAATACGTTAACACAGTATTCGAATATTCAAAAAAATACTACAGGTTTAAAAAATAAAATCGAACAAAATGCCCAGCTTACTTTCAAAAAGGTGAAAATTATCAGTGAGGCAATTGCAGATAGCAACATTTTCAATATTGGGGATGATGCAACAATTAAAATAACAATAGAAATAAATAAAGCGATACCTGTTTTAATGATGAATGTAAACATTATTAGTGCTGCTAACGAGTTAATGGCACATATCATCAATGAGGATGATACTGTTACACTAAAAAATCTGAGTGAAGGAAATACGTATGATGTAACAATCGAATTAAAAAATTTAATGTTTTCTCCTGGTGTTTATTCGATCGATTTATGGACGGGAAGTACGCATAGTGCAGATTCGATATACCAATCTTCCAAATCTGTCGCAACTTTCGAAATAATACAAGGAGGTATAATTAAACGAAGCCTTCCCTATCCATCTCATGCCTCTGTCTTCGTAAAAAGCAAATGGCTTATAGATAAAGCATAATAAAACAGTACAAATATTAATTCATTACTAATCAAAAGATACATGAAGGTTTATGATTGTTTTATTATGAGTTCTGAATTAGATATTTTAGAATTAAGATTAGCCTATTTATATAATACGGTAGATTTTTTTGTATTGGTAGAATCTAATCAAACTTTAGCAGGAAATCCCAAACCGCTTTTTTATCAGGAAAATCAAACGCGCTTTAAAAGATTTTCCGATAAGATAATCCATGTAATAGCCCCCAATATGCCAGGGTATGGAGCTTGGGAATATGAATATTTTCAAAGAGATTATATCAAACAAGGATTAACAAATTGTACAGATGAAGACATCATACTTATTTCTGATGTTGATGAAATTGTAAACCTTCCGGCAATATTAAAGATCAACGATCTTCAACTACCTGTATTAATAGATCTTCCTTTTTATTATTATTTTTTTAATCTAAAATCCAGGGGATCGTTCATGGTAAATCTATTAGCAAATTATAGTTTTATTAAAAACATGCCGCTTGGGCGAAGAATACCTGATTACAATGATCACGTAAAAAATTATATCCCACATTATCTGGTGAATACCGGTTGGCATTTTAGTTATTTATTTGGTTTTGATATAGAGCGGTATCAGGAAAAATTACGATCATTTGCACACCAGGAATTTAACACGACATATTACCTGGATCCTGCAAGAATAAAGCAATGTGTTACGTTGGGCATCGACTTAAACAATAACTACACAAACCTTCTGACATTTAAAAGGAAAACGTCAAAAGACATCGCTCTTATACTGCCTTTTATACATGAGTTAAAATTTACGCATTATTTATATGATCCAAAACTAAAAGATTACCTTAATTTTAAGGTGATCGGCTTGATAATCAAAAGGAAAATAATACCAAAACTCATTGCCCCTTTTAATTATAGATACATCGTATCGAAAATACTTGTTCCAATATGGCACCGGTATAAATATAAAAATTCATTTAAGTAAAGTATAAGACCATTAATGCTATCTAAATAAATGATAAAAAAAATAATAAATATTTTAAGAAGAAAAAGCGACCCTCCTCAGCAATTGTTTTTCACTAAAGATATTTTTAATGCTAAAAAATATATTATAGGTGATTATAGTTATGGCCAACCAAAAATTCTTTTTGAAAATGATAGTACTAATTTAACTATCGGAAAATTTTGTTCTATAGCAGATAATGTTACTATATTTTTGGGTGGCAATCATAGAACAGACTGGATCAGTACTTACCCATTTAATAAAATTGATTTTTTTTATCCTGAGAGTCTTTCTATTATCGGGCATCCGGCCACTAAAGGAAATGTAAGTATCGGAAATGATGTGTGGATCGGTACAAATGCAATTATAATGTCTGGTGTTACAATAGATAATGGTGCAGTAATAGCTGCAGGTGCAGTTGTTACAAAAAATATTGGGCCGTATGAAATATGGGGAGGTAATCCGGCCCGATTACTCAAAAAAAGATTTGATGAGGAAACCATAAATGAACTACAAAAGATAGCCTGGTGGAATTGGGATATAAAAGAGATCAGGGAAAAAATTCCTTATTTGTGTAACAGTAATATCCAGGCAGTAAAGAAAAAATAGAATTTTATTAAAATTGATCTAAGTCATTCTATGTATAATAGCAAAGATTACCAGGAGAAAAACGATTTTTATTATGATCATGCCCGCAGCGAGATGCTCAAATTCATCCCGCTAGATGCTACAATAGTTTTAGATGTAGGTTGCGCCAGTGGCAATTTTGGTCAGCTTATAAAAGAAAAAATAAATTGTATTGTTTGGGGAATTGAGCCTGACCCAACTGTAGCAAAAAGAGCCCTCGAAAAACTGGATAAAGTATATACAAATTTATTTGACGATACTATAAATTTCGGTGGTCAAAAATTCGACTGCATTATATTTAATGATGTATTGGAACATTTAGTTGACCCGTATAGTGTTTTACAACTTTGCAAAAAACACCTCACTAAAAACGGAGTGATAGTTAGTTCTATTCCTAATTTTAGATTTCAATATACTTTTAGAAAAATATTATTCCAAAAAGATTGGATGTATGAAAACGCAGGTGTATTAGACAAAACACATCTTCGTTTCTTTACATCAAAGAGTATCATCAGAATGTTTCAGGATGAAGGCTATACAATAGTCGAACATGAAGGCATTAATCCCTGGTCGCCTCGTTTATTTAGACTACTCAATTTTATTCTATTTAATTTTATAGACGACATGCGTTATGCTCAATTTGCTACCGTCGCAAAATTGAACAACATATAATTTATTTGTCACCGTAACTAACATCAATCTTATTACACCACAAGTATCCATAATTATTATTAACTACAATACTTTTGACTTAACGTCCAAATGTATTCAATCAGTTTATGATAAAACAACAGGTATTGATTTTGAAATTATAGTTGTAGATAACGCATCAACTGAACGTAATCCAGAAGAATTCAGTAAAAAATTCCCGACAACAAGGCTTGTAAAAAGTCACGAAAATTTAGGTTTTGCCAAAGGGAATAATCTCGGAATAACAGCAGCGAAAGGCACTTATATATTGTTATTAAATAGCGATACTGAATTGATAGAAAATTCCATAAAGTTTGTTTATGAAAGATCTTTTTCTTTAAATGATCTTGGTGCTGCAACCGTTAGACTTATATACCCTGATGGTGAAGTGCAACCTGCTGCCAATTATTTTCCTGATATTGGTTTGCAGTTTTTAGAAGTAACACGCTTATTTCGCATTTGCAAAAAATATTATTTTAGCAAAAGGCCTACAATCGATTATAACAAAAATTTTACTGCAGATTGGATATGGGGCACGTTCTATTTTTTTCCAAAAAAGAACCTTGAACTATTTGACGGAAAATTGCCCGATACATTTTTTATGTATGGTGAAGATGTTGAATGGGGATATCTTCTTGCAAAGAAAAATTTAAAAAGTTATTATTTCTCCGATAGCACTATTATACACCATTCCGGAAAAAGCTTGTACAAGGAAAGAAATGTCGCATTAACTAAAAACAGCCGTCATTTTATAAAAAAATATTATGGGAATTTACATTGTTTTGCATTCATTTTTTTAACTGCTGCAGGCAATTTTATTGAAGGCAAAAAAAAGAAATTTCACTTTTAAACGATGCGAAAAAATATATCCATAATAGTAGCTACAAAAGACAGAAAAGATATTCTGTTGGAATCTACTTTACAGAATATACTTGTTGCAAGGCAATTTAATTGCGAATATATTGTAGTAAATGACGGAGACGATCTTTCTTTTAGTACAGACTTAAGTGATGTATTATTACTCAATAATCAAAAAAAAGGCGTTTCAAAAGCCAGGAATAATGGTGCAGCAATTGCTACAGGAAAATTACTTTTTTTTATCGATGATGATATGTGGATCACACCAAAAACAATTGAAACGATCATCTCACTACAAAAAGATAACCACTTTAATGATGCTGTTGTGGTAATGAATTGGACATATCCGGAACAATTACAAAACAGCTTGCAATATAAAAAGATTGGCCGGTATATTTTACGGGCAAATTATCATACCCTCGAAGGCAGGTCTAATAAAAAAATTGATTATAGTCAATCCCTATTATCAATAAGTGGCATCGGAAGCGGGAGTTTTGTAATTGCAAAAAATCTTTTTGAAAAGATCGGTGGCTATAGTGAGCAGATCATTTTTCAGGGTGAGGATATTGATATGACTCAAAAAATAACGAAACAAAATATCGGTATACTTTTGTCAACACCGGTTACCTGTTTCCACAACCAAAAAGACAGGCTGGATATAAAACATTTTTTATTAAGAGAAGAAAATGGTTATCGATCTCAGGTAGCGGTAGGAATAGTAGATATGAAAATATCCAAAATAAGAATTTACGGGCTGTTATTACCCTTTACTCCCTTATTTAGAATACTGTTTAACCTTACTCCAAATACATCTTTTTTCGATTTGATCACTTTCAGGCTAATTGGCATTTTATCTTCCCTTACTTATGTAAAAGCTATTCATTCGAGGGAAAGATAGTAAATTGAGTGCGATAGCTTATGAACGAGAAAATAACCATACTAACAGGCAAGGCTCCTTTTTTTTATTACGAAAGGAAGGTGAAGATCTTTTATAAATCATTGCTGCAGAAATATAGGGGATATAAGCCTTCGGCCGGAGAATTATCAATGTACGGCGGTCATTACGGTGTAAGCAGAAGTATGATCGAAGGATTGCAAAAGATAGGATATACCAATTTTAATTATAATCCTTCCACTCTCTCTCAAATTGGAGATACTGTTTTAGTAAGCGGCAATATGAATGCATTAAGGCAAGCGATCAAATGGAAAAAGAAAGGAAAAATAAAACGGCTGATCGCGGGACCCAACCTATGTGTACTACCAACTGATTTCCCCGAGATCGCTTCTCCTGAAATAGATACATATATCGTTCATGCTGATTGGTCTGTTAATTTATATGAAACGTTGTGTCCGGCTTTAAAAGGAAAAATGGCAACATGGCCTGCCGGTATCAATGAAGAATACTGGCATCTAAACAAAGAGCAACCAAAAACAGGAAAAAAAATATTATTTTATAAGAAAAGGCCCGATAAATATTTATATGACGCATGTATCATGATCGCAAAAAAATACAATTTCGAAGTAACAGAATTAATATGGGGCAGTTATACGATAGAACAATATAAGACGGCATTATCGCAAACCGATTTCCTGGTTCATTTCGTAGAACAGGAATCGCAAGGAATTTCTCTGTCTGAAGCCTGGAGCATGAATATACCCACTATTGTTTGGAACCCGGGTTTCATACAATACAACTTACAAAATTTCCCTTGCTCTTCTGCACCTTTTTTAACAAATAGTAGCGGTCGGTTTTTTAACGATAGTAAAACCTTTGAGAATTTATTTCAGACAAATCAATTTTCAAAAGAATTATATACAGTAAGAAGTTCAATAATAAATAGTCTTACTGATAAAGCATCAGCCAATATCTTATTGACTATTATCAATGGAAAATAAGATGATCATACAAATAACAATATAGCGTGCTACAGTCAATTAAAACTATTAATAACCCGCATAGGAACCCTGTTCTGGATATTTTCAGGGCCATCGCAATTTTGGCTGTAGTAGTATTTCACTTTAATATGGCTTTACCCTATGGCTATTTAGGTGTGGATGTATTCTTTGTATTATCAGGCACCTTAATAGGGTCAATACTTATAAAAGAATTTAATAAAGAAAACAAAATAAAATTCTTTCCTTTTATTTTAAAAAGAGGTTTTAAAATTTGGCCTTCGTATTACTTTTTCTTTATAGTAGGCGATATCGTAGCCTATTTTATCTATAGAAATATACACCCCGAATATTATGTACCAGTATCAGATTGCAAACGATATCTACTTTTTTATCAAAACTTCACCGGAATTCCTTTTCATGTAACATTTGATTGCGTTTGGTCGCTCTGCATAGAAGAACATTTTTATATTCTTTTACCAATTCTTTTAATTATAATTCAACTGTTGTTCAAAAACAAAAAGGCCATGTTGCTTTTTTCGTTAAGTACGTTAATTTTTTTAGCTTTTATATTTAAAGTATTGGCCTTGATTTATTCGCATTCTAAAGACACTTATTCCATGTCAATGTTTAGAATGGACGCGCTTTGCTGGGGAGTGCTAATTGCATTTATTTTGAATTATCATGAATCTTTGTTACAAAAAATAACAAGGTCTTATCTGCTTTTTTTCACAGGCATTATTGTCTTTTTTATATTAATAGGATTAAATATGCATTTTGGATATGGGTCTTTCTATCAAAAAACCATATTTCATTCTTTAACCCCTATACCAATTGCATTAATGATATTTTCAACCTACAATATGCGGGTTAAGCGAACTAAATTGGTTTTTGGTCTTCAGTTTATTGCATACTATAGCTATAATTTATATTTATGGCATGGGTTACTAAAGTTTTTCATTATTGATAAATATGGTGGTGGTATTGTATCTTTTATGGTTTATTTTGTAGTAGCTTTTATTCTGGCAATACTCTCAACAATATTAATTGAAGAGCCGTTTTTAAGATTACGTGCAAGAACCATCCGATAGCATCATTTAAAATTATTTATAGAACATGATCATTTCTGAATTAATGGGAGGACTGGGAAATCAAATGTTCCAATATGCTATTGGAAGGCAATTAGCTATAAAAAATAAAACCGACCTTTTCTTAGATACCCATTTTTTACTCGACAGATCTCCGAAAGAAAATTTCTCGTACCGCAATTACGACTTAAGTATTTTTAACATTACGCCAAAATTTGCCCCAGTTCAAATATCAAAAAAATACAGTTTTTCCAGAAGTAGATTTAAAAAATATTTACAAAAAATAATTAACCCCGGCGACTTACACTATATTGCGCAAACCGATTTCAATTTTGTTCCTGATATTTTAAGTAGTCCTGACAATACTTATTTAAGTGGTTATTGGCAAACGGAAAAGTACTTTAAAGAGATCGAAAATATACTTCGGGCAGATTTTAGTTTCAAAAATACAATAGGCGAAAACACAAGAGAGTTAGTAGAAAAAATAAACAGCTGTAACGCAGTATGTTTACATGTTAGAAGAGGCGATTTTGTAACCAACCCTACGCATGGCACTCCTGGTATTGATTATTATAAATCTGCGGAAACAATTATTCTACAAAGAATTTCCAACCCAGTATTTTTTATATTTTCTGATGAAATAAATTGGTGCAAGGAAAATATACATTTATCAAGCGAGACATATTATGTTGAAGATGAGTTTACTGGAGAAAAATGCAGGGACTATTTTGAGCTAATGACATTGTGTAAACACTTTATTATTCCAAATAGTAGCTTTGGTTGGTGGGCGGCATGGTTATCTAACAATAATAATAAAGTGGTGATAGCACCTCGTATTTGGTTTAAAAATTCATCATGGAATACAATTGATCTAATACCTGATAAATGGATAAAGATATAACAAGCCCTTTTTTTTCGATAGTAATACCTACTTACAATAGAGCATTATTGATTGGTAAAACAATTGACAGTATATTACAACAACAATACGCCAATTACGAAATAATTGTTGTGGATGATGGCAGCAATGACAATACAGAAGAGATACTTAAGAAATACAGCGCTACTAATTTTACGTATGTAAAAAAGGAAAACGGAGAAAGGGCAGCTGCAAGAAATTATGGCACTAAGCTCGCTAAAGGAAAATACATCAATTGGTTCGACTCTGATGATATCATGTTTCCAAATCATATAACCGAAGCCCGTAAAATGATCAGAAAATATAATGAGGTTGAAATATTTGCACTTGGCTTTCAAGTGCAAAATAATAATGGAACAATAGTACAACGATCAACTTATTCATTGCCTACGATAAATAAAATAATGTACCGGGGTAACCATCTCGCCTGCAATCCTGTTTTTGTGCGAAGGGATATTGCGCTGCAAAATTTATTTAATGAAGACAGGGCATTAACTGTAAGCGAGGATTTTGAATTATGGCTACGAATGGCTGCACGATTTCCTATCTATTGTACTAATACTATTACATCTGCTTTAATTATACATAACGAAAGAAGCATGATTACAATGAATACGGAGGAAAAATTAATTCCAAGGTTCGAAAAAGTGAATCAATTAGTCATTGATGATAAAAGAGTGGCGCAATTTTTGGGTACTAAAAAGGAGTTATTTCTGGCTATTAACTATATGTTGCTAAGTAGCACACTGGCAATAGCAGGATATAAAAAACAAGCAATCAATTTTTCTTTTAAAGCTATTGGCCTTTCTAAATTAGTTCTTTTTAAAAAGACTTTCTTTGTAACAGTTTGGTATCTTTCACCTTTCAAAAGAAGCCATTTAAAAAATTAGTTCCATGTGCGGCATCGCCGGATATATATCTCTTAATAACACCCTTACTGAAAGCCATTTAAAAAAGGCTACTTGCCTTATCCAGCACCGTGGTCCGGATGCTGAAGGATTTTATTTTTCGGATGATAATAAAGTCGGGTTGGCACACAAAAGATTATCCATACTTGATCTGTCAACAAATGCTAACCAACCAATGTTTTCTGCCGATGGGAGATATTGCATCGTGTTCAATGGCGAGGTATATAATTTTATTGAATTAAAAGAACAGCTAAAAGATAAAGGAGCTTCTTTAAGAACAACTAGTGATACAGAAGTGATTCTAGAATTATTTATTCAGCAGGGCACCTCCTGCTTTGAGAAAATGAATGGCATGTTCGCTTTTGCGATCTATGATATAGAAGAGCGTTGTCTGATACTTAGTAGAGATCATGTGGGTATTAAACCATTGTTTTATTATCAGGATGAAGCAAATTTCATTTTTGCATCGGAATTAAAAGTGATAAAATCTTTAATGGCTGGTAAGCTTACCATAAACAAAAAAGCTGTCCCCTATTTTTTACACGTAGGCTTTATTCCCCAGCCAATGACCATTTATAATAATACTTATAAATTCCCTTCGGCACATTATATAAAAATACATGTACAGAAAACTTTCTTTGATCTGTCCAAACAAATTAAGCCTTTCTGGAATCTCGCAAATGCAATTACACCCTTGGCCATAAACTCAGAAGAAATTGCGAAAGAACAATTACATTCACTATTGCTCGATTCGGTTAAAAAACAATTGATAAGTGATGTACCCATCGGAACATTTCTTAGCGGTGGTATAGATAGTAGTTTAGTTACAGCACTTGCAGCTAAACTATCTCCCAATAAAAAAATACAAACATTTAGCATTGCCATTGATACAGGTAAATTCAATGAATCGGTCTACGCAAAAAAAGTTGCAGAACATCTGCAAACAGAACACTACGAATTTCAAATAAAAGAAAAAGAAGTAGTTGAACTGGTAAATGAATTGCTGCCTACTTACGATGAGCCTTTTGCAGATTCTTCCGCCTTTCCAACAATGATCGTTAGCAGGCTTGCAAAACAACATGTAACTGTAGCGCTAACAGGTGATGGCGGTGATGAATTATTTCATGGATATGGCATGTACAGCTGGGCAAAACGCTTAGCTAACCCTTTGATACCATTATTAAAACAACCATTATTTGCCGCGTCTAAAGTAATGGGCGATAAATATCATCGTGCAGGCAATATGTTTGCTTTTAGTGATATACGTAATATCAATAGTCATATTTTTTCGCAAGAACAGTACTTTTTTACTGAACAGGAATTAAAAGATCTATTAATAAACGATTCTTTCAATTTTACATTGCTCAATGCAAAACCACCCATAGCAAGAAATTTAAGCGTAGCCGATACTCAATCTTTCTGGGATTTTAATACTTATTTAAAAGATGACTTGCTGGTAAAAGTAGATAGAGCTAGTATGCAATATTCTTTAGAAGCCAGGGTGCCTTTATTAGATTATCGCCTGGTGGAATTTGCCTTTAACCTTGACGACAGGTTAAAGATAAATAATGGCTCTATGAAATACTTGTTAAAGGAAGTGCTGTACGATTACATACCCAAGGAAATTTTTAATCGTCCAAAACAAGGTTTTAGTATCCCCCTAAATAAATGGCTAAAAACTGATCTTAAATATTTAGTAGATAAATATACTTCTCAAGAGATCATTGAAAAATACAATTTTATAAATTATAAGGCCGTAAAAAAGTTAAAGGAACAATATTATGGTGGTATGACCTATTTATACAACCGTATATGGCTCATAATTTTGCTACATTGGTGGCTTGAAGAAAACAAATAAAAAAGTTTACTTTGCTAAGCAATGGCAATAAAAAAAATTCTCTTTATCTCATATGATGGCATGACTGACCCTTTGGGTCAAAGTCAGGTTATTCCTTACTTAGCCGGTTTATCGAAATATGGATATGAATTTACCATATTAAGTTGCGATAAACCCGAGAGATACCTTGCCAATAAAGAGTATGTCCAAAATTTAATTGTGGCCTATCCAATTAAATGGGTATCTATCCCCTATCACAAAAACCCTCCCATATTTTCTTCTATTTATGATCTTATGCAGCTAAAACGAAAAGTGGCAGAGTTGTATCGTCAAGAAAAGTTTGATATGGTACATACCCGGGCCGGTTTACCGGTATTGGTAGCTTTATGGTTAAAGAAAAAGTACAACATAAAATTTCTGAATGATATAAGAGGGTTTTGGGCAGACGAAAGAGTAGATGGTGGTATATGGAAATTAAAAAACCCATTGTATAATTTGATCTACAAGTTTTTTAAAAAGAAAGAAGCGGAAGCACTCGAAGTGGCAGATTATAATATTTGCCTCACTTATGCCGGAGTAAAAGAAATAAATAGCTGGACAAATATCACTCATCAACCTCTTTCAATAGAATTAATCCCGTGCAGCGTTGACATGCAATTATTCGATCCTGAGAAAATTGATTCCGTATTAAAAAATGAATTTAAAAAAGAGCTGCATATTGCTGATGACGATTTTATAATAAGTTATTTAGGTTCTATCGGCGGATGGTATTTAACAAATGAGATGATGCGATTTTGCAAAGTAGTAAGCGATAAAATGCCTAAAACTAAATTTTTATTTATATCACCTGATCCAGGCAATACAATTATCAATGCCGCCAAAGCTTTCGGATTAAATGCTGACAAAATAATTATAAAACAGGGCAAGCGACCCCAGGTTCCTGTCTTACTTTCATTTAGCAATTATTCTCTCTTTTTCATTAAGCCTTGTTATTCAAAAAAAGCATCTTCACCAACCAAACATGGTGAAATAATGGCAATGGGCATACCAGTAATAACCAATGCGGGAATAGGTGATGTAGAAGAAATAGTTACGAAATACAATGCAGGTTATGTATTACATGATTTTTCAACGGCTTCTTTTATTACGACCGCTGATAAAATAATGACAGGCGATCATTTTAACAAAGAAGAAATACGCAAAGGTGCTACAGCTTATTATGCACTTGAAACTGCAGTGGCAAAATACAAAAAGGTATACGATCTGATCAACCAATAAAATTGTTGCATGCTATCTAATATGTCAAATAAAGAAATCCTATTTATTGTTCAATTACCAAAAAATGTTTCTCCCTCACAACGTTTTCGCTGTGAATTATATGAAGGTTTATTATATAAAAATGGGTTCGCCACGACAACGATATCTTTTTTAGATCATAAAGGATATTCAATATTCTATAAGCAAGGTTTTCTTTTTTCAAAAATCATTGCTGTTATAAAAGGCTCTATCAGAAGAAAATTATTATTGTTTAAATTAAAAAGATACAATTACATTTTCATACAAAGAGAGGCATCACCGGTAGGTTTTCCTTTTTTTGAATGGATCGCCAGTAAGCTGCTAAACAAGAAGATCATTTATGATTTTGATGACGCTATCTGGATGCCCCATATATCTGAACAGAATAAATTAGCTAAGGCCTTTAAAAATTCAAACAAGGTAAAAAAGATCTGTAGCTGGGCATATAAGGTAAGCTGCGGTAATAATTATTTATGCAATTATGCTAAACAATTTAATGCAAAAGTAGTATACAATCCCACTTGCGTTGATACTGATCGCCGATATAATATTAGCGCTGATCAAGATACAGAAAGACTAACCATTGGGTGGACAGGCAGTTTTTCTACGGTACATTTTTTAGATATAGTTCAACCGGCATTAAAAAAATTACAAGAGAAATATGACTTTGATATAAAGATCATCTGCAATAAAAAACCTCTTCTTGATCTTAAAAATATTATTTACGTTGAATGGACAGAAGAAAATGAGGTGGCTGAATTAGCAACCTGCCAGATAGGTTTAATGCCACTTACTGATGATGAATGGAACAAAGGAAAATGTGGCTTTAAATTGATCCAATACCTGGCACTGGGAATTCCTGCTGTTTGTTCGCCGGTTGGTGTTAATACAATAATTATTGAGGAAGGCGTAAATGGTTTTTATAGCAAAACGAATGAGGATTGGTATCGAACGATCGAAACTTTAATCCTGGATAGATCATTAAGAAAAAAAATGGGGAAAGCCGGTAGAGAAAAAATAGTGAGTAGCTATAGTTTTGTAGCAAACTCAAATAATTTTTTATCACTATTTAGTTAGGCTATTTAAAAATAACATACACAGCCCAGCTCATAAAATAAGCTAGTCCGGTCATATATACCAATTGGATCATGGGCCATTTCCAACTCCGTGTTTCTCTTTTTACAACTGCCAATGTACTCATACATTGCATTGCCAATACATAAAATATCAAAAGTGATAATCCGGTTGCCAGGTCGTATACTTTGCTGCCATCGGGCCTTACAGCCGCTTGCATTTTTTGTCGCAGTGTAGTATTATTTTCATCCGCATCTTCTCCAACACTATACAATGTTGCCATTGTTCCCACAAACACTTCTCTTGCGGCGAAGGATGTTATCAAGGCAATACCAATTTTCCAATCGTACCCTAATGGTGTAATGGCTGGCTCAATTGCTTTTCCTAAAGTACCTGCGAAAGAAGTTTGCAATAAAGCGGTTTTGCGTTCCTTATTATATTCTTTTGTTTGCTGTGGGTTCTGTTGTATCAGCGTTGCATATTTGTCCCTAACGGCGGCCATCTCTTTTGGCGGACCATAAGTACTAAGCGCCCATAATAAAAGACTGATTACCATGATTACTTTACCTGCATCAAACACAAATATCTTTGCTTTCTCTACCATCGTAGTTAAAGCATTTTTCCATCTTGGTGCCCGGTAGACAGGCAACTCTAAAATGAAAAAACTTTTCTCTTTGATATTGATGAACCATTTCATTACATAAGAAACGATCAGCGCCATTACGGTTCCTAATAAATAAAGCCCCATCATCACCAAACCTTGCAGACTTAAAAAACCAAAATATAATTTAGAGGGAATCACCAATGCAATCAAGATAGTATACACCGGCAACCTTGCACTACAACTCATTAATGGCGTAACCATTATTGTTAGCAATCTTTCTTTTCTGTTCTCTATATTTCTTGCCGTCATAATTGCAGGTACGGCACAAGCCAAACCGCTGATCATTGGCATTACACTCTTCCCGTTCAATCCAACTTTGCGCATTAATTTATCCGTTAAAAAACTGATACGCGCCATGTAGCCTGTATCTTCCAGCAAAGTGATCAACCCAAATAAGATCATTATCTGCGGAATAAAAACCATGATGCCACTCAAGCCCGCTACTACTCCGTTGATCAAAAGATCGCTCCACCAAACTTGCGGCAATATGCCGGAAAGAAAACCACTGATATGTCCGAATGCCCATTCAATAAAATCCATGGGATATTGTGCCACCCAAAACACACTCTGAAATAATAAAAATAAAACGCCGATCAAAATAATATAACCCCATTTGCGATCAAGCAATATATTATCTAGCTTTTCTGTAAACAATGTTTTTTGCAGCGGATCAACTTCAATAACGGTTTGCTGCATAATATGTTTAATGCGCCCATACCGCTGCATGATCTCTTCTGCCTGAGTTTTAGTAGGATTAAATTTTGTTGCAATTTCTGCTGCTTCGATATCTTTTTGTAAGGCTGCGCCTAATTCAAAATTCTCATGGTTGATCAGGTAATGCAGAGCGGTATAACTGCTAATATCAGGTATCAATGCTTTCAACGCATCTACAGAATTTGCTGCCAATGCATAACTATCAATAAATTCTCTTGGTGCAATAAAGTTGGCGTTCGCCGTATCTTCAATTACTTTTTTTAATTGCGGTATGCCTTTATTTTTTCTTGGATTGATCACAACAACTTGTACACCTAATTCTCTTTCTAATCCCCTGATATCGATCTGTGTTCCTTTTTGATTGGCAAGATCCATCATGGTGAGTGCCACTACAACCGGAATTTTAAGATCTATTATTTGTGAGCAGAAAAGTAAATTGCGTTTAAGGTTACTCGCGTCTGCAACTAATAAAACCATATCAGGTTTTATGTCCTCATCTTGCTGTAACAAAACCCTGTAAGCCACCCATTCATCCGCGCGTTTAGGATACAAACTATAAGTACCTGGCAGATCAATAATAGTGGCAGAGAAAGTTTCTGAAATAGCAGCATTACCCGTTTTCTTATCTACCGTAACGCCGGGAAAATTGCCCACTTTTTGATTCAATCCAGTTAAAGTATTGAACAAAGAGCTTTTACCGCTGTTAGGATTACCTACTAATGCTATATTTATTTTTTTCGCCACAGTTATAATATGCGCAAAATTAACTGTATTGGATTGCATCCGCTTACGATTTAAGAAAGATGCAACACTTAAATATCGGATTGATGGTTAAATTTGTACAAACAGTCAAAATACGACTTAAATGAAATTAAAAATTGATAATGATGCATTGATCGAAGAGTTCTTTGAAGGAACTCTTTTGTTAGGGCTCGTTGCGCCTATCAAGGATTATCAATTTAGCTGGCAGCTGAATCAAATGCTTGGATTTGATTTTAGGATCAATAATGAAATAGAGATACAACTCAATAAAAAATCACGCACTTATTTTTTCTCCATCTATCAATACGCAGTGCCATCCACCTCTTTGGTGCATTACCTATACAATAACCAGTTTGATGGTGAATATTTATTGCCCGAATTTAAGCACCTTGATTTTTTGTGGCTGATACAGGGAGATGAAATAACACCCGATGAATTGAATGCATTGATGCAATCAATAAAAGCACTACCCAATGTTCAGTTAGTGACGGAAATGACCAATGAAAAAATAAAAAACAAGCAACACCTTATATTTTAAAAAATAGGCCGGTGATAAACATCACCAGCCTTTCTTACCTCTGAAACCACAAGAAAAATCATTTAAATAAATATTTTTAATAATATTTTAAAGTAACCCATTTTTTACCATTTAACATAAGGATAACGTTAAGTTAGTCTTTTTTATTTTCATTTCCCTGTATTTGTAACACATTCTTTATATTTATTATTTATTGATATTATTGAAGTAAACATTACTAAATACCAAGATATCTAATGAATTGGTGTTCCTCACGTTACAAATAAGTTACTTTTGCGCCACAAATGGAAAAATCAAACTTTATAGATTACATCAGAATTTTTTGTCACAGCGGCCATGGTGGTGCAGGCAGCCATCATTTTATGAGAACCAAATTTGATGCTATGGCAGGACCTGACGGCGGTGATGGTGGAAGAGGTGCGCATATTATTTTAAGAGGCAGTTCACAATTATGGACACTATTGCATCTGCGTTACTACAAAAATGTTTTAGCAGAAGACGGGCAACATGGAGATAAAAATAACAGCACCGGAAGAAACGGTAAGGATATCATTATCGAAGTACCATTAGGTACAATTGGAAAAGATGAAGCGACCGGATTAAAAGAAGTAGAAATTTTAGAAGATGGTCAGGAAGTAGTTTGGGTAAAAGGCGGACGCGGAGGTTTAGGGAATTCAAATTTTAAAACGTCCACAAACAGGGCTCCTGAATATGCTCAACCCGGTGAAGACGGAAGCGAAGGCTGGAAAATATTAGAGCTAAAAGTATTGGCAGATGTAGGATTAGTAGGTTTTCCTAATGCTGGTAAATCAACATTGCTATCCGTTATCACTGCAGCAAAACCCAAAATTGCAGATTATGCTTTTACTACATTAACACCTCAGCTAGGCATCGTTGATTACCGCGACGGAAGAAGTTTCTGTATCGCAGATCTTCCGGGAATTATTGAAGGCGCTGCAGAAGGCAAAGGACTCGGACATCGTTTCCTGCGCCACATCGAACGAAACTCTATCTTACTTTTTTTGATCCCTGCAGATTGTGCAGATCATAAAAAAGAATTCGAAATATTATTGAACGAGCTGGAAGAATATAATCCTGATATGTTGCAAAAAGATTTCGTTATCGCTATCAGCAAAAGCGATATGCTGGATGATGAATTAAAAACAGCTATCGAAAAAGAGCTCCCTAAAAATGTTCCGCATATTTTTATATCATCAGTAACAGGTTATAATTTACCTGCATTGAAAGACCTGTTGTGGAATACTTTAAATGCGCCGAAAGAGATTTAGTTGATCAGTATTTGTATTTCAATATAACATCGTTGCGTCGCACACTGCATCGGCATCTCTTAATTAAACATTAGAAATCTGCTCATTGATCACCGCTTCTTCAGGCGAGCTTCCTATTTCTCTATTGAGTACAACATACACATCGCCGTAACCGATCTTCGAATTATTTTTTAATCCAACGCGGATCTTATGGTTGTCCATAATATCAAGTAAGATACATGGCGCAACCTCGTTATTACCAAAGCTTATATAATAAGTGGCATTAACCACTAATTTAGGTGCTTTGCGTACGCTAATATGCGCCGGCTTAACGCTTTTATTTACGCTGATCGTTCTATCATTCTTCTCTTTCATATTAAGGTGCTTTTATCTCAAGGATCTTACTTCTTATCGCTTGATAATTTTCTCTGGAAATAACTTCGGGCTCTCCGATCAAAGTCGCTACAACTTTTGATGCAGGGTTTTTTCTTTTAAATTCTTCCATTATCCTGTCCTCTGCCTGGTTGGGCCTGTAATCTTCTGTGTTCGAAAGAACAGCAATGCGTTCTTTAGCTTCCTGTACTTTTCCGTCAATGGTTACCTGGTATGTTAGTATGTAATAATTCATGACTGTGGTTTTTTATTAATAAGTTTAATGCAAAAACGATGCCTATAGAATCATTGAAATAAAAAAGCCTGTAACAATCGTTACAGGCTTTAGCTGTAGGGGGAGGGATCGAACCTCCACGAAGCAGTTAGCTTAAGCACAAAGAGTTAGTGGTCAATCCTGGTCGGCCTGACAGGTCGGCTCTATGCAAAAATTTATTCTGTTATCTCCACCCCCGAGACAAGAGGGCATGTCTGCCAAAAATTTCATCACCCCACAATTTTTAGTAGTTATTCACTACCGTAAGAACTTTGATAACACAAATCTACATAATTCAACCATTACTTAGATATAATCTAAACATTATTTTAAAAATATAGATAATATTCAATAATTAATATGTAATATTGAATATTAGTTAAAAACACACCTCTAAATGGCAGCTAAATTAAATCTTGACAAATTAGACTTACAGATAATTGATGCTATGGTAGCCGATGCGGAAATATCCTATGCCGAATTAGGAAAGAAATTATTTGTAAGTGGCGGCACCATTCATGTCCGCATAAAAAAGCTAGAAGAGTCTGGTATTGTAAAAGGAAAGAAATTAAATGTTGACCTGAAACAATTGGGATATGATATCACAGCTTTCGTTGGTATCTATTTAGAAAAAAGTTCTTTGTATGATAATGTAGCGAAGGAATTGACCAGCATTCCGCAAATAGTACGTTTAAATTATATCACAGGGAATTACAGTATGTTCATTGAAATTGTATGCAAGGATATTTCTGACCTACGCTATGTATTACATGATGCTTTACAAAAGATAAAAGGGATAGAACGTACGGAAACTTTTATTTCTTTAGAGGAAGGATTTAATAGAAGCATACAGGTAGCTTAATTTTTCACATCCAATGCATCACGCAATCCGTTGCCTAATAAATTAAAAGATAATACCAATAACATAATAGCAAAGCCTGGCACCAATGCCAGCATTGGATTATGCGTTATGATGAAGTTGTAATTTTCTTTTATCATTAATCCCCAGCTTGGCTGAGGCGGTTGTACGCCGATGCCTAAAAAGCTTAAACCTGCTTCTACAATAATGGCCGTTGCAAAATTACTTGCAGCAATAACCATCACCGGACCAAAAATATTTGGTAAAATATGCCTACCCATTATTCTCGCATCCGTATAACCTAATGCCCTGGCTGCTTGTATATATTCCAGTTCTTTAATAGCCATTACTTGTCCGCGTATTAAACGCGCTACGCTCACCCACATGGTTAGACCCACTGCGATAAATATTTGCCAGAACCCTTTTCCTAAGGCTAATGTAATAGCAAACACTAATAACAAAGTAGGAATACTCCAGGTCACATTTATCAGCCACATGATAATAGCATCAACACGGCCTGTGTAATAACCTGCAATGGCGCCTAATAAAATGCCAAGTGTTAAGGATATGATCACTGCTATTAACCCTACTGCTAAACTTACCCTTGTGCCAATGATCAGCCTGCTAAAAATATCACGGCCAAATGTATCTGTGCCTAACCAATATTTTTTTGTACAAATATTATCCATCAGTAAATTTTCAGGATGGCGATTTGTAAGTTGAGCGATTGAATATTGTTGTGCTACAGCCGTATCATCATCTACATATTTATTTACAAAAAGCATATTGCCTTTTATTGAATAATCTTTGATCGGTACAAAACGATATACATCCGGTTTGCCGTTCATTAATTGGCCGAGCCAACTAATATCATTATTTTTTTTATCAGGGACTTTTAGAAAGAGTTGTGTGTAGCCGGGATGTTTTGCCTGTATCTCTACCGTCTGCAGATCCGCATTGGGCGAGCCATCCGGCGCAATGAAATAACCAAAGATGGAAATGAATATAGCCCCTGCAATAATTATCAAGCCTAATAAAGCGCCCTTATTTTTTATAAGTCGCTTCCAGATCTGATGATTGAATGATTGCTGCATATTGTAATGTACAAATTTAGCTGCTTACTGTACTTTTCTTTCTTTCCATTTATACGAACCAAATTTGCCCAGCCAACCTGCAATGATCGTATACAAAATATGAAAGGGTTGAGAAAAAGTGAACCAGGAGATTATTTTTTGTTTAGAAAAAAAAGTAGCCACAGGATAGATGAATAATAATTCTATCAATACTTTTATAACAAACACAAACAACAACAGCCACATTAGGGCACTATTATGATAACCGATCAATGCAATTAACCCAAGTATTGTCAACAAAAAAAGCCACACATTAAAAAAGTAGACGAGTACCAGCACAGAAAAAATTCGCTTGTCTTCAAACTTATCAGATTTACTTGCCCAGCGAATTCGTTGGTTAAAAAAATCAGCCAGTGTTTCCATTGCCTGCGTTTCTACGATCGCTTGTGTTGATTTTAGAAATAGGATCCTTTCGGGATAGCGTTGATAAATTTTATGCATCAATAGCATATCATCGCCGCTGGCAATGCTATCAATTCCTTTAAAACCATTTACTTCATCAAAGGCTTTTCGTTCGTAAGCAAGGTTAGCACCATTGCACATGCTATGAAATTTTTTATGGACCGATGCGCCTGTAATACCTTGCAGCGTTATAAAATCGAGTGATTGAAATATTTTTAAAAAACTATTCTCGTTGTAATAGGCAACAGGCGCGGCGATCAATGCCGGATGATTTTGTTCATAAAATGTAGCGATACATTGTAGCCATGTTTTTGGTACTATGCAATCTGCATCCGTAGTAACGATCAATGTTCCGGATGATTGTTGTATGGCAATATCGATCGCTTTTTTCTTGTATGAATTAAGCACGCTCCCATCTGTAAAATCTTTTAACGAGATCAGTTTTACATTATTGGCTGCAAAGCTTTTTACGATCCTTGCTGTGGTATCAGTAGAATGATCATCAACAACAATAACTTCAAATAAATGTGCGGGATAATTTTGATGCAAAATTGAACTCAAACAAATGCCTATATTTTGTTCTTCATTTCTTGCAGGAATGATGACGGAAATTTTTGTATGATTTACTTCTTTGGTCGAAATAAAAAATTCAGGAATGGATAGCCAGCTTTGCCGGTAAAAAATAATAAGTCCTGAGTAGATGAATAGAAAGAACAAGCTGATGCAATACAATATGATCATGGAATTGATATTAGTATCAAGAAAAAGCAAATGTTATCGATCAAAATCTACGACCTACTACTTTATACTTGCGACTCTTACTCGTCTTCCATGCTTCCTTTAGTATAGCGCTTGATGATACCTCTACCGCTTTCTCTGATAAAAGTTACGATCTCATCACGCTCATCTGTAGCTTGTAATTCTTCTTCAATAAAATTAAGCGCCTGAGAAGTATTCATCGCTTTATTATAAATAACACGGTAGATATCTAATATTTGGTTGATCCTGTCAAGAGAAAAACCTCTGCGTTTTAAACCGACAGAGTTTACACCTGCATAGCTTAATGGCGCACGGCCCGCTTTGATATAAGGAGGAACATCTTTACTTACCAATGAACCGCCGCTAACAAATGCATGTTGCCCTATTTGTACAAATTGATGTATGGCGCACATACCGCCTAAGATAGCAAAATCGCCCAACACAACGTGGCCGGCCATTTGAGTATTATTACTCATGATGCAGTTGTTACCAACGATACAATCATGTGCAATATGGCTGTAAGCCATGATCAAACAGTTATTACCAACCTTTGTTGTCCACCTGTCTTTACTTCCTCTATTGATCGTTACAAATTCACGAATGGTTGTATTATCGCCAATCTCAACAGTCGTTTGTTCACCTTCATATTTAAGATCCTGCGGAATAGCTGCAATTACAGCACCCGGGAAAATGCGGCAGTTTTTTCCAATTCTTGCACCGTCCATGATGGTAACGTTACTGCCTATCCATGTGCCTTCGCCAATTTCAACGTTTTGATGTATCACGCTGAAAGGGTCAACCTTTACATTGGTTGCAAGCTTTGCATTAGGATGAATGTATGTATGAGGATGAATCATATTATTTTGTGTTGCCAGTTTTATTATTTTTCCTGTTTCTTGGCCCGATGGTAATGAGTTTTTCAAATTCATAGGATAAAGTTAACTGATTAGTAAATTAATAACCAATTAATTACGCTTAACTATTTGAGCGGTAAGATCTGCCTCTGTACATAGCTTGTTACCTACAAATACGCTACCCCTCATGGTGCAAATACCGCGACGGATGGGCTCTGTAAGCTCCATTCTTAGCAACATTGTATCGCCTGGAACCACTTTTTGCTTGAATTTACAGTTTTCGATCTTTAAAAAATAGGTATCGTAATCGCCCTCAGGCATCGCATTTATGCACAAAATACCGCCAGTTTGTGCCAATGCTTCAATTTGTAAAACACCTGGCATGATCGGATTTCCCGGAAAATGGCCCTGGAAATAATACTCGTTAAACGTTACATTTTTAACACCAACGATTACTGAATCCGTCAGGTCGATAATTTTATCTACCAATAAAAAAGGATAACGGTGCGGTAATGTTTTTTCTATTTGCTGAAAATTATATACGGCGGGTTGATTAGGATCATACGTAGGGAAATCTTTTGTATGCCTGTTCTTCTTGATGTATTGTTTTATCTTTTTTGCGAACTCAACATTACTGCTATGGCCGGGGCGATTGGCAATAATATTTGCTTTGATAGGATAGCCAATTAAAGCAAGATCACCAATTACATCCAATAATTTATGGCGCGCAGGTTCGTTAGGAAAACGCAGTTCTAAATTATTTAAATAGCCTTCACTCTTTACTTCCACATTATCTCTACCAAATGCTTTTGCAAGTCTGGCCATTTCATCTTTAGTTACAGGCCTGTCTACTACAACGATCGCGTTATTGATATCACCACCTTTTACAAGGTTATTATCTAACAACATTTCCAATTCGTGTAAAAAACAAAAAGTACGGCAAGGAGCGATCTCTGTTTTAAATTCTTTGATATTTTTTAAGGTAGCGTATTGTGTTCCTAATACTGGAGAATTAAAATCGATCAAGGTAGTGATCTTATAATCGGTAGATGGCAGAGCCGTCATTTCTACCCTTTTTACTTCGTCGTAATAAGTGATATTAGTATCGATCGTATACCAAACCTTTGTTGCTTCCTGTTCTAATATACCCGCTTCTTCAATAATCTCTATAAAAGGCTTGCTGCTACCATCGATTATAGGTATCTCAGGGCCGTTTATTTCAATCAAGCAGTTGTCTACGCCCATACCTACTAAAGCAGCTAAAATATGTTCTACAGTGCTCACTTTCACAGGCCCCTGTTCAAGAGTAGTTCCTCTGGATGTGTCTGTTACCAGGTCGCAATCGGCCTTAATAATAGGCATTCCCGGAAGATCAAGGCGTTGAAATTGAAAACCAAAGCCAACATTGGCCGGTTTTAAGGTCATATCCACATTAATACCTGTATGAAGTCCTGTACCTGAGATACTTACGGGAGCTAGCAGCGTATGTTGTTTATCTGGATTAAAGTTATTATCCATGCGTAAATCGAAAATTTTGTTGGCAAATATATTTAAAATTAGATGCCGACGGCACTTATGGGCAGATAAAAGACAACTCTTTTAATTAAAACTGGAAATGGAAGCTTCCGAAAATACCGAAATTGGATGTTTTATTATCCGTAGGTAAGGCTCCTGGCGCAACTCTCCATACAAAATCAAGACGTAAGATCCTCAAAATATTATCGATACCGGTTCCAACTTCTATATAAGATTTACCATTTAAGGTTTGGAAAGTATTGGTTGAGTTATTCAATTTGCTATTGGCATCATCCAATGATCCCCAAAGCGCCTTGATATTCCAGAATTGTCTCCATTTTAGTTTGCGGGTAAGTGGAATGAAGCGGAATAACCCTGATCCGAAATTATGCTCCACATTGATACCGATATACTGATCTGCTAAATATTGGAACCTCGTCATTAAATTGAATGATTGAGGATCATAATAATGAAGATCATTACCCGGCAAGTTTACTAAAAAAGGATAGGGCAATGTTCCAAAAACTTTACCGGCATACGCACGATAAGTTAAAGAACCATATGGTGATATTTTAATAACATCGCTTATATCCATTGATAATTTTGTGTAAGTGTAAGCGCTGTGTAAAACACCAGGGATACCTTGCTCTGCCATTACTTCAACTGTGGGATACCTTGTTCCTAAAGAATATTGAAAATAATCGCCGTCTAAAAATTGTTCTAAATAGGCAAAGCGTAATTTAAGTGCTACAGAAAAACTTTCTAAAGGATCTCCCGTTGTTGTAGGATAATTACCTGCTAATGGTAAATTTTCAAGCGGTGTATATTTTCTATCAGCTAAAAATACCTGTGTTGAAAAACCACCGCCTATTTCATTGTATGCATCCAAACTAATTTCTTGTTTGGAAATGAATTTTCTTGTGATATTGGGCTTACGGATCGCAACGGTAAAGATATTATCCTCACTTATTTGTCCGAGTGAACTGATACCATAATCAATATCATTAAAATATTTTGCATGTAATGTAAAGCGCCTTGGCAAACGATTAACAATCCAATAGGCTTCGCCCATTCCTTTTAATTTTTCATCTCTTGTACCATATGCTAAATACCCATGCAGGTAAACATCTTTAAATAATTGAGGTGTATTGCCCAGATCAAATCTATAACGCGTGCCCTCCCACTGATTAACACTTACCCAGTTGAACCAGGGGCCAATTTCAAAGTTGCCATACTTTCTATAGCCCGTCGCTAAAAATTGTAAGTCTTTCCGCAGCCTTGTAAATTTTGGCATTTGCAATAACTTATCTACCGTAGTATATATAGCCAATTCATTTTTAGACAAAGTATCGTGCCGGAGTTTGTTCCAATCAGAATCACTTATATCATTTACACCCGGCTCTGTTTTTATAACATCTTCGATATTCTGTTTCTTCAACAAGGCTGTGACCGAATCACTATTAACAACAATATTTTTATACGAGGTGGTTTTTCTTCCGATGAAGGTGAGCGATTGTTTTCCGAGCACATTAAAATCAGCAAAGAATTTATCGCGTGTTAAAAAATAAATAGAATCGTTTACAGGCGTAAATTCCTGGAAGACACTTATACGTGTGATAAAATTAATATTCGCCTCTTTGCCGAGGTAAAGAGAAATCTTTGTTATCTGATACGTTTTTTCCATGATCCATGCATCGCCCTGAAACGTGCTCTGGCCGGGATGTTTAGGACTAAAAACAAAATGGTATAATTTTTTTCCATTCACTATCTGTGTATCAGGCGAAGAGAAATTATAATACTGGTATGCTTCATCGTTTAACGGGCCAATGAAATCCTTATCAATAACAGTTATATAATTTCCATACACATTTACATTCTGGTTCATTACACCCAGCAGCTTGCTCATGCTTTCATTCTTAAAGCCTTTTGTATTGCTGGCTTTGATATCTTCATAATACCTTTTGGGACTTTTTTGAAAAGAATAATCACTAACGGTTTCTAAAAGATATGCCGGTAAAAAAGGATCTTTTTCAGATGTGCTATCTATATTATTAAAGACAAAAGAAAACGGTTTAAGAAAAAATACTTTTTGTACTTTTTTTGGATTGAAGTTTTTAATGTCAACCTCTAATTTATTATATGCTTCATAACTGAAGTTGGATAAGTTATATCGGTTGTACTGCTTTTTCTTTTTCATCATCATGCGCCATAATAATAAACCACGGCCTATTGATCTGCCTCTTACGACTACCTCATTACTTGGTTTGCCACGTTGTAAAAGAACAAGGATATTTTTACTGTTGATAGATGAATCAACTGCTATTTTAAAATCTTCGTAACCTACATAACTTACGACTAAAGTATCCGGAATAAACTGATCAAAATGAAAAGAGAAATTACCAAGACTGTCGGAAGTTTTTCCATAACCGGTTCTTGCCATATAGACAGAGGCATAACCAATAGGTTCGTTCGTATGCCCGTCTTGAATTGTTCCGGTAAAATTAATTCCTTCTGCATCAGTTGGAATACTGATGGATAAAGCTTTTACAGGCTGCAAAAGGATAAGGATATTTTTATCCTTGATAGATGAATCACAAACAAATTTAAAATCTTCGTATCCTGAATCACTTACTGTTACTGTATCGGCAACAGACATATCGAATTTAAAAGTAAAGCTGCCAAGGCTATCTGAACTGCTACTTACGCTATCTTTTGGAGAATGAATAACAGCCTTATTGATCGGCAATTTAGTAACTCCATCCTGGATCGTTCCGGAAAAAGTAACGGTTTGCGCATTCACTTTAAGTAGTACAAAAAGTAATGAGAAGACCAATAAAAGTTTTCCTGTAAAATTCAATTCTAGTTAGTTAAGTTTATATAAATAGTATTATTTTTTGGCTAGTAGCTCTTCGAGTAATTTTTCCAATTCCTTTACTCTTTTCTCTAGGCTAGGTAAATGGCGCGTAGCAGCCTGGCTACGAAGTGCTGCAGTATAATCATATGCCGGTGAACCGGTTAATGCTGTGTTAGGTATTTTTACAGATTTACTTACGCCACTTTGTGCATTTATTTTACTGCCATCAGCTATTTGAATATGGCCAACGATACCAACCTGTCCGCCGATCATAACATTTTTGCCAATTTTTGTACTGCCGCTGATTCCGCTCTGCGCCGCTATCACTGTGTTATTGCCTACTTCTACGTTATGTGCTATCTGCACAAGGTTATCGATCTTTGCACCTGCTTTAACAAGTGTACTGCCTATAGTACCTCTGTCAATTGTAGTGTTGGCGCCTATTTCAACATTATCTTCAATTATCACATTCCCAATTTGAGGCACTTTTCTAAAAGTACCATCAGGTAAAGGAGCAAAACCAAAACCATCGCCACCAACAACAGTTCCTGCATGTATCACTACATTATTACCAATGATACAGCCATGATAAATTTTTACACCGGGATGAATAATGGTGTTGTTCCCTACAATAACATCATCGCCAATAAATACGTTAGGAAAAACTTTAGTGCCAGTACCTATTACTGCTTTTTCACCAACATAAGTGAATGCTCCAATAAAAACATTTTCACCATGCTTTGCTGTTGCAGCAATATGAGATGGTTGTTGTATGCCACTTAATTGCTGCGTTTGCAATTGCTGGTATTTATCTAACAAAGTAGCAAAAGCGATATACGCATCCGGTACTCTTACTAGTGTTGCAGCAACAGACTGTTTTAATTCTTGCGAAGCATTTACTAAAATAACGGATGCCTTGGTAGTATATAAATGTTCTTCGTATTTAGGATTCGCCAAAAATGCCAATTGGCCTGCCTGTGCCTCTTCAATTTTCCCAAAAGAGCCTACTGATGCCTCTGAGTTACCTTCTATTTTGCCATTAACGATCATGGCTATTTGTGCTGCTGAGAATTGCATATAAAAACGCTGGTTTAACTATTGAGGTTCTTTATTTTACTGTAACAATATTAGAATAATTCTCGCATGAAACGGATATTGTAAAATAGAAAACTATCTTAAATAACAAATGTAATATTTTTTAATCTTGCCTCTGAGGTTTTGATGAATTAGTGCATGATCTACTGCAGAAATGTCTTTTACATGACCGTTCTTGAACAGAATATGGATATTTTCTTCATCAAAATCATATGTACTGCTTACCACTTCTCCTGTAAACACCAACCAGCTTGCTTCTTCTTCCGTCAGGTTCATTTTTTTGCAGGCTTCTGCTCTTTTTTCTTCTACAAGAGAAGGCGAAACGGGTTCTGCAGAGTATACTATTTTTAATAGTTGCCTGTCGATTATTCCCTTGCATAAAAAAGATAATATCTTATCATCGATGTTGCACCATTCTTTGATCGCGAAAAGCACATCACAATCATCCAGGCTACAAAATTCTTCCAATGTAAACGCATCAGACTTCTGAGAAATGAATTTGTTTAATAAACCCGGTGCCGTTGCCTTAATATATTTTGCTCTTTTGATAATACGCTGCAACATTTGCTCTGCACACAAAACCGTTTTATGTAAATACACCTGTGAGTACATTAACCTGCGGGATACCAAAAATTTTTCAATTGAATAAATAGCTTTTTCTTCTACCATCAATTCCCCATTATGTACTACGATCATTTTTAAAATTCTATCGTAACTAATAACGCCCTCTGTAACACCGGTGAAAAAACTATCGCGTGACAAATAATCCATCCTGTCAACATCTAATTGCCCGGTGATCAATTGATGCAAATATTTTTTAGGATAAGCACCTGTAAAAATATCGATCGCCATTTTTAACTGGCCGTTCAATTGAGTATTCAACTCTTTCATTAATTGCAAAGAAAGTTTTTCATGCGAAGTATTTTCTATTAATACTTTTTCCAACGCATGGCTAAATGGGCCGTGACCAATATCATGCAGAAGGATCGCAATTTTGGCAGCTTGTTCCTCTTGTTCATTTATATCAACGCCTTTGCTTTTTAATTCATTGATCGCAATACCCATTAAATGATACGCACCTAATGAATGATGCAATCTTGTATGCACGGCACCTGGATATACAAGACTAGCCATCGCCATTTGATTAATGCGGCGTAATCTTTGATAGTAAGGATGTGAAATGATCTCGTAGATCAGTTCGTCATCTATTGTTATAAATCCATGAACAGGATCATTTATAATTTTTCTAAAAGCCATTAATGATAATTTATAGTTGTTCCGACAGGTGAAAACTATATTTGTTAAAAGATGCACAAAGCTACGAAGCATCCATCTAATAAATTAAATTTGTACAAGCACCTTATTAAGTAAGCATCCTAAAAAAACAATATGAGCATAGCTAAAATACTTTGGGTAGATGATGAGATAGATAGCCTCAACTCGCAAATAATGTTTTTGGAAAATAAAGGATACGAAATGCATACCAAAACCAATGGGTATGATGCCATAGAACATGTAAAAGAAAATATTGTAGATGTAGTTTTGTTAGATGAAACAATGCCGGGTATGACAGGGCTGCAAACAATACAGCAAATAAAAGAGATCAATAGTAACCTTCCTGTAGTACTGATCACCAAGAACGAAGCAGAAAATTTAATGGATGAAGCCATCGGCAGTCAGATAAGCGATTACCTGATAAAGCCTGTAAACCCAAACCAGGTATGGCTTAGCCTGAAAAAAATAATTGATAATAAAAGATTGGTGGCAGAAAAAACAACTTCTGCTTATCAACAAGAATTTCGCAGCCTGTTCATGGCGCTCAATGATAATCCTGATTATAATGAATGGATGAACCTGTATAAAAAATTAGTGTATTGGGAGCTGGAGATGAAAAAGAGCGATAGCCCGGAAATGCAGGAAGTTTTTCAAACACAAAAAACAGAAGCGAATACTGAGTTCTTTAAATTTATTTCTAAAAATTATTCATCTTGGGTTGGTCCTAAAAGTACAGCAGGGCCTATCATGAGCCATACAATGTTTAAATACAAAGTTTTGCCACATCTTGAAAAGGGAAAGCCACTATTTTTTGTTTTGATAGATAACCTGCGTTTTGATCAATGGAAAACTATACAGCCTATCTTCAGTGAAAGCTTTCGCATACATGAGGAAGAAACTTTTTATTCCATTTTACCTACTGCAACACAATATGCACGTAACGCAATTTTTGCAGGTATGTTACCGATAGATATAGAAAAACAATTTCCTGTACAATGGAAAAATGATGATGATGAAGGAGGGAAGAATTTATTTGAAGAAGAATTCTTTAAAGGGCAATTAAAAAAAGCAGGTAAAGGAGATCTTAAATATTCTTACACTAAGATCACACATAATACAGACGGACAAAAATTAGTAGACAATATTCACAACATGATGCAAAACGATATCAATATCATCGTGTACAATTTTGTTGATATGTTGAGTCATGCCCGAACAGAAATGGAAGTGTTGAAAGAATTGGCAGGTGATGAAGTAAGTTACAGAAGCCTTACCTACAGCTGGTTTGACCATTCTCCCTTACATCAGGCATTAAAGAAGATCTCCGATAAAAATGTAACAGTGATTGTTGCTACAGATCATGGCACAGTAAGGGTTAAAACGCCAACAAAAGTAATTGGAGACAAACAAACTACCGCAAACCTCCGCTATAAACACGGTAGAAATTTAAACTACGAACCAAAAGATGTGTTAGCATTTAAAGATCCAAGAGAAGCTGGCTTACCTGTGCCGAATGTAAACTCTTCGTACATCTTTGCTAAAGGTGATATGTTTTTATGCTACCCAAATAATTACAATCATTTTGTAAATTATTACCGCAACACTTTTCAACATGGAGGTATTAGCCTGGAAGAAATGATAATTCCTGTGATAAGAATGACGAATAAATAGGGGAATATCACTCAGTTGCAAAAGTTTTAATCAACAGTTTGTGGAGAAAATCATTTTTTATTGACACCTGAAAGGTGGAAGTTGCATTGAATTAAAATTTCAAAGAACCCTTACGGGTTGAGGTATATGAAATACACGCAAAACATACTAGATAAAATAGAAAGAATTATAGAGGAAAGTGGTTATGTTATTCGTTATGAAAGAGGCAATTTTCAAAGTGGTTACTGCATTTTACAAGCTAAAAAGGTAGTGGTACTTAATAAATTCTTACAAACAGAAGGCAGAATTAATACTTCCATAGAATTAATACCGCAACTGCAGATCAACTTTGATGCACTTACGCATGAAAGCCAAAAAATGTATGAAGAGGTATTAAGTGTCGGCGTAGAAAAATAACAAAGACTAATTTATATTATTAAAAAAGCTCTCAAATTGAGAGCTTTTTATTTTGCTAATATTTTTAAAGACCCATAGACTACCAAACGTTTCTAGGACAAGTATCATCAGAGTACTTATTGCCCAGGATAAATCCTAGAATAAGTTCATGTGTACCACTACTTACCGTATTGATCGGTGTGGTTGAATAATCATATGAATACGATAAGGAGAACAAATTCAATGCATTAAAGCCTGCAAATGCTGCAAAACCGTAACCGCCTCTGTAAGTACCACCAAACCAGAAATTATCCCTGTATGTAACTTTTACATTCAGATCAACCTGCGATGGCAATGGCGCTACTGTCTTTACCATGATCGATGGCATTACATTCAAGTCTTCCGTTAACAAGAACCTGTACCCTACCGTACTGAAAAAGTGAGGTACCATTTTGCCCTTTACCCCTACCTTAACAATATTCGGATCAGAGAAATCTATTCCCTGTGGTAATAATTGTTGTGCAGCAAAACCTACAAAATAATCCGCCGAATAAAGCCACAAACCCGCATTCATATCAAGGTTCGTCTTGCCTATCTCCCCACTTGTATATACCGCAGGATCGATCTGTTGAGTCGTTGAACCTCCCACAAAATTTGTTTTATTCGCATCAAGACTTACTCTTGTTGCTCCTATTCCAATACCTGCTGATAAACTTGTTCTTTTGCTGATCCCTATATGATAGGCGTATGTTCCAAAGACCGATACAGTACTGAATGGCCCGATCACATCATTGCTGATCTGCGCACCTATACCATGATGCGGCGGTGAAGCCGTATAATCGTCCCAATACTGTTTACCTCTTGGATTCTCCCCATCTATGGAAGGAAACAACGTAGTAGCATTAGTCTTATAATCCTGCTTGCCTATTGGCCCCTGGATCGTCAGGTATGTTGTTACTGGGGCGCCATCTAAACCTACCCATTGATGGCGGTGCCCAATCTTTACATCCGTATAGTTCTCTATACCTGATAAAGCTGGATTTATACTGTATTCATTAATAACATATTGCGTAAACTGCGTCTTTTGTTGAGCAGATAAACCACTCATTAAAAACATACTTACACAAAATGCAAGCAGATATTTTTTTTCATTTAGCCTTCTCATCGTTAGTTGTATTAATCGTTATTTATATTAACTATAATAAATAATAAATATTGTTTATTCGTCATGCTTTTTTTATACTATCTCACGATAGAAACAGATCCACTGATGGGTTTAGCACCGCCTGATGTTTTGATTATATAGAAGTAAGCTCCTACAGGCAATGGCTGTCCATGATAGGTACCATCCCATTCTGTATTGTAATGA